>Ga0180219_1000041_pt1 | contig 204688 bp, 182 predicted proteins | sample eDN3rd30CBELigMG_FD_151338 | JGI IMG/M metagenome (GOLD analysis project Ga0180219, IMG submission 151338) | Enriched Miracle-Growth compost microbial communities from Emeryville, California, USA - eDNA 3rd pass 30_C BE-Lig MG (version 2)... ...
CGCCCAAGGAGCATCTCGGCCTCCCCGACCGCGACGATGTGAAGGTCGGCGTCGTCACCTACAAGCTCGCCGCCCACGCCGCCGACCTCGCCAAGGGCCACCCCGCCGCCAAGGTCCGCGACGACGCCCTGTCAAAGGCGCGTTTCGAATTCCGCTGGCGCGACCAGTTCAACCTGAGCCTCGACCCCGACACCGCCGAGCAATATCACGACCAGACCCTCCCCGCCGAAGGCGCCAAGACCGCCCATTTCTGCAGCATGTGCGGCCCCAAATTCTGCTCGATGAAGATCAGCCAGGAAGTCCGCGAGTTCGCGAAGCTGCAAAATCAGGACAGCGCGGCCTTCCTCGCCGCCGAAGAGGCCGAAAAGGGCATGGCGCAGATGAGCGAAGTTTATGAGGAAACCGGCCGCGAGCTGTATATGGGCGCGGGGGGGCGGGAGCATGATTGAGAGTCCTCGACTGATAGCCGTCGACGAACACGAATCCCCTCAAAGTAGCCGATAATCGTCCTTCCCGGCAGCGGCATCGCTCCTCTCGGGGGGGTCGACCTGCATTGATCGCCGTTTCCGCCATATCCTGCCGTATCCGAACACCGCAGAATCCTCACATGGACAGCCCGACTGGCAGCGAGGCAGGGATAACTGTCTTATATCCATTGACGAAGGGATAATGTTCTTATATTAATAAGTCACGGTCAATGACGCGGCTCAATGCAAGAGAAGCGAAAGGCGACCCCCGTGACGAAGCACATGGATAAACGCATGAATCAAAGAGGGATTTCCGGCGATATGGTGATCTTCACCTGTGATTTCGGCAAATGCGAAGGAGATCGGTACACCCTGAATCGGAAGATGCTCGACGGCCTGATCTCTGAATTCCAGCATAACCTCCGAACCGCAAAGAAACTGCGCGACAAGGGCGGGATCACGGTCGTGGAAGAGAGTAACAGACTCTTGACCGCCTTCAGGATCGACAGCTTTCGTCGGAAGGCACGCTGATGGAAAGCTGGATCGCGTTGAAAGCGCTTCGCGGCACCTGCCTGTCCGACGACGATATTGCGTTGTTCGGCCCGCCGCTGCTCGCAGCCAGGACGATGCTCGGCGCCGATGCGCGGCATATGGATGCGCAAAAAGCACTCGGTGCTTTCGCCGAAACGCTCAGGCCAGTCCCCACCGACAACGCGCTCGCCGATGCCAGAGACCATCTGCATGATGAAGGCGACAGCCTTTCCGAGCGCGAGGACCTCAACGCGGCCTGGGCGCTGATCCGCGATGCCGATATCTACGCTATTGATTGGGACGCGGAGGTGGGTGTGCTGCTCGAAACCGCCACGCGCTGGGGAGGCATCTCGTTTCCCGCCTGCGTGAGAAACGCCTTGGCCGAACAATATGCGCCACCGGCGAACGAGAGTTGCTACTGCCTGTTCCAAGGCTCGACGGCCTTGGCTTGGGCCATGGCCAAGCATCGTCCCATTACCCTGTTCGGCGAAGGAAGCTTCTTGGGCGCGGGAATCGCGGTTCTCGCATGGGCGGCGGATATCCCGCTCACCGTCGACAAGAGAAACCCTGTCGATGGCAGCTATTCACCGCCCAGCGACAGACCAGCGAATTTTGAACGATCTCCGATCGACCATGCCGATCATATCGTCAGCGTACCGCCCGTCGGTCTCCGCTCGCACCTCCCGAATGAAAGACACGCCCGCGCTTTTGAACAGATTCAGACCGAGTATTTCTCGAAGCGCGTCAGAAAATCCTTTCTGACGATCGTCACCGACGGGATGCTGTCCCGCGATGCCAAAAGTGATATTGCCTTTCGGCGGTCGCTTGCAACGACCGGAGCACTGGACGTCATAAGCCTGCCCGCCGGCATGTTCGGGCGGGCGACCAAAGCCCAGACCTCCCTTGTGCGCTGGCGGCCAGCCTCTTCCAGCACAGCGCTTTTCATCAACGCACGCTCGACCGATCCGAAGCTCGGCCTGCGGCCGGGAGACGAAAAATTGGGACTGCATCTGCGGTCGGTTCTTCGCGCCGACACGGGCGATGCCGAACGCGCGGTCGCAATCCCGGTCGAACGGCTTGCCGACACGCAATACAGTCTGATGCCCGAACGCCATGTCCAATCAACGCGCCTGCGCTTCCTCGACCAGGCGCTAAGCAAATATAATATGGTCGAGCTTGGAAGCATTGCTGACATTCTTCGCCCCAAAGCTCCGGCGCCATGCCGGGACGACAAAGCCACCAATCTCGTGATGTGCCGCGAGATAACGCCGTCGGAACTTTCCGAAGGCCTGATGCTGAAATCCGAACGCAAAGTGTTCTTCAAGGAGAGCGAGCGCGAGCGGATCAAAGCCGTGACGGTTGAGCTTAATGATATTCTCATCAGCATTAAGGGCAGGGTCGGCAAGGTCGGCCTGTTTGCCGACGTCATGCAAGTAGTCGAGCAACAACGGTCAGGCATGCCCAATATTATCTCGCAGACTCTGGCGATCATCAGGCTGCGCCAAGGCACCCGGCCACTGACACCTGAACTACTCACTGCGATCCTTACTGCCCCGTGGGTCACGGAAAAGCTCGAATCCATGTCCGCTGGGGCCACCATGGAAAGCCTTCCCATCGGAACGCTCAAGGCGTTTCGCATCCCGCTGCCCGACCGCCATTTGAGCGAAGAAGTAACGGAGAGACTGGAGATAATTAAAGAAACCAGATTCAGGATAAATAACCTTCGCCAACGTGTCGATCAAGATCGCAAGAGTATCTGGTCCGCTCTATGGAACATGCCGACGGACAGCATCGATTTCATGAGCTGATATTACTTGATGAAATTGCAGCAGGATTAATGAACGGTTTCTCATCACTTCCCTGAATCCTACTGAGTAGCGGCAATCTAGAAATATCCTAACCTCCCGCCCGCCTCCGTCCCACGGGACAATCCGCCGCCAAAGGGCAGGCCGCGCAATCGGGTATGTCCCACCGGCACGCCGTCTGGCCCAGATGTTTCAGCGCGATATGAAAACCGAGGAAATCGTCACCTGTCCAGTCAGGCATCGCCTCGGTCACCGCATCGCTGGCCGCACGGTAGTCGGCGTTTGCCGGCACGAATCCCAATCGTTGAAGTATGCGCAGGACATGGGTGTCGACGATCATCACCGGCCGCCGCAGTGTGCTGGCGTTGAGCGTCGAGGCGGACACCTTGCGCGCCACGCCCGGTAGCCGTTCCAGCCATGCCAGCGCATCGCCGAGCGGGAGGTCGGCGAGATGGCCAAGCGCGAAGCCGTCGTCGGTGACCGCGATCCGGCGCAACGCCGCAACCAGATGTTCGGCCTTTATGTCGGCGAAGGTCACATCGCCGATCGTCCGCGCAACCGCCGCCGGAGTCGCGCGCGCCAGCGCGGCGGGGCCGCCGTAGCTGCCCACCAGCCGGTCATAGGCCGCGGTCGACACGGCGTCGCGGGTCCGCGCGCTGATGATCGACTTGACCAGCTGCCCGGCCGGCGAGCGACGCCTGCGCGGCGTAGCAACCGGACCCATCCGCGCATACCAATGAACGATGTCGGCCTGAGCGAAGGCGAATGCTGCTTGCATGGTGTCGATATAGAACATATAGAGAACATAGGAAAGGCTTTCGGTGCCAATGCGCCCCCGGCACCCTCTCTACGTCATGGCCAAGTCCCCGCCCGAGGTGCAGGCGCAAATCGCGCGGCCCCGCAACGATCCTTCGCGCGGCCCGCACCTCCTCCATGTCACGCTGATCTCGCTCTACGACCTGCACCATGCGCCGCCGGACTGGCTGCCCGCGACCATCGCCGCGCTGGACGGCTTCGCCGCGGCGCCTTTCCCGCTCCGCTTCTACGGATAAGAGAACCGCAAGGCGGTGACGCTGCACATCGTCGGCAAGGTCGAAAGCTGGCAGCCCCACCCGCCCGAGGCGCTCCGGCAGATGAAGGACCATCTCGCCAGGCTGAAGGCGCTGGGGATCGACGCGATCGACTAGGATCGCCGCGGTGTTAGCGCTCGTCCTTGTAAAAGGGCCTGTCCCCCGCGATCGTCACCCGCGCCATGCGGCGCACCGCGGGGAAATAGTCCGACGCCGCATAATGCTGCGCGGCGCGATTGTCCCAGAAGGCGATCGCGTTCGGCGTCCAGCGGAAACGGCACTGGATCTCGGGCACCGCGGCCTGGCGGTAGAGGTGCGCCAGCAGCGCGGCGCTCTCCGCCTCGCTCAGCCCCTCGACATGGCTGGTGAAGGCGGTGTTGACGTACAGCGCCTGCTCGCCGGTCTCGGGGTGGGTGCGCACGACGGGATGGCGCTCGGGCGGATATTGGTCGTGCAGGTCCCTGGGATCCTTGCCGAGCCGCTTCGCGAAGACGCGGGCGATGTCGTGGACCGCGGTCAGCGAGCGGCACAGCTCCTGCATCGCCGGCGACAGGCTGCGAAATGCCGCGCCCATGTCGGCGAACAGCGTGTCGCCACCCACCGGCGGCACCTCGACCGCGCGCAGGATCGACCCCAGCGACGGCTCGGCGCGCCAGGTGACGTCCGAATGCCACGCATTCTCCTGCCCCCGCGAATCGGGGCCGTGGGCGATGTGCAGCACTTCGGGATCGGGCTGGTCCCTGGGGGTCGCGGGATGAATCTCCAGTTCGCCGAAACGCCGCGCAAAGGCGATATGCTGCGCGGGCGTCAGCGCCTGATCGCGAAAGAAGACGACCTTGTGCGTCAGCAGCGCGGCGCGAATCTCGGCGATCGCTCGATCATCCTGCTCCTCGCGCAGGTCGACGCCCGAAATCTCGGCGCCGATCGCCGGGGTCAGCGGCGCGACCTGCAATCGCGTGAAGGACCCTGGCGAAGCGGCGACGTTCATGGCGATCCTTTCCCGGCTTTCGGGGAGGCATTAGGAGCGCGGGCCGGCGCCGAGTCAAGCTCAGCGGCGCTTTTCCTTCGCCCGCCGCGCGACCTCTGCACGATAGCGGTCGCACGACCCGCCTTCGGGCCATTTGGCGCAATAATCGCGCCAGAAGGCAAGCTGCTTGTCGGTCATTCGGTCGGACCCGGCAGGCTTCTCGCCGATCTTGCGCGTCTCGCCCAGCACCGAATCGGACAGCGCGGTATCGACCGTATATTGCGCCGCCGCGGGCACCGCCGCGACGGCCCCGATCGCCGCCGCGATTCCGGCCAGCCATGTCTTCGTCATCGTCGCGTCTCCCCTTGGGTGAGGAGTCAACCCCGCGACGCCCGCGAAAGTTCCCGTGAAATCCGACCTCTAGCCTTCGACCTCCGCGGTCGCGGCACGCTCGATCGCCGCGCGCCAGCTCGGGCGCACCGGCAGGCCGAACAGGTCGGCCAATGCCTCGGCGATCGCGTCGGCGGTCAGATAGCGCCGCTCGCGCGTCCCGTCGGCGCGGCGGACGGTCAGCCGGTTGTCGCGCAGCGCATAGCGCGCCGCGGCGGTCGTCCGCGCCGCGATCAGCTCGTGGCGGAAATGCGAATCGGGGTGGGTCGCGGTGTACCAGTTGGCGACCTCGTAATCGATCGGCGCGGGCGGCTCGTCGTCGATCGCATAGAGCGGCGCCCATTCGTCCCCGATCGCGATGCGCACCGACCAGCGGCCGCCGCGCCGCACGATCCGGTAGCGCTCGTGCGCGGTGGCCTGCGCCGCCTCGCTGTCCATCGCCAGCGGACGCGGCGGCACCGCCGACCCGAAGCCGACGTCGGACAGCCACGCCAGCCCGCCGATGCGCACGCGCAGCACCATGTGGCTGCGCGGCGCCGGCGGCGCATCGGGCGGCCGCATCCAGCGCACCCGGCCGAGCAGCCCCTCGGCCTCGAAGCCGATCGCACGCAGCACGCGCAGGAACAGGCCGTTCTGCTCGAAGCAATAGCCGCCGCGCCGCGCGTCGATCAGCTTCGCCGCCACCGCCTCGGCGCTGATGTCGATATGCCCCTCGACCAGCGCGTCGATCGATTCGAAGGGGATCGCCGCGATATGCGCCGCCTGCAAAGCCTCGAGCACCGCCAGCGTCGGCCGCACCGGCCCGGAATAGCCGATGCGCGCGAAATAGCGGGCGAGCAGCGCGTCGCCCGGCGCGGGATGCGCGGCGGCGGAATCGGCGGCGTCGGGGCGATAGAGCATGGGCGAATCTCCGGTTTCGCGAATCACGCCAGCGGTGATGCAAGCTCAACCGCGGTTGAGATCAAGCGATTCATCCGGGTGGTGACTCGGTTTGGATTTGGAAGATGCAACTCCCTGTCTCGTCACCCCGGACTTGAAAGCGGGACCCCGGATCAAGTCGGCGTTTATACCCTTGATACGAGGAGCAAGGTGATCCCCGGCGAAAGCCGGGGTCCATGACAGGGAAGCGCGCGCTATCTGGACCCCGGCTTTCGCCGGGGATCACTCACTTGTCCGAACGGGATAAGTGCCGATCAAGTCCGGGGTGACGAAGAAAGCAAAGCCTCGCTCCTGCTTCCAAACTGCGTCACCACCTCCCCCCGGGAACCCATACGCCGCTCGCGGGTCTCTTATCCGAAGCCCGCAAGGAGACATCCGATGAACAAATTCCTGCTCGCCCCGCTCGCCGCCGCGACCGCCCTCGCCGGCGGCTGCGCCTCTACCGGCTATGGCTATGACGACGGCTATCGCGGCGGGGGTGGCGGCGGCTGGTATGCCGACGACCATTATCGCGACGGCAATTATCGCGAGCGCCGCCTCGGCAAGAACGACCGCGTCTACCGCGGCCGCGACGGGCGCTATTATTGCAAGCGCTCGGACGGCACGACCGGGCTCATCATCGGCGGTATCGCCGGCGGCGCGCTCGGCAACGTCATCGCGCCGGGCGATTCGAAGACGCTCGGCACCATCCTCGGCGCCATCGGCGGCGCAGTCGCCGGCCGCGCGATCGACAAGGGCGGCGACGACGACGTCCGCTGCCGCTGAGTCCGCTTGGGCGAATCGGGACGGTCGTGGCATGATCGCCGACGAAGGGAGACTGCCATGACCGACCGCCGCTCCACCTGCGCCCTGTTCGGGGCCATCCTGATGCTCGCCGCCTGCGGCCAGTCCGCCGACCGGGCCACCGCTACCGACCAGCCCGCCGATCAGGCCGCCCCGGCGACCGCACCCGCCGGCACCGGCCTCGCCGCCTATGTCGGCAAATATCCGTTCGACAAGGTGGACGGCGTCGCCTGGACCGACCACAGCGCGGTCAAGGCGGGTCTCGCCGCGACCGTGACCGATGCGAAAATTCGCCAGACCATCGCGGCGGCCGGCGCCACCGCGGCGCCGATCGAACTGTATCAGGACAAGGTGATGTCCTGGGCGTGCGAGGCGCATAATTGCGGACCGCACCAATGGGCGGTGCTGATCGACCCGGCAAGCGGCGCGACCGACGCCTGCTATCATGACGAGGATGTCGACGCCGGCCGCTCGCACTGGTTCCTCGCCGGCGGCACCGAGGAATGGCGCGACGGCAACTGCCAGCTCGGGCAGGATGAAGGCTGAGCCCGCATTCATCGCGGCCTATTGGTGGTGCGTGCATCCAGGCAAGGAGGATCAGTTCCGCGCCGCCTGGCGCCGTGGCACCGAGCTGATCCGCGAACGATACGGCTCGCTCGGCTCGCGCCTCCACCGCGAGGAGCGGCCGGACGGAACGACGCGTTTCGTCGGCATCGCCGAATGGCCCGACCGCGCGACGTGGCAGGCGGCGTTCGACGCCAAGATGGTCTATGATGAACCGGCCACGCGCGCAGCCTTCGTTGACGCCATCGCCGACGCGGGCGACGAACCGCTGCTGTTGCTCGAGGTCACCGACGATCTGACGGACCGGGACGAGGGTGACGATGTCATTTGAAGGGTGGGGCGGGGTTTTACTCAATTCGTCACCCCGGACTTGATCCGGGGTCCCGCTTTTCCGCGGTGCCGAGCGGGACCCCGGATCAAGTCCGGAGTGACGATCAGGGTAATCCAGTGCCAGACTACCTCATCACCAAGGCGAGATGGATTCGACTCCCTCCGAAATAAGGAACATAATGGGAACATTGTCCCGAGTCGGAGACGATCGATGGACCCGCTGTTTCGCTATTTCCTCGGTTTCCGCCCTGACCCCGCGCTGCGCGCGCTCCTCGCCGCGCAGCAGGCGCGCGCCGGCCAGCACGCCCGCCGGGTCGAGGCCGCACGGCTGCACCTAACCCTGTGCACGGTCGCCGAACGGCAAACCTCCGACGCATCGCTCGTCGCCCGCGTCGCGGCGGCGCTCGCGGACCGGCTGCCCGAAGCGCCGCCGATCCGCCTCGGCCGCATTCATGCCCGCGCCCGCGGCGCCGAAATCGTCACGCGCGGGCAGCGCCGCGAGATATGCGGCTTCTACGAAGCGGCCGCGGCGCTCCTGCGGGCGCGGGGCATCGCGCCGCTCCACCGCAAGGCGGGCCTGCGCCCGCATATCACGCTCGGCTATGACGCCTGCGCCTTCGCGCCCTTCGGCATCGCCACCCGGTGGCTTCCCGAAGACCTGCTGCTCATCGAAAGCCATGTCGGCAGGCGGCGTCACGTCGTGCTGCTGCGCCTGCCGCTCGGGCGCCCGGCGCAGGCAAGCTTCGCCTTCGACGAGCCGCCGCTATGTCTTGCCGCCTAGGTCTCCAGAGTGTGCGCGAGGGTGATCTCGCAATCGAGCAGCTTCGAGATCGGGCAGTTCGCCTCGGCGTCCGCCGCCAGTCGTGCGAAATCGTCGGCCGCGATCCCCGGTACCTTCGCGGTCAAGGTCAGCGCCGATTTCGTCACCTTGAAGCCGTCGCCATCCTTGTCGAGCGTCACCTCGGCGCGCGTATCGAGTTGCCCGTCCGAATGACCCGCGCGCGCCAGTCCGAAGGACAGCGCCATGGTGAAGCAGGCGGCGTGCGCCGCGGCGATCAGTTCCTCGGGGTTGGTGCCGGGGCCGTCCTCGAAGCGCGAGGCAAAGCCATAGGGTTCGCCGTCGAGCGCGCCGCGCGCGGTCCAGATATGGCCCTTGCCGTCCTTGCCCAGCCCTTCGTATCGCGCCCTTGCGCTGTTCACGGTCATCGTCTTTCTCCTTCCGACAGGTTGCGATCAGCGCCGCGCCACGCCGGCCCGGTCGAGCTCCGGCCCCAGCCGCCCGGTCAGCCACAGGCCCCACATGCGGAAATCGGCGGCGAGGCTCCACAGCGGATAGGTGAAGGTCGCGGGCCGGTTCTTCTCGACCCCGAAATGCGCGACCCACGCGAAGGCATAGCCCGCGACGGGCAGCGCCGCGAGCCATCCCCAGCGCCCGGTTGCCGCCGCGGCGAGCGCGATCAGCACGACCAGGCTCGTCCCGACATAATGCAGTGCCCGCGTCGAGGGCTTGCTGTGCTCGCGCAGGTAAAAGGGCCAGAAATCGGCGAAGCTCGCATAGGTCCGCGCCATGGCGGCAGGATGCGGCGACGGAGGGGGCGGGTCAAGGGCGTTGCGAAGACGCCGGGCGAACGGGATCGACCACGGACCGTCGCCCCGGCTCACCGGGGCGACGATCATTATCTACCGAAAGACCTCACCCCCGCTTCATCCGCACCAGCGCCGCATCGAGCGCCTGCAGGAATCGCGACCGGTCGGCCTTCGAAAAGGGCGGCGGACCGCCGACGCCCTCTCCCATCCCCGCGCGCAGGTCGGCCATGATCGCGCGCGTCGCGATCGCGGGGCCGATCGATGCGGCGGTGAAGGGCTTGCCGGTCGGCGCGAGCACCGTCGCTCCCGCCTTCAGCGCGCGGTCGGCGAGCAGGATGTCGGCGGTGATCACGATGCTGCGGTCGTCCGCCGCCTCGGCGATCCAGTCGTCGGCGGCGTCGAAGCCGTCCGACACCACCACTCGCTCGACCAGCGGATGCCCGGGCACGCGCAGCCGGCTGTTGCTGACGATCTTCACCGGCACCTCGTGCCGCCATGCGACGCGGTACACCTCGTCCTTGACCGGGCAGGCGTCGGCGTCGACCAGGATGACCGGCGCGGCGCTCATCCCGCCACCCCGTCCCACAGCAGCTTCGCGCCGAGCGCGACCATCAGGAGGTAGATGATCAGATAAAACCGCTCGGGCTGCATCCGCTTGAGCCAGCGCACCGTCAGCAGCGTCGAGACGATCGCGAGCGGCATCAGCAGCAGCGCCGCGACGACCACCTCGTGCCGGAAGGCGCCGAGCGCCAGATAGGCGGGCACCTTCATCCAGTTGACGATGGCGAACAGGATCGAACTCGTCCCGATGAAGACCAGATGCGGCAGCTTGCGCGGCGTCACCCACATCTGGAAGGGCGGGCCGCCGGCATGGGCGATCTGGCTGGTCAGCCCGGTCGCGAAGCCGAACAGGCTGCCGACCCAGCCCGGCGAGCGCGACGCGGCGACGACGCGCCCGCCGCGCTCGACCCACAGGCGATAGAGGCCGAAAGCGAGCGTGATCGCGCCGAGCGCCGCCATCAGCTGCGCCTCGTTCACTCGCTCGGCATAGAACCAGCCCGCCGCGACGCCGAGCGCGGCGCCGGGCACCATCCAGGCGATGATCCACCCGTCCCACGTCCGGCGAAAGGCCCAGACGCTGACCATGTCCTGCACGATGAGCACCGGCAGCAGCACCGCCGCGGCGGTCGCGGGCGGCAGCACCAGCGCCGCGAGCGGCGTCGCGAGCGCGCCGACCCCGGCCAGCCCGCCCTTCGCCATGCCGAGCAGGATCACCGCGACGATGAGCGCCGCGAGCGTCGCCGGCTCTGCAAGCAGGCTCATGCCGTGGCAGCGCCTGACGTTTCGGGGGGCGTTTCGGGCAAACGCCAGTCGATCGCGCCGCGCCCATGCGCCTCGAGGAAGGCATTGGCCTGGCTGAAGGGTTTCGAGCCGAAGAAGCCATTGTGCGCCGACAGCGGCGACGGATGCGGCGCGCGGAGGATCAAATGTGAGCTTCCCGGGCCGAGCCCCGGCACGTTCGCCGCCTTGCGCTGCGCGTGGCTGCCCCACAGGATGAAGACCTTGGGCGCCGGATCGGCCGCGACCGCCGCGACCGCCGCGTCGGTGAAACGCTCCCACCCCTTGCCCTGGTGCGATGCGGCCATCCCCGCCTCGACCGTCAGGCAATTGTTGAGCAGCAGCACGCCCTGCTCGGCCCAATGCTTGAGGTAGCCGTGCCGCGCCGGCGGAATGCCGAGGTCGTCCTGCATCTCCTTGTAGATGTTGACCAGGCTCGGCGGCACGCGCACCCCCGGCTGCACCGAAAAGCAGAGCCCGTGCGCCTGCCCCGGCCCGTGATAGGGGTCCTGCCCCAGGATCACGACGCGCACGTCCTGCGGCGGCGTCGCGTCGAGCGCCGCGAACCAGTCGCGCGGGCGCGGATAGATGCGCTTGCCCTTCGCGCGCTCGCCCGCCAGATACTGCTTGAGCGCCGCCATATAGGGCTGCTCGAACTCGCTGCCGATCCGCGCGAGCCAGTCGGGATGAAGCTTGACTTCGGCCATGCGCGTCCTTCGACCAGAGCCGGGCGGCCTTGTCCAGAGGGTTATCGGCGGCTAGGGCCGACGACTTGACGCTATGCGTTAAATCGGCACGACCTCTCGTTCCGTTCGTGTCGAGCGGGAAGAGAGGCGAAAGGATGCGGCATGGCGGATGACATCGACGAATCGCTGACCCGGCTCGAGTCGGTGGTGAAGGACCGGCTCGCCGCGGGCGATGCCGGCGCCTCCTATGTCGCGAGCCTCGCGGCGAAAGGCCGCGGCAAGATCGCACAGAAGCTCGGCGAGGAGGCGGTCGAGACCGTCATCGCCGCGCTGACCGGGGACGACGCCGCACTGGCCGGCGAGGCGGCCGACCTGATCTTCCATCTGACCGTGCTGCTCGCCGAGCGCGGCCTCGGCTGGGACGCCGTCGCCGCCGAGCTCGGCCGCCGCCACGGCACCTCGGGCCACGCCGAAAAGGCTGCTCGCCCAAAATAGACAAGGCGCATAGGAGTCCCCATGCCGATCGATGCCACCCAGCCCTATGACGACAGCAACATCTTCGCCCGCATCCTGCGCGGCGAGCTGCCGTGCAAGAAGGTTTACGAGGACGAGCACGCCCTCGCCTTCCACGACATCAATCCGCAGGCGCCGCTGCACATCCTCGTCATCCCCAAGGGCGCCTATGTGAGCTGGGACGATTTTTCCGAGCGCGGCAGCGCCGAAGAGATCGCGGGCTTCGTCCGCGCCGTCGGCAAGGTCGCGCGCGACGAAAGCCTCGTTGCCCCCGGCTATCGCCTGCTCGCCAACGTCGGGCTCGACAGCCATCAGGAAATCGCCCACCTCCACGTCCACATCTTCGCCGGCCAGCCGCTCGGCCCGATGCTCGCGCGCTAAAACGAAAACACGTCGCCCCAGCGAAAGCTGGGGCCGCAGGAGTGAGGAGCGGTCATTCCTCCACCTTTGTCATTCCCGCGAAAGCGGGAATCCAGAGCGTGCATCGGCTGACCCCGCCCCTAGATTCCCGCTTTCGCGGGAATGACAAGGGTGGGGAGACACCCAACATCGCCTGCCGGCCGCCAGCGGCCCCGGCTTGCGCTGGGGCGGCGATCTCTGCTTCGCGCTTGTGCGTCCCGTCACATCCTTTCCCCACCGTTCCGCTATCCTGTCATAGGCGTGACGGGTGGACTCTCGCCCCTGTTTCCAGCAGGATAGCAACGCGTGCCAACAAGGAAGGGCGGCAAAATGAAGCAGGGATGGCGCGAGTTCGCGAATCGGCTGACCGGCAGGATGCGCCTCGCACTGATCGTCCCGCTCGCCGCGCTGCTCGCCGCCGCGGGCGGCGACACCGTCCCGCAGGTCACGCTCGCGACGCCGGGCAGCTCGGGCACCGGCGACGGCACCATCACCCGCTTCACGCTGCGCTTTTCGGAAGACATGGTGCCGCTCGGCGATCCGCGCGCCAAAGCGCCCGCGACCCACGACTGCAAGCTCCCCGCGACCGGCCGCTGGGTCGACACGCGCACCTGGGTACTCGAATTCGACCAGCCGCTGCCGGGCGGCAAGCGCTGCTATGTGTCGCTGCGCCCCGATCTCGTCACCGCGCGCGGCGTCTCCGTGGTCGGCAACGACCGCTTCGCGCTCGACACCGGCGGCCCCTCGGCGCGCGCGGTACTCGCCGGCGGCACCTATGAGGGGATCGAAGAGGACCAGATATTCCTCGTCGCGACCAACGTCGCCGCCGACCGCGCCTCGGTCGGCCGCTTCGCCTATTGCGCGGTCGACGGCATCGGCGAGAAGATTCCCGTCGACGTGCTGCCGCGCGAGACCGCGACCGAAATATTGACCGGCCTCGGCAGGAACGACTGGAGAGCCCGCTCCTTCGCCTATGACGCCGGCCTGCCCGAACGGCTTCCCGCCGCGGGCGCCGACCGCGACGCCGCGCTCGACCGCATCGTCCCCGTCAAGTGCCGCCGACCGCTGCCGCCGGGCCGCGACATGGCGCTCGTCTGGGACGCGCGCATCCAGCAGGCCGGGGTGCCGTCGCGCACCGCCGGGCGCGACCAGCGTTTCGACTATGACGTGCGTCCCGCCCTCACCGCGAAGATGGTGTGCCGCCGCGTCAACCCGCAGGCGGGCTGCAACCCGATCGAGGCCGTCACGCTCAAATTCGCCTCGCCGGTCGCGCGCGCCACCGCGCTGGCCGCGACGCTGTCCACCGCCGACGGCCAGCGCCTGGCCGCAAAGGCATCCGACAGCGACAGGAACGACCCCTGGCTGACCGAGGTGCATTTCGCCGGTCCGCTGCCGCAGAATGTCGACGCGACGCTGGCGCTGCCCGAAGGCGTCACCGACCAGAGCGGCCGCACGCTTCAGAACCAGGCGAATTTCCCGCTGAAATTCCACATCGACCGCGCCCCGCCGCTGGTCAAGTTCGCCGCTCCCTTCGGCATTTTGGAGGCGAGCGAGGGTGGCGTGCTCCCCGTCACCGTGCGCGGGGTCGAGGCGTCGCTGGTCCGCAAGGATCTTCAGATGCCCGCGCGCACGCTGCGCGTCGGCGACGACGATGCCGCGATCGCGCGCTGGCTGAAGCGCGTCGACGACGCCGACGACGCCGATTACCGGCAGGAAAAGGACGCGGCGGGCAAGGATGTCACCGTCAACTATACCGGCACCGCCTCGGTCTTCGACGACGCGCCCGCCGACGGCACCCGCCGCGACCTGACGCTGACCCCGCCCGGCGGCGGCAAGGCTTTCGAGGTCATCGGCATCCCGCTCAGGGACAAGGGCTTCCACGTCGTCGAGATCGCCAGCCCCGAGCTCGGCGCCGCGCTGCTCGGGCGGCAGGCGACGCGCTATGTCGCGACCGCCGCGCTCGTCACCAACATGGCGGTGCATTTCAAATGGGGCCGCGAAAGCTCGCTCGCCTGGGTGACGTCGCTCGACAGCGGCCGCCCCGTCGCCGGCGCCGACATCCGCGTCACCGACAGTTGCACCGGCCGCCTGCTCGCGCGCGGCACCGCCGACAAGGCAGGCCGCCTCGCCTTCCCGACCGGCCTGCCCGAACCGCAGACCTATTCGAACTGCGAGACGAATCCCGACCCCGCCGACAGCGAGGGCCATGCGCTGATGGTCACCGCGCGCGCGGGCGACGATTTCAGCTTCACCCTTACCGACTGGGGCGACGGCATCCGCCCCTATGATTTCGACCTGCCCTATGGCTGGTCGGAGCGCGGCGACATCCTCCACACCATCTTCGACCGCGCGCTCGTCAAGGCGGGCGAGACGGTGAACATGAAACATATCCTGCGCCACCCCGTCGGCACCGGCTTCAAGACCCCCGAACCGATGGCGGGCAAGCTGCGTCTCGTCCACCGCGGCTCGGATACCGAGTTCGAAATGCCCTTCGCCATCGCCGCGGACGGCAGCGGCGAGACGCGCTGGGACGTCCCCAAATCGGCGCCGATGGGCGATTACAGTCTCGTCTTCGTCACCAAGGACAAGGAGGGCAAGGACAAGACGATCTGGACCGACCAGTCGATCCGCGTCGACGAATATCGCCTGCCGACGATGAAGGCGGAGATCACGGGGCCGAAGGCGCCGCCGGTGCGCCCGACCAGCGTCCCGCTGTCGCTGTTCGTCGGCTATCTCTCGGGCGGCCCCGCGCCCGGCCTGCCGGTCGAGCTGCGCACCAATTTCCGTCCCAGCTGGTCGCCGCCGCAGGATTATGAAGGCTGGGATTTCGACGGCCAGCCGGTCAGGGAAGGCATCGTCCAGCTCGACGACGACGGCGACGTGCCCGGCGCCGACATGCCGCTCGCGCGCTCGCTGCCGCTGACCCTCGGCGCCGACGGCACCGCGGCCACCAACGTCGTGGTCGACCAGCCGATCAGCGAGCCGACGCTGATGGCGGTCGAGATGGACTATGCCGACGCCAATGGCGAAACGCTGACCTCCAGCCGCCGCATCACCCTCTACCCGTCCGCCGTGCGCCTCGGGCTCAAGACCGATGGCTGGCTGATGCGCGACGACGACCTGCGCCTGAAATTCGTCGCGCTCGACCTCGAAGGCCAGCCGATCCGCGGCCAGCGCATCGAGGTCGCGCTCTACAATCGCGAGATCATCACCGCCCGCCGCCGCCTGATCGGCGGCTTCTACGCCTATGACAACCAGATGCGCACGACCCGGCTCGACGCCCATTGCAGCGCAAGGACCGACCGACTCGGCCGCGCCGACTGCGCGATGGCGCCCGGCGTCTCGGGCGAGGTCACGGTGGTCGCGACCACGACCGACGCCGACGGCAACGAGGCGCGCGCGGTGCGCTCGGTCTGGCTCGCGGGCGACGACGACTGGTGGTTCGGCGGCGACAATGGCGACCGCATGGACGTGATCGCCGAACAGCCGCGCTACGACGCCGGCGATACGGCGAAATTCCAGGTCCGCATGCCCTTCCGCGAGGCGACGGCGCTCGTCACCGTCGAGCGTGAGGGCGTGCTGTCGAGCTTCGTCACGACGCTGAAGGGCACCGACCCGGTGGTGAAGGTCAAGCTTCCCGCAACTTACGCCCCCGACGTCTATGTCTCGGTGATGGCGGTGCGCGGGCGCGTGACCGGCGGCGAAAGCTGGTTCCGCCGCATGAAGCGCGCGGTCGGCTTCGAGGTCGAAAAGAGCGAGGCCGCGCCCCCGACCGCGCTCGTCGACCTCGCCAAACCGAGCTATCGCCTCGGCATCGCGCGCATCAAGGTCGGCTGGGAAGGCCACCGGCTGGGCGTCAAGGTCGAGGCCGACAGGAAGAGCTATGCGGTGCGCGACACTGCGAAGGCGAGCATCGAGGTCAAGACCCCCGATGGCAAGCCCGCCGCGGGCGCCGACGTCGCCTTCGTCGCGGTCGACGAGGCGCTGCTCCAGCTCGCGCCCAACGAAAGCTGGAAGCTGCTCGACGCGATGATGGGCGAACGCACGCTCGACGTGCTCACCTCGACCGCGCAGATGCAGGTGGTCGGCAAACGCCACTATGGCCGCAAGGCGCTCGAACCCGGCGGCGGCGGGGGCGGCGACCTGTCCGGCCTGACGCGCGAGGATTTCCGCCCCGTTCTCTTGTGGCAGGGCCATGTCGCGCTCGACGCCAAAGGCCGCGCGACGGTCGACGTGCCGCTGTCCGACAATCTCTCCGCCTTCCGCCTCGTCGCGATCGCGACCGACGGCTCGCAAAGCTTCGGCACCGGCGAAACCAGCGTGCGCACCGTGCAGGATCTCGCGATCTTCGCCGGGCTCCCCGAACTGGTCCGCACCGGCGACAGTTATGACGCGCGCTTCACGCTGCGCAACGGCACCGACAAGGCGATGACCGTCACCGCGACCCCGTCGCTGCTGCCCGCGGTCGCCACCGGCCAGCCGCTGACCGTCACGATCCCGCCGGGCGGCGCATTGCCGATCAGCTGGACGATGACCGCGCCCGAAACCCTCGGCAAGCTGCAATGGACGGTCGAGGCGGCGTCGAAGGACGGCAGGCAGCGCGACCGGCTGGTCTTCGACCAGATGATCGAGCCCGCGGTGCCGATCGAGACCTGGGCGGCGAGCCTGTTCCGCGTCGGCGCCGACACCAGCCTGCCCGTCGCGCCGCCCGCGGGCGCGCTGCCGGGCGGCTTCGTCGACATCGCGCTGTCCGACACGCTCGCGCCGCCGCTCGCCGGGGTGCGCGACTATATGGCGATCTATCCCTATGATTGTTTCGAGCAATCGACGTCGCGCGCCGTCGCGCTCGGCGACATCGGGCGCTGGCAGGCGCTCGCCGGGGCGATGCCGACCTATCTCGATGACGACGGATTGCTCCGCTATTGGCCGAGCGAGCGGCTGCAGGGCTCGCCCGAGCTGACCGCCTATGTGCTCGCGATCACCGCCGCGAACGGCTTCGCCATCCCCGAGGCTTCGAAGCAAAAGATGATCGCCGCCCTGCAGGCGCTCGTCGAGGGGCGGCTCGACCGCAAGGGCTATGGCCCCTACGACATCCGCCTCGTCCGCGTCGCGGCGCTCGCGGCGCTCGCGCGCAACAAGGCCTCGAACGCGCAGCTCGTCGCCACCGTCGACATGGCGCCGCAGGATATGGCGACCGGCACGCTCGCCGACTGGCTCGTTGCGCTCGACCTGACGCCGGGCGTCAAAAACGCCCCGCGCCTCCGCGCCGAGGCCGAAGCCGAGCTTCGCAAGCGCCTCGTTTACGAAGGCACGCGCCTCGACCTCGTCGACGATGCGAAGGCGCCGTGGTGGATGATGATGAGCGGCGACGAGATGGCGATCAAGACGCTCGAAGCCGTGCTCGGCCGCAAGGGGTGGGAGGATGACGCGGGCAAGCTGATGGTCGGCGTCGCCCAGCGCCAGCGCCGCGGCCATTGGGACACGACCCCGGCCAACGCCTGGGGCGCCACCGTCGTCCGCCGCTTCGCCGAGCTTTATCCGGCGAGCGCGATCACCGGAACGACCCGCATCGCGCTCGCGGGCGGCAGCGCGGCGCAGAGCTGGCCGATGCCCGCCGGCACCGCGCCGCTCAGCGTCCCGCTCGCCGCGGGCACGATGAGCCTGCGCCACGACGGCGGCGGCGCGCCCTGGGCGACCGTTCGCGTCCGCGCCGCGGTGCCGCTGAAGGAACCGCTGAATGCCGGCTACCGGATCAGGCGCACGATGAGCATCGTCAAGGCGGCCGACCCCAAACGGCTGGTGCGTGGCGACGTCGTCAAGATCCGGATCGAGGTGACCGCCGCAGCCGGGCGCACCTGGGTCATCGTCAACGATCCGGTCCCGCCCGGCGCGACGATCGTCGGCAATCTCGGCGGCCAGTCCGAAATGCTCGCCGACCAGGCCGACGGCTCGAGCTGGCAGCCGAGCTATGTCGAGCGGCGCAAGGATAGCTGGCGCGGCTATTTCGCCTGGATGCCTGCGGGCACCCATGCGGTCGAATATGTCGTGCGCCTGAACGGCTCGGGCCGCTTCGCCCTGCCCCCGACGCGGGTCGAGGCGATGTATTCCCCCGCCATCCGCGGCCAGTGGCCGAACGGTGCGATGACCGTGGCGGCATCGGCGGAGTGAGGCAGGAAATGAGCCTCCATTCGCTAGGCGTCACGCCGAACCTGTTTGGCGATTATGCCCTTGAGACAAGGGAGCCGGTGATCCCCGGCGAAAGCCGGGGTCCAGATGGCGCCCGCCTGCATCGCAAGGACCCCGGCTTTCGCCGGGGATCACGCAATTGTTTAAAAGGGATAATCACCAACTTGTTTCAGAGCCTGCCCCGGACTCGATCCGGGAGTCCATGGCCTGCCCTCGCCCTCCACGCAGCGCCGAAGGCAACGCCGGGCCATGGATGCTGAAACGAGTTCAGCATGACGCCTTCATTCGAGCAGGCTCGGGATAGCGGGCATCCGCCCGCCAAACGCCGCCTCTTCGACGCCCTCGCGTGGATCGCGCTCGCCTCGCTGATCCTCGTCACCGCCGCGCATCTGATCACCAAGCCCCCCGCCATGCCCGCCTACGCCGACGTGCGCGCCGCGTGGAAGCCCAGCGAGGCGTGGCTCTACGACCGCGACGGTCGGTTGCTCGACACGATCCGCGTCGACTTCCAGCGCCGCCGCCTCGGCTGGGTGCCGCTCAGCGATATCAGCCCCGCCGTCCGCGACACGGTGGTGGCGGCCGAGGATCGCCGCTTCTGGTCGCACGGCGGGGTCGACTGGCTGGCGATCGCGGCCGCGATCCGCGCGCGCTGGACGGGCGGCGCGTCGCGCGGCGCCTCGACGCTGCCGATGCAGCTCGCCGCCTTCGTCGCCCCCGAACTCGCGCAGCCCGGGCACCGGGACTGGCGCGCCAAGCTCCGGCAGATGCGCGCCGGACAGGCGCTCGCGGCGCGCTGGACGCACGAGCAGATGCTCGAGGCCTATCTCAATCTCGTGCCGCTGCGCGGCGAGGCGCAGGGGATCGGCGCGGGTGCCAACAGCCTGTTCGGCAAGCGCCCCGCCGACATGACCCGCACCGACGCCGCGCTGCTCGCCGGCCTGCTCCCCAACCCGTCAGCGGGCGCGAAGGCACTCGGCGATCGCGCCTGTCGCATCGCGCACGCAAGGGATTGCGGCGCGATCCGCGCCGCCGCCGCGACGCTCGTCTCGGGCGAGCGCGCCGCGCGGCTCGACCCCGCGCTCGCGCCGCATCTCGCGATCCGCCTGCTCGACCGGCCGGGCCAGCGCGTGACCACGACGATCGACCGCCGCGCGCAACAGATCGCCATCGCCGCCATGCGCCGCCAGCTTTCGGGCCTCGGCGCCGAGCGGGTGCGCGACGGCGCGGTCGTCGTCCTCGACAATGCCACCGGGGAGGTGCTCGCCTATGTCGGCGGCGTCGGCCTCCACTCGACCGCCGCCGCGGTCGACGGCGCCAGCGCCCGGCGGCAGGCCGGCTCGACGCTCAAGCCGCATCTCTACGCGCAGGTCATCGAACAGGGCTGGCTGACCGCCGCCTCGATCCTCGACGACAGCCCGGTTCAGCTCGACACCGCCTCGGGCCTCTATGTACCGAAGAATTACGACCACAGCTTCAAGGGGCCGGTCAGCGTCCGCAAGGCGCTCGCCAGCTCGCTCAACGTTCCCGCGGTGCGCACCCTCGTCATCGACGACGTCCAGCAATTCCGCGACCGCCTCTGGGCGCTCGGCTATCACGGTCTCGTCGAGGACGGCGACTATTACGGCTTTTCGCTCGCGCTCGGCTCGGCCGAGGTCAGCCTCGTCGAGCAGGCCAACGCCTTTCGCACTCTCGCCAATCAGGGCCGTTGGTCCCCGGTTCATTTCATGACGGGCGAGGAGGCGGGCGTGACGCGCCGGATCGTCGTCCCCGCCGCCGCCTTCATCGTCGGCGACATCCTTTCCGATGCCACCGCGCGCACCGACGCCTTCGGTGCCGACAGCGCGCTGCGCCTCCCCTTCTGGGCCGCGGCCAAGACCGGGACGTCGAAGGCGATGCGCGACAATTGGTGCATCGGCTGGTCCGACCGCTACACGGTCGCGGTCTGGGTCGGCAATCTCGAGGGCGACTCGATGCGCGCCGTGTCGGGCACTTCGGGCGCGGCGCCGGTGTGGCGCGACGTGATGATGGCACTCCACGCCGGCCACCCCGGCAAGCCGCCCGCGGTGCCCGAGGGGGTCGAGGTGCGGCGCATCGCGCTGCCCGGCACCCGCGAGCCGCCGCGGCGCGAATATTTCATCCGCGGCACCGCGCAGAGCGTGATGGCCGCCGCCCCGCAGGCCGCGCGCCGCCCGCGCATCGTCAATCCGGTCAGCGGCAGCGTCTATGCGATCGACCCCGACATTCCCGCGGACCGCCAGCAGCTCGCGGTGACCGTCAGCGGATCGGTCGCCGGTCACCGGCTGATCCTCGACAAGCGGCCCGCGGGCGATGCCGACGCGGGTCTTCAGATCCTGCCGCGCCCCGGCAGCCACGTCCTCGCGCTCGTCGATCCCGGCGGCCGGATGATCGACCGCGTCCGCTTTACGGTACGGTAAGCGCGGCTGGACCCCATCGAAAGCCGCGCTGGTCCCGTGAAATTAAGTTGCGCTGACAGAAGGAGCGGCTAGTCTGCGCCGCCAGGAGAGGGCGCCGTCGATGGCCGCCCGACAAGGGGATACTTCTATGATATTTGGCCGGGTCAAACCGTTGGATGCCATTCTGGCGACAGCGGAAAAGAAATCGCTGACGCGAACGCTGGGCGCCTTCCAGCTCACCATGCTGGGCATCGGCGCGGTGATCGGCACCGGAATCTTCGTGCTGACGGCCGAGGCGGCGCAAAAGGCGGGGCCCGGCATGATGGTCAGCTTCGTCATCGCCGGTTTCGTCTGCGCCTTCGCGGCGCTCTGCTATGCCGAAATGGCCTCGATGGTGCCCGTCTCGGGCTCCGCCTATACCTACAGCTATGCCGTGATGGGCGAACTGATCGCGTGGATGGTCGGCTGGGCGCTGATCCTCGAATATGCGGTCGCGGCCGGCGCGGTGTCGGTCGGATGGTCGGGCTATGTCGTCGGGCTCATACAAAATGGCCTCGGCATTCACATACCGTCGACCCTGGTGCTCGGGCCGTTCGACGGCGGCATGATCAACCTGCCCGCGATGCTCATCGCCGGTCTGGTGACCTGGCTGCTGGTGATCGGCACGCGGGAATCGGCGACGGTGAACGCGGTCCTCGTCGTCATCAAGGTTCTCGCACTCACCGTCTTCATCATCCTCGCCCTGCCGGTGATGAACATGCAGAATTTCGAGCCTTTCGCTCCGCTCGGCATCGGCGGCATAGGCGCCGCGGCCGCCTCGATCTTCTTCGCCTATGTCGGCTTCGACGCGGTGTCGACCGCGGCGGAGGAGACCAAGAATCCGCAGCGCAACATGCCGATCGGCCTGATCGGCAGCCTCGCGATCTGCACCATCTTCTACCTGCTCGTCGCGGCGGGCGTCATCGGCAGCGTCGGCGCGCAGCCGATGGGTATCGACGCCGCGACCGGCCATGCGCTGGAACCCGGCAGCCGCGAACTGGCGGCCGCATGCGGTGCGATCGGCGACCAGGCGGTCGTCTGCTCCAAAGAAGCATTGGCGTGGACGATGCGTGAAATCGGCTGGACCCAGATCGGCAATCTGATCGGCCTCGCCGCCGGCCTCGCGCTGCCGTCGGTCATCCTGATGATGATGTTCGGCCAGACCCGCATCTTCTTCGTGATGAGCCGTGACGGTCTGCTGCCGCAGGCCTTTTCGAAGATCCACCCGAAATTCCACACGCCGCACGTCATCACGATCATCACCGGCATCGCGGTGGCGCTGTTCGCCGCCTTCTTCCCCGTGGGGCAGCTCGCGAACATCTCCAACTCGGGTACCCTGTTCGCCTTTGCCGCCGTGTCGATCGCGGTGCTGGTGATCCGCCGGACCGATCCCGGACGCCATCGGCCCTTCCGGACGCCGGCGCTGTTCATCACCGCGCCGATCGCGATCGCGGGCTGCATCTACCTCTTCTTCAACCTCGACCACAAGAGCATCATCCTCTTCCTGGTCTGGGCCGCGGTCGGCCTGCTCGTCTATTTCCTCTACAGCCGCTCGCGCAGCCATGTCGGCCGCGGGATCGTCGAGGTGCACGAGGACGATCCCGACGCGCCGCCGCAGCCGGTGCCGCCGATCGCCGAATAGGAAAAGGGGGCTTCGGCCCCCTTTTCTCTGTCCGTCAGAAGGGGCTTTTGGGCGCGGTGCCCGGCCGGGTGAACAGTTTGCCGCGCTCGGCCCACAGGACGAGCAGCAGGCCCGTCGCGGCGCAGATCATGAAGGCATAGGCAAGCGGCAGCGTCGTGCCGTCATATTGCTGACCGATCAGCGCGCCGACCACCGCCGCGAGCAGCGTCTTGGCAAAGCTCTGATAGGAGGAGGCGACGCCGGCCATATGGCCGAAATCCTCCATCGCGATCGACCCGAAATTGCCGCCGATGAACCCGATGAGGCCGACGTTGACCATCATCAGCAGCGTGAACATCGCCAGCGTCTCGACGCCGCTGAGCGCCGCGACGATCTGGGCGAGCGCCGTGACCATGAAAGCAAAGACCGCGGCCTGCGACACGCGCCGCGCGCCGAAGCGCTCGACGATGCGCGCGTTCGAGAAATTGGCGATGGCGATGCCGATCGCGACGCAGGCAAAGATCAGCGGGAACAGCGCGCGCGCGTCGAACACCTCGGCGATGATCTGCTCGCTGCTGTTGAGATAGCCGAACAGCGCCCCCTGCATCAGGCCGGACGCGATCATATAGCCCGCGGCGCGGCGGTGGCGCGTGACCGTCAGCCAGCCCGCGACCATCGTCCGCCAGTCAAGCCGGCGAACGTCCTGCGGCTCCAGCGTTTCGGGCAGGCGGCGCAGCCACGCGAGCATCAGCAGGCTCATCGCGGCGAAGACGAAGAAGATCGCGCGCCAGCCGGCCAGCGCCGCGACCCCGGCGCCGATCGACGGCGCGATGATCGGCACGATCATGAAGACCAGGAAGATCAGCGACATGCGCTTGGCCATCGCGTCGCCGACGAACAGGTCGCGGATCACCGCGATGACGACCACACCCAGCGCCGCGCTGACGAAGCCGTGGCCGAAGCGCAGCGCGAGCAGCATCGGAAAGCTCATCGACAGCCCGCTGCCGATCGCGAAGACCGTATAGGCGATCAGCGCCGGCACCAGCACGCCCTTGCGCCCGAAGCGGTCGGCGAGCGGCCCATAGAGGAGCGAGCCGAAGCCGACGCCGAGCAGATAGATGGAGATCACATATTGCCGGTCGTTGGCCACGGTCACGCCCAGCGCCTCGCCGATCGCCGGCAAGGTGGGCAGCATCGAATCGATGGCGAGGGCGTTGAGCGCCATCACCATCGCCATCATCATCACCATTTCGCGGTCGCCGGGCAGGCGGGGGCGCGTCGGTGCGTCGGGAGCGGTCGGATTGTGCATTGCAGCAACATATGGACGGAGCCGCCCCGTTTGACCAGAGCCAACCCCGTCCGTCATCCGGGCATAGCTATTCCCGCGGCGCCGCCTGCTCCTCGATCGGCAGACCCAGCCTGGCGAGTTGCGGCTTCACCGTCTTGGCATCGCCGACGACAACGATGACGAGGTTGCCCGGCTGCAGATCCTTCGCGGCCGCCGCGTTCAGGCTTTCGGCCGTCAGTGCGCCATAGACCGCGGGCAGCGTCTCGTAATAATCGTCGGGCCGGCCGAAGCGGACGATCTGCTCGATCCCGCTCGCGATCTGCCCTCGCGTTTCGAACCGGTTGGGCAGGCCGCGGATATTGCCTTCCCTGATCCGGTTGACCTCGACCGCCGTCGCGCCGCGCGCCGCCGGATAGTCGTGCATCTCGCGCAGCATCTCGGCGATCGCGTCGCCCGTTCGGTCGCTCTGCACCGGCGCCTGGACAAAGAAGGGCATCCGGCCCTCGGTCTCCTGGATCACCGAGCGCACGCCATAGGACCAGCCCTTGGTTTCGCGCAGATTCTGGTTGAGCCGCGACAGGAATCCGTTGCCGAGGATTTCGTTCGAGGCCTTGAGCACCTCGTTCGCATCCTTGCCGGTCTCGGGCAGCACCCGGCCCGCCGCGATGACCGACTGCGGCGCACCGGGCCGGTCGATCAGCACGATATGCTGGGGCTGCTCGGGGATGGCGAGGTCGAACGCCTTGGTTGTCGCCGGGGTCGCCGGCGCGGTCCAGTCGCCGAACGCGCGGTCGAGCGCCGCGACTGCCGCATCCTTGTCGATATCGCCGACGACGATGATCCGCGCCGTATCGGGCCGGATCGACGCCGCATGCGCCGCGGCCAGATCGGCGGGGGTCAGCTTTGCGACGACGTCGCGGCTGCCGCTGCCCGTCATCGGCGCGCCATAGGGATGGTTCGCGCCATAGATCAGCGGCGGCAATGCCCGCATCGCGAGCAGGAAGGGGCTGTTCTCCTCCTGCGCGATCCCCGCGATCCGCTGGTCGCGCACGCGCTCGACCTCGGCCGGCGCAAAGGCCGGGTTGCGGACGATATCGGCCATCAGCGCCAGCGAGGGCGCAAGATTGCTGCTCAGCGTGTCGAGCGACACGAAGGTCGAATCGAGCCCCGCCCCGACGTTGATGCTGGCGCCCAGCCGCTCCTGCTCCTCGGCGATCGCGATCGCGTCGCGGCTCCTGGTGCCCTCGTCGAGCATTGCCGCCATGAAGCTCTGCGTGCCGCGCGCGTCGGGCGCGTCGGCGGCGTAGCCGGCGTCGAAACTCACCGTCACCGTCACCTTCGGCACCGCGCTGCGCCTTGCGAAGGTGACGGGGATGCCGTTCTTCAGCGTCGCATGCTCGATCGCGGGAAAGTCGAAGCTGCCGACCGGCTCGACCGGGGGGAAGCTGCGCTTCGCGGTCGCCGCCGGCGTCGCGGCGGCGGGGGCCGCCTCATCTGCGTCGGCGCCACGATAATAGCCGATCCGCGGGCTGCCGGCCTTTTCCCAGCCGCCGCGATTCTCGCCGCCTTCGGTGCGCTGGCCGGGATCGACGCGGATCGACGCCACCGGGCGCGTCAGCCATTTCTGCATCGCATCGCGCACGTCGGCCGGCGTCAGCGCGGCGAGCGCCGCCAGGTCCTTTTTGTATTTCTCCACGTCGTTCGAGAAGACGAGCCCCTCGGCCAGCGTCGCACCCTTGCCGCCGAAGCCGCCCACCTGCTCGAGCTGGCCAACCTGTGTCGACACCAGGCTGGCGACCGCGCGGTCGAGTTCCGCCTGCGTCGGGCCGTTCTTGATGAAATCGGCGAAGATCGCATCATAGCGCGCCTCGGCCTGCGCGATGTCGACCCCGGGCTTCACGTCGATATAGCTCTGCACCATCGACGCGTGCTGAAAGGGCATCAGATACGCGGTCACCGCCACCGCAAGCTGCTCCTTGCGCACCAGCAGATTGTCGAGCCGCGAGCTCGCGAGCCCGCCGAGGATATACATCCCCGCGTTCAGCGCCGGATAGCTCGGATCGTTGAGCCCCGGCACCGCCCAGTTGCGATAGAGGCGCGTCGTCGCGACCTGATCGGTGATCGTCTTCGCGAACGGCTTGTCGAGCGTCGGCACCGGCGCATCGACCGCGGCGATCGGCGGGCCGGCCGGGATGTCGCCGAACCAGCGCTCGACCTTTTCCTTCGCGGTCGCGGCGTCAATGTCGCCCGCGAGCACCAGCACCGCATTGTTCGGCCCGTAATTGTCGCGGAACCATTGCTTCACATCGTCGAGGCTCGCGGCATTGAGATCGGCCATCGAGCCGATCGTCGAATGGCGATAGGGGTGGCCGACCGGGAACAGCGCGTCCTGCGCCTCATAATCGACGATGCCATAGGGCTGGTTGTCGCCCTGCCGCTTTTCGTTCTGGACGACGCCGCGCTGCTGGTCGAGCTTCTCCTGCGTCACCGCGCCGAGCAAGTGCCCCATGCGGTCGCTTTCCATGAACAGCGCCAGGTCGAGCGCGCCGGTCGGCACCGTCTCGACATAGTTGGTGCGATCGAGCCAGGTCGATCCGTTGGTCGGGGTCGATCCCGCCGCTTCGAGCGGCTCGTCGAAATTGGGCACATTCTCGCTGCCGCCGAACATCAGATGCTCGAACAGATGGGCAAAGCCGGTCTTGCCCTTGGGCTCGTTCTTCGACCCGACGCGGTAATAGGTCGTCACCCCGACGATCGGCGCCTTGCGGTCGGTGTGGACGAGGACGATCAGCCCATTGTCGAGCTGGAAGCGCTCATAGGGAATATCGACCGCGGCGACCGTCGTGGCGAGCGCCTTGGCCTCCGACGAAGCGGCGGCCGGCTTCTCCGCCGCGGCAGCGGTGAACGGCACGCCCGCCAGCACCAGCGCGAGCACGGCCAGCGAAGCCGACAGCTTGGATTTCTGCATGATTTTCCCCGTCTACTGAACGCGATACGTCTCCGCCGACTATCGAACCTCCGCCGACGGACGCAAAATGCTTTTCGACGAGCGACGGGTTGAGAGGAACCACAACCGGCAATAGCCGTCGCCCCAGCGAAAGCTGGGGCCGCTATCCCCGAGTCACTGCGGCGAAAGGGCAGGCCGACAGCGGCCCCAGCTTTCGCTGGGGCGACGGTTTATAGCTGGAAAGCCATACCGCTTCCCGCCCCATAGCGGACCTTCGCATGGGTGGGCGGATACCCCCAAAGAAAAAGGCCGCCCGTCGCCTCGGCGACGGACGGCCCCCTTTCCGACAGGCGGGCTTCAGCCTTGGCGCGTGCCGGTCATCGCCATCGAACCGAACGGCCCGGCCTTGATCGTGCCGGTCAGCGCGTCGCCGTCGATCGTCGCCTCGCATTCGAGGGTCATCGGCATCGGCATCTTCATGTTCATCGTCCAGGTCAGCGTGTTGCCGTCGACCTTGCCATTCTCCACGTCGAGCGAACCCATGGCGCCCGCATTCTGCCCGGTGAACGTATCGCCGTCGCTCTGGACGGTGAAAACCGACTTCTGGTCGCCCATCGGCGACTTGGTCACGCACTCATAGCTGCCATCGACTTGAGACATCTCGGACTCTCCTACTGAAACTGATGTTAATTAGCCGGTGTCGCTGTTTCCACAGTCAGTCCCAGTCCGTCAAGCTGCGGTTTCACCGTCGCGGCATCGCCGACGACGACATAGACGAGATCGTCGACGCTCAGCGCCTTGCGCGCCGCCGCATCGATCCCGGCCGCGGTCATCGCTTCATAGGTCGCGGGCAGCTTTTCGTAATAATCGTCCGCGCGGCCGAATTTGACGATCGAACGAATGCCGTTCAGCACGTCGTCCGAGGTTTCGAAGCTGCCCGGCAGCGCCCGCACATTGCTGTTGATCGTGCGTTCGAGTTCGGCCGGCGTCGTCCCCTTGTCGTTCAGGAACGCGGTCAGCTCGCTGCGGAATTCCTTGATCGAATCGCCGGTACGATCGGCCTGCACAGGCGCGACGGCGACCCAGCCCAGCCGTTCCTTGTCGCTCGACACCTGCGAATAGACCCCATAGGACCAACCCTTGGTCTCGCGCAGGTTCATGTTGAAGCGCGACAGGAAGCCGCCCCCGAACACCTCGTTGGCGGCGCGCAATATCTCGAGATGGTCGCCGCCCTTCACGCCGAGCACCTTGCCCGCCATGATCACCGATTGCGGCGATTTGGGCCGGTCGACCAGCAGGATACGCGGCTGCGGCTCGGGGATCGCGGCATCGAAATTCTTTTCGGGTTTCGGCGTCGCGGGGGCCTTCCACTGGCCGAGCGTGGCGTCGAGCTCTTTCTTCACCGCGGCGAGGGTGGTGTCGCCGACGACGAAGATGCGCGCATTGTCGGGGCGAATCCATGTGTCGTGGAACGCCGCGAGCTGGTCGCGCGTCGCCGCCTGCACCGCCGCGGCGTTGCCGAGACCCGAGGGCGGAATGCCATAGGGATAATCGGCGCCATAAAGCGCCGGCATCAGCACGCGCGAGGCAATCGCGCGTGGATTGTTGAGCTCCGACTTCAGCCGGTTGAGCTGCTGCGCCCGCACCCGCTCCAGTTCCTTCGCGTCGAAGGCGGGGTTGCGGATATAGTCGGCGAGCAGCGTGAGCGAGGGCCGCAGATTGGGCTTCAGCGCGAACAGGCTGAAGATCGTCTCGTCGGCGTTGGCGAATCCGCTGATCGCCGCGCCGAGCCGTTCCTTCGCCTCGGCGAAGGCGATCGAATCGAGGCTCGTCGTTCCCTCGTCCATCAGGCTGAGCATCAGCGACTGGGTGCCGAGCGCGTCGTGCGGATCGGCGGCATAGCCGGCGTCGAAACTGACCGTGACCTGCACCGTCGGCACCGCGTCGCGATGCGCGAAGACGACTTCCATCCCGTTCTTCAGCGTCGCGCGCTCGATCGCGGGAAAGTCGAGTGCCGTCAGCGCCGCGACCGGCGGCAGCTGCGACCGGTCGGCGATCGCGGTCGCCGTCTCCACCCCGGTGTCGGGGCCGACGTCGCCGAGCACCGGATTCCAATAGCGGTCGGGCGCCACCGCCGCGGTCGCCTTGTCCGCCCGCACCGCGCCGCCGCGATTCTCGCCGCCCTCGGTGCGCTCGCCGGGAACATAGGTCAGCGAAAAAGCCGGGCGCGACAGCCATTTGTTCGCGACCGCCTTCACCTCTTCGGGGGTCGCCTTCGCCATGCGGGCGAGCTCGGTCTTGTAATAGGCGGGGTCGTTCGAATAGAGCGCGCCCTCGGCGAGGGTCACCGCCTTGCCGCCGAAGCCACCGACCGATTCGAGCCCCGCGATGGTGCCGCCGAGCGTGCTCGCCGCGGTGCGCTGCAATTCGTCGGCGGTCGGGCCGGTCGCCAGGAATTTCGCGATCTCCTCGTCGAGGCGCTTGCCGACCAGCTCCGGATCGACGCCTTCCTTGACGTCGGCCTGGACGATCAGGATGCCGGCATCCTCGAACGGCTGCGCATAGGCGGCGACGCTCACCGCGACGGGATCCTTGCGCACCATCGCATTGTCGAGACGCGAGCTCGACAGGCCGCCGAGCACGCCCATCGCCATCTGCAGCGGAACCGCCTCGGGATCCTTGAGGCCCGGGATCGCCCACATGCGATAGATGCGCGTGGTCGGGATCAGGTCATGCACCCGCTTCGCGAAGGGCGCGGGCAGCGTCGGCACCGTCACATCCGGCATCTGCACCTCGGGACCGCGCGGGATATCGCCGAACCATTCGCCCACCTTCGCCTTCGCGGTTGCGGCGTCGATGTCGCCCGCGAGCACCAGCACGGCGTTGTTCGGACCATAATGGTCGGTGAACCATGCCTTCACATCGGCAAGCGTCGCCGAATTGAGGTCGTCCATCGAACCGATGGTGCTGTGATGATAGGGGTGGCCCGACGGGAAGAGATTCTCGAAAATCTCATAGCGCAGCAAGCCGTAGGGATTGTTGTCGCCCTGGCGCTTTTCGTTCTGGACCACGCCGCGCTGGTTATCGAGCTTTTCCTGCGTCACCGCGCCCAGCAGATGCCCCATGCGGTCGCTCTCCAGGAACAGCGCGCGGTCGAGGGCGCCGGTCGGCACCGTCTCGAAATAATTGGTGCGGTCCATGTTGGTCGTGCCGTTGCTGTCGGTCGCGCCGACCTGTTCGAGCGGCTCGAAGAAATCGCCGGGCGCATTTTCCGATCCGTTGAACATCAGATGCTCGAACAGGTGCGCGAAACCGGTCTTGCCCTTCGGCTCGTTCTTCGATCCGACGCGGTACCACACCGAAACGGCGACGACCGGCGCCTTGTGATCCTCATGCACGATCACGCGCAGCCCGTTGTCGAGCGTGAAGGCCTGGTAGGGAATGTCGACCGCCTTCACGAGCTCCGCAATCGGCGCGGGCTGATCCGCCTTCGCCTTGGCGAGCGCGGGGCCGGCGGCGACCAGCGCGGTCGACGCGGCAAGGGCGAAAGCAAGGCGGTGAAGGCGAAGCATGGACGGTCCTCTCGAAAGGCGGGCGAACGGACGTTCGCTCAGGTGCGCCGGACAGCGCTGTATCATCGGTCTAGGACGGCCGAACCCGGCTTTCAAGGCCGATAGAAGCGCGCGCCGCTCGCCTTCAGCGCCGCCGGATCGAACAGCACCGGCTTGAGTCGGTGGCGGACGAACAGCGGCGCCTGGTCATTGTAATGCGGGCTGTCGGGGCGCGTCGTCGCGGCGCCAAACGGCTGGATCGATTCCGAATGCACCCGCCCCGCCTTGTCCCAGGTCACGAACAGGATGAAGCTGTCGCCGTGGCGCACCTTCAGCCGCCCGTCGGGCTCGACGTCCCACAGGGTCGAGGCGCGCACCGTGTCGTTGCCGCCGTCGAGCGGCAGGTCGACGCGGTTCGGCCCCTCGCCGTGGCGCAGGCGCAGCACCGTACCCAGCTTGGGGTCGAGCCCGGCGAAATGATCCTGCAGATGCGCGACCACCTCTTTCAGCACGGTGCGCGGGTCGGGGTCGGCGCGCCGCTGATAATGACTGCCGCCCGCCGGGCGCAGCACCATCAGCGCCAGCGCGTCGCCGCGCCCCTTGCCGTCGAGAGTCCAGTCCCATTTGCGCAGCAGCGCCTGCGCCTCGGCGAGCGCCGGATCACCCTTCGTGTCGAGCGCGAGCAGCTTGTCGATCCACGCCTTGGCATAGCCGGTCTTCGCATAGGCGGTGTCGTATTTGATCGCCTTCAGCCGCGCTTCGTCGATCTGGCCCGATGCCTCGAACAGCTCGATCAGCCGCGCCGCGCGGTTGGTCATGTCGTCCTCGATGCCGAGCAGCGGCGAAAAGGCCGCGGCGTCGAGCTCGTCGCCCGGCCCCGCCGCGACCCACGGCGTGTTGTTCGCGTTGATGACATAGCCCGACGCCGGATTCACCAGCGCCGGCGCGCGGTCGAACGGCAGCGTCTTCGTCCATACATCGGCCGAGATATCCCCCGGCAATATCCCGCGCCAGTCGAACCCCTGCGGCCGGTCGGGGAACATCGCATTATAGAAAAGGCCGATATTGCCCTTTGCATCGGCATAGACGAAGTTCGTCGCCGGCACCCCCTGCAGCGCCATCGCCGCGCGCCATTCGGCGAAATTCCGCGCCTTGTTCAGCCGATAATATTGGGTGACCATGTTCGCCTGGTCCTGCCCCGCATAGCGGATCGCGAACGCCCCCTTGTCGTTCCGGATCACCGGCCCCTGCACCGAACGCCAGACGGTGCGCGGCACCGGCAGCACGAAGGGCCCGAACCGCACCTTCAGCCAGACGCGTTCCTTTTCGAGCGGCCGCCACTGGCCGTCGAAGCGGTAATTCTCGCCGCTCTCGTCGAGGCTCAGCTTGTAGACGTCGATCAGGTCGGGCCGGTTCACCGTGTTGGTCCAGCCAAGATATTTGTTGTGGCCGAGGAAGGGATAGGGCGAGCCGGGGAAGTTCGCGCCCGCGAAATCCCACCCCTCCTGGCTATGGACGACCAGTTCGTACCAGGCGACCCCGCCGGTCCACGGCTGATGCGAGTTGGAGACCAGCCGCGTCGCGCCGTCGGTCGAGCGCCCCGGCGCGACCGCCATCGCGTTCGAGCCGTTCGATCCCGGATCGCGCCCCAGCGGCGTGTCGGATCGCGGCACGATCTTGCCCGTGACGTCGAGCGCCGGCCCGCCCTCGCGCCCCGGCGGCTGGCCCTCGGTCAGCTCGCCGAGCACCGAATCGAGCCCGAAGAAGAAGGGCGAGCGCAGCACGAACCCCGCGACGACATCCTCGCCGGTCGCCGGGAACAGCCCCCGCATCCGCACCTCGCCCGGATGCTTGTCGGCATAATGGTTGAGCCCTGCGGCATAGGCGGTGAACAGCGCCCGCACGTCGGCCGGCAAGTGCGGCCAGTCGCGCGCCGTCGTCTCGCGCACCCCCAGCAGCGCCGCGACATAGTCGATCTTCGCCCCATCCGCGCCGAGCATCGCCCCGGCGCGCCCGCGCGTCATCGCCAGCACTTCCTGCAGCGTCGCAAAATCATCCTCGGCATGGGCATAGGCGACGCCATAGGTGACATCGGCATCGGTCTTGCCGAAGATATGCGGCACTCCGAATCCGTCGCGCGCGATTTGCACGTCGGTCGGCTCGAAGGCGGGTGCGGCGGGCGCCCTGGCGGCGAGCGGCTCCCATATCGCCAGCCCGACCGCGATCACCGCGACGATCAGAAGCAGCCCCACCAGAAATTTGCGCATCCGCCGACCCACTTCCTGCATTATGACCTGCGAGGCGACCTCATGGCGGAAAATTCGCCGCGCGGAAAGCCATCCTCTTGTGTTGCATAATGGCAACACTATCTCTGACGGCGAGAAAGGGGCTTAGCATATGAACCTCGAAAAATTCACCGACCGCGCCAAGGGCTTTCTGCAGGCGGCACAGACGATCGCGATCCGCATGAACCATCAGCAGATCGCCCCCGAGCATATCGCCAAGGCGCTGCTCGAAGACAATCAGGGCATGGCCGCGGGCCTGATCCAGCGCAGCGGCGGCGATCCGGCGCGCGCCGTGCAGGGCATCGACGCGCTGCTCGCCAGGCTTCCCGCCGTCTCGGGTTCGGGCGCGCAGGCGACGCCGGGACTCAACAACGACGCGGTGCGGCTGCTCGACCAGGCCGAGCAGGTCGCCACCAAGGCCGGCGACGGCTATGTCACCGTCGAGCGGCTATTGCTCGCGATGGTGCTTGCCGCGAACACGCCCGTCGGCAAGGCTTTCACCGACGCGGGGGTGAAGCCCGACGCGCTGAACGGCGCGATCAACGATCTGCGCGGCGGCCGCACCGCCGACACGGCCTCGGCCGAGGATCGCTATGAGGCGCTCAAGAAGTTCGCCCGCGACCTCACCGAGGTCGCGCGCGAAGGCAAGCTCGACCCGGTGATCGGCCGCGACGAGGAAATCCGCCGCACCGTGCAGATTCTCGCCCGCCGCACCAAGAACAACCCGGTGCTGATCGGCGAGCCCGGCGTCGGCAAGACCGCGATCGCCGAAGGCCTCGCGCTGCGCATCGCCAATGGCGACGTACCCGACAGTTTGAAGGATCGCCGCCTGCTCGCGCTCGACATGGGCGCGCTGATCGCGGGCGCCAAATATCGCGGCGAGTTCGAGGAGCGGCTCAAGGGCGTGCTCGACGACGTCAAGGCCGCCGAGGGCGAGATCATCCTGTTCATCGACGAGATGCACACGCTCGTCGGCGCGGGCAAGGGCGAGGGCGCGATGGACGCCTCGAACCTGCTCAAGCCCGCGCTCGCACGCGGCGAACTCCACTGCATCGGCGCGACGACGCTCGACGAATATCGCAAATATGTCGAGAAGGACCCCGCGCTCCAGCGGCGCTTCCAGCCCGTCTTCGTCGGCGAGCCGACGGTCGAGGATTCGATCTCGATCCTCCGCGGGCTCAAGGAGAAATACGAACTGCATCACGGCGTGCGGATCACCGACGGCGCGATCGTCGCCGCGGCGACGCTGTCGAACCGCTATATCTCCGACCGCTTCCTGCCCGACAAGGCGATCGACCTGATGGACGAGGCGGCAAGCCGCATCCGCATGGAGGTCGAATCGAAGCCCGACGAGATTGAGACACTCGACCGCCGGATCATCCAGATGAAGATCGAGGAGGCGGCGCTCGGCAAGGAAAGCGACGAGGCGTCGAAGGACCGGCTCGCCAAGCTGCGCGCCGAGCTCGCCAATCTCGAACAGCAGTCGGCCGAGCTCACCCAGAAATGGCAGGCCGAAAAGGACAAGATCCACGCCGAGGCGAAGATCAAGGAGCAGCTCGACGCCGCGCGCGGCCAGCTCGAACAGGCGCAGCGCGCGGGCGATCTCGCAAGGGCCGGCGAGCTCAGCTACGGCACGATCCCCGCGCTCGAAAAGCAGCTCGAGGAGGCGCAGGCCGTCTCGGGCAACGCGATGCTGCGCGAGGAGGTCACCGCCGACGACATCGCCGCGGTGGTCAGCCGCTGGACCGGCATCCCGGTCGACCGGATGCTGGAGGGCGAGCGCGAGAAATTGCTCGGCATGGAGGAACATCTCGGCAAGCGCGTGATCGGCCAGGACGAAGCCGTGCGCGCCGTCTCCACTGCGGTGCGCCGCGCGCGCGCCGGCCTACAGGACCCGAACCGGCCGCTCGGCAGCTTCCTCTTCCTCGGCCCGACGGGCGTCGGCAAGACCGAGCTGACCAAGGCGCTCGCGCGCTTCCTGTTCGACGACGACACTGCGATGGTCCGCATCGACATGTCCGAGTTCATGGAAAAGCACAGCGTCGCGCGGTTGATCGGCGCCCCGCCGGGCTATGTCGGCTATGAGGAGGGCGGCGTGCTCACCGAAGCGGTGCGGCGGCGCCCCTATCAGGTCGTCCTGTTCGACGAGGTCGAAAAGGCGCACGGCGACGTGTTCAACATCCTGCTCCAGGTGCTCGACGACGGGCGGCTGACCGACGGCCAGGGGCGCACGGTCGATTTCACCAACACGCTGATCATCCTGACCTCGAACCTCGGCAGCCAGGCGATCGCCGCGCTCCCCGACGACGCGCCGGTCGAGCAGGCCGAACCCGCGGTGATGGAAGTGGTGCGCGCGCATTTCCGGCCCGAATTCCTGAACCGCCTCGACGAGATCGTCTTGTTCCACCGCCTGGGGCAGCAGCATATGGGCGGCATCGTGGACATCCAGGTCGCGCGCGTGCAGAAGCTGCTCACCGACCGGAAGGTAACGCTCGACCTCACCGACGCCGCCCGCAACTGGCTCGGCCGCGTCGGCTACGACCCGGTCTATGGCGCAAGGCCGCTGAAGCGCGCGGTGCAGAAATATCTGCAGGACCCGCTCGCCGACCTGATCCTGAAAGGCGAGGTCAAGGACGGTTCGACGGTGCAGGTCGACGAAGGCGACGGCGCGCTGATGCTGACGCCGGGCTGATCCCGACGATCAACCGTTTAACGGTTCGTTCCAACGGTCGACCGGGATCGTTCCATGGCCCGCGTGCGATCGAGGTCCGCGGTGCTACGCGCTTCCAGCGCATCCCATTCGGCCTTGGTATGGCAAATCCGCTTGGTGAAGTACGAACCCGTCGCGCGCTCTGTGCGACAGATTTTCTTTTCGGCAGATGGTCCATCGCTGTCGGCTTTGCGCGGCTCGGCTTGCGCCGCGGTCAAAGGCAGGACCGCCAAAAGGGCGAGAAAGAAAGGCTTGCGAAACACCGCGACGCTCCTGTCCGATTAACGGCGATGATTTTGACAGCAAAAAAGGGCGGCTCCCGCAAGGGAGCCGCCCCGATCATTATATGTCTGGCTTAGAAGTCGACCTTCGCGCCGAGACGGAAATAACGTCCCATGATGTTCGGACCAGCCCAAGCGGGGTTGAACTGGAAGATACCATAGGCGGCATTGGGTTCGAACGGCGGATCGATATCGAACACATTCATCACATTCGCATAGATGGTGAACTTGTCATCGATCTTGTAGCTGCCCGAAAGGTCGACGTTCCAGGTGGCCTTGGCCTTGCACTGGACGGGGCCGCCCCCGCGATAGGTAAAGCCGCTGCCATTCTCACAGTCGCCCTTCACATCGCCATAATCGGTCTGCGCCGAGTCATAGCCGCCGGTGTAATACACCGTCGCCGAGATCGCAGCGTCACCGATCTCCAGCGTGTTCTGCCACGAACCGCGCCACTTCGGCGAACCCGAGCACGACGTGATGTCGCAGGGGCTCAGCGTTCCATCGTACCGCTGCACCGCGCCGCTGTCGAACGTCTTCTGGAACTTGATCAGATAGGACGCATCAGCGGAACTGGTCCACCGGATGTTCGACGACAAATCACGAACGATGTTCAGACCGAAGTCGAGACCCGAAACCTGTTGCGAGTCGGCATTCTGGAACGAATATTCGATGAAACCGAGCAGCGGCAGCGCATTGGGATTCGCGTTGTCGGGAAGCTGTGGCCGCACCGTGATACCCGGAACGTCGACCACGCCATTGTTGGCGTAATAGAGGTCCGGAATATCCGAATAATCGACGCCCGTCACCAGGTTCTTGACCTTGATATTGAAGTAATCGACCGTGAAGCTGATACCGCGAACCGGCTCCACGATAGCGCCCAGGGTCCAGCTCGTTGACTTCTCCGGCTCCAGATCGGGATTGCCGACCGAGGTCAGGCCAACCGAATAGGGTGCGGTCGCATAGCTGTTGTTCCCGTGCGCGTCGCAGAAGGTTTTATACTTCTCGCAATCCACCGTCTGGGTGATGTAGCCGGTCGTCGGCAACCCATAGGCTTCGTTGAAGCTGGGAATGCGGAAGCCTTTCGACCACGTACCACGGATGGCAACCTGCGGGATCGGCGTAAACTTCGCACCGATCTTCGGCGAGAAATTCGACTGGCCCGACGAATAGCTGTCGTAACGGCCCGACGCGCTCAATTCGAATGTATCGATAACCGGTGCCGACAATTCGAAGAAGGCCGACCGCACGTTGCGGCTGCCCGATGCACCGACCGAGTTCACGCCATAATAGCGATCATAGGGATGCTCGTCGTCCTGCGGGTTGGCGCTCGGATTGTCAATCGACTCATGACGATAGGCCGCGCCGACCAGCGCCTGGAACGGACCGCCGGGGAGTTGGAACAACTCCTTCGACAGCGTTGCCTGCGCCTGCCAAAGATCCGAGGTCGAGCGCGTGCGGTTCTCCGGAGCAATATAATCCCGGATTTCCTGGCTGTTAGCGCTCGGGTCCACGAGATTATAAGTGCCGTCCGCGATTACCTGCATCAAGCGCGACGGAATCAGATAATTGCTCTGAACGATATCGAGCTGAGTGTTCGACACGGTCAGGTCGACATTATAGTTCCAGTCCTGACCGAAGGAACCGGCGATCCCCAGCGCGCCACGCAATGCGCGCGATTTGCTGTAGATATCACGCGGCTGGTCATAGCGATAGATCAGACGCGCCCAGCTGCCGTCCGCGAACGGATTATTCGGATTCAGCGTGCCGTTCGCGGCGGTGCAGCCATTGTCGCCGTCAAGCGAAGCGGTCGCATCATCGCAGAGATAGCCCGGCACGAACACAGGATTATAAGCCACGGCGCCCGGAGGAGTGGTCTGCCCGGCGAAGGTTAGCGGCGAAAGCTGGGTATGCGTGCGAACCTGATAATAGTTCACCGCCGCATAGGCTTGCGCGCGATCGCCGATATTCGCGGTAACGCGGCCGGCGAAGCCCAGGCGCTCCTGCTCCGGCTGAAGCTGCGAATACTGCTCGCGCAAATCCTGCTGGCACTGCGTCGCGCCATAGACAGGGCCGGAATAGTTCACATTATTGAACGTGTATCCCGTGATGTTGCCATCGTCATCTTCCACCGGCGTCCAAGTCGGCGACGTTGAGCCCTGCTGTGCAGCGGTCAGCGTGACCGAAGTCAAATCGCCACAACCGCCGATGACGCTGTAAGGCGCCAGCGCAATGGTGCCGGGAGCAAAGGTGTGGCTCGTGCCGCCCGGATCGACCAGCGTAATCGCTTCATTGTTATAGGGGCGCCACGCCGGCGTCGTCGTAGTGCCAAGACCGTTCCAGACGCCATCGGCGTTAACGCCGTTGGTCACGCCATTGGCCATGCAGTGACCTTCGGCATCGCAGATCTTGCTGAGGTCCGACGAATTGAAGGGATAGCGGCGGTCGCGCGCCCATAGGGCGCTCTGACGCTGATACTCGGCGTTCACATAGACGTTGAAGCCCTGATCGTCGAGATCACCGTAACCGACGGTTGCCGAAATACGCTGCTCGCCCGCATCGCCCCTCTGCGAGATGCCGGCCGAGCCATCAAGGTGGACGCCCTGGATTTCCTTCTTGGTGATCACGTTGACCACGCCGGCAACCGCGTCGGCGCCATAGGTCGACGACGCACCGTCGCGCAGAACTTCGATGCGCTCGATGATGCCCGAGGGAATGGTGTTGAGGTCGACGAAGTTACGGTGGCCGTCATCCGCGAGCGGATAAGGCGCCATGCGCAGGCCGTCGAAAACCGTCAGCGTCGACTGCACCGTCAGACCGCGCAGCGAAACCGCGTTCGCGCCGGTCGCAAAGTTGGAACCCGTATTCCAGTTCTGCGTGATGGTGCCCGCGCCATTGGCCGACAGGCGCTGCACGGCTTCGGCGACGGTGTTGAGACCACGCTTCTCCAGGCTGTCGGCGCTCAGCACGGTAACCGGCGAGGCTGTCTCGGAGTTGGTACGACGCAGAAGCGAGCCGGTGACGACGATCGTGTCGTCGGCCGAAGCGCCCTCATCCGCCGGCGCATCCTGCGCGAAAGCGGGAGCCGAAACCAGCGCGACGCCCAGGACGATGGGCGCGACGCTCAACTTCAGCTTCGAAAAATGGGTTTTCTTCACAGTGCAGTCCCTTGCTACTGGTGGCTGAATTACCTGAATGGATGGCGCGTGCAGGCTGAATCGCCCCCGCGCCAGACACCCCGATAGGGTGCGGGATGACCCGTCATTCATTTTGAGTAAAGGAAATTCCCCGCCATTTTTGCGGTTTCGCGCGGCATTGTGACGTATTTGCAACATTGCGGAGACGCGGCGAAATACAACGTCCTAGCATTGCCCGTTTCGCGACATTTTGTTTCAGGCGTTACCGGTTTTGTTGCGGTGCAACAAAAGAGTCAGCGTGGCATCGGTCCCGCGAGGGTGGCCGGATCGAGGCGCGCGTCGCGCCATTTCAGCCCCCAGTGAAGATGCGGGCCGGTCGCGCGGCCGGTCCGCCCGACGGTGCCGAGCCGCTGCCCCTGCGCCACCCGCTCGCCGACCGTCACCGCAAGGCTCTGGCAGTGCAGGAAGGCGCTGTTCAGCCCCATGCCATGGTCGACGATCAGCAGATGTCCCTCGAGCGTGAAGGGCGTCGTCGCGGCCAGCGTCACCACCCCGTCGGCGGGCGCATAGAAGGGCGTGCCGGCGGGCAGCGCGATGTCGGTGCCGCTGTGATAGCTGCCGGGCTTGCCCTGATAGACGCGCTGCGAGCCGAAGAAGCCCGACAGCCGCCCGGTCGCCGGCCAGCGGAAGGACTGCCGCCAGCCGTCGACGTCGTGATCGACGCGCCGCGCCTCGGCGATCTGCGCCAGTTCGGCGGGGCGGCGCCGCGCGAACTCGGCGTCGCTCGACGCGCTGCCGCGCCAGGGCGCATTGACATGCTCGATCCGCCAGTCGCCCGCGGCGACGCTCAGCATCCGCTCGACGGTCCGCCCGTCGGCCAGCGTCGCGACGAGGCGCTGGCGCGTCGGCGCATCGCGATCGAAGGCGATCAGGAAACCGCCGTCCGCGGCGAAGGGGATCGCCCGGCCGTCGAGCGCCAGCGCGCGTGTCGTCTCCGGCACCCGGCCGACCAGCATGCCGCCCTGCACCGGCGTCCCGCGCAGGATCGTGAAATCGGCATCGACGGGCGCAGGCGGCGGAGCGGGAAGCGGGACGCGCGGCGGCGCCGGGGTCGGTGCCGGCTCGACGGGCGCGGCGGCCGGTGGCACGCAACTGGCAAGCGCCAGCAATATCGGCCACGCCGCGGCGTGTCGCGCCTTCATGCCTCGCGGGCGTCGTCGAGCGCGGCCTGCGTCGAAATCGCGGCGCTGGCATAGGGCTCCTGCCGCGCCACCGACCAATAGCGCAGCTCGTCGAGCCCGATCGGCACGCCGGTCACCGCGCACAGCACATGGTCGCCCGGCGACAGGACGCGAAAGCCGTTGGGGCCATATTGCAGGCGGGCGAGGCGGTTGCGGCTGGCGATCAACATGGTCGAAAATCCGTCGGGAGAGAGGGTGTCGGGCCAAGGACTATAGCAGCATCGCGCCGCACAGCCACCCCCGCCCGGCGCGGAAAGGGGGGGATCATGTCGTTTGTCGGCGCATCCGCTTGCGGCCGGGAGCAGCCATTCTTCTCCCCTCCCGCAGGCGGGAGGGGTTGGGGGTGGGCAGCGACGGGGCAAGGGCCCACCCCGCTGCGACTAGGAAACAAGTTTCCAAGTCTCGCTGCCCCTCCCGCTTGCGGGAGGGGAGTTCAGCATAGATCGTTCGCTCCATACCCCGAAGTGGCCTTGCGTCAGAACAACTCGCCCTGCCCCTTGCCGGGCGGCGCAGGCGGAGGCTTGCGCGCCGGCTTCGGCGCCGGCGCCTCCCCCTCGCTCACCGCGACCGGCACCTCACCGTCGGCGAACATCAGCCGCAAACGCCCCGCCCCGCGCGCCGCGCCGGCGCTGGCGACGATCGCCCCGCCGGCATCGCGTACCATCGCGTAGCCGCGCGCGAGCAGCGCGCGCGGGTCGAGCGAGGCGAGCAGCCGCGCCAGCCCTTCGAGCCGCGCATGATCGCGGTCCCAGCGCCGCGCGAGCAGCGCCGGGCGCAGCGCGGCCGACCGGCTCGCCAGCCGCTCGGCGATCACCGCCAGCCGATGCCGCTGGCAGCGGTCGAGCCGGTCGCCGGCATCGTCGAGCCGCTGGCGCTGCGGCGCATAGAGCGCGTCGCGGCGCGGCAGATGGCGCGCCAGCGCCGCCAGCCGCTCGCCGCACAATCCCTGGTGCCGGCTCGCCGCGCCGATCATCCGCCCGCCCCAGGTCGCGAGCTGCGCGGTCAGCTCGGACCGCACCGGCACCGCCATCTCGGCGGCGGCGGTCGGTGTCGGCGCGCGCCTGTCGGCGGCATAGTCGGCGAGCGTCACGTCGGTTTCATGGCCCACCGCGCTGATCGTCGGGATGCGGCAATCGGCGATCGCCCGCACGACGACCTCCTCGTTGAATGCCCACAGATCCTCGATCGACCCGCCGCCGCGCGCGACGATGACGAGGTCGGGGCGCGGCACCGGCCCGCCGGCCACAAGCGCATCGAAGCCGCGCACCGCCTTCGCGACCTGCGCCGCCGCGCCCTCACCCTGCACCAGCACCGGCCAGACGATCACATGGCTGGGACAGCGATCGGCAAGGCGGTGGAGGATGTCGCGGATCACCGCCCCGGTCGGCGAGGTGACGACCCCGATCGTGCGCGGCAGATAGGGCAACGGCTGTTTGCGCTCGCGGTCGAACAGCCCCTCGCCGCCGAGCCGCGCCTTCAATTTCTCGAAGAGCAGCATCAGCGCGCCTTCGCCCGCGACCTCGAGGCTGTCGACGACGAGCTGATATTTCGACCGTCCCGGATAGGTGGTGACCCGCCCGGTCGCGATCACCTCGATCCCGTCCTCGGGCCGGAAGGCGAGGCGCGACGCCTGTCCCTTCCACATCACGATGTCGATCAGCGCATTGTCGTCCTTGAGGCCGGCATAGAAATGCCCCGACGCCGCGCGCTTGGCGCCCGACAGTTCGCCGCGCACCCGCACCCGCGCGAACCCGTCCTCGACCGTGCGCTTGATCGCCGCCGACAACTGGCTGACCGACAGCGCAGGGGGGCCGTCACCCGCGGACGGGGAACCCAAATGATTGTCGGGCGCTCCCGCCTCGGCTAACAGCCGCGCGGGCGTGTCGCCATCGGACGCCGGATCGGGAAAAGGAACGGACATGAACATCCTGCTGGTGGGCTCGGGGGGCCGCGAACATGCACTGGCGTGGCAGCTCGCACAATCGGCAAGCTGCGACAAGCTCTATGCCGCGCCCGGCAATCCGGGGATAGAGATCCACGCCGAATGCGTGCCCGTCGCCGCCGACGATCCCGACGGGCTGATCGCCTTCGTCCGCGCCCACGCCATCGCCTTCGTCGTCGTCGGACCGGAGGCGCCGCTGGTCGCCGGGCTCGCCGACCGGCTGCGCGCCATCGGCGTCGCGGTCTTCGGCCCCGGCGCCGCGGCGGCGCGGCTCGAAGGGTCGAAGGGCTTCACCAAGGACCTGTGCGCGCGCGCCGGCATCCCGACCGCCGCCTATGTCCGCGCCACCTCGGCTGAGGAAGCCCATGCGGTGCTCGAAGGCTTCACGATTCCCGTCGTCATCAAGGCCGACGGCCTCGCCGCGGGCAAGGGCGTCATCATCGCCGAAACGCGCGAGGTGGCCGCCGCGGCGATCGACGACATGTTCGCGGGCGCCTTCGGCGGCGCGGGGGCGGAGGTCGTCATCGAGGACTATCTGACCGGCGAGGAAGCGAGCTTCTTCGCGCTCACCGACGGCAGCCACGTCGTCCCCTTCGGCAGCGCGCAGGATCACAAGCGCGTCGGCGACGGCGATACCGGCCCCAACACCGGCGGCATGGGCGCCTACAGCCCCGCCCCGGTGCTGACCCCCGACCTCGAAACCGCGGTGATGGACCGCATCATCCGCCCGACGGTCGCCGCCCTCGCCGCCGAGGGTACGCCCTATGTCGGCGTGCTCTTCGCCGGGCTGATGCTGACCGAGGAAGGGCCGAAGCTGATCGAATATAATTGCCGCTTCGGCGATCCCGAATGCCAGGTGCTGATGATGCGCTTCGCCGGCGATTTCGCGGGCCTGCTCCACGCCGCCGCGACCGGCACCCTCGCCGACGCGCCGCCGCCCGTCTTCGCGCAGGACTTCGCGCTGACCGTGGTGATGGCCGCGAACGGCTATCCCGGCACGCCCGAAAAGGGCGGCGCGATCCGCCGCATCGCCGATGCGGAAGCGGGCGGCGTCCGCGTCTTCCACGCCGGCACCGCGCGGCAGGACGGGACGATCGTCGCCGCGGGCGGCCGCGTGCTGAACGTCACCGCGACGGGCAAGAGCGTCACCGAGGCCCAGACGCGCGCCTATGCCGCGGTCGACCGGCTCGATTTCCCGACCGGCTTCTGCCGCCGCGACATCGGCTGGCGCGAGGTCGAGCGCGAGGCGAAATAGCCCCACTCCCCCTTCGTCATTCCCGCGAAAGCGGGAATCCAGCGAGCCAGCCTCAGAGCGGGATTCCCGCCTTCACGAGAAGGACGAGGAATGAAGACTCAGACTACTCTTGAGATAGACTTCAACCCCGCATAAGTTGACCCAAAGGGAGATCATCATGACCTGGCTTCAGGAAAACTGGATCGTCGCGCTCGTCGTGCTGATCGTCGTCATCGCGCTCCTCTGGTGGCTCCTGGCGCGGCGGAAACCGCAAGACATCGCGCCGCCGACGATCGAGCCCGCGCCGCCCGCCAAGCCGCTCGAACCGGCAAAACCCGACATCGTCGCCGCCGAACCCGCGTTCCGGAAGGCCGCAACGCCCCCGCCTGCTCCCGCGCCGACGCCGGTGGCCGAAACCCCGCCCCCCCCGGCCGCTCCGGCCGCTCCGCCCCCGGCCGAGCCAGCCCCCCCGCCACCGCCCGCGCCCGCGCCCGCGCCCGCCGCGGACAAGGCCGACAATCTCCAACTGCTCAAGGGCGTCGGCCCGAAGCTCGTCACCCTGCTCCAGGGTCTCGGCGTCACCCGCTTCGAACAGATCGCCGGCTGGACCGACGCCGATATCGCGGCGATCGACCCGCAGCTCGGCAATTTCTCGGGCCGCATCGTCCGCGACAATTGGGTCGATCAGGCCGGCTACCTAGCCCGCGGCGACAAGGCGGGGTTCGAGGCGAAATACGGCGCACTCGGCGGAGAGCTCTGACTTAAGGCCGGTAACGGCCATCAGATCCTCCCTGCGGCGCAGCCGTGGGGAGGGGGACCGCCGCGAAGCGGTGGTGGAGGGGCCGAGCGCGCAGCGCTCGCTTTGCTCGCGGCCCCTCCTCCCATCGCTGCGCGACAGGGAGGATCGCTCCCCACCCCGCCCGAAAAACCGCTTTCCTACAATATCGCGCCGTGCCACTCTCGGGCTTCGGCTCTTTGCACCGTAGATAGCGCGCGTCCTCCACGAAACCCGCCGACACCAGCCTTAAAGCGACAAAGGAGACAATTTTACCGCGCACGGCCGTATCTTTTGTCGCTTTAAGCCCATCGGGGCCAGCCAAGGTCACTCGGCCTCGTCGTCCTTCGGCCGCCGCAATGCGCTGACCAGCAGCTTGTCGATCTTGCGCCCGTCCATGTCGACGATCTCGAAGCGCCAGCCCTTGTCGGTGAAGCTCTCGCCCTCCTGCGGCAGATGCTTCAGGATCGCCAGCGCGTGGCCCGCGGCCGTCGCATAGTCGCGGTCGTCGTCGAGTTCGATTCCCAGCCGCTCGGCCATCTGGTCGGCGGGCATCGACCCCGCGATCAGCAGGCTGCCGTCGTCGCGTTCGGTCACGAAGGGCTCGCTGCCGATATCCTGGTCGGAGGCGAATTCGCCGGCGATCGCCGACAGCAGATCGGCGGGGGTCACCAGCCCCTCGAAATGCCCATATTCGTCGTGGACGAGCAGCATCGGCACCTCGGCGGCGCGCAGGCCTTCCAGCGCGTCCATCGCGTCGATCTGGTCGTGGATCACCGCCGCACGGCGCGTCAGCGTCTCGAGGTCGAGCGCCTCACCGCGGAACAGCGCCCCGGCGATGTCGCGCGCCTGCACGACCCCGACGATATCGTCGACCGAGCCGCGCGCGACCGGCAGGCGGGTGTGCGGCGTTTCGAGCAGCTTCGCGCGCACCGCGTCGGCGTCGGCGGCGACGTCGATCCAGTCGACCTCGATGCGCGGGGTCATCACCTCGCGCACCGGCCGGTCGGCAAGGCGCACGACGCCCGAGATGATCGCGCGCTCGCTTTCCTCGATCACCCCCGATTTCGACGCTTCGGCGACGATCAGGTGCAGTTCCTCGGCGGTCACCCGATCCTCCGAATCGCGACTCAGCCCCAGCAGGCGAAAGACGAGCCCCGAACTCGCATCGAGCAGCCAGACGAGCGGCGCGGCGATCCGCGACAGCCACAGCATCGGCAGCGCCATCACCGTCGCGATGCGTTCGGGCGCGCGCAGCGCGAACTGCTTGGGCACCAGCTCGCCCGCGATCAGCGAGAAATAGGTGGTGAGGCCGATGACGACCGCAAAGCCCGCGGTGCGCGCATGTTCGGCATCGAGCCCGAACCATGCCTGCAGCCGCTCGGCGACCGGCTGGCCCAGGCTGGCGCCCGAATAGGCGCCGGCGAGGATGCCGATCAGCGTGATGCCGACCTGCACCGTCGACAGGAAGCGCCCCGGATCGGCGGCGAGCTGCCGCGCGATCTTGGCGCCGCGGCTGCCGCGCTTTTCGGCCGCCTGCAGCCGCGGTCCGCGCGCCGAGACGATCGCGAGCTCGGACAGGGCGAAAACACCGTTCAGAAGGATGAGGACGGCGATGATCGCGACGTCCGACCAGGGAAAGGGGGTCATGGGCGTGTCAGCGGCGCTCTCGCGCCCGGCCCCGGCGAGCTTGGGTCATCGCGCCGCTATAGGACAAAGCCGCCACGCTGCACAATGGGATCGGCGGGGGGATCGGCGGGGGATCGGCACGGACATCGGCAACCGGCCGGCGATGGACCGATCATCCCCGGTTCAGCAAGATTTTGGAACCAGTCGCCGCACCATCTGTTATCCGGGTGGAAAGCGGCATCGCAGGATCGCGGGCGCCGCTTTGAAAAGGGAGCGAAACGATGAACAGCAAGACGATCAAGCTCACCACCTTCGCCGGCATCGGCGCGCTGATGCTGAGCGGCTGCGTCACCGATCCGGTGACCGGCGAGAGAAAGATTTCCAAGGCCGCGATAGGCGGCGTGGGCGGCGCGCTCGGCGGCTATCTGCTCGGCGACCTGATCGGCGGCAAGAACAGCCGCACCGAGGAGATCGTCGGCGCGGGCATCGGCGCGGTCGCGGGCGCCGGCGTCGGCTATTACATGGACCAGCAGGAAAAGAAGCTGCGCGAACGCACCGCCGGCACCGGCATCGACGTCGAGCGCCAGGGCGACCAGCTCGTCCTCAACATGCCTGGCGACGTCACCTTCGACCTCAACAGCGCGGTGGTGAAGGGCCAGTTCCGCAGCGCGCTCGACAGCGTCGCCTCGACGCTGGGCGAATATCCCAGCACCTATATCGACATCTACGGCCACACCGATTCGTCGGGCAGCGACAGCTACAATCAGGGCCTGTCGGAGCGCCGCGCCGCGTCGGTCGCCGACTATCTCGCGACCCGCGGCGTCCAGCGCGCCCGCATGGCGACGATGGGCTATGGCGAATCGCAGCTCAAATGCACGCCCGAGACGAGCGAGGCCGACCGCCAGTGCAACCGGCGCGTCGAAATCCGCATCGCGCCGGTCACCCAGAGCGACGTCAACGCCGCGCAATAATTCCGTTCCCGTGGAAGGAAGGGCGTCGCCGCAAGGCGGCGCCCTTTTCGTCAGCCCAGGCTCGGGAAGCTCGCCTTCAGCCCGTCGATCACGAACTGCGCCGCCAGCGCCGCGAGCAGCACGCCGAGCAGGCGGGTGATGATCGCTTCCCCCTTGCCCCCGATCAGCCGCATCAGCGGCCCCGCCGCAAGCAGCGCCCCCAGGCTGATGAGCAGCACGAGCAGCAGCGCACCGAAGATCACCAGCGCGCGGTCGAACCCGTTGTTCTGCGCGACGAGCAGCATAACCGAGGCGATCGACCCCGGCCCCGCGAGCATCGGCATCGCCATCGGAAAGACCGAGACATCCTCGATCTCGGGCGTCGCGATCACCTTTTCGGCGCGTTGCTCGCGCCGTTCGGTGCGCTTTTCGAACACCATCTCGAGCGCGATGACGAACAGCATGATGCCGCCGGCGATGCGGAAACTGTCGAGATCGATGTGCAGAAAGGCGAGCAGCGCCTCGCCGAACATCGCGAAGAAGATCAGGATCGCCCCGGCGATGATCGTCGCGCGCAGCGCCATCGAGCGCCGCTGCGCCGCGCTCGCCCCGCTCGTCAGGCTGGCATAGATCGGCGCGCAGCCCGGCGGGTCGATGACCACAAACAGGGTGACGAAGGCCGAGATGAACAGGTCGATCATCGGCCGGGCGCCGGCACCCGGTCGTCGATCACCGGCGTCATCGCGCTGCCGTCCCACATCCGCACGGTGACGCGGCGCGACCCGTCGGGGCGAGCGATCGAGGTCCAGCTCAGCGTCCGGTCGCCCGACAGGCCGACCACCGCGCCTTCATCCGCCGCCGTCGCCGCCGCATCGGGCCGCGATCCGCAGACCGCCTGCTTCGATTCGATGAAATCGGGCGCCTCCCGCGACACGGTCAGGTCGGCGCCATGGTCGAGCACCCAGCGCATCTCGCCCTTGCGCGGATCGCGCCGCCAGATGGTGGTGAAATAGCCGAACGCCGGCCCCTTCTGCCAGGCGCCTGTCGTCGCGCCCGCATTGCCGTCGCAGCTGACATAGACGGCGTGCGGCTGCCACGTCACCGCCTGCGCGGGGTCGGGCTTGCCCTTCAGCCAGTCGCGGGCGAGCACGCGCTGCGGCACGAACATCACCGCATCGTCGGCCGCGGTCTCGCGAAACGCCGTCCACTGCCCCTTGTCCCGCGCCAACCGCGCGAAGGCGAGTTCGGCGGCGATGAAGCCGCTCGGATTCGCCGCCAGCGGCCGGTTGTAGAGATCGCCGCGCCCCGAAGGCGACGCGCAGCCGGTAATCAGAAACAGGGTGAGCGCAGGCAGGAGCAGGCGGCGCATCACAAGCCCTCCGGATCGGCAAGCCCCGCGCGGCGATGCGCGGCGACGAGCGTGTTGCGCAAGAGGCAGGCGATTGTCATCGGCCCGACCCCGCCGGGAACCGGGGTAATCGCTGCCGCAACCGCGGCCGCCTCGTCATAGGCGACGTCGCCGACCAGCCGGCCCTTCATCGCGCCATCGGCGGGCGGCAGGCGGTTGATGCCGACGTCGATGACGATCGCGCCGGGCTTGATCCAGTCGCCCTTCACCATCTCCGGCCGACCGACCGCAGCGACGACGATATCGGCGCGGCGAACGCGCTCGGGCAGGTCCGTCGTCCGGCTGTGCGCCATCGTCACCGTGCAATTGGCGCCGAGCAGCAGGGCCGCCATCGGCTTGCCGACCAGAATCGAGCGGCCGATCACCACCGCATCCTTCCCCGACAGGTCGCCGAGCCTATCCTGAAGCAGCAGCAGGCAGCCATAGGGGGTGCAGGGCACCATCCCCGGAATGCCGAGCGCGAGCCGCCCGGCGCTGACCGGGGTCAGCCCGTCTACATCCTTGTCGGGATCGATCGTCGCGACCGCCGCCTGTTCGTCGAGATGGCCGGGCAGCGGCAGTTGCAGCAATATCCCGTCGACCGCTTCGTCGGCGTTGAGCCGGGCGAGCAGCGCCTCGACCTCCCCCTGCGTCGCGGCGGCGGGCAGGCGATGCTCGAAGCTTTCCATGCCGGCGGCGCGCGTCGCCTTTCCCTTCGAGGCGACATAGACCGCGCTCGCCGGATCGTCGCCGACGAGGACGACCGCGAGGCCGGGCGCGCGTCCCGCCGCCGCCGCGAACGCCGGGACCGCGTCGGCGATCCGCTGACGCAGCGCGGCGGCGAACGCCTTGCCGTCGATGACATGGGCCGGGGTCGCGCCGTCGGTCATCGCCCCCTCACGCCAGGCCGGCCTGCACGCCGAGCTGGGCGAGATAGCCCAGCACCGGCCCGCGGATGATGATGAGCAGGATCAGCACGACCATCGGCGTCAGGTCGATTCCGCCGAAATCGGGCATGATCCGCCGGAAGGGGCGGTAAAGCGGCTCTGTGATCCGGTCGAGCACGTACCAGAGCTGGCCGACGAATTCATTATGGGTGTTGATGACGTTGAAGGCGATCAGCCACGACATCACCGCCTGGACGATGATGATCCACCACAGGACATTGAGCAGGATCGCCAGAATCTGAAGCAACATGAAATACAAGGAAGGTCTCCGGCCGAAGGGTCGATGCCTTACTAACGATGAATGAGCGTGCCCGCACCCCTTGCGGTGAAAATTTCGAGCAGCATCGCGTGCGGGATGCGGCCGTCGAGGATGACCGCCGCCTCGACCCCCGCATCGACCGCCGCCAGGCAGGTGTCGACCTTGGGAATCATGCCGCCGGTGATCGTCGCGTCGCCCTTCAGCGCGTCGATGCGCGCGCGGTCGAGGTCGGTGAGCAACGTCCCCGCCTTGTCGAGCACGCCCGCGACGTCGGTGAGCAGGAAGAAACGCTTGGCGCCGAGCGCCCCGGCGATCGCCCCGGCCATCGTGTCGGCGTTGATGTTGTAGGTCGCCCCGTCGGCGCCGAGCGCGACCGGCGCCACGATCGGGATGAAATTGTCGCCCGCAAGGTTGGACAGGATCGTCGGGTCGACCGCGACCGGTTCGCCGACGAAGCCCAGGTCGACGTGGCGCTCGATCCCCGAATTGGGGTCGGGCTCGCTCCGCTGGACCTTTTCGGCGAGCACCAGATTGGCGTCCTTGCCCGACAGGCCGACCGCGCGGCCGCCGAGCGCGGCGATCCAGCCGACGATTTCCTTGTTGATCTTGCCCGCCAGCACCATCTCGGCGACCTCGGCGGTCGCGGCGTCGGTGACGCGCAGGCCGCCGACGAAGGTCGATTCGATCCCGAGTTGCTTCAGCATCGCGCCGATCTGCGGCCCGCCGCCATGGACGACGACCGGGTTGATGCCGACCGCCTTCAACAGCACGACGTCCTCGGCGAAGTCGCGCTGCGCCTCCGGGTCGCCCATCGCGTGGCCGCCATATTTGATCACGAAGGTCTCGCCGGCGTAGCGTTGCAGATAGGGCAGCGCCTCGACCAGCGTCTCCGCCTTGGCGAGAAGGTCGGGCATCTGGGTCGGGTCGGTCGTCATGCCGCGGCCTCCGCCGCGCCGGCGGCCGGCGCGCCGTCGAGCCGGCGGCCGATCGCGACCACCGCCATGACGAGCAGCGGCACCATCACCGCCGACAGCACGACCTTGGCGATCATCTGGCCGAGCATCAGCTCGCCGATCGGCCGCACGCCGTAGAAGCTGATGGTGATGAAGATCAGCGTGTCGACGATCTGGCTGAGCGCCGCGGCGATGAAGCCGCGCAGCGGCAGCAGCCGGCCGTTGTTCGCGGTCATGCGCGAGAAAATCCAGACGTTGAGGCTGACCGACACGCCATAGGCGATGATGCCCGCGGCCATCATCCGCCAGCCCTGTCCGACGATGATCGGGAACGCCTCCTTCGCGGGTTCGTACATGCCGGCGTCGGTCGGCAGTTGCAGCACGAACAGGGCAAGGAGGATCGCGAGGATAAGCGGGATGAAGCCGAGCCGGACGAGGCGGTCGGCGACGGTGCGCCCGTGCAGTTCGGCGATGCCGCTCGAGATCGCGATCAGCGTGAGAAAGGGGAAAATCCCGGCCTCGACCGCGAGCGGTCCGAACGCGACCTGCTTCGCGCCCAGAAAGCCGCCGAGCGGAACCATGCCGCCATAAAGGATCGCGAACAGCAGCAACGAGGGCGCGATGACGCGCGAAGAGCTATTTTCCATCGACGCCCGATAGTCGGTTTTGCGCGGTGTGAAAAGATGGTGGTCGACCGAGGCGGCCGGCGCCGTATCGCGCCCGGAGAAGGCATGGAACCCATGTCCCAAATCGGGCCGGATTGTTAAAGGAAATAGCTAACGCAGCCTTCGCTTTTAATAGAGCGTTCCGGCGCTTCCGATTTCCATTTATGGGAGTCGGGATGCAAGAATAGTTGGCAATATGCATGGAATCATTGCTCCATCTCGACCGGCAAACCATGTTTCTGGTGGATGCGCTTCTGCTCGTCGTCTTTGCCGTGGCGTTCGCCTTCGCCGGACTGGGAAATAAAGACCGGCGCTATTGGGTGGCTCTCGTCGCCTCGAACCTCACCTTCGCCGTCGCCTTCACGCTCTTTTCCCGCCATATCGACCGATCGCCCGAAGTCCTGTTGCTGCCCGACTGCCTTCTCGTGATCGGGCTCGGCCTGCGATGGAAAGCGATCCGCAGCTTCTTCGGGCATCCGTCGTCCTGCGTCTGGTTCCTCGCGCTGAGCCTTGCGATGGAGTTGATGCTTCTATTGTCGCGCGTCATCGGCACCGCGCTGGTCTTTGGCCTGACCAACGCCATGATAGCGGCGCAGATTCTCGCGATCATCGTATCGCTCGTTCGGGAAAGCGAGCGGTTTCCGTCGCGTTGGGGGCTCATCTTCGCCTATGGCGTGGTGGCGGCTTCGACGATCCTGCGCGTGGCGCAGGGCCTGCTGATCGATCGCGGGATGGACAATCTGCTGCCGGCCGACATCTTCCTCGACATCCATCTGGTCGCCGCGGCGATCCATATCGGCGCCAGCGGGGCCTTTTCGCTGTCGATCGCCTATGAGCGCAGCGCGGCCCGGCTGCGCGAGGCCGCCCTTCGCGATCCCTTGACGGGTCTTTACAACCGTTGGAGCATCGAGAGCCTGCCGGAGATCGACGCGCTTTCGGGAAAGCGGGGGAGCAGCGCGCTCGTGCTCATCGACATCGATCACTTCAAGAGGGTGAACGACCGCCACGGGCATCCGGCGGGAGACGCCGCCATAAAGCGGTGCGCCGGGCTGATTCGGCGGGTTTTCGGACGCGACAATCTGATGGCCCGCATCGGGGGCGAGGAATTCATCATTCTCCTGCGCGGCAGGAACGCCGTTCACGCCGACATGCTGGCGGAAAGATTCCGGCTGACGGTCGAAGCCGACAGATTGTTCTTCGCCGGAACCATGATCAAATTCACCGTGAGCATCGGAATCAGCCACGATGCGACGGGAACGCTTTCGTTTCCGGACCTCTTCGAAATGGCGGACCAATGCCTCTATCGGGCGAAAGCGGCGGGCCGCAACCGCATCGCGGTCGACGATCCCGGGGCCATGCCGGATTTTCCCTTGTCCGCATCAAGGCCCGTCCCAGCGACGTCCACGCCCGCATCGGCGGAATCGATGCTGACGTGATCGCTGCGGCAAGAGCCGCCTTGCCGATCGCCCGACGGCGCGCGGCGCACCCTTGCCCCGCCGCCAAAGCCCGCTAGACAGGCGTCATAAACTTGCGGGGGACGCATTCACCTTATGGAACGCCTGATCGGTCTGCTCGGCATCGTCGCATTGTTCGCGATCGCCCTTCTCTTCTCGTCCAACCGACGCTGGATCCGGCTGCGCGTCGTCGTCCCCGCCTTTCTGCTCCAGGCAGGCTTCGCTTTGCTGGTGATCGGAACGCCGTGGGGCCGCGCCGTGATCCAGGCGATGTCGACCGGCGTCGCGAACCTGCTCGGCTATGCGAAGGCGGGGACCGACTTCATCTTCGGCCCGCTCGCCTCGCCCGAGATGGGCGCGAACAGCTTCGCGATCGCGGCGCTGCCGGTGATCATCTTCTTCGCCTCGCTGATCTCGATCCTCTATTATCTCGGCATCATGCAGCTCGTGATCAAATGGGTCGGCGGCGCGATCCAGAAGGTGACCGGCATCACCAAGGTCGAAAGCCTGGGCGCCGCTGCCAACATCTTCGTCGGCCAGTCCGAATCGCCGCTCGTCATCCGCCCCTATCTCGCCAGCCTGACCCCGTCACAGCTCTTCACCGTGATGACGGTCGGCATGGCGGGGGTCGCGGGCACCATCCTCGGCGCCTATGCGAGCATGATCGGCGAGCAGCTGCTGCCCTATCTGCTCGCCGCGAGCTTCATGTCGGCGCCGGGCGGCATATTGATGGCGAAGATCATCATGCCCGACGATCCCAAGGACCTGGGCATCGAGCCGGTCATCATGCCCGAGGCGAGCCATGACGAGGAAAAGCCCGCCAACATCATCATGGCGGCGGCGCAGGGCGCGCAGACCGGCGTCAAGCTGGCGGTCGCGGTCGGCGCGATGGTGCTGGCCTTCGTCGCGCTGGTCGCGCTCGCCAACGGACTGCTCGGCGGGATCGGCGGCTGGTTCGGCTATGAGGGCCTGTCGTTCCAGGCGGTGATCGGCGCGATCTTCCGCCCGGTGATGTGGCTGATGGGCGTGCCGTGGGACGAAAGCGCCGCGGTCGGCGGGCTGTTCGGGACCAAGGTGGTGCTCAACGAATTCGTCGCCTTCATCGACCTGGGCAAGGAGCAGGCGGGCTTTGCCCCGATCTCGGTCGCGATCGCGACCTTTGCGCTGTGCGGCTTCGCCAATTTCAGCTCGATCGCGATCCAGATGGCGGTGACCGGCGGGCTCGCCCCGAACCAGCGCCCGATGATCGCGAAGCTCGGTCTCAAGGCGCTGCTCGCGGGCAGCCTGTCGAACCTGATGTCGGCGGCGCTCGCGGGGTTGATGCTGTCCTTCACCGCGCCGCTCGCGGCGCCGGCCCCTGCCGCACCGGCACCGACGGCGACTCCTGCCCCCTGACACCCTCCCTTGGTTAACGGGCGGCGCGTGCGCCGCTTCGATTGTCTTTGCGCGTCGGGCGGGCTTGCCGTAAACTCTGCGCACAAACCAGAACGATAGCGAATCCCGAGGTCGCGTTTGCAGACAGCAGGGGAAGGCGCATGAAGGGCGTAGTTCGTTTGTCGATCGTGGCCGCCGCGGCGGCGAGCCTGGGTGCCGGAGTGCTCGCCAGTTCGAGCGCCCAGCAACCGCAGCAGGACAGGATGTATCGGCCGGCCGAAGCGACCATCTATCGCGACGCCGCCTATCGCGGCCCCGCGGTCTTCATCGGCGAGGAAAAATCGAACCTCGGGCTCGCCTGGCCGGTCAATTCGGTGCGCGTCGCTAGCGGGACGTGGGAGCTGTGCGAGAAGACGCGCTTCCGCGGTACCTGCCGCACCGTCGATCGCGACACGCCGATGCTCGGCACTATCCCGCGCGGGATCACGATCCAGTCGATGCGCCCCGTGGGCGGCAGCGGCGGCGATCCCGCTCCGCCCGCGAACGACCAGAGCGTCCGCGGCAATTTCGCCGAATTCCACACCCAGCCGACGACGCGCCGGACGCGGGTCCTCGCCTGCACCGGCAGCGCGACCGCCAACTGCGCGGCGCGCACGGCCGATAGCTGGTGCCGCTCGATCGGCTGGAACGGGTCGGCCCGCGAACATATGGAAACGGTCCGGGGCCGCGTCTATCTGGCCGACGTCCTCTGCGTCCGGTCGGGCTATTGAAGGGGTGACAGAAATGTTCAAGGCCTTGTCCATCGCCGTCGTCGCTGCGACGACCCTCGCCGTCGCGGGCTGTGCGTCGGTGCCGCCGCGAAACACCGGCACGACCTATGAATGCAGCGCCGGCACGCGGCTGAAGGTCGATTATGTCGGCGACGGCGCGATCGTCCGCGTCAACGGGCGCCAGACGGTCGTGCTCAAGTCGGCGCCGTCGAACCGCGGCCAGATCTATGAGAACAAGACCGGCGCCCGGCTTGCACGCAACGGCAACCAGGTGACGTGGAACACCGCCGCGCGCAACGCGCCCGAAAGCTGCCGGGCGGTGGTGACGCCGCTCTGATCAGAGCGTCATCGAACCGAAGGCGGCGCGCAGTTCGGCAACGAAAAGGCCGGGCTGTTCCCAGGCGGCGAAATGGCCGCCCTTTTCCAACTCGTTCCAGTGGACGATGTTGCGATAGCGCCGGTCGGCCCAGCGGCGCGACAGGCGCATGATCTCGTTCGGAAACAGGCTGCACGCGGTCGGAACATGAATCTCGCCGGCGACGAAGCTGCGGAAGCTGTGCCAGTAGAGCCGCGCCGACGAGGCGGCGCTGGCGGTGAACCAATAGAGGCTGACGGTATCGAGCATCGCGTCCCGCGACAGCGCCTGTTCGGGATGGCCGCCGATCGACTGGCCGCCCGGCCGATGACCGCAATCGGTCCAGCCATGGAATTTCTCAACGATCCAGGCCATCTGCCCGACGGGCGAGTCGGTCAGCGCATAGCCGATGGTCTGCGGCCGCGTCGCCTGCTGCGTCGAATAGCCGCTGTCCTTCGCCTGATACCATTGGAAGCGGGCGAGAGAGGCTTTTTCGGCGTCGGTGAGGTCGGCCATCAGCTCCGCCGGCGGCGCGCCGACGACCATGTTGACGTGGATGCCCGCGCAATGGTCGCCATGCGCCACCCCGATCGCGCAGGTCACCGCGCTGCCCCAGTCGCCGCCCTGCGCGAAATAGCGGTCGTAGCCGAGCGCCAGCATCAGCGCGTTCCATGCCGCCGCGATATGCTCGACGCTCCATTTGGCAACATCGGGCTTGCCCGAGAAGCCGTAGCCGGGAAGCGACGGGAGCACGAGATGGAAGTCCGCCGACAGCGGCTCGATCACGTCGAGGAATTCGAGCACCGACCCCGGCCAGCCGTGGGTCAGGATCAGCGGCCGCGCCGCGGGATTGGCCGAGCGGATATGGAGGAAATGGATGTCGAGCCCGTCGACCGCGGCGAGGAAATTGGGCAGCGCGTTCAGCCGCGCCTCGACGCGGCGCCAGTCGTGATGCTCGCGCCACCAGGCCGCCAGTTCCTGCGCATAGGCGAGCGGGACGCCCTGATCCCAATCGTCGACGGTCTCCCTTTCCGGCCAGCGCGTCGCGGCGAGGCGGGCCTTGAGATCGTCGATCGCCGCCTGCGGCACGGCGATGCGGAACGGGCGGATATCGGCGACCTTCATGCTTCCCTCCCCCTTGTCCCTGATTCGACCCCGGTTCAGGGACGCGCCGGCGCCTTGCAGCCGCGTTCGAGCCCGACGCCCTTCAGGAAACCGCGCCGCACCGTACCGGCATAGATCGCCACCGCATAGCGCCGCCGTTCGGCATTGGCGCCGGTGACCTCGCCGATCAGTCCGCCGAAGGGGATGAGGGATCCGGCGACTGTGCCCGCGACGCGGCCGGCGGTCTCCTCGCGCTTCCTGGCCAGGCTCTTGTCGACCTGCTGGTTGACGTCGGGGCCGAGCACCGCGTCGAGCTCCTGCACCTCGCGGATGATCGCGGCGCATTTGCGAAGGCCGGCGAGCGAATAGGGATCGTCCTGGATCGCCAGCAGCTTTTCGGGCACTTCCTTGCCGTCGAAGGGCTCGGTCACCGCATCGCCGGTCTTCTTGAGCGTCGGGTCCTCGGGCGCGCCCTGCTGCGCCTGCGCCGGAACCGCGAGGCCGAGCAGCGCCGCGCCCAACACCCATAAAGCCCTGTTGCTCATGCCCTTTTCTCCGTTGCTTCGTCAGAAGATCAACGCGCAGCTCCCGAAAAGGCTCACCGCGTCGGCACGGGCTCCGGCCCCGTCCAGTCGTAGAAGCCGCGCCCGGCCTTTTTGCCGACCCAGCCGGCCTCGACATATTGGACGAGCAGCGGCGCCGGGCGGAATTTGGGGTCGCCGGTGCCGCTGTGGAGGACGCGGATGATTTCGAGGCAGGTGTCGAGGCCGATGAAATCGGCGAGAGTGATCGGGCCCATCGGATGGTTGAGGCCCAGGCGGCATCCGGTGTCGATGTCCTGCATCGTCGCGACGCCCTCACCCAATGCGAACACCGCCTCGTTGATCAGCGGCATCAGCACGCGGTTGACGATGAAACCGGGGGCGTCGTTGGCGTGGACGATTTCCTTGCCGAGGCCGCGCCCGAACGCCTCGACCGCGGCGAGGGTCGCGCCGCTCGTCGCAAGGCCGCGGATCAGCTCGATCAGCCCCATAACCGGCACCGGGTTGAAGAAGTGGACGCCGATGAAGCGCGCCGGATCGGGCGACGCCTGGGCGAGGCGGGTGATCGGGATCGAGCTGGTGTTGGTCGCGAGGATCGCGGTGCCGGAGAGATGCTGCCCCACGCTGGCGAAGATCGCGCGCTTGATCTCCTCGCGCTCGGTCGCGGCCTCGATCACCAGCTCGGCGGGGGCGAAGGCGGCGTGGTCGGCGACAGGGGTGATGCGAGCGAGCAGCGCGTCGGCATCCGCCTGCCCCATCTTCTCCCTGGCGACGAGACGGGCGAGCGCCCTGGCGATGCCGGCCTTGCCGGCTTCGGCGCGCGCGATGTCGACGTCGGACAGCAGGACGTCGTGCCCGACGCCCGCCGAGACCTGTGCAATGCCCGCGCCCATTTGCCCTGCCCCGATGACGCCGACGATCATATGCTGCCCTTTCGCTGAACCATGTGCCTGCGCACCTACGGCTTCGAGCCCGCCCGTCAAGGGGCGGAGCGGAAGGCGGTGGCTTCGGCGAGGATCAGGGCGAAGGCCGGGTCGGCGTCGTCCCAGGTCGCGAGCGGGGTCCAGCCGCCGGCGCGGAGCAGCAGGTTCGCGTCGCGCGGGCCGTATTTGTGGCTGTTCTCGCTGTGAATCGTCTCGTCCTTCGCCATATGATAGGCGCGCCCGTCGACCCGGAAATCCATGGCGCAAGCGGCGACGAGGTGCATCTCGATCCGCGCGTGGGTATCGTTCCAGACCGCACGGTGGCTGAAATTCTCGACCGGGATGGTGCCGTCGAGCTCGCGGTTGATGCGTTCGAGCAGGTTGAGGTTGAACGCCGCGGTGACCCCGGCCGGGTCGTCATAGGCGGCGATCAGCGTTTCGATATCCTTGATCCGGTCGACGCCGATCAGCAGCAGCGATCCGTCGCCGAGCGCGCCGCGCCAGTTCCGGAGCAGGTCGACCGCAGTGCGCGCGACCATATTGCCGATCGTCGACCCTGGGAAGAAGCCGAGCTTCGGAAGGACGGCAATCTCGCGCGGCAGATCGACCGCCTGCATGAAATCGGCCTCGACCGGATAGATGGGCAGGCCCGGAAAACGCGCCGCGAGCGCCGCGGCGCTGCCCCGCAGGAAATCGCCCGAGATGTCGACCGGGACATAGGCGGCGGGAGCGATCGCCTTGAGCAGCAGCGGCGTCTTGGTCGAGCTGCCCGAGCCGAGTTCGACGACCGCGCGGCCGGGACCGGTCGCCGCCGCGATCGCCGCGGCGTGGCGTTTCAGCAGGTCGGTCTCGCTGCGGGTCGGATAATATTCGGGGAGCGCGGTGATATCCTCGAACAGCGCCGAGCCGGTGGCGTCGTAGAACCAGCGCGCCGGAATCGCCTTTTGCGCCTGCGTCAGCCCGGCGCGGACGTCGGCGCGGAAGGCGAGGTCGATGCCGTCGTCGTCGGCCGCAACTTGACGAAGTTGACGCATAACGCCCATGTTTCAAAGATCCTTGGCGAGACGCAGGCCGGTGAATTGCCAGCGCTGGTGGGGATAGAAGAAATTGCGGTAGGAGGCGCGCATATGGCCGCGCGGGGTCGCGCAGCTGCCGCCGCGGAGCACGAACTGGCCGCTCATGAACTTGCCATTATATTCGCCCACCGCGCCGGGCGCGGGACGGAAGCCCGGATAGGGGCGATAGGCGCTGCCGGTCCATTCCCACACGCTGCCGAACATCTGTTGCAACCCCGTGTCGGCCGCCGGGGCAGCAGTGGGCTGGACCGGACCGGCAGCGTCGAGCTGCTGCCCGCCGTGCGGGTCCAGCGATGCCGCCGCCGCCTCCCACTCGACCTCGGTCGGCAGGCGCGCGCCGGCCCAGCTCGCGAAGGCGTCGGCTTCGTAGAAGCTGATGTGGGCGACCGGCGCGGCGGGGTCGATCGCCCGCCACCCCGACAGGGTGAAGTGCCGGTCGCCGTCCCAATAGAGCGGCGCGTCGATCCCCTCCGCCCGCACCCAGGCCCAGCCGTCGCTGAGCCAGAGCGAGGCGGTGCGATAGCCGCCGTCGGCGATGAAGGCCCGCCACTCGCCGTTGGTCACCGGGCGGCTGGCGAGGGCATGCGGCGTCAGAAGCGCGGAAAAGCGCGGAACTTCACAGTCGAATGCGAAGCCGTCGCCCGCATGGCCGATATCCGCGACGCCCTCCGCGCCGCGAACCCAGCGCATCGCCGCCGCCGGTTCGGGTGCGGACGAAAAACTCCCGGAAAACTGCGCAACTTCATTCGCAAATGCGGTTTCGTCGCGCTCCCACACCGCCGGGCCGAGCGGGTTCTGCGCGAAGAGATGCTTGATGTCGGTGAGCAGCAGTTCCTGATGCTGCTGCTCGTGATGGATGCCGAGCTCGACGAGCGCGCGCGCGGCGGGCGACAGGCCGGGCAGCGCGTCCCGCACCGCGGCGTCGACATGCGCGCGCCATTCGCACACCGCGCCCAGCGACGGGCGGGTCAGCAGCCCGCGCTGCGGGCGGGCGTGGCGCGGCCCCTCGGCCTCATAATAGCTGTTGAAGAGATAGGGGTAGCGATCGTCGAACAGGCGATAGCCGGGCGCATGGTCGCGCAGCACGAAGGTTTCGAAGAACCAGCTCGTGTGCGCGAGGTGCCATTTGGCGGGCGATGCGTCGGGCATCGACTGCGCGCTCGCATCGGCGTCGGACAGCGACGCCGCGAGGTCTTGCGAGAGGGCGCGCGTCGCGGCGAAACGCCGGTCCAGCTCCGCGGCCGGATCGGCAGCGACGGCGGGCGAAGCATCGGTTCGGCTGGCCATATCGGAACAATCCCCCAGCGGCGATTCGGTTTCGCGAGCGGGGGATTATGGGCAGGCGCGCAGCGATTGTCCAGAACATATGAGGAACATTGGGGACACAGCTTGCAAAGCAGGATCGTGATCTTGCTTTCTTCGTCACCCCCGACTTGATCGGCGTTTATACCCTTGAGACAAGGAGCAAGGTGATCCCCGGCGAAAGCCGGGGTCCATGACAGGGAAGCGCGCGCTATCTGGACCCCGGCTTTCGCCGGGGATCACTCACTTGTCCGAAAGGGATAAGTGCCGACTCGATCCGGGGTGACGAGACAGGGAACGACCCCTTCCAAATCCAAACCGCGCACCACCGCAGGATCATTGCGTCAGCGCGTGGCGCCGGGTTTCCAGAGGATGTCGCCGCCCGCCGCGGCGTTGATGTGCCGCGTCATCACGAAGAGATGATCGGAGAGGCGGTTGAGATAGGCGAGCGCGAGCGGGTTGAGGTCGCGCGTTTCCCCCGCCGCGACCGCGGCCCGCTCGGCACGGCGGGCGACGGCGCGGGCGAGGTGGAGGCGGGCGGCCGCCTCGGTCCCGCCCGGCAGGATGAAGCTGGTGAGCGGTGCGAGCGCGGCGTTCATCGCATCGATCTCCGTCTCCAGCCGCTCGATCTGCGCCGGGACGATGCGCAGCGCCATGTCGTGCGGGCCGAAGCCATGGTCCGCGTCGGCGGGAGTCGCGAGGTCGGCGCCGAGGTCGAACAGTTCGTTCTGGATGCGCGCGAGCATCGCCGCCTCGCCGCTGCCGGCCGGCAGCGCGGCGACCGCGAGGCCGACCGCGCTGTTCGCTTCGTCGACGTCGCCGACCGCCGCCATCAGCGGCGCCGATTTGGCGATGCGCGAGCCGTCGACGAGGCCGGTCGTGCCGCCGTCGCCGGTGCGGGTGTAGATCTTGTTGAGCTTGACCATCAGACAGCCTGCAATTTTCGATTATCGCTTTATCCCGTTCGCATCGAGCGAAGTCGAGATGCCCCTCGATCTTTGCGCTATGCCGACGGGTGTCTCGACTTCGCCCAGAGGCCGAAGTTTATCCTGGGCGCCTGCCAAGGCAGTCGAAGGGCTCGACACGAACGGAAAACGCAAAACGATGCGGCTAAATCAGCGGCCGGCCGCGAGCACGCCGATCAGCACGAGGAGGATGATCGTGATCGCCTGCCACTTGATGCGGGCCATCATCATCCGGTTCTGCATCACCTGATTGTCGTGGATCGCACCCTCGGTCGTCGCGCGGTGCCCCTGCGAGAAATGATAGAGGCCGCGCGCGAGCGCGAAGAGGACGAGGCCGGCGCAGACGACGACGCCGAGGATGAGCAGGATTTCCATCCGCCCTATTTAAGGCATCCGCAGCGAATATCCAGCGGGAAGGCGCCCGGCGAGCAGATCGGCGGCGAGCGCGCGCCCGTCGATGCCGCCGTCGCGCAAGGTCGCGAGCGACGCCGCGGCATCGCGCTTGGCGAGCCGCCTGCCATCCGGGCCGCAGACGAGCGCGTGATGGCGATAGACGGGCACGGGCAGGTCGAGCAGCGCCTGGAGCAGGCGGTGGACGTCGGTCGCGGCGACCAGATCGGCGCCGCGGACGACATGCGTCACCCCCATCGCGGCATCGTCGAGCGTGCTCGCGAGATGATAGCTGGCGGGCGCGTCCTTGCGCGCGAGGACGATATCACCGTGCGCCTCGGGGTCGGCGCGGCGCATCCCCTGCCCCGCTTCTTCCCACGCCAGATCGCCGGCGCGCGCCGCGCCGCGCGCCATGTCGAGCCGCCAGCAATGCGCCTCCCCCGCCACGCGGCGCGCGCGCTCGGCGGCGTCGAGGGCGCGGCAGGTGCCGGGATAGATCGCTCCGGCCGGCCCGTGCGGCGCGGCGAGGCTGGCGGCGATATCGGCGCGGGTGCAGAAGCAGGGATAGACGAGACCGCGCGCTTTCAGCTTGGCGAGCGCCGCGTCATAGGCGCCGAGATGCCGCGACTGGCGGTGGAGCGGGCCGTCCCACTCGACCCCGAGCCAGGCGAGGTCGGCGAGCGCCGCCGCGACATAGGCCTCGCGCGAGCGGCTGCCGTCGATATCGTCGATGCGGAGGCGGAAGTGCCCGCCCGCGCCGCGTGCCGCATCGTGGGCGAGCAACGCGCTATATGCGTGGCCGAGGTGGAGCTCGCCGGTCGGGCTCGGCGCGAAACGGGTCAGCATGGGCGCGCGGCCGAATCCAGATGCTGTGGAGAGTGCCGGTGAATCCAGCCATATGTTGCGGCACATGCCCCCTTGACGTCAGAATCATATGCGTGATGTAATGCCATTGTCACTTGGGAACGGCAGTGGCGCGCCATCCCGCGCAGCAGCATAGGGGGCAGCGTCGTCAAGCCATGTTCCATCCCGATCTCGCCCGCCATCCCGATAGCTGTCCCGCGCTCGTCCTCAACGCCGACTATACGCCGCTGAGCTATTACCCCTTGAGCCTGTGGCCGTGGCAGACCGCGGTCAAGGCGGTATTCCTCGACCGCGTGACGATCGTCGAGAATTACGAGCGCGAAATCCATTCGCCGACGCACACGATGCCGATCCCGAGCGTGATCGCGCTCAGGCAATATGTGAAGCCGTCGCAGCATCCGGCCTTCACGCGCTTCAACCTGTTCCTGCGCGACCGCTTTGCCTGCCAATATTGCGGGTCGGGCAAGGAACTGACCTTCGATCATGTCGTGCCGCGACGGCTGGGCGGGCGGACGAGCTGGGAGAATGTCGCCACCGCCTGCGCGCCGTGCAACCTGAAGAAGGGCGGCCGCACGCCGCAACAGGCGCACATGCCCCTCTATCGCCAGCCGTGGCGCCCGACGAGCTGGCAATTGCAGGACAATGGCCGCGCCTTTCCTCCCGGCTATCTGCACGAAAGCTGGATCGACTGGCTGTACTGGGATGTCGAGCTGGAGGGGTAGGCCCCGCGTCGCATCCCCCGATTCGAGGAGAGAAGCATGCCCCGCCTGACCGCCGTCGTCGCCCTTGGCCTGTCGCTTTCCGCCTGCGCGACGCTGCCCGCCGAACAGCCGGTGAGCGTCGCCGGCAGCATCACCTATCGCGAGCGCATCGCGCTGCCACCCACCACGCAGATCGAGATCCGCATCGACGACGTCAGCCTGGCCGATGCGCCCTCGCGCACGATCGCACGGCAAAGCTTTACCGCCGACGGACGCCAGGTGCCCTTCCCGTTCCGGCTGACCGTCGACCGGCGCCAGCTCGACCCGCGCGGCAGCTTTGCGCTGTCGGCGCGGATCACCGATGCGGCGGGGCGACTGATGTTCATCACCGACACGCGCAACACTATAAGTTTCGATGACCGGCCGGCGATCGATATGGGGGCGATCACCCTCGTCAAGACGCACTGATCTTGCGCGGCGCATAGCTATGCGCCGGGCCCGCCCTTGACCTGACGCCTTCGCAGGTGCAGCAAAAGCGCCCATGGGCCCACCGATCCAGATTTCGCAGAATCCCGACATCCGCTATCTCGGGCGGATCCTGGGGGACGTCATCCGCGCCTATGGCGGCGAGAAATTGTTCCGGCAGACCGAATATATCCGCTCGGCGAGCGTCGACCGGCATCGCGGCATCGCCGGGGCCGAGGCGATCGATCCGGGGCTGGAGGCGCTGAGCCTCGACGACACCATCGCCTTCGTGCGCGGCTTCATGCTGTTTTCGATGCTCGCCAATCTGGCCGAGGACCGGCAGGGCGTCGCCGCCGAGCCCGAGGCGACGGTCGCCGCGGCGCTCGCCAAGCTGGACGCCGACGGGGTCGACGCGGCGGCGGTCGCGGCGCTGCTGGGCGCCGCGCTGATCGCGCCGGTGCTGACCGCGCACCCGACCGAGGTGCGGCGCAAGTCGATGCTGGACCACAAGAACCGCATCGCCGAGCTGATGCGGCTGCGCGACGCCGGGGCCGAGGAGACGCCCGAGGGCGACATGATCGAGGAGGCGATCCGGCGGCAGGTCGTGCTGCTGTGGCAGACGCGGCCGCTGCGCACCGAAAAACTGTTCGTCGCCGACGAGATCGACAATGCGCTCACTTATCTGCGCGACATCTTCCTGCCCGTGGTGCCGAAGCTCTATGCGCGCTGGGAGGCGGAGCTGGGGCGGCGGCCCGCCAGCTTCCTGCGCGTCGGAAGCTGGATCGGCGGCGACCGCGACGGCAACCCTTTCGTCACCGCCGAGACGCTGCGCCTGGCGACCGGGCGCAACGCCGCCGCGGTGCTCGGCCATTATCTGGACGCCGTCCACGCGCTCGGCGCCGAGCTGTCGGTCTCCTCGGCGCTCGCCCCCGTTCCGGCGGCGGTCGAGGCGCTGGCCGAGGCGAGCGGCGATACCGCGCCGAGCCGGAGCGACGAGCCCTATCGTCGCGCGCTGTCGGGCATCTACGCGCGGCTGGCGGCGACCTATGCCGGGATCGTCGGCAAGCCGCCGCCGCGCCCCTCGGCGCTGAGCGGCGCACCCTATGGGACGCCCGGCGATTTCCGCCGCGACCTCGCCACCATTGCCGGCGGCCTGTCGGCGAGCGGCGAGGGCCAGCTCGGCGGCATCGGCGCGCTCGGGCGGCTGATCCGCGCGGTCGAGGTCTTCGGCTTCCACCTCGCGACGCTCGACATGCGGCAGAACAGCGCGGTGCACGAACGCGTACTCGCCGAGCTGCTCGCCGCCTCGGGCGTGTGCGCCGATTACAAGGCCCTCTCAGAGGCGGAGCGTGTCGCGCTGCTTACCGCCGAGCTTCAAAGCGACCGGCCGCTCGCGGCGCCGTGGCACGCGTGGAGCGAGGAGACGGCAGGCGAACTCGCGATCGTCCACGCCGCCGCCGACATCCGCCGGCGGCTGGGGCCCGAGACGATCTGCCAGTGGATCATCTCGATGGCGCAGGACCTGTCCGACCTGCTCGAAGTCCATGTGCTGGCGCGCGAGGCCGGGCTGTGGCGCAGCGGCGCCGAGGCGGGGGCGGCGAACCTGATGGTCGTGCCGCTGTTCGAGACGATCGACGACCTGAGCCGCGCGCCCGACATCATGACGCGCTATTTCGCGATGCCCGAGATCGGCCCGCAGGTCGGCGTACGCGGGCATCAGGAAGTGATGATCGGCTATTCGGATTCGAACAAGGACGGCGGCTACCTCACCTCGACCTGGGGGCTGCACCAGGCGTCGCAGGCGCTGACCCCGGTGTTCGAGACAGCGGGCAGCGCGATGCAGCTGTTCCACGGCCGCGGCGGCGCGGTCGGGCGCGGCGGCGGCAGCGCCTTCGCGGCGATCCGCGCGCAGCCGGCGGCAACCGTGCAGGGGCGCATCCGCATCACCGAGCAGGGCGAGGTCATCGCGGCCAAATATGGCGCGGCCGACAGCGCCGCGACCAATCTGGAGGCGATGGTGTCGGCGAGCCTGCTCGCCAGCCTGGAGCCCGATGCGATCCGCGAGGAGGATCATCCGCGCTATGCCGCGGCGATGACCGCACTGTCGGATACCGCCTTCGCCGCCTATCGCGGGCTCGTCTACGAAACGCCGGGGTTCAAGGATTTCTTTCGCGCGATGACCCCGATCGCCGAGATCGCGACGCTGAAGATCGGGTCGCGCCCGTCGAGCCGCACCAAAAGCAGCGCGATCGAGGATCTGCGCGCCATCCCCTGGGTGTTCAGCTGGGCACAGTCGCGCGCGATGCTGCCGGGCTGGTACGGGACCGGCGAGGCGTTCGCAGCGTTCGAGGATCAGGCTTTGCTCGCCGACATGGCGCAAGGCTGGCCCTTCTTCGCGGCACTGCTCGACAATATGGAGATGGTGCTCGCCAAATCGGACATGGGGATCGCGGCGCGCTATGCCGCGCTGGCGAGCGCGGTCGACGGGCATGACGCGATCTTCGCCCGCATCCGCGACGGCTGGCACCGCGCGCACGACGGGCTGCTGACGATCACCGGCCAGACGCGGCTGCTGGAGAAGAATCCGGCGCTCGAGGCGTCGATCCGGCTGCGATTGCCCTATATCGAGCCGCTGAACCTGCTCCAGATCGAGCTGATGAAGCGCCATCGCGCCGGCGAGACCGATCCGCGCATCGCCGAGGGCATCCAGCTCACGATCAACGCGATCGCGACGGCGCTCAGGAACAGCGGCTAGGCCATCCCTCTCCGCCCGTTCGTGTCGAGCGAAGTCGAGACACCCATCGGGACGGCATTCAAGCCGATGGGCATCTCGACTTCGCTCGATGCGAACGGATATCTTAGGATCGGCTGTTCGAAACGATCTTCACCTCGCCCTTGCTCGTCGCGCCATCCGGCCCGAAGCGGATGGTGAAATCGTCGCCGTCCTTGTCGGTGCCCGAAAGCGTGTCGCCGTCGCGCGCGACCTTCACGCCCTTCTTCGCGAATTCGGCCGCCATCCAGTCGGCCGCCCTGGCGGGCGCGGCGGGGGATGTGAAGTCCAGGTTCACCGTCGCCTTGTCGGCGCCGCCGGTGTCGTTCGCGTCGACGTCGACCCTGGTGATCTTGCTGCCGGGATAGAGCTTGACCCCGTCGATGTCGAAATCGCCCTGAATGTCGAGGTCGACGAAATCGGGGATGTCGATGTTGATCGCGGCGCCGTCCTTGCCCCCGATGCGGAGCTTGCCGCCGTCCCTGCCGGTGTGGATCTGCACCCCGCCGTCTTCGCCGTCGGCGTTGATCGAGATGTCGGTTCCGGTCGTCTTGTCGTTCCCGTCCTTGTGCCCGCAGGCGGCGAGCAGCAGCATCGGAGGGATCAGGAAAGCGAGGCGCATGGGGTGTCTCCTTGGTGCATTATATTGATAATACACCAAGGAGACACGGTCATCAACCTTCATTCGTCATGCCGGACTGGACCCGGCATCCCGCTTTTATCGATGGGCGCGAATAGCGGGACCCCGGATCAAGTCCGGGGTGACGAAGAAAAGGGCAGCTCAGGCGTCGATGCTGGTCTTGAGGTCGCCGTGGACGAGGCCGCCGTCGACCGCGATCGTGTCGCCGACGACATAGTCGCCCGCCTTCGACGCGAGGAAGATCGCGGTGCCCGCCATGTCCTCGGGCACGCCGATGCGCCCCGCCGGAATGCTCTTCGCGACCGCGTCGCCATGGTCGCGCGCCGCCTTGTTCATATCCGACTGGAAGGCGCCCGGCGCGATCGCGGTGACGATGACATGATCCTGCACCAGCCGCGCCGCGAGGCGCTTGGTGAGGTAGAGGATCGCCGCCTTCGACGCGTGGTAGCTGTAGGTTTCCCACGGGTTGAGGCGCATGCCGTCGATCGAGCCGATGTTGATGACCTTCGCGGGGCGATCGGCGGTGCCCGCGGCCTTCAGCAGGCCGTGCAGCGCCTGCGTCAGGAAGAAGGGCGATTTGACGTTGATGTCCATCACCTTGTCCCAGCCGCTTTCGGGGAAACCCTCGAACGGCTCGCCCCACGCGGCGCCGGCATTGTTGACGAGGATGTCGAGCCGTTCCTCGCGCGCGCCGATCTCCGCGGCGAGCGCGCGGCAGCCCTCGACGGTCGAGAGGTCGAACGGCAGGCCGATGACCTGCCCCGGATAGCGGGTGTCGAAATCGGCGATCGCCGCCTCGACCTGCGCCGCCTTGCGCGCCGAGATATAGACGCGCGCGCAGCCGGCGGCGAGGAAGCCCTCGACGATCATCGCGCCGATTCCGCGCGATCCGCCGGTGACGAGTGCGACGCGGCCGTCGAGGCCGAACATTTGCTGAAGGTTCATGGCGTTGTCCTTTCTAAGCCCCTCCCCTTCAGGGGAGGGGTTGGGGTGGGGGCTGTCGAGGTTGCGCAAGGCCGATGGCCCCCACCCCGCTCGACTAAGGCCCGGCTAACGCCGGACCAAGTCTCTCTGCCCCTCCCCTGAAGGGGAGGGGTTCAGGTTTCTCAATACCCATTCATCCGCGCGACCTGGTCGATGTGGTAGTGCACGTCGCCCATATACTCCGCCAGCGCGCGGTCGCGTTTCATGTAGAGGCCGATGTCATATTCGTCGGTCATGCCGATGCCGCCGTGCATCTGCACGCCCTCGCGCACCGCGAGATTGGCGGCGCGGCCGGCTTTCGCCTTGGCGACCGAGACCATCAGCCTGGCACCTTCGCTGCCCTCGTCGAGCAGTTGCTGCGCCTTCATGACGGTCGCGCGCGCGACCTCCATCTCGCCGTAGAGATGCGCGGCGCGGTGCTGAAGCGCCTGGAACTCGCCGATCAGCTTGCCGAACTGCTTGCGTTCCTTGAGATAATTGACCGTCCTGTCCATCGCGCCCTGGCCGACCCCGACCATCTCGGCCGCGGCGCCGGTGCGGGTCGCGGCGAGCAGCGCGTTCAGCACCTCCTCGCCCGCGTCGACCTCGCCGATCACCGCGTCGGCGTCGACCTCGACCCCATCGAGGATGACGTGGCTCGCGAGGCTGCTATCGACGAGGCGGCGCGGATCGGCGGAGAGGCCCTTCGCGTCCTTTGGCACCGCAAACAGCGTGATGCCGCCATCGGTCTTCGCCGAGACGATGCTCATGTCGGCGACATGGCCGTGGAGGACGAAATCCTTTTTGCCGTCGAGGCGGAAGCCGTTGCCGCTACGCGTCGCGGTGGTCGCGATGCGGTCGGGGCGGTGCTTCGGCCCTTCGTCGACCGCGAGCGCGACGATCGCCTCACCGCGCGCGATCGCGGGGAGCCAGCGGTCCGCCTGCGTGCCGCCGGCCTTTGCGAGCGCGGCGACCGCACCGACGCCGGTCGCAAGGAAGGGCGACGGGGTCAGGTTGCGGCCGATCTCCTCGAGCACGATGCCCGCCTCCATATGCCCCATGCCGAGCCCGCCATGTTCCTCCGGCACCAGCATGCCGGGCAGGCCCATGTCGGTGAACTGCGCCCACAGCTCGCGCGAGAAGCCGGTGGCGTCGGCTTCGTCCCGGAGCTTGCGCAGGTGCGAAACCGGGGCCTGTTCGGCCACGAAGGGGGCGACGCTGTCCTTGAGCATCGCCTGGTCGTCATTGTGATAGAGCGGCATAAAACTCCCTCTCCCCTTCAGGGGAGAGGGCCGGGGAGAGGGGAAATCGCCCCGGCCCTCTGAATAAAACGCAAGAAGGAGAACGAACTCCCCCTCTCCCAACCCTCTCCCCTGAAGGGGAGAGGGCTATTTCCTAAGCCCCCGGCAAGTCGAGGATGCGCTTGGCGATGACGTTGAGCATGACCTCGCTCGTCCCGCCCTCGATCGAATTGGCCTTGGTACGCAGCCAGCTGCGCGCGCGGGCGCCGCCCTTGCTCTCGTCGCTGTCCCATTCGAGCGCGTCGCTGCCGCCCCCCGCCATGACGAGTTCGTGGCGGCGCTTGTTGAGCTCGGTGCCGACATATTTCATCATGTTCGAGCTCGCGGGGTGCGCCCGGCCGGTCTTCCACATGTCCATGAAACGCTCGCCCATCGCGCGATAGGCAAAGACGTCGACGTCGAACGCGGCCATTTCGGCGCGCAGGATCGGATCGTCGAGCTCGCCATGGTCGTTCCTGCCCAGCGATTTGGCGAAGAGGGCGCCGATGCTGACCATGTCGCCGCCCGCGCCGCCGCCCGAGATCATCTCGCGTTCGTGGCCGAGCAGATATTTGGCGACGTCCCAGCCGCGATTGATCTCGCCGACGAATTGCGTCTTCGGCACCTTCACATCGTCGAAGAAGGTTTCGCAGAAGGGCGAGTTGCCCGAAATCAGCAGGATCGGTTTGGTCGTGACGCCGGGGCTCTCCATGTCGAAGAGCATGAAGGTGATGCCCTGATATTTGTTCGCCTTGTCGGTGCGGACGAGGCAGAAGATCCAGTCGGCCTTGTCGGCATAGCTGGTCCAGATTTTGCTGCCGTTGACGACCCAGTGGTCGCCCTTATCCTCGCCGAAGGTCTGCAAGCTGACGAGGTCGCTGCCCGATCCGGGTTCCGAATAGCCCTGGCACCAGCGGATTTCGCCGCGCGCGATCTGGTTCAGATAATGGACCTTCTGCTCCTCGGTGCCGAATTTGAGCAGCGCCGGGCCGAGCATCCAGATGCCGAAGCTGTCGAGCGGCGAGCGCGCGTTGATGCGTTTCATTTCCTGGCGGAGGATCTTCGTCTCTTCGGGGCCGAGGCCCGCGCCGCCATAGGGTTTCGGCCAGTCGGGGACGGTATAGCCCTTTTCCACGCAGCGCTCGAGCCACAGCTTCTGCGCGTCATTCTTGAACTTGAACTTGCGCCCGCCCCAGCAGACGTCGTCCTCGTCGCGGACGGGCTCGCGCATTTCGGCGGGGCAGTTCGCCTCCAGCCATGCGCGCACCTCGGCGCGGAACGCTTCCAGATCGCTCATCAGATGCTCCTTTTCCCGGCACGCAAGTTAAGGGGAGTCGCCAAGTTTACGCAAGCGTCAACTTGGCCGGGCCGGCCTGCCGTTACGGCGCCGTAGCGTCGGATTGCTCGCCGTTGACGCGCCTTCCGACGCCCCTAAGCTAGGTCGCAAAAGAAAACGGGAGAGCAATATCATGCGATTCGCAGGCAAGGTCGCCGTGGTCACCGGCGCGGCATCGGGCATCGGCAAGGCGACGGTCCTGAAACTCGCAGGCGAGGGCGCGCACGTCTTCGCCGCCGACATCGACGAAGCGGGGGGCGAGGCGCTCGCCGCGGCGTCGAACGGCAAGATCGACTTCGTCCGCTGCGACGTCACCCGCCCCGCCGACATCGAGGCGCTGATGAACGCGGCCGCGGCGAAGGCGGGCGGCATCGACATCCTGTTCAACAATGCCGGCGCCGGCGGCGACCGCGCCCCGATCGACGAGATCACTCCCGAGGGCTGGGACCGGACGATGGACCTGCTGCTGAAATCGGTGGCGATGGGCATCCGCTATGCGAGCCCGCACATGAAGGGGCGCGCTTCAACAAAGAATGGGGGCGCCAGCATCGTCAACACGGCGAGCGTCGCGGCGCTCGGCGCGGGCTATTCGCCGACCGCCTATGCGGTCGCGAAGGCCGGCGTGCTGCACCTGACCAAGGTCGCGGCGACCGATCTGGCGCGCTACGGCATCCGCGTCAACGCGATCTGCCCCGGCTTCATCAACACCAATATCTTCACCTCGTCGCTCGAGGTGCCCGAGGAAAACAAGGACGCGGCCAAGGCGATCATCGCCGGGATGAGCGCGCAGGCGCAGCCCGTCGCGCGCGGCGGCCAGCCCGAGGATATCGCGAGCGCCGTCGCCTATCTGGCGAGCGAGGAATCGTCGTTCATGACCGGCACCCACCTGCTGGTCGACGGCGGGCTGACGATCGGCCAGCGCCACGCCTGGGACCCCGAGGCGCCGGGGCTGTTCGACGCGCTCACCGCGATGGAGGATGCGGCCAAGGCCGGGGCGGGCGCGTGAGCGAGACCGCCGCGCCGGCGCGGCTGCCGCTGCGCCTCAAGATGTACCACGGCCTCGGCAGCATCGCCTATGGGGTCAAGGACAACGGCTTTTCGACCTTTCTGCTGCTCTTCTACAATCAGGTGCTGGGGATGGATGCGAAGCTGGTCAGCTTCGCGCTGATGCTCGCGCTCGTCCTCGACGCCTTCGTCGATCCGGTGATCGGCTATCTGTCCGACCAGACGCACACGCGCTGGGGCCGCCGGCTGCCGTGGCTCTACCTCGCACCGATCCCGCTCGCCTTCGCCTGGTTCGCGCTGTGGACGCCGGGCAGCGACGCGACGCCGGGCTTCTGGCACCTTGTCGTCGTCGCGGTGATCGTGCGCAGCCTCGTCTCGTGCTGCGAAGTGCCGTCGGTGGCGCTGCTGCCCGAACTGACGCGCGATTATGACGAGCGCACGACGCTGATGCGCTATCGCTATCTGTTCGGCTGGGCGGGCGGGCTGCTGATGCTGTTCCTCGCCTATGACGTCTTTCTTGCCAAGTCGCTGCTCGCGGTCGAGGGCTATTATCAATACGGGCTGTTCGGCGGGCTGCTGATGGCGGCGACGGTGCTGATCTCGGCCGCGGGGCAGCATCGCTGGGCGGCGCGCTGGCCCGACCGCAAGCCGTCGGCCTTCAGCATCGGCACCGCCTTTCGCGAGATTCGCGAATCGCTGACCCATCCCGCCTTCCTGGTGCTGCTCGCCGCGGGCGCGATCGCCTATACGAGCCAGGGGATCACCTTCTCCATCTCCAACTATCTCTATCTGTTCATCTGGCGCTTCTCGCCCGGGGCCTTCATGATCTATCCCTGGGTGCTGTTCGCGAGCGTCGTCGGCACCTTCCTGCTCGTCGGCCCGGCGCACCGGCGCTTCGGCAAGCGCACCACCGCGATCGCCGGCGGACTGATCGGCATGGCTTTCTGGGTCACGCCCTTCGTGCTGCGTCACCTGCACCTGTGGCCGGTCGAGGGGAGCGTCGCGTCGACCGCCGGCCTGTTCGTCTTCTTCTTCCTCGCCAATCTGTTCAGCGTGTCGGTGATGATCTCGGGCGGGTCGATGATCGCCGATATCGTCGAGGCCTCCGAAGTGCAGACCGGGCGGCGCAGCGAGGGAACCTTCTTCGCGGGCAATTTCTTCATGCAGAAATGCGCGACCGGGCTCGGCATCTTCGTCACCGGGCTGCTCGTCGACCTCGCCGGGATTCCCGAAAAGGCCGACCCCGCCAGGGTGCCCGAAAGCGTGATCGACAATTTCTCCTTTTACTACTGCGTGCTGGTGATCCTGTTCGCGATCGTCTCGTCGCTGATCTTTCGCTATTATCCGATCGACCGCGCCGACCATGAGGCGCGCGTCGCCGCGCTCGCCGCGGCGGAGGCGGGCGCGGCACGATGACGCAGGGCGCGCTTCCCGGCCGGTTGCCGACCCGGATCAAGGCCGCACACGGCCTCGGCAGCGTAACGCTGGGGATCAAGGAGTCGGGGCTCACCACCTTCTTCATGATCTATTACAATCAGGTGCTGGGGTTCGACCCGCGCGTGGTGTCGCTGATCCTGATCGGCGCGATGGTCGTCGACGCGATGGTCGACCCGTTGATCGGGCGGCTGTCGGACGCGACGCGCACCCGGCTCGGCCGCCGGCTGCCGTGGCTTTACGGCGCGGCGCTGCCGATGGCGGCCGCCTGGGCGCTGTTGTGGATGTCGCCCGACGTGGCCGCGCATTCGACGCTGGGGCTGTTCCTGAACGTCGTCGCGGTGCGCGTGCTGGTGTCGGCGTGCGAGATTCCGTCGATCTCGCTCGTCGCCGAACTGACGCGCGATTATGACGAACGCACCGCGCTGATGCGCTATCGCTTCCTGTTCGGCTGGCTCGGCGGGCTGCTCGCGGTCGCGCTCGCCTATGGCTATTTCCTGAAATCGGACGACCCGGCGACCAATGGCCTGCTCGATCCGTCGGGCTATGCCGCCTTCGGCCTGTTCGGCGCGACGCTGATCCTCGTCTCGACGCTCGGCTCGGCGTTCGGGCAGCAGCGCCGTATCCTGGCGCTGCCGCCGCCCCCGCCGGCCGCGCACCACGGCAAGGCGATGCTCGCCGATATTGCCCTCGCCTTTCGCAACCCCGCCTTCGTCGCGCTGGTCAGCGGCGCGCTGTTCGTCACCACCGGCTATGCGACGACGATCGCCTCGACCAATTACATGATGCTCTATGTCTGGCAGATGAGCGACGCGCAGCTTGCATGGTATCCGGCCGGCCTCGCCGTCGCGGTATTCAGCGCCTTCGCCGCGGTCGGCCGTGCCCACCGCCGCTTCGGCAAGCGCGACACGGCGATCGGCGCGGCGCTGGCGAGCGGCGCGATCGCCTTTCTTCCCTATGCGGCGCGCAACCTCGGCTGGTGGCCCGAACTCGGCGGCTGGCCGTCGATGGGGCTGCTGCTGTCGTTCCAGACCGCATCGCTGTTCGGACTGGTGATCGCCACCATCTCGACCTCGTCGATGGTCGCCGAGATCGTCGAGGCGCACGAGGTCGATCACGGCACGCGGATCGAGGGCGTGTTCTTCGCCGGCTATCTGATGGTTCAGAAATTCGGGCAGGCGCTCGGCATCTTCCTCGTCGGCCAGCTCGTCGCCTATGTCGGCCTCAGCGACCCGGTGCGCCCCGAGGACTGGCCCGCGAGCACCGCCGCGACGATGGCGTGGATCTTCGCCGGGCTGATGATTTTGATCGGGATCATGGCCACCGCCGGGCTGCGCCGCTATGCGATCGACCGGGCGAGCCACGAGGCCCGGCTGGCCGCGCTCGCCTCGACCCGGCGCGATGCGTCCGATGGCGCGGAGCCGCGGCCGTAACGGAAGATTGCGACGCCGCCTTTCGGCTGGCAATTTTCTGCGCGGCGGGACTTGGCAAGGCGGGCGAATCGGTTCAAAGGTTTACGTGAACGTAAAGGGAAAGGAAGCAGCGATGGATTTCGACCTCACCGACCGGCAGAAGCATTGGCAGGGCCGCGTGCGCGAATTCATCGAGCGCAAGGTCCGCCCCGCCGTCCCCACCTACAAGGAGCAGGACCGCGCCGGCGACCGCTGGAAGGTGATCCAGGTCGTCGAGGACCTGAAGGCCGAGGCCAAGGCCGCCGGCATCTGGAACCTGTTCATGCCGCCGCGCAGCGCCGCGCATCATCATGTCGACGAGACGTTCGCGTTCGAGGGGCCGGGCCTGACCAACCTCGAATATGCGCTGTGCGCCGAGGAAATGGGGCGGATCGGTTTCGCGAGCGAGGTGTTCAACTGCTCGGCGCCCGACACCGGAAACATGGAGGTGTTCCACCGCTATGGCACCGCGGCACAGAAGGAGCGCTGGCTGAAGCCGATCATGAACGGCGAGATCCGTTCGGCCTTCCTGATGACCGAGCCCGCGGTCGCCTCGTCCGACGCGACGAATATCGAAACGCGGATCGAGCGCGACGGCGACGATTATGTCATCAACGGCCGCAAATGGTGGTCGTCGGGGGTCGGCGACCCGCGTTGCGCGGTCGCGATCGTGATGGGCAAGACCGATTTCGGCGCCAGGCGCCACCAGCAGCAGTCGATGCTGGCGGTGCCGATGGACGCGCCGGGGATCACCATCCTGCGCCACCTGCCGGTCTTCGGCTATGACGACGCGCCGCACGGCCATATGGAGGTCGAGCTGAAGGACGTGCGCGTCAATGCCGAGGAAGCGATGCTGCTGGGCGAGGGCCGCGGCTTCGAAATCGCGCAGGGTCGCCTCGGGCCGGGCCGCATCCACCATTGCATGCGCACCATCGGCGTCGCCGAGGAAGCGCTGGAGAAGATGTGCAAGCGGCTCCAGTCGCGTGTCGCCTTCGGAAAGACGATCGCCGAGCACAGCATCTGGGAACAGCGCATCGCGCGCGCGCGCATCGACATCGAGATGACGCGCCTGCTCTGCCTGAAGGCCGCCGACATGATGGACAAGATCGGCAACAAGGCGGCGGCGGCCGAGATTGCGGCGATCAAGGTGCAGGCGCCGAACATGGCATTGAAAATCATCGACGATGCGATCCAGGCGCACGGCGGCGGCGGCGTCAGCGACGATTTCGGCCTCGCCAACGCCTATGCCCACCAGCGGACGCTGCGCCTCGCCGACGGTCCCGACGAGGTCCACGCCCGCGCGATCGCGCGGATCGAGCTGGCGAAACATGCGCCGGCGAGCGATCCGGGCTTTTCGTCCGGCGACATCGGGGTTTCGCGCTAGCCTCCCCCTCCCGCTTGCGGGATGGGCCGGGGGAGGGCCTGTCCCGGTTCGCGTTCGACCTCCCCTCCCCTAGCCCCTCCCGCAAGCAGGAGGGGGGACGAACGGAGATTTTCAGATGACTAAAGCCGCCGTCCTGATCGAACCCGGCAAGCCGCTCGTCGTCGAGGATATCGTCGTCGACAAGCCCGGCCCGCACGAGGTGCGCATCCGCACCGCCGCCTGCGGGCTCTGTCATTCGGACCTGCATTTCATCGACGGCGCCTATCCGCACCCCCTTCCCGCGATCCCCGGCCACGAGGCCGCGGGGATCGTCGAGGCGGTCGGCAGCGAGGTGCGCACGGTGAAGGTCGGCGACGCGGTCGTCACCTGCCTGTCCGCCTTCTGCGGCCACTGCGAATTCTGCGTCAGCGGGCGCATGTCGCTGTGCATGGGCGGCGACACGCGGCGGCCCGCCGGATCGGCGCCGCGCATCACCCGCCCCGACGGGTCGCCGGTCAACCAGATGCTGAACCTCAGCGCCTTTTCGGAGGCGATGCTGGTCCACGAACATGCCTGCGTCGCGATCGACCCCGACATGCCGCTCGACCGCGCCGCGGTGATCGGCTGCGCGGTGACGACGGGCGCGGGGACGATCTTCAACGCGTGCAAGGTGACGCCGGGCGAGACGGTCGCGGTCGTCGGCTGCGGCGGCGTCGGGCTCGCGACGATCAACGCCGCGAAGATCGCCGGCGCGGGCCGCATCATCGCCGCCGACCCGGTGCCCGAGAAGCGCGCGCTGGCGCAGAAGCTGGGCGCGACGGACGTGGTCGATGCGCTCGCCGACGATGCCGCGAAGCAGATCGTCGAGCTGACCAAGGGCGGCGTCGACCATGCGATCGAGGCGGTCGGGCGCCCCGCCTCGGCGAGCCTTGCGGTCGCCTCGCTGCGCCGCGGCGGCACGGCGACGATCCTGGGCATGATGCCGCTGGGCGAAAAGGTCGGACTCGGCGCGATGGACCTGCTCGCGAGCAAGAAATTGCAGGGCGCGATCATGGGCGGCAACCGCTTCCCGGTCGACATTCCGCGGCTCGTCGATTTCTATCTGCGCGGGCTGCTCGACCTCGACAGCATCGTCGCCGAGACGATTCCGCTCGAGAAGATCAACGACGGGTTCGACAAGATGAAGAAGGGCGATGCCGCGCGGTCGGTGATCGTGTTCGATCAATGAGGGGGCAAACCTACTTCTCCCTCCCCTTCAGGGGAGGGCAGCGAGACTTGGCAGCTTGCTGCCTAGTCGCAGCGGGTGGGGGCCAGCAGCCTTGCACCACGCCGCAGGCCCCCACCCCAACCCCTCCCCTGAAGGGGAGGGGCTTATGAGCATCGATGCGCAGAAGCTGTTTTCGGGCACCGTCGCGCCCGAGGGCGCCGACGTGCTCGACGAGGCGAAGCTGACCGCGTGGATGGAAGCGCATGTCGAGGGCTTCGAGGGTCCGCTGACCCAGAGCAAGTTCGCCGGCGGCCAGTCGAACCCGACCTACAGGATTTCGGCGCCGTCGGGGAATTACGTCCTGCGCCGCAAGCCCTTCGGCCCGCTGCTCCCCTCGGCGCACGCGGTCGACCGCGAGTATAAGGTGCAGGCGGGGCTGCACAGGATGGGCTTTCCCGTCGCGCGCCAATATGGGCTGTGCACCGACGACAGCGTGGTCGGAAGCTGGTTCTATGTGATGGCGATGGTCGATGGCCACACCATCTGGGACGGCGCGATGCCGGGGTCGACCCCCGAGAACCGTCGCGCGACCTATTTCGCGATGATCGACACGCTCGCCGCGCTGCACGGCGTCGATGTCGAGGCGGCGGGACTGTCCGATTACGGCAAGCCCGGCAATTATTTCGGCCGCCAGGTCGACCGCTGGACCAAGCAGTACAAGCTCTCCGAAACCGAAACGATGGACGAGATGGAGCGGCTGATCGCCTGGCTGCCCGCGACCCTGCCCGAGCAGACGCGCACCAGCGTCGTCCACGGCGACTATCGCATCGACAATATGATCTTTGCCAGGGGCCGGCCCGAGGTTCTGGCGGTGCTCGACTGGGAGTTGTCGACGCTCGGCGATCCGCTCGCCGATTTCACCTATGTCGCGATGGCGTGGGTGACCGAGAATGGCGGGCGGTCGGGGGTCATGGACCTCGACCGCAAGGCGCTGGGCATTCCGGAGCTCGACGAAGTGGTCGCACGCTATTGCCAAGCTACGGGGCGCGACGGCGTGCCCGACATGAACTGGTATTTCGCCTATAATTTCTTCCGCCTCGCGGGGATCATGCAGGGGATCAAGAAGCGCGTCATCGACGGCACCGCCTCCTCGGCGCACGCCAAGGCGATGTCCGAACGCGTCCTGCCGCTTGCGCAAAGAGCGTGGGACTTCGCACGAAAGGCCGGAGCATGAACCTGTTCGACATGAAGGGTCAGGTCGCGCTGATCACCGGATCGTCGCGCGGCATCGGGAAAGCCATAGCGGAGGCGATGGCCGGGCAGGGCGCGAAGGTCGTCATCTCGAGCCGCAAGCAGGACGCCTGCGACGCGGTGGCGACTGAGATCAATACGAAGCACGGCGCGGGCACTGCGATCGCGGTCGCGGCGAACATCTCGTCGAAGGAGGCTCTCCAGCATCTGGTCGACGCGACCGTCGCCGCCTTCGGCCCGGTCACCGCGCTCGTCTGCAACGCGGCGTCGAACCCCTATTACGGGCCATCGGCGGGGATCAGCGACGAGCAGTTCCGCAAGATCCTCGACAATAATATCGTCGCCAATCACTGGCTGATCCATATGTGCGCGCCCGCCATGCTCGCGGCGGGCAAGGGGTCGATCACGATCATCAGTTCGATCGGCGGCCTGAAAGGATCGTCGATCCTGGGCGCCTATGCGATCTCCAAGGCGGCCGACATGCAGATGGCGCGCAACCTTGCCGACGAGTTCGGCCCGCAGGGGGTGCGCGTGAACTGCATCGCGCCGGGGCTGATCAAGACCGATTTCGCCCGCGCGCTGTGGGAGAATCCCGACACGCTGGAGGTGTCGACGCGCCGCTCGTCGCTGCGCCGTATCGGCGAGCCGCACGAGATCGCGGGCGCCGCGGTGTTCCTCGCAAGCCCGGCGGGCGGTTTCACCACCGGTCAGACGATCGTCATCGACGGCGGCAATACTTCGAGCGGAGGATGAACATGGGCGCATTGGACGGCAAGATCGCGATCATCACCGGGGCCGGGTCGGGAATTGGCCGCGCGAGCGCGCTGCGCTTCGCCGCCGAGGGTGCGAGGCTGGTCATCGGCGACAAGACGGCCGCGGTGCATGAGGCCGCGCAGGCGATCAAGGATACGGGCGGCGAGGTCGTCGCGCTGGAGATCGACGCCGGGGTCGAGGCCGACGTCGCGAAGCTCGTCGCGACCGCGAAGGAAACCTACGGCGGGCTCGACATCGCCTTCGCCAACGCCGGGATCATCGGCGACATGGGCGGCATCTTCGACATCACGCCCGAAGGTTGGGCCGAGACGCTGCGCGTCAATCTGATCGGCCCGGCGCTGATGGTGAAACATGCCGGCAAGGCGATGGTGGACCAAGGGCGCGGCGGCGCGATCGTGCTGACCGCGAGCGTCGCGGGGATCAATTCGGGCGCGGGCCCCGCCGCCTATTCGGCGTCGAAGGCGGGCGTCATCAACCTCGCCAGGACCGCGGCGCAGCAGATGACGAGCGCCAATGTGCGCGTCAACGCGATCTGCCCCGGCCTGACCGAGACGGGGATGACCAGGCCGACCTTCGACTATGCCAAGGAAAAGGGCGTGACGCACAAGATCGGCCAGCTCAATCCGCTGAAGCGCGCGGGCCAGCCCGAGGAGCTGGCGAACGTTGCCCTCTTCCTTGCGAGCGACCAGGCGAGCTATGTCAACGGACAGGCGATCGCGGTCGACGGCGGCCTCACCAGCTCGCACCCGGTGACGCGGCAATTGCTCGGCCAGACGTCGCACTAGGAGAAACAGCGATGCAGTATCGGCAGCTTGGCGACAGCGGCATCCGCGTTTCGGCGATCTGCCTCGGCAGCTGGCTGACCTATGGGGTCGGGGTCGACGACAGCGCCGGGCGCGCGTGCGTCGATGCGGCGTTCGACGCGGGGATCGACTTCATCGACACCGCGAACGTCTATGGCATCGGCGCCGCGGAAGACTTTCTCGGCCGCGCGCTCAAGGGGCGGCCGCGCGATAGCTATGTCCTCGCGACCAAGCTCTTCTTCCCGATGTCGGAGACCGACAAGGGGCTGTCGGCGGCGCAGGTTGCGAAGCAGATCGATGCGAGCCTGTCGCGGCTCCAGACCGACTATGTCGACCTCTACCAGTGCCACCGCTACGACCCCGACACGCCGCTCGAGGAGACGATGGCGGCGCTGTCCGAGGTCGTCCGCAGCGGCAAGGCGCGCGCGATCGGCTTTTCCGAATGGGCGCCCGACCAGATCCGGGCCGCGCTCGACCTTGCGCCGCCGCACGTCAAATTCGTGTCGAGCCAGCCGCAATACAGCCTGCTCTATCGCCGGGCGGAGGCGAAGGTGATTCCGCTGTCGATCGCGAACGGCATCGGCCAGATCGTCTGGTCGCCGCTCGCGATGGGGGTCCTGAGCGGCAAGTACAAGCCCGGCGAGGCCCCGCCCGCGAACAGCCGCGCGGCGAGCGAGGATCAGCATTTCATGACGCGCTACCTCGCCGATCCGGTGCTCGAAGCGGTGCAAAAGCTGGCGCCGCTCGCCGACAGGGCCGGATGCTCGATGGCGCAGCTCGCGATCGCCTGGGTGCTCGCGCAGCCGGGGATCACCAGCGCGATCGTCGGCGCGAGCCGGCCCGAGCAGCTACGCGAGACCGCCGCGGCCGCCGATCTCGCCATCGACCCGGCGCTGCTCGCCGAAGCCGCCGCCATCCTCGAAGGAGCAAGAGTTTCGTGAGCCACGGCATGGACAAGACGCGCCTCGACCGCATTCCGGCGTTCCTCGCCGCCAAATATGTCGACACCGGCCGGTTGCCGCATGCGGCGACGCTCGTGTCGCGGCGCGGCGAGATCGCGCATCGCTCGTGCATCGGCGAGGCGCGGCCGGGCGAAGCGCTGAAGGAGGATGCGATCTTCCGCATCGCGAGCATGACCAAGCCGATCACCAGCATCGCCTTCATGATGCTGGTCGAGGAGGGCAAGGTCGCGCTGTCCGATCCGCTGGTGAAATATTGCCCCGAGTTCAAGGACACCGGCGTCTTCGTCGCGGGCGGCGGTAACGTCCCCTTCCTGACCCGGCCGCCGGCGCGCCCGATCCTGATGGTCGACCTGCTCCGCCACACCGCCGGGCTGACCTACAGCTTTCAGGAGCGGACGCCGGTCGACGCCGCCTATCGCAAGACGAAGATCGACGATTTCGACGCCGACTACACGATGGACGGCTTCATCGAGGGGCTGGCGAAGATTCCGCTGCAATTCGACCCGGGCGCACACTGGAACTATTCGATGGCGACCGACGTGCTGGGCGCGGTGATCGAGCGGATCGAACGCAAGCCCTTCGCCGCAGTGCTCAAGGAGCGCATCTTCGATCCGCTCGGCATGGCCGACACCGGCTTTCGGGTGCCCGCCGACCAGCAGCACCGGCTGACCGACTGCTATGCCTTCGACCCGAAGGAGAAGATGAAGCCGTTCGACAGCGGCGACCGCAGCCGCTGGGTCAAGGACCGCAGCTTCCATTCGGGCGGCGGCGGGCTCGCCTCGACGCTGCACGATTATCACCGCTTCTGCCTGATGCTGCTCGGCGGCGGCAAATTGGGCGACACGCGGATCGTCAGCCGCAAGACGCTCGACCTGATGACCTCGAACCATCTCGTCGGCGGCGGCGACCTGACGCAGCACAGCGTCGGCATCTTTTCGGAGGACGAGAATGCCGGGGTCGGCTTCGGGCTCGGCTTCGCGGTCACGCTCGACCCGGCGCGCGCCGGCATTCCGGGGTCGGCAGGCGATTTCTACTGGGGCGGCATGTTCTCGACCGGCTTCTTCGTCGATCCGGTCGAACAACTCTGCATGGTGTTCATGACCCAGCTTATGCCTTCCTCCACCTATCCGGTGCGGCGCGAGGTCAAGACCCTCGTCCACGCCGCGATCGACGATTGACCCATTAGACCAAGGAGTTCTCCCATGTCCGAAGACACCCCCGTCAGCGTCACGATGCAGAAGGACGGCGACGTCGCCGTCGTCATCGTCAACAACCCGCCCGTCAACGCGCTCTCGTGGCACGTCCGCCAGGGCCTGAAGGATCAATTCGAGGCGGCGCTCGCCGACGATGGCGTCAAGGCGATCGTGCTGCGCTGCGACGGCGGCACCTTCATCGCCGGGGCCGACATCAGCGAATTCGGCAAACCCCCGCGCGGGCCGGACTTCAACGCCGTACTCAACATGATCGAGGCGGCGCCGAAGCCGGTCGTCGCGGCGATCCACGGCACCGCGCTCGGCGGCGGGCTGGAGACCGCGCTCGTCTGCCACTATCGCGTCGCGGTGCCCTCGGCGAAGCTCGGCGTGCCCGAGGTCAAGCTGGGCCTGCTGCCCGGCGCGGGCGGTACGCAGCGCCTGCCGCGCGTCGTCGGGGTCGAGGCCGCGGCGACGATGACCTCGACCGGCGATCCGGTGCCGGCGCCCAAGGCGAAGGAGATGGGCCTCGTCGACGAACTGGCGGGCGAGGACAGCCTTGCCGCCGACGCGACCGCCTTCGCGCGCGCGAAGATCGCCGACGGCCCGCGCCCGACGCGCGACCGCGCGGTGTTCGGCGACGTCGGCGTGATCGAACAGCTCAAGACGAAGAACGCCAGGCGCTGGCGCGGCTTCGAGGCGCCCTATGCCAACCTCGCCTGCGTCGAGGCGGCGACGCGGCTGCCCTTCGACGAGGGGCTCGCCTTCGAGCGCGAGCAGTTCATGAAGCTGATGTTCGGCAGCCAGTCGGCGGCGCAGCGCCACATCTTCTTCGCCGAGCGCCAGGCCGCGAAGATCGACGGCCTGCCCAGGGACATCAAGCTGCGCGACGTGAAGAAGGTCGGCATCATCGGTGCCGGCACGATGGGCGGCGGCATCATGATGAACTTCCTGCAGAAGGGCTTCGCCTGCACGATCGTCGAGACGCAGCAGGAAGCGCTCGACCGCGGGCTGGGCGTGGTGCGCAAGAATTACGACGCCAGCGCCGCGAAGGGCCGCTTCAAGCCCGAGCAGGTCGACCAGATGATGGGCCTGATCACCCCGTCGCTCGAGCTTGAGGCGCTCGCCGACTGCGACCTGATCATCGAGGCGGTCTATGAGAATATGGACGTCAAGAAGGAGATTTTCGGCAAGCTCGACCAGATCGCCAAGCCCGGCGCGATCCTCGCGTCGAACACCAGCTATCTCGACGTCAACGAGATCGCGGCGTCGACCAGCCGGCCGGGCGACGTGCTCGGCATGCACTTCTTCTCGCCCGCCAACGTCATGAAGCTGCTCGAGGTCGTGCGCGGCGACAAGACCGCCGACGATGTCCTCGCCACAGCCATGTCTATTGGCAAGAAGATCGGCAAGGTCGCGGTTGTCGCGGGCGTGTGCCACGGCTTCATCGGCAACCGCATGCTCGCGCCGCGCCAGATCGAGGCGCAGAAGCTGCTGCTCGAAGGTGCGACCCCGGCGCAGATCGACAAGGTGCACGTCGATTTCGGCATGCCGATGGGGCCGTTCCAGATGAGCGACCTTGCCGGCGTCGACATCGGCTGGCACCGCGACCCGAACCGGATCGAGAGCATCCGCGACGCGCTGTGCGCCGAAGGCCGCTGGGGGCAGAAGAAGCAGGCGGGCTTCTACGACTATGACGACAAGCGCAATCCGTCGGAAAGCGCGCGCGTCGCCGAGATCATCGACGAATTCCGCCAGAAGGCGGGGATCGAGAAGCGCGAGATCAGCGAGTCCGAGATCGTCGAGCGCACCCTCTATCCGATGGTCAACGAAGGCGCGCTGATCCTGGCCGAGGGCAAGGCGCAGCGCGCGAGCGACATCGATGTCGTGTGGATCTACGGCTATGGCTGGCCGGTCTATCGCGGCGGCCCGATGTTCTGGGCGGGGCTGGAAGGCACCGACAAGATCGCCGCGGCGCTGGAACAGCACGGCTTCGAAGTCGCGCCGCTGCTGAAGGAAAAGGCCGCGGCGAAGGCGGGGTTCTAGACCCTCCCGTACAGAGAAGGAGGAGGCCGTCTGTCCCGATGCGGGGCAGGCGGCCTTTCTTTTGCCGGGGAAGCGCCATCGATCCTGCCGAAATCTTGCGATTCAGGGTTAAAGCGCTGGCAAGCCGCGCCGTTAGGGCAGAGCATGAACGCCATGCCCCTCGCCGCCGCCCTGCTGCTCGTCGCGAGCGCCCCAGCCGCCGCGCCACCGCCGAAACCGACCGCGGTCGGCATCGCGCGGGCCCGGATCGTGGCCCCCGCCGAGATGCGGCGGGTGAACGGACGGATCGAGGTGCGGACCGGCCGGACGGACGCGCCTACGCAGGTACATCGTACCGAGCGCCGCGATGGCGGCGAGACGGCGGATTTTTATTGAGCCTGGCCGGGGACTATGCCGCCTCGTTTTCATCGTCACCCCGGGCTTGACCCGGGTCCCGCCTTCACCGTCGGACAAACTTCGCCGTGGCAATCACCTGAGACAAAATCAGCGGGACCCCGGATCAAGTCCGGGGTGACGGAACAAGGAAGCTTGACGTGACGATCAGCCCTGCAGCGTCCGGATGATCGCCGAGAAATCGTGGCCGCCCTCGTCCGCCGCGACGAACGCCTCGTAAAGCTCGCGCGCGCGGCTGCCCATCGGGACGTCGGCGTCGACGCTCGCCGCGGCCTCCATCGCGAGGCGCAGGTCCTTGAGCATCAGCGCCGCCGCGAAGCCCCCCTTGTAGTCATTGTCGGCGGGGGTCGCCGGCCCGACGCCGGGGAGCGGCGCGTAGCTGGTCAGCGACCAGCACTGGCCCGACGAGACGCTGGCGATGTCGAAGAACTTCTGCGGATCGAGCCCGAGCTTCTGCGCGAGCGCGAGGCTTTCGCAGGTCGCGATCATCGACGCGCCGAGCAGCATGTTGTTGCAGATCTTCGCCGCCTGCCCCGCGCCCGCGTCGCCGGCATGGATGACCGCCTTGCCCATCTTCGCGAGGATCGGTTCCGCCCGCGCGAAGCCGTCGTCGGTGCCGCCGACCATGAAGGTCAGCGTCCCCGCGTTGGCCGCCGCGATGCCGCCCGACACGGGCGCGTCGACCGCGACGAGGCCTTTGGCGGTCGCCGCCTCGATATTGGCGCGCGCGGTCGCGACGTCGATCGTCGAGCAGTCGAGCAGCAGGGTGCCGGGCGCGGCGTTGGGAAAGACGTCGGCTTCATAGACGCCCGCGACATGCTGGCCGGCGGGGAGCATCGTCACCACCGCCTCGGCGCCGGTCACGGCCCCGGCGGACGACGCGGCGCGGGTGCAGCCGGCCTCGACGGCGCGCGCGAGCGCCTCTTCGCTGAGGTCGAAGGCGCGCACCTCATGCCCCGCCTTCGCGAGGTTCGCGGCCATCCCGCCGCCCATGTTGCCGAGTCCGATGAAGGCTATTTTCATGTCATTCTCCATAAGCCCTCTCCCCTTCAGGGGAGAGGGTTGGGAGAGGGGGAGGCGTGTATTCCCCTCTCCAACTCCGGCTAGGCGCTACGCGCCAAGCCTCCATATCCTCTCCCCTGAAGGGGAGAGGGCCCAGAAGATTACCGACCCTTCCACACGCCTTCGCGTTTCTCGATGAAGGCGGCCATGCCTTCGGCCTTGTCCTCGGTCGCGGTCAGGATCTGGAACAGGCGGCGTTCGTAGATGAGGCCCTGGTCGAGCGTCGTTTCGAACGCGGCGTTGACCATGTCCTTGTTCACCATCGCGGCCATCGGCGGCATCGACGCGATCGTGGTCGCGGTCTTCACCGCTTCGTCGACCAGCGTTTCATGCTCGACGACGCGCGCGACGAGGCCGGCGCGTTCGGCCTCTTCGGCGTCCATCATCCGGCCGGTGAGGCACATCTCCATCGCCTTCGCCTTGCCGACGGCGCGCGTCAGCCGCTGCGAGCCCCCCATGCCGGGGGCGACGCCGAGCTTGATTTCGGGCTGGCCGAATTTCGCCTTGTCCGACGCGATGATGAAGTCGGCCATCATCGCGAGTTCGCAGCCGCCGCCGAGCGCGAAGCCGTTGACCGCGGCGATCCACGGCTTCCTGACCTTCTTCACGAAGTCGCTCGTCCATTTCGAGAAGAAATCCTGAAGATAGAAATCGGCGGCGGGCTTGTCGGCCATTTCCTTGATGTCGGCGCCCGCGGCGAACGCCTTGTCGCCCGAGCCGGTCAGGACGGCGCAGCGCTGCGCGGAGTCGGCTTCGAACGCCGCGAAGGCAGCGATCAGCTCGTCGAGAACCTTCGAATTGAGAGCATTCAGGGCCTGCGGGCGGTTGAGCGTCACCAGCGTGACGGCGCCGCGCGTTTCGACGAGGATGGTTTCGTAGGTCATTCCAGCAGTCTCCGGATTATCGTCATGCCGGACTTGATCCGGCATCCCGCTTTGCGACGTCGAAGAAGCGGGACCCCGGATCAAGTCCGGGGTGACGAAGAGTGAGTGGCAAAATCAGGCGAGCGGCGTCCATGTCTCTTTCTCCGGCAGCGGCGCGAAGATCGCATCGATCCACGCGTCGGTCACCGCCTCCGCAGTTGGCGGGTCCCATTGCGGGCTGTTGTCCTTGTCGACGATCAGCGCGCGGACGCCTTCGAGAAAGTCGTGCATCGCGACGACGCGGCTGCCGATCGCATATTCCTGCGCCATTTCGGCGGCGAAGTCGGGCATCGCCGCGCCCTCGCGAAGCTGGCGCAGCGCGACCTTGCAGGTCTGGGGCGACTTGGTGTGCAGCGCGCCCAGTTCCTTCGCCGCCCATTCGCCGCCGTCCTTTTCCAGCGCGGCGAGGATGTCCTCGTAGCGGTCGCTGGCGAACAGACGGTTGATCCTGTCGATCTGACCCGTGATCGCGGCGGGGGGCGCGGTGACCGACAATTCGCCCAATATGCCGCCGATGCGGTCGGGGTGCGCCGCGATCCGCTCCTTCGCCTCGGCGAGCCTCGCGGAAGGAAGATAATGGGTGGCAAGGCCGAGCGCGAGGCAGTCGGCGCCGTCGAGCCGTGCCCCGGTGAGCGCGAGGAAGACGCCGACGCGCCCCTCGAGCCGCGGCAGATACCAGCCGCCGCCGACGTCGGGGAACAGGCCGATCCCGGTCTCGGGCATCGCGAAGCGGGTGTGCTCGGTCGCAACGCGATAGTTTGCCGGCTGCGAAATGCCGACTCCGCCGCCCATGGTGATGCCGTCCATGAAGGCGGCGACGGGCTTTTCATAGGTGAAGAGCAGATGGTTGAGGCGATATTCGGTGTGGAAGAAGGCGCGCGCCTCCTGCCCGTCCTTCGCGCCGCTTTCCGCGAGCATGCGGATATCGCCGCCGGCGCAGAAGCCGCGGCCCTCGCTATGGTCGATGATCACCGCCTCGACGGCGGCATCGTCGCGCCACGCCAGCAGCGCGTCGATCATCGCCTCGCACATCGGCAGGTTGAGCGCGTGGATCGCCTTCGGGCGGTTGAGCGACAGGCGGCCGACGCGGCCGTCGGTCGAAATCAAGACGTCTTCGGTCATTGGCGCAGCAGGTCCCTTCCCACGATCATCCGCATCACCTGATTCGTGCCTTCGAGGATCGAATGAACGCGCAGGTCGCGCCAGAAGCGCTCGATCGGATAATCCTTCAGATAGCCGTAGCCGCCGAACAGCTGGAGCGCCCGGTCGACCACCGCGCTGCCGTTGTCGGTGGCGAGCCGCTTCGCCATCGCCGAGAAGCGCGACTTGTCGGGGGCGTTTGCGGTGACCTTCGCGGCGGCGAGATAGAGCAAGGCGCGCGCGGCTTCGAGGTCGGTCGCCATGTCGGCGAGCGTGAACTGGGTGTTCTGGAAATCGGAAATCGGCTGGCCGAACTGCTGGCGGTCCTTCGTGTAGGCGATCGCCTCGTCGAGGCAGCGCTGCGCGCCGCCGAGCGAACAGGCGCCGATGTTGAGCCGCCCGCCGTCGAGCCCCGCCATCGCGAAGCGGAAGCCGTCGCCCTCGGCGCCGACGCGGTTTTCGACCGGCACCTTCACATTGTCGAGGATCACCTGCGCGGTCGGCGAGGCATTCCAGCCGAGCTTGCGCTCCTTGGCGCCGAAGCTGACGCCGGGCATGTCCTTTTCGATGACGAGGCACGAAATGCCCTTTGGTCCCGGCTCGCCGGTGCGCACCATCGTCACATAGAGGTCGTTGACCCCGGCGCCCGAGATGAACTGCTTGGTGCCGTTGACGACATAATGGTCGCCCTCCAGCTTCGCGGTGGTCTTGAGCGCCGCGGCGTCGGAGCCCGATCCGGGTTCGGTCAGGCAATAGCTCGCCATATGGTCCATGGTCACGAGTTGCGGCAGGAATTTCGCCTTGACCGCATCGCCCCCGAAGCGGTCGATCATCCAGCTCGCCATATTGTGGATCGAGACGAAGGCGCTCGTCGCGGGACAGCCGTAGGCCATCGCCTCCATGATCAGCGCCGCTTCGAGCCGGCCAAGACCGATGCCGCCCGATTCCTCGCTGACGTAGATGGCGGCGAAGCCGAGCTCCGCAGCCTGCTTGATTACGTCGCGCGGGAAATGCCCCTTCTCATCCCATTCGGCGGCGTGCGGCGCGATCGCGTCGGCGGTGAATTTGCGCGCCATGTCCTGAATGGCGAGTTGATCGTCGGTGAGTTGGAACTGGTCGGTCATGCTCTTTTCTCGATGATGGCCTCGGCCTCGATTTCGACTTTCCATTCGGGGCGGATCAGCGCCGACACGACGACCATCGTCGCGGCGGGCCGGATGTCGCCGAACATCGCGCCGTGCGCGCGGCCGACCAGGTCGGCGTCGGCGGGGTCGGTGATGAACATGCGGGTGCGCACGACGTCGGCGGGCGAGCCGCCGAGCGCCGCGAGCGCTTCGCCGATGATCGCCAGGCAGCGTGCCGCCTGCACCCCGGCATCGCCGACGGTCGACGAGCCGTCGGGCTCGATCGGCGCACAGCCGGCGATCTCGATCCGATCGCCCACCCGAACCGCGCGGCTGTAGCCGTAGACCGGTTCGAAGGGCGAGGCGGAGCTGTGATTGCGGCGTTCCCTCGAATGCGAATGGCCGTCAGCCACAGGTGAGTTGGGTGATTTCGTAGGCATCGTCGTACAGGATGTTCACCCGATCCTGGCGATAGTCCATCGTCATCGCCGAGCGCGGCGGGCCCCAGCGCAGCGTGCGGGCGCCGGATTCCTTGAGGATCGTCGCGCCGAGCTCGGGCGTCGCGGTCTGGCCGACATGGCTCTGCACCGCGTCGGCGTTGCAGCTCATTTCGGCAGGCGGCGTCGATTCGGCGGACGTTTCGCTCGCGGCGCAGGCGGCGAGCGGCAAGGCGGCGGCGATTGCGATCCAGCGGTTGTCCATGACGCTATCTCCCTTTCATCAACATCGCCGCTCAGGCGGCACAACGCGTATAGCGCATCGGTTCGGCCGCGGCACCCTCGCCATAATCGCGGCGCACCAGCGTCTTGCCGCCCCCCGACAGCCCGAGCAGCATCAGCCGGTCCCACGTCTCGCCCTCGCCGCTGAACCGGAAATCGGCGACGATGCGGTTCGCGCTGCGATCGCGCACGCGGGCGAGGTCGCCGGCCGATTCGAAGAAGCGCAGCGTCTTCGCGTCGATGACCAGCGCGGTGAGATCGGTGCCAGGGCGTGCGGCGCAATCCTCGGCCTTGAGCGCCCAGCGGCCCCGGATCGTGGCGGGAATCGCCCGATCGCCGCTGCCGACGCCCGGTTCGGGCGCGGCGGGCGGCGCCATCGACGGGTCGGGGGTGTAGGCGAGGTCGGCGTCGCCCGTCGCGGGGGCGGCGGGCGCGGGCTGCGCCGGAGCGGCGGGTGCCGGAGCGGCCTTGTCGGCGGTCTCGGCCGGCTGCGCCTCGTCCTTGCCGCCGCTGCACGCGGCGAGCGTCATCAGGGCGGCCGGCATGATCCATCGCATCATCGTCTTTCTCCTTCATCAGAAGAAATGCCCGATATTCGCCCCGGTTTCATGCGTGCGCCCGGATCAGCCCATGGTCGGAATGACGAAGGCGTTCGATCCGTCGCCGCCGCCGTCGGGCCAGCGCGCGGTGACTGTCTTGACCCTGGTCCAGAATTTGACCCCTTCCATGCCGTGCTGGTTGGTGTCGCCGAACGCCGAGCGTTTCCAGCCGCCGAACGTATGATAGGCGACCGGCACCGGGATCGGCACGTTGATGCCGACCATGCCGACGTTGACGCGCTGCGCGAATTCGCGCGCCGCATGGCCGTTGCGGGTGAAGATGGCGACGCCGTTGCCATACTGGTGCTTCGAGGGCAGTTCGAGCGCGGTTTCGAAATCGGGGGCGCGGACGATCTGGAGCACCGGGCCGAAAATCTCTTCCTTGTAGCTTTCCATGTCGGGGGTGACGTGATCGAACAGCGTCGGGCCGACGAAGAAACCCTCTTCATGCCCCTGGAGCGTGAAGCCGCGGCCGTCGATGACGAGTTCGGCGCCCTCGTCGGCGCATGTCTGGATCCAGCCTTCGACCTTTGCCTTGTGCGCGGCGGAGACGACCGGGCCGTAATGCGCCTCGGCATCGGTCGACACGCCGACGCGCAGCGCCTCGATCGCGGGGATCAGCTTGGCGCGCAGGCGGTTCGCGGTGTCCTCGCCCACCGGCACGACGACCGGCAGCGCCATGCAGCGCTCGCCCGCCGAGCCGAAGGCGGCGCCGGTCAGATCGTTCACCACCTGGTCGAGGTCGGCGTCGGGCATGACGATGCCGTGGTTCTTCGCCCCGCCCATCGCCTGCACCCGCTTGCCGTTCGACACGCCGCGATTGTAGACATAATGGGCGATGTCGGACGAGCCGACGAAGCTGACCGCGCCGATGTCGGGATGATCGAGGATCGCGTCGACCATCTCCTTGTCGCCGTGGACGACCTGCAAAATCCCTTCGGGCAGCCCCGCCTCGCGCATCAGCTCGCCGAGCCGCACCGGCACGCTCGGATCGCGCTCGCTGGGCTTGAGGATGAAGGCGTTGCCGGTCGCGATCGCCGGGCCGAACATCCACATCGGGATCATCGCCGGGAAGTTGAACGGCGTGATGCCGGCGCCGATGCCGATCGGCTGGCGCATCGAATAGACGTCGATTCCCGGCCCCGCGCCCTGCGTATATTCGCCCTTCAGCACATGCGGGATGCCGCAGCAGAATTCGATGACGTCGAGCCCGCGCTGCACGTCGCCGCGCGCGTCGGCGACGACCTTGCCATGTTCGCTCGCCAGCAGTTCGGCGAGTTCGTCCAGATGCGCCTCGACGATCCGCTTGTAGTCGAACATCACCCGTGCGCGGCGCTGCGGGTTGACCGCCGCCCACGCCGGCTGCGCCGCCTTCGCCGCGGCGACGGCGCGATCGAGCAGCGCCGCGTCGCCGAGCGCGACCGCGGCCTGCACGCCGCCATTGTTCGGGTCGAAGATATCGCTCTTGCGGGCGCTGCCGCCGGCACCGCCGACGATATGATGATCGATCTGTCGCATGGTCGAGTCTCCTTCCCTACTCCCGTATCCCCCGAGCGAAGACGAAGGGCCGAGCCAAGCGAAGTCGAGGCCACCAATGTTGCCGGTTCTCGCTTCGCTCGAAAATGCCCCTCGTCTTCGCTCGGGGATGCGGAAGTTTTTCCGTTCGTTTGCCTCTCAGACCAATGCCGGCGCGATTGCAAGGGATAGACTTGCAGCATGAAGCTGCATAATTGCAGTCTATGGACTGGGACAAGCTGCAATATTTCCTGTCGGTCGCGCGGCACGGCACGCTGGCGCGCGCCGCCCAGGCGCTGCATGTCGACCCGACGACCGTCAGCCGACGGGTAAGCAGCCTCGAAGCCGATCTGCAGCAGACCCTGTTCGAGCGCGCGCCCGCCGGCTTCGTCCTGACCGCGGCGGGCCGCGCGCTCGTCCCGCATGCCGAAGCGATGGCGGCGGCGGCGGCGCGCATCCACGCCCGCGAGGGACCGTCCGACCTGTCGGGACAGCTTCGCATCAGCGTGTCCGAAGGCTTCGGCAGCAGCTTCATCGCGCCGCGCCTCGCGGGCTTCGTCGCCGCGCACCCCGAGATCGAGATCGACCTCGTCGCCTCGTCGGGTTTCCTCAACCCCTCGCGGCGCGAGGCCGACATGGCGGTGCTGCTCGCGCGGCCGCGAAAAGGCCCGCTGCGCACCCGCAAGCTCGCCGACTACAGCCTTGGCCTCTATGCGCCCGCCGACCGGCCCGACTGGCAGGATGCGGTCGAGCGGGCGCCGCTGTCGCGCGCCGGGATGGCGGTGATCGGCTATATGCCCGACATCCTCTATGCCCCCGAGCTCGACTATCTGGGCGAGATCGAACCGGGGCTGCGCGCCACCGTGCGATCCTCGTCGATCCTGGCGCAGCGGCGGATGATCGCGAGCGGCGCCGGGGTCGGCGTGCTGCCCTGCTTCCTGGCCGCCGAGGATCCCGCGCTGGTGCGCGTGCGTCCCGATCAGACGATCGGGCGCAGCTTCTGGCTCGCGCTCCACCGCGACGTCGCGCCGCAGCCGCGCATCCGCGCCTTCATCGACTGGCTCGACGGCGAGGTGCAGAAGGACCGCGGACTGCTGGTGCCGGCCTAGGACGGATCGACATTCGGCTCTGGCGGCCTGCAAATGGCGGCTTTTCACGCTTCCGCTGCTCACGTGCAGGAATCTTGCGCCACTCCGATGGGCGTCTCGACTTCGCTCGACACGAACGGGCCAAAGGGAAACCGTCCTTCCACTCCGGCGGCAAAAGTGTCGCAATTTGTCGCAAGCGCCCTATTCTCCTTGCCAGCGCGCGGCCGATGCGGTGAATAGGGGCGATTTTCCGCCTCTTCCTCCCCCGCGGAACGACACGAGACAAGAATGATGCCCAACCATAGGCCGCTGCTCCTGATCGGAGCCCTGTGCGCCGCGATGCTGTCGCTGACCGCCTGTTCGGATGACCCGTCGGCACATGAGCGCGCCGCGCCGCAGGTCGGTTACGTCACCGTCGCCGCGTCGGCGGTGCCGATCACCACCGAACTCGGCGGGCGTACCGTCGCCTATGAAAGCAGCGAGGTGCGGCCGCAGGTGAACGGCCTGATCCGCAAACGGCTGTTCACCGAAGGCAGCATCGTGCGCGCCGGCGAGCCGCTGTTCCAGATCGATGCCAGCCTCTATCAGGCGGCGGTCCAGCAGGCCGAGGCGAATCTGGCAAGTGCCGAGGCGAGCGCACAGGCGGCCGACGAGAAGGCGAAGCGGTTCGCGCCGCTCGCCAGGATGCAGGCGATCGCCGAACAGGATTATACCGATGCGCTCGCCGCGGCGCGAATCGCGCGGGCGGCGGTCGCGCAAAGCCGCGCGGCGCTCGAAACCGCGCGGATCAACCTGCGCTACACGACGATCAGCGCGCCGATCGGCGGGCGCATCGGCCGCTCGCTCGCGACGCCCGGCGCGCTCGTCAGCGCGAGCCAGGCCGAGCCGCTGGCGGTGATCCAGCGCGTCGACCCCATCTATGTCGACATGCAGCAGTCGAGCGCCGAGCTGACCGCGCTGCGCCGCTCGCTGGCCAGCGGCGGCACCCGGCCGGGGAGCACGGCGGTGACGCTGCGGCTCGAGGACGGCAGCAGCTATGCGGTGCCCGGCACGGTCGAATTTTCCGAGGCGACGGTGAACGAGGCGACCGGCACCGTCACGCTGCGCGCGCGTTTTCCCAATCCCGGCGGACTGCTGCTGCCCGGCATGTTCGTGACCGCGCTGTTCGAGCAGGCGATCGAGCCCGATGCGATCCTGGTGCCGCAGCAGGCGGTGCAGCGCGACTTCGACGGCAGCGCCTTCGTCTATCTCGTCGGCAAGGACGACAAGGTCGCGCGGCGCAAGATCGTCACCACGCGCACCGCGGGCGCGAACTGGGTCGTTTCGTCAGGGCTGGCGGCGGGCGACCGCGTGATCACGCAGGGGACCGGCACGCTGAAGACCGGCATGGCGGTCAAGCCGGTTCCGGAGAGCCGCCCGCAGACGACAGGGGCGGCGAACGAAAAAAAGGTGAAGGACGAATAGCGCCCGATGTCCCGCATCTTCATCAACCGACCGATTTTCGCCTGGGTGCTGGCGATCATCGTCATGCTGAGCGGGCTGGGCGCGGTCTTTTCGCTGCCGATCGAGCAATATCCCGATATCGCACCGGTTCAGGTCAACATCCGCGCCAACTATCCCGGCGCCTCCGCCGAGACGATCGAGAACAGCGTCACCCAGGTGCTCGAGCAGCAACTGACCGGGATCGACGGCCTGCTCTATTTCAGCTCGCAGTCGAGCTCGCGCGGGCAGGCGAGCATCAGCGTCATCTTCGCCAAGGGCACCGACCCCGACATCGCGCAGGTGCAGGTCCAGAACCAGATCCAGTCGGCGATCTCGCGCCTGCCCGAACAGGTGCAGAGCCGCGGGGTGCGGGTCAGCAAGTCCAATTCGGACACGCTGCTGCTCGTCGCGGTGTTCGACACCACCGATTCGCGCTCGAACCAGGACGTGTCCGACTATCTGACCTCGAACATCCAGGACCCGCTGTCGCGCGTCGACGGCGTCGGCGACGTCAATGTCTTCGGCGCACCGCACGCGATGCGCATCTGGCTCAATCCGCAGCGGCTGGCGGCAACGGCGCTGATGCCCGGCGACGTGGTCAGCGCGATCAACGCCCAGAACACCGAAATCGCGGCGGGCGACGTCGGCGGCCTGCCGGCCCCGGAAGGCCAGATGCTCAACGCGACGGTGACCGCCCAGTCGAAGCTGCAGACACCGGAGGAATTCGAGAATATCGTCCTCAAGACGCTGTCCGACGGATCGACGGTGCGGATCAAGGATGTCGCGCGCGTCGAGCTCGGCGCCGAAAATTACACGAGCATCACCCGCGTCAACGGCCATCCGGGCGCCGGCATCGCCATCTCGCTGTCGCCGGGGTCCGACGCGCTGAAGACCGCCGAGCTGGTCAAGGCGCGGATGGACGAGCTCGCCGCCGACATGCCCGAGGGGCTCGACTATGCCTATGCCAATGATTCGACCAGCTTCATCAAGCTGTCGGTCAACGAGGTGCAGAAGGCGCTGTTCGAGGCGATCCTGTTGGTCGTCGTCGTCATGTTCGTCTTTCTGCAGAGCTGGCGCGCGACGCTGATCCCCGCGATCGCGGTGCCGGTGGTGCTGCTCGGCACCTTCGCGGTCTTCTATGTCGCCGGCTTCAGCATCAACACGCTGACGCTGTTCGGGCTGGTCCTCGCGATCGGGCTGCTCGTCGACGACGCGATCGTGGTGGTCGAGAATGTCGAGCGGCTGATGGAGGAAAATCCCGGCATGACCGCGCGCGAGGCGACGATCCGGTCGATGCAGGAATTGCAGGTCGCGCTGGTCGCGATCGGCCTCGTCCTCTCCGCCGTCTTCCTGCCGATGGCCTTTTTCGGCGGGTCGACCGGGGTCATCTATCGCCAGTTCTCGATCACCATCGTCTCGGCGATGGCGCTGTCGGTGCTCGTCGCGCTGATCCTCAGCCCGGCGCTGACCTCGACGCTGCTCAAGCCCAGGGCGCACGGGGCCGAGGGCGACGGGGCGCATCGCTTCCCGCGGCTTCACGACGCGTTCGAGCGCGCCAAGGCGGGATTCAACACGCGCTTCGACCGCGCCAGCACCGGCTATGCCGGCAGCGTCGCCAAGGTCGTCGATCGCAAATGGCTGTTCCTGGCGATCTATGCGCTCGCCATCGCGCTGCTCGTGCTGCTCTTCTATCGCCTGCCGAGCGGTTTCCTGCCCAACGAGGATCAGGGACGGGTCTCGATCCAGTTCCGCCTGCCCGCCGGGGCGACGCTGGAACGCACGTTCGAGGTGCGCGACGCGGTCGAGGACTATCTGCTCAGCGCCGAGAAGAATAATGTGCAGGCCTTGTTCCTGGTGGCCGGCGGCGGCGGCGGCGCGTCGGGGCAGAATACCGGCCAGGGCTATGTCAACCTCGTCAACTGGGACGACCGGCCGGGATCCGACAATACGGCCGACGCGATCGCGCAGCGCGCGCGGGCGGCCTTGTCGGGGCTGCGCGACGCGCAGATTTTCGCGCTCGTTCCCGGCGCGGTGCGCGGGCTGGGCGACACGTCGGGCTTCAGCATGCAGTTGCAGAACCGCGGCGGCCTGTCGCGCGACGACTTCGCCGCGGCGCGCGACCGGCTGCTCGACATGGCGAACGCCAATCCGAAACTGACCTCGGTGCGGCTGAGCGACCTGCCCGACGTCGCGACGCTGAAGGTCGATATCGATACGCAGCGGCTGACCGCCTATGGCCTGTCGAACGGCGACGTGAACAACACGCTGTCGACCGCCTGGGGCGGCCGCTATGTCAACGACTTCATCGACAAGGGGCGCGTCAAGCGCGTCTATGTCCAGGGCGACGCGCAGTATCGCGCGCGGCCCGAGGATCTGGGCCAGTGGTATGTGCGCTCGTCGGACGGCGGCATGTCGCCCTTTTCGGCCTTTTCGCACATCAGCTGGTCGACGACGCCGAGCAGCACCTCGCGCTTTCAGGGGGTGCCCGCCTTCGAGATTTCGGGGCAGGCGGCGTCCGGCGTGAGCTCGGGCGAGGCGATGGCCGAGATGGAACGGATGGCGGCCGAAATTCCGGGCACCAGCGTCGCCTGGTCGGGCGCCTCCTATCAGGAACGGCTGTCGTCGGGGCAGGCGCCGCTGCTCTATGGCCTGTCGCTGCTGGTCGTCTTCCTGTGCCTCGCGGCGCTCTATGAAAGCTGGTCGATCCCGGTCGCGGTGCTGCTGGTCATCCCGCTCGGGCTGGTCGGCGCGGTGCTCGCGGTCACGCTGCGCGGGCTGGAGAACGACGTCTATATGCAGATCGGCCTGCTGACGACGATGGGGCTGGCGGCGAAGAACGCGATCCTGATGATCGAATTCGCCGAGCAGCAGGAGCGGCAGGGCAAGCGCGTGATCGAGGCGGCGATCGCCGCGGCCAAGATCCGCCTGCGGCCGATCCTGATGACCAGCTTCGCCTTCATCTTCGGCGTGCTGCCGCTCGCGGTCGCGACCGGCGCCGGGGCGAACAGCCGCGTCGCGATCGGCACCTCGGTGATCGGCGGGATGCTGACCGCGACGCTGCTCGCCATCTTCTTCATCCCGCTCTTCTTCGTGCTCGTGCGGCGCGGGGTGCGCGACGGATTCGCGGCGCTGCGCGAACGCCTCGGCAAGGGCGGCGATGCGCAGGAGGTGCCGGCATGATCCGCGCCCGCCTGTCCCTGATCGCAGCGCCGCTGCTGCTCGCGGGCTGCTCGCTCGCGCCCAGGACGGTGCTGCCGGTGCCGCCCGTGCCCGAAAGCTGGCCGGTCGGCGATGCCTATCTGGCGCAGAGCGAGGCGGCGCTGCCGATACTGTCCTATCGGCAGATGTTCACCGACCCGCGCTTGCAGGCGCTGATCGACCAGGCGCTCGCGAACAACCGCGACCTGCGCACCGCCTATGCCAATGTCGCCGCGGCGCGCGCGCAGGTCCGGGTGACGCGATCGGCACAGTTCCCGGCGATCGGCGCCACGGCCGGGGCGGGCTATTCGGATCGCGGCGACAGCGCGGGCAGCGCCGATTTCTCGCTGCAGGGCGGAGTCACCGGCTTCGAGCTCGACCTGTTCGGGCGCCTCGCCAACGCGACCGAGGCCGAACGCAACCGCGCGCTCGCGACCGAAGCAGCGGCGCGCACGGTGCGCCTCGCGCTGATCGCCGACCTCGCCGACGCCTGGGCGACCTATGGCGCCGACCGCGACCTGCTGGCGATCGCGCGGAGCACCGCCGACAATGCGCGCGAGAGCGTGCGGTTGACCAGGGCGCGGCTCGACGGCGGCATCGCGCCGCGCACCGACCTGCGCCAGGCCGAACAGATCCTCGCCACCGCCGAGGATGCGATCGCGGCGCAGACGAGCGCGCTCGCGCAGGACGAGAATCTGATCCGGCTGCTCGTTGGCGGCGACGTCGACCGCGCGTGGCTGCCCGCGAGCCTGGCCGAGGTCGCGCCCGCGATCGCCGCGCCGCCCGCGGGGGTCAGTTCCCGGATCCTGCTGCGCCGTCCCGACGTGATCGAGGCCGAATATCGGCTGCGCGCCGCCAATGCCGACATCGGCGCCGCGCGCGCGCGATTGTTCCCGAGCATCTCGCTGACCGGGCTGCTCGGCTTCGCGAGCGACGCGCTGTCGAGCCTGTTCGACGGCGGGTCGTTCCATTGGTCGGCGGGGGGCGATGCGAGCGCGTCGATCTTCGATTTCGGCGGCCGGCGTGCCGGGGTCGCCGTCACCGAAGCGCAGCGCGACGCGGCGCTTTCCAGCTATGAAGGCGCGATCCAGACCGCGTTCCGCGAGGTCGCCGACGCGCTCGCGGTGCAGGGCACGATAGCCGAGCGGGTGCGCGCGGCGGCGGCGAACAGCGAAGCCGCGGCCGACACCGCGGCACTGACCGACGCGCGCTACCGGGGCGGGGTCGACAGCTTCCTGTCCAGTCTCGACGCCCAGCGCAGCCTCTATAGCGCGCGGCGCAGCGAGATCGCGACCCGGCTCCTGCTCGCGCAGACCCGAATCGCGCTGTTCCGTGCGCTGGGGGGAGACAGCGGAGCGGGGACGGAGGCGGCGGCGGCGCGTTAGGATAGGTCACGCGAAGGCGCGAAGGAGGCGCACTTGTCGCGAAGCGGCTTTCCCTGGCCGACGCAGCGCCAAATCCATTGGATGCAGGAAAAGGGACCTTTCGGCCCAGGCCGACCTCTTTGCGTCTTTGCGCGAAACAATGGACGCCCGGTTTGAAGGGTGGAGCGTGACTTTCCTGGCTTCGTCACCCCGGACTTGAAACAAGGAGGTTGGTGATCCCCGGCGAAAGCCGGGGTCCATGCGATGCAGGCGCACGCCATCTGGACCCCGGCTTTCGCCGGGGATCACTCACTTTTCCGAAAGGGATAATTGTCGATCAAGTCCGGGGTGACGAGGAGGCTATTGAACCCTTCCAAGCCAGACGACGCCGCCACCTTCAAGACCGGCGACTTGACAAGCGCCGGGACTCGCGCGCTAATAGAACATATAGAGAACATGTCATGCGCGAGTCGTCTTCCCCTCTCGCCGGGCTGCGCCGTCGCGTTGCCCGGATCGCCGCTTCCGGCGGGCCGACCGGCGCGCGCGGCGGCGGCTGGCTGGCGAGCGGGCACGCGGAGTTCGACGCCGCAATGGGCGGCGGGCTCGCCGCAGGGCGGGTGCACGAGATGTTCGCCGCCGATCCGCTCGACGCCGCGAGCGCCGCCGCCTTTGCCGCGTTGCTCGCCTTGCGCGGCGGGGACCCCGCACCGCTGCTGTGGCTGCGGACCGCCGACGCGGCGCGGCGGTGCGGGTGCCTCCATGCGCCGGGCATCGCCGAGCTGGGCGGCGACCCCGACCGGCTGCTGCTGATCGAGGCGGGCGATGCCAAGGCGCTGCTCGCCGCCGCCAACGACGCGGCGCGCTGCCCCGGATCGGCGGCGGTCGTCGTCGAAAGCTGGGGTCAGCTGCCCGCGCTCGACCTGACCGCGGGGCGGCGGCTGGCGCTCGGCGCGCGCGACGCCGGGGTGACGCTGCTGCTGCTGCGCCTCGCCGCCGAGCCGACGCCGAGCGTCGCCGAAACGCGCTGGCGCATCGCGGCGGCACCCTCGCGCGAACTGGAAGCGAACGCGCCCGGCGCGCCCGCCTTCGACCTGGAATTGCTGCGCTGGCGCGCCGGCCCCGCGGGCGCGCGCTGGCGGCTGGAGTGGAATCGTGACGATCAAGCCTTCCGCGACGCGGCGCTATCTGGCGCTGTTCTTCCCCTGGCTTCCCGCCGAACGCTGGAATCGCGCGGCGCCGAGGCCGCCTGAGGCGCCGCTCGTCTTTGCCGGGAAGGTGCGCGGCGCGCTGCGGCTCGCGAATGTCGATGCGCGCGCCGCGGCGCTCGGCCTCGTCCCCGGCATGGCGCTCGCCGATGCGCGGGCGCAGGTGCAGCCCCTCCTCGTCGTGCCGCACGACCCCGCGCTCGACCGCGACTGGCTCGACCGGCTCGCGCAGGGCTGCGCGCGCTATACCCCGCTCGTCGCGCTCGACCCGCCCGACGGGCTGATTCTCGACATCGCCGGTGCCGCGCATCCGTTCGGCGGCGAGGCGTGGCTGATCGCCGATCTGGAGATGCGGTTCGACCGGCTGGGGATGACCGTGCGTTCTGCCCTCGGCCCCACCGCCGACGCGGCGCGCGCGCTCGCGCGCTATCCAGCGCCGCCCGCCCCCGACGAGGCGGCGGCGATCCGGCGGCTGCCGGTCGCAGCGCTCGAACTCGATGCCGAGGCGACGCGCGCGCTCACCCGCGCGGGGCTCAAGACCATCGGCGACCTCGCGAGCCGGCCGATGGCGAGCCTCGCCGCGCGCTTCGGCGCCGAGGCCGCCGATGCGCTGCGCCGTCTGCTCGGCGACGCGCCGAGCCCGCTCGACCCACGCATCGCCCCGCCCCCGGTCGCCGCCGAGCGCCGCTTCGCCGAGCCGGTGGCGAGCACACCGCACGCGATGACCGTCCTCGCCGAACTGGCGGGCGAGGCGATCGCCGCGATGGCCGAACGCGGCAAGGGCGGACGGCAGTTTCGCGCGACCTTCTTTCGCAGCGACGGGCTCGCGCGGACGATCGCGGTCGAGACCGGCGCGCCGACGCGCGACGCCGGGCTGGTGATGCGCCTGTTCGCCGAACGGATCGACGCCTTGCGCGATCCGATCGATCCCGGTTTCGGCTTCGACATGATCCGCCTGTCGGTACCGCGGCTCGAAGCGCTCGGCGCGAGCCAGTTGGGGCTGGAGGGCGGCGCGGTGCGCGAGGCGGCCGTCGATGCGCTTGCCGACCGGCTCGCGACGCGGCTCGGGCGCGGACGGGTGCGCCGATATCGCCCCGTCGACACGCATATTCCCGAACAGGCGCAGCTCGAGCTGCCCGCGGTCGACGCGCCGCCGCCGCAGCCCTGGCCCGCGCCCGAGCCCGGCGAGCCGCCGCTGCGTCCCTTCTGGCTTTTCGACCCGCCGCAGCCGATCGAGGTGATCGCCGAGGTCCCCGACGGCCCGCCGCAGCGCTTCCGCTGGCGCCGCGCGCTTCATGCGGTGCGCCGCTACGAGGGGCCCGAGCGCATCGCCGCCGAATGGTGGCGCCGCCGCGACAACAAGGGGCTGACGCGCGACTATTACCGCGTCGAGGATGTGCAGGGCCGCCGATACTGGCTGTTCCGCCATGGGCTATACGACGAAAAGCCCGATCCGCGCTGGTATATCCACGGGCTGTTCGCATGAGCGAGACCTCCGCCCCGCTCCCCGCCTTCGCCGAACTGGTCGCCGCGACCAACTACAGCTTCCTGCGCGGTGCCTCGCACCCCGCCGAGATGGTGGCAGAGGCGATGGCGCTGGGCCTGGCCGGCATCGGCATCGCCGACCGCAACAGCGTCGCGGGGGTGGTGCGGGCGTGGACTTTCCTCAAGGAACTGGAGGTGAAGGGGGAGGATTCGCCCGATTTCCGATTCGTCGCCGGGGCGCGGCTCGTCTTCGCCGACGGGACGCCCGATATCGTCGCCTATCCGGTCAGCCGGCATGGCTGGGGCCGGCTGACGCGGTTGCTGTCGGTCGGCAATCTGCGCGCGCAGAAGGGCGACTGCATCCTGACCCTCGAAGACCTGCTCGCGCATTCGGGCGATCTGCTGCTGATCGCGATGGACGGCGACGCGGCGCTGCTCCGCACGCTCAAGCGGGCGCGGCCGAAATCGGTGTGGCTGGCGGCAGTGATGCCGCGGACGGGAAGCGACGCGCGGCGGCTGGCCGAACGTCGGCGCCTGTCGGCTGCGGTCGGCGTCCCGCTGCTCGCGACCAACGACGCGCTTTATGCCACTGCGGCGCAGCGCCCGCTGCACGACATCGTCACCTGCATCCGCGAGGGGGTGACGGTCCAGAAGGCGGGCCGGTTGCTGCGCGCCAATGGCGAACGGCATCTGAAAGCGCCCGGGGAGATGGCGCGGCTGTTCGGCGGCTGTCCCGAGGCGGTCGAGGAAAGCGCGAAGCTGCTCGCGCGCATCCGCTTCCGCCTCGACGACCTGCGCTACGAATATCCGCACGAACCGGTGCCGCCGGGCTGGAAGCCGTTCGCCTATCTTCACCATCTGGTGAAGACGGCCGCCGAGAAACGCTATGGGACGCCGCTGCCGTCCAAGGTTCGCAAGCTGATGGGGAACGAACTGCGGCTGATCCGGCGCCGGAGCTATGTCTATTATTTCCTGACCGTCTACGATCTCGTTCGTTTCGCCAAAACACAGGACCCTCCCATACTCTGCCAGGGACGCGGGTCGGCGGCCAATTCGATCGTCTGCTTCCTGCTCGGCGTCACCTCGGTCGATCCGATGCAGCACGAGCTGCTCTTCTCGCGCTTCATGTCGGCCGAGCGCGACGAGCCGCCCGACATCGACGTCGATTTCGAGCATGAGCGGCGCGAGGAGGTGATCCAGCATATCTACGACCGTTATGGCCGCGAGCGCGCCGGGATCGCCGCGACCGTCATCCATTACCGCCCGCGCAGCACGATTCGCGAGGTCGGCAAGGCGCTCGGCTTCAGCGAGGATGTGACCGCCCGGCTCGCCGATACGAGCTGGGGAAGCTGGGGCGAGGAGGTGCCGACCCAGCGCCTCGTCGAGGCCGGGCTCGATCCGCACAATGGCGAGATCGAGCGGCTGCACCGCTTCGTCGGCGAACTGCTGCAGGCGCCGCGCCACCTGTCGCAGCATGTCGGCGGCTTCGTGCTGACCGAAGGCCGGCTCGACGAGCTGGTGCCGATCCACAATGCCGCGATGGAGGATCGCACCTTCATCGAATGGGACAAGGACGATATCGACGCGCTCGGGCTGATGAAGGTCGACGTGCTCGCGCTCGGCATGCTGACCTGCATCCGCAAATGCTTCGACCTGATGCGCGAGCATGGGCTGGGCGACCGGACGCTGGAAGTCGATATCGAGTGCGAGGATCAGGCCGTCTACAAGATGCTGGAAAGGGGCGACAGCATCGGCGTGTTCCAGGTCGAAAGCCGCGCGCAGATCAACATGCTGCCGCGCCTGAAACCCAAGGAGTTCTACGATCTCGTCGTGCAGGTGGCGATCGTCCGCCCCGGCCCGATCGAGGGCGATATGGTGCATCCCTATCTGAAGCGGCGGAACGGGGAAGAGGACGTCAAATTCCCTTCCCCTGCTCCGCCTCACGATCCCAACGAGCTTTACGACGTTCTCAAAAAAACCTTCGGCGTCCCGCTGTTCCAGGAACAGGCGATGAAACTCGCTATGGTCGCAGCCGATTTCACGCCCGAAGAAGCGAACGGCCTGCGCCGGGCGATGGCGACCTTCCGCAATGTCGGAACCATCGACAATTTCCGCGAGAAGATGATCGGCGGCATGGTGCGGCGCGGCTATGAACAGGCGTTCGCCGAACGCTGCTTCAAGCAGATCGAGGGCTTCGGCAGCTACGGCTTTCCCGAAAGCCATGCCCAGTCCTTCGCCCGGCTCGTCTATGTCTCCTCATGGATCAAGCATTATCACCCCGCCGTCTTCGCCTGCGGCATCCTCAATTCGCAGCCGATGGGCTTCTATGCTCCCGCGCAGCTCGTCCGCGATGCGCAGGAGCATGGGGTCGAGGTGCGCGGGGTCGATGTGAATGCGAGCGGGTGGGACAACAGCCTCGAGCGGCGCGCGGACGGCACCCTCGCGCTGCGACTCGGCTTCCGGCAGGTCGACGGGTTTCGCGATGAATGGGCGGACGCGATCGTCGCCGCCCGCACCAATCCTTTCGCCAGCATCGAGGAAGTGGCGCGCCGCGCCGCGCTGCCCGCCCGCGCGCTGCGCCTGATCGCCGAGGCCGACGCCTGCCGGTCGATGGGGGCCGATCGGCGCCCGGCGCTGTGGGAGGCGCGGCGGGTGCGGCAGGGGGTGCTGCCGCTGTTCGGCGCCGCCGGCGTAGACGAGCTGGGCGCGGAGGCGGATGCGGAACTGCCGCCGACGCCGCCCGCCGAGCAGGTGCTGACCGATTACCAGACGACGCGCCTGTCGCTGAAGGGCCATCCGATGGCGTTCCTGCGCCGCGCCTTCGCGGCCGAAGGCGTGCTGAGCGCCACCCAGATCGCGGCGGCGAAGAATGGCGCGCTCGTCCGCACCGCCGGGGTGGTGCTGATCCGCCAGCGGCCCGGCAAGGGCAATGCGGTCTTCATCACGATCGAGGACGAGGGCGGGATCGTCAACGCGCTGCTCTGGGCGCGGCATTTCGAGCGCCAGCGCCGCGCCGTCATGGCATCGCGGCTGATGCTGATCGAGGGCGAGGTCCAGCGCAGCAAGGAAGGCGTCGTCCACCTGATGGCGAGCCGTGTCGTCGACCGCACCGCGATGCTCGACGCGCTGGGGGACGAGGCCGCGCCGCGCGGCCCCATGCCGCGCCATGGCCACCCGCGCGACGTCCGCATCCTGCCCAGATCGCGCGATTTCCATTGAAAAAAGGATTCACGCGGAGGCGCGGGAGAGATTGGGCTGGCCGCGAGACAGCCTGACACGACCATATCTCATTCCGTCACCCTGAACTTGTTTCAGGGTCCATGGCCTGCCCTCGAAAAAGGCGCGGCGTAAATAGCGAAACCTGGCCATGGATGCTGAAACAAGTTCAGCATGACGAAGAAAGAGAGGGCGCATTTCACCCGGAATCCTTCGCATGTTTGCAGGCTGCAATCGCCCTTCCCCTCTGCGCTCTCTGCGCGAATCCTCTTCAGGCGGACGCCGGATAGAAAGATGCCCCGGCCGTGGGGGGCCGGGGCATCGGTGCCGGGCTGTCAAAGGGACCAACCAGATGAAGCCCGATAGTTCTGCGACCCTTTAGCGGAGCAGGTTCATCACGCCCTGCTGGCTCTGGTTCGCCTGGGCGAGCATCGCGGTCGACGCCTGCGACAGGATGCCGGCGGCGGCGAGCTTCGTCGATTCGGCCGAGAAGTCGGCGTCCTCGATGCGCGACTTGGCGTCGGCGAGGTTGGTGACGGTCGACGTCAGATTGTCGACGGTCGCCTCGAGGCGGTTCTGCTGCGCACCCAGATTGGCACGCTCGGTCGCAACCGTCTGGATCGCGTCGTCGAGCGTGGCGAGAGCCGCCGATGCCGCCGATGCCGACGACAGGTCGATGGCAGCCGCGGCCGCCGTCTCGTCGACGCCCGTCGTGGCCGGATCGTCCGCCACCGCCGGCGTCCAGACGCCCAGCGCCTCGGCGGTCAGATCCTTGATCGAGATATCGACCGTCTGGCCGGAATCGAGGCCGGTCTGGATCGAGATGGTGACGCCCCGGTCATAGGGCTGGGTCGCGGCATCTGCGTCGCCATCGCTGTTGAAATCGGTCGTGCCGTTGAGCAAACCGGTGCCGTTGAAGGTCGTGCGGGTCGCGATATCGTCGATCTGCGCCACCAGCGCGTTGACTTCGGTCTGGATCGCGCCGCGGTCGTCTTCGCCCAGCGTGCCGTTCGACGCCTGGACGGCCAGTTCACGCATGCGGACGAGGATGTTCGAGATGTTGCCCATCGCGCCTTCCGCCGTCTGCGCCAGCGAAATGCCGTCGTTGGCGTTGCGAACCGCCTGGTTGAGGCCGCGGACATTCGCGTCCATGCGGGTCGCAATCGCGAGACCCGCCGCGTCGTCCTTCGCACTGTTGATCCGCTTGCCGCTCGACAGGCGTTCCATCGCCTGCGACTGCATGCGGTTCGCAACACGCGAATTATTCTGGGCGCGAAGCGCGCTCACATTGGTGTTGATGACAGTCATGGTCTTCCTTTCCGGCCCCCCAAGGGCCATTCCCGTAACGTGAGGGCTCGCTGAGCTTCACGAAGGCGAGTAACGGCACGGCGGCGCCGGGTTTAAGCGCGCGGCGTCAAAAATTTGCCGGGACCCGCGCTTCGGGGTCCGCCGGGACAGCCATCTCCTTGAAATCCAGCCCTTAAAAATTTTGGCACGCGGTTTGCATTCTTCTTTTGGCGCGTGGCGACCCGCCGCGCCCAGGACGGATGAGACAGATGAGCACCATCGACCAGAGCCGGCTGTTGCAGATGCGCAGTTCGATCCTCGATCAGAACCAGGCGCTGCAGCGCGCCGCGGGCCGCGCCGCGACCGGCGGGGTCGAGGCAGGCGGCGCAACCCCCGATTTCGGATCGGCGATCTCGGCCGCCCTGCAGCAGGTCAACGGCCAGCAGGCGAAAGCGAGCGCGCTCAGCGAAGCCTATGAGCGCGGCGACACCCACGACATCGTCAGCGTGATGATCGAGCGGCAGAAGGCCTCGCTCGGCTTCGAGACCACGCTGCAGGTCCGCAACAAGCTGCTCTCCGCCTATCGCGACATCATGAACATGCCGGTGTAACCCATGGCCGATACCCAGATCCTCGCCCCTGTCGACAATAGCCCGGCGCGGCTTCCCGTCCCCGCGCTTGCCGGGCGTTTCGCGCCCTTCGCCCAGTTCGTCCGCCAGCCGGCGGTTCAGCGCGCGCTGCCCGCGATCGCGACGACCACCGCGATCGGCATCGCCGCGCTCGCCTGGTTCATGACCCAGTCGGCGCCGCAGACGCAGCTCTTCGCCGGGCTGGCCGACGCCGACAAGGCGGCGGTCGCCGACGCGCTCCAGTCGCAGGGGATCGGCCACACGATCGATCCCGTCACCGGCGCGCTGACCGTCGATGCCGACAAGCTCTATCAGGCGCGCATCGCGCTCGCCGGGCAGGGGCTGCCCAAGGCGCAGCCGAGCGGCGATAGCCTGATCGCCTCGCTGCCGATGGGCGCAAGCCGCGCGATCGAGGGCGAGACGCTGCGCGCCGCGCGCGAGGCCGACCTGTCGCGCACGATCGAGGCGATCGACGCGGTCAGGAGCGCGCGCATCCACATCGCCGCCGCCGAGCCGAGCCTGTTCGTCCGCGACGACAAGCCGGCGACCGCATCGGTTATGCTGACGCTGCAGAACGGCCGCAGCCTGTCCGACGGGCAGGTGCAGGCGATCCGCTTCCTCGTCGCCTCCTCCGTGCCCGGGATGAGCGCCGACCATGTGTCGGTGATCGACCAGCGCGGCGCGCTGCTCTCCGATTCGGCGACGAGCGGCGACATGCAGGCGTTTCAACTCCAGACGCAGATGGAGGACCGCTTCCGCCGCGCGCTCGACACGCTGCTCGGCCCGATGCTCGGCGCCGGCAATTATACGGTCGAGGTCCACGCCGACGTCGACATGTCCGAAAGCCAGGCGACGCGCGAGAGCTTTCCCGAAAACGACCGCGCGCTGACCAGCGAGCGGATCACCAAGTCGGTCAGCGGCACGACGCCGCCCGCGGTCGGCATTCCCGGCGCGCTGTCGAACCAGCCGCCGCCGGCGACGACGCTGTCGCAGACGGCGCCCGACACGCGCGTACCCGGCGGCCCCGGCACCGAAAGCAACGAACAGGCGGCGCGCGCCTATGAGGTCGGGCGCGAGATTTCGGTCACCCACCAGCCGCAGGGGCAGCTGCGCCGCGTGTCGGTCGCGGTCGCGCTCAACCAGGGATCGAAGGCGCTGAGCCAGGCCGACATCGCCAAGATCGAGACTCTGGTGAAGGGCGCGGTCGGCTTCGACGCCGCGCGCGGCGACATGGTCGCGATCGGCCAGCGCCCCTTCGTCAAGATCGAGGATGCCGAGCCGGCCTTCTGGGACCAGGGCTGGTTCCTGCCGCTGATCAAGCAGGTCGGCGCAATCCTTGCGGCGCTGCTCGCCTTCCTGTTCGTCGGCCGCCCGCTGATCAAGGCCGCGAAGGCGCGCGCCGCGGTGCGCGCCGAGCGCGACGCCGCAGTCGAGGAGAGCCTGCTCGCCGCGACCGGCGCGCCGCCGTCAATCGGCGAACGCCGCACCGGTCGCGAGATCACGCTGGAGATGATCGAGGCCGCGCCGAGCTATGAAGCGCGCGCCAATCTGGTCCGCGCCTTCGTCCGCCAGGATTCGCAGCGCGCCGCGCTCGTCGTGCGCCAGTTGATGCAGGAGGGCGCCCGTGCCTGATACGCTCGACCCCGCGCTCGAAGCCGCCCCTGCCCGTCCCGCGATCGACGGATCGTCGGCCGCCGCCATCCTGCTGATGCTGCTCGACGAAGAGGAAGCGGCGACGATCCTCAAGCATCTGGGCCCCGACGAGGTGAAGGGGCTCGCCAAGGCGATGTACGACACCGCCAATGCGACCGAGAGCCAGATCGAGCAGGCGCTCGACAGCTTCGTCGCGCGCAGCCGCTCGGTCAGCGCGCTCGCGATCGGCGCCGACACGCGCATCCGCACCGTGATCCACCAGGCGGTCGGCAATGTCCGCGCCGACAATATCCTCGCCAATGTCGCACCGCGGCAGAGCGCCGCCTCGCTCGAGATGCTGCGCTGGATGGACGTCGACGCGATCAGCGCGCTGCTCGCGAGCGAGCATCCGCAGGTCGGGGCGCTGATCCTGTCGGTGCTGGTGCCCGACGTCGCCGCGCGCGCGATCGAGACGCTCGACGAACTGCTCCAGGCCGATCTGGTGCTGCGCGCGGCGCAACTCACCGCAGTGCCAGCGGCGGCGATCGAGGATCTGGAAGCGGTGCTCGCCGCCGCCAATGTCGGCGGCCAGCGCGTCGCCAGGCAGCCGATCGGCGGCCCGACCGACGTCGCCAAGATCATGAAGGTCATGCCGCGCCACCTGTCCGAACGGACGATCCGCGCGCTCAAGAAGCACGACCGCCAGCTCGCCCAGACGATCGAGGAGGAGATGTTCGTCTTCGACAATCTGCGCGACCTCGACATGCGCAGCCTCGGCACGGTGCTGCGTTCGGTCGACGCGGCGCAGCTCGCGCTCGCGCTCAAGGGCGCCGACGAGGCGATGACCGACCTTTGCCTGTCGACCATGTCGCAGCGCGCCGGCGAGACGATCCGCGACGAGATGGACGAGATGACGATGGTCAAGCGCAGCGACGTCGAGGACGCGCAGAAGGCGATCATGCAGGTCGTCCGCCAGATGGCGGCGAACGGCGATATCGTGATCGCGGGCGGGGCCGACGACTATGTCTGACCGCGGTGCCGAAACCGGATTCGCGCCGATCGCGCTGACCGCCGCCATGGCCGGCCGCGGCGGCTTTCGTCCACATAGCTTCGCCGCGCCGGCGCCCGAGCCGGCGGTCGAGGCCGAACCCGCGCTGCCCGAGGCCGAGCCCGCCGAAGACCCGTTCGCGCGCGGACTGGCCGAAGGGCAGCGGCTCGCCGAAGCCGCCTTCGCCGCCGAGCGCCACCGCCTGCTCGCGCTGATCGCGGCCGCCGAAGCCCTGCAGGACGAGCCGAGCGAGGAACTGGCCGAGCTGATCGCCGAAACGGTCGAGCGGCTGGTCCGCCAGATCGTTGCCGCGGCGCCGATCGACGCCGCCTGGCTGATGGAGCAGGCCGAAACCGCGGCGACGATGGTCGCCGAATGCGACAAGGCACGCACCCTGTGGGTTCACCCCGACGACGCCGCGCTGCTGGTCGATTGCCCGCTGACGCTGCCGGTCGAGGCCGATGCCGCGATGGCGCGCGGCACGGTCCGCATCGAAACCTCGGCCGGCTGGATCGAGCATGGCCGCTCGGTCTATCTCGACGAACTGCGCGCCGCGCTGGGCAGTGGCGGGGGCGCAGCATGACCCGCCGCCTCGCCATGACCGCGCAGCAGCTGCTCGGCCCCATCGACCTCGCGCAGGCCAGCCCGCGCCGCATCGGCACGCTGGTCGCGCACGAGGGGATCATGCTCGAGGTGTCGGGCTTTCCGCAGCCGCTTGGCAGCAATGTCCGCATCAAGGCGGCGACCGGCGACTATGTGAACGGCGAGGTCGTCGGCTTTCGCGGTCACCGCAGCCTGGTCCTGCCCTTCGACACCAATCTGCCGCTCGCCACCGGCGCGCCGGTCGAGCCGCACGGCGCAAGCAGCATGGTCGCGTGCGGCAAGGCGCTGCTCGGCCGCATCATCGACGCGCAGGGCAACCCGCTCGACGGCCGCCCGCCGGTCAAGTCGCAGTTCCAGTGGCCGCTCGCCGGGCGCAAGGTCAATCCGCTGCGCCGCGGCCGCGTGACGAAGCCGCTCAACATGGGCGTGCGCGCGATCAACGGCCTGCTCACCGTCGGCGAAGGCCAGCGCGTCGCGATCGTCGCGGGGTCGGGCGTCGGCAAGTCGGTGCTGATGGGCCAGATGATCGCCGGGACCGAGTGCGACGTGATCGTCGTCGGCCTGATCGGCGAGCGCAGCCGCGAGGTCAGCGACTTCGTCGAGACCAAGCTGCCCCCCGCAGTGCGCAAGAAATCGGTCGTCGTCGCGGTGCCCGCCGACCATCCGCCGCTCCTGCGCCTGCGCGCCGCGATGCGCGCGACCGCGATCGCCGAGGCGTTCCGCCAGGAAGGCAAGAAGGTCCTCCTCCTCATCGACAGCCTGACCCGCGTCGCGCACGCGCAGCGCGAGATCGGGCTGACGCTGGGCGAGCCGCCGACGATGAAGGGCTATCCGCCCTCGGTCTTCGCGCTGATCCCGTCGCTGTGCGAACGCGCGGGCATCGACCGCCAGACCGGCGGATCGGTCACCGCGCTCTACACCGTGCTCGCCGACGGCGGCGACATCGAGGACCCCGTCGTCGATTCGGCGCGCGCGATCGTCGACGGACATATCATCCTGTCGCGCACGCTTGCCGAGCAGGGAGTCTATCCGGCGATCGACGTTGCGCGGTCGCTGTCGCGCACGATGGTCGATTCGGTCGACCCCGACCACGCCGCCGCAGCGGCCCGATTCCGCCAGCTCTGGTCCGCCTATGAGGAGAATCGCGACCTGATGCTGATGGGCGCCTACGTCGCCGGAAGCGACCCTGTTCTCGACGAAGCCATCCGCCGCCACCCCGACCAGCTCGCCTTCGTCAAGCAGCCCGCCGGCGCGCAGGTCGACTTCCAAAGCTCTCGCCAGTCACTCATCGAAGGATATTCCGCATGACCACCCGCACCGCACGCCGCAAACGCATCATCCGCGTGCGCTCCGTCGAACATCAGATGGCGGAGGCCAATCTGGCGCGTGCCAATGGCGAGCTGGCGAATCTCGTCGAGCTGGCGAAGCGGCTCGAGACGCTGCGCGTCGACCTGGCGATGGCGAAGGGCGCCGTCGCCGGTCGCGCGCTCAACACCATCGGCGAACTCGCGATGCGGCTCGACATGGCGAAGGAGAATCTGACCGCGCCGCTCGACCGCGCCAGCGCCCACCGCGACCAGATGGGCGTGCTCGCCCAGCGCGCGATGGCGAAGGAAGAATCGGCGGTGCGCCTCTATGAACGCAGCCGCAAGGCCGCCGAGCAGGATATGGAGCGCCGCGACGACGCCAACCGCCCGCACCGCGCGCGCGGCGGCATGCGGCTGCGGCTGATCGACGGAGGCCTGTCGTGATGGCCAGCCTGCCCCGGATGCCGACGCAGGGCGGGATCGCGGCGATCCTGGCCGCGCTCGGCACCGCGCCTGCCGCGGACGCGGGCGCCGGCGGGCCCGCCACCGGCGGCTTCGCGCAGCTGCTGTCGGGTTTGCCGCAGGCGAGCGACGCCGGCGCCGCAGGGCAAGGCAGCGCCGCGACCTTGCTGCTGCCGGTCGAGGCCGCCCCCATCGACCTGCCGCTCGCCGAAGCGATCGAGGCCGATCCGGCGGCCGCGACGAACGAACAACCGGCCACGACCACCGATGCCAAGGATGCCGCCGCGATGGCCGCGCTGCTGATCCGCGCCGCCGCCGGCGACGTGGACGCGCCCGCCGACGCCGCCAAGGTCGTGCCGGTCGTCGCGCACCCGCAGGGCGACGCCGTGAAAGAAGAACCGGTCGACGCGCCGGCGCCGGCCGTCGATGGCGATGCCGCCGCCGACCCGGCTGTGCTGGTCGCGCTGCCGGTCGCTGCGATGCCCACGACGACGAAGGCCGCCCTTGCCGACAAGCCGACCGGCGCGCCGCGCTCTGTCGAGATCGCCACGATCGCGCAGCCGGCGGCGAAAGCGCAAGACGACGCGGCCGCACCCGCCCTACTCCCGGGCAGCGATGCCAAGGCCGCCAAGCCCGCCGAAACCGGCGGCGCGTCGATGACGGTGCTCTTCGGCCAGTCGGCGGCGCAGGCCGCCACGACCGTTGCCGATGTCGCGAAGGCCGCGCCGGTCGCCGAGCGGGTGCTCGACACGGGCAGCGACGATGCGTGGATCGCGCAGCTCGCCGCCGATATCGCCGCGACCCGCTCGCAGGACGGCGACCTCAGCTTTCGCCTGATGCCGCGCCACCTCGGCCGGCTCGACGTCGCGATGACGCGCGGCGACGAGGGCGTGTCGGTGCGGCTCGACACCCAGCATGAGGCGACCGCGACGATCGTCCACGCCGCGCAGGGCAAGCTGGTCGAGGATCTGCGCCAGCAGGGCGTGCGCGTCGCCGGGGCCGAGGTGACCTGCACCCCGAACGAGACCGGCCGCCAGTCGCAAGGCCAGGACCGGGCCCCGGTGCCGTCCGCCGCCCACCTTATAGAAACCGGGGACGCGCGCCCCGAATCGCCCGGTGAAGCCGGCGCCGCCGATCGCCGCGGCCGCTTCGCCTGATCAGAAAGGGTCGAACCATGAGCAAGGATAAAGCCGAAGCCCCCGCCGGGAAGGGCGGCAAGATGAAGAAGCTGCTGCTGATCGCCGTCGGCGCGGCGGTACTGATCGGCGCCGGGGCCGGCGCCGGCATCTATATGGGCGGCGGGCTCGCCGCCGAGGCGCCGCGGCCCGAAGACCGCTTTCCCAAGCTGGTCGTGCGCGGCGAGAGCGGCAACGAAGCGCCCGCGGCCGGTGGCCATGAGGAAGCGCCGCCGAAGGTCGGCACCGTGTCGGTGCCCAACGACCGCTTCAAGGTCGATCCGCGCAAATATGAGATCACCTATGTGCCGATCGAGCAGGCCTTCACCACCAATCTGGCCGACGGATCGGGCTTCCTGCAGGTCGGGATCAGCCTGTCGACCTATTATGACGGCCGCATGGTCGCCAATGTCCAGCGCCAGATGACGCCGATCCGTTCGGCGGTGCTGATGGTGCTCGCCGAGCAGGACCCGGCGCTGATCTCGACCTCGCACGGCAAACAGGCGCTGCAGCGGCAGCTCACCGCCGCGGTCAACCAGGTGCTGCGCGACAAGGAAGGCTTCGGCGGCGTCGACAATGTCTATTTCACCAGCATGGTCATTCAGTAATGGCGCGCGCGAAGACCGATGCGGCAGCCGGGGATGACGCCAAGGCGTCGCTGCTGCTGCGCAAGGCCGAGGACGGCTATGCTTTTCCGGCGCTCGAAGGCGTCGCCGATCGGTTCGCGCGTTCGCTGCGCGACCTGATCCGCGCGCTCGGCGCGCCGACGGTGCAGGTCGAGCGCGGCGCAGCCGAGCGGGTGCGCTTCGCCGACTGGTGCCGCGACGCCGCGCCCGCGATCTTCTGGCGCTATCACGCCCCGCCGCTCAAGGGGCCGCTGCTGCTCGCCGCGTCGCGGCCGCTGCTGCTCCAGCTCGTCGACATCTTCTATGGCGGCAAGGGCGCGCTCGCGGGCGAACGCGAGGAACTGACCGACGCCGAGGACCGCTTCGCGGCGCGGCTGGGCCGCGACATCGGCCAGCAGCTCGCCGCGGCGTGGAGCGAAGCGCTGGCGATCGAGCCGCAGCTCGATTGCGTGACCTGCGATCCCGCGAAGCTGCAGGCGGTGCGCGCCGAGGACGAATTGCTCGTCCAGCGCTTCACGCTGCGCGGCGGGGCGCTCGACGGGAAGACGGTGCTTTGCGCCTATCCGCTCGCCGCGCTGCGCGGAATCGGCGGCGGCGAGCCCGCCCCCGCGGCGGCCGAGGCGCCCGCCGGCGACCCGGTATGGACCGCGACGCTGTCGAGCGCGCTGCGCGGCGTGCGCCTGCCCGTGCGCTCGGTGCTCGCGCGGCCCGAGATCAGCCTGCCGAAACTTCTCGCTCTGGAGGTCGGTGATATCATTCCGTTAACCATACCGCGTCATGTTCCGATAACCGTCGCCGGCCGCAATTTCGCGACCGGCAGCATCGGCGAGGCCAACGGCAACGCGGCCATCCTGATCGACTGTATTGAAAGAGGATCCGACGATGAGTGACATCAGCGACGCCCCGAAGGTGGCCCGCGATCGCCGCGACAGCAAAAATATCGCCGCGGCGCCGAATTTCGACCTGCTCGCCGGCGTATCGCTGCGCGTCTCGGTCGAGGTCGGGTCGACGTCGATGACGCTCGCCGACCTGCTCGCGCTCGGCGAGGGCAGCGTGGTCGAGCTCGACCGTGCCGCGGGCGAACTGCTCGACATCTATGCCAACGGCACGCTGATCGCGCGCGGCGAGATCGTCCATATCGAGGGCCGTTACGGCATCCAGGTCGCCGAAGTCGTCGCGCCCGATCGCGCGCTCACCGGTTTCGAGCGGAGAGGCTGATGTTCGACTATATCCTGCGCCTGGCTGTTCTGCTGCCGATCGTCGGCGGTATGGCGTGGGGCAGCCTGTGGCTGTGGAAGCGCGTCCAGATGGGCGTGCCGCTGACCGGCGGGCAGAAGCAGGGGCGCCCGATCGAAATGGTCGGCGTGCTGCCACTCGGTCCCGGCTCGAAGCTCGCGGTGGTCGAATTCGCGGGGCAGCAGATCCTGCTTTCGGTATCGCGCAACGGCGTGACCCGGCTCGCCGACAATAGTCAGGGCGATTTTCATGTCGACTGACCACCGCCGTCCCTGGCTGCGCGCCGCCGCGATCGCCGGCGGCCTTGCGCTGCTCGCCGCGGCGCCCGCCGCGCATGCGCAGGCCGCCGACGGCCTTGCGCGCGCGGTGAACGAGATCGGCGGCGACGGCCGCCCGCTGTCGCTGTCGTTGCAGATTCTGGTGCTGATGAGCCTGCTGACGGTGCTGCCGTCACTGCTGTTGATGATGACCAGCTTTACCCGCATCATCATCGTGCTGTCGATCCTGCGACACGCGCTGGGGTTGCAGCAGACGCCGCCGAATCAGGTGCTCGTGGGCCTCAGCCTCTTCCTCTCGCTGTTCGTGATGCAGCCGGTCATCAGCGAGGTGAACCGCGTCGCGGTCACTCCCTATAGCCAGGAACAGATCGACATCGGCGAGGCGGTGGTGCGGTCGGGCACGTCGGTGCACGGCTTCATGATGGCGCAGACGCGCAAGACCGACCTGATGATGTTCGCGAAGATCGCGAAGGCGCCCGATTATGCGAGCCCGAAGGACGTCCCTTTCTCGATCCTGCTGCCCGCCTTCGTCACCAGCGAGCTCAAGACCGCCTTCCAGATCGGCTTCCTGATCTTCCTGCCCTTTCTCGTCATCGACCTGATCGTCGCCTCCGCGCTGATGTCGCTCGGCATGATGATGCTGTCGCCGACGGTGATCTCGATGCCCTTCAAGCTGCTGCTGTTCGTCCTCGTCGACGGCTGGGCCCTGACGATGGGTTCGCTCGCTTCCTCCTTCGGGACATAGGGCCATGGAGGCCGATTATTTCATCGGGGTGGCGCAGCAGGCGCTGTGGATTCTTGCCCTCGCCTCGGCGCCGATCCTGATTCCGGTGCTCGTCGTCGGCGTACTGCTCGGCATGGTGCAGGCGGCGACCTCGATCAACGAACAGACGCTGAGCTTCGTGCCCAAGCTGATCGTCACCGCGATCTGCCTCGCCATCTTCGGCGGCAGCATCCTGGTGCTGCTCACCGATTTCACCCGCGACCTCTATGCGCAGATTCCGGCGCTGGTCCGGTGAGAGCGGGGATCGACGATTGGCTCTCGCCTGCCCTCCCCCTTCATGGGGGAGGCAGCGAGACTTGCCAGCTTGCTGGCCTAGTCGCAGCGGAGGGGGTGCGGTCGATGCCTGGCGCAAGGCCGCAGCATCACCCTCATCAAACTTCGCCCAGGCCGCTATGCGGCCAAGGCTTCGTATCCTTCCCCCATCAAGGGGGAAGGGCCGTGGCCGCAAGGCGAGTGCCGGTCGCACGATGAATCCCGCCGACATCCCCAATGTGGAGGCGATGCTCCAGCTCTGGATGCTGGCGATGATCCGCCCCGGCGCGGCCTTCCTGGCCGCCCCGGTGTTCGGCGCCGCCAATGTGCCGGTCCAGCTCCGCCTCGTCATCGCGCTCGCGGTCGGAGTGCCCGCGGTCGCAGCGTCGGGGATGGTGCTGCCCACCGATGGGCTGGTTTCGTGGCCCGGCTTCATCCTGATCCTGGGCGAGGTCGTCGTCGGGCTGGCGATCGGCTTCGTGCTCCAGATGGGACTCGCCGCGGCATTGCTCGCGGGCGAGGCGATCAGTAATGCGATGGGCCTCGGCTTCGCGTCGATGATCGATCCGCTGAGCGGCACCGCCAGCTCGGCGATCGGCCAGTTCCTCTCGATGCTCGCGACCGCGCTCTTCCTCGCCGCCGACGGCCATCTGGTGCTGATCGACATCCTGGTCGACAGCTATAGCGCGCTGCCGCCGGGGGGCGCCTTTCCCTCCTTCGCCGCGATCGGCGGCATCCTGCGGTTCGGCAGCCTGATGTTCGCCGCCGGACTGACCATCGCACTGCCGGTCGGTTTCGTGCTGATCCTCGTCCAGATGATCATGGGGGTGATCGGGCGGTCGGCCCCGGCGATGAACCTGTTCGCGGTCGGCCTGCCCGCGACGCTGCTCGCCGGCGTCGTCCTGCTCGGCATGGCGACCCCGGTGATGGCCGAGACGCTCGGCCGCTTTCTGTCCGACGCGCTCGATATGGCGCGCCTGATCGCGGCGGGCTGACCCATGGCCGAGACGAGCGACCGCGACCAGAAGACCGAACAGCCGACCGCGAAGAAGCGCGCCGACGCCGCGCGCGAGGGCGACGTGCTGATGTCGCGCGAACTGGCGACGGCGCTGATGATGCTCGCCGGCGCCGGCTGGCTGTTCGCCGCCGGCGGCTGGCTGGTGCAGTCGGCGGGCGAACTGGTCCGGCGCGGCCTGATCCTCGATGCCGGCGATGTCGCGCATTTCGCGCCGGGCGAGGCGCTGGCGCGCAACGGCTTCGACATATTGCTGCCGCTCGCGAGCCTTTTCGCGCTCGCGCTCGTCGCGAGCTTCGCCGGGCCGGCCATGCTCGGCTCGCTCGGCTGGCGCGGCAAGGCGATGGAGTTCAAGGGCAACCGCATCAACCCGCTGAACGGAATCAAGCGCATCTTCGGCCTGCAGGGGGTGATCGAGCTGGTCAAGTCGATCGCCAAGGTACTGCTGCTCGGCACCATCGGCTATTCGCTGGTCGCGCGCAGCCTGCCGGCGATCATGACGATGGCGTCGAGCGACCTGGGCGCCGCGCTCGGACTGGCGGGGCGGTCGCTCGGTCATGCCATGCTCGCACTCGCCGGCGGGCTGGTCGTCATCGCGCTGATCGACGTCCCCGCGCAATGGTTTCAGCGCAACAAGAAGCTGATGATGACCAAGCAGGAGGTCAAGGACGAGATGCGCCAGTCCGACGGCGCGCCCGAGCTCAAGCAGCAGCAGCGCCAGCGCGCGCACGAGATATTGAGCGGATCGGCGCGCAAGGCGGTGTCGGAGGCGACGGTGATCCTGACCAATCCGACCCATTTCTCGGTCGCGCTGCGCTATCGCCCCGGCGTCGATGCGGCGCCGGTCGTCGTCGCGCGCGGCCGCGGCGACGTCGCGCTGGCGATTCGCGAGCTGGCGCGCAGCGCGAGCGTCCCGATGCTCGAATATCCGCAGCTTGCCCGCGCTATCTATTTCACGGCGCGCGCCGGCCGGATGATTCCCGAGGAATTGTTCGTCGCGGTCGCCACCGTGCTCGCCTTCGTCTTCCAGCTCGAACGCGCGGCGGCCGAAGGCCGGGCGCAGCCGGCGGTCGACGTGCCGACCTCGCACCGCTTCGACGCCGACGGACGGCGGCAGGATTAACGCGGATCGGGCTTAATCCGGCGCGCGGGTTGCCGTTAACAGCTTCGAAGGATAGCGAAATGGTCAGTTCAATCGCCAACAGCCTCGGCCTGGGATCGGGGATCGACATCAAGCAGCTGGTCACCGACCTGTCGAACGCGTCGCGCCAGCCGAAGATCGACCGGCTGGCCCAGTTGACGCAGCAGAATCAGGCGCGGATCAGCGCCGTCGCGCAGGCGCGGTCCGACCTCGAAGGGTTCGCCGATTCGCTGAGCCAGATGGTCGACGACGGGACGCTGCGCAGCACCCCGACCGTGTCCGACGAGAGCGTGCTGTCCGCCACCGCGCGCGCCGGCCTGCACGCCGACAGCTTTGCCGCGACGATCGAGGTGACCCAACTCGCCCGCGCGCAAACCGCCTATTCGGGCATCGTCGCCGACCGCGAAGCGGCGATCGGACAGGGCACGATGACGCTGAGCATCGGCGGCACCGATTACGCCATCACGATCGACGCGAGCAACGACAGCCTCGACGGCCTCGCCGCCGCGATCAACGCGAGCGGCAGCGGAGCCACCGCGTCGATCATCGCCGACGAGGGCGGCTATCGCATGATCGTCAAGGGGACGACGGGCGAGACCAACGGCTTCACCCTGATCGCCGACGCCGGCGCCGATCCGGAACTGGCCGCTTTCGCCTATGGCAGCGGCGGCGGGATGACGCTGGGTCAGGCGGCGGCCGACGCCAGGTTCACGATCGACGGGGTCGCCTTCAGCCGCGCGACCAACATCGTCGACGATGTCGTGCCGGGCATGTCGCTGACGCTGAAGAAGGCCGCGCCCGGCCAGCCGGTCGACATCGGCGCGAGCCGGCCGCTCGACATGATCAAGCAGACCGTCGGCGATTTCGTCGCCGTCTATAACCAGATGAAGGCCAGCCTGTCGGCGGCGGCGAACATGTCGGGCACGACGATGGCGCTGCGTCAGCTCGAATCGACGCTCGCCGGCCTGGTCGGGCAGGCCGTGACCAGCGACCCCAACATCAACAAGCTGACCGACATCGGCATTTCGACGACCAAGGACGGCCTGCTGACGATCGACAACGCCAAGCTGCAAAAGGCGCTGGAGACCGACGCGGGCGCAGTCGAGGCGCTGTTCAACCCGCGACGCGACGCGACGCACGACACGACGACCGACCCCGGCATCGCCTTCGCGCTCGACGCGATCCGCGACGCGGCGGTCGCGACCGACGGCCTGATCGACCGGGTCGAGACCTCGCTCGACAAGAAGAGCGAATCGCTCGCCGAACAGCTCGAGAAGATCGAGGAGCGCGAGGATGCCTACAAGGCGCGGCTCGAAAAGCAGTTCGGAGGCCTCGACGCCAAGCTTGCGGCCTTCAAGGCGACGCAATCCTATCTCGAGCAGCAGATCGAGATCTGGAACAACCAGTACAAGAGCTAGGGTTCATCGACCATGGCAGCCACCGCCTCGACCGTCCGGGCCACGGGCCTCTATCGCCGCCTGCAACATGAAAGCCGCGCCGCGGCGGCCGATCCCGTCGAGCTCGTCCAGATGCTCTACGACGAGCTGGAGATCGCGGTCGGCGTGCTGATCTCGATGGTGCGTCAGGGGCAGCGCATCTCCGCGACCGAGCCCGCGCACCGCGCGCGCGCGATCCTGATCGGGCTCGACGCGGGGCTCGACCGCGACGCCGGCGCCAATGTCGCCGAGGCGCTGTCACGCGTCTATCGCGGCATGCGCCGCAAGCTGGACGAGGCGGTCGCGGCGAACGACGTCGCGGCGCTCGGCGAGCTGCTCGACGGCATCGCCACGATCAGCATCGCCTGGCGCAAGCTGCGCGAGGGTTGACGCGGATCGATTTCGGGTTTCGGCCGGAACGGGTGCACCCGGCCGCCCAAGGTGGGGACGGACGGCCGGGTGACCGGAAGGGGTGGGCCAACACCCCTTTTTCAGCAGGGCTGAACTCGATGCGGCCGATCAGGCGGCCTGTTGCTGCTGGACGCCATATTTGCGCATCTTCTCGATCAGCGTCGTGCGCTTGAGCGACAGCAGGCGCGCCGCTTCGGAGATGATACCGTCGGCGAGGTCGAGCGCGACGTGGATCTGTTCGAGCTCGATCGTCTCGATCTCGCGCTTGAGGTCGATCGGACGGCCCGGCGCCGGTGTCTTGGGATGCACAAGGTGGATCGGCTGTCCGTCGTCGCCGCCGGCCGACAGGTCGGCGTGCGCGTCGGAGATCGCCAGCCAGGGTGCCGGCGCGGCGGTCGGATCGAGCAGGATCGCGACCGCCTCGGCGCCGAGCGTCTCGCCGCCGTGCAACACGCTGGCGCGCTCGACGAAATTGCGCAGCTCGCGGACATTACCGGGCCAGTCGTGCCGCGTCAGCAGCGCCATCGCCGCATCGTCGAAGCGGCATTTGGCGTCGGCGGGCATCTGGCGCTGGAAATGGCGGATCAGCGCGGGAATATCCTCGGCGCGGCTCGCGAGGCTGGGAACCTGGAGCACCACCACGCCGAGCCGGAAGAACAGGTCCTCGCGGAACTTGCCGTCGGCGATCGCGGCGCCCAGATCCTGGTGCGTCGCCGAAATGACGCGGACGTCGACGCGGCGCATCTCGCTGCTGCCGACGCGGACGATCGTCCGGTCCTCGAGCACGCGGAGCAGCTTGACCTGCATATCGAAGCGCATGTCGCCGATTTCGTCGAGGAAGAGCGTGCCGCCCTCGCTCGCTTCGAAATGGCCGATGCGGCGCGCGGTGGCGCCGGTGAACGAGCCCTTTTCATGGCCGAAGAGTTCGGATTCGATGAGGTCGGCGGGGATGGCGCCGCAATTGATCGCCGAAAAGGCGTTGCCGGCGCGGACGCCTTCGTCGTGGATCGCGCGGGCGACGAGCTCCTTGCCCGAGCCCGAGGGACCGCAGAGCATGACCGAGGCGTTCGACCGCGCCACGCGGCGAATCATGTCGCGCAGATGCCGCGCCGCGGCACTGCTGCCGATGATCAACGTTTCCAGCGCAGCCTGGCCGCTGCGACCCTGAGCAACTTCCCGCATTTTCGTCTCCACTGCGCCCCACCCAGTGGCGCCCCCTTCGATGAGCCGAGAGATTGCGGAAATTGGTAAACAACATCTTTACCATGGCTTCATAACCCCTTCATAACAAAGGATTATTGCCATAATGGCGATATAAGACACGGATTTTCGCCGTTAACGATCGAAAATAGCGCCAATTTGGCACTAATTCCCCGTCGCGACATCCCAGCCGAGCGTGACCGAAATGCGGCGGTTACGCGGGTCGAGACGATTCGAGGGCACGTAAGGTTCGCGGTCGGCGACCCCTTCGATGCGCGAGAAGCGGTTCGCGGCGATGCCGCGGAAGGCGAGATATTGCCGCGACACCTCGGCGCGCTCGACCGACAGGCGCCAGTTGTTGGTGCCCGACCCTGCGGACCAGGGCGCGGCGTCGGTGTGGCCGCGGATCATGAGCTGGTTCGGCACCTCGGCCACCGTCTTCGCGAGCTGGGTCAGAATATGCGAAGCCTCGGGGGTGAGCTGGCTGGTACCCATGACGAACATCGAGAAGTCGGCGTCGTCGACGATATCGATGCGCAGCCCCTCGCGCGTTTCGGTGAAGCGGATGTTGGGCGCGAGGCGGCGAATCTCGGCCTTGGCCTGCACCTCGCGCATCAGCGCCTGGGCGAGCTGCTGGAACTTGCGCCGCTCGTTCTGGTGCCCGATCGCTTCGCGCGGGCCGCCGGTCGCGTCGCGCGGGATCGTCATCGCCTTGGTGCCCGTCTGCCCTGCCTCGTGCGGATATTTGTCGACATCGACGAGCGAGTCGCCGCCGAACAGCCCGGTCGACCCTGCCGTGTCCTGCTTCGCCTGGACGATCGTCGGCGCGAAATAATCGGCGAGCGCCTTGCGCTGCTTCTCGGTCGTCGCGCCGAGCAGCCACATCAGCAGGAAGAAGGCCATCATCGCGGTGACGAAGTCGGCATAGGCGACCTTCCACGCGCCGCCGTGATGGCCCACGTGCGCCGCCTCGACCACCTTCTTGACGATGATCGGACGGAGCGGAGTATTGGGACGCGCAGCCATTAGGGTCTGGACCCGCTCTTTATGGGTTCGAGGCGTCGAAATGGCGAAGATATCGGGTTCGGGCGGGTGCAGCGGGTAGCATCGCTACCCGCAAGGCCGCGCGGGCCCGAGATCGAAACCATTGCGGCGTCCCTGCGGGATTTGACCGATTTCGCCCAGGGCCGCGTCAGCGAGTCTTGAAATATCATCATATTGCTTCGCCTCGCTTCCTAATCCTGAGCAAAATCGCTTCAAACCTCGGACCCATAAAGAGCGGGTCCAGACCCTAACGCCCTCGCATCCCGTCGAAGACCTCGGCGAAGCTCGGCTGGTTGGCATGATCGACGCCCGACCGCGCCGCCTCGATCACCAATGGCTGCGGGTGGCCGTGGAGCGAGGCGATGATGAGCTGCTTGACCGTATGATAGATGGCGGCGTCGCTTTCGATCACGGTGCGCGCGCGCGCCGCGAAGGGTCCGACGAAACCATAGGCGAGCAGCACGCCCAGAAAGGTGCCGACGAGCGCCGAGCCGATCATCGCGCCCAATATTTCGGGCGGCTTGTCGATCGAGCCCATCGTCTTCACGACACCGAGCACCGCCGCGACGATGCCCAGCGCGGGCAGCGCGTCGGCGAGGCTCTGCAGCCCCTCGGCCGGCTTGATCGCATGGTGGTGGTGGTTCTTGAGGGCATTGTCCATCACCTCCTCGACCGCGTGGGGGTCGAGCGTGCCCGACGAGACGACGACGAGGCGGAGCGTGTCGCAGATCAGGTGGACCAGCGTCTGGTCCTTGAGCAGCTTCGGATATTGCTGGAAGATCGGCGAGCTGGCCGGGTCCTCGATATGCGGTTCGACCGCGACCGGCCCCTCGGTCCGCATCATCTTCATCAGGGTGGAGACGAGGAGGATGCAGTCGAGATAGTCGGACTTCTTATATGTAGGGCCGCGGAACACCTTGCCGATGCCGCCGGCGAGCGCCTTCAGATCCTTGCCCGAATTGCCGATGATCAGCGAGCCGACCGCGGCGCCGCCGATGATCAGCATTTCGTGCGGCAGCGCCTCGAGCACCGGGGCGAGATTGCCGCCGGTCAGCGCAAAGCCCCCGAACACCAGCAGGATCAGAACGACAATGCCGATAACGGGAAACATGCGCAGTCAACTCCAATCGGGGCCCTGCGGCCCCGCAAACAGGCGGGCGTCTCGAGGATTAACGGCAGCGCGCGCGAAAGATTGAGCCGATCAGCCCAAAATATCGAACAGCGTCTGACGGTTGATGCGCGCAAAGGCCGCCTGCGCCGCCTCCAGCGTCAGATTCGTCGCGTTGAGCTGCGCGATCGCGACCGACAGGTCGGTGTCCTCGACCGACGAGCGTTCGTCGGCGAGCGTGATGTCACGCGCCGCAAGCCCGTCGCCGATGCGTTCGAGCCGCCCCGCCGACAAGCCGAGGGTCGCATTGCGATCGGCGACATGGTCGATCGCACCGTTCAGCGCGTCGAGCGAGGCGCCGATCGCGGTCGTGTCGTTCGCGGTCACCGCGGCCGCGGCGTCGCGCAGACCGGTCGACAGACTGTTGCCGGCGAACACGAAGACGTCGTCCGCCGAGGGCACCGGCGCAAAGCTGACATCCGAATCGAAGCGCATGACGCGTGCGGCGGCGGTCGCGAACAACGGCTCGCCGTTCGAATCGCGGCTCGCGGCGAGGCCGTCGATCTCGTCCGCGATCGCGCCGAGCTCGGTGGCGATGGTCGCGCGGTCGGCGTCGTTGAGAGTTCCGCTCGCCGCCGACAGCGTCAGCTCACGCGCGCGGGTGAGCAGGCTGCTCGTCGACTGCAGCACGCCGTCGGCCTGCGAGACCAGCGCCTGCGCCGAGGCGATGTTCGTCTGCCAGACGTCGGCGCTCGCCTGCGCCTTGCCGATCGTCGCGATGCGCCGCCACGACACGGCGTCGTCGGACGCACGCTGGAGCCGCTTGCCGCTGGATATCTGGACCTGCAGCTTGTCGATCTGGTCGGCGAGGCCTGACTGGCGCGCGATCTCGCGCGTCATGCGATTGCCGGTGGCGTTGATCATCGAAGGCGTCCCTCTACAGCGAGTTGAGCAGCGTCTGCATGGTTTCGCGCGCGACCTGGATCGTGCGCGCGGCGGCCGAATAAGCTTGCTGGAAGCGGAGCAGATCGCCCGCTTCCTTGTCGAGGTCGATCTCGCTCACCTCCGCGCGCGCCGCAGCAGCAGCATCGGCGCGCGTCGTCGCTGCGGCATCCTGCGCGCGCGCCGAAGCGGTCGCCTGCGCCTGCCCGGCCAGATGCCCCGACCAGAGCGATTCGGGATCGTCGGCGCCGCGCATCGCCCCCAGCGCGAGCATGTTGCCGTTGCCGCTCGAAGCGTCGGCGGCGGCGACCTGATCGGGGGTCAGCGCCGCCGCGGCAAGCGTCGCGGCGGTGGTGCCGGTGAAGAGCGCGGCGCCGGCATGGCCGGCCGCATCGAAACCCGCCTGGTGCGCGGCGTTGAGCTGGGCCGCGAACTGACCGGCGAGCGCGTCGAGATCGGCGCGCTGGTCGGCGACATGGTTCGCCGCCTCCGAAAGCCCGGCGAGCGACCCGGTCGCGGTGGTGAAGGGCGCGCCGCCATCGGTCGCGAAAGACAGCCGCCCGTCGGCCCCGGCGGTCACCGAGACCGGATGGACCTCGCCGTTGCCGACGAGCGGGTCGCCGGTCGCCGCGACGCGCAGCGTCGCGGCGCCGCGATCGTCCAGGCTGATATCGACCCCGGCCTGCGCCGATATCCGGTCGAGCAGGCGGTCGCGCTCGTCGAGCAGCCCCGCCTCGTTGGTCGAGCCGGGGCGCGCCTTGCGCAGGCCGATATTGATCTGTTCGAGTGCGTCCAGATTGGCGTTGAAGCTCTGGGTCTCGGCCGCGGCGGCGCCAGCGACGCCATCGGCCATGTCGGAAAGCTGACCCGCCGCGGTGCGAAAGCCCGAGGCGACATCGTCGGCGGCCTGGAGGAACTGGCTGCGCAGCGTGCGGTTGGCGGGATCGGCGGTGAGCAGGTCGGCGGTGGTGAAGAGGCCGGTGAGCCCCGAGGCGATGCCGTTCGTCTCGTCGCTCAGCGCACCCTCGACCCGCCCCATCCACTCGAGCCGGGTCGCGGCGCGCTCGGCGTCGCCCGACGAGAGGCGCGAATCGGCGATCAGCCAGGCGTCGACCGAGCGATCGATGCCACCGATCTCGACCCCGCCGGGGCGGACATTGGCGCGGACCAGCGCGGTGTCGCCCGCCGCCATAGCCTCGCGCAGCCGCAGCGAGCGCCGCGCATAGCCCGGCGACTGCGCATTGGCGATATTGTCGCCGATCGTCGCGAGCGCCGCCGAATAGGCGCGCAGCCCGCTGGCGCCGATGCCGAGCAGGTCGCTCACTGGACGCTCCCTCCGCCGGAACCGGCGACCCGGGCGCGAAACTGCGCCTCGACCATCGAGGCGATGCCGAACTGGCGCAGCGACGCGATCGAATCGGCGGTGCGGGCGTCGGCCATTTCGCGGAAATTGTCGGTCGCGCTCGATCCGAAGATATCGTCGCCGAGCTTCGCCTGGCGCATCGAGGCCATGAGCTGACGCAGGATCACCGCTTCGAAGGCTTCGGCCGCCTTGCGCAGGCCGCCGTCGCCGCCGCCGGCGAGCGTCGGTGTCGCGGCCGCGGGCACGCGAGCGGTGGTGGCGGACGGGGAAAGGGACGTCATCATATGATCACCAGTTCGGCTGTGAGCGCGCCCGCCTGGGACAGCGCCTCGAGGATCGCGACAAGGTCGCCCGGCGGTACGCCCATGCGGTTGATCGCATCGACGAGCTCGGCGAGCGAGGCGGTGGGTTTCATCAGGAAGGCGGGGCGATAATCCTCGGTCGCCTCGATCTCGCTCGACGGTTCGATCGCGGTCTGGCCGCGGCTGAACGGCGCGGGCTGCACCACCGTCGGCGATTCCTTGATCGACACGGTCAGCTTGCCCTGGGTCACCGCGGCAGTGCCGACGCGGACCGCGCCGTTGATGACGACGGTGCCGGTGCGCGCGTTGACGATCACCTTCGCGGGCGGCTCGGCACGCACGACGTCGAGATTCTCGACCAGCGAGACCAGCCGCATGCGCTCGTCGCCGCCGCCGCCGGCGCGGATCGAGATGCTGGCGCCGTCGACCATCGTCGCGGCGCCCGGCCCGAGCGCGCGGTTGATCGCGTCGGCGACGCGCTTCGCATTGGTCGCATCGAACTGGTGGAGGTTGAAGAGCAGATGATCGCCATAGGCGAAGCCGGTGTCGACCGCGCGCTCGATCGTCGCGCCGTTCGCGATGCGGCCGCTCGACGGCACGTTGACCGTCAGCTTCGACCCGTCGGCGGCGTCGACCCCCAACCCGCCGATGACCAGATTGCCCTGCGCCATCGCATAGATCTGCCCGTCGGCACCATAGAGCGGCGCGAGGACGAGCGTGCCGCCGCGCAGGCTCTTCGCCTTGCCGATCGCCGAGACGGTGACGTCGAGGCGCTGACCGGGCTTGGCGAAGGGCGGCAGGTCGGCGGTGATCATCACCGCCGCGGCGTTCTTGAGCGCCGGATTGACCCCCGGCGGCAGCGTCAGGCCGAAGCGCGACACCGCGCCCTTCATGCCGAGCGTGGCATAGTCGAGGCTGTCGTCGCCGGTGCCCGCGAGCCCGACGACGATGCCGTAGCCGGTGAGCTGGTTGGTGCGCATGCCCTGGAACTGACCCATGTCCTTGATCCGCGCCGCCGAGGCGGGCGACGCGAAGCCGAGGCCCGCGACGAGCAGGGCGAGGAAGGCGATGAGGATGGAGCGCTGGGTCACGGGATCGGGTCCTTGGCCGGAGTCAGAAGGGGCTGATGATCGAGAAGAAGCGCGACAGCCAGCCCTGGCGGCTGGCGCGGGCGATGTCGCCCTTGCCGACGTAGCGGATGCGCGCATCGGCGACGCGCGTCGAAGCGATGCGGTTGTCGGGCCCGATGTCGATGGCGCGGACGAGGCCCGAGATCTGCACCCGTTCGTCGCCGCGGTTGAGGGTCAGCAGCTTTTCGCCGCGCACCAGCATCGTGCCGTTCGGATAGACCTCGGCGATCGTCACGCTGATTTCGCCCGCGAGCTGGTTCGACTGCGACGCCTCGCCCTTGCCCTTGAAGTCGCTGCCGCCGCCCATGCCGATATCGCTGGGCGAGAAGAAGGACAGCGGGCCGGTTGTCGGCGGCGTCAGGCCGAAGCTCGAATCGCGCTGGGTGCCCGAGGCGCTGCTTTTCGACGCGATGGTGCGCTCGACGAGCTGGATGGTCACGATGTCGCCGACCCGGCCGGCGCGGCCGCCCGAGGTCAGCGGCACATAGCCGCCCTGGAAGATCGCGCCGTTCGCGGGCGGCGGCGGCGGCGGGGCCGGGATCGTCGCGGCGAAGGCGTCATCGCTTTCCTTGTCCCGCGCCGCCGCCGGCCACGGGGCCAGCGCGAGCGCGACGAGCAGCGCGCTAGAGAGTCTGCGTCGCATTTTTCATCATCTCGTCGGTGGCCTGGATCATCTTCGAATTGACCTCATAGGCGCGCTGGGTCTCGATCATGTCGACGAGCTCCTCGACGACGTTGACGTTCGACCCCTCGAGCATGCCGCCGCGCAGGCTGCCGCGGCCCTCTTCGCCGGCGGCGCCGACCTGCGGCGTGCCCGAGGCCGCGGTCTCGACCAGCATATTGTCGCCGATCGCCTGCAGCCCGGAGGGGTTGGCGAAGCGCGCGATCTCGATGCGGCCGAGCTCGACGACGTCGGCCTGGCCGGGCACGGTGGCCGAGACGGTGCCGTCGACGCCGATCGACAGGCCGGTCGCATCCTCGGGCACCTGGATCTGCGGGATCAGCGGCTTGCCGTCGGGGGTGACGATGGTGCCGTCGGGCGCGCGCTCGAAATTGCCGGCGCGGGTATAGCCGATGCGCCCGTCGGGCAGCTCAACCTGAAAGAAGCCGGCGCCGTCGATCGCGACGTCGAGCGCGTTGCCGGTGGTCGCGAACGTCCCCTGCGTGTCGATGCGCGAGGTGCCCGAAAGCTGGACGCCGGTGCCGAGGTTGAGGCCGGTCGCATAGCGATTGTCGGCCGCGGCGGTCGCGCCCGGCTGGGTGATCATCTGGTACGACAGCGTCTCGAAATTGGCGCGGTCGCGCTTGAAGCCGGTCGTGTTCACATTGGCGAGGTTGTTCGCGATCACCTGCATCCGGAAGCTCTGGGCATCCAGGCCGGTTCGCGCGACGTGCAAGGCACCGAAACTCATCTCATCGTCTCCTTAACGGGGCAGCTGCATCAGGTTCGCGGTCGCGCTGTCCATCTCGCGCGCGTCGCTGATCAGCCGAAGCTGCGAATCCCAGCTCTTGCTCGCCTCGATCATCTCGACGAGCGCGGTGGTCGCGGTGACGTTCGAGCCTTCGAGCGAGCGGGTGACGAGCCGCGCCTCGGGATCGTCGGGCAGGATGCCGCCGTTCCGTACCCGGAACAGGCCGTCGAGCCCCTTGACGATGTCCGAGCCGGCCGGGCTCGCGATGCGGAGGCGGTCGACCTCCTGCGGATTTTCGGGATCGCCGCCGGCGGGAACGACCCAGACCCGGCCCTGATCGTCGATCTTGATCGAATCGGCGGGCGGGATCGTCACCGGCCCCTGCGTGCCCTGCACCGGATGGCCGTCGCCGGTTGTCAGCAGGCCGGTGGCCGAAAGCTGAAGGTCGCCGCGGCGGGTATAGGCTTCCTCGCCGTCGGGCGCCTGGACGACGAGCATCGCGTCGCCCTGCATCGCGACGTCGAGGTCGCGCCCGGTCGCGGCGATGGTGCCGGCGCGCATGTCGGCGCCGACGACCTCTTCCGACGCCAGCGCGCGGCCGCCGATGCCGCCGCCCTCGAACCACAGGCTCTGCGCCTCGGCGATTTCGCCGCGGAAGCCGGGCGTGTTGACGTTCGCGAGGTTGTTCGCGATCGCCGTCTGCCGGGCCATGCTGCCCCGCATCGCGGTAAGGCTGGTATAGATGACGCGGTCCATGGATCAGCTCCCGGCAGGCGGCGTGTGCGCGGCCGTCAGTTCATGTTGATGACGGTCTGGGTCAGCGTCGACGCGCCCTCGATCGCCTTGGCATTGGCCTGGAAATTGCGCTGTGCGGCGATCAGCATCACCAGTTCCTCGGTGATGTCGACGTTCGAGCGTTCGAGCGCGCCCGAGCGTACCGCGCCCATCGCGCCGCTGCCTGGCGCATCGATCACCGCCGCGCCGCTTTCGCCGGTCGACTGCCAGTGCGCGTCGCCGATCGGGCGCAGCCCCTCCATCGCCGGGAAGGACGCCATGGCGATCTTGCCGAGCATCTGGTTCGACCCGTCGGCGAAGGTCGCCGTGACCAGCCCGTCGGTGCCGACCGAGACGTTGACCAGCGCCGCGTCGGGATCGCTCGGCGACGCCTTGGGCAGGACGAGGTCCGAGGTCGCGTCGAGCGTGCGCGCGGTGACATTGCCGTCGGCGTCGACCGGCAGCAGCTGGAGCGCCGAGCCCGTCGTGTCGACGACGCGCCCGTCCTCGAGCGGGGTGAAGGCGCCGTTGCGCGAATAGGTGACCGCATTGGTCGGCGGCGCGCCCTTGACCACGAACAGCCCCTCGCCGACGATCGCCATGTCGAGCGTCTTTTCGCTCGTTTCATAGCTGCCCTGCGTGAATTCCTGGGTGATGCCGTTAAGGCGCGTGCCCTGCCCCGCGATCATCCGCGTCGACTGGTTGGGCGACGAAGCGAAGATGTCGCCGAACTGCGCGCTGCTGCGCTTGAAGCCGATCGAGCCGGCGTTGGCGATATTGTTCGAGATGACCGACATGTCGGTCTGGGCGCCCTTGAGGCCTGAAAGCGACGTATAGAATGACATGGACTTATCCTTCCTGGGTGGATTGGGTTTCCGGCGACGCCGGTGCGAGGGTCGAGGCCTTGATCTCCTGCAGCAGCGCGGTCTGCGCCGTGAGCTGCTCGGAAATCTTCTGCAGCGTCGTGTTGGTTTCGGAGATGCCGGCGAGGCTGGAGAATTGCGCCATCTGCGCGACCATCTCCTGATTATCGACCGGGTTGAACGGGTCCTGCTGCGAGAGCTGCGCGGTCATCAGGCGCAGGAAGTCGCTCTGTCCCATCTGCTGGGGCGCGAGCGCCGTCGAGGTCGCCGTGCCGGTGCCGCTGATTGCGTCGATCGCCATTGCTTATTGTCCCAACCGCAGGGTTTCGTTGATCAGGCCCTTTGCGGTGTCGAGGACCTGGACGTTGTTCTGATACTGGCGGGCGGTCTCGACCATCTCGACCAGCTCGGCGGCGCTATCGACCGCGGCCTCCCAGACATTGCCGTCGGCATCGGCGAGCGGATTGTCGGGGTCGTGGCGCTTCGTCGGCGCCATCTTGCTGGTCGTCACCTGGTCGACCGCGACCGTCGCGCGGCCAACGCCGTCCATGACGGTGCGGAACACCGGCTTCATCGAGCGGAACGCCTCGGCTTCGCTGCCCGCGACCGTTCCGGCATTGGCGAGGTTCGAGGCGGTGGTGTTGAGGCGGACGAGCTGCGCCGACATGGCGCGCCCGCTGATGTCGAAGATCGAAAGACCGGCGGCCATCGTCATTCTCCCTTGAGCGCGCGCGTCAGCGTGCCGATCCGGCCCTGCAGGAAGGCGAGGCTGGACCGATAGGCGAGCGCGTTTTCGGCGAAGGCGGTCTGTTCGGTCGCCATTTCGACCGTGTTGCCGTCGAGCGACGACTGGACGGGAATGCGATATTCGACCGCCCCCTCGGTCGACGCGCCCTGCTGCGCGAGGTCGAGCGCCCTGGAGAAGTCCAGGTCGCGGGCCTTGTAGTTCGGCGTGGCGGCATTGGCGATGTTCGAGGCGAGCATCATCATGCGCTGGCTGCGCAGCTGAAGCGCCGTCGCGTGCAGGCCGAAGAGCTTTTCGGATGCCATCTGTCCATTCCTCCTGTCACCGCGGTCCCCGGCCGGGTCGGCCGTGCGGGGCGCGCGGAAAAGCACAAGGCATGTTGCAATGGCCGTGCCAAATCGCATTTTCCGCCGCTTTTCCGCGGCTTGGATAAAGGCCGCGGCGCGGGCTGCGGCGGCGCGGTGCGCGCTCGTCAAAAGATTGACGCGGGCCGGCGCGGGTGCCCGAAATCGGCAGCAAAGGCCGATTGGCACATATGCTGCATCCCTGAGCGCGACTCCCCTGTTGGGAACCGAAGGAGATGGACCATGACCCGCCCTTTCATCGCCGGCCTCGCCGCGATCTCTGTCGCCGTTCCCGCCGCGAACGCGCAGCAGCGCTATGAGGACTGGCAGGCGATCGACAATCTGACCGCGATCGTAGCGGGCGCGATGGGCCGCACCGCGGCGCCCGTCGACCGCCGCATCAAGCTGCAGCGCTGCCCCGAACAGGCGACGATCACCGCGATCGACGCCCAGACGCTCGCGGTGCGCTGTCCCTCGCTCGGCTGGCGCGTACGCGTGCCGATGGCGGGCGGCGCCGACGCCGTCCCCGGCGTGGTGCCCTATGCGGCGCCCGCGAGTTACGCCCGGCCCGCGGCGCCGGCGATCCACCGCGGCGACACGGTCCGCGTGTCGATCGAGACCGAGAGCTTCGCGATCCACTATAGCGCGACCGCCACCGAGGACGGCCGCGTCGGCGACACCATCGCGCTGCGCGGCACCGACAATCGCCGCGTGCTGAGCGCCGTCGTCACCGGCCCCGGCCGCGCGCGCATCGCGGACTGAGATTTTACTTTCTTCGTCACCCCGGACTTGATCCGGGGTCCCGATTTCCCCGTCGTTTAGCGGGACCCCGGATCAAGTCCGGGGTGACGAGACGGGAAATGGCCCCTTCCAAATCCAAACTGCGTCAGCTCCGCTTTTTCCCCACCATCGCTTAATCGCCCGCTCCCGCAGCCGTAAATGCTCTCCGGATGCTCCGTCGATTTTCCGACGGGGCGGCTTTTGGAGGCTTCGCATGTCGGGTGACAGCAAGATCGGGCACGTCACGGGACCGGTTCGCACCGGCGCCGTGCGCAGGCTCGCCGCCGGATCGGCGGAGGCGGCGCGCCCCGGCGCGCCCGTATCGGCCGCGTCCGGCGAGACGGCGTCCGCGACGCGGCTGCTGGGCCTGACCCAAACGCTCGCCGAGCAGGGGCCGCCGGTCGACGTGGCGCGCATCGCCGCGCTGCGTACCGCGATCGCCGGCGGCGACTATCGCGTCGATGCGGGCGCGCTCGCGCAGGCGATGCTCGCCTTTCACCAGGGAAGCGCCGGCGCATGCTGATCGAGATGGACGAGATGCAGGCGCGGCTCGATGCGCTGGTCGCAGCGCTCGACGGGCAGGACCCGGGCGCGATCATCGCTGCGTCGGAGGCGTTGGCGACCGCGGTGATCCTGTTCCGCGGCGCGGCGATCCCCGCCGGCGCCGAGGCGCGCGCGCGGGTGCTGATTGGCCAGGTGCTGCGCCAGCTCGAAGCCGCGGCGATCCGCGTCAACGTCCTGAAGAACTGGACACGTCAGCGGATTGACAGAAACCATGCGATGCGCGGAAGCGCGCCGCGCGGCCTGGCGACAAGCTATTGATAATCCGTCCCTGACGGGCGATCTGGCAAAAATGGCACGATGATTGCTTCTTGTTCCGCGAACCAGCGGAACCCGAAAGCATGACCCCGATCAAGCCCCTGCCCCAGACCCCGACGACCGCGCCCGTGCTGGACGCGGTGCAGGCAGCGTCGGCGCGCACGGGGATCGATTTCGACTATCTGGTCGACGTCGCCCGCGTCGAGAGCCGCTTCGATCCGACCGCCAAGGCGCCGACATCCTCTGCGCGCGGCCTCTATCAGTTCACCACCCAGACCTGGCTCGCGACGCTCGATCGCCACGGCGCCAGCCACGGGCTGGACTGGGCGGCGAATGCGATCACGCGCGACGGCGGGCGGCTGTCGGTTGCCGACCCGGCACTGCGCCAACAAATCCTCGACCTGCGCGACGACCCCGGCGCCGCCTCGGCGATGGCGGCGGCGCTGACCGCCGATAATCGCAGCGCGCTCGAAAGCCGCTTCGGCCGCCCGATGGAACCGGTCGACCTCTATCTCGCCCATTTCCTCGGCAGCGGCGGCGCGATGCGCTTCCTTGCCGGGCTCGAGGCCGATCCCGATCAGCCCGGCGCGGCGATGCTGCCGCAGGCGGCGGCCGCCAACCGGCCGATCTTCTATGCCGGCGACGGGCGGATGCGCAGCCTGGGCGAGATTCGCGACCTGTTCGCCGCCAAGCTCGCCGCCGACGGTTCGCCCACCGCCCTTCCCACACCCGCCGATCAGCGCTGGCGCGCCGAGGCGAGCAGCTTCGCCGGCACCGCCGGCGGCGGCCGGCCGCCGCTTCAGATGATGGAAATCCAGCCGATGCCCAAGACCCTGTCGATGGACTTCGCCGCGAGCGCCTATCGGCGGCTCGCCTCGATGGGAGGCGGCGCATGACGGGCGCGCTCGACCTGCGCCGGATGGGCCGCATCGCCGGCGCCGCGGCGCTGCCGCTGGGGATGCTGATCCTCGTCGCGCTGATGGTGATCCCGGTTTCGCCGACGGTCCTCGACATCAGCTTCGTCGGCAACATCATGATCAGCCTCGCGATCCTGATGGTCGCGCTGTCGGCGTCGAAGCCGCTCGATTTCTCCGCCTTTCCGACCGTGCTGCTGCTCGCGACGCTATTCCGCCTCGCGCTCAACGTCGCCTCGACCCGCGTCGTGCTCGTCCACGGGCACGAAGGCACGGCGGCGGCGGGTCATGTCATCGAGGCGTTCGGCCAGGTGCTGATCGGCGGTGACTATGTCGTCGGCCTGTTCGTCTTCGTCGTGCTGATGATCATCAACCTGGTCGTCATCACCAAGGGCGCCGGGCGCGTGTCCGAAGTGTCGGCGCGCTTCACCCTCGACGCGCTGCCCGGCAAGCAGATGGCGATCGACGCCGACCTGAACGCCGGCCTTCTTACCCCCGACGAAGCCAAGGCGCGACGGCAGGAAGTCGCGACCGAGGCCGATTTCTACGGCTCGATGGATGGCGCCTCGAAATTCGTGAAGGGCGACGCGGTCGCGGGCCTGCTGATCCTGTTCGTCAACATCGTCGGCGGGCTGATCCTCGGCATGGCCAGCCACGGCCTCAGCTTTTCCGAAGCCGGCGCCACCTATGTCACGCTGGCGATCGGCGACGCGCTGGTCGCGCAGATTCCGGCGCTGCTGCTCTCGATCGCCGCCGCGGCGATCGTCACCCGGGTCAATTCGCCGCTCGACCTGTCGGGTCAGATCGGCAGCCAGTTCGCCTCGCCGCACGTCTGGATGGCGGTCGGCGGCATCCTCTTCATCCTCGGCCTCGTCCCCGCGATGCCGCAGATGCTGATCCTGCCCGCCGCCGCGATCGCGCTCGGCGCCGGCTGGCAGATGCGGCGGATGGCGGTGCTGGCGGTGCCGGCGGAGGAACCCGCCGCGCCCGCCGCCGACCCGCACCATATCGCCTGGGCCGACGTCAGCGAAGCGAGCGCGTGCCAGCTCGAGGTCGGCTATGCGCTGATCGCGCTGGTCGACGAGCGCAAGGGCGCGCCGCTGATGGGCCGCATCACCGGCATCCGCAAGCAATTGTCGAAGGAGCTGGGCTTCGTCGTGCCGCCGGTGAAGGTGACCGACGATCTGTCGCTGCCCGGCAACTGCTATCGCATTTCGGTCGCCGGGGTCATCGTCGGCGAGGACGAGGTCTATCCGAACGAGATGCTCGCGCTCGATTCGGGCGATCTCGTCACCCCGATCCAGGGGCGGCCATGCAAGGATCCGACCTTCGGGCTCGATGCGCTGTGGATTCCCAAGGCGTCGCAGAACGACGCGATCGCCGCGGGCTATACCGTCGTCGATCCGGCGACGGTGGTCGCGACCCACCTCAACAACAGCATCATCGCCTCGGCCTCCGAGCTGTTCGGTATCGACGACGCGCAGGCGCTGATCGACCATCTGAAGGCGCATTATCCGCAGCTCGCGGCGAACCTCAGCCCCCAGGGCTATGCACTGCCGCGCGTCGCGGCGCTGTGCCGCGCGCTGCTCGAGGAGCGGGTGCCGCTGCGCGATTTCCGCAAGATCGCCGAGGCAATGGTCGCGCTCGCGGGGCAGCAGCTCGGCGACACCGACCTGGTCGAGGCGGTGCGCCAGCGCATCGGCGCGCTGATCGTCCAGACCATCGTACCGAGCCGCATGCCGCTGCCCGTCGTGACCTTCAGCCCGGAGATCGAGATGCTGCTCACGCAGGCGGTGCGCGCCAATCCGGGCGCCGAATGGCCGTTCGAGCACGGCATGGCGATGAAGATCGTCGAGCAGATCGGGCAGGCGGTCGAACCGCTGCTCCTTTCGACGCGCAGCTTCGCGCTCGTCGCCTCGCCGCTGTGCCGGTCGGCGCTGTCGCGGCTGGTGCGCGCGACCTTCCCCGACGTCGCCGTCATTTCCTACCTCGAGATCCCGCCGAACAAGCCGACCGAGATCGTCGCGACGATCGGCGCCGAACCCGCGCGCCTGCCCGGCGCCGCCGCCGACCAGATGAAGGATGAGCCGCATGAGAGCTGAGCGAGCCGACCAATTCGGCGCCGCCGTCGCCGCCCCGCCCCCTCCGTCCGCGCGCGCGCACGGCTATGGCGAGAGCGTCGAGGCGCTGGTCGCCGACCACGCCCCGCTGGTCCGCAAGATCGCCTGGCAGGTGTTTTCGCGCGTCGCGCGCACTACTGAACTCGACGATCTGATCCAGACCGGGCTGATCGCGCTGATCGAGGCGAGCCGCCATTATGAGGAACGCGGCTATGCCTTCGCCACCTATGCTTCGACCCGCATCCGCGGCGCGATGATCGACCAGCTTCGCCGCGAGGCCGAGGTCGGGCGATCGGCGATGATCGCGGGCAAGCGCATCCAGACGGTGCGCCGCGACCTCGAACAGCATCTGATGCGCGCGCCGACCGCCGCCGAGATGGCCGAGGCCTTCGGGATGAGCGCCGAGGAATATTTCGCGCTCGAGAAGAACGCCGCCTATGGCCGCTCGACCTCGCTCGACGAGATGATCGACCGCGGCGCCTTCCTGATCGCCGATGACGGCGACGGCGCCGACGGCCGGTGCGAACGCGAGGATATGCTGGGGGCACTACAGGCGTGCATCGAACGACTGCCCGAGCGCGAGCAGATGGTGCTCCAGCTCTATTTCTTTGAAGAGCTGAACCTGCAGGAGATCGGCGTGACACTGGATGTCAGCGCGGCGCGCGTGTGCCAGATCAAGCGCGACGCGATGGCGCGGATCGAGGCGATGATGCGCGCGATGACCGAATAGGTACGCGGATCCCCCATCGCCCTTGGGGTGGCCGGAACGGCGTGCGACCCGTCGCCGTCCCGGCCGGAGGGGTCAGATCGTCCGCCGCTGCCGGCCGTTCCAGGCGCGGCGGATCGTTTCGAAATAGCGTTTCATCCGGTCGGCGCCGGCGTCGCTCAGGCGGACGAGCGAGCGGCGCCGGTCCTTCTCGTCGATCGCGCGGTGCACCAGCCCTTCCTGCTCGAGCGCCGCGATCATGCGCAGACCCGACGACAGCGGCACCCCGGCGCCGGTCGCAAGGTCGCTGGCGCTGAGCTGGCGGCCATGCTCGCGCGCGAGCATCAGGTCGAGCATCATGTCCCAGTTGGCGCCCGAAAGCTGGACGCGCCCGAAATGATCCTGTCGGATGCGGCGCGCCTGCAGGGTGAAGCTGATCTGTTCGACCAGCATCGTCTGCGGATCGCCCTCGTCGATCACGGGCCGTTCATCGGCGCGAACGGCGAGCATTTCCTGGATCTGGTCGATCCGCGACTTGATCTCGGCGATATCCTCGCGCGAATATTGTTCCATCTGACGACCCCTGAGCGCGACCGATCGGTCACGCTTCGACGTCGCCCGTCCGTCTGGTCGATCCTGCGGCATAGAGAATAACGAACAGGATCGGATAGGAGATGTACATCGACAGCAGCGCATAAGGCCGCGGCAATATCTCTGCGAACATCAGTTTCTGCAGATGGCCGAAGATCGCGATCAACTGCCAGCCCGTGATCCAATAGGGCCAGAAGCGCTGCGTCTTCAGCGCGATGGCCCAGAAACTGGCGAGCGCGACCAGATCGATCACGAAGATATTGGTTTCGACATGCTCCCATTGCGGATTGGGCGACATCATTGTGGTGCAGACCGAGGCGACCAGAGCCGTCAGCGCCGCTCCCTTTTCGAGCGGGCCGCCGCGATGGATCGCGACCCCCACCGTGAGCAGCAGGACGGCATAATAGATCGCCACGGTCCACATGTAGCTAGCGTCCCCCCGAACGCCTTACGAAACCCGGGCGAGCGCGGCGACGGCGCCGCGATCGTTGCTGCCCTCGTCGGCGAGCATGCCGCTCGGCGGTTTGACGCCGGCGCCGAACATGCGGGCGCCGAGCCCGACCTGCTTCTGGGTCGCGGTGAGCGCGAGATGCGCATCGGTCAGAAGCTGGCGAACGTCGCCCGACGCGGCGAGCGCCTGGGCGACCTTCGCCATCGCATCCTGGCCGACGATCGCCGACATGTTGGTGTCGCGGCGCGCCATGGGCAGCGTCCCCGCGAGCCGGGCGATGCGGATCATGACTTCGTCGACGGCCTCTTCGGCCGCGTGCAGTTCGCTGGCGATCCTTTTCGCCGCGGACATTCGTTCGTTCAGCATTTCTTCCAGTCCTTGAAAAGGAATGCTGCGGATTCCCCCCCGCGCATTCGGTTCGAACAATCAGGTCATAACGCGACCCAGTCCGACAAGGATCGAATAGAGGGCGGAAAAGGCCAAGATCGTCGCGAATGCGATGAGGATCGGCCAGATGATCCTTTCCATCAATCCATGCCGGTTCGTCGGCTGGGACGAAGTCGGAAACGGAAGGCCGATATCGAAGACTCCCCGCCGCGACCGGCGCCCCGGCTCGGCATCGGGGACAGGCGGTTCGCCGCCTAGATCGGCCAATTGATATCTCAACGATTGATAGGGGGTAACCCGGTCGAAGACACCGTTACTTGCCAACAGTTTGGCGGCTTCTATCCGATTGGGAGCGTTCAGTTTTTTCAGCGACCGCCGCACACGCTCGTCAACGGTGTGCGGCGACACGTCCATGATACGGGCGATTTCCTTGGAATTTTTGTGCTCGAAAACATGCCGCAACGTTTCGATTTGCGCGGCCGAAAGGAGACTGAGATAAGTGTCGGGGTCACCTTGCACCGGGATGGAATAGCCCATCAGGGGTCGAAATCAAGTTGGCCGGACCGGTAATTCGCACGCAGGAGAGCATGAAAATGGAGCGGCGTCGCACGGCAAATCTCTGGGCCCTGCGGCATTTCCCGCCGCTGGATGGCCCGGGCGGATTCGATAAATATTTTTTTATTCCTATCGTCAGGCACAGCCTTTCCCGGAGACGTGGCGCATGACGCGGCTCGGCGCCTTGCTCGCGGGCGGCGCCTCGCGGCGCTTCGGCCGCGACAAGGCGCTCGCACTATGGGCCGGGCAACCGTTGATCGCGCACGCCGCCGACATATTGACGCGGCACAGCGACGCGCTGGTCGTCTGCGGACGGCCCGCCAGCCCGCTCGCCGTGCCGCACCTCGCCGACCGGCCGGCGCCGGGACTCGGCCCGCTCGGCGGGCTGTGCGCCGCGCTCTGCCATGCCGCCGAGACGGGACATGCGTGGGTGCTGACGCTCGGCTGCGACATGCCGCGCATCGACGCGGAACTCCTCGCCCGGCTGACGGCGCCGGGGCCCGGGCGCCATATCGCCGAGGCACCGGTCGTCGGCCACTGGCCGGCCGCGCTCGCCGAACCGCTGCTGCGGCATCTGAGCGACGGCGGAGAACGTGCGGTGCGGCGCTGGGCCGTGGTCGCCGGCATCGAAACGATCGAGGCTGGCGTCCCCCTCGCCAACGTCAATACCCCCGCCGACCTCTCGGCGCTGGCGGAGGATCAGCTATCCGGCCCCCAGGCGCGGTAGAAGGTGTCGAGCGCGGCACCGATTTCGGTCGCGATCCGGGCGCCATCGGCGCGGCGCGCCTCGGGAAGGTTGAGCAGGGTGAACTGGTAGAAGCCCGACTGACACAGGCCGGCGAGATGATAGACCGCCTGCAGAGGGTCGCCGCGCCGCAGCTCGCCGCGCGCCATCTTCTCCGCCATCCACACCGCGAGCCGTGCCTTGCCGCGGCGCGGACCGCGCTCGTAAAAGGTCTGCGCGAGATGCGGGAAGCGCCGCGCCTCGCCGACGACGAGCTGATAGAGGGCGAGCAACGGGTCCGAGGTCAGCGTGGTGATCAGCACCTGACAAAAGCGTCGCAGCACCGGAAGCACCTCTCCGTCCACCGGCAGCTCGACCTGCAGCGCGGCGCCGTAATAATCGACGATATCATCGACGACCGCCTCGAACAGCGCTTCCTTCGACGGGAAATAGGTCCACAGCGTCGTCTTCGACCCGCCGACCGCGCTCGCGATCGACGACATGGTGGTGCCCGCATAGCCGTTCGCAAAGAAACCCTTGCGCGCCGCATCGACGAACGCCTTGCGCCGCGCCGCCGCGGCATCGTCCCCGGAAACCGTACTGACTGGTATCATTTCGATTGACAACCTCTCTCCGCTCGCTATGGGGCGCACGATACCAGACAGTATCGTTGGACGCCATGCCCCGTTTCCTCGTCACGACCGCCGCCCTTATGGGTCTGCTCGCGGGCTGCGCCGCTCCCGACCTCGGGCCGCGCCCGGCCCCAGCCGCGCCCGAAGCGCTCGCCTCGGGCGAAAGCTTCGCCGGGGCGGCCGGCGTCTGGCCGGTCGAGGGCTGGTGGCAGGCGTGGGGCGATGCGCAGCTCGGCGCGCTGATCGACGAAGGGCTGGCGGGGTCGCCCGACCTCGCCACCGCCGCCGCGCGGGTGCGCGCCGCCGATGCGCTGGCGCAGCAGGCGGGCGCGGCACTGCTGCCCCGTGTCGGGGCCGAAGCGAGCGCCGGCGGCGTCCAGCAGAGCAAGACGATGGGCATCCCGCCCGATTTCGTCCCCGACGGCATCCAGGACACCGGCCATGTCGCCGCGACCTTCGCCTTCGACCTCGACCTGTGGGGCAAGGGCCGCGCCGCGCTCGCCGCCGCGACCTCGGAGGCCGAAGCGGCGCGGGTCGACGAAACCCAGGCCCGGCTGATGCTGACCACCGGCATCGCCGCCGCCTATGCCGATCTCGCCGCCCAATATGAGGCGCTCGACGTCGCCGAAGAAGCGCTGCGCGTGCGGTCGGCGAGCGCGAAGCTGTCGGCCGACCGCACCCGTGCGGGGCTCGACAACCGGGCAAGCGCCAGCCAGGCCGAAAGCCGCGCCGCCTCCGCCCGCGCCGATATCGCGGCGATCGAGGAAGCAATCGCTCTGACCCGCAACCGGATCGCCGCGCTGGTCGGTGCTGGCCCCGATCGCGGCCGGACGATCGCGCGGCCGGACCTGGCCGCACCGGCTGTCGGCCTGCCCGCCGACGCCGGGATCGCGCTGGTCGGCCGCCGCCCCGACATCGTCGCGGCGCGGCTGCGCGCCGAAGCGGCGGCGAAGCGCATCGACGTCGCGCGCGCCGATTATTATCCGAACATCAGCCTGTCCGCGCTGGTCGGCTTCCAGTCGCTGGGCCTGTCCAACCTGTTCGACGCCGGGTCGAAATATGGCAATGGCGGCGCCGCAATCGGACTGCCGATCTTCGACGGCGGGCGCATCGAGGGCCGCTATCGCGGCGCGCGCGCCGATTATGACGCGGCGGTCGCCGCCTATGACCGCACGCTGATCGCCGCGCTGCGCGACGTCGCCGACATCGTGGCGAGCCGCGCCGCGACCCGGCGCCAGCTCGCCGAGCGTCGCAGCGCGCTCACCGCGGCGGCCGACGCCGCCAGGCTGGCCGGGCTGCGCTATCGCGCCGGGCTCGACAACCAGCTCGCCCAATTGACTGTCGAGGACAGCATGGTCGCGCTGAGCCGGTCGGTTGCCGACCTCGCGGCGCGCCAGCGCGCGCTCGACATCGCCCTGATCCGCGCGCTCGGCGGTGGATATCAGGAAGCAGGAGACCGATGATGGCCGACGACACGGCTGCAGCCACCCCCGACTCCCCCGAAACGGACGAAGCGCAGGAAGCGCGCACTGCGAAGCGCAGGAAGCTGCTGCGCATCCTGGCGATCGTCGTCGCGGTGGCGGCGCTGCTGTGGGGCGTCTGGTATGTCCTGACCCAGGCCGGGCGCGTGTCGACCGACAACGCCTATGTCGGCGCCGACAGCGCGACCGTCACCGCGCTCGTATCCGGCCCGGTCGAGGCGGTGCGCGTCAGCGGCACGCAGGCGGTGAAGAAGGGCGACGTGCTCGTCGTCCTCGACGACGCCGATCAGCGGATCGCGGTCGCCGATGCCGAGGCGGCGCTGCGCCAGGCGCGCCAGCGCTATGGCCAAGCCGACGCGACCGCCGACGCCGCCCGCGCCCGCGTCGCGGCGCGCGGCGCCGAGATCCGGCAGGCGCGGGCGCGGCTGCGCGACGCCGAGGCGACGGTCGAGCGCGCCCGCGCCGAACTGACACGGCGCGAAAGCATCGCCGGCACCGGCGCGGTGTCGGGCGAGGAGCTGACCGCGGCGCGCGCCGCGCTCAAGCAGGCGCAGGCGGCGCGCGATCTGGCGGCGGCGGGCGTGACCTCGGCGCAGGCGACGCGCGGCTCGGCGAGCGGCGACCTCGGCGCGGCCGAGGCGGTCGTGCGCGGCACGACGATCGACACCGCCCCCGACGTCGCGGCGGCGCAGGCGCGACTCGACAAGGCGAAGCTCGACCTGGCCCGCACGGTGATCCGCGCACCGGTCGACGGCATCGTGACCAACCGGCAGGTGCAGGTCGGCCAGCGCATCGCCGCCGGCGCGCCGATCATGGTCATCGTCCCGATCGAGAGCGCCTATGTCGACGCCAATTACAAGGAAAGCCAGTTCGGCAAGATCCGCATCGGCCAGCCGGTCGAACTGACATCGGACTATTATGGCGGCGACATCGTCTATCACGGCAAAGTCGTGGGCATCGCCGGCGGCACCGGCGCCGCCTTTTCGCTGATCCCGGCGCAGAATGCGACGGGCAATTGGGTGAAGGTCGTCCAGCGCCTGCCGGTGCGCATCGCGCTCGACCCGAAGGAGCTCAAGGCGCATCCACTGCGCGTCGGACTGTCGATGGAAGCGACGATCGATACGCGCGGGACCAATTGATGCGGATGGCATCGACCGTCGTTGCGACCCCGGCGAAAGCCGGGGGAAGCAATCTCCGGCTATCGGCCTCGCGCAAGGCCGACAGCTGGAGATTGCCGCGCCGCCTTCGGCTCCTCGCAATGACGCGGTTGGCGAACTAACCGATGGCCAGCGCCGCCGCCTCGACCCTTCCCGCCGAGCCGCAACCGCTGAAGGGCGTGCGGCTGCTCGCCGCCGCCTTTGCGCTCGCGCTCGCCAATTTCGTCGTGGTGCTCGACACCACCATCGCCAATGTCTCGGTGCCGCATATCGCCGGCGGTCTCGCCGTCTCGCCGACGCAGGGGACGTGGGTCATCACCAGCTACGCGGTCGCCGATGCGATCAGCGTGCCGCTGACCGGCTGGCTCGCCGCGCGCTTCGGCACGGTGCGCTGGTTCCTGATCTCGATCGCCGGCTTCGGCCTCTTCTCCTTCCTGTGCGGCGTGTCGCGCACGCTCGATGCGCTGATCCTGTTCCGCGTGCTGCAGGGGCTGTCGGGCGGGCCGCTGATGCCGCTGTCGCAGATCCTGCTGCTGCGCATCTTTCCCAAGGAAAAGGCGGGGGTCGGTCTGGCCATCTGGGCGATGACGACGACCACCGCGCCGATCCTCGGTCCGATCCTGGGCGGCGTGATCAGCGACAATTGGAGCTGGCCGTGGATTTTCTTCATCAACCTGCCGGTCGTCGCGCTCTGCGCCTTCGGGGTCGGAACCCTGCTCGCACCGTTCGAGACGAAGCGCGTCAAGGCGCGCATCGACACCATCGGGCTGATCCTGCTCGTCGTGTCGGTCGGCGCCTTCCAGATCATGCTCGACACCGGGCGCGAGCATGACTGGTTCGGATCGACCTGGATCGTCGGCCTCGCCATCGTCGCCGCGATCAGCTTTGCCGCCTTCGTCATCTGGGAACTGACCGACGCCAATCCGGTCGTCGACCTGCGCGTCTTTCGGTTCCGGGGATTCAGCTTCTCGACGCTCGCCATCTCGCTGGGCTTCGGCGCCTTCTTCTCGCAGGTCGTGCTGACGCCGCTGTGGCTGCAGCAGGTCGCCGGCTATACCGCGACCGAGACGGGATTCGTCGTGGCCTGGCTGGGCGTCTTCGCGGTGCTGCTGTCGCCGGTCGCGGCGGGGTCGATCGGCAAGATCGACATCCGCCTGTCGATCAGCGCCGGCATCTTGTGGATGGCCTTCGTGTCGATCCTGCGCGCGCGCTGGAACGCCGACGTCGATTACTGGACTCTCGCCTGGCCGCATATCCTGCAGGGGATCGGCATGCCCTTCTTCTTCGTCGGACTGACCGCGCTGGCGCTGTCGAGCGTGCCGGCGCAGGACCAGACCAACGCCGCCGGGCTGATGAGCTTTCTGCGCACGCTGAGCGGCGCCATCGGCACCGCGATCGCGACCACCGCGTGGGACGATGCCAGCGCGTCGTCACGGGCGCAGCTCGTCGCGACGCTCAACGACCCGGGCGGGGCGATGGACCTGCTGTCGAGGGCCGGGCTGACGTTCGAGCAGGCGCGCGGCGCGGTCGCGCGCATGGTCGAGGTGCAGGCTTCGACCATCGGCGTGATCCACCTCTTCCTCGCGGCGGGCGTCGTTTTCGTGATCGCCGCGATCGCCGTATGGTGCGCGCCGCTGCCCAAGGAAGTGTCGATGGGGGCGGCGCATTAGAGCCGCGCCCCTTGCCTGCGCGCCGCGCGCATGAAATGCTGCGCCGACACGGCAGGGAGATGGACATGGCGCACGGCACCGCACGCATCGGCAAGGACCGCTATCGCACCGAGATCGACGTCGGGCCGCACCATCTGGTCGCCGACGAACCGCCCGCGCTTGGCGGGCAGGCGGCAGGGCCGGCGCCTTACGACCTGCTGCTCGCCAGCCTCGGCGCCTGCACAGCGATCACATTGCGCATGTATGCCGACCGCAAGGGCTGGCCGCTCGAATCGGCCGAGGTCGGGCTGCGCCTCACGGGCGGTGCAGGCGCGATGACGATCGACCGCACGCTGACGATCGTCGGGCTCGACGAGGAACAGCGCGCGCGGCTCGCCGATATCGCCGAGCGCACACCGGTGACGCTGACGCTGAAGAATGGCCTGCCGATAGCGACGCGACTGATCTGACGATTGCCGGCGCGGACCGGCGCCGCACATTTTTAAGAAAGCGAGGCCGGGGCGACGGGAAAGATCGCCCCGGCCTCTGAACGCAAACCTTCCTTCGACGGGTCGCAGGTCAGAAGGAGAAGCTTGCGGTCACACGCGCCCCATGGGTGCGGCGGTCCGACGCCAGCGTGCCGCTGTAGGCCGCGCCGATCCGGAAATTTCCGCTCGTATAGTCGAAGCCCGCTTCGACCTCTGCCGAGCTCTTCGGGATCAGCGTGCCGGTCAGCACGAAGGGCGAACCGCCGCCGCTCGCGAACGCCGCCCCCACCGGCGCTCCGCGATCGTCAAAGGCGCGATTCCAGGCGGCCGAGACATAGGGCTGGAAGCCCGGCTGTCCGGCATTGAAACGGGCGCGCACGCCCAGGCTAAGGAAGTCGGTTTCCTGCTTCGCCGCGGCGAGGGCAAGCGCCGCATTGCCGCCCGTCTCGACGAAGGCGTCGCTCTTGGTCCGCACATGCGCGAGCCGGGCAAAGGGCGTGATCGCTGCGGCGCCCATCTTGGCGTCATAGCCGACCTCGCCGAACAGTTGCAGCGTGCTGCCGTCCCGGCTCGAAGTCAGCGACTGGGCGAGCGGCGCGAAACTCACCGACCGCGTCGTGTCGATGTCGTGCCAGCCATAGGCGAGGCCGAAGCTCGCGCGCATCCCCTCGCCCGTGCCATAGGTGGCGTGGGCGGCGAGATATTTGCTGTCGGTCCTGGCGCGGTCGCTGCGGCCGCCGAGGTGGAAATCGGAATTGCCGATTCCCGCCGACAGCGCCGCCGCGAAGCCGTTGCCGCCGAAACCGACGCCGGTCACGAAGCCCTTGTGGTCGGTATCCATGCCGAAACGGCCGCCGCTGGCGTCGAAATCACCCCAGCCGCCGAAGGCCGAGCCCCAGATGAAGGCGCCTTGCGCCTCGGGCGCGACCATCCCCAGCAGCGCCCCGCGCAGATGGCGACTGTCGTCGGTGAGCCCGCTCAGCGTGCTCGCGAGGATTTCGCCCGACAGGTCGCCGAAGGCCTGCTGCGCGCCGCTCGCATTCTGCGCCAGCACCGCCTCGAACAGCGGATCGTCGATGCCGCGCGACTGGACCGCCGCGGCGACCCCTGCCTGGTTGGCGCCGATCGCGACGTCGGCGAAATCGACGTCGTTGCGATAGAGCGACAGCGTCACCGAGTTGCCGCCATAGCGCAGCAGCGGGTCGAGGAAGGCGAGGTCGGTGGTCACCGGCCCGAAGCGGCCTTCGATGCCCTCGGCCCCGGTCAGGATCACATAGTCGGTGCGTCCGGCATAATCGCCGTCCTCGGCGAGCACCGCGACGCCAGCGTCGGCGTCGATCGTCACCGTGCCGGTCGCATCGAGCCGGTCGCCCTCGCCCGCGGCATTGACCTCGACCTCATAGATCGATCCGGCCGCGAAATCGAGGTTGCCCGCGACAGTCAGGCGGCCGATCGAATTGCCCGGCGCGATGATGCCGCCACCGCCGACGGTGGTCGAACCGACCCTGCCGTTGCCGCCGAGTGTGCCGCCCGCATTTACCGTGACGTCGGAGACGATCGAGCCGTTGACCGCCAGCGTGCCGCCGTTCACCGCCGTCGGGCCGGTGTAGCTGCTGTCGCCGGTGAAGTTCAGCGTGCCCTCGCCGGTCTTGGTGAAGCCGCCCTCGCCCTCGATGGCGCCGGCGAATTCGCTGTCCTCCTCCTGATCGACGGTCAGGGTGCTGGCGCCGATAACGACGGTCGCCTCGCCACCGCCCGACAGGCCGCCGATCGTCTGGTCGCCGCCGCTGAGGTCGAGCGTACCACCGCCGACGTTGAAGTCGGTCGTGGGGTCGATCTGGCCGGCAAAGCGCACCGATCCGGCGAGGATGTTGGTGATGCCGTCGAAGCCATAATCGCCGGTGAAATTGAGGATGCCGGCGCCCATCTTGTCGAGCGTTCCGGTGCCCGAAAAAGCGCCGGCGAAATCATAATCGTCCGAGCGGTTGAAGACGAAGCGGCCGTTGTTGACCAGATCGCCCGCGAACTGTCCCTCGGTCCCCCCGGCGCCGAGCGTGAAGGTCCCGTCACCCTCGGTCGTGACGTCGCCAAGCAGCGTACCGGTGAGCACCAGACCACCGTTCGCGATGACCGTGCCCCCGGTATGGGCGACGGTCGCGGTGTCGACGGTGAACACCGCCTCGCCGATCAGCTCGACCGTGCCGGCGCCGGTGATCGACAGCTCGTCGAGCTGCGACACCACGTCATTCTCGCTGAAATTGAGGATCAGCCGCCCGTTCGTCGTCACCGCGGGGGTGAGGATCGGCGACGACAGCCCCTCGCCGTCGCCGAGGTCGACCTCGTTGACCTGCAGCGCGGCGCCTTCGCCGATCGCGACATTGTCGAATTCGCCGACATAGCCCTTCGACGTCCAATAGCCGTTCGCGACCTCGAGCGTCTCGAAGCCCGCCGCGGCGCCGATCTGCTGCGCCTCGGTCAGTTCGAGCACGTCACCGTCGAGGACGAGACTGTCGACCCCGTCACCCGCATCGACGAGCCCGGCGATCGCGCTGCCGGTCTTCAGCGTCACGCTGTCGTCGAACGCACCGAGTCGCACCGCGACTCCACCCTCGCCGGCGATGGTGCCCGCGTTGACGAGGTTGGTCTGCGTCAGCGATTCGACACCCGTGCCTGCACTGCGGATCGTGCCCGAATTGACGAGGGCGAGCGTACCCTCGCCGTCGGCATAGACGCCATATTCGGCGCCCTCGATCACCCCGTCCGCCTGGTTGTCGACCGTCACGGCGCCCAGTGTGCCGTGATAGAAGCCGGTGCCGGCGGCGCTGGCGATGGTGCCGCTGTTCTCGAGGCTGGCGCTCGCCAGGTCGCTGCCGAAGCCGACGCCATAGCCGTTGACGCCGTCGTCGCGGCTGCCGGTGATCGTGCCCGAGTTGACGACGCTGGCGGTCAGGCCGCTGCGCTCGCCGCTGTCGAGCGCGGTGCCCTGGATGAAAAGGCCGCCGTCGACGCCGGCGATCTCGCCCGCATTGGTGACGTCGCCGCCGCCCGACAGAATGATGCCGAACCGCTCACCCGCGATCGAGCCGCCCGCATCGTTGGTGACCAGTGCGGCATAATCCTCGCTCGCCTGCCCCTCGAAGGCATAGATGGAGATGCCGTCGGCATCGGCGCGCCCGGCGCCGTCGATCGTGCCGCTGTTGGCCACGCTGCCGCCGCCGATCAGGCGCACGCCATCGTTGCTTTCGCCCGCGATCGTGCCGCTGTTTTCGACCGTCGTACCGACCGCGAGGCCGACGAGCTGGCCGATTTCCGCGTCATAGAGATAGCTGGTGGTGATCCCCGCACCGGCGCCCGAGATGGTGCCGCTGTTGGTCACGCTCGACGAAGCCGTGCCGATGGTGATGCCCGCGTCGGGCGCGGCATCGAAGCCGTCGTAGCTGCCCTCGCCGCGGATCGTGCCCGCGTTGACCACCGCCAGCGTTCCTTCGGCATTCGAATAGATGCCCGAGGTCGCGCCAGTGATCGTGCCGCCTTCGGCGTTGATCACCGTCACGTCGGCGAGTGAGCCCTGGAGCACGCCGACGCCGAAATCGCTGGCGATGTCGCCGCTGTTGTCGAGCGTCGCGCTCGCCATGTCGCTGCCGAAGCCGACGCCATAACCGTCGCCGTCGCTGCCGCCGAAATCACCGGTGCCGCGAATCGTGCCCGAATTGACGAGACTGCCGGTCACGCCGCTGCGGTCGTCACTGTCGAGCGCGGTGCCCTGGATATAGACGCCGCCGTTGACGCCGGTGATGGCGCCGGCGTTTTCGACCTCGCCGCCGCCCGACAGGATGATGCCGAAGCGTCCGCCCTCGATCGTGCCGTCCGCCGCGTTGGTGACGAGCGCGCTGTAATCCTCGCCGGCCTGGTCTGCATAGGCATACATCGACACGCCGTCGGCATCGACGCGCCCGGTGCCGCTGATCGTGCCGCTGTTGGCCACGCTGCCGCCGCCGATCAGGCGCACGCCGTCATTGCTTTCGCCCACGATCGTGCCGCTGTTCTCGACCGTCGTGCCCATCGCGCGGCCTTCGGTCAGAGCCGTCGCCGGGTTGAAATAATAGGCGGTGGTGATGCCCGCACCGGCGCCCGAGATGGTGCCGCTGTTGACGACGGTCGACGGTGCGCCGAGGATCGTCACCCCCGCATCGGGCGGCGCGTCGAAACCGTCATAGCTCCCTTCGCCGCGGATCGTCCCCGCGTTGACCAGGTCGATACCGCCTTCGTCGTCATAGACGCCGCTGGTCGCGCCGGTGATCGTGCCGCTGGCCTCGTTGGTGATCGACGCGCGGCCGACCGAGCCGTTGGCGACGCCATGGCCGGCGCTGCCGGTGATCGTGCCGCTGTTCACCAGTTCCGCCGAAGCGAGCAGATTGCCGAAGGTCAGGCCGCTGCCGCCCGAAATGGTGCCGGCATTGGTCACCGACGCGACCTTGTCCGCTGCCGGGTCGTTGCCCTGGACCCACAACCCGCCGGCGCCGCCGGTCAGCGTGCCATCATTGTCGACCACGCCCCCGTCGAACAGGATCGCGCCATAGCGAACGCCGCTGATCGCGCCGCCCTCGGCATTGGTGATCGTCCCGATCGCGGCGACGTCCGACAGGTCCTGCCCGTCATAGGCGGCGATCGAGACGCCATCGGCGGTGCCGCCGCCCGTGATCGTGCCGCTGTTGGTCACCGACCCGCCGCCGACGAGGCGGACGGCAACGCCGCCCGACGCGGCGATCTCGCCGCTGTTCGTGACGCTGGTGTTGACCGCGCTATGGACGAAAACGCCGGGTTCGGTCTGTAGCGGGACGGTGACGATCGCGTTGGCGCCGCCATTGATCGTGCCGCTGTTGACGATCACCGCATCGGCGGTGGCGATATTGATCGCATAGCCCTGGCTCTGGATCAGGCCGGCATTTTCGACGTGCAGGGTGCTGATGTTCGCGGTGATCGCCGTCCCGCCCGCGAGAATCTGTCCGTCTTCGCCATTGTCGATCACCAGATCGCCGGTCGACTGGCCGACGATGGCGGCCGACTGGCCATTGATGATGCCGTCGTTGCCAATCGTCACCGTTTCGAGCGACCCACCCGCCAACACGCCGAAGAAGCCCTGGATCAGCCCGTCGTTGGTCAGGGTGGCGCCGCGTCCTTCCTGCTCGGGGGTCGCGGTCATGACGATGCCGAAGGGTGTCGCCGTCGGCGGCGCGGCGGGGTTGAACTGCCCGGTCGAGCGAATCGTCCCGTGATTCTCTATCGTGCCGCCGCCGCTCAGCACCACGCCGAATACCGGCCCTTCGATCAGCCCCTCCGCGTCGTTGACGATCGATCCGATCCCGGTCACGCCGGTCGCTTCCGCGCCCGCGAATTCGGCGATCACCACGCCGTTGCCCTGGCCGCCGGCGCCCTGGATCGTTCCGCTGTTGACGAGGCTGCCGCCGCCCAGCAGCCCGACGCCGTTGCCGTTGCCGCCGCGGATCAGACCCGAATTCTCGATCGCGGTATCGGCCGGACGCGACTGGTCGGGCGCCTCGCTGGTCAGAATGCCCGACTGGGCGCCCTCGATCGTCCCGCTGTTGGCGATGCTGGCACCGGGCGCGGAAAGTGCGATGCCGTGCTGCCCGTTGCCGCGAATCGTGCCGGCATTGTCGAGCGTCAGCGTACCCGCGCCCATCGTGATCGCGCTGCCGCCGCCGGTGAGGAGCGCATCCTCCGCATTATGGACGATCAGTTCACCGGTGGACTGGGCGAAGATGCCGACTCCGAAGCCGTTGATCGACCCGCCATTGTCGATGGTGACGCTGTCGAGCGCTCCCCCGACGACGACGCCGACCACACCCGAAACCGACCCGTCATTGTCGAGCCTCGCGGCGCGCCCGGTCTGGGCATCGGTCGCGGACAGGACGACTCCGACCGCGGTTGCGCCGGGCATCGGAGCGCCAGCGGTGCGAATCGTACCCTGATTGTCGATCGTGCCACCGCCGACCAGCACCGCGCCGAACGTCTGGCCTTCGATCAGGCCGGTTTCGCCGTTGGTGATCGAGCCCACGCCGGTCGCGTCGGCGTCGACCGCGTCGGGAAATTCGGACAGGGCGACCCCGATCCCCTGCGCGCCGTTGCCGAGCGTGCCATTGAGGCCGCGGATCGTGCCGTCGTTGGTGACGCTGCCGCCGCCGGTCAGCGAGACGCCGGCACCCGCTTCGCCGGCGATCAGCCCGCTGTTGACGACGACCGTGTCCGCCGCGCGCGGCTCGGGCGGCAACTCATCGTCATTCTCGTCCTCGCTGAAGAAATAGGAGGTGACGACGCCGTTCGCGGCGCCGCTGATCTCGCCGCTGTTGGTGATGCTGGAGCCCGCCTGCGCGATGACCACGCCGCCGCTCGGCCGCGAATCGGCGCCCCCGGGATTGTCGCCGCTGCCATAGATCGCGCCCGCATTGTCGACCGTCACCGGGCCATTGTCGGCATAGACGCCGATATCGGCGCCGACGATCTCCTCATCCTCCTCGACTATGATGTCCAGCATTTCCGGCTGGTCGTTGTGGATACCGAAGCTTTCCGGCTCCTGGTCCTGCGCCGACGCCGGCGCGGCGAATTGAAGAATCGACAGGCCGGCGATCGCGCTGGTCGCGAGCAGGCGGGATTTGGACATGGCGGACATCTTGTGGTTCTCCCCTCGCAGACAACGGACAGGCAGAGGGGCTGGCGAGCGGCACCGATGCACGCTCCGCCATTCCGTTCGACCTGTTTATTGCGCCCCCTTGCCGATCAAGCCCCTCAGCGACCTTCGGCTTTGTTCCGGCGGAATAATTGCCGGGCGCAGCCAGCGTCTACCCAATGTTTATTGGGGTCGCTCCCGTCCCGCCGTCGCGAAGACCGCTCAAGCACCGCTTCGTGCGCCTTCCGGCTGTTCGGCGAACCTGGCGCCTCGACCCAAAAGAAAATTGACTTCGGCGGAGCGCGCAGCAACATCGCCGGTCATGGGGGGAATATATAGGGTCCTGCTGTTCGCGCTGGCGATGCTGGCGATGCTGCCGTCCGCGCGCGCGGAATCGATGCAGCTGCCGACCCTCAATCTCTATGCGGGCAGCGACGCCGCGACAATCGTCCCCTATGTGCGCTATGCCCAGGCACCCGGCCGGACCGGTACCCCCGACCTCGCCGATATCCTTGCCGCCCCGCTGCATCCCGTCACCGGTCCGACGATCCATTTCGGCCCGCCGGGGCAGAGGACGATGGTCGTGGTCAAGGTCCGCAACGCAGGCGCCACGCAGGGAAGCTGGATCTTCACCACTGGGCGCGGCTCGCTGTCATGGTTCCGTCTCTACGAAGCATCGGACGGGCGACTGGCGCTGCTCGTCGACGGCTCCGACGCCGCGGCCGCGCGCGCGAATCTGCGCACCTATCAGGCGTTCAGTACCGAACTCATCCTTGCGCCGGGACAGGAAAAGCTGCTGTTGGTCGATTTCCTGTCCGAAAATTCGACCTATATGCCAATCCGCATCCAGACCTATGGCAGCTTCTTCACGGAACGGCGCGCGAATGTCGCGATGGTGTCGGGGGTGGTGCTCGGCATTGCGGTGCTGATCTTCCTCAACTTCCTCTTCTTCTCGATCACGGGGCACCGCGAGTTCATCTGGCTCGGGGTCGCGCAGGGTTTCTTCGCCCTCAACACCGTGCTCGCCGAGGGCTATATCGCCATCTTCCTCCTCAGCGACCAGCCGCTGACCATCAACGCGCTCGAACAGATTTTCAAATGCGGTTTTGCCGCTGCCATGGCACAGTTCGCGCGCAGCTTCATCGATACGCCGGCGCATTTCCCGCGCCGCGATCTCGCACTGCGCGCGCTGATCGGCGCAGCGCTGGCGGTCATGCTGGTGCAGCCCGCGCTGGCGCTCTATCCCCCCGGCGTACGCAGCGCGCTGCATATCGCCGGCTGGCTGATCGTCGTCGCGATCGCCTGGTTCCTGCCCTTCGTCGGCTTCGCCGCGATGCGGCGGTTCGGGCGTCAGCTCTGGCCGCTGTTCGTCGGCTGGGCCAGCCTCGCGCTCTTCATCGTCTATGCCGCGATCGCCTCGATGGGCCTTTTCGCGTGGCTGCCGATCAACTGGCACCTCGCGGGGCCGGTCGGGCTGTTCGAATCGATCATGGTGACGCTCGCGCTCGGGCTCAACCTCAAGAAGATTCAGGTCGACAAACTCGCCGCCGACACCAACTACGCCCGCGCGCTCGCCGAACGCGTGAAGATCAGCGAGAGCGCAGCGCGGCTCGCCGAGGAAAAGGCGCTCGCTCTCGCGACGGTCAACAGTCAGAATGCGCTGCTCCACGCCTCGGGCCACGACAGCAAGCAGGTGATCCTCGCGCTCAACAGCGCCGCCGGGGTGCTGCGGCAAAGCAACGACGGCGTTCACCGCGAGCTGGGCCGGATGCTCGAAAGCTCGGCCGCCTATCTCGGCGGCATCGTGTCGACGACCATCTCGGGCGCCAATATGGCAGCCAGCGAATCGGCCTTTCTTGCGCTCGGCAGCTTTCCCGCCGAGGCGCTGACCGAACCGCTGATGATGATGTTCAAGACACCCTTCGCCGACAAGAAGCTGACGCTCGAAGCCAGAATCGACGGCGCCGTCACCCTCGTGTCGGACAAGCCGCTGCTCATGCGCGCGCTCGCGAACCTGCTCAGCAACAGCTATCAATACAGCGAGCGCGGCGGCGCGCGGATTCATGTCGCGCGCGAAGGCGGGCTGGCGATCATCACCGTCGCCGACACCGGCCGCGGCATGCCAGCCGAGGTGATGGCGCGGCTCAACGACGATGCGGCGGAACGGCTGCGCGCCGACGAAGATGCGCAGGGCAGCGGGTCGGGATTCCAGTCGGCAAAGCGCCTGATCGAGGCGCTGTCGGGGTCGCTGCACATCGCCGCGTCGAGCGCCGAAGGCACAGTGATCCGCATTGCCCTGCCCTCTGCCTTCGCCGCCGTCACTCCTTGCGCCGCGGACGAGCTGCAGGCGGCGCTGCCCGATTGGCACCTCGTCGATTTCGACAGCCGCGACACCTTCGACATGGCCCTGTCCGACGCCGCGACGCCCCGCGCACGGATCGCCGCGCTGACCTATGACGATACGACAGTGACGCGCGGACGGCTTGCCGAGGTCGCGGGGCTGATGATGCTCAAACCGCTGTGCCGCGAACTGCTCCGCCACCCGCTGCTGCGGGCGGAGGCGTCAGAGCAATCCTAGCTCGTGTGCGCGCTCGACGATCTTGCGATTGTGCGAGACATCGAGCTTGCGGCGTAGCTCTGCGATGTGGAACGATACCGTCGGCTGCGCGATCGACAGGCGATAGGCGATTTCCTTGTTGCTCTCGCCCTGCGCGAGATAGTGGAGGATCGCCATCTGCCGCGTCGACAGCGCCACCGGCAGCTGGCGATATTTGCCGAGCGCATCGGCCATCTGCGCCGAGACATAGACCTCGCCGCCCAGCGCCGCGTCGCAGGCGGCGAGGATCGCCTCGGGCGGGTCCGACTTGCTGACCACTGCGCGCGCGCCGAGCTTCAGCGCATAGTCGACCTCGGCGTGCCGGGTCTCACCGGTCAGGATGATGACCGTCATGTCGCGCGATCCGACGATCTCCGCCAGGATATTGACCCCGCGCATGTCGGGCATGTTGAGGTCGAGGATGACGAGGTCGACCGGCTGCGAGCGCACGAAGGCGCTGACCGTCGCGCCGCGGTCGAGCGTGCCGATCACCTCGTAGCGATCCTGTCCCGCGAGCAGCAGGCGCAGACCGCTCTGGGTGATCGGATGATCGTCGACGATCAGGATCTTGTGCCGCTGCCCCATCCCGCACCCCTCCCGATCCCGCGATGCCCGATAAGCGGGCGCGCCCGCAACCCGAATTAATCTGGGGTGGCGGCGGGCGCATCCTGCGCCGGCGGCGCGGGCAGCGCTCCCGGCCGAATCGCTACCCACAGGGGGCCGCGTCCCAGCCGCGCGTTGAAGCGCGCGTTGAAGGTCAGCGGGTCGCGCGCCATCGCGTCGAGGCCGGGGCCATAGAGCCGCTGCACCGCGCCCTTGTCATAGCCCATCGCGGCGAGGAGGGTCGGAAAGATGCGATAATGGCTCGATGCGTTGAAATGGCGGCGCGCCGCGGCCGCCCAGGCACCTCCGGCGTCGATGACGACAAGCGGCACCGCCCCTTCCTCGGGCTCCGGCGCAGGGCTGCAATGCGTCGTCGTCCCGGCGTCGCGGCGTTCGTGCAGCGTTTGGCCATGGTCCGAGGTATAGACGATCAGTGTCCCCGCCGGCACGCCGCCCGTCAAAAGGCGGTCGAAGAAGCCGCCGACGGTCCATAGCAAGGTGTTACGATAGCTGTTGCGATAGCGCCGCCAGCTTTCGGCGCCGGTGACCAGATTTTCGGGCAGTTGCATCTCGGTCACCGCCGCCGTCCGCCCGCGCTGCAGCGCCGGGCGATAGCGCATCCCGTCGGTCGGATATTTGTCGGCGACGGGGAAATGCGCGCCCATCTTGTTGACCAGCACGACATCGCGCCGGCCGTTGTGCAGCACCGCGACCAGCGCATCGGCCGCCGCGCGGTCACGGTCGGCGACCGGCACGGCGTCGAACTGGACAAAACGGTCGATATCGCGCCGCTCGTCGTCGTCCATGCCGTTCTGATAGGCGCCGCCCCCGCGCTGCGCGTCGATATAGACGGTGCCGAAGCCGGCGCGCTTCGCATAGGCGAAGAGCGACGGCATCGTGGCGTTGATCCGCCGATAAGCGCCGCGCGTGCCGCCGTGGCGCAGCGTCATGTTGCTGCCATAGCTGCAATTGGTGATCGAGGCGGCGACGCCGAAATTGGCGACCTGCACCCCGGCAGGCGGGCGGGCGAGGCCCGAACGCACCCCGGCGGGATCGTTGATGTCGAGGTAGCGCGCGGCGATGCTTTCGTCGACGATCAGCACGATATCGCCCCGATCGGCTCCAGAATCCGGCGCGGGATGGGGCACGAGCCGCACATCCTCGCGCGGGCGCGCAGGGTCGCTGACCGCTTCCCAGCCATAGAGGATCGAATAGGCGGTGCCGACCCACGCCCCCGGAAGCCCGCGCCCGCCCTCACCGCCGCGCACGAAGAGCAGGATCGACAGCAGCGCGAGCCCGGCAACGGGCGCCGCCGCGGCCGGCCAGGCGGGAAGCGGACGGCGCGGCCCCGGCCGCAGTCCGATCGCGACGAACAGCAGCAGCGCCCCCGCGCCGGCCCATGCCATCTCGCCGCCATGCTGCGCGAGCGCGTCGCCCGCGAAGGCGGCCGACTGGATCATGGTGACGAAGGCGTCGTAGCTCATCGCATCGGCGGTCGCGGCCTGAAAGCTGTCGACAAACAGCGTCGCGAGCGCGAAGACGAGCGCCCAGCCCCAGCGCAGCCAGCCGCGCGCGATGAAGGCCGCGCCCCACAGGCAGGCGAGCAGGAGCAGGAACAGGCCGGCATAGAGCGCGAGTCCCGGCGAGACGCCGAGCATCGCGACCCGCGCCGCAAAGCCCGGCCAGCCGAAGGCAAGCCCCGCCAGAAGCAGGATCGTCTTCAGCCAAGTCCGCCCGGTCCCCGTCATGCTTTCCGCCTTTCCGCGGCGGCGATAGCGTCAGGGGTTTGATATTTCCTATACGCGGCCGACGTTCGCGATCAGTCCGCCGGCGCCTCCAGCCCCAGCGCCTCGGCGATCCGCTCCCATGACACCAGCTTGAAATTCTGGTTTTCGGGCGGCGATACGTTGCGGCCGTCCTGCGCGACCATCAGGCCGCGCGGGAACCCCGGCCCCGCAGCGCGGCTGGTGACGTCGAGGCCGTCGGTTTCGGACACGCCGTCGATCCCGGCCGCGATGTCGGCGCCGATCCGGAACGAGCCGACATAGGCGTTGTCGCCCTCGCGGCGGAACAGTGCATAGCTGTCGTTGCCCTGGCTCGACACGACCAGATAGCCCTTGCCGCCCTCCTGCGTATAAAGCGACATCCCCTCGATATCATCCTTCAGCGCCGGATTGTCGGCGACGGCGGCGAGCATCGACCGGGCGGGTCCGCCGCGCGGTTCGGCACCCTCGCGCCAGATGCCGACATCCTCTTCGCCGACATAGAGCATGCCCGTCTCGTCGTCGGCGACACAGCCTTCGACCTGGGTCTGGAACGGCAGCTCGCGGACCAGCTTCACGCGCACCTTGCCCGCCGGCGTCGCGACCAGTTCCCACTGGCGCATCTGGCCGTCGCCCTGGTTGACGAAGACGTAGGTCCTGTTCGACCGGGCGCTGCGATACATGCACAGGCCATAGGGGTCGTCGAACCCGGTCGCCTGCAGCCCGTCGGCGACGTCGGTCAGCCGGCGCGTCACCGGGTCGAGCGCATAGATGGAGATGCCTTTGGTCGTGCGGTTGCTGGCGGTCACCAGCGTCACGTCGCGGCCGCCGAGGCGAAAGCCGTCGCGCAGGTCGACATTGTTCATGCGTCCGTCGGGCAGATACTGGATCACCTTGCCGTCGAGGCCATAGACGTAGAGCCCCGACTTCTTCTGCGTCCCGATCACCACCGACCGCGCGGAGTCGGCGGGGTCGATCCAGATCGCCGGATCGTCGGCCGCATCGCCGCCGGTTTCGACCGGAACCGTCTCCACCGACGGGCGGGCGAGCGGCATCGTCTCGGGCGCCGGCACCGGCGGCCGTTCGGCAAGCCCCGCCGCGGCGAGGATCGCCGGCCAGCTCGCGATCTTGAAGTTGGGCAGTTCGGGCGCATTGTCATCGTCGGCGACCACGACGACCGGCCCCGCGACCGTGACGCTGCCCGCATCCTCGGCCCGGTCGTCGCCCTTCGCCAGCGCGACCGCGCCCAGATAGGCGAAGTCGTCGGCCGGGTCGTAGATATTCAGCCGGTCGGCCTTGGCGTCGGACACGAGCAGGCGGCCGTCGGCGGCGATGCCGACCCCCTTGGCTTCTTCCTCGATATGGCCGAGGCGGACGATGTCGACGATTTCGGGCACGATCTCGGCCTCGGGCTCGGCGGCGAAGCGCCAGACACCGACCGCTTCCTGCGCGATATAGACCGATCCGCGATCGTCGGCGGCGCAATAGCCGACCTCCGATCCGAGCGACCAGCGCCGCGCGATCCGGCCGCGCATCGCGCCCGCCGCATCGGCGGCCAACCCCCATTGTTCGATCTCGCCCTTGTCGCCGAGCAGAAAGAGATAGAGGGTGCCGTCGCGATGGCTGCGCGAGAAGCACAGGCCGGCCACTGTCATTTCGGGCGCGATCCCCGCCAGGCCGAGCGGCGCGGGAACGCCGCCGGCGCCGATGCGGAACAGCTTCGGCGCATTCGTCTTGCCGTCGAGCGCGGCGAGCAGCGGCCCGCCGCCCGGCGCGGCATCGGCGCGCAGGTCGAGCGCAGCGATATCGCCGACCTTGTGCGTCGCGACGCGCCGGCCCGACAGGTCGAAGACGTCGATTCCGGCCGATTCGGCCCCCGCGAGGATCAGCGACCGCGCGGGGTCGGCGGGGTCGGCGACGACCACGGCGCCATCGGCGCCCGATCCCGTCGTCGCCTCGGTCTCTGCCGACGCCGTGACGACCGGCGCGGCATCTTGCGCCGCGAGCGCCGCCGGAACGACGGCCAGCGCCGCGGCGATTGCGAACAAACTCGTTTTCACATCATCCTCCCTATTCTATCCCGGCCTCGACCGGCCGCGGGCCGATCGACACTGCAAAACCGCGGTGTCCTGGACGACCATGCGGCTGCCATGCCATTTCAGAACATTTTTTCTATCTTTATCATAAAACAGAACGTATATTCATTCCATGACGATGTCACCCCTTATTTCCGCCATGATCGCCGCCGCCCATGCCGCTGGCGACGGACTGATCGCCGACCGCGCGCGGATCGCCACGCTGACGATCCACAGCAAGGCCGGCGCCGCCGACATGTTCACCGAAGCCGACCTGAGGGCCGAAGCGACTGTTCGTGACGCGTTGATGACGCATGCTTCCGATTTCGGCTTCCTCGGCGAGGAAGGCGGTCTGGTGCCGGGCCGCGACCCCGATCATGTGTGGATCGTCGACCCGCTCGACGGTACCACCAACTTCCTGACAGGATCCCCACTCTTCGCGGTGAACATCGCGCTGGCCGAGAAGGGCGAGGCGATCGCCGGCGTCACCCTCGTTCCCGCGATGGGCGAACTATTCTGGGCCGAGAGCGGCCGGGGGGCGTGGCTCGGCGAGCAGCGCATCCGGATTTCGGCTCGTGCGACGCTGGGCGAATCGGTGCTGGGCGTCGGCATTCCGTTCGCCACCAAGCCGCGCCACGAGCAATTCCATGCCGAGATGGAGCGGCTGACCGCGCGCGTGACCGGAATCCGCCGGCTGGGCGCCGGCGCGATCGACATGGCGTGGGTCGCCTGCGGCCGCCACGACGCCTATTGGGAGCAGAGCGTCAGCGCCTGGGATATCGCGGCCGGAGTCGCGATCGTGCGCGAGGCGGGCGGCGTGGTCACCGACACGCGCGGCGGCGCGCTCGACCTGATGAACGGGACGGTGCTGGCCTCGACCCCGGCGATCCATGCCGAATTGCTGGAAGCGCTGGCGCCGGTTTAGGTACGGAGGGGCCGAGCGCGCAAGCGCTCGCTGCGCTCGCGAGGCCCCTCCACCGCCTTCGGCGTTCCCCCTCCCGACGGCTGCGCCACTGGGAAGAGCTTATGCCGCTATCGGCTTGTCACAGCGGCGAAATGACGGGACGATAGCGGCCCCAGCTTTCGCTGGGGCGACGTCTTTTTTGCCGCTTGCAGGTCAAGCTCAGTCCACGCTTTCCAGCGCCCTAAAGCCTGATCCAGCCTTTTCCGTCGTGCGACCGGCGGATCGCGTCGGCGACCCGTTCGACCGCGAGCGCGTCGGCGAAGCTCTTCGCCGACGACGGCAGGCCGGATGCGGCCTCGATGACCGCCTTCGCCTCGATCGTCTTCAAGTCGTTATAGCCGATCTGGTGGCCCGAGGCCGGGCAGAAGGCGCCATAATCGCCATGCTCGGGACCGGCACAGATCGTCGTGAAGCCGTTGGCGCGGCCAGGACCGGCGCGATAGAGTTGCAGCTCGTTGAACCGCTCCTGGGTGAAGGCGATCGATCCGCGCGTGCCGCTGACCTCGAATGCCAGCCCCATCTTGCGGCCGCTCGCGATCCAGCTCGCCGCCAGCGTGCCGGTCGCGCCGGTCGCGAACTCGACCACCGCGTCCATCTGGTCGTCGACCGCGACCGGCCGCTCTCGGCCCTGCGCATCGCGCCGCGCCCGGTGGGCGGTGTGGAGCCGCCCCGACACCGCCGCGATATCGCCGACCAGATGCTGCGCCATCGCGATGATGTGGCTGCCGATGTCGGCGAGCGCACCGCCGGCCTGACCGGGCTCGCAGCGCCAGTTGAACGGCGCGTCGGCCGAGGCCATGAAATCCTCGGCATGGATGCCGCGAAAGGCGGTGACCGCGCCGATCTCGCCGGCGGCGATCAGGTCGCGCGCGAGGACGACCATCGGATTGTAGAGATAGGTGAAGCCGACCGCGGTCGGCAGGCGCGTGGCAGCCGCCGCGGCGACCATCGCCTCGGACTCGGCGATCGTCGTCGCCAGCGGCTTTTCGCAATAGACCGCCTTTCCGGCCTCGAGCGCCGCGATCGCGATCGGGGCGTGGAGCGCGTTGGGCGTCGTGATCGCGACCATGTCGATACCCGCATCGCCGATCGCCTCGCGCCAGTCGCCGCTCGCGCGCTCGATGCCGAGCGCGGCGGCCGCTCCGCGCGCCGTTTCGAGGTCGCGGTCGGCGAGGATCGCGACACGCGGCGCGCGCGGCAGGGCGAAGCTGCGGTCGGCGGCGGCGAAGGCGAGCGCGTGAGCGCGGCCCATGAAACCGCTGCCGATCAGCGCGATGTTGAGCGGCGGCCGCGTCATGCCCCGGCGACCTCGCGATAGCGCTCGCGCAGCCGTTCGATCGTCTTGCGCTTCACCGGCTGGCCGTCGCGCAGCTTGTACCAGGTGTTCTGGCTGATCCGATAGGTTTCGAACAGCCCTTCCGATGTCGCGCGCGGCAGGCGCGCCTTCATCGCCTCGAACTCGTCGCGCGACATCGACACCATCTCGAACCGCATCATCCTTGCACCCCTCAATCGCGCAGCTTCGTGTTCCAGAGCGTCGTCGCGAGCAGCGTCGCCAGCAGCGAACAGCCGATCCAGAACCAGATCGCCGGCCCGAAATCATAGACGCGCACACCGCCGGCCATGTGCATGTTGGCGTCGATCAGCGCGCCCGACACCTGCTCCTGGATCGCCGCGCCGATATAGCTGAACACCCCGACCATGCCGAGCGCTGCGCCCGCCACCCGCTTCGGGCAGATGTCGATCGCGAACAGCCCGCCGAGCGAGGTGACGAGGCCGGTCATGCCGAGCCCGAACAGGATCACTGCGAACAGCACGACCGCCGGACTGTCGGGACCGAAGAACAGGAGCAGCAGGCCAACGAGTTCGATGACGCCGAACAGCAGGTTGGCGGGCGGGCGGCGCGCGCCGAACAGCTTGTCGGAGACGAAGCCATAGGCGACCGCTCCCGCGACGCCGGCGAGCGTGCTCGCGGTGAGCACCGCGCCCGCCTCCGCCAGCGAATAGCCGCGCGCTTCCTGCAGATAGAGGATGCCCCAGCTGTTGATCGCATAGCGCGTTACATAATTGGCGGCGCTCGCGAGCGCGAGGATCCATACCGCGGGGATGGCGAGGATCGAGAGCTGGGTCGCAAAGACGCCGCGCTCGGGCGCACCCTCCGCGGGCGGCGCATAATGATCGTTCCGCCAGTCGGCGACTGCCGGCAGGCCGAGCGCGCGCGGCCGGTCGGCCATCGCATAGAAGGCGGCGATCCCCGTGAGGGTCGCGGCGATGCCCGGTCCCCAGAAGCCCCAGCGCCAGCCGCCGAACGCGACGAGCGCCGAAACGACGGCGAAGGTCAGCCCCTCGCCGATCGAATGGGCGGTCGACCAGATGCCGTAATAGCGCCCGCGCTCGCGGTTCGAGAACCAGCTCGCCAGCGCGACGACGCACGCGGGCGCGCCATAGCTCTGGAACCAGCCGTTGAGGCCCCAGATCAGCAGCGTCGCCCAGAACAGGGTCGAGAAACCCATCGCGATGTTGCACAGCGCCGACAGGATCATTCCCGCCGCGAACAATCGCTTCACATTGCTGTGGTCGGCGACGAAGCCGTTGATCAGCTTGCCCGCGGCATAGGTGTAGAAAAGCGCCGAGCCGATCATCCCGAGCTCGAGCGGGGTGAAGATGCCCGCGTCGATCAGCGGTTTCTTGACGATGTTGATCGCGAGCCGGCAGGTATAGCTGACGGCATAGGCGAGCGTGATCGCCAGGATGATGCGCATCCGGTAGCGGCGGTACAGGCCGTCGATGTCGGCGTCCCGCCGCACCGGCAGGTCGGGACCCGTGGCGAAATATCTCAGCATCGACCCTCTCCCTCGCCGCGCCTTTGCACGAGCTTATTTCATTTTCTCATATAATGGAAGATTTGTTTCAAACTAGGCTGTCGGGATGAGGAAGGCGCTGTCGCCGGCGCCGCCGTCGGGCCAGCGCTGGGTCACCGTCTTGACCTTGGTCCAGAAGCGTACCCCCTCCATCCCATATTGATTGTGATCGCCGAAGCCCGACCGCTTCCAGCCGCCAAAGCTGTGATAGGCGACCGGCACCGGGATCGGCACGTTGATGCCGACCATGCCGACGTTGACGCGCTGCGCGAATTCGCGCGCCGCGTGTCCGTTGCGCGTGAAGATCGCGACGCCGTTGCCATATTGGTGCGCGCTCGGCAGCCGCAGCGCCGTCTCGAAATCGGGGGCGCGGACGATCTGGAGGACGGGGCCGAAAATCTCCTCGCGATAGGCGCGCATGGCGGTCGTGACGTGATCGAACAGCGTCGGGCCGACGAAGAAGCCCTGCTCATGCCCCTGCAGGGTCAGTCCGCGTCCGTCGACGACCAGCTCGGCGCCCTCGTCGACGCCGGTCCGGATCCACTGCTCGATCCGCGCCTTGTGCGCGGCGTTGACCACCGGGCCGTAATGCGCGTCGGTGTCGGTCGACACGCCGACCTTGAGTGCGGCGATTGCCGGGATCAGGCGCTCGCGCAGCGCGTCGGCGGTGCTGTCGCCGACCGGCACGACGACCGGCAACGCCATGCAGCGCTCGCCCGCGGAGCCGAAGGCGGCGCCGGTCAGGTCGGCGACGACCTGGTCCATATCGGCGTCGGGCATCACGATGCCGTGGTTCTTCGCCCCGCCCATCGCCTGCACCCGCTTGCCCGCCGCGGCGCCGCGCGCATAGACGTAGTGCGCGATGTCGGACGAGCCGACGAAGCTGACCGCGGAAATCGCGGGATGGTCGAGGATCGCGTCGACCATCTCCTTGTCGCCGTGGACGACCTGCAATATGCCGTCGGGCAACCCCGCCTCGCGCATCAGTTCGGCGAGGCGCACGGGGACGCCAGGATCGCGCTCGCTGGGCTTGAGGATGAAGGCGTTGCCGGTCGCGATCGCCGGCCCGAACATCCACATCGGGATCATCGCGGGAAAGTTGAACGGCGTGATGCCCGCGACGACCCCGAGCGGCTGGCGTAGCGCATAGGTATCGATTCCCGGCCCGGCCCCCTCGGTATATTCGCCCTTCTGCGCGTGCGGGATGCCGCAGGCGAATTCGATGACCTCGAGCCCGCGCTGGACGTCGCCGCGCGCGTCGGCGACGACCTTGCCATGCTCGCTCGCCAGCAGTTCGGCGAGCTCCTGCATGTTCGCCTCGAGCAGTTCGCGAAAGCGGAAGAGCACGCGCGCACGGCGCTGCGGATTGGTCGCCGCCCATTCGGGCTGCGCGTCGGCGGCGGCCGCGACGGCGCGATCGAGATCGGCGGGAGTCGAAAAGGCGACGCGCGCCTGAACCTGCCCGGTGCTCGGGTTGAACACGTCGCCGGCGCGGCCGTTTTCAGGGCGCACGGAACCGCCGCCGGCGGTGTCGCCGGCGATCAAGGCGTCGATCTGTCTCATCGCTCTTCCTTACTGGCGCACGATCCATTCGTGCGCGGGGTCGTTGCGGAACACCCAATTACGCCGGGGTCCCGCCATCACGTTCAGATAATAGAGGTCATAGCCGTGCGGCGCGCCGACCGGATGATAGCCGCGCGGCACCATCACGACGTCGCCGTCCTCGACCGCCATCGTCTCGTCGATGTCGCGTTCGTCGGTATAGACGCGCTGGAAGGCGAATCCCTGCGGCGGCGACAGGCGATGGTAATAGGTCTCTTCGAGGAAGGTTTCCTCGGGGTAGGCATCGCGGTCGTGCTTGTGCGGCGGATAGCTCGACCAATGGCCGCCCGGCGTGATCACCTCGACGACGAGCAGGCTTTCGGCGGCATCGGCGTCGGACAGGATGTTGCGGACGTGACGCCTATTGGTGCCCTGTCCGCGCACCTCGACCTGCGCGGAACGGATCAGGCGGACGGCGCCGGTGCCCGTTCCCGGCGCGGTGCAGACCGCGACCTCGGCATCCGACCCCGCCTCGATGGTGTAGGATGTGCCGGCGGGCAGATAGACCGAGGTCGCGGCGCCGTCGAACACGCTCTCGCGGCCGCCGATCCCTTCGAAGCGCTCGCCGCCTGCCGCGACCGTCACCGTGCCGGTCAGCACGACGAGGCAGGCTTCGCGCCCCTCCTCGACATGCTCGTAGCGCTCGCCCGTCGCGAGGCGGACGACGCGGAAGCCGACATATGTCCAGCCGGCGCTTTCGGGCGTGATGTCGAGCACCGTACCGTCGGCATCGGGGGCGTGCGGGCGAACGAGCAATGTCATCAGACGAGCTCCGCCTGCTTCGCGAGCCGCTTCAGCGTGTCGAGGCCGAGCTGGCTGTATTCGCGGGGGTCGGCGACCGCCGGGTCCTGCTCGGCCTCGATCACGATCCAGCCCGAATAGTCCATATCGGCGAGTGCGCGCATGAAGGGGGCATAGTCGTAATCGCCGTCGCCCGGCGTCGTGAACATGCCGCCGACGACACCGTTGAGGAAGCTGGTCCCATCGGCGCGATATGCGTCATATTTGGCGGTGCGAACGTCCTTGCAATGGACGTGGGTGACGCGTTCGGGATGCGCCTCGATCACGTCGACCGGCTCGATTCCCCCGAACAGCGCGTGGCCGGTGTCGAGAACAATCCCGACATGGTCGCCGGTGGTGTCGAAGAAGCGGTCGAGTTCCTCGCGGGTCTCGACCACCGTGCCGAGATGGTGGTGATAGGCGAAGCGCAGCCCACGGTCGTTGATGAAGCGCGCGACCGTATCCAGCCTCTCGCCGAACCACCTCCAGTCGGCGGCGGGCAACACCGGATGCGTATCGAGCCGGCTGCCATAGCGGTCGCAATGCACCGCGTTGGACGTCTCGGCTAGGATGAAAACGCTCGAATCCATATATTCGAGCAAGGCGAGATGCTTCGCGAGCGCATCGATCTCGGCATCGGCATCGCGCACCAGCAGGTTCGACGAATACCAACCGCCGACGATATCGAGGCCATAGCCCGCCATGATCGGCGCCAGCACCTCGGGATCGCGCGGGAATTTGTTGCCGAGCTCGACCCCGTCGAAGCCGATGCCGCGCACGTCGGTTAGCAGCTCGTCGAGCGTTGTGTCGCCGCCGAGTTCGCGCATGTCGTCGTTGCACCAGGCGATCGGGCTCACGCCCCAGCGGATGCTCATCTCCCGTCTCCCTTGATCTTGTCCTCATAGGCGCGGCGCGCCGCCCGCACCTCGGCGCGGTCCGACACTTCGGGAACCGCGACGTCCCACCAGTGGCCGCCGGCTTCGGTCGTGATCGCCGGGTCGGTGTCGATGACGATCACATAGCTTTTGTCCGACTGCTTCGCGCGGGCGAGCGCCGCGTCGAGCTCGGCGAGGCCGCCGACCTTCTCGGCCGCCGCGCCGAGGCTGCGCGCATGGGCGGCGAAATCGATGTCGGGCAGTGCCCGATGCGCCGCGTCGGCGAGCAGATTGTTGAACGGACGCCCGCCGGTCCCCTGCTGCAGCCGGTTGATGCAGCCGAAGCCGCAGTTGTCGAGCAGGACGACGATGATCTTGTGCCCCAGCATCACCGAGGTCGCGAGCTCCGAATTGAGCATCAGATAGCTGCCGTCGCCGACCATGACATAGACGTCGCGCCCCGGGTCGGCCATCTTGACCCCGAGCCCGCCGGCGATCTCATAGCCCATGCAGGAAAAGCCATATTCGACATGATAGCCGCCGGGGCGATGGCTGCGCCAAAGCTTGTGCAGCTCGCCGGGCAGGCCGCCCGCGGCGCAGACGACGGTCGCGTCGGCGCCCGCCTGCCGCCACACCGCGCCGATCACCTGCGCGTCGGAGGGCAGCGCATCGCCGGGCGCGGTCGCCGCTTCCCACGCCGCGTTCCACTCGGCGACGGCCGTTGCGTTCGCGTTGCGCCAGGCGGCATCGACCTGCCAGCCGTCGAGCGTGTCGGCGAGCGCCAGCAGCGTCTCGCGCGCATCGCCCACGACCGCCTCGGCCCCCTGCTTGGCCGCATCGTGCGCCGCGACATTGATCTGGAGCAGCCGCTTGCCCGCGAACAGGGTGCGCGATCCGGTCGTGAAATCCTGCAGCCGCGTGCCGATGCCGACGATCAGGTCGGCCGCCTCGGCGGCGCGATTGGCGGCGCTGGTGCCGGTGACGCCGATCGCGCCGAGCGCCTGCGGATGATCCCAGGCAAGCGCGCCCTTGCCCGCCTGCGTCTCCGCGACCGGAAGGCCGGTGTCGGCCGCGAAGGCGGCAAGCGCGGCTTCGGCACCCGAATAAAGGACGCCGCCGCCCGCGACGATCAGCGGCGCCTTCGCCTCGCGCAGCGCCGCGACGAGTGCCGCAAGCTCGCGCATGTCGGCGCGCGGGCGGCGCTGGCGCCAGACGCGAGGCGCGAAGAAGGCTTCGGGATAATCGAAGGCCTCGGCCTGCACGTCCTGACACAGGGCAAGCGTCGCGGGTCCGCAATCGGCCGGGTCGGTGAGCACCGCCATCGCGCGCGGCAGCGCGTCGAGGATCTGCTCGGGCCGCGTGATGCGGTCGAAACAGCGCGACACCGGGCGGAAGCAATCGTTCGCGCTGACCGTCGCATCGGCGAAATCCTCGACCTGCTGGAGCACCGGGTCGGGGCGGCGGCTGGCATAGACATCGCCGGGCAGGAACAGCACCGGCAGCCGGTTGACATGCGCGAGCGCCGCCGCGGTCACCATGTTGGTCGCGCCGGGGCCGATCGAGCTGGTGCAGGCCATCGCGCGCTGGCGCCGCGAAGCCTTGGCAAAGGCGATGGCGGCGTGCGCCATGCCCTGCTCGTTATGGCCGCGAAAGGTCGGGAGCGCCGCTTCCATGCCGGCGAGCGCCTCGCCCAGCCCGGCGACGTTTCCGTGGCCGAAGATCGCCCATACGCCCGCGAAAAAGGGGATTTCGGCGCCGTCGATCTCGACCCGCTGCGCCGCGAGCCAGCGCGCCAGCGCCTGCGCCATCGTCAGCCTGACATATGTGTTCATGCCGTCACCTTAGCACGGCGCGCCGCCCGCCAGCCATCGACCAGAAAGCGCAGATTGTCGCCGAGCGCGCGCACCGCCGCCTCGTCGTCAATCGCGCCCGCCAGCCATTGCTGCGCGACGTCGTGAAAGATGGTGCGCCCGACCGCGAACCCCTTGACCAGCGGAAAGGGCGCCGCCGCGACGATCCCCGCGAGCAGTTCGTCCTGCGGCGCCGAGAGGCCGAGCAGGACGATGCCGCGGCACAGCGGATCGTGACGCCGGATCGCTTCCTCGCTCGCCGCCCATGCCGCGGCATCGGTGGTTGGTTCGAGCTTCCACCAGTCGGGATAGATGCCGAGCGAATAGATATGGTCGATCACCGCGGCGGTCGTGCCGCTGCCGATCGGACCGTGCTTCGACGCGATGATCTCGAGCAGGAATTCGTGGCGCGTCCGCCGGCAGGCGTCGAACAGCCGCATCAACTGCCGGTCCTGCCGCGCGCGCATCTCGGCATCGTCGTCGGGATGATAGAAAACCAGGCATTTCACCACATGATTGATCGGCCAGTCGCGCAGCGTCATGCCGACGTCGGGCGATCCTTCGAAGCAGAGCGGGCGCGACCCCGGTACCTCGATCGGCCGGCCGATCCAGTAAGGCAGGTCGGCCGCCGCCTCGAGCGCGCGGGCGCCGAAGCGGCCGTCGAGGAGCACGCCGTAGCAGGCGTCGCCCGCCGCCAGGTCGTGCAGCGCGTCGAGCGCCAGATTCTTGAAGCGATGGACGCGTGCGCCATCCGCCTCGCCGAGTTCGGCGAGCAGGTCGTCGAACTGGCTGCGATGATCGATCGCGAGCACGGTCAGCTCGTCGCGGTCGCCGTGGCGATTGGTCGACCAGTGGAGCTGTTCGAGCGCCGTGCTCTCGCGCAAGCGATGCGGCCATTCGCCGGCGAGAAAGCGCTGCAATTCGTCCCACGACGCCATCGCCGGCGCGCAGCCGTGGCGCGACACGACGAGCGCGCCGCAGGCATTGGCGATCTCGCAGCATTTCTCGAGCGGCATGGCCCGCAGCCAGCCGCGCAGGAAACCCGCCATGAAGGCGTCGCCCGCCCCGAGCACGTTAAACACCTCGATCGGAAAGCCGCGGCCGACGATGCCATCCGAAAGCACGGCGGGAATCGCGTCCGGAAAGGCGGTGCACCCTTCAGCACCGCGCTTGCAGACGATCAGCGCCGCGCTCTGCGCGCGGATCGCGCGCAGCGCCGCCAACGTATCGGTCGTGCCGCCGAGGATGTGAATCTCCTCCTCTGTGCCGACGATCAGATCGCACAGCGGCAGGATGCGCTGGAGCGCCTCGGTGACCGCGCCGTCGGCGACGAAGCGATCCTCGCCATTGTCCTTGCCGGCGAGGCCCCACAGCACCGGGCGATAGTCGATGTCGAAGACGACGCGGCCACCAGCCTCCTTCATCAGCTTTGCGGCCTTCAGGCTCGCCGCGAAGACGCCGGGCTGCGACAGATGGGTGCCGTTCACCAGCAGCGCATCCGCCGAGGCGACGAAGTCCGGGTCGATGTCGTCGGCGGCGAGCGCCATGTCGGCGCAATTCTCGCGGTAGAAGATCAGTGGAAAGGTATCGGGATCGCGGATGCCGAGGATAGCGAGCGCGGTCAGCCGTTCGGGGTCGGTGCTGACGCCGCGCGTCTCCACCCCCTCGCGTTCCAGCTCCTCGACGATGAAGCGGCCGAAATGATCGGCGCCGACGCGCGTGATCAGGCCGGCGCGCAGGCCGAGCCGGGCGGCGCCGACCGCGGTATTGGTCGGGCTGCCGCCGATATATTTGGCGAAGCTCGCCATATCCTCGAGCCGCCCGCCGATCTGTTCGCCATAGAGATCGATCCCCGCGCGCCCCAGCGTGACGACGTCCAATCGGCCCTCGCCGCCCGTTTCATGCCCTTGTTGCGCCATCGATTTCCAGACCATTTCCTTTTCGGTCTGTAACGCATATTCCAACTTTAGAATGTTTGCAACATATGTTTCATATAGAGGAGCGAATGGAATGCTCTAGCCGCTTTCGCCGCCGCGCGCCTTGCCGTCGGCGCGCGTCGCCTCGAAGGCGAAATTGATCACCAGCGCCTGCGCAAGACACATGGACGCCGACAGCGATCGGAATTTTCGCACCTCTGCCTCCCGAATCTGGAGAACATGCTCGGCGGGCTTGGCGACCGGGCTGACGAGGCTGTCGCTGATCGCGAGCACGCGGCCGCCATTGGCCCTGGCGGCGTTGACGACCGCGACCGTTTCTTCCGAATAGGGGTGAAAGCTGACCGCGATCAGCAGATCGTCGGAGCCGATCGCATGAACCTGCTGCAGCCCCAGTCCGCCGACGCCGTCGATGAACACCGCGCGCTTGCCCGCCTGGAGCAGCGAATAGGCGATGTAGGAGGCGACCGGGAAGGAGCGGCGAAAGCCGGTCACATGCACGGTATCGGCGGCCATCAGCAGGTCGACCGCCGCGCGCATGTCGGCGCCCGTCACCGTCTGGAGCAGGTTCTGGATCGCGAGGCTGTTACCCTCGACGAATTCGGACAGCAGGTTCGCGGGTTCGACATCCTGCGCGCTGGTCGCCTGATCGAGCTGGCGGACGCGCTCCGAATAGCCGAGCGCGGCGTTGTTGCTGAGCAGGCCGTCGCGGAACAGCCGCTGCATCTGGCTCGCCCCCTCGAAGCCGAAGCTCTTGGCGAAGCGGACGATGGCCGAGGGCTGGACGCCGCAACGCTCTGCGATCACCGCGAGGGTTTCGAGCGCGATATCGTTGGGTTCGTCGAGAATATAGCGAGCGATCTGCTTGAGCCGCTTGCTCAGCGTCTCATAGCGCTTCACGATCTCGGCGCGCAGTTCTTCCGCCGAAACGGGAGCGGTCGGAACGTCGGTCATCGGCTCTATCTTCCCTGTCATGCTGAAAACGGAATATCTGTTCAAATCTTGTAACGCAACTATCGCCCTGCGGCGCTTTTCACGCTATGGAACGAATGTTCCGCCATGTATATCTATAGAATATTATTTCAACTGGAGAGGCTGAATGCACGACATTGCACTGATCGGGGCCGGCAGGATCGGGAGAATCCATGCAGCGAATCTGGCCGCCAATCCTCGCTTGCGACTGGCCTGCGTCGTCGACCCCGTCGCAGAAGCGGCGGCGGCGGTCGCCGGACCCCATGGTGCGCGCGTCTCGACCATCGAGGAGGCGATTGCCGATCCGGCAATCGCCGGCGTCGTGGTGGCGAGCTCGACCGACACCCACCTCGCCTACAGTCTTGCGGCCGCCGAGGCCGGCAAGGCGGTCTTCTGCGAAAAACCGCTGGATCAGGATCTGGCCCGCGCGCGCGACGCGGCCGCCCGGCTCGAGGCGCTCGGCGCGCGGCTGTTCCTGGCCTTCAACCGCCGCTTCGACCCGAGTTTCGCGGCGCTGCAGGCACGGCTGGCGGCCGGCGCGGTCGGCGCGCTCGAAACGCTCCACATCATCAGCCACGACCCCGCGCCGCCGCCCATAGATTATGTCAAGGTATCGGGCGGCATCTTCAAGGATATGGTGATCCACGATTTCGACATGGCGCGCTGGCTGCTCGGCGAAGAGGTCGCCGAGGTGTTCGCCAGCGCCTCGGTGCTCGTCGATCCGGCGATCGGGGAGGCAGGCGACGCCGATACGGCGAAGACGATTCTGCGCACCGCGTCGGGGCGGCTGTGCGTGATCTCGTCGAGCCGGCGCAGCGGCTACGGTTATGACCAGCGGATCGAGGCCTTCGGGTCGAAGGGCATGATCCGCGCACAGAACCAGCTCGAAACGACGGTCGAGGTCTGGGGCGAAGAGGGCGCCGCCGCCGACCGTTTCCAGAATTTCTTCCTCGATCGCTATGCCGTCGCCTATGCGCGCGAGGCCGAGCATTTCGCCGACATCCTCGACGGCGCCGTGCCGCTGGTCGGCTTCCACGACGGCGTCGCGGCGCTCGCGCTGGCCGAGGCGGCCGCGCAGTCGGCGCGGACGGGCGAGCGGGTCGTGCTGTAATCGGGCGGGTGGGGCGCCCCCGCGGCGCTCCGCTTCGTCCAGCCATGAAAAAGGGCCGGGTTTCCCCGGCCCTTTTCTCTTGCGCCCCGCAGGATTTCAGAATTTGATCTGGACGCCGGTCTTGACCGAATAGCCGTAGCGCTCGACCTCGTCGGTGCGCGACGAAATGCCCTGGAAGACGCGATAGGGTTCGTCGTTGAGATTCGATCCTTCGAGGAAGATCGTCACATTCTTGACGACGTCATAGCCGATGCGCGCGTCCCACTGGTTGAACGCACCGACATAGAGATCAGTGTCGCTGTCCTCGCCCGGTTCGAGCAGATAGGGCGAGCGATAGGTATAGGCGATGCGCGCCGAAAGGCCGTATTTCTCGTAGGAGAGATAGGCCGACGCCACCCGGTTCGACTGGCTCGCGAGCGGCAAGCGCTCGGTACCGCGGCCCGGAATGCCCTTCGCACGCGATTTGACGAAGGTGATGCTGCCGCCAATGCTGAAGCCGTCGAGCGGCGCCGGCAGGAAGCTGAGTTCGGTCTGCGCGTTGATCTCCACCCCCTTGACGAAGGCGCTGTCGGCGTTGACCGGCATCGTCACCTGCGCATCGACGAGCGCCTGCCCGGCAAAGGTGCCGCTCTGCACCGTGGTCGCCGAATAGATCGGATTCGCGATCGTCTTGTAGAAACCCGCGACGCTGACGATGCCCTTGCGCCCGATGTAATATTCGGCCGCGAGGTCGTAGTTGGTCGAGGTCAGCGGCTTCAGGTTCGGATTGCCCATCTCGACTTCATTGTCGCCGGTGTTGACGATCGTCGTCGGCGCGAGCTGTTCGTAATTCGGCCGCCCGATCGCCCGCGTCACCGCAGCGCGGAGCACGAGCGACGGCGTCGCGTCCCAGCGCAGGTTGAGCCCCGGGAACCAGTCGGTGTAGCTCTGGCCGCCGAAGCTGTCGTAGGGCTTGCCGAGATCGGCGACGGTCGACGAATCGAGCACCGCCTTGGCGGCATAGTTGCTCTTCGTCTTTTCCATGCGGACGCCGGGAATGGCGGTGAAATCCCCCACCTTGATCGTCGCCATCGCATAGGCGGCGAAGATTTTCTCGCGGATCAGATAGTCGCCGGCGAGGCTGTCACCCAGCGTACCTTCCTCGTCGAGTTCGAAATTGTCGAAATTCGAATCGAAGAAGGCGTCGGCGCTCGGCCGGTCGATCGTGATGCCGAAGGGATAGCGGCCCTTGAAGATGCTCCCGATGGATTCGCCCTGCACCTCGTCGAAGCCGAAGGTGCCGTCATAACCGTCGTAGATCACCGATTCGGCGTCGTTGGTCTTGCGCCGCTTCGTATATTTCAGCCCGACCTTGATCGAGCTGTCGTCGCCGATGGCGATCGGGGCACGGAAGTCGGCGCGCGCCTGATACAGGTCCTCGCGTGCCCGGCGATGCTCGTAGCTGGTTTCGTCGAATTCATAGCTGGCGGGATCGAAAGCGCTCGCGTCGGGCCGGAACACAGGGATGCCGCCCGACAGATCATAGGTGCCGGTGACGCCTTCGCCCGCGAACGAGATTTCGTCGCGATGCGGGTCGCGCTTGTTGGCGCGGGTGTAGCTGCCCTCGACACGCAGCCAATTGTCGCCGAGGTCGAACTCGCCGCCGAGGGAAGCGGTCAGCGTGTCCGAATCCTCCTCACGCGAGCGCAGCGCCCGCGCAATCTCCGCCTCGGCGAAATCGCCGCTGGTCGCGGTCTGGTTCGTGATCTCATCGTCATCGAGATCGATCGTGAAGCCGGGGCGCGATTCGCGGTCCTTGTATTTCGAATAGAGGAAGCGCGCATAGGCCTTCACATCGTCCGTCGGCCGCCAGTCGAAATTGGCGACCGCGCCATAGCGCTGACGCCGGGTATGATAGTCGCGGATCGTCTGGCGGAGCGGTACGAATTCGCCGTTCACCTCTTCCCACTTGCCGCCCGACTGGACATTCTGTGCCTCGAACTCGCGGCTCGAATAATTGAACGCCAGCACGACGCCGAATTGCCGGTCGGGGCCGAAGCGCGTTCCGATCGACGCGTCCATTTCATAGGGATGCTTTCCATTGAGATCATATTTGCCATAGGAACCGCGCAGGCTGCCGAAGGTGCCCGGCCGGTCGAAGGCGGTCACGGTCTCGATATTGGCGGCGCCGGCGATCGCATTGGCGTCCATGTCGGGGGTCAGCGTCTTCGACACGGTGACCGCACCGATCAGCGCCGAGGGGATGTCGTCGAGCTTTACCTGCCGCGAATCGGGTTCGGGCGCGGCGGCGGTCTGGCCGTTGAGCGTCACGTTGAGCAGGTCGGGCGACACGCCGCGGACGGTCAGATAGCGCCCCTCGCCCATGTCGTTGGCGACGCTGAGGCCCGGCAGGCGGCGCAGCGTTTCCGCGACATTCTGATCGGGAAGGCGCCCGACGTCGTCGGCGCGCACCTGGTCGACCTGCGAATCGGAATCGCGCTTCGATTCGAGCGCGGCGCGGTCGGCGGCGCGGCGGCCGCTGACGACGATCGTGCTGTCCTGCCCCGCCTCCGCTTCCTGCGCCCAGGCGCCCGTCGCCGGAACCGCCAGACAAGTGGTGAGCATAAGCGCCCGTGCGAACCGCCGTGTCATGATCATCGCCTCCTCCCCGGCACGACTCCCTGTCGCGCTCGTTTCGAGACAATAATGACACAATTATTCCATATTGCAAGCAAAATAGAATATATCTTGCATCGGTGGCGGACGCAGCTATGAAAGAGGGGACATTCCTGTGCCATGGAGGATGCCGTGAAACCGATCTTTCTGCTGTCCGCCGCTCTGCTCGCCGGCTGTGCCGCGACGCTCGGACCGACCGCCGCGGTCCCTGCCGCCGAAGGGCTCGAGCTCGAAAAGGTGGTGATGCTGATGCGGCACGGCATCCGCCCTCCGACCAAGCCCCAGGTCGTGCCGCCGGGCTATTCGAACGAGCCATGGCCGAACTGGCCGGTCGATTTCGGGCTGCTGACGCCGCGCGGCGCGGCGGGTGCCAGGCTGCTCGGTGAAAGCGACCGCATCTGGTTCGGCGCACGCGGGCTTTTCCCCGCCGGCTGTCCGGCCGCCGGCAGCATCGTGCTGAAGGCAAGCTACAAGCAGCGCACGATCCGCACCGCCGAAAGCTGGGCCGACGGATTCATGCCCGGCTGCACCGCCCCGGTCGCGCATCCGGCCGACGAGGCCGGCGACGCGATCTTCCACGGTCTCGAAAGCGGCCCCGCCTGGTTCGACGGCCAGCGCGCCTATGACGCGGCGATCGCGCAGGCGCCGGGCGGCGACATCGCCGCCGAGACCGCACGCCACCGCGGCGAGCTGACCTTGCTCGCGAAGGTTCTGAACTGCCCGATGCCTGCTTGCCCGTTGACGGCCGAACCGAGCCGGCTCGTGGGCCAGACGCACGACCGTCCCGACATGGAGGGGCCGCTCGACGTCGCCTCGACCGCGAGCCAGACGCTGCTGCTCGAGTATCTGGAGGGCATGCCGATGAGCGAGGTCGGCTGGGGCCGGGTGAGCCGTGCCGAGATCGAGACGCTGCTGCGCTTCCACCCGCTGAAGTTCCGCTATGCGAACCGCCCCGCCTATATCGCCCGCGGGGCCGCCCGCGCCATCGTCGGCGAGATCGTCGCAGCGCTGAGCGAACAGGGTCCGAAGCTGACGCTGCTTGCCGGTCACGACACCAATGTCGCCGACGTCGGCGGCTATTTCGACCTGCACTGGCACGTCCCGAGCTATCCCGCCGACGAAGTCCCCCCCGGCAGCGCGCTGGGCTTTGAGCTCGTCCGAGACGCGAAGGGCGGCCGCTACGTCCGGGCCTTCTATCGCGCGCAGACGATGGACCAGCTCCGCGACCTCGAGCCTCTGAACGCGGGTAAAGCGCCGTTCCGCGAATATCTGCCGATCCCCGGCTGCGGCAATTCGACCGCCGCCACCGCCTGTAGCTGGGCCGCCTTCACCGGCCTGACCGCCGGCGACTAGGGGTCGGGCCCATCGGCCGTGGGGCGGCATCCGCCGGGACCAGCACGCCCCGAGCCCAGATGGCGATCGGCAAAGGCGATATAGGCCGCCCAGTCCTGCGCGGTGATGTCATGCTCGCCGCTGCGGATGTGATAGCCGATGCATCCGCCGATCGTGCGATCGGGCGGCGGCATGCTGTCCGCCCCGAGCCCGGGCAGACCGAACAGGCGATAGACCGGATCGGCGCCGCGCGCGGCGAGAAACTCGCCCTTGGGATCGGACCACCAATCCTGTGTCGCGCTGGCGACATAGACGGGGCGCGGAGCGATCAGCGCGATCAGCTCGTGTGCGTCGACCGGCAGGTCGCCGGCGCGCCCGGCGTAGGTCTTGAAGCGCGGGGCGAACCAATAATCGTTCATCACCCGGATCGTTTCGCCGAAATCGCGGCGATAGAGCGAAGCGCCGCCTTCGCCGCTGTCATTCGACACGACCATCGCGAAGCGCGGATCGACGGCGCCGGCCCATAGCGCCGCCTTGCCGTATCGCGAATGGCCGATCACGATCACGCGGCGCCGGTCGACATCGGCGTCGGTGGCAAGATAGTCGTAGACGCGGCTGAGCCCCCACGCCCAGGTCGCGATCGCCCCCCAGCCGTCGGGAGCGGAGGGGCTGATCGCATAATGCGGCTGGATGCTGTCGGCGCGCTGGCCCTCGCCGTCGGGATAGAGATCGCCGGGAAAGAAGGTCGCGACGCCATAGCCCGCGGCCAATATCCGCACGATCGGCCATTGCCCGGCCTCGATGCCGCGCGACGCGGCGGTCGCGCGGTGTTTGACGATCCCCTGGCCCGGCGCCGCGACCCAGCCGTGCGCGATGGCGATCGCCGGGTCGGGGTCGACCGCCTGGTTGCCGTGGAAATTCAGCCCGACGAACAGCGGCACCGGCGCCTTCGCACCGGCGGGAAGATAGATGAGCACCGAGGTCTGCGGCCCCTGCTCGCGGCCATCGAGATAAAGCGTCACCTGCTTGCGCACGGCCCGGCCGTTCAGCGCGTGACGGTCGAGGTCGGTCACCACGGCGCGCATGCCCGCGGGCGCCGGCGGCGCCACGCCATAGATATGGTGCCGGAAGAGCGCGAGAAGTTCGGGCCGACGCCGCGCGGTCCACTCGGCCGCGCTCGTCACGCGCGTTCCGTCCGCCATCGCGAGCGGATCGGGCAGGCGATAGGGGGCGACCTTCGCCTCGTCGGCATTGCCGTCAAGTTGCGCCTGCGCCGGAACCGCGGCGAGCAGCAGCGCCAGCATCGCTGAAAGGGAGCGAGGCCGGATGCGCTTGTCGTGCACCCGGCCTCTCCCCCTTTTTTCGCGTCCGCGGTCAGAAATTGACGTGGAATCCGATCTGGTAGGACCGATCGAGCTGGTTGGCGAGCGAGGGCTGGAGCGGCGTTCCATAATATTGATTCTGATAGGCGACCGTGGCGTTGACCATGTCGGCCTTGATCGAGAACCAGTCGTTCACATTGTAGGTTGCCGAAATGTCGAACGATTCCTGCGGCGCGTTCCATACGCTGAGGTCCGGGTCGGCATTGTTGCTCTGGATGCTGCGCGAACGCCAGTTGTACGAGACGTGGAGCGAGACCGGTCCCTTCTCGTAGATGCCGGTGATATTATAGGCGTGCTTCGACAGTTGATCGGCGGGAACCCGGCGGTCGATGTCGACGACGTCGAGCTTGCTGTCGACATAGGTGTAGTTGCCCTGGATGCCGAGGCCCGAGAGCAGGCCGGGCAGGAAATCGAAGAATTGCTGATAGGTGATCTCGAAGCCCTTGATCCGGCCGTCGCCGCTGTTGCGCGGACGGCTGACCTGATAGACCTCGCCATCTATCGTCTCGTCGGCATAGAATTTCTGGATGAAGCCGCTGACATCCTTGCGGAACAGCGCCACCGCCACATAGTCCGACTTGCCGAAATAATATTCGAGGCTGGCGTCATACTGGTCGGCCTTGGTCGGCGCGAGCGCGGGGTTGCCGCCGCTCGCGGTCATGCTGGTCGGGTTGAGCAGCAGCGCGGGCGAAAGATTGCCATAGTCCGGCCGGGTGATCGCCTTCGACCAGGCGAGGCGCAGGAAGAGGTCGGGCGTGAACTGGAAGCGGATATTGGCGCTCGGCAGCCAGTTCTCGTACGGCTTGCCCCCGGTCAGCGGCTGGTAATCGCCATTTTCATCCGCGACGAGCACGGTCTGTTCGCCATCGGTGCGCACGTAGCGCAGGCCGACATTGCCGTCGACCGGCAGCGCCCCGATGTCGAACCCGAACTGTGCCTTCGCATAGCCCGCGAGCGTCGTCTCGCGATAGTCGTAATGGCTGCCCGGATCGGGGGCGGGGTCGCCCGGCAGCAGACCGAACAGCGCGCGGGTGCGCGCCGCGCTGTTCATGAAGCGATGCTGGATCGCGACCCACTGGTTGGTCGAAACATCCTGATCGGTGAACAGATCGGCGGGCGTCAGCTCGTTGATCGCCGAATAGGGCTGGGTGAGCCCCGCGCCGCCCTGCGAGAAGAAGTCATAGATGGCGCGGTGATGCGCCCAGCGGAATCCTGCCTCGAGCGTCTTGATCGGTCCGGCATCGAGCTCATAGCTCGCATCGACGCGGAACGACGGCTCGCGGCCGTCCTGCTGGGTGCCATATTCGAAATAGCTGACGTCGCCAAAGGCGTCGGGGTCGGTGAGGTCGACACCGGAGACTGCGACATCGGGGGTATCGCCCTCGAGGCTGAGGTCCGCGCGGCCCGCGCGCGTCTCAATCGTCGCGCTGCGATAATAGAAGGGGCCGTGGCTGCGCACATAGGAGCCTTCGGCCGACAGGGTGAGACGGTCGGCCGTATATTTGCCGCCGAAGGCGATATTGATCGTGTCATAGGGATTGTCGGCCTGGCCGGCGGTCGATTTCACGACGGGATTGGCCAGCGAATAGGTCGCGGGCACGCGCGACCCGTCCTTGAAAGCGGGCGTGTCGATCCCGGTCGTCGCTCCGTCGGTCTGGACCGAAAGCTGCTGGGTATAGGAATGACCGCCCGAATGACTGTAGATCGTATCGAGATGCAGCTCGAGCGCGTCGCTCGGCCGCCATTGCAGCGCGCCGTAGAAGCCCGAACGAACGCGGTCGCCGGTCTCGTAGCGCGGGCGCACCTGCGTCGGCATCGTCACCGCATCGCCGCTGCCGCCCGTCGCGCCGTCGCCATCGACGTCGAACAGGTTGGCGACATCGGCATAGCTGTTGGTCGAAACCTGATAGCCGCCCGAATAATAGCGTTCGAACTGGGCGCCCAGCAGCACCCCAATCTCGCCGATGCCGGTCTGCCAGCGGTTGGAGACGACGCCCGAGATGCGCGGGCCCGCCTTGTCCTGGAATTCCGAATAGGTCGCCGACCCGGTCAGCGCGACGTGGAAACCGTCGAAATCGAACGGATGCGCGGTATGGATATTGATCAGGCCGCCGAGCCCGCCCTCGATCTGGTCGGCGGTCGCGGTCTTGTAGACGTCGACCCCCGACAGGATGTCCGACGAGAAATCGAGCAGATGCGCGACGCGATCGGTGGTGCCGAAGAGCTGGCGCCCGTTGACCGTCGTCATCACCTGCTTGAGGCCGTGGACGACATAGGCATTGCCTTCGCCGCGCGTGTTGCGCGAAATCTGAACGCCCGGAATCCGCTGCAACGTCTCGGCGATATTGGTGTCGGGAAGCTTGCCGATATCCTCGGCGACGATCGAGTCCTGGATCTGGCCCGAATCGCGCTTGATCGCGGCGGCACTTCCCAGCGAGGCGCGCAGGCCGGTGACGACGATCTCCTCGGCCGCGCCTTGCTCCGTGCCCGCCGCATCGGCCGCCTGCGCATGCGCCGTCGTCGCGCTGGCCAGCATGAAGACCGCCAGAGCGGTCGAGCCCAGTAATGAAATCCTGTCAGACATATTCTTCTCCCGCTGGACTCGGGTTCGCGCCCGCCCTGTCTCGAAAAATGCGAGAATATCAATCTACCTTCGTGATATTTCAGTCAAGGTATTTCATCTGAAAAATCTGGCCAAATGGCGATTTCACCATCTAAATGTTGAGATATCAGATAAATATCTTCGCGCTGGCGCAGCCCGCGCCGGGGACTGTCCCGCGAATCACCAGTGCCACAGGGTCCCGTCGGCGAGCCGGGCCACCGGAAGCTGCTTGGGCTGATAGGGATATTTGGCCGCGAGCGTTTCGTCGATCGTGACGCCGTGGCCCGGCGTCTCGCCCGCGATCAGATAGCCGTCCGCGAAGCGGTAATCGTGCGGGAAGACCGCGTCGGTTTCAGACGTATGGCGCATATATTCCTGGATCCCGAAATTGGGCACCCAGCTATCGAAATGGAGCGCGGCCCCCATGCAGACGGGCGACAGGTCAGTCGCGCCGTGGCAGCCGGTGCGCACCTGATACAGCGCCGCGAGGTCGGCGATGCGGCGCAGATGGGTGAGGCCGCCGGCATGGACGACGGTGGTGCGGATATAGTCGATCAACTGGTTCTGGATCAGTTCGCGACAATCCCAGATCGTGTTGAAGACCTCGCCGACCGCGAGCGGGGTCACCGTATGCTGGCGGATCAGACGGAATGCTTCCTGATTCTCGGCCGGGGTCGCATCCTCCATCCAGAACAGGCGATAGGGCTCGAGCGCCTTGCCCAGCCGGGCGGCCTCGATCGGGGTCAGGCGGTGGTGGACATCATGCAGCAGCTCGATCTCGTCGCCGTGCACCATGCGCAGCCGCTCGAACAGCTTGGGCGCGTGGTTCAGATAGGCGGAGGTCGACCACAGCGTCTCGGTCGGCAGCGCCGCGTCGGCGGGCTCGTAATATAGGTCGCCGCGTCCCACGCCATAGGCGCCCTTGACGCCCGGAATGCCGCTCTGCGCCCGGATCGCGCGATAGCCCATCTCGCGATAGGCCCCGACCTGATCGACCGTCGCCTCGATATCGGCGCCATTGGCATGGCCATAGACGAGCACGCCCTCGCGCGATCGGCCGCCGAGCATTTGATAGAGCGGCAGTCCCGCCGCCTTCGCCTTGATGTCCCACAGCGCGGTATCGACCGCCGCGATCGCCGCCATCGTCACCGGCCCCCGCCGCCAATAGGCGCCGCGATAGAGGAACTGCCAGATGTCCTCGATCCGATGCGCGTCGCGCCCGATCAGATTGGGGATGACATGGTCGGTCAGATAGCTGGCGACCGCCAATTCGCGGCCGTTGAGCGTCGCATCGCCGATCCCGGTCAGCCCCTGGTCGGTCTCGATCACCAGCGTCACGAAATTGCGCCCCGGGCAGGTGACGATCACCCGCGCCCCGCGGATGCGCAGCACCCCGTCTCCGCTCGCCGACGATCCGCCCTCCGCCTCGCTCACCTGCATCATCCTTTCGATCCGAGTTATCAGACCAATTGCACGATGCCTGCCAACAAGCAAGGGGCGACTAAAAGGCCGCGAGTCGCTCCGAACGGGTGCGCAGTTCGGCCGCCTCGGCCTGGACGCGGCGGATGCCGTCGAGTTCGGTGGCGCGCAGCAGATTGTCGATCACGCGGCCAAGATGATCGCGCATCGTCTTGCGCGCCCGCGGCCCGTCGTGCGCCGCGATCGCATCGAGGATGGCGCGATGGTCGTCGATCATCGGCTTGACCCCCGCGGCCCGCGAGCGCGCGAGCATCCGTTCGCACAGCGGCGAGCGGTGCCGGACGTCCCACAAGGTCTCGATAACCAGCACCATCGCGTCATTGTTGGTCGCGCGCGCGATCTGCAGGTGAAAGGCGCGGTCGGCGACCTCGTCGTGAAGCTCATGCTCATTTTCCGCGATCATCGCGTCGAGGCTTTCGCGAAGGCTGGCAATCGCCGCCGCATCGGCGGTGACGGCGGCCAGCGCCGCGCATTCCCCCTCGATCAGCCGCCGCGCCTCGGTCAGTTCGAATGCGCCGATGTCGAGCTCGCTGGCATGGAGGCCGCCGCTCGGCCGTCCGGTCACATAGACGCCCGATCCGCGCCGTGCCTCGACCAGCCCCAATATCTCCATCCCGATCATCGCCTCGCGCACCGTCAGCCGGCTGACCTCGAAGCGCTCGACCAGCGCGCGCTCGGGCGGCAACCGGTCGCCGGGCACATAGCGACCCGACGCGATGTCAGCCTGCAAGGCACCGATGATCGCCTGATAGAGTTTCGGGGCGGCTGGATTCGTCATGGCATCTCCTTCACGGACGGGATTATCCGATCGGCGCGGCGCTGTCACCGTTGTCAGCGAATGGGACTTGCATCGGTCTGTCAAATTGGCAAATTGTTATCAGATAGAAAATGGAGCGGATGATGGACCTGTCGCGGCGACACCTCTTGCAAGCGGGCTTGGCCGTGCCGGTCGTGCCGCACGCGCTCGCCGCCGCCTCACCCACCGACGCTGCCGAGCCCCTTCACCGTTCGCTGCTCTGGTACACCAAACCGGCGAGCGTCTGGACCGAGGCGCTGCCCATCGGCAACGGCCGGCTCGGCGCGATGCTGTTCGGCGGGGTCAAGCGCGAGCGGTTCCAGCTCAACGAGGATACGCTCTGGTCGGGCGGCCCTTATTCGAACGTCAACCCGCGCGCGCGCCGGGCCTTGCCCATGGTGCGCGACCTGATCTTCGCCGGCCGCTATGCCGAGGCCGAGGCGCTGGCCGACGCCGAGGTGCAGGCGGTGCCGATGCGCGAAATGGCCTATCAGGCGCTCGGCGACCTCCACATCGACCTCGTCGGGGTCAACGAGACCGGCGCCGAACAGTATCGCCGCGAGCTCGACCTCGACAGCGCAATCGCGCGGTCACGCTTCGTCGCCGAGGGCGTCGCCTACACGCGCGAGGCCTTCGCCTCCGCCGCCGATGGTGTGATCGTGGTTGCGATCGGCGCCGAGGGCGGGACGATCGATGCCGAATTCGCACTGAGCTCGGGCCAGCGTGTCGATGTGGAGGCTGTGGGCAGCGAGATCAGGATGCGCGGCCGCAACAACGCGGATCGCGGCATCACCGGCCGCCTGTCGTTTGAAGCGCGCGCGCGCGTCCGCGCCGACGGCGGGCGCATCGAGGTCGACGGGCCGGTCCTGCGCGTCGTCGGTGCCCGCTCGATCGAGCTGATCTTCGCCGCCGCCACCAGCTTTCTCAGCCCGACCGATGTGTCAGGCGATCCGGCCGCCAAGGTCCGTACCGTCCTCGACGCGGCGGCGGCGATGCCGCCCGCGACGCTGCGCGAACGCCATGTCACCGAGCATCGCCGCCTGTTCCGTCGCCTCGCACTCGACCTGCCGCGCGGAAAGCGTGCCGACCAGCCAACCGACCAGCGGCTCGAACATGCCGGCGATGGTGACGACCCGTCGCTCGCCGCGCTCTATGTCCAGTTCGCGCGCTATCTGATGCTGGCCAGCTCGCGCCCCGGCAGCCAGCCCGCCAATCTTCAGGGAATCTGGAACGAGAGCAACCAGCCGCCCTGGGGCTCGAAATATACGATCAACATCAATACCGAGATGAATTACTGGCCGGTCGACACCGCCAACCTGTCCGAGTGCATCGAGCCGCTGGCGAAGATGGTCGAGGAACTGGCCGTTTCGGGCGCGCACACGGCGCGGGAGATGTACGGCGCGCGCGGCTGGGTCGCGCATCACAACACCGACCTCTGGCGCGCGTCGGGACCGGTCGACCATGCCCGTACCGGGCTGTGGCCGACGGGCGGTGCCTGGCTCGCCTGCCAGCTTTGGGATCATTGGGATTTCCACCGCGACCGCGCCTGGCTGGAGCGCATCTATCCGCTGCTACGCGGCGCGGTGCTGTTCTTCCTCGATACGCTGGTGCGCGATCCTGACACTGGCTTCATGGTGACCAACCCGTCGCTGTCGCCCGAGAACGAGCATGGCCACGGCAGCACGCTCTGCGCGGGACCGGCGATGGACATGGCGATCCTGCGCGACCTGTTCGACCGCACCGGCGCCGCGGCCGCCGCGCTCGACCGCGATGCGAAGCTGCGCGGCGAGATGGCCGCGATGCGTGCACGCCTCGCCCCGCTGCGCATCGGCAAGGCGTGCCAGCTTCAGGAATGGCAGGCGGATTGGGACGGCGATGCGCCCGACCCGCACCACCGCCATGTCTCGCACCTCTATGCGCTCTATCCGAGCCTCCAGATCGCGCCGGACAGGACGCCGGCGCTCGCCGCGGCGGCACGCACGTCGCTCGATACGCGCGGCGACGACGCCACCGGCTGGGGTCTCGGCTGGCGGCTCAACCTGTGGGCGCGGCTGCGCGACGGCGCCCGCGCGCATCGCATCCTCATCGACCTGTTGTCGCCCGGGCGCACCTATCCCGACATGCTCGACGCGCACCCGCCCTTCCAGATCGACGGCAATTTCGGCGGGGCGGCCGGTATTCTCGAAATGCTTGTGCAGAGCGACGGAGAGACGGTCGACCTTCTGCCCGCGCTCCCGCCCGGATGGGACGAGGGGGTGCTGACCGGCGTGCGCGTGCGCGGCGGCTGCGCGATCGATGTCCGGTGGCGCGACCGGCGGGTCGAGCGGGTCGCCCTGCACCCCGAACGCCCGCTTGCCTTCACGGTGCGCGGCCCGGCCGGGCGCGCCCATATCCGCGGTGCGCCCGGCGAAACGGCGATTCTGACGGCGGCGGATTTCGCCTAGGCTCCGGCGCCGATATTCCCCCTCACGGCGTCGAACTGCGCCGCCACATGGCGGGCATAGGGCAGGCCGTCCTCGCGGATCACCAGTGCGTCGCCGTCCCACGCGATGAGGTCGCGCCGCTCAAAATCCGACAAGGCGCTGCGTGCCGGCGCGATCTCCTCGGCTCCCAGATGCGCACGCCCGTTGCACAGCAGATCGCGGATATGCCCCGCGCGCCGCTGCTCGCCCGCATCGACCCGAACCCCGCGCACCGCGGCAAGCCGTCCCGCGCCGACGAGGTCGCGATAGGAACCCGATTTTTTCTCGTTCTGGACGATCAGGTCGGGAAATTTGCTGATCGCGCTGGCGCCGAAGCCGAGCAGGACGGGAGCGTCGTCCTCGGTAAAGCCCTGGAAATTTCGGTTCACCCGGCCCTCGCGCGCGGCGATAGCGAGCGAATCGTCGGGCCGCGCGAAATGATCGAAGCCGACGGGGATATAGCCCGCCGCGGTCAGGCGCCGATAGCCGAGCCGGGCCTGCTCGAAGCGGAGCCGCTGGTCGGGCAGTCGGCCCACGTCGATCCGCCGCTGGCGCGGGATCATCTGCGGCAGATGGGCATAGCCGAAAAAGGCGATACGGCTCGGCGCGAGGCGGATCGCATCGTCGATCGTCGCCTCGACGTCGGCCAGTTCCTGCCCCGGCAGCCCGTACATCAGGTCGAAGTTGATCGCGTCGATGTCGCGCAGGCGCAGCGCCGCCACGACGCGCTCGATATGCGAGAGCGGCTGGATGCGCCCGATCGCCTGCTGAACATGCGGCGCGAAGGTCTGGACGCCGAGGCTGACCCGCGTGACATGCGCTGCCGCGAGCACCAGCGCCCATTCAGGCGAGAAGCCGCGCGGGTCGAGCTCGATCGAGACGTCGGGCCGGTGCGCGTCGAAGACGGTGAGCAGCAGGTCGAGCAGACGCACAAGCTCGACCGGCGCGATCGCGTTCGGGCTGCCGCCGCCGAAGGCGATGCGGCGAATGCGGCCTCGTCCACCCAGCCGCCTGGCGACGAGCGCGATCTCCGACCGGAGCGCCATCAGATAATCGCCCTGCCGCTGCTTGCGCCCGGCCGCGCCGGTGTTGCAGCCGCAATACCAGCAGATGCTCTCGCAGAAGGGGATATGGACATAGAGCGAGACCGGCGTGGCGGATTCCACGACATCAAGCGCACGCACCTGATCGTCGGCGCCGACGTCTTCGGTGAACTCCATCGCGGTCGGATAGCTGGTGTAGCGCGGCACCGGTTTGGCGAGCAGATCGGGATGATAGGACCACATGTGCGCATCCTATGCCCTCATCCCTGCCTCGGCATTGACCGGGATCAATGGCGGCCGTTCAGCAGCAGCGTTTCGGTCCGCCCGCCTTGCCGCGGCGGTCGCCGACCGCATGGCAGGCCTTGGCGCAGTCGCGGCGCTGCCCGGGGTCGGCAGGATCGCCCGGCACCATCATCCGATGCGAGGCGCCGCCGCACGCCGGAATGGTCAGCACGCGCACCTCGGCCGCGACGGGCGGCTGCATCAGCGCCGCCGCGGCCAAGGCAAGCGCGACATCCCGCACGGTCATGGCGCCTCCTCCTCGTCCTCGACGAAGATGCGGAGCGCGGCGCCGTCGAGATCATCGAACTGCCCGCCGCGCAGCGACCAGAAGAAGGCGGCGAGGCCAATCAGCCCGAGGCCCAGCGCAACCGGAATCAGGACGAGCAGGCCGTTCACCGTGCCGCGCCCTTCAGCCGCAGCGCGTTGCCGACGACGATCAGCGACGACCCCGACATGGCGATGGCGGCGACCAGCGGCGTCACATGGCCGAGGAAGGCGAGCGGCACCGCGACGATATTATAGCCGATCGCGAGCATAAAATTCTGCCGCACGATCGCCTGCGTCCGCCGCGCGACGCGGATCGCCTGCACCACCGGCATCAGCCGGTCGCCGAGGAAGATGCAGTCGGCGGCATTCTTGCCCGCGTCGCTCGCCGACCCCGGCGCGATCGAGGCATGGCCGGCGGCGAGCGCAGGACCGTCGTTGAGGCCGTCGCCGATCATCAGCACTCGGTGCCCCGCCGCCGCCTGCCGCGCGATGGCGGCGAGCTTGTCCTGCGGGCTCATGCCGGTCTGGGCGGTCAGGCCGAGCGAGCGCGCCACCGGCGCGACGGCGGCGGCGCGGTCGCCCGACAGGATGCTCGGCGCGACGCCCGCCTGACGCAGCGCGGCGATCGTGTCGGCGGCGTCGGGACGCAGCGCGTCGGCAAAGCGGACGGTCAACGCCGGTGCGCCGTCGATCGCGAGCTGGGTCGCGAGCGCGCTGTCGGCGACGGGCCGGGCGAGACGGCCCAGCGTCACCGTGCGGCCTTCCCATTCGGCCTCGATCCCGAAGCCGGGGGTTTCGCGTGTCACCTCCACTGCGAGCGGCGTCACGCCCGCTGCGGTCAGATCACGGGTCAGCGCCTCGCTGAGCGGGTGACGGCTCGCGCGCGCCAGCGCGAGCAGCAGCGCGCGGACGGTCGCGTCCGCCTCGTCCAGATTGGTCGCGACCGGGCGGCCGAGCGTCAACGTTCCCGTCTTGTCGATCATCGCGCGGTCAACCTCGGCCAGCCGTTCGAGCGCCGACCCGTCCTTCACCAGCACCCCGACGCGCATCAGCGTGCCCGCCGCGACGATCTGCGCCGCCGGCACCGCGAGGCCGAGCGCGCAGGGACAGGTGATGATCAGCACCGCGACCGCGATCAACAGGCTGTGATGCCAGCCCGCCCCGGCCACCATCCACCCCGCGAAGGCGAGCAGCGCCAGCGTGTGGACCGCGGGCGCATAATAGCGCGCCGCGCGGTCGGCGATGCGAACGTAGCGCGACTTGCCCTGCGCCGCCTCGCCCATCAGCCGCGCGATGTCGGCGATCGCGGTGTCGGCGCCCGCCGCGGTCACCCGGACGCGGATCGGCGCCTCGACGTTCAGCGTTCCGGCGTGGACCGGATCGCCGAGCCGCACCTCTTGCGGCGCGCTCTCGCCGGTCAGCAGCGACAGGTCGATCCGGCTGGCGCCGCCGGCGATGACGCCGTCCGCCGACAGGCGCTCGCCCGCGGCGACGAGCATCACCATGCCGGGCTGGAGCGCGGTAGCATCGACCCAGCGGCTCGTCTCGTCGGCGCCGACGACCATCGCGCCGGTGCCCATGTTGCGGAGCAGCGCGGTCACCCCACCGCGTGCGCGGTCGCGCATCACGCTATCGAGCCAGCGGCCGCAGAGCAGGAAGAAGAGCAGCATGACCACGCCGTCGAAATAGGCGTGGGGCCCGTGCGTCGCGGTTTCGTAGAGGCTGAGCGCGGTCGCGATCAGCACCCCGATGCTGATCGGCACGTCCATGTTGGTCCGGCTGTGGCGCACCGCGCGCCACGCCGAGCGAAAGAAGCTGCGCCCGGCATAGGCGACCGTCGGGAGCGCGATCGCCGCCGAGAGCCAGTGGAACAGGTCGCGCGTCACGCCGCTCGCGCCCGACCAGACCGACACCGACAGCAGCATGATGTTCATCATCGCGAAGCCGGCGACCGCGACCGCGCGCAGCAGCGCCCGGCTGTCGGACGCGCCGCCATCGACCTCGGCCGGACCGTCGCCGATCGGATGCGCCTCGAACCCGAGCAGCGAGAAGGCGCCGATCAGTTCGGGCGTTTCCGCATCGGAGGTGCAGGAGATATGCACGCGCTTTTCGGTGAAATTGACCCGCGCCGCAGCGATCCGCCGATCGCGCACCAGCCCCTGCTCCAGCTTGGCGATGCAGCCCGCGCAGCGGATGTCGGGCACTGCGAAATCGCGCTCGACGAGCAGGGCGGCGGCCTCGGTCATTTCAGGTCGACCCGATAGCGCGCCTCGTCGGCGCCGCGGTGCACCGACAGGTCGAGCTGCCAGCGCCCGGCGGGCAAGCCCTCGACCGAACGCAGCGCGCCGTCCTCGACGGCCGCGAAGCGCAGCGCGCGCGCGGGGGCGCGGCCGAGCGGGTGGCGCAGCGTCGCGACCACGCGCAGCCCCGCGACCGGCGCGCCGTCCTTGCGGATCGTCAGCCGGACATGCCGGTCCGCATCAACCGTGACGCTCCGATCCCAGCCGAGCCGGTCCTGCGCATCGGCGCGAGCCAGCCATTCGTTGTAATGCTGGCTCGCGACATAGCTGTTGTCGACGACGGTGCCGCCGAAGGTCGACAGCGCAAAGCTCGCCATGACCATATTGACGCTGATGACGACGCCGAAGAAGGCAATCAGGATCATCGCCGCATGGCGTCCGGTGAAGGGCTTGCGCTTGCGCTTGTCGGTCATGGCTGCGTCCCCGGCCGGTCGAACGGAATGGTCTCGCTATCGCCGCGCGGATCGTCGTCGAGCGCGCGCACCGCGATGGTGAAATCCTGCCGCGCCGGCCCGTCGCCGGGGGCGACGACGAACAGCTTCGCGCTCGTCACGCTGTCGGGCGCCAGCGGCAGGCGCAGGCTCTGCCCCGCCGTCTCGCGCGCGCCGCCGTCGGTCCACAGCCGCGCGCCGGGCAGGCCGCTCAGGGAGACTTCGACCGTGCGCGGGCGGAGTTCCATGTTGCGCAGCTTCAGCATGTAATTGTTGCGGATCGCGCCGTCGGACAACTGGACATAGAGCGGGCTGCGCTCATGCTGGACGGAAAGATCGAGCCGGGTGCGCTGGCCGAGGGTGAAGAGCATCGCCAGCCCGATCGCGCCCCACAGCCCGAAATAGACAAGGGTGCGCGGGCGGAACAGCGTCTTGCGGATAGGCGGCGCGACCCCGCCCGCCTTTTCAGTCGCGGCATCGTCGAGGGTGCAATAGTCGATCAGCCCGCGTGGCCGCCCTACCTGCGCCATCACGCTGTCGCAGGCGTCGATGCACAGCGCGCAGGTGATGCAGCCGATCTGCGGCCCCTCGCGGATGTCGATGCCGGTCGGGCAGACCGCGACGCACTGGTTGCAATCGACGCAGTCGCCGAAGGCGCCGGGGTTCTTCTCGGCCTTCTTGACGCTGCCGCGCGGCTCGCCGCGCCAGTCCTTGTAGGTCACGAGCAGCGATTTCTCGTCCATCATCGCGGTCTGGATGCGCGGCCAGGGGCACATATAGATGCACACCTGCTCGCGCAAAAAGCCGCCGAGCACGAAGGTCGTCGCGGTCAGCACCGCCACGGTGACATAGGCGACCGGCGCCGCCTGCCCGGTCCAGAAATCGTGCGTCAGCGTCGGCGCGTCGGCGAAATATAGGATCCACGCGCCGCCGGTCCAGAAGGCGACGGTCAGGTAGATCGCATATTTGAGCGTCCGCTTCGCGATCTTCTCGGCCGTCCACGGGCCGTTCGCGAGGCGGATCTGCGCATTGCGGTCGCCGTCGACCAGCCGGTCGACATGCTGGAACAGGTCGGTCCACACCGTCTGCGGGCAAGCATAGCCGCACCAGGCGCGCCCGACCGCGCTGGTGACGAGGAACAGCCCGATCCCCGCCATGATGAGCAGGCCCGCAACATAATAGAATTCATGCGGCCATATCTCGATCTGGAACATGTAGAACCGCCGGTTCGCAAGGTCGACGAGCACCGCCTGATCGGGCGCGTGGGGCCCACGATCCCAGCGAATCCACGGTGTTCCGTAATAGATCGCTAGCGTAACCGCCATGATTGCCCATTTGAAGCGCCGGAAAGGGCCGTCGACCTTCTTGGGGTAGACACCCTTCCGCGCCGCATAGAGCGAGCCATGTTCGCCGGTCAGGTCTTCAGGGCTGGCCATCGGCTCCCCGTCCTTCGGGCGCGGCCGCCGCCAAGGCCGGCGCCGGCGTCTTTTCGCCGCCGCCGAGTGAATAGACATAGGCGGCGAGCATCTTGATCGTGACCGGATCGAGCCGGCTGTTCCAGCGCGGCATCACGCCGTTGCGCGGCTGGGTCACCGTCGCGGTGATGCTCGCGCGGCCGCCGCCATAGAGCCAGATGGCATCGGTCAGCTTCGGCGCGCCGACCTCGCGCCCACCTTCGCCGTTAGGGCCGTGGCAGACGGCGCAATTCGCCTCGAACAGCACCGCGCCGCGCGCCGACGACGCGCTCGGCTTTTCCTGACGGCTGATGACGCGGACATGGCTGACGACGTCGGCGATCTGCCCCGCGTCGAGGATGCCGTCACGGCCGAAGGCGGGCATCAGGCTGGTGCGCGTCGCCTTGTGGTCGGGATTCCGGATGCCGTGGGTGATCGTATAGTCGATCGTCGTCAGGTCGCCGCCCCACAGCCAGTCATCGTCGGTCAGGCTGGGATAGAGTGTCTTCACCCCCGCGCCGCCCGCGCCGTGGCACTGGACGCAATGGACGCGGAAGGCGGCGGCCCCGCCCTGCACCGCCGCCTGCATCAGCTCGGGCTTCGCGGGCAGATCGGCGATCGCGGTCGCGGCGATCGCGTTCATCACCGGCGCGCGGCGCGCCGCGTCGGCCTGCATCTCCGCCTCGAGCTGGCCGCGGCTGCTCCAGCCGAGCACGCCCTCGGTCGCGCCATGGATCATCGGCCAGGCGGGATAGAGGATGACATAGGCGATGCCCCAGACGATCGTCGCATAGAGCGACCACAGCCACCAGCGCGGCATCGGCGTGTCGAGTTCCTCGATACCGTCCCATTCGTGGCCGGACGTACTCGTGCCGGTCACGTCGTCGATGCGCTTGTGCTCAGCCATGCTCGTCGTCCTTGAAGATCATGTTCGCCGCCTCGTCATGGTGACGGCGGGCGCCCTTGCGAAAGGGCCAGGCGATGAAGAGGAGGAACATCGCCACCATGACGATCAGGCCCCAGCTATCGGCGAAATGCCGCACCGCGTCATAACTCATCGCACCGCTCCCGAAGCGGCGGCGGGCACATGCGCCTGCTCCTGCGGCGCGGCCTTGTCGACGTCGACCAGCGTGCCGAGCATCTGCAGATAGGCAATCAGCGCGTCCATCTCGGTCACCCGCGTCGGGTCGCCGTCGAAATCGCGCACCTGCGCCTTGGGATAGCGCGTCACCAGATCGCCGGCGCCCGCATTGGGATCGGCCTGCGCACGGATGTCGTCGTTCGCTCTGGCGATGTCGTCCTTCGTATAGGGAACCCCGACGCGGTAGAGCGCGGTCAGGTCGCGCGCCATGTCGCCGGCCTTCAGTTCGCGCTCGGCGAGGAAGGCATAGCCGGGCATGATCGATTCGGGCACGACGCTGCGCGGGTCGATCAGGTGCGCCTTGTGCCATTCGTCCGAATAGCGGCCGCCGACGCGCGCAAGGTCAGGCCCGGTGCGCTTCGACCCCCATTGGAACGGGTGGTCGTACATGCTTTCCGCCGCCAGGCTGTAGTGGCCATAGCGTTCGACCTCGTCGCGGAACGGGCGGATCATCTGGCTGTGGCAGGTATAGCAGCCCTCGCGGATGTAGATGTTGCGCCCCGCGAGTTCGAGCGGCGTATAGGGCCGCATCCCGTCGACCTTCTCGATCGTGTTGTCGATCCAGAACAGCGGCGCGATCTCGACGATGCCGCCGATCGCGACGGCGATCAGCGCGAAGAAGCCGAGCAGGCTGACGTTGCGTTCCAGCTTCTTGTGGCTGAAGCGCTTTTCGGCGGGTTGGGTCGCCATGGCCAAGGGCTCCTTATTCGGCGGGAACGGGCGCCAGCGGGCGGTCCGCGGCGGCGTTGTAGGGGGTCTCGGTCATCGGCTTTTCCTCGCGGACCCGGCCCGCAAGCGTCGCCCAGACGTTGAAGACGAGCAGCAGGAAGCCGGCGAGATACATCGCCCCGCCCGCCGCGCGGATCAGATACATCGGGTGCATCGCCGCGACGCTTTCGGCGAAGCTGTAGACGAGGTAGCCGTCGGCCCCATATTCGCGCCACATCAGCCCCTGCATGATCCCCGCGACCCACATCGCGGCGGCGTAGAAGACGATCCCCAGCGTCGCGAGCCAGAAGTGCCAGTTGACCATGCGCAGCGAATAGAGCCGCGGGCGCCCCCACAGGCGCGGGACGAGATAATAGACCGCGGCGAAGGTGATCATCCCGTTCCAGCCGAGCGCCCCGGCGTGGACATGCGCGATCGTCCATTCGGTATAGTGGCTGAGGCTGTTGAACGCCTTGACCGACAGCATCGGTCCCTCGAACGTCGCCATGCCATAGAAGGCGAGCGCGACGACCATCATGCGGATGATCGGATCGGTGCGGATCTTGTCCCACGCGCCGTTGAGCGTCATCAGCCCGTTGATCATGCCCCCCCAGCTCGGCATCCACAGCACGACCGAAAACACCATGCCCAGCGTCTGCGCCCAGTCGGGCAGCGCGGTATAATGAAGGTGATGCGGCCCCGCCCAGATATAGAGGAAGATCAGCGACCAGAAATGCAGGATCGACAGGCGATAGCTGTAGATCGGCCGTTCCGCCTGCTTGGGCACAAAATAATACATCATCGCGAGAAAGGGCACGGTCAGGAAAAAGGCGACCGCGTTGTGCCCGTACCACCACTGCGTCAGCGCATCCTGCACCCCGGCGAAGGCCGAATAGCTTTTCGACCCGAAGATCGTCACCGGCACCGACAGATTGTTGACGATGTGGAGCATCGCGATGGTGACGATGAAGCTCAGATAGAACCAGTTGGCGACATAGATGTGCGGCTCGCGGCGCTTGACGATCGTGCCGACGAAGACAACCAGATAGACGACCCAGACGATCGTGAGCCACAGGTCGACATACCATTCGGGCTCGGCATATTCGCGCGCCTCGGTGACGCCCATGACGTATCCGGTGGCTGCGAGCACGAGGAAGAGCTGATAGCCCCAGAAGACGAAGCGGGCGGCGGTCGGAAAGGCGAGCCGCGCGCGGCAGGTGCGCTGGACGACGTAGAAGCTCGTCGCGATCAGCGCATTGCCGCCGAAGGCGAAAACCACGGCCGAGGTGTGCAGCGGGCGCAGCCGCCCGAAGCTCGTATATTCGATCCCGAGGTTGAGCGCCGGAAAGGCGAGTTGCAACGCGATATAAAGGCCGACCGCCAGCCCCGCGACGCCCCAGAAGATGGTGGCGATGACGCCCCAGCGCACCGGGTCGTCGTCATAGACGCCCTGATCGGGCGGCATCCTGAGCAGCCCGCGCGCCATGCCGGCATAATCGGCGCGCGAGACACCGGCCCACAGCGCGATCATGCAGACGATCGCGATGATGACCATATGCACGGCGAAGGGCGTGTCGACGGCAAGCGCCGCAAAGACCAGCGCCAGCAGCGCGAGCGCCAGCCAGCCGCCCGCCTTGAAAACCAGATCGTCCATCATCGCGAATCCCCGCTCGGCGCGGCTCCATCGGCCGCGTCCATCGAAGCCCCATGGCCGCCCGCGCGGCCCGGAACATTGACCTGGATCAACGAAAAATGCTGCAGTGCGTCAATGGGACGATTTGTCCCAGTTGGGAGAGGAAAGCACCGCGTGGAGCCGCCGCCGTTTATCTTCCCGTTCGTGTCGGTGGGCCGGATTTATGACTCGACGCTCCAGGGGACGCCTCAGCCGGCGAGTACCTCCATGGCCGCGCGGTCGTTGATCACGATCTCGCGGCGCGAGGGCAGGTCGAGCAGGCCCTCGGCGCGCATCCGGGTGAGCTGGCGGCTCGTCGTCTCGATCGTCAGCCCCAATATGTCGGCGATCTGCTGGCGGCCGAAGGGCAGCTCGAACCCGCTCTGCGTCCCTGCCTCGCATCCTTGCCCTGACAGGCGCTCGGACATTTCGAGCAGGAAGGAAGCGACCTTCTCCTCCGCCGACTTGCGGCCGAGCAGCATCATCCAGTGCCGCGCCCGGTCGAGCTCGTCGAGGGTGCGGCGCAGCAGCTTGTGCTGCAGGTCGGGGTGCGCGCTCGCGAAGTCGTCGAAGCTCTTGCGGTTGAAGATGCAGACCTCGGCATCGGTCATCGCAGTGACGCTGTAGGGGCTTTCCTTGCCGAACGGGCGGCCGATGAAATCGGACGGAAAGACGATACCGACGATCTGTTCGCGCCCGTCGGCGGTCGCGACGACCAGCTTCAGAACGCCCTCCAGAACATTGGCGACGACCGGAGCATCGTCGCCCTCCCACAGCAGGGTATGGCCCGCCTTGACGCGGTGATTCCGGCCGAGCTTGCCGAGCAGCGCCAGCTCTTCGGCATCGAGGCTTGCGCAGATCGCCCGGTTGCGGACGACGCAGGAGGCACAGTCGGTCACCCCTCCGCCATAATCGACTGCGGCCCCTGTGGGAAGGGACGATAGGCCGAAGAGCGCTTCGGTCATGCGTGGCCCGCGCCGGGCGCCGGACGCACCGCCATCGGGACATAGACGAGCAGGAACAGCAGAAAAGCCGCCCCCCACAGCCCGCCCGCGACCGCGATGACCGCCATATAGTCGAACGGCAGCAGCGGCGCGATCACGCGCAGCAGCGCACCCGAATGGACGAGGATATAGATGAGGACGGTCGCGCGGTCGGCCTCGAGCGGCCGGCCGGTGTGGCCGCGCGTCGCGCGTGTCATCACCGCCAGCGTCATCGCGCCCATCGCGCCGGGGCCGAGGGCGTGCACCGCGCTCGATACCGGCAGTACCGGATGCAGCGTCGCACAGCCGAGGAGAATCAACCCCGCCGGGAACCAGGCGTAGGACAGGTGTAGGACGAAGACGAGCGGATCGCGCAGCGCCTTCAGCCCCGCCCAGCGCGCGAGGCGAACGAGCTGAAGGCCGCCCGCGACGATCAGCAGCCCGGCCGTAATGGGACTCGCGGAACCGGCGATCCATGCGGCGAGCGCGAGCGCGGTGATCCCGATCACCGCCATGTCGAAGCGGTTCGGCAAGACCGGCAGCCCCTCAGTGCTTCCCTGCCGTATCAACCAGTTGCGGGTAAAGGCGGGGGTGATGCGGCCGCCGATCAGCGAGATCAGCAGCAGGATCAGCGCAAAGCCCATGTGCATCCCGAGTGCGGGATCCGCGAGCGCCCCCATCGCCGCGGCATGGTCGAGCGCGCAGGCGGCCGCGAACAGGAAAAGGATGATCAGGATCGGCTTGTTGCGGTTGCCCGACGCGAAAATCTCGCGCGCCGCATAAGCGAGGAGTAGCAGCAGATAGACGGTGTCGAGCGCCGCGCCGACGAGCGGCGGCACCGTCGCCGAAAAGAGGATCGCCAGACGCGCCGCCAGCCACAGGCCGACGACCGCCGCGACCCGCCAGCCCGTCACCGTCGGCCGGCCGGTCCAGTTGGGCATGGCGGCGCTGACGAAACCGCCGATGATCGCACCGAGATAGCCGAACAGCATTTCGTGCTGGTGCCAGGCGAGCGGGTCCATTGCGGTCGGCAGCGTCCAGCGCCCGCCGAGCGCGCCGACCCACAAAGTCACGACGACGACTGCCCACAGCGCGCCGCATCCGAACAGCAGGCGATAGCCGCCCCGCAGCCAGAGCGGCGACTGCGCGCCGGCATCCGGCGCGCTGGCGGCCATCACCATGCTCATGCCCGCGCGCCCTTCCGCCACAGGCCAAGGATCACGACCTGCCACGCGATCGCGATCGCGCCGACGATGAACACCACGTCGCCGAAGGTGCGGACCCAGCGCAGGGTTTCGAGGAAGCCCTGCTGGAGGAATTCATCGCTGCGCGCATACCACATGCCGGTGGTCACGCTCGCCTCGAACTGGAACAGCCCGACCGGCAGCAGGCTGGTGAAGATCATCAGCACAAGCCCCGCGTTGAGCCCCCAGAAGCCGGCGCGCATCAGCCGCTCGCTGAACGCGATCTCGGGCCGGATGTAGCGCAGCACCAGCAAGGTGAAGCCCAGCGCCAGGAAGCCATAGACCCCGAACAGCGCCGCATGGGCGTGGACCGCGGTGGTGTTGAGCCCCTGAAGATAGAAGAGCGCGACCGGGGTGTTGATCATGAAGCCGAAGACCCCGGCGCCGAGCATGTTCCAGAAGGCGACCGCGACGAAGCACATCAGCGGCCAGCGAAGCGCGCGCATCCACGGAGCGCGGTCGCGCAAGCTCCAATGCTCCCACGCTTCGTATCCGAGCACGATCAGCGGCACGACCTCGAGCGCGCTGAACGCCGCGCCGACCGCCATCACGGGGGTCGTCGTCCCCGAGAAATAGAGGTGGTGGAAGGTGCCCGGCACCCCGCCGACCATGAACAGCGAGGCCGAGGCGAGGCTGGCCGCGGTCGCGATCCGCTTCGACACCAGCCCCATCGAGGCGAAGATGAAGGCGATGGCGGCGGTCGCGAACACCTCGAAAATGCCCTCGACCCACAGGTGGACGACCCACCAGCGCCAATATTCCATGATCGTGATATGGGTGCGCTCGCCATAGAAGAGGCCCGAGCCATAGAAAAGCCCGATCGCGATCGTCGAGACGGTGAGTAGCGCGAGCAGGTTCCGGTCCCCTTCCCCGGCCCGCAGCGGCGGCACCATGCAGCGCAGCATCAGCACGAGCCAGAAGAGCAGCCCCGCGAACAGCGCGATCTGCCAGATGCGGCCGAGATCGAGGAACTCATAGCCCTGATGCCCGAGCCAGAAGCCGAGCCCGTCGGGCATCGCCTGCGCGATCGACAGATAATTGCCGACGAACGACCCCACGACCACCAGGATCAGCGCCCAGAACAACAGGTCGACCCCCAGCTTCTGATGCTTCGGGTCGCCACCGTGGATGACCGGCGCGAGGAACAGCCCGGCGGCGAGAAACGCCGTCGCGATCCACAGCACCGCACTCTGGACGTGCCAGGTGCGGGTCAGCGCGTAAGGGAACCATTGCGAGACATCGATGCCGTAGAAGCTCTGCCCCTCGATCGTGTAATGCGCGGTGAAACCGCCGATGAACACCTGAAAGATGAACAGCGCCAGCACCACGAACAAATATTTTCCGAGCGCGCGCTGCGACGGGGTCAGCGCCGCGAGCGTCAGCGGATCCCTGTCCGCGGCGATGAGCGGCGTGTCGTCGTGGCGGCGCAGGAATGCCCAGCCCCAGATCAGCGCCCCGACGCCCGCGATCAGGATGACGACGCAGGCGAGCGACCACAGGATATTCTCCGGCGTCGGCTGGTTGCCGATCAGCGGCTCGGGCGGCCAGTTGTTGGTGTAGGTGGCGACGGTCCCCGGCCGCTCGGCCGACGCCGCCCACGCGGTCCAGAAGAAGAAGTCAGCCAGTGCCGCACGCTTCGCGGCATCGGGCAGCGTCCCCTCCTTCATCGCATAATTGTCGCGCATCTCGCGCAGCGCGGGGTCGCTGCCATAGAGCCGGTCGTAATGGGCGGCGGTCAGCGCGGCCGCGCGGGCGCGGCGGTCCGACACGGTGACGACGCCCGTTTCGGAGTCGAGGCCGCCCTGCCGATATTCCTGCTTCAACCGATAGGTCAGCGCTGCTTTCTGCTCGACGGCGAGATCGTCGAACGGCTTGCCATAGCCTTCCTCGGCCGCGAGGCTCAGCCACGCGGTCAACTCGCGGTGCAGCCAGTCGGCCGACCAGTCGGGCGCCTGATAGGCGCCGTGCCCCCAGATCGAGCCGAGTTGCATGCCGCCGGTGCTCTGCCAGGCCGCCTGCCCCGCCATGATGTCGCCCTTGGTCATCAGCACTTCGCCCGAAGCGGTGACGACCCGGGCCGGGATCGGCGGCGCCTTGCGATAGACCTCGACCCCCGAAATGCCGAGGATGGCGAAGGTTACCGTCAGGACCGCGATCAACGTCCACCAGAGCTTGCGATATTCGCCCACCAGAATCCCCCTGTCGTCTCGAAAAGTCCCGTCAGCCCGCCGCGCTTTCGTCGAACAGGATCGTCAGCAGCAGCGACGTGTCCGCAATCGCCTCGACCGCGTGCGGCGTTCCCGGTTCCAGGAACAGCCAGTCGCCGGCCCGCAGCTCGGCGGGCGCGCCGCCGCCCAGCCACGCATGCCCCGCAATGCAGTAAAGCATCATCGAACCCGGGACCCGGTGCGACGCGATCGAATCGCCGGCGCGCACCACCAGATGGATCGCCTCGAAGGACGGCGTCCGGGCCAGCGCCGCCGTCGCGGTTGCCGGATCGTCGATCGCTCCCAGGCGCGCCACCTCGCCTGGCTCGAAATGATGCAGCGCCATGCTCAACCTTCCCCGGCCCGGGCGCGGCGGACGAGGGCGCGAAGCCATCGGCCGATGGCTTTCGCCACACCGTCGCCGCCGGCATGGCGGGCGCGCCGCACGTCGAGCGGCCCCGATCCGACCACTTCACCGCATTCCGGGCAGAACATCGTCCATCCTCCATGAGCCGGCTTCGCCCCTCTGCCTCCAAGGATAGCAGAGTCGCCGGCAATGAATTTGCGCTGGATCAAACTTCTCCCTTTCCGGCCCGGCCGGGCCTAGAAGGCTGTCATGGCTGCTCCGATTCCCGTCGATGCGAAGGCGCTCGCCGATATCGCCCTGTTCGCGGCGCTGCCGCCCGCTGTGCTCGAAGAGGCGGCGGCGATGGCCCGCGCGTGGCCGCTTTCCCGTGGCCTGCGGATTTTCGATCAGGGCGAAACCGCGGGCCGCGCGCATGCCCTGCTGTCGGGCGGCGTGCGCATCACCCAGTCGGGCAGCGACGGCGAGGAGATTCTCGTCCGCTTCATCGGCCCCGGCGAAATCTTCGGCTGCGTGCCCGTTTTGACCGATGGCCTCTATCCCGCCGACGCGACCGCGGTCGTCGATGCGATCGAGCTGAGCTGGGACCCCGCCGACCTGCTCGCGCTGATGCAGCGCCATTCGCAGATCGCAATCAATATGGTCGCCATCGTCGGCAAACGGCTCGGCGAAGCACAGGAGCGACTGCGCGAACTGGCGACGCAAAGCGCCGACCGTCGCATCGCGCGCGCGCTGCTGCGGCTGCTCGACCAGGCAGGGTGCCGAACCGCCGACGGCCTGCGGATCGATTTCCCGCTGCGGCGCAAGGATATCGCCGACATCGCCGGCACCACGCTCCACACCGCCAGTCGAATCCTCGCCGGCTGGGAACGGGGCGGCCTGCTGGCCAGCCGAAATCGGCATCTGATCATAGCATCGCCCGAAGCCATGGAGCGGCTCGCCGAGGGTAACTGACACCGCCGACTGCGCACGGCATCACTTTTCGAGGCAATGGCCGCGCGTCGCGGAACGAGAAGGTGCCATCACGAAGCGATGGCGCACTCTGAGGGAGTGTTTACAAACCAAATCCTAGAGGAATTGGCGGGCTGGGAGAAGATTCTCCAGCACACCAGCCTCAGCCAGACATTTGATCCCGATGAACTTGAAGGTGAGGACGAGGACGCACTGCGCGACCGTCGTCTGGCGACCGTGCGGAGGCGTCGTCGTAGGTCTTGAGATCGGAGGGCGGGATGGCACGAAAGCCATACGATCCTCCCTTCTCTCTCCGCCTCTCATTCGAAGAGCGGGCAAGGCTGGCAGAGCAAGCCGAAGGCATGCCGCTCGGAGCCTATATCCGCTCACGCCTTCTCGACCAGCCGCCGCGCCGCAAGCGCCTCAGCCAGATCGACCAGGATTCCCTGCGGCGCGTTCTTGGCCAGCTCGGACAGTCGCGCATCGCAAACAACCTCAATCAACTTGCCAAACAAGCTAATCTGGGGACGCTGCCCGTCACCCCTGAAACTGAAGAGGCATTGCAAGATGCCTCAAACGATATCGCCGAAATTCGGAAGTTGCTCATTCAGGCCTTGGGACTGGATATCTCTATATGATCTTGAAAGCTTCCCAGCGCAGCGGCGCGGCACAACTTGGTCAGCACCTCCTCAAAACCGAAGAGAATGAGCATGTTGAGGTGCATGAGGTTCGCGGTTTCATGTCGGAATCCGTCATGGGGGCGATGAAGGAAGCGCAAGCGATGGCGAAGGGAACGCGCTGCAAGCAATATCTCTTCTCCGTCTCGCTCAATCCTCCCGAAGCCGAAAGCGTCGCTGTCGAAATTTTCGAGGGGGCGCTGTCGGCAATTGAGGAAAAGCTTGGCCTCACAGGCCAGCCCCGCATGGTGGTCTTCCATGAAAAGGAAGGACGCCGCCATGCGCATGCGGTCTGGTCACGCATTGATGCCGAGACCATGACTGCCAAGCAGCTCTCCTTCTTCAAGTCCAAGCTGCGCGAAGTCTCAAAGCAGCTCTATCTGGAAAACGGCTGGAAAATGCCGTCTGGCCTTATGGATAGCAAGGCACGCGACCCACGCAATTTCACGCTCGACGAATGGCAGCAGGCCAAACGGGCGGGACTGGATGCCAAGTCCCTCAAGGGGATCGCCCAGGAATGTTGGGCGGTGTCCGACAATGCTCAAACCTTCGCCCACGCGCTCGAAGAGCGCGGCTTGTATCTGGCGAAGGGTGACAGGCGCTCCCATGTCGCTGTCACCTATGAGGGCGAGGTCTTCGCGCTCTCGCGCCTGATCGGAGTGAAAGCGAAGGACGTGGCGGCCCGTCTTGGAAAAGCGGATGCCTTACGCAGTGTCGAGGAAACCAAGGCGCATATTGCGAACGCCATTGCGCCGCGCCTCGATGGCTTCCTGAAAGAGGCCAAGCGTATGGCGCGGGACGCGCTCAAGCCGCTCGCCGAAAAGAAAAAGGAACTGCAAAAAGCTCATGCCGAAGAACGCCAGCACATGGCCAAAGGCCAACGCGAGCGTTGGCAGCGCGAGACGAAAGAGAGGGCAAGTCGTCTGCGAACGGGCGTGCGGGGCTTGTGGGATCGCCTGACGGGGGATCACGCCAAAATGGTCAAGAAGAACGAGTTTGAGGCCTATCACGCGCTGCGTCGCGACCGCGATCAACGTCAGGCCATGCTCAACGCTCAACATGCCGAACGTCGCAAATTGCAAGAACAGATCAAGCAAACCCGCGAGCGTCATGCGCGGCAGATTTTGAGCCTACACAATCAGGCAGCCAATTATCGCCTCATGCGGGATGGCGGTCAGCAAACGATCCGTAGCGAATTCTCGCGGAGCACAGGGCAAGCGAGGGAACAATCCCGAAGCGCGCCGAGGCGTGGACTTGAACTCGGACGGTAGTCTATGCGTCGAATCCGCCACCGCAATACCAGCCGTCGTTTGCCGCTGCTTCAAAAAGGGCACCTTCCCACGAATTAATTGCAACGACGTTGCAACTGTCACTTCGCTCAAGCAAATCCGCCTGAACCGCCGCTGCGCCACCTGCCGCATAATTTTTTGACAACGAGCTGCGGATATTTTGTAGTTGTCGGCTCGACTGCGATGAATAGAGCTTAGCCAAATTCAGTTCACGAAAATGACGGGCTACCCTCTGTGTGGTGACCGCTCCCCAATGTGCAGGGGGGATAACTGAGAAAATCGCTCCAGGCGGCGAACCATGTATAATTTGAGCATAGAGCCAGCGATCTTCCGTCAAATCATCGTAATAGGCATTAAGGAATTGGGTTTCTGGTGTTAGCGCGGCTGCCGTTCCCTTGTAATCATTGCAATCTTTGCAGCAGGGAATGAGATTAACTGGGGTGACTGCCAGTACGGGATATTCGGCCTTACCATGGAAATGATCGAGTGTAGATACCGGCAAATGTCCGCAAAATGGGCACTGCCCATAGGCTGCGGCTGCCATTATTTTATCATAGATCGTCCGTCCACGACTTTTCTGTCGTGACATATGACGCTTGTAAAGATTCACCATTTCGTCGGCAGTCACAGCGCCCCCTACACCGATCACGTCAGCAGATTGAGCAATCATGTAGAGCTGGCCTGCTAACCCCTTAATATCAAAATCGGCGTCTGCGTCCTCAATCTGCTGGCGAATTCCTTCCAACCTAGCTTTCAAAGCTGGGTTCCGTATTCCTTCGATACAGATATCGAAGGTTTCGAGCGCGGCAATATCAGGCTTGGTAATGGTCCACATGCTTTAAGCCCCTTGATCACGTGCCGCGATAAGTGAACGAACGATCGCCCTAGCTTCGTCTCCAAGCTGACCATTGAAGCGCTCCACTACGCCATCATAGGTGAGGTTCTCGTTGACAGCGTTACTCAGCATCCTGTGGAAGCCCGATGTCGTGACTTCGAGCTGAAAGATCGCTTGGGTCAAAGTACCGACATTCTCACCGAATGTTTCCTTAGCCGGGCGCTCAATCCGTTTTTCCCTTCCTGTTCGTCGCAAGCACCATACGCAAGTGCGGGGCACCTCTTGAAGAATAACTGGGGAATGGGTGGCAATTATCGCCACACCATTTCGGTTAATAAGGAGGTCAGAAAGCGAGCGGGTGAAAGCTGATAAGAGTGGAGGGTGGAGATGTGCCTCTGGTTCATCAACGATGACAAGCGAACGTTCCTCTAGGGTTTCCACAAGTCGAGTTATTGTAAGAACTACGATCTTGTGTCCTGAGCTGAGCTTCGAATACAATTGACGAGCGCTCTTTCTTAGCTCGTTCAGCGCATCACGACGTTCAAAAAGTTGCTGAAGTTCCTGATATTTCTCAATTAGAGACCATATTTCTGCCTGTTTGAAAATTGGATCAGATTCAAGCAAGGCGAGAGCTCTCCGCCAACGGTCTGCTTTAGCCGATTGTGTTACAATGAACTGCACCGACTTTCCAAAATCGGCCGCCAGATCGTCTGGTGACTTCGGAGGTTTTGGCTTTCCGTCGTCGTTTTTACCTACATGCTTCAGTCCGATGTACTGATACCGTACAGATGACAGCTTATCCTGACGATTTGGTAGAGGTTCGAATGGATCGAACGCGCTGAAGGTAACCGAAATTATATTGGAGAAGCTCTCCGTTTCAGCCAGGCCGAATGGGTTTTCTTCCCATTCAAATTGTCCAAAGTCTCCCTCATCAGGTCGCACGATGGCATTTGTCATTTGCTCGACAGTGTAAGTTTTTCCAACGTTATTCCTACCGATTAGAACGTGGACATTTGTTGGAGGGAAAGATTCAGGAAGAACCTTAAATTTAAACGTTGGAGGCTGGTTGTTCCGCCCCCAAGGCGGCGGGGTGTAAGAAAAAGAATAGCGTGTAAGTCGAGCGCCTCCTTGTGTCATCCAACGGAACTGCCCTCTAACTGAAGTGTCAGAGACAGATCGCAACAGAGACACACCCATTACATCTTCGTTTAGCGCTCGCTCGAAGAGTTCAGCGTCTTGCGCTACATCGCGCATTGCCTTGAGATAGGCGTCCCTGAATTCGTCCCCGAGTTCATTCAGCATCTCATAGTATGTGTCGTCTTGACCTACCGAGAAAAAAATCTCGCCAAGATTTGTAAATCGATCTGGGATGTTTGGGCGTCGCTGCTCCGGTAACATACCAAACTGTCCAATTTTTACTTCGCCGATGCGGTGCTCCTCACCCTCAGCATCAACGAAGAGGGCGATGTACATTGTATTGTATTTGAACCAGTCGTCCCAACCATCAGTGAGAAGAAAGACCTTGTTTCTTGCGTCACTTGACCAACGAGTACGATGTGGAACGACTTCAAAATCCATGATTTAGGATGCAACAAACCAGCACATATTCCAAGACGCAATTGTTCGGCATGCAAGGTGCCACCACGCGCTCAATTTGATCAGCAGTGCTGGGGGGCATGCTCTCACCTCTCCCAAGCCGTTCGGCCTGAACGGCCTTCTCCCTAGCGGATTTCTCTTTTCCCAACCACGGTTGCCGCGTTGTTACCTAAGCCGGAGCTTCTAATCCGATTCCCGTGACGGTGGGGATGCAAGGCGTAAAGCCTTCTCCAGGCGTCCTTCCGATTGCGGGCAATGCATCTGTCAGAGCCTCGAATTCCATCACTCCTCCCGTAACGCGGCCCGTGGTGGGCGGCGAAAACGCCAAGGGAGGAAGCCATGTCCCGACTGACGAAAGACGGCTTGAAAGCCAAAAGCGAGACGCAGCTATGTGACCTGTTTCAGCGAGCCGCTCGCGAGATTGCACCACACAAGCGTCTGAGCGCTGTATTCGGCAGTGTGTCTGCTGCCCTACGAATGATCCGTGACGAATTGGCCTGTCGCGGCCTGAAACGCTGACGGGCTTACGATCTGGCGAAGGCGAGAAGCGGCTCAATATCGTGACCGTCCGCCGCTTGGAGCGCCGCGATGTAAGCTTTGCGGGTCGCGCTCGGATCGACGAGGCCCATTCGCCCCCATGTGAAGGGCTTTTGCCCGAGCTGAACGGCGAGCAGATCCGCGACCATGCGCGAATGACGCCCGTTTCCGTTGGGGAACGGATGGATCGAGACCAGCCGATGCGAAAACCGCACGGCGATCTCATCGGGCGGATAGGTTTCATGCTCGACCTGATACCGTACATCGCCCACGAGTTGCCGCACCTCCATCGGGATACGGTAGGCATCGATCCCGATATTGCGCGGGGTCGTGCGATATTCGCCCGCCCACTGCCAGACCTTGCCGAACATGCGTTTGTGCAGTTCGCGTAAAAAAGCATCGTCTAGCACCTCGCGCTTGCGCGACGAGAGCCATTTGGTGGCCTCGCTGATATTGGCGAGTTCCGCTTCGTTCAGTTCGCGGCGCTGGGTGATATAGGTCGGGATGAGCTGGGCGCGTTCCTCCTCTGTCAAAGGGGTGTTGGCTTCATCATCCTCGTCAAACAGCGGATCGCTCATTGCTCATCCCACAGGCGGCGCATTGAGCCAGCCAATAGCTCGTCGATCAGCCGCTGGCGTTCATCCGCAAGATCGCGGTCGTCCAGCGACTGGTTTTCCAGACTCATCGTGTGGTGGATGCGGCGCAGTTCCTGTTCGGCGCGTTTGGCTGCCTGTTCGCGGACGAGATCATCAAGCGAGGTTTCCGGCACAATGGCATAAACAAATTTGCAGCCCAGAGCCTCGGCGGCTTCCCTGATTGTTTGCAAGGAAGCAACGCCGCTCACTTCGGCTTTTTCAAGCGCCGCGATGCGGGGTTGTTTCACCCCGAGACGAGCCGCAAATTGCGTGGCATTGATGCCCAGCGCGTCGCGAATGGCGCGAATCCATCCTTTTAGCGGGCGCGTCATTTCAACGCTTTGCATGGCGGCAAAGCGTCTATCGAGGCTCTTTCGGGCGAGTGCGGCGTGATCCATCATAATCTCTGGGTTTCAATATCTATCTCATATTATAATTTATGAGTTCTAAATGCAAGCCTAAACCAAAATCCACAGATTATAGTGAGGATCAGCGTGCAATAGGCACCCCCTTCGTGGGGTGATCGGCGTGCAAAAAGGACCCCTTCATCCCGGGGTTATAGTCGGCCGACTGGTTTTGATCAGTTGGCGAGAACGGGATGTTGATCGTG
>Ga0180219_1000043_pt1 | contig 202024 bp, 189 predicted proteins | sample eDN3rd30CBELigMG_FD_151338 | JGI IMG/M metagenome (GOLD analysis project Ga0180219, IMG submission 151338) | Enriched Miracle-Growth compost microbial communities from Emeryville, California, USA - eDNA 3rd pass 30_C BE-Lig MG (version 2)... ...
ACCGAAGACGAATATCTGGCGGTGGTGCGCGGCAAGACCGCAGAACTGTTCGCCGCCGCCTGCGAGGTCGGACCCGTCATCGCCGGCAGGCCGCGCGCCGAACAGGCGGCCGCGCGCTCCTACGGCATGAATCTCGGCATCGCCTTCCAGCTGGTCGACGACGCGCTCGACTATGGCGGCCGCGAAGCAAAGCTCGGCAAGAAGGTCGGCGACGATTTCCGCGAGGGCAAGATCACGCTGCCCGTGGTGCTCGCCTATCGGCGCGGCTCAGCCGACGAACGCCTGTTCTGGAAGCGCACGCTGGAGGATGGCGACGCCCTGGACGCCGACCTCGCCGAGGCGATCCGCCTGCTAGGAAAGCACGGCGCGATCGAGGACACGCTCGCCCGCGCCCGGCATTATGGCGCGATGGCCCGCGACGCGCTCGCGCTGTTCGAGGACCGGTCGGAAGCTCGCGCCTTGCTCGACGTGATCGGCTTCGTCACGGCGCGGGCGCACTGAGGTCAGCCCCGCGGGCCGAACAGCACCACCGCAGCCCCGGCGAGGCACAGGGCCGAGCCCGACACGTCCCAGCGGTCGGGCCTGACGCCCTCCACCGCCCAGAGCCAGAGCAGAGAGGCCGCGACGTAGACGCCGCCATAGGCGGCGTAGGCGCGGCCGGCGGCGTCGACCTCCAAGCGGGTGAGCAGCCAGGCGAACAGCAGCAGCGAGGCTGCGCCGGCCGCAAGCCAGGCCGGCGCCGCGCCCTGCCGCAGCACCGCCCAGAAGGCGAAGCAGCCGGCGATTTCGGCTGCGGCGGCGGCCGCGTAGATCGCCGGCGTCATCACGCCTCCCTCATCTCAGCAGCGTGGGCCGGATCCACCAGTCCGGGAGGCTGCTGCGCAGCGCGCGGGCGGCGCGGCGGGCGGAGCGGATGTCGTCGAACAGGCCAAACACAGTCGCGCCCGAACCGGACATGCGGGCGAGCAGACACTCGTCGGTCGCGGCGAGCGCCGCCACCCCTTTGACCACCGCAGGCTCCAGCGCGCGGGCGGGCGGTTCGAGATCGTTGCGCCCCGCGGCGATCGCGGCGACCGCTGCGTCGAAGGCGGCGCCCGGTTCGGGAGAGGGTTCGCCAAAGCGTTCGCCCGGTGCGAGGCCGAGCCCGCGATAGACGGCGACGGTCGAGAGTGGCTTCAGCGGGTTTACGAGGACGGCGGCGAGCGGCGGCAGGTCGACAGGGACGAGTCCCTCGCCGCGGCCCCGCATCATGACAGCGCGGGAGCCGAGGCACGCCGGCACGTCGGAGCCAGCCGCGGCGGCGGCTTCCGTGATGCGCGCGTCGTCCGGCGAAAGCCCGTTCGCCTCGCACAGCAGTCGGAGCGCCGCGCCGGCGTCGGCCGAGCCGCCGCCGAGGCCTGCCGCGACAGGCACGCGCTTGACGAGTGAAAAGCGCCCGAGCCTGAGGCCCTCGATGCGTTCCGCCGCCGCGCGCGCCACCTTCAGGACGAGGTTGTCGTCCGACGCTCCCGCCGCCTCCGCGAACGGCCCTGCGACCGTCAGCGACAGCGGACGGTCCGGCTCCAGCGTCAGCGCGTCGGCGGCGCAGCCCGCAAAGGCGACGAGGCTGTCGAGCTCATGAAAGCCGTCTCGCCGCCGCCCGATCACGTGAAGCGTCAGATTGACCTTGGCGGGGGCGCGGGCGCGAAGCAGCATCGCGCCTGCCTGTACCACCGCCGCACTCGCCGCGTAAGCGGAGTCGCAGAGGCCGGTCAGCCGCCGTTCTTCTTGTCCGAGGCGTCGGCCGAGGCGTCGGTCTTCTTCTCGTCCGGCAGGCCGTCCTTCAGCTTGGCCTCGATCTTCGGCAGTTCGGCGGCCTCCGGCTTGAGGTCCTTGGCGTGGCTCCACTGGAAGCGCGCCTCGAGCTTGCGGCCGACCCGCCAATAGGCGTCGCCAAGATGGTCGTTCATCACCGGATCCTGCGGACGCAGCTCCACCGCCCGCTCGAGCTCGCGCACCGCGTCGTCGAGCTTGCCGAGCCGGTAATAGGCCCAGCCCAGGCTGTCGACGATGTAGCCGTCGTCCGGCTTCAGCTCGACCGCCCGCTTGATGAGCTTCATGCCCTCGTCGAGGTTGATGCCCTGGTCGATCCAGGAGTAGCCGAGATAGTTCATCACCAGCGGCTGCTCCGGTGACAGCTCCAGCGCCTTCTTCAGGTCGGCCTCTGCCTTCGGCCACTGCTTGGAGCGTTCATAGGCGATGCCGCGGACGTAGTAGAGCGACCAGTTCGCCGAACTGGGCTTCGCGGCCGCGTCTTCCTGCGCCGCGGGCGCCTCGGCCGCAGCGGACGCTTCCGGCGACGCCTTCTGGTCGTCCGAAGGCTTCTTGGCCTGCCGCGGCGGCAGCAGCAGCTTCTGGCCCGGCTTCAGCTCGTTCGACTTGTCCAGCGCGCCGCCATTGGCGCGCTCGGCGTCCGGCGTCCGGTTGAACTCCGCGAGCTCCCGCCACCGGCTCCGGTCGCCATAAATCTCCTTGGCGATGTCGGCGAGCGTCTCGCCTCCCTTGACCACATAGGTCGTCGGCTCCGCCGCCTTGCCGGGCGCTTCGCCGCCGGCGCTCGTCGGCGCCTCGATCAGCGCGACGGCGCGCGAATAGGTCTCGGCCGCCTCGGCGAACTGCTCGCGCCCGCGCTGGATGTTGCCGAGCGCGATGATCGCCTCCTGATCGGTCGGATCGGCCGCGATCAGCTTGGCGAGCTTGCTCCTGGCCTCGTCGCTCTTGTCGAGCCGGTCGAGATCCATCGCGCTCTGGATTTCGGCGTTCCGCTTGAGCGGCGACGATGCCGGAACGCGCGCATAGGCGTCGATCGCCTGCTGGAACTGGTTCAGCTGGTCGTAGAGGTCAGCCAGCGTCACGAGCGCCATCGCGTGGCTGGGCTCGGCGTAGAGGGCGAGCTGGAGATAGACCAGCGAAAGATCCTCGCCGCCCTGCCGCGCCAGCGCGCCGCCGATGCCGTAAAGCACCTCGGCGACGCCGTCGCTGACGTCCGCAATCGGGCGCCGCAGATCGCCGCCCTCCTCGATCGCGGTTCGCGCCTCGCGGATCAGCGGGTGCCGCGGCGCGACCTTCTCGAAATCCGCGAGCAGCTTCAGCGCGCCGTCCTTGTCGCCGTTCCGCGCCCGGAACAGAGCCGCCGACTGCACGATGCGCAGCGCGCTGCCGTCTCCGGAAAGGGCCGCGTCGAAGCGCTTCCTGGCTTCGTCGCGCCGGCCGCCGAGATCGGCCACAAGCGCGGCGTGATAGTCCCGGAACGTGCCGAAGAAATCCGCGCCCTGCAGCTTGTCGATGCTGGCGAGCGCTTTCCCGGTCTGATCGGAGCCGAGCCAGGCCCAGGCGGTCAGCAGATGATCTGTCAGTTCGGCGAGCGGACCTTTGGCGCTCCGGGTCAGCTCACGGCGCGCCGCGACGTAATTGTGAGTCTTGATCCCACGCACCGCCAGCGCGAGCCGCGACATGCGATTGCTTGGGTCCTTGGCGACCAGCCGCTCGGCGAGCCGCATCGCGCCGTCCGCGTCGCCCTCGACGAGCGTGAGCAGGAAGGTGCGCTCCAGCAGTTCGGGGTTACGCGGGTCCGACCGAAGCGCCGCCCGGAAATAGGCGGCGGCCGAGGCCGCGTCGCGTTCCGAGCCTGCGATGCGGCCAGCCAGGTAGTTTCCGGCGAGGGAGCTGCGCGACGCCGCGAGTTCGACCTCGGAAGCCGGCGCGGAGACGGCGGGGCCAGCGGCCAGAAGCGCGGCCACGACGGCGAAAGGCGCGGCGCGCCAATTGAGCAAGGTCACGTAGATCCGGTCCTCCGGGGCAGCGCCGCGTCGAGCGGCGTGGCGCGCAACATGAACCTCGCGAGCTAACGCCACAAGACGGGCGGAAATGCGGAGCGCGAGGCGCGGCGTCACGGCGCAGCCGCCACCCGACGGCCGCCCGTTACCGCACAACCGCGTGACCTTCGCTTCTCGAGACTTTCCGGGGGGCGTTCCCACGGTAAGTCTTCGCGTCTGCGTACGAATCATTTTGCAAGCGCGAAGGGGGGCCATTGGCGCGCGGACGGACGTTCATCTCATGCTTTGCGGCGAGCTGGCTTCTGGCCGGCTCCTGGGTCGCGCCCGCGGCTGCGCAGCAATCCTGGCTCGCCGACTGGGCGGCTCAGAAGCAGCTGGAGATCCAACCGGCGTCGCACCGCGACGCCGGGAATTTCAGCGCGCCTGTTCCGTTCGAGATCGCCCCCCGGATCCGCCGTGTGCTGACGCCGAGCGAGCAGGCCCTCGTCGACGCCACCGTCGCGCTTTATGCGACGACAATTGGCGGCAACGCCCCCAACAGCCTGCTTTGGAGCGGCATCGAAACCGCCAACCCGCTCACCCGGGACGAGGGCTACCGCTGGAACTCGCTGCGCGACCAGGGCCTGTTCGACCCCGAGCGCCGCGCGAAGCTCATTTCCGAGGCCCAAAGCCTTGGGCTCGCCAACATCCGCATCGGGCTGTCCAACCACGAGATCGACCTCAACGATCCGTCAAGCTGGGCGGAGCACGACGCCTTCGTCTCGGACTTGGCGAAGGCAGGGCTGAACCTCAGCCTCGACATGCATCACTTCGGCATCGAGGACCGCTTCCGGGTGACGGACGCGGCGGGCCGGACCATTCCCTCCGAGAGCTACTACCTCAATCCCGAATGGCCCGACTACTTCGCCCGCTTCGCGGCGGCGGCGTTCGCGCGCTACGGCGCCAGCGTCAAGGCGGTGACGCTGATCAACGAGCCGGAGACCACCGTCGGCTTCAACAGCGAGATGTGGAATGGCGGCTTCCCGGGCTGGGGCGATCCGCGGCACGCCCACTTCTATGTCGAGCGCGCCTTCGCGCTGGCGCGCGCCGCGGTCAAGGCGCGCAGCGCGATCGAAGCCCAGCTCCAGGGCTCCGGCCGCCGGGTGCTGTTCATGCACACCGAGGCGGCCGTCTACAAACCCGGACGGCCCGACTTCAACCGTTTCGTCCGCTTCATGCCGAGCGACCTCATCCTCGGCCAGGGCTGGCTGATGAAGGCCGATCTCTCGGCGCTGTCCGACTCGTCGGTCGCGGCGCTTGACCGCAAGGTCCGGAGGACGCCGGAGGCGCTGAAGACTTCGCTCGACTGGCTCGTCAGCGCCTATGTGCTGTCCAGCCACAATTCGCAGGAGCGGGAGGCCAGCCGCGCCCGGCTGGTGGAGCTCATGCAAGGCTTGCGCGACCTGCACCTCGCACTCGCCCGTGACTTCGGCGTCACCATGAAGACCGACACCGTGTTCGCGGCGGATTATTACGCCCACAATGAGAACGCCGATCCTCAAGGGCATTGGCTCAATCCGGAGCCGCAGCTCTATGCGGTGCAGATGCAGGACGGCGCCCGCCGCGGGCTCTACCCGCTGATCATCGACTACTACAATCACTACGGGCTGCCGATGATGATCGGCGAGACCGGAACGCCGTTCTACGCCTATGGGGCGCGCTGGCACGCGCAATTGCTGCTGGAATGCGCGCAGGCGATGACCGAGGGCGTGCCGATGCTCGGCTATACGATCTACCCGCTGATCGACACGCAAGGCTGGGAGACCGCCCTCTCGGTCCCGAAGTCGCAGACGACGATCAACACCGGCGGCGTGCTCGACGTCGCGCTCGAGCCGCGGCCCTTCATCCGGGCTCTGCTTCAGTCGCTCAACAACCAGACCGCCGAAAATCTCGAAGCTCCTGCGCCGCAGAGCGTTCAGTGATCAGCCTGCCGTAAGCGGAACCCCGTCACGGGGGATCGGCCTTAGGAAGACCCGCGTGATCTCAGGATGCGCGGCCTCGATCCTGGCGCCGAGGTCGCGGGCGGTCTGCTCGACCTCCGCGGCGCCGAGTTCGTCCCGGATGTCGATCGACGCGGCGAGCAGGATCTCGCGCGGTCCAAGGTGCATCGTCAGCAGTTCGGGGGCCGCGGCGACCCTCGGATCATCCAGCAGGATGCGCCGGACCTCCTCGCGCGTCTCCGGCGACGCCGCCTCCCCGGTGATCAGGCTCAGCGTCTCGCGCGACAGAAAGATCGCGACCAGCACGAGCACGATCCCGATGCCGATCGATCCCGCCGCGTCGAAGACCGGGGCGTCGAACGCATAGGCGATCGCGACGCAGACGAGCGCGATGCCGAGCCCGGCGAGCGCCGCCGCATCCTCGCACAGCACCGCGAACACGCTCGGGTCCTTGCTGCGGCGGATGGCCTTCCAAGGCGAAATGTCCGGATAGACCGACCGCAGTTCGCGATAGGCCACGCGGAACGACAGCGCCTCGATCACGATGCTGACGGCGAGCGTCGCAAACGCGACCCAGGCGTCCTCCATCGGCTGCGGATCAGCGAGCTTGTGGATCCCCTCATAGATCGAGACCGCGCCGCCGAGCGCGAAGATCAGCATCGCCACCACAAAGGCCCAGAAATAAATCTCGATGCCATGGCCGAACGGGTGGCGCGCGTCGGCGGGCCGCGCAGCGCGCTTGAGGCCGAGCAGCAGCAGGCCCTGGTTCACCGTGTCGACCAGCGAGTGCACGCCTTCCGACAGCATCGCGCTGGAGCCGGTCCAGAACGCCGCCGCGAATTTGGTGACGGCGATCGCGAGATTGCCGGCGAGCGCGGCGTAGATGACGGTTGGCGATCCGTGCGCGGACATGAGGTCTCCGAAACCGGGCGGGAGAGCAGAGGTATAGGGCGGCTGGCGCGCCGCGGGAGGGCGGGGCTGGACGCGCCGGCGCCGCGCGCCAAACCAAGGACGACCCCCGACCCAGGAGCCCTGTCCGGATGCATCTGCCAGCTTCTCTCGTCCCGACCCGCCACGAAGCCGAACGCATCTCCACCGCGCTCGGCTGGCTGTCGCTCGCCCTCGGCGCGGTGGAGCTCGCCCGACCCGGCGCGCTCGCCCGTTCGATCGGCCTGCCGCGCAGCCGCACCCTGCTGCGCGGCCTCGGCATGCGCGAGGTCGCGGCCGGCGCCGGCATTTTCGGGACCCGCAGCCGGCTCGGCCGCTCGCTGGCCGTGTGGGCGCGGGTCGCGGGCGACATGATGGACTTCTGGGCGCTCGGCCCGGCGCTCTCCCGCCGCAATCCGAAGCGCGAGGCCGCGATGGCGGCGGTCGCCGTGGTGGCCGCCGTCACCGTGATCGACGTGCTGTGCGCCGCCGCTTTGTCGGAGGACTGACGCCTATTTGGCGTCGAGCAGCTCGACGTCGAAGATCAGCGTGGCGTTCGGCGGGATCACGCCGCCGGCGCCCTGCGCGCCATAGCCGAGCTCCGGCGGGATGATCAGCGTGCGCTTGCCGCCGACCTTCATGCCGGCGACACCCTCGTCCCAGCCGGGGATGACGTTGCCGACGCCGAGCCGGAACGTGAAGGGCTGGCCGCGGTCGACCGAGGAGTCGAACTTCTTGCCCTTCTTTCCGCCGTCGTCGAGCCAGCCGGTGTAATGCACCGTCACCGCATTGCCGGCCTTGGCGGGAGCGCCGGAGCCGACCTGGGTCTCCTGGATCTTCAGCCCCGAGGCGGTGGTGGTCGCCTGCTGGGCGGCGGCCGGCGCGACCGCCATGGCCAAGAGGCCTGCGGCGGCGGCGAAGCTTGCGAGCGCGAAGTTCATACCCTGTCTCCTTGGTAAGTCCGGCGCGGATATAGCGCCTTTGCCGGCGGCGTCGCGGCGCCGCTCACGGCGGCGTCACGGAACCAGTCGCGCTTCCGGCGCCTTCTAGGACGAGGGCCGCCGCGGGCGGCCGCAGTCTGGAGGATATCGCATGGCCAACGGAGCCGGAGACCTTTGGGGCCTGATGACCGTGGTCGGCGTCGTCACCCTGGGAATCGTGATCGCCTATGCGATGATCCGCAACCGCCGCATGACGCCGCAGGAAAAGGGCATTTCGGAGCGCGCGACCGACCGGGTCTACGACCAGGAAGCCCGCGACCCCGCCAACCGCAACGCCTGACGGTCAGTTCGCGGGGCCGACATGGATCGTGGTCCCGTTCGGCAGGACCACGTCGCCCGGCGTCTGGCCCGGCTCGCACTCGCCGAGCCGGCGCGCCTCGATCGCGGTTGAGAACCGGCGTTCGCCGCCGCCCTCAAGCCCCGTCAGCGTGCTGGTCGCCTCGGCGCGCGCCCACGTCTCGAAATCGCCGGTGACGACGATCTTGTTGTCGACCGTCATGCCGCCGGACTTGCAGATCGCGCCGGCCACATAGCCTTCGGGCGTCTCGCGAAAATCGTCGTTGCGGCAGGTCTGGCCGGTCATCGCCTGCCGGACCAGCCGGTCGGTCGCGGCGTCGATGCATTCGCGCGCGCCGCTCTTGCCCGCATTGGTGATCGTCGTGGTCTCCCACAGGCCCGGCGCGCGCTTGGGCGGCGAGGCGGCCACCGCGGCGCCGGCCGAGCCGACGAGGACGAGGACGGCGAAGGCTGCGGTCGGCTTCATCGGCATCAAACCCCTGCGCGGCTTCCCACCCGAAAGCCCCGTCCGGATGTACGGCGGCGCCGGCCCCGCGGCAATGCCGGCCGTGGCGCGCGACCGCCGGCCGCGTATGATCGGCCGCATGACGCCCGCCTCCGCCCCGGCCGAAGATCCCAAAGCAGTCCTGCACCGCATCGCCGCCATCGCGGCGCTTGGCGTCGCGCTCGGTTTCGGGATCCAGATCCTGGTCGTGGCGGCGAAACTGCTGCTTGGCGGCTATGTGGCCCGGCCGCTGCTGCCGCTCGACCTCGCCTCGGGCGTCGCCTGGTCGGTCGTGGTGTGCCTGGCGACCGGGATCGGCGTTTCCGTGCTGCGCGCCGCGCCCACGGTCTCGGGGCTCATCGCCGCCCTGTTCGCGCCGCTCGCGGTCGCGGCCTCCAAGGCCGCGAACCAGATGATGTCGGCGGCGATCGGCGTCATCGGCAGAGAGGCGGCCGTCTCGCTCGTGACGCTCGCCGGGCTGAAGGCGCTGGAATACGGCCTTCTGGGTTTTTTGCTCGCCCGCCTCGCGCGGAGCGGCGAAACCCGGTTCGCGCGCTTCGCCGGAACCGGCCTCGGCCTCGGGATCGTGTTCGCCGGCGTCGCGCTCTGGATCCGGCTCGCCGCCGGGACCGTCCCCGCCGCCGAGATCGCCGCGACCGCGATCAACGAGGTGATTTTCCCCGCCGGCTGCGCCGCCGTCGTCTATGTCGGCCGCATGATGGCGCGGGCCGGAAGCGGCTGAGCTCATCCTGCCGGCGCATGCCGGCTTCGGCGCCGGCCCCGGCGGCGGGCGCCGCCCGTCGCCCCCCTCCCCTGTCATCCTCGGGCTTGGCCCGAGGATCCATCGGGCGCGGACGCGCCCGCCCGGATGGATGCCCGGGTCAAGCCCGGGCATGACGCTGAGGTTCGGCGCCTCGTTCTGCCTCCACCCCACCCGGCCGGGCTTCGCCCGTCCACCCTCCCCTCTGCGAGGGAGGGAAAGAGCGCCCTTCGCTCGAGCCGCGGCGTCTCTTCTCCCTCCTCGCGGCGAAGCCGTGGGGAGGGTGGACGCGCACAGCGCGGCCGGGTGGGGCCTTCGGGCGTAGAGCTCAGACCTTCAGGCGCGCGGCATCCGCCGGGTCGCACGGCGCAAAATCCTTCATCCGGTTCAAACAGCGACAGCGGAAGGCGCGGAGCGCCGGGCCACCGTGGTTTTACGCGTAATTTTCGCCGGTCGCCCGGCGCTCCACGCGCGGCGGCTTTTTCGACGACTGCGGAAGCCGCGCTCCGGTGCAGGCGGCCCGCAGCCCCTTGCGGGGTCGGTCCCTTTGCGGATTTTGGACCTCGCCGCCTCCCAGGAAGCGTCTTGGCCCAAAAACCCATCCCGCGCCTTAAGGCGCTCGGTGGCGCGGCCCCGTCCTAGTGCGGGGCGGGCGGCCTGTAATCCCCGGCCGGAAGCAAGCTCCCCCCCAAGGCCCGCAGCCGACGTCCCGGGACCGCGAGCTCCGGTGCTCACAGGCGCAGGCGCCGCTCCTCCCCCGCATGGCCGGCCGGTCCGGACACGCCTCCCTGTCGGGGAAGGACGGTGGCAGGAGAGCACGCGGATGGCGAGAAGTCAAGGAATAAAAGCCTATACCCAACGACGCCCGTTAGCCGTCATGCCCGCTTTCCCGGGCATCCACGACTTACCCTCCGCCGAGCCGCCCGACGTCCAAGTCGTGGATACCCGGCCTATGGTCGGGCATGACGAGGACGGGCTCGCCTGCGATCCTCTGCCGTCATGCCCGTCTTCGGGCATCCACGACTTCCGTTCCGCCGCAGCGCCTCATGATCAAGTCGTGGATACCCGCGCGAAGGCGCGGGCATGACGGGAGGCGCTTGCGTCTCATTCGAAGCCGCCTGACCATCCCGCCATGCGCTTCTCCTTCGTCTACTTCATGACGAACCGGCCGAACGGCGTGCTCTATGTCGGCGTCACCGCCGACCTCGTCCGCCGCGTGGCGCAGCACCGCTCCGGACTGATCGAGGGCTTCACCAAGCGCTACGGCCTGAAGACGCTCGTCTGGTTCGAGACACACCAGGGCATCGTCGCCGCCATCGCGCGCGAGAAGGAGATCAAGCACTGGACGCGGGCGCGAAAGGTTCGGCTGATGCATGAGACCAATCATGAGTGGCGCGACCTCTGGCCGGACATCTCGGCGTGACCTGACCCGCCGCTTCCCCGTCATGCCCGCCTTCGCGGGCATCCAAGACTTCCGTCCAACCGCGCCGCCTTCCCCCCAAGTCGTGGATGCCCGGCCTGCGGCCGGGCATGACGAGGGGCTCGGTCGCATCTGCGATGCTCAACCGTCACGCCCGTCTTCGGGCATCCACGCCTCCCCTTCGGTACGTCCAAGTCGTGGATGCTCGCGACGAGTCAGAAACATAATCCGGATATTACATCAGATAGATCACAAAAAAGTAAATCTGCTAGATCTCACGCAGCCAAGCCCTCGTTGGGCCTATCCTCGTCCTGCCTATTGTCCTTCTCGGCCGCATAGGTAGATTCACGTGATCTAGTTGAATTTCCTGACGCATAAACCTTGATCGAATCTGCCTTTGCAGGCGACCACGTCCAGCCGACCCCACCAACCTCAGCATCTGACTGCATAGGCTCTAAAAACCGCAATCCAAAAACCTTCACCGAAGCCTCCTAGATTCGAGCAGCTAACGACTTTGCAAGAGTAGCAGAAATGGGGACTCCTACCAAATCCTCGATCCACAGCCACTGACCTGCCGTATTAACCTCCAAGTACCACCATCTCTGGCTTGTATCGACGATGAAATCAAATGCCCCGTAAAATAAACCTACATCATTCATAAGCCGGTTAACGCTACACCTAATGTCGTCCGGCGCATCAATTAAATAATGAGGCGTATTCTTAAGGTCATAGCGGCGCCAGTCGACCTTTGCCCTCTCTGATTTCTGCGATTCTATCTTACAGCCAAAATGTTCGCCGTCTACGTAAGTGTATCTGACCTCGAAGTCTTTTTCTATATATCGCTGTAGAGTGAGAGGATTTTCTCCATAATCGGGAAAATCATTTAGATCTATGGCAGATATTCTGTTGACATATATACCAGAGAACGTTCCATCTTCAGATTTATATACATCTTGGGACATAAATTTCAGTGCAGCGCTTGAATGTGAGGAGAAATCAATCAAAGAGGCCTTGACGTTAGACGTAATCAAATCAGGTATCTGAAATCCTGCAGCTCTGGCTGCGGACATTTGGAAATACTTATTGTCCATAAGGGAGGCTGGTCCAATCGGGTTAATCCAAGCCCTTCCCCTTAGAGATGTATAGAGGCCGTACAGGCAGCGGTTCCACTCCGAGCGCCAAAGTCGAAATCCAGAGTCTTCGTTTCCAGTCTGTTGCTCAAGATCCAAGCTAACAGTCAGACGTCGGGCCCATATACACTTTATGCTTTCAGACGACGCGCAGGATTTATTTTGTTCAATCCACCAAATATCCCCATCAAAAAATATTTTCGTCGCGAGAAGAGACTTAACATCAATGTTAAATCGAAAATATGGCTTCCCTAGCTCGTCGAGATGGCTAATGACCGAGTCAGCATGAGGGTCGTGCGCATCTGTTAAGATAAGTATCATGACTCAACCTTGGCCCGCATTATTGATGCATGAACCAGCTCTAAAAAAGCTCTGATCGTCACATCCCCGAATAGTTCGGCCCCCCGCCGCCCTCCGGAGCTACCCAGACAATATTCTGATTCGGGTCCTTGATGTCGCAGGTCTTGCAGTGGACGCAGTTCTGGGCGTTGATCTGGTACTTGGGCTCAGAACCCTCCTCCAGCCATTCATAGACGCCCGCGGGGCAGTAGCGCTGCGACAGGCCGGCGTAGACGTCGTGCTCGGATGACTTCTGCAGCCCCATGTCCTTCACCCGGAGATGCACCGGCTGGTGCTCCTCGTGATTGGTGTTGGACAGGAACACCGAGGACAGCCGGTCGAAGGAGATCTCGCCGTCGGGCTTCGGATAGGCGATGCGCTGGCAGTCCTTGGCAGGCCTGGTAGCGGCGTAGTCCGGCTTGCCGTGCGGCAGCGTGCCGAACAGTTTTAGGCCGAACTGTTCGGCCCACATCGCCGCGCCGCCCAGCATCACGCCGAGGCGGGTGCCGTATTTCGACCAGAGCGGCTTGACGTTGCGCACCGGGCGCAGATCGGCGCCGACCGGGCTGTTGCGCCAGGCGTCCTCGTAGGACGAAAGCTCGTCATGGGCGCGGCCGGACTTGAGGGCCTCAAAAATGTGCTCGGCGGCGAGCTTGCCGGTCAGCACCGCATTGTGGCTGCCTTTTATGCGCGGGACGTTCACGAAGCCGGCCGCGCAGCCGACCAGCGCGCCTCCGGGGAAGGCGAGTTTCGGGACCGACTGGAAGCCGCCCTCGGTGATGGCGCGCGCGCCATAGGAGAGCCGCTTGCCGCCCTCCAGCGTCGGGCGCACCGAGGGGTGCTGCTTGAAGCGCTGGAACTCCTCGAAGGGCGAGAGATAGGGGTTTTCGTAGTTCAGATGGACCACGAAGCCGACCGCCACCAGGTCCTCGCCGTAATGGTAGAGGAACGAGCCGCCGCCGGTCTTGTCGTCGAGCGGCCAGCCGAAGGAATGCTGCACCAGGCCCGGCTTGTGCTTCTCGGGCGCGACGCGCCACAGCTCCTTGAGGCCGAGGCCGTATTTCTGGGGCTCGCGGCCCTCATGCAGCGCGAATTTCTCGATCAGCGCCTTGGAAAGCTGGCCGCGCGCGCCCTCGGCGAAGATCGTGTACTTGCCGCGCAGCTCCATGCCGCGGGTGAAGTTGGGGCCGGGCGTTCCGTCGCGGTTCACCCCCATGTCGCCGGTCGCGACGCCGACCACCGCGCCGTCTTCGCCGAACAAAACCTCGTTGGCGGCGAAGCCCGGATAGATCTCGACGCCGAGCGCCTCGGCCTTGGCGCCCAGCCAGCGGCAGACGTCGCCCAGCGAGACGATGAAATTGCCGTGGTTCGCCAGGATCTTGGGCATGCCGAAATTCGGCAGACGCAGCGCCTTGGCCTCGGTCAGGTAGAGGAAGCGGTCGTCCGTCACCTCGGTGCGGGCGAAGCTCTCGGGCTCGTCGCGCCAGCCGGGCAGCAGCGCGTCGAGGCCGACCGGGTCGACCACCGCGCCGGACAGGATGTGGGCGCCGACCTCGGAACCCTTCTCGAGCACGACGACGGAAATGTTCTCGTCGAGCTGTTTGAGGCGGATCGCGACGGCGAGGCCTGCGGGCCCGGCGCCGACCACGACCACGTCGTAGTCCATGGCCTCGCGCTCGGGCAGTTCCGCCATGCTCTCGTCCGCCATGTCCCGCGTCTCCTCACGCTCGTCGCCTGGAACCGTTCGCATCTGCTGCGCTGCGAAACTAGGGCGACATTCGTCCGAGAAAGCGCGTCCTTAGGCGGAGAAGGCGAGCAAGTTATTTCGGGTTTTCGCGCGTCAGCCGCTCGCGCTGGCGCTCGAGCTCCTTCTTGAGCTCTTCCTTGTTGACGCCGGCGCGCTGCTCGGGCGTGAGCGGCGTCGGGTCGTCCGGCCGCGTCGCGTTGAAGGCGTCCGCGGGGGCGTGGTCGGTCTTGGCCGGCTGGTTCGCCATGGCTCATCTCCTGGCCTTGCGCGGCCTCGGCGGCCGCAAGGGAGCAGGAGGCTAGCGCGGCGCGCGGCCGCGGCGAGGCCTATTCGGGCGTCTGCTCGATCACGCCGTACCAGCCGAGGCCGCGATAGGTCTCGTAGCCGGGGGTGCGGTGGAACGCGATCAGATGGCCGGCGGAGTCGAGATAGCTGCCGCTCTCGCGGCCCTCGGTCTTGAGCGGGAAGCGCTCGGTCAGCGCGCCGCGGCCGTCGGAGGCGGCGATCACCCGGTCGGCCGCGTCGACCAGCAGCACGCGCGAGCGGCGCGCCTCGGCCGGGTCGAGCCGCACGCCGGCGACGACCGAGCGGGCCTGCGGCTGCCAGTCGAAATGGATCGCCAGCACGCCGGTGACGCGGCCGTCGACCGCCCCGCCCTCGCGCACCGTCGCCACATAGGTCGCGACCTCGGCGCCGCCGAGCTTGTCGCAGGCCTCGATGTCCGCGACCGCGAACTCGTCGCCGGAGGCGAGCCCGCGGCCGAGCCCGAACCAGCGCTTCTGCGAGACGTCGGCGCCGACGACGCTGAAGCGGTCCGGCCGGCCGTTCGCGATAACGCGGCCCTTTAGGTCGCAGAGCCAGAGGTCGAGATAGACCGTGTAGGACGACAGGATCACGCCGAGCCGCTGGCTGGCGTAGGCGCAGGCGGCCGGCGTGGGCTCGCGCGCGCAGTCGACCACGGCGCTGTCGGTCGCCCACCAGCGCACGTCGCAGGTGCGCTCATAGAGGTTGCGGTCGATGATCTCGACCGCGTTGAGCGCAAGGTCGACGAGCCGCTCGCTGCGGGCCGCGCCGGCGAGCGCGGTGACCGCCTCGCGCAGCGAGTCGACGCGCTCGGTGAGGTCGACGCCGAGGCCCTGCGCCAGGCGCTGGATCTCGCTTGCGACGATCTTGACCTCCTGGGCGACGACCGAGAAGCCCGCGCCCTTGTCGCCCGCATGCGCCGCCTCGATCAGCGCGTTGAGCGCCAGCAGGTGCATGCGATGCGTGATGTTGTGGATCGCCGTGATGTTGGCCGAAGCCGTGTTCTTCAGCTCGGCGGCCGAATCCCCCACCACCGTCGAAAGCGACTGGTTCCCGCTGGCGTCCGCCCGCGCTGCGTTCTGCATCGCACACCCCCCGATGTTGCGCTGCGGAAACTGTTCCATATTGGTTAGCCGAGAGTTACTGAGCGAATAGTCTGAGAGCTCTATTCGAGATCCGAGCCGATATGTCGCATCTATTCGCTGCGCGTGAGGCTTTGGAGAAGCAACGCCTAGATCTACAGCTTTGATATGATTCTTTTATAGGCGATTGCTTAAAGCTTAGGCGGCTTCGTAGTTTCTGTCGACGTGCGGGCTGCTCAAGCGCCGAGCCGTGGGGCCGGCGCCAAGGACAGCGCCGGGCGCGGCGCCTATAATGGCCGCATGACGCTGCCCTTGCCCTCCCGCGACGACCTGCGCGCGCTGCTCGAATGGCAGCTCGCGATGGGCGCGGACGTCGCGCTCGAGGAAGCGCCGCAGGATCGCTTCGCGGCCGACGCCGCGCGCGCGCCGGGGCCGGAGCGGCCGGCGGCGGCGCAGCCGATGCCCGCGCCATCGCCCGCCGCGCTGCTCGCGACGCCTGACGAGTCGATCTCCGCCGCGCGCGAGGCGGCCGCTTCCGCGGCCACGCTCGACGAACTGCGGCGGATTCTCGAAAGCTTCGAGGGCTGCGCGCTCAAGGCGACCGCCAGCCGCACCGTGTTCGCCGACGGCGCGCCCGGCGCGCGGCTGATGCTGGTCGGCGAGGCGCCGGGCCGCGAGGAGGACCTCTCCGGCCTGCCCTTCGTGGGCCGCTCCGGCCAGCTGCTCGACCGCATGCTGGCGGCGATCGGCCTCGACCGCTCCTCGGTCTATATCGCCAACGTCATTCCGTGGCGCCCGCCCGGCAATCGCACGCCGACCCCACAGGAGACCGAGACCTGCCTGCCGTTCATCCGGCGTCAGATCGAGCTGTGCGACCCGGAGATCCTCGTCGCCCTCGGCGGCGCGGCGGCGCAGAGCCTGTTCCGCGCCCGCGACGGCATTCTCAAGCTGCGCGGCAAGTGGCTTGACTACGACATCGCCGGCCGCCCCGCCAAAGCGATGGCGACGCTGCACCCGGCCTATCTGCTGCGCAGCCCGGCGCAGAAGAAGTTCGCCTGGCGCGACCTCAAGGCGATCCGCCGCGCGCTTGACGGCGGCTGAGGCCTCTGCCCCCGCACGCTGGGCAGCCGGAACGCGTTACCCCTCGGCATGGCGCCTCGCTTGCTTGCCTGTTGATCAGCAACAGGAGGCTCGTCGATGGATTACGTGAAACCGGCCGACATGGCCGCAATGATGAGCGACTCGGGCGTCCAGCGGGCGGCGCTCTCGGTCAAGGACATGATCGTGCGCGGCACGGTGGCGGGCGCGCTGCTCGGCATCGCGACCAGCCTCGCCATCACGGCGGCGGTGCAGACCGGCGTGCCGCTCGTCGGCGCGCTCATCTTTCCCGTCGGCTTCGTGATGATCGTCTGCCTCGGGCTTGAGCTCTGCACCGGCAATTTCGGGATTTTGGGGCTGTCCTATTTCGAGGGCCGGATTGGCTTCAAGCCGATGATGCGGAACTTCGGCTGGGGCTTTCTGGGCAACCTCATCGGCAGCGTGCTCTACGGGTTGCTGCTGGTGATCGCGCTCACCAACGCCTGGCACGCGCCGCTCGCGGGCGTGTCGCAGAAGATCGTCGACATCGCCCTGTCCAAGACCGTCGCCTACGAAAACCTCGGCGCCGCCGGCATGCTGACCTGCTTCGTCAAGGCGATGCTGTGCAACTGGATGGTCTGCCTCGGCGTGACCATGTCGATGATGTCGAGCTCGACCTCCGGCAAGATCATGGGCGCCTGGCTGCCGATCCTGCTGTTCTTCGCGCAAGGCTTCGAGCATGCGGTGGTGAACATGTTCGTCATCCCGTCAGCGATGCTGCTCGGGGCGCCGATCTCGCTCGGCCAGTGGTGGGTCTGGAACCAGATCCCCGTCACGCTTGGCAATTTCGTGGGCGGCGTGCTGTTCATTTCGGCGGCCTGGTATCTGACCTACCGTCCGCGCCCGGCCGCCGAACCGGCGCGCGCCGAAACGCAGGCGCAGACGCGGCCGGCGCTCGCCGGCTGACAGAGGCCGGCCGACGCCGCGCCGCAACGGGCGCGGCGTCGGGCTCAGTCGATCAACGCTGGCCGCCGGAGGCCAGAATGGCTGCGCCAGTCACCCAGCTCGACTGGTCGGAGGCGAGGAACAGGACGACCTTGGCGATGTCCTCCGGCGCGCCGATGCGGCCGAGCGGCGTCGAGGCGATCATTTGCTGCTCGAATTCGCTGCCCTTCACGCCCGCGGTCACGAAACCTTCGGTCTCGGTGCCGCCGGGGTTCACGGCGTTGACCCTGATGTTGCGGGGGCCGAGTTCCGCGGCGAGCGAGCGGGTGATGGAGTCGAGCGCCGCCTTGGTGGCGGAATAGACCGACGTCGTCGGATAGGCCGCCGTGCTGGCGACCGACGATACGTTGATCACGCTGCCGCCATTCGGCCCGAAATGCTTGAGCGCTTCGCGGGTGGCGAGCAGCGGCCCGAGCACGTTGATGTCGAACTGGCGCCGGTACTGCTCCTCCGTCACCTCCTCGAGCGCTGCGAACTGATAGACGCCGGCGTTGTTGACCAGCACGTCGAGCTCGCCGAACGCCTTCGCGGCCTCGTCGAACAGCCGGGTCACATCGGCGGCCTTCGCCATGTCGGCGTGAACCGCGACAGCGCGGCCGCCCTTCGCGGTGATCTCGGAGACGACCTTTTCGGCTCCTGCTTTGTCTGAGGCGTAGTTCACCACGACCGCCGCGCCGGCTGCGCCAAGAGCCTTTGCGATGCCGGCGCCGATGCCCTTGGACGCCCCGGTCACGATCGCCGTCTTGCCTGTCAGTTCGCTCATCCGTGTTCCCCTTGAGGAGCTGTTTCGTTTCGACGATTAGATGAGTGTCGAAGTGACGGACGCAAGAGGCGGCGCGGCGGAATTTCGGGAACTGGTGAAACGCAGGAGTCGCGACCGCATGCCGATCTGCATCCAAGCACCCGTCCCGTCCGCTGGCGACGAATTTGCGCGTGACGAGGATTCAGACGGCGCAGCAGGCGCCGCCGGAAGGAGAACTCAGATTTCCGAAAGCCGCTTCAGATAGGCGGCGAGCACGTCGCGGCGGAGCGCCAGATTGGCGAACTTGCCCTCGCGCACGATCTCGATGAGCCCGGCGGTCTCGAGCTCCTTGACGTGATGCGAGAGCGTGGCGGCGCTGATCTCCTGCGCCTCATGCAGGGCGCTGCAGGGCGTGGCGGCGTCGCACGCCCCAAGCTCCCTCAAAATCTGCACGCGCCGCGGCTCGGAGAGCGCGCGCGCGATCCGCTCGAACTGACGGTCCGAGAGCTCCGTCTCTGCCAGCTGTTCCATGCCGACTAGATAGTGCGCGCCGCCCCGCGATGCGAGCGGCGCGCCCGAGCCTCAGTCGACGGCGCGAACCTCGACGAGGTTGTCCGAGAAGGTCGGCGAGTGGCCCATGCCGCCATAGGCGGACGACGAGATGATGTTCACCGCCCCGCCCCGGTTGAGCGTGCGCCAGTAGCCGAGCGAGGCGACCACCACGCCGGCGGGCACGTCGTCGGTGACGCGCGCGGCGCCGTGGAACTGGCCGCGGTCGTTGAACACCCGCACCAGCGCGCCCTCGCTCACGCCGCGCGACTGCGCGTCGGCCGGGTTGATCAGGATCGCCTGCTCGCCCTGCACGGCGATCTTGCGCTCCTCATTGGCGTATTGCGAGTTGAGGAAGGCGTGGCTCTTCGGCGAGACGATGTTGAGCGGATATCTCTGCGCCTTCTCGGGCGCCGTCTCGGCGCGCTCATAGGGCGCGACATAGCCGGGCAGCGGATCGAGCTTCTCGCCGCCCTGACGCGCCTCATACATCTGCCGGAACGGCGGCGCGACGAAGTTGCCGGTGGTCGCGGCGGCCTCGGAGTAGAACTCGACCTTGCCGGACGGCGTCGGGAAGTTGCCTTCCGCGTGCGGGGTGCGGGTCGACGGGTCGCCGACCGCGAGGCGCCAGAAACCGTGCTGGCGGAAATAGTCCATGTCGCAGCCGGCCATCTTGGGGCTCGACCAGTCGATGTACCACTCCATCAGCTCCTTCTCGCTCATCGAGAACTGCGGCTCCTTGAAGCCGAAGCGCTTGGCGAGGCGGCGGAACAGCTCGGCGTTGGAGACGCATTCGCCCGGCGTCTCGATCGCCTTCTCGTTCAGCGTGAAGAAGAAGTGGCCCCACGAGAACATCATGTCGTCGTGCTCGGCCGCCATCGTGGCCGGCAGCAGGATGTCGGCGTAGCGCGCCGTGTCGGTCAGGAAGTGGTCGGACACCACCGTGAACAGGTCCTCGCGCTCGAGGCCGCGGACGATCTTGTCGGTGTCGGTCGACTGCGAGACCGGGTTGCAGTTGTAGACCATGAGCGCGTGGACGCCCGGGTTCAGCCCGGCCTCGCCGGTCAGCGCCTCGCCGAGCTTCAGCACGTTGATGGTGCGCGTGCCCTCGGGGATCAGGTCGGGACGGCAGACCCGGTCCCAATGCACCGGGAACTCCCAGAGCGGCATCTGGTAGATGCCGCCGCCCGGATCCTTCCAGGAGCCGGTCAGCGCCGGCAGCGAGAAGATCGCCCTCAGCGCCTGGCTGCCGCCGGCGGAACGCTCGACGGCCACGCCCGGCCGCAGCGCCGCGTTGCGCGTGGTGGCGTATTCATGCGCCAGCATGCGGATGTCTTCCGCCTTCACGCCGCACAGCGTCTCGGCGTATTCGGGCGTGAACGGCGCCGCGCGCTCCTTCAGCTGATCGAAGCCGACCGTGTATTTCTCGACATAGTCCATGTCGCAGAGATTGCCGTTGATGATCACGTTGATCATCGCCATCGCGAGCGCCCCGTCGGTGCCCGGGCGCGGCATGATGTGCCAGTCGGCTTCCTTGGCGGTGCGCGACTTGTACGGGTCGATCACCACCACCTTGGCGCCGTTGCGCTGCGCGTCCTTGACGATGTGCCAGTGATGCAGATTGGTGCTGATCGAGTTGCAGCCCCAGATCACGATATACTTCGACTGGGTGAAGCTGAGCGGGTCGGTGCCGTTGGTCGGGCCATTGGTCAGCAGCCAGGCGGTGCATGAGCCGGAGCCGCAGAATGTCTTTTCCGCGACCGTCGCGCCGAGCTTGTTGAAGAAGGCGTCGCCGACCGTCAGGCCCTGCACCAGCCCCTCATTGCCGAGATAGTTGTACGGCAGGATCGCCTCGGGCGTATGGGTCCGCGCCACCTCGGCGAACCGCTCGAAGATCGTGTCGAGCGCCTCGTCCCACGAGATCCGCTCGAATCTCCCCTCGCCCTTCGGACCGACCCGCTTCATCGGGAACATCAGCCGGTCGGGATTGTAGTGGTGCTTCTCGAAATCCTTGACCTTCACGCAGAGCGAGCCGCGGGTCATCGGATGCTCGGCGTTGCCCTTCACGGAGACCAGCCGGCCGGCCTCGGTCGTGTAGATCATCGCGCAGGTGTCGGGGCAGTCATGCGGACAGGCGCCGAGATGCGTCTCGGTCTCGGCGGAGGCTTGTTCGAGCATGGCGGTCTCCGGGCGTTGAACGGCGTTTCGCCGGCGGGGCCATCGAGGCGTCCTATCGGGCGATTGGTCGAATGATAGGCGCGGACGCAGCCCCATCACAAGCCGCTCCGGAACGATCCCGGCGCGCGCGCCTTATCTCCCGACGCCGCGGCCCGGCCGCGGACCGCAGGAGGCCAGATCATGAGGAATGCCCTGTTGCTCGCAGCCGGCGCGCTGGCGCTGTCGACGGCCGCGCAGGCGGACGCGATCGTCCGTCAGGAGACCCAGACCGGCGTCTATTCCGCGCCGGTCGCGGGCGCCACGCCGCAGGCCCGCGAGAACCCCGCGCCTGACACCACCATGCTGGAGCAGCGCCAGAAGACGACCGTCACGCCTGTCCCCAGCGGCCGCGTGATCGAGCATCCGTCGGGGACCGGCGCGGTCGAGATCCGCCGCGCGCCGGAGTGAGTTGAGCCCGCCCGCGCCGGCTACGTAAAGGCTGCGTAAATACCGCGCTGCACCGCACGCATGACTGGCATGCCAGAACCACGCTTTTGCATGGGGCTCTGGCATGCCAGATAAGCGTCACAGGGATCGCGGCGCGTCACGCGCCTCAACAAACGGTGTGGATCAATGGCTTACGTTTCCGTCACGCATAACGATGTCGCGCATTCGGGCTTCTTCGCTCGGGTCGCTTCGTTCTTTGCTGCGCTGCAGCGCGCCGACCAGCGCGTCGGCTATGCGCCCTACTTCGGGCTCTAAGGTTTCTCTGGTCCGTTTCCTCCCCTCCCCGGACCACGAGCTGGGCCGCCCCACTAGGGCGGCCCTTTTTTTGCTCCGCGCCGAATGTCACAAAGGTGATGCGCCGCGAGCGTTGGAACGCCGGCCCGCCCGTGGCAGCTTGCCCCTAAGAACGCGCTCATAAGAACCTCGGGGGATTCGTGCGGCGGAATGGGGGAAGCGGCGTCGGGGCCATGGCCTTCGCGCTCGGATTGGTCGCGGCCTGCGCCGCAGCCGGCGCAGCGCGCGCCGATGCGGACGAGGACGAGCAGGAGCCCTCGATCCTCGACAGCGTGGCGGCCTTCAAGGAGATCGCCGAGGCGCGCGACGCGCTCGCCGAGCGCGGCTTCCGGTTCTCCGGCTTCTACTTTTCGGACGTCCGCGGCAACCTCACGGGCGGCATGCGCCGCGGCGCCACCTATAGCGGGCTGCTGAAGCTCGGCGTCGACGTCGACGCGGAGAAGGTCGCCGGAATCGAGGGCGGCCGGCTGCACGCCGACATGCTGCAGATCCACGGCCGCGACCTGTCGGACGAGTATATCGGCAATGTGCTGTCGGTGAACGACATCGGCGCGCGCCCCACCACCCGCCTGTTCGAGCTCTGGTATGAGCAGAAGTTCGGCGACCGCCTCGCCGTCAAGGTCGGCCAGCTCGCCGCCGACGAGGAGTTCATCAAGAGCGACTACGGCGAGGCCTTCCTGGACGCAACCTTCGGCTGGGCCGGCCCGCCCTCCGAAAACCTGCCGTTCGGCGGGCCGGCCTATCCGCTCGCTGCCCTCGGCGCGCAGGCGACCGTCGAGGCGAGCGAGAACCTGACGCTGGTCGCGGCGATCTACAACGGCGCCGCCGCCAATCCGGACGCCGAGGACCCCGAGAAGGCCAATCGCCACGGCCTGAACTTCCGGCTGAAGGACCCGCCGCTGGTCATCGCGGAGGCCCGCTACCGCTACAACCAGGGCGAGGACGCCGCCTGGCTGCCGGGCACGCTGAAGCTCGGCGGCTACGGCCATTTCGGCCATTTCGACGATGTGAAGTGGGGAACCGACGGCCTTGTGCTGGGCTCGCCCGGCAGCAATGGCGACCCGCGCCGCCACTCCGGCGACGTCAATTTCTACGCCTTGCTCGACCAGCAGATCTACCGCGCCCCCGGGGACGACCCGGAGAAGGGCGTCGGCGTGTTCGCCCGCGTGATCGCCGGGCCGAAGGACCGCAACGAGATCGACGTCTATCTCGACGGCGGGATCGTGGCGTCCGGCATGATTCCCGGCCGGCCCGACGATCTGTTCGGCTTCGCCCTCGCCTACGCCAATTTCTCGCCGCGGCTCGCTGACGCCGATCGCGCCGCTGATCCGGGCGGCCCCGCCCGCAAGTTCGAGGCGGTGTTCGAGGCGACCTACAAGGCGCAGATCGTGCCCGGCCTCACGGTGCGACCGACCTACCAGTACGTCATGCGTCCCGGCGGCGGGGTCGACAATCCGGAGCGCGCCGGCTCGCAGAAGATCCGCGACGCCCATGTGTTCGGCGTCACCACGCTGGTGACCTTCTGAGGTCCGGCCGCCGGCGAAGGGCTAGTGATAGCCCTCGCCGGCCCGGACCTTGCCCCTGAACAGCCAGTACACCAGCACCGTGTAGCCGATGATGATCGGGAACATGATCGCCACGCCGATGCCCGCGAAGATCTGCGAGGCGGGCGCGGCGGCGGCGTCCCAGAAGGTGATGTGGGGCGGCACCAGATAGGGGAAGGTGGAGATCGCAAGCCCCAGGAACCCGAGCAGGAACAGCACGATCGAGCCGAAGAACGGCCCGATTTCGCGTCCGTTCTCGAGCCCGCGCCACACCAGATAGGCGACCCCGAGGGCGATCAGCGGGATCGGCCACAGGAACAGGAAGTTCGGCAGCGAGAACCAGCGGTCCCAGATCCGGTCGATCGCGAGCGGCGTCCACAGGCTGACGAGGCCCATCGCGACCAGCACGGCGGCGAGCAGCGCCGGCGCCTGGCGGCGCGACCGGCGGGCGACTTCCTCATCGGTCTTCATGTTGAGCCAGGTGGCCCCGAGCAGCGCATAGCCGAGCACCACGCCGACGCCGCAGAGCAGGCTGAACGGCGTCGCCCAGTCGAACGCTCCGCCGGCGAATTGCGGGCCGATGTTGGGCTGGGTCTGGACGTCGATCCCCTGGATCAGGCCGCCGAGGATCAGGCCCTGGCAGAAGGCGGCGAGGATCGAGCCGCCTGCGAAGGTGATGTTCCAGACGCTCTTGTTCGGCTTCGCCACCCAGCGGAACTCGAACGACACGCCGCGGAAGATCAGCGCGAGCAGCATCACGATGACGGGTAGGTAAAGCGCCGGCATGACGATCGCGTAGGCTTTCGGGAACGCGACCCACAGGCCGCCGCCGCCGAGCACCAGCCAGGTCTCGTTGCCGTCCCAGAACGGCGCGACCGTGTTCATCATCTGGTCGCGCTCGTGCTCGTCCTTGGCGAACGGGAACAGGATCCCGATGCCGAGGTCGAAGCCGTCGAGGATCACGTACATCGCGACCGCCGCCGCGATGATCCATCCCCAGGCGAGTGGCAGATACCATTCCATGGCCGTCACCCCGCCGCCGGTTCTGGGCCGCCCGCGATCGCGCCGCGGGTGGCGTCCTGCGCGGCCGAGAGCGGCCTGTTGGCCGCGCCCCCGCGCGGCGGCGCGATGATCGCCGGATCGGGCCCGCGGTTGATCAGCCGGTTGATGTAGTACACGCCGACCGAGAACACGCAGCAATAGACCAGCACGAACAGCGTCAGCGAGATCACCAGGCTTCCGGTGCTGACCGGCGACATCGCGTCGGCGGTCCGCAGGATGCCCCAGGCCACCCATGGCTGACGGCCGACTTCGGTGACCACCCAGCCCGACAGGATCGCGATGAAGCCGAGCGGCCAGACATAGGAAGCCGCCTTGAGATACCAGCGCGTTTCCCAAAGCGTGCCGCGCCACCACAGCCAGGCGCCGGCGAGCCCCGTCGCGATCAGCAGCATGCCGATCGCGACCATAATGCGGAACGCGAAGAACACCGGCAGTACCGGCGGCCGCTGATCCCGCGGGAAGTCGCGCAGCCCCTTGATGCGGCCGTCCCACTCATGGGTCAGGATCAGGCCGGAGACGCGCGGCAGCGCGATGTCATAATCGTTGCGCTCCGCTTCCGGGTTCGGGATCGCGAACAGCGACAGCGCCACCGGCTCGTCGCCGTTCCAATGCCCCTCCATGGCGGCCACCTTGGCGGGCTGGTGGTGCAGCGTGTTGAGGCCGTGCTGGTCGCCGATGATCAATTGTAGCGGCGCCACGATCGCGATCATGCCGACCGCCATGCGAACCATGGTGCGCGCGTCCTCGCCGAACCTGTTCGCCAGCAGGTAGCGGCAGCCGACCGACAGCACGACAACGGCCGTCGTCAGATAGGCCGCGGTCATCATGTGCGCGAAGCGGTAGGGGAAGGACGGATTGAAGATGATCTGGAGCCAGTCGAGCGGATAGGCGACGCCGTCGCGAACCTCGAAGCCCGCCGGCGTGTGCATCCAGCTGTTGGCGGAGAGAATCCAGAAGCCGGAGATCGCGGTGCCGGTCGCCACGATGCAGGCCGACAGCACGTGCAGCCAGGCCGGCACCCGGTCCCAGCCGAACAGCATGATCCCGAGAAAGGTCGCCTCGAGGAAGAAGGCGGTCAGCACCTCGTAGCCGATCAGCGGCGCAACGACGTTGCCGACGACTTCCGAATAGCGGCTCCAGTTGGTGCCGAACTGGTAGCTCAGCACGATTCCCGAGACGACGCCCATGGCGAACGAGACCGCGAAGATCTTGGTCCAGAAGCGCGCCAGGCGATGAAACCGGTCTGCGCCGGTCTTGGCCCAGATCAGCAGCAGCGTCGCCACATAGGCGGAGATGCCGATCGAGAACGCCGGGAACACGATGTGGAAGGAGACCGTGAAGGCGAACTGCAGCCGCGCGATCAGGTTCGGGTCGAAGTCCATCGGTCCCTCCGGCAGCCGGACGGGACGCGCCAGCGCGCGGTCCCCTCACTGGAACGGTTATAAGCCGGCGCACTCCGCGACGATAGTTGACGGAACGTCCAAGGCCGACTGCCCACGCGAATGCGCCGCGCTATGTTGAAGCCGGGGCGGTTGCGAGGGAGCGCCAATGCGCTGGGAAGATTTTCGCCGCAGTGACAACGTCGACGACGTTCGTGATTCAGGCGGCGGAGGCGGCTTCCGCTTTCCGGGCGGCGGAGGCGGGATCGGCATTGGCGGCCTGATCGTCGTCGGGCTCGTGTCCTGGGCGCTCGGCGTCGATCCGCGGCTGATCCTCAGCGGCATCGAGGGGATGCAGGGCGGCGGCTCCGGCTATGAGCAGAGCGCGCCCGGCCAGCAGCGCGAGCTGTCGGCGGAGGAGCAGAAGCAGGGCGACTTCGTGCGCGCAGTGCTGGCGCAGACCGAGGACGTCTGGACCGACCTCTTCAAGCAGTCGGGCTCAAACTACACCAAGCCCCGTCTCACTCTGTTCAGCGGCGTAACGCGCTCCGGCTGCGGCCGCGCGCAGTCGGCGATGGGGCCGTTCTACTGCCCGAACGACCAGCGGGTTTATCTCGACACGGAGTTCTTCGACGAGCTGTCGCGCCAGTTCCGCGCGCCGGGCGACTTCGCCCGCGCCTATGTGATCGCGCACGAGATCGGGCATCACGTGCAGGACGAGCTCGGCATCCTGGCCAAGGCCAACAGCGCCCGCGAACGGGCCGGCTCGCAGGAGGAGTCGAACGCCATCTCGGTCCGGATCGAGCTGCAGGCCGACTGCTTCGCCGGCGTCTGGGCCTATTGGGCGGACAAGAAATACCACGTGCTCGAGCAGGGCGACGTCGAGGGCGCGCTCAAGGCAGCGAGCCAGATCGGCGACGATACGCTGCAGCGCCGTTCCGGCGGCGAAGTCGTGCCGGACAGCTTCACCCACGGCTCCTCCGCCCAGCGGGTGAAGTGGTTCCGCACCGGGCTCGAGGCCGGCGACCCGAAACAGTGCAACACCTTCGCCGCCCGCAGCCTGTAGCCTGTAGCCTGAACGGAACATCGCGGGCCGGGGATGGTTCGGAACATGCGGACAAGGTCGCGTCCGCCCCGTTCCGGAGCCCCCCATGGCGCAGCAGATACCCCTGAGCGACGACGACCGCGCGTTCGATCCCGACCGGGACGCCGAACGCGGCGACAAGACCCACGAGGTCGCGCCCGACATCGCCTATCGGCGGCTCGCCATCGTCAATGTGGCGTTCATCGGCCTGCCGGGCGTGGCCGACCGCGAATGGTTGCTGGTCGACGCCGGGCTGACGGGCTCCGCGGGCTTCATCCGGGCGGCGGCGGAAGAGCGCTTCGGCGCGGGCTCCAGGCCCGCCGCGATCGTGCTGACGCATGGCCATTTCGACCATGTCGGCGCGCTTGAGACGCTGGCCGAGGAATGGGACGCGCCGGTCTACGCGCATCCGCTCGAACATCCCTATCTGGACGGCTCCGCCGCCTATCCGCCCGGCGACCCCTCGGTCGGCGGCGGGGCGATGGCGGCGCTCTCGCGCTTCTATCCGCGCGATCCGGTGAATGTCGGCGCGCGGCTGCGGGCGCTGCCTGCCGATGGCGGCGTGCCGCACCTGCCGGACTGGCGCTGGATCGCCACGCCCGGCCACAGCGTCGGCCACGTCTCGCTGTGGCGCGAGAGCGACCGCGCGCTGGTCGCCGGCGACGCCTTCGTGACGACGCGGCAGGAGAGCGCCTATGCGGCGCTCACCCAGGAGCCCGAGATGCACGGGCCGCCGATGTACTTCACCGTCGACTGGGATCAGGCGGAGGCCTCGGTGCGGCGGCTCGCGGCGCTCGAGCCGGAGATCGCCCTGACCGGGCACGGCGAAGCCATGGCCGGGCCGCACATGCGGGCCGCGCTGCACGCGCTCGCCGAGCGCTTCCGGGCGGTCGCCGTGCCGGCCCAGGGCCGCTATGTCGACGCGCCCGCCCGCGTAGAGGATCGCAGCGCCTATCCGGCGCCGGACTAGATCCGCGCGGCGGCGAACCGCAGGCCGCGCCAGAGCAGCTTGGAGAGCGAGCCCAGGACCAGGCCGCCGAACCACATCAGCACGCCCCAGAGATGCCGCAGCAGCATCTCGCCGACCCGGATCGAGGTGCGGAACACGCGCAGGCTCGCTCTCCCCGTCAGTTCGGCCACCGCGCGGCTCTTGGCGCCGAACCGCGTGGCGAAGCGGCGGAGCTCCGGCAGTTCGTCGACATTGCGGACATATTTCATCAGCCGCACCGTCTCGCCCGCCCCGACCGCGCCGCCGACCGCCTTGAGCTCCGTGGCCGCGCCGGAAAGCGTCCTGAGCGCCGCCGAGCCGCCGGCGGCTTCCGCGGCCGCCGCGCCGCCGCGCGCCTCGATGGCGCCCGTGCGGCGAACCGCAGCGCCGGCGCCGGCCTCGCCGGCCTTCGCCAGCCGGCGGCCGAGATCGGCGGCGAACTCCGCCGTCATCGTGCCGGCGCGGCGGGCCGCCTTGAGGACCGAGAGGCCGAAGCGCGCCGGCGCGGCTGCCCCGAAGGTGGCGTAGCTCGCAGCAGTCACCGCGACGCCCGCAGCCGCAAGCCCCAGGATCAGGTCGCTGTGGTCCTCGCCGCGGGCGAGCTTGCCGCCTTCGCGGGCGAGGTCGCGGACGTCGCCCACCACCGTGAGGTCGGCCGCGAGCGCGCCGGCGAGCGCCGCCGAACCGGCCGCGTCGCCCGTCGCGAAACCGTGCGCGAAGCCGCGCGCGTTCCGCCACGCGGTCGCGCCCGGAGCTTCGGCGGCCTCGAGCCGCGCGAGCGTCGCGGGCGGCAGCGGCCGCCCGAGTTCGGCGCCGAGATCGGCGAAGCCGCGGGCGAGCGGGATGTCCTCGGCGTCGAGCGCCGCGCGCGCCTTGGCGTCGAGCGCCTCCGGGGTCGCGAGTTCGCCAAGGCCGCGCTGGATCGCCACTTCGAGCGGGACCGCGAAGCCGAAGTTCGACGCGGCGCCGACCGCGACCACCACGAGGGACGTCGCAAGCGCGAAACGGCTGCCGCGCGACGCCCAATCGACCGCCTTCGCGGCGCGCGCGCCCATCAGGCGGCCAAGCTCGGCCGGCGGCGCGCCAGGGGCGGAGATGCAGTGGCGGTCATGCGGCTCTGGCTCGCGGCGGCGGTTTGTGAAAGATGGTCGCTCGGCCGCGCGCCACAAGCCGCGCGGCCGATGTCACGAGGCCGCGAGCGCAGGCGCAGGCTCACTGCCAAGTGGTATGATAGCGCCACTCAGGTGGGAGGAAAACGCCGTGTCGCGGATCGACGAAAGCCGCCCGTTCGTCCCGCTCGGGATCGCGATCGTGACGGTGTCGGACACCAGAAGCGCGGCCGAGGACAAGTCCGGCGACGCGCTCGCCGCGCGGATCGAGGAGGCCGGCCACAGGGTCTCGGGCCGGAGCATCGTGCGCGACGACCGCGAGGCGCTGCGCTCGGCCGTCGGCTTCTATGTGGCGGATCCTGCGACCGACGTCGTGCTGACGACCGGCGGCACCGGCTTCACCGGCCGCGACGTCAGCCCGGACGCGCTCGAGCCGATGTTCGAAAAGCGGATGGATGGCTTCTCGAACCTGTTCCACGCCTATTCGACCGGCACGATCGGCACGTCGACGCTGCAGTCGCGCGCGACCGCAGGCGTGGCGGGCAAGACCTTCGTGTTCGTGCTGCCGGGCTCGACGGGCGCCTGCCGCGACGCCTGGGACGGCGTGCTCAAGGCGCAGCTCGACTACCGGCACAAGCCCTGCAATTTCGTCGAGATCCTGCCGCGGCTCGATGAGCACCTCAAGCGCGGCAAGCTGCGGGCCGCGCCCTGACGGAGAGCGAGCGGTGGGCAGTTCGGCGCTAGGCTTCAGATATGCCCGCGACCTCACCGGCCGGATCAACGGCAAGTCGTTCTACTGGCGCGTGCCCGCCGACCTGATCCGAAAAGAGGAGCTGTTCGCAGCCTTCCGGGGCGAGCTCTGGCTGCCGGACGGCGCGGGCCTCGACTGGGACGCGCTGTTTGAGGCGCTGTGCGACTTCAGCTGGATGACCGACCGCACGATCGTCCTCGTGCATGACGCCCTTCCGAGGCTGCCCGAGGAGGATCTGCGGCTCTACTTGTCAATTCTGAGGGACGCAGCGCGCTGGTGGCGCGCCGACGACGCGCATCAGCTCGAGGTCGTCTTCCCGGAAGAAGCGCGCGAGCGCATCGCGCAGCTTCTCGCCGGTTGAAGCTCAGCCGGCCGTGCCGGTCCCAGGGGTCGCCGGGCGACCCGGACGCGCGGGCATCGGCTTCTTCTTCGGCATGGGCAGCAGGCCCTCGCGCTGGGCCTGCTTGCGGGCCGCCTTGCGCGCGCGCCGAACAGCCTCGCCCTTCTCGCGATTCTTCCGCTCCGACGGCTTCTCGTAAGCGCGCCGGCGGCGCATCTCGCGGAACACGCCTTCGCGCTGGAGCTTCCTCTTCAGGGCCCGGAGCGCCTGATCAACGTTGTTTTCTCGAACGACGACTAGCAAAACATCTCCAATCGTTAGGATTCGAAGCGGAAACGGCGCCAGGCGCCCGACCACGCGGGCGGACGCGAAGGCGCTGACTATTTCTCTTGAGCGGCCGCTTATTTAGGCGTTTGGGCCGGAAAAGCAACCTTGCGCCGTTTCACGAAGCTGACACGCTTCCAAATGGCGGTTCACGAGAGCCCGGGAGGCTCTCAGCCATAAAGCCGCGCCACCAGATGGGGCGGCACACGCAGCATCAGCAGCCCGGCCGTCAGCGCGGACCGCACGCCGCTGCGCGAGGCGGCCGCGGACCGGCTCGCCGGCGCCAGCGCCCGCGCGCGAAGCGCCACGATCCGCCGCCGGCCGATGCGGCGGATCAGATCGGCGTCTTCCATCACGGGCAGCGGGCGATAGCCGCCGAGCCGCTCATAAAACCGCTTGTGGATCAGCAGACCCTGCTCGGCGCGCGGCAGGCCGGTGAGGAGACCCGCCACATCGGCGAAAAACTCCGCCAGCCGAACCTTGCCGCCGAAGCCATCGAGGCCGTAGCGGAAAACCGCCGCGCGCCGGTCCGCCTCGCCCTGCCGCTCGAGCGCGTCGATCAGCGATCGCACTTCGCGCTGCCAGCCTTCGTCGAGCGCGACGCCCGGCTCGAGAAACAGCAGCCATGGGCCTTTCGCGCCGCGCGCCGCCTCGTCCAGCCGGTCGCCCCGCTTCCCGCCGCCGCGCACGAAATGGCATCCCGCGAGGTCGGCGACCTCAGGCGTCGCGTCGGCGGAGCCGCCGTCGACGACCGTCACGTCGCGCACCACCCCGTCCGCCGCCCCCGGAACCAGCGTCGAGAGGGTCGGCACGAGCGCGCGCTCGTGATCGCAGGTCGGGATCAACACGCTGATCATGAAGGCCGTTTCTAGCATGCCAGAACGGCCGTGTCCGGTGAGATTCATGGCTCCTGCGCATCACCACGCGGAAAAAGCGGCCTATGTTCTTGATTTGTTCGAAAGGCCTGATTACTGTCGCGGTATGGCACAGCCCGCTCTCCGCCTTTCCTCCTTCGTTGAGCCCGTCGCGAGCGATGAGCGTCGGCGCCGCGGCCGCGGCGCCGCCAGCAATGCGAGCGGCCGGTTCGAGCCCTTGGAGCGGGTCGAGGAGGATGACGGCTGGGACAGCGCAGCCGACCTGCCGCCGTTCCGGACGGAGGTGGCGCTCGAGACGGCCCGCACCGCCATCACCCGCAACGATTCGCCCGACATCGGCTTCGACCGCTCGATCAACGCCTATCGGGGCTGCGAACATGGCTGCATCTACTGCTTCGCGCGGCCGAGCCACGCCTATCTCGGGCTGTCGCCGGGGCTCGATTTCGAGACCAAGCTGACCGCCAAGCCCAACGTGGCCGAGCTGCTGCGGCGAGAACTCGCCGCGCCCTCCTACAAGCCGCGCACCATGGCGCTCGGCACCAACACCGATCCTTACCAGCCGATCGAGAAGACTTACCGGCTGACGCGCAAGATCCTCGAAGTGCTGGAGGAGACCCGCCACCCGGTGGGCATCGTCACCAAGTCGGCCCTCGTGCTGCGCGACCTCGACATCCTGTCGCGGATGGCCGCGCAGGGGCTCGCCAAGGTGGCGATCTCGCTGACGACGCTCGACGCCACGCTCGCCCGCCAGATGGAGCCGCGCGCGGCCTCGCCCTCTCGGCGGCTCGCCACCGTCGCGGCGCTGAAGGAGGCCGGCGTGCCGGTCGCGGTGCTGACGGCGCCGATCATCCCGGCGCTCAACGACCACGAGATCGACCGGCTGCTGGAATCCGCAGCGGCGGCCGGCGCCGAGGAGGCGGGCTACGTGCTGCTCAGGCTGCCGCACGAGATCAAGGAGCTGTTCTCCGAATGGCTGCTGGAGCGCCACCCGGCCAAGATGCGCCGCATCCTCTCGCTGGTGCGCGAAACCCGCGGCGGAAAGCTCTACGACGCCGAGTGGGGCAAGCGCCAGAAAGGCGAAGGCGTCGTCGCCTGGACGATCGGGCGCCGCTTCGAGATGGCGGCGCGGCGGCTCGGGCTCGACCGGCGGCATCACAAGCTGAGGACCGATCTGTTCACGCCGCCGGAGCGCGAGCGCGCCGCGGGAAGCGGCGCACAGCTGTCGCTGTTCTGAGATGTCCGCGGTTTCTCAGCAATTTCGCCATGATGAGCGGCGTTACTCGGCGGCCATGTCCGTCGAAAGGTCAGTCATGCCGGGGCCGTTGCGTCTGTCTCTTGTCACTCTCGGCGTCGAAGATATCGGACGCTCGACATCATTCTATGAGGCGCTCGGGCTCGAGCGCTCCTCGGCCAGCACAAGCGAGGTGTCGTTCTTCGACGTCGGCGGCGCGATCCTGTCGCTCTACGGCCGCGACGCGCTCGCGGCTGACGCCGGTCTCGAACCGGCCGGCCAGAGCCCCGGCGGTCAGTCGCTCGCCTGGAATCTCGGCTCGTCGGCGGAGGTCGACAAGGCGATCGTGCGCATGGTCGCGGCCGGCGGCGGGCTGGTGAAGCCGGCGGAGAGGACCGACTGGGGCGGCTATGTGGGCTATGTGGCCGACCCGGACGGCCACCTCTGGGAGATCGCCCACAACCCGTCATTCCCCCTCGACGCGGACCGGCGCGCGCGCCTGCCGAAGTGAACCCGCGCCCCAGGCGGCAGACGGGGCGGGTCGAATCAGTGATGATCGGCGGGCTGATCCTTCGTTTTGTCCTGGCCGCATGCCCGCCAAACCCGCCACGCCCAGACCTGCGCCAAAAATCATCGCCTCGTTCCGGTGGGAGCGGGCGGCCATGAGGGCCGGCGCGCGCCTCGTCGCTGGCGTCGACGAGGCCGGGCGCGGCCCGCTCGCGGGCCCCGTGGTGGCGGCGGCCGTGGTGCTGAACCCGAAGAAGATCCCCGCCGGACTCGCGGATTCCAAGATGCTCAACGCGGAGCGCCGCGAGGAGCTGTTCGTCGAGATCATGGCGACCGCGGAAGTCGCCTTCACGGCCGCCTCGACCGACCGGATCGAGCGGCTCAACATCCGCGGCGCCACCCTGTGGGCGATGTCGCGGGCGGTCGCGAGCCTTTCGGTGCGGCCGGATCTGGCGCTGATCGACGGCCGCGACGCGCCGCCGGGGCTCGCCTGCGCGGCCGAGCCGGTGATCGGCGGCGACGCGCTGGTTCAGTCGATCGCCGCCGCCTCGATCGTCGCCAAAGTGGTGCGCGACCGGATGATGCGCCGGCTCGGCGAGTGTTTTCCGGTCTACGGCTTCGAGCGCCATATGGGCTACGGCACGCCGGAGCACATCGCGGCGCTCAGCGCGCACGGCCCCTGCGCGCATCACCGCCGCGGCTTCGCGCCGATCGCGGCGCTGCTTGCGGCTTAAGGGTTCGTTCACCGCGTTTCTGAACCCCGGCTTTACGTTACCGAACCGAGAATCCGCCTGTCAGTAGCGTAACCCAGGCGGGTGATTCATGGCGTTCCAGCGTACCGGCGCAGCCCGCGCCGAGCGGACCGAGGGCTCCGCCCTCCCCCTCGACACGATCCTGATCGGCGACTGCGTCGCCGAGCTCGAGAAGCTGCCCGCGAGCTCTGTCGACATGGTGTTCGCCGACCCGCCCTACAATCTGCAGCTGCAGGGCGCGCTGCACCGGCCGGACGACAGCCTGGTCGACGCCGTCACGGATTCCTGGGACCGGTTCGAGAGCTTTTCGGCCTATGACGCTTTTACGCGGGCCTGGCTGCTCGCGGTCCGGCGCGTGCTGAAGCCCTCCGGCACGCTGTGGGTGATCGGCAGCTACCACAACATCTTCCGCGTCGGCTCGGCGCTGCAGGACCTCGGCTACTGGATCCTGAACGACGTGGTGTGGCGCAAGGCGAACCCGATGCCGAACTTCCGCGGCCGGCGCTTCACCAATGCGCATGAGACGCTGATCTGGGCGGCGCGCGGCGCGGACTCCAAGGGCTACACCTTCAATTACGAGGCGCTGAAGGCCGGCAACGAGGATCTGCAGCCGCGCTCCGACTGGCTGATCCCGATCTGCTCGGGCGCCGAGCGGCTGAAGGGCGAGGACGGCCGCAAGGTCCATCCCACCCAAAAGCCCGAGGCGCTGCTCGCCCGCGTGCTGCTGTCGGCCACGAAGCCCGGCGACGTGGTGCTCGATCCGTTCTTCGGCTCCGGCACCACCGGCGCGGTGGCGCGGCGGCTCGGCCGCCACTTCATCGGCGTCGAGCGCGACCGCGACTACGCCGCCGCCGCCGAGGCGCGGATCGCCGCGGTGACGCCGGAAGCCGAGGAGGCGCTGGCCGCCGCTCCGGCGAAGCGCGACGCCGCGCGGGTCGCGTTCGCGACCGTGGTGGAGCGCGGGCTGGTCGCGCCGGGCGCCCGGCTGGTCGACGAGCGCGGCCGCCACGAGGCGGTGGTGCGCGCCGACGGCACGATCGCGCTCGGCTCGGTGATCGGCTCGATCCACCGCATCGGCGCGGTCGCGCAGGGCCGCGAGGCCTGCAATGGCTGGACCTTCTGGCATGTCGCGGAAGCCGGCCGGCTGACGCCGATCGACGCCTATCGCGAGGTCATCCGGGCCGAGGACCGGCTGGCGGGCTGAGCGCCGCCCGCGCGCCGAGCGCGACGATCGCCGCGGCGGCGACCAGGATAAGGAAGCCGGCGCGCAGCCCGAAGGCGTGCGACACGAAGCCGATCGCAGGCGGCCCCGCCAGGCCGCCCGCATAGCCGACGGTCGCGATCATCGACAAAGCCGCGGCCGGCGCGACCCCCGGCACGCGGCCGGCGGCGGAAAACAGCGCCGGCACCACATTGGCGAAGCCGAGGCCCGCGAGCGCGAGGCCCGCATAGGCGATCCAGGCGTTCGGCGCCGCCACCACGAGCAGCAGCGCGAGCGCGGCGACGGCGCCGGAGGCTTGCACCGCCCTGGCGGCGCCGAGCGCAGCGACGGCGCGGTCGCCGACCAGCCGGCCGAGCGTCATGGCGGCGGAAAAGGCCGCGTAGCCGCTCGCGGCGATCGCGAGCGGCGCGCCTGCGGCGTCGCGCAGGAACACCGCGCTCCACTCCATCATCGCGCCCTCGCAGATGAAGGAGCAGAGCGCGAGCGCGCCGAGCCCGATCACCGCCGCGTTGGGCAGCCGGAAGGCCGGCCCCTCGCCGAACGCCTCCGGCTCCGGCAGCGCGAGGCCGAACGCCGCGATCAGGGCGACCGCCGCCAGCGTCAGCGCCGCGAGCGGCATGCCGGGCGCGGCGCCGACGCCGAGCCAGATCAGCCCCGCGGCGGCCGCGCCGCCGCAAAGGCCGCCGACGCTGAAGAAGGCGTGGATCGACGACATGATCGGCCGCCCGAAGGCGCGCTCGACCGCGCCCGCATGGACGTTCATGGCGATGTCGCAGACCCCGATCGACAGGCCGATCAGAAAGGCGCAGGCGGCGAGCGACAGCTGCGACGGCGCGAAGGGCGGCAGCGCAAGCGTCGCGGCGTAGGCCGGCGCCGCCAAAGCGGTGACGCGGGTCGGTCCATAGCGGTGCGCCAGGAAGCCCGCGAGCGGCATCGAGGCGATGGCGCCGAGCCCCATGCCGAGCAGCACCAGCCCGAGCTCGGCGTCGTTGAGCGCGAGCCCGGCCTTGAGCAGCGGGATGTAGGCGGCCCACACGCCGAGCCCCGCGCCGGTGACGAAGAACACGGCGGTGACCGCCATGCGGGCGCGCGAAACCTCCGCGCGGCCTCGCCGGAAGACCTGTTCGGTCACGCGCCGCCTCCGCGGCCCGCGCCGGCATGCGCCGCCACCTTGCGGAACACCGACGGCAGCGCCTCGTTCGCCAGTTCCGCGGCCGCCACCCAGCGCGCTCCCGCCGGCGCCGGCGTGCCGGCCGGCACCCGGGCGGCCAGCACCGCGAGCTCCAGCGCGAAATGGCTGAAGACGTGGGTGACGAGGCCGGGCGTTCTGCGCCATTGCGCGGCGAGCGGCGCCTCGGCGGCGAGCGCATCGACGGGCAGCGAAAGGTCGACGTCGGCGGCCCATCGGCCGGTCGGCGCCTCGGTCATGCCGCCGAGCAGACCCTTCGGGGGGCGGCTGCGCAGCAGCGCGGCGCCGTCCGGCCTCTCGACCCAGAAGACGACGCCGCGGCGGGTCGGCCGCTCCGCCTTCGGGGCCTTCCGGGGAAACGTCTCCTGGGTGCCTGCGCGCCGCGCCGCGCAAGGCTCACGCCAGGGACACAGCGCGCAAGCCGGCCGGCGCGGCGTGCAGATGGCGGCGCCAAGATCCATCATCGCCTGCGCGAAATCGCCCGGACGCGTCGCGGGAGCCAGCAGGGCGGTCAGCCGCCTGATCTCGGGCTTCGCCGCCGGCAGCGGCGTCTCGAGCGCGAACAGCCGCGTGACCACCCGCTCGACATTGCCGTCGACCACCGCCGCCGGCAGGTCGAAGGCGATCGCCGCGATCGCGGCCGCCGTGTAGGGCCCGACGCCCGGCAGCGCGAGCAGCTCGGCCTCGGAGGCCGGGAACTGCCCGCCATGCCGCGCCAGGACGGCCTGCGCGCAGGCGTGCAGATTTCTGGCGCGGGAGTAGTAGCCGAGCCCGGCCCAGAGCCGCAGCACGTCGTCGAGCGGCGCCGCGGCGAGCGCGCCGACGTCGGGGAAGCGCTCGAGGAAGCGCAGGAAGTAAGGCCCTGCGGCCGTCACCGTGGTCTGCTGGAGCATGATCTCCGACAGCCACACGCGGTACGGGTCCGCCCGCTCGTCCGGTTCCGCGCGCCATGGCAGCCGCCGGCGATGGCGGTCATACCAGGCGAGCAGCGCGGCGGGATCGGGACGGGTTTCTGCGGCGACGGCCAAACTGTAAACTCGGAAACGACGCGGCCGGAGGTCGGCGCGCGAAAAGCTTATCGAGCGCCGCTGCGTCATGCTCAAGCCGTCCCGCGCCAAGCTGCTCGCCGACCTGCTGCCGCAGGCGCTCGGGCCCGCGGCCGCCAAGCAGGGTTTTGCGGGCGCGGAGATCATGGCGCGCTGGGCGACCATCGTGGGCCCGGAGATCGCGGCCCGCGCGACGCCGCTGAAGCTCGCCGCGCCGCGACCGCAAGGGCCCGACGTCGCACCGGCGCAATCCACCCTGCATCTGAGAGTCGAGGGCGCCTTCGCGCTCGAAATCCAGCACCGCGTTCCGGAGATACAGGAGCGCGTCAACGCCCATCTCGGCTGGGCCTGCGTCGGCTCGATCAAGCTCCGGCAGGGATCCGGCCCCGCCGCGCGCGCGCCGCACAAGCCGCCCGCGCCGCCGCCGCCCGCGACCGAGGCGGAGACCGCACGGGTCCGCTCCGCCACGGCGCGGGTCGAGGAGGCGGAGCTCGCCGCCGCGCTCGACCGGCTCGGGATGGCGGCGCTCGCCAAATCACGCACGCGTGCGCGCTAGCCGCGCGCAGCCGCGCATTCTTGCTGGCGCCACATTCTCCTTGCGAATAAGCGAACTTGCCGCGACCTTGCGCGGCGTCGCTCAGACCACGCCAAGTGGCTCGCAAAGGATGCGCTCCGTGATGCTGACCCGCCGCCGCCTTCTCGAGACCGCCGCCTATGCGGCCGCCGGCTTCGCGGCGCTGTCGCTCGCGCCGCGCTTCGGCTTCGTCGCGCCCGCCGCCGCCCAGGAGCCCGACCCGCAGGAGCTCGCGGCCCCAGGCCCGCTCGGCGACAAGGCGGAAGGCAAGGCCGATGCGCCGGTCACGATCATCGAATACGCCTCGATGACTTGCGGCCACTGCGCGCATTTCGCGGCGACGACCTTCCCGAAGCTCAAGGAAAAATACATCGATACGGGCAAGGTGCGCTTCATCCTGCGCGAATTCCCGCTCGATCCGCTCGCGGCCGCCGGCTTCATGCTCGCCCGCTGCGCCGGCGACGACAAATTCTTCTCGGTGGTCGACCTGCTGTTCCGCGAACAGGCGAAGTGGGCCTATGCGGACAAGCCCGTCGAGGGTCTGCAGAACCTCGCCAAGCAGATCGGTTTCACACAGGACAGCTTTAAGGCCTGCTTGACGAATCAGGAGCTGCTCGACGGTGTGAATGCGGTCCGCCAGCGCGGCGCCGAGAAGTTCGGGATCAACTCGACCCCGACCTTCTTCATCAACGGCAAGGCCTATCGCGGGGCGATTGAATTTGCCGACCTGGAGAAGATCCTGCAGCCGCTCCTCGAAAAGGCCTGATCGCGTCGGGCTGACTGACGCGCGCGTCGGGACGGACGCGCGCGGCGCCCGAGCCTCCGCGGGCCGCCTGCCATGAACTTCACGCGGCTGCGCCTCGCAGGCTTCAAGACCTTTGTGGACGCGACCGACGCGCCGATAGAGCCGGGGCTGACCGGCGTCGTCGGCCCCAATGGCTGCGGCAAGTCCAACCTGCTCGAAGCGCTGCGATGGGTGATGGGCGAGAGCTCGTTCAAGTCGCTGCGCGGCTCCGGCATGGAAGACGTGATCTTCGCCGGCAGCGGCGGGCGGCCGGCGCGCAACCACGCCGAAGTCACCCTCACGCTCGACAATTCCGCGCGGCTGGCGCCGGAGCCGTTCAACCAGGCGGCCGAGATCGAGGTCAGCCGCAAGATCTCGCGCGGGCTCGGCTCCACCTACCGGATCAACGGCCGCGAGGCGCGCGCCCGCGACGTGCAGCTGCTGTTCGCCGACGCCTCCTCGGGCGCGCGGTCGCCGGCGCTGGTCGGACAGGGCCGCGTCGGCGAGATCATCAACGCGCGGCCCGAGCAGCGGCGGCGCATTCTGGAGGAAGCCGCCGGGGTTTCGGGCCTGCACGCCCGCCGGCGTGAAGCCGAAAGCCGGCTGGAGGCGGCTGAGCAGAACCTCGCCCGCGTCGAGGACGTGCTTGGCCAGCTGTCCTCGCGCGCCGAGACGCTGCGGCGTCAGGCGCGCGGCGCCCAGCGCTACCGGCAACTGACGGAGGAAATCCGCGCGGCCGAAGCGATGGCGCTGCTGATCCGCCACGAGCAGGCGGCGGCCGGCGTGGCGGAGGCGGAAGCCGCCGAGGGCGCCGCGACGGCCGTCGTGGCGGAGGCGATGCGCGCTCAGGGCGAGGCCGCCCGCGCCGAGGGCGTCGCGGCGCATGCGCTCGCTCCGGCCCGAACCGCTGCGGCGGAGGCCGACGCCGCGCTGCGCCGCCTGACCCAGGAGGCCGGCCAGCTCGAGGGCGAGGAAACCCGCGCCCGGCAGCGTCTCGCCGAACTCGCCGCGCGGCTGACCCAGATCGAGGGCGATCTCGCCCGCGAGGAGGCGCTCGCCGCCGACGCCGCCGGCTCGCTCGACCGTGCAGAGCGCGCGCTTGCGGAGCTCGGGACGGTCGATCCGGAGACCGGCGGCGCCGAGGCCCGGGAGAAGCTGGCCCGGGCGGAGCGCGCGGCCGCCGGAGCCGAGGCCGCGCTGACCGCGGCGACGGAGGCGGCCGCGAGACGCGCCGCGGAGCGCCGGGACGCCGAGCGCCGGCGCGACGAAGCCGAGAGGCGCGCCGCGAATCTCTCGCGGGAGGCGGACCAGCTCGATCAGGAGAAGCAGCGTCTCGCCGCCGAGGCGGGGCGCGACGGCGACGTCGGCGAGCTCGCCGCCCGCGCCGAAGCCGCAAAGGCCCGGATGGCGGAGGCGGAAAAATCGGTCGAGGCCGCCGAGGCGGCGCATGCCGCAGCGCGCGCGCAGGAAAGCGCGGCGCGGGGTCCTGCGGCGCAGGCCGCGGGTCGCGCCGACCGCGCGCAGACCGAGGCGCGCACGCTGCGCAAACTGCTCACGAGCGATTCGGCGCGCGCCTTTCCGCCCGTGGTGGACCTGCTGACAGTCTCGCCCGGCTACGAGGCCGCGCTCGGCGCGGCGCTCGGCGACGATCTGGAAGCCTCCGTGGAGCCGGCCGCCCCGGCGCGCTGGCGCGTCGTTTCCGGCGAAGGCGACCCGGCCTTGCCCAATGAGGTCGAGCCGCTCGCCGGCCATGTCGCGGCGCCGGCGGAGCTCGCCCGCGGGCTGGCGCAGATCGGAATCGTCGCGCGCGCCGACGGCGCCCGCCTCCAGGCGCGGCTCGCGCCGGGCCAGCGGCTCGTCAGCCGCGAAGGCGATCTGTGGCGCTGGGACGGGCTAACGCTCGCCGCCGAGGCGCCGACGCCGGCCGCGCGCCGGCTGCAGGAGAAGAACCGCCTCGGCGAGGTCGAGCGGATCGCCGAGACCGCGCGCGCCGAGGCCGAGCGGCTGCGCGCCGAGGCCGACGAGGCGCGCCGCCGGGCCGGCATGGCGGCGGACTTCGAGCGCTCCGCCCGCGACGCCGCCAAGGCCGCGCGCCTCGCCTCCGAGGCGGCCCGTGAGGCGCACGCCGCCGCCGAGCGCGCCGCCGGAAAGGTCGCGGCGCGTCGTTCTGCGGTCGATGAGGCCGCAGGTCGGGTCGCGGCCCAGCTCGCGGAGGCCCGCGAGACGGCCCGCGCCGCCGAGGCCGCGCTGGCGGCCCTGCCCGCAGGCGACGGCGCGGATAACCTCTCCGGCCTGCGGACCGCGGTCGAAGACGCCCGCCGGGAGGCGGCCCGGATGCGGGCCGCCGTCGAGTCCGAGGCGGCCGAACAGCGCCGCCGCGCCGCGCGCCGCGCCGAGCTCGAATCCGAAATCGCCTCCTGGACCGCCCGGCGCGCCGGCGCGGCGGACCGGCTCGCGGCGCTGGCGGCCCGCAAGGCCGAGAGCGCCGCGGAACGCAGCGCCCTGCAGGACAGGCCGGAGGAGATCGCGGAGGCGCGAATGAGATTGCGCGCCGCGCTGCAGGAGGCCGAGTCGCACGCGCGCGCCGCCGGCGACGCGCTTGCGGCGGCCGAGACCGCGCATCGCGAGACAGACCAGGCAGCGCGGGCGGCGCTCGACCGGCTGTCGGAGGCGCGCGAGGCGACGGCCCGCGCCGGCGCCCGCGCGGAGGCGGCGCGTGAGAAGCAGGCGGCGGCTGCGGCGCGAATCATGGAGGCGCGCGGCCTCACGCCGCGGGAGCTCGCCGCCGCGCTCGGCGAGACGCCCCGCGAAGGCGTCGAGGCCGTCGAAGAACGCCTCGTCCGCGCGACCGCCGCGCGCGAGCGACTCGGCCCGGTCAATCTGCGCGCCGAGGAGGATCTCGCCGAGGCGGAGGCGAGCCATGGCGCGCTGTCAGGGGAGCGCGCGGACCTGACCGAGGCGATCGCCCGGCTGCGCGCCGCCGTCCGCTCCCTCAACCAGGAGGGCCGCAGCCGCCTGCTCGCCGCCTTCGAGCGGGTCGACGCACATTTCCGCGAGCTGTTCGTAAAGCTGTTCGAGGGCGGCGAGGCGCGGCTCGAGCTCGTCGAATCGGACGATCCGTTGGAGGCGGGGCTCGAGGTCATCGCCCGGCCGCCGGGCAAGAAGCCCCAGACGCTGTCGCTGCTGTCGGGCGGCGAACAGGCGCTGACGGCGCTTGCGCTGGTGTTCGCGGTGTTTTTGACGAATCCCGCGCCGGTGTGCGTGCTCGACGAGGTCGACGCCCCGCTCGACGACGCCAATGTCGGCCGCTTCTGCGCGTTGCTCGAGGAGATGACGCGCGCGACGACGACGCGATTCCTGGTCGTCACCCACAATCCGCTCACCATGGCGCGGATGGACCGGCTGCTCGGCGTCACCATGGCGGAGCGCGGCGTCAGCCAGCTGGTCTCCGTCGACCTGCAGACCGCGGCCGAACTCGCGGAAGCCGTGTAGTTCGCGGAGCGATAGACTTGGGGCCGGTGAAGGACGCCGGCTCACGACCTGATTTCTTTTACAGATCAGCCGGTTACATCTTTGCGGCGGAACCTTGACAGGGTTGGGCCGAAAAAATAGGGTGCGCGCGGTTTTCGGGGGGGTCGGCCGCTCCGGGTGTCCGGCGAGGCTAGCGCGTAATGACGCAGAGCTCTGACGGAAAACCCGATCAGCCACATCCCGCAGGCGAAGGCGACCTGTCCGGGCGGCTTGATCGGCTCGGCAAGCAGCTGAAGCAGCGTTCCGAGACCGAGACGAAGGCGGAAGCCGGTGGGCGAATGGGGTCCATGGGCGGAGGTCTGGCGAACGCGCTCCGGCTGAGTTCGGAGTTCGTCGCGGGAGTTGTCGCCGGCGGCCTGATCGGCTGGGGCTTCGACCACTTCCTGGGCACCACGCCCTGGGGGCTGATCGTGTTCCTGCTGCTCGGCTTCGTCGCCGGGGTGCTGAACGTGATGCGCGCGGCGGGGCTCGCCCCCGGACCGCGCGCTGACTGACGAAGCGTTCCGCCTGCGGGCGGGCTAGAGAGGGCGGCGCGAAGGGGATTCGCGCCGGGACAGGGCAAAAGGGACGATGGCCGGCGACACCGATCCGATCCACCAGTTCCAGATCGTCCCGCTCGTCGGCGACGGGACCTTCGCCTTCACCAATTCCGCTTTCTATATGGGCCTGACCGTCGCGGTCATCACCGGCTTCCTGCTGCTCGCGACCTCGGCCCGCACGCTCGTGCCGGGGCGCTTCCAGTCGCTCGCCGAGCTGTCATACGAATTCGTCGCATCGACCGTGCACCAGACGGCGGGCCGCGAGGGGATGCGCTTCTTCCCCTACGTGTTCTCGCTGTTCATGTTCGTGCTGGTCTCGAACCTGATCGGCCTGATCCCGTACACCTTCACGGTCGCGAGCCACCTGATCGTCACCTTCGCGCTGGCGATGTCGGTGATCCTGACGGTCGTGATCTACGGCTTCATGAAGCACGGAACCGGCTTCCTGAAGCTGTTCGTGCCGCACGGCATTCCGGTCTACATCCTGCCGCTGGTCGTGATGATCGAGGTGATCTCCTTCATCTCTCGCCCGATCAGCCTCAGCGTCCGTCTGTTCGCCAACATGCTGGCCGGGCACATCACGCTGAAGGTGTTCGCGGGCTTCGTGACGATGCTGTCGGCGAGCCTCGGCGCCGCGGGCCTCGCGGTCGGCGTGCTGCCGCTGCTGATGGCGGTCGCGATCACCGGCCTGGAATTCCTGGTCGCCTTCCTGCAGGCCTACGTCTTCACGATCCTGACCTGCATCTACCTCAACGACGCCCTTCACCCCGGCCACTGAGCGCACTCCGCGCCGGCGGCCGGCGGACCACCCTCACCCCAATCCGCACGAACAAGACCCTAAGGAGCAGTTCCATGGAAGAGATGGGCAAGTACATCGGCGCTGGTCTCGCGACCATCGGCCTCGCGGGCGCCGGCGTCGGCGTCGGCCAGATCTTCGCGGCGTATCTCGCTGGCGCGCTGCGCAACCCGTCGGCCGCCGACGGCCAGTTCGCCCGCCTGATCTTCGGCTTCGCGGTGACGGAAGCGCTCGGCATCTTCTCGCTGCTCGTCGCGCTCCTCCTGCTGTTCGCCGTCTGATCAGCTGAACGCGCTTGACGCGGGGCGGTCGTCGCCCCGCGCGGGCCTATGGAGACCGCGATGACCGAGACCGTGGGCCAGTCCGGCCACACGATCGTGCTCGCCCAGCAGACGCACGACGAGGCGACTCAGATCGTCGCCGGCACGGAAGCGCCGAGCGTCCAGCACGAGGCTGGGCACGGCGCGTTCCCGCCGTTCAACACCGCGACCTTCCCGGGTCAGCTGCTGTGGCTCGCGATCTTCTTCGCTCTGCTGCTGTGGCTGATGAAGTCGGTGGCGCTGCCGCGGGTCCAGAACATCCTGGAAGGCCGCGCCGACCGCATTTCGTCCGACCTCGCCGAGGCCAACCGGCTGAAGAACGAGACCGACGCGGCGATCGAATCCTATGAGAAGGCGCTCGCCGCCGCTCGCGCGGAGGCCGGCCGGATCGCCGGCGAGATGCACGAGCGGATCGCCCGAGAGGCCGAGGAGAAGCGCCGCCAGCTCGAGAGCGAGCTGAACGCGAAGCTTGCCGACGCCGATCGTCAGATCGCCGCCAGCAAGGCTGCGGCGCTGTCCAATGTGCGCGGCATCGCCGTCGAGGCGGGGTCCGCGATCGTCGAGCGGCTCACCGGCAAGGCCCCCGCCCGTCCCGAGATCGAGCAGGCGGTCGACGCCTCGCTCGCAGCCTGACGGAGATCATCATGGGCAGCGCAGAACTCTGGGTCGCCGTCTCCTTTGTGATCTTCATCGGCGTGCTGGTCTATGTCGGCGCGCCGGGCAAGATCCTCGGCGCGCTCGACGCCCGTTCGGCCAAGATCAAGGCCGAGCTCGACGAGGCGCGGGCGCTCCGCGAGGAGGCCCAGCGGCTGCTGGCGGACTACAAGCGCAAGCGCGAGGAGGCCGAACGCGAGGCCGAGGCGATCGTCGCCAACGCCCGCAGGGACGCCGAAATCTACGCCGCCGACGCCAAGGCGAAGGCGGAGGATTTCGTGGCCCGGCGCACCCGGGCGGCGGAGCAGAAGATCGCGCTCGCCGAGGGCCAGGCGGTCGCCGAGGTCCGCGCCGCCGCGGCCGACGCTGCGGTCGCCGCAGCCGAGCGCGTGCTCGCGGGCCAGGCCAAGGGCGAGCTGTCGGACCAGCTGTTCGAGCGCGGCGTCAGCGAGCTCCGCACCAAGCTCAACTGACCCCGGCTCATCATTCCTGGCCTCAGATCAAGCCGCCTTCGGGCGGCTTTTTCGTGGGCCGCGTTCGGGAGGAGCCGCGTCAGTTCGACTCCGCCGTGCGCATCGGCGCCGGCCTCGCCGCGACCTGCTGGCGCGCGGGCGTGGCCGGCCGCGCCCGCGCCGGCTGGTTCGCGGCCTGCCGCCTCTGCGCCGGCTGACGCTGGGCCGCCTGCTGGGCGGCGGCCTGCTGGGCGGCCGTCTGGGCCTGCGTCTTGCGCTCCGCTGCGTTCCGGGCGAGCCGCGAGAAATTGGTCTCGCCGCTTGTGGTCGTGCGCGTCGTCACCGGCGGAACCGGCGCCGCGCCGGAGGTCCCGACCCCCGGCGCCGGCGGCAAGGGCGGCGGCGCTGCGCGCGCAGTCCTGACGGCGCGCTTCACGGCCGCCTTGCGGGCGGCCTTCGAGACGTCCTTCTTCGCAGGCTGGCCGGCAGGATCGAAGCCGACCACGACCATCCAGTCGCGGTAGCCGCCGGGCGGCGGCGGCGGCAGCGAGACATCGGACTCGACATGGTTGAACGAGACCTTCTGCAGGCCGTTCGGCAGCGTCACCTTGAGCTTGATCTTGCGGGTCTCGACCGGGCGCCCTTCGGCGTCCTTCACCGAGACCTTGAGCGGCGCGTTGAACCAGCTCGGGCCCTTCTTGGAATCGCGCTCGCCTTCGCCGATCACCGCGACCTTCAGGATGGTCTCCGCGCCGAGATTGGCGCAGTCGCGCGCCAGCCCCTGCAGCGTCGCCTTGAAGCTGTCGTCGCGCGGCGGGAACGTGCCGGCCTTCGGCTCGAGGGAAATCTGCGGGCACGACGGATCGGCGTCGGCCTTGGCCTGCACGCCGCCGGAGACCAGCGCGACGGCCTGCTCCTTCTCGGCGTCCTGCCCGGCGGCGGCCGGAGCCGCGGCCTCCTGGGCCCCCGCGCCGCCAGAAGCGGCGAGCGTTGCGACCAGCGCGAGCGTTCCGCCCGCGCGAGAAAGATCAATCATCTGACAAACCCGCGATGCTGCCTGCCCCCGCATACCCCGTTCATTCTTCATGAACGAATCAGGCTGAATTGCGGAAAGAACGCAGTCAAGCGCCGCCATGTGCGGCGCCTGAAGTTTTTGCGGGCCTCAGGCGAGGGTCGTCAGCCCTCCAGGGCCTCGAGTTCGGCGATCATGCGCTCGATCAGGCCGAGCCCGGTCTGCCAGAACGCGGGATCGCGCGCGTCGAGCCCGAACGGCGCCAGCACCTCGGAATGGTGCTTGGTGCCGCCTGCCGAAAGCAGCGCGAAATACCGCTCCGCAAAGCCGTCCGCAGCGTTCTCGTAGACCGCATAGAGCGAGTTCACGAGGCAGTCGCCGAACGCGTAGGCGTAGACGTAGAAGGGCGAGTGGATGAAGTGCGGGATGTAGGTCCAGAACACCTCATAGCTGTCCTCCAGCCGGATCGACGGCCCGAGGCTCTCGGCCTGCACCTCCATCCAGATCTCGTTCAGCCGCTCGGAGGTGAGCTCGCCCTTCCGGCGCTCCTCGTGGACCTTGCGCTCGAACGTGTAGAACGCGATCTGGCGCACCACCGTGTTCAGCATGTCCTCGACCTTGCCGGCGAGCATGGCCTTGCGCTGGGCCGGGTCGGTGGTCTGCTTCAGCAGCGCCCGGAAGGTCAGCATCTCGCCGAACACCGAAGCGGTTTCGGCCAGCGTCAGCGGCGTCGGGGCCATCAGCGCGCCGTTCGGGGCCGCCAGCACCTGATGCACCCCATGGCCGAGCTCGTGGGCGAGCGTCATCACGTCGCGCGGCCGGCCGAGATAGTTCAGCAGCACGTAAGGATGCGCGGAGGGCGTCGTCGGATGCGCGAAGGCGCCGGGCGCCTTGCCGGGGCGGCTCGGCGCGTCGATCCAGCGCTCGTCGAAGAAGCGGCGGGCGATGTCCGCCATCCGTGGCGCGAAGCCGCCATAGGCGTCGAGCACCGTCTTCTGCGCCTCGTCCCACGGGATCACGCGGCTCGGCACGGTCGGCAGCGGCGCGTTGCGATCCCAGTAGTTCAGCGCGTCCATGCCGAACCACTTGGCCTTGAGCTTGTAGTAGCGGTGCGACAGGCGCGGATAGGCGGCCTGGACGGCCGAGACCAGCGCGTCCACGACCTCGCGCTCGACCCGGTTGGCGAGATGCCGGCTGTCGGCGACGTCCTCGAAATGCCGCCAGCGGTCGGAGATCTCCTTGTCCTTGGCGAGCACGTTGGTGATCAGCGTGAAGGTGCGAAGATTGGCCGCAAATGTCTTGGACAGCGCCTTGGCGGCCTTCTCGCGCACCGCGCCGTCGGAATCCTGCAGCAGGTTGAGCGTCGGCTCGAGCGTCAGGGTCTCGCCGTCGACCTCGAAGCGCAGGGCCGCCATGGTGTCGTCGAACAGCCGGTTCCAGGCGCTGCGGCCGGTGACGGACTTCTCGTGGAACAGCTGCTCGACGCGGTCCTCGAGCTGGTGCGGCCGCTCCTTGCGGACGTCCTCGATGAAGGGACGGTAGCGCCCGAGTCGCGGCTCCGACATCGCCTGCTCGAGCAGGCCATCGTCGAGGCGGTTCAGCTCGAGGGTGAAGAACAGCAGGTGCGACCAGACGTCGGTCAGCTTCTCCTGCACGTCGCCGTAGAACTTGGAGCCCTTCGGGTCCGCGGTGTTCTCCGAATAGACGAGGCTGGCGAAGGAGGCGATCCGGCCGGTGAGATCGTCGAGCGCCTCATAGGCCTCGATCGCCTCGATCAGCCCGCCCGATGCGGCGAGCCCGGCGAGCGCGCCCTTGTATTTGGCCTCGAAGGCGCGCGCGTCGGCGTCGGCGCGGGCGAGATCGGCCGCAAGCTCGGGCGCGTCGAGCCCCGAGTAGAGATCGGCGAGGTTCCATTCGGGCAGGGACCCGAGAGCGGCGGCGGCGTCTGACAAGGGGCGGCTCATGATTGGCCGGCGCGGGGCGCGGCGGCGGGCGGGTTTCGGTCGCAGATATCGCAACGCGCCCCGGCGCGATCAACCGGAGGCGATCCGCGCGATCCACTTAAGCGCCCATTTACTGCGGCCGATCATGCTGGCGGGGCCTCGCCCACCTCCCGCAACGCCGGCCGAAAGGCTCTGAATGAGCGCCGTTATCCTCATTGTCGACGACGATCCGGTGCAGCGCCGCCTGCTCGAGGCGCAGCTTCGGAGATTCGGGCATGAGGCGCGCACGGCCGAGGACGGTGTGGCGGCGATCGACGCGCTGACCACGCCCGGCGCGGCCTACGACCTGATGTTCCTCGACCTTGCGATGCCGGAGCTCGACGGGCTTGGCGTGATGGCGCGCATGCGCGAGCTTGGCGTCAGCGTCCCCACCATCGTGCAGACCGCGAACGGCTCGATCGAGGCGGTGGTCGGCGCTATGCGCGCCGGCGCGGTCGATTTCGTGGTCAAGCCGGTCGGCCCGGAACGCCTCCAGGTTTCGATCCGCAACGCGCTGAGGACCGACGCGCTGCAGGGCGAGATCCGCCGCATCGGCAAGCGCGCCGCCGGCACCCTCACCTTCCGCGACCTGCCGACCCGCGTCCCCGTGATGGCCGACGCCATCCGGCTCGGCGAGCGCGCCGCCGCCTCCGCGATTCCGGTCTTGATCGAGGGCGAATCGGGCGTCGGCAAGGAGCTGTTCGCCCGCGCGATCGCGGGCGCCGGCGAGCGCGCCGGAAAGCCGTTCGTGGCGGTGAATTGCGGCGCGATCCCGCAGAACCTGGTCGAGTCGATCCTGTTCGGCCATGAGCGCGGCGCCTTCACGGGCGCGACCGAGCGGCATGTCGGCAAGTTCGTCGAGGCGGACGGCGGCACGCTGTTCCTGGACGAGATCGGCGAGCTGCCGGCCGACGCGCAGGTCAAGCTGCTGCGCGCGCTGCAGGAGGGCGAGGTCGACCCGGTCGGCTCCAAGCGCTCCGTGAAGGTCGACCTGCGGGTGATCTCGGCCACCAATCGCGACCTGTTCCAGCGGGTGCGCGAGGGGTCGTTCCGCGAGGATCTGTACTACCGGCTCAGCGTCTTCCCCATCAAGGTGCCGCCGCTGCGCGCCCGCCGCGCCGACCTCAGGGATCTCGCCCGCCGCTTCCTGGCGCGCTTCGCCGCCGAGGAGAGCCGCGCCGTCTCGGGCTTTTCGGGCTCCGCGCTCGCGCTGCTCGAACGCTATTCGTGGCCTGGCAACGTCCGGGAGCTCGAGAACGCGGTCTTCCGCGCCGTGGTTCTGGCCGAGGACACCGAACTGCGCCCGATCGACTTCCCGCAGATCGCCGCAGCGCTCGGCGAGACGCCCGAGGAGCTCGACGAGGAGCCGCGCCCTTCGCTCGCCCGCGACCTGGCCGAGCCCGAGCTCGAGCGCACGCTCGACGCGCCCGCGCTGCCGCTGTTTGCGACCGACGGCCGGCTGCGGCCGCTCGACGACCTCGAGGCGGACGCCATCAGATATGCGATCCGCCATCTCGGCGGGCAGATGACCGAGGTCGCGCGCCGGCTCGGGATCGGGCGTTCGACGCTCTATCGCCGCATCAAGGAGCTCGGCCTCGACGAGGAATGTGGCGGCCGCGACACGAGGGACGGCGAAGCCGTCGCCTGAACGAAACGTGTCCGTGCGCGTAGTTGAATAAGAAGGCGGCTGACTTCATCGTCGGGCCTTACCCAGGGACTGAGCCTATGACCGAGACTGCGATCACGCACACGCATAGGCTCTCGCCCGTTCGGCGAACGGCCGCCGCGCTGCTGCTCGGCGCCGCCGTCGCCGCGCTGGGCGCCGGGGCGGGCCGCGCCGAGACCGACGCCGCCGCGACCCTAGACGCACTGACGGCGCCGGAGCCCACCGGATCGATCGACTCGGACGCGCCGGCCGCCAATGTGGCGCTGCCGCCGGAGCAGCCTGCCCCCGCCGCGCCGGCCGAGACCTCGGCTCCCGCGCCCGTCGAAGCCGCCGCGCCGGCGCTCGCGCCGCTGCCGGCAGCCATCGCCGCCCTGCTGGCCGAGCAGGGCCCGGCGGTGCGCCTGAAGATCACGAATGACGACCGCGCCGCGCTCAAGGCGTTCTACGACGCCCGGCAGGGCGCGCCGCTCTGGTTCGGCGCCGGGCGGTTCAGCCCGAAGGCGGACGCCGCCAAGGCGCGCATCGCGGCGGCGGCGGATGACGGGCTCGACCCGAAGCGCTTCCGGCTGCCCGGCAGGCCCATCTCGGACGACCCGCAGGAGATCGCTCGCGCCGAGGTCGAGCTCTCGGCCGCGGCGCTGGCCTATGCGCGCGAAGCCTGGGGCGGGCGGGTCGATCCGAACGTCATCAGCCGCAACATCGCGAGCCGCCCCGACCCGTTCGACGCCGGCGCCGCGCTCGCCTCGCTCGACGCAAGCTCGGACGTGGCCGCCACGCTCGACGGCTTCAACCCGCCGCAGCCTCAGTTCCAGGCGCTGCGCAAGCTGCTCGTCGAGGCCCGCGGAGCGCAGGCGGACAAGATCGAGCGTCCGGAGATTGCGTTCGGGAAGCTGCTGCGCCCCGGCGACGAGGATCCCCGGGTGCCGGCGCTGCGCGCGCGGCTCGGCCTCGCGGGCGCCGATGACGACTATCTCTACGACGACGCGCTCGCCGCCGCCGTGGTCAACTTCCAGATCGATAAGAAGATCGAGTCCTCGGGCGTAGTCGGCCGCCAGACGGTCGGCGCGCTGAACGCCGGCGCGGAGCGCAAGGACGACGCCGAGCTGATCGCGATCAACATGGAGCGCTGGCGCTGGATGCCGCGCGATCTCGGCGCGACCCACGTGCTGGTCGACCTGCCGGCGTTCCGCCTTCACGTCGTCAAGGACGGCCAGGAGGTTTACGAGACGCGCGTCATCATCGGCAAGCCGACCAACCAGACGCCGGTGCTGTCGAGCGCGATCAACAACATCGTCGTCAATCCGTACTGGAACGTGCCGGTCTCGATCGCGCTCAAGGAGCTCTCGCAGGGCTCGCTGCGCGGCTTCGAGGTGGTCGACAGCAAGGGCCGCGTCGTGCCGCCCGGCGAAATCGACTGGGCGAGCGTCAAGGCGCACAAGCTGCGCATCCGCCAGCCGCCGGGCGAGCGCAATGCGCTCGGCCACATCAAGTTCCAGTTCCAGAACCGGTTCGCCGTCTATCTGCACGACACGCCGAGCCGGAAGCTGTTCGGCAATGATTACCGCGCGCTCAGCCATGGCTGCGTGCGCGTCGACCAGCCGCTCGAATTCGCCGACGCGCTCTCCGGCGCGCAGGGCCTCAGCGGCGACAAGCTGCAGAAGATGATCGGCGGCAAGGAGCGCGGCCTGCCGCTGACCGATCCGGTGCCGGTGCATCTCACCTATTTCACCGCCTGGGTCGACGCCGACGGCAAGCTCGATCGGCGCAAGGACCTCTACGAGCTCGACGGCCGCATGGCCGCGGCGCTGCGCGGCGAGCAGCTATCGCCGCCGCCGGTCGCGCCGCCGCCGGCGCTGCCGAAGATCGTTCGGGCGAAGCCCAGGCCCGCGCCCGAGGCCCAGGCTGCGGCGGTTCCGCCGCCCCAGACGCGGCCGAGCCCGTCCAATTGGCTGTCCCGCTTGTTTGGCGATTCGAGGTACTGACGCTCCGTCCAAATATGGCGAAAAGGAGAACGCTATCTCCTTTTTGCATCTCCCGGTAGATTTCAGGCTGGCTTTTGCCGAAAGGCGAGGCTACCAAGTCACTGTTCGGGGGGTTCGGGGGTAGTTTCGGCGCGGTCAGTCACCGCACGTTAACCACTCTCGCTGAGACTTTGTTGATCAATCGGCCTGTCGGCGCGCCGCGTCGACCGGATCGGGCGGTCTCTTAGGTCAGGACGGATCATTGCTGGACAACCATTCGTCGCGACGTCCCCGGAGGCGCTTCTTCTCACGCCGCGCCGGCGCCGTCCTCCTCGGCGCCCTGGCGATGTTCGTGGGCTCGGAAGCGACCGAGAACGCCGTCGCCAATGGCGACACGCGCAGCCTGACGCTCTACCACACGCACCGTGGCGACACGGTCACGGTGACGTTCAAGCGCAACGGCCGCTATGACGCGGACGGGCTGAGGAAACTAAGCTATTTCCTGCGCGACTGGCGCAACGACAAGCAGACGCGGATGGAGCCGCGGCTGTTCGACATCGTCTGGGAGGTCCACCGGCAGGTCGGCCACGGCGCGATGATCAACATCGTCTCGGCCTACCGAAGCCCCGAGACCAACGCCTATCTCCGCGCCCACAGCCGCGGCGTCGCCAAGTTCAGCCAGCACATGCTGGGCCGCGCGATGGACTTCTACATCACGGGCGTCCCGGTCTCCTCCGTCCGCGAGGCCGGCATGCGGCTTCAGGCCGGCGGCGTCGGCTTCTATCCCACCTCCGGCCGGCCGTTCGTCCATCTCGACGCCGGTAATGTGCGCGCATGGCCGCGCATGACCCGCACCCAGTTGGTCAAGCTGTTCCCGGACGGCAAGACGGTTCATCTGCCGGCTGACGGCAAGCCGCTGCCCGGCTACCAGGTTGCGATGGCGGAGCTGAAGTCGCGCGGTTCTGTCTCGGTCGACTCCGCCTATGCCTCCAGCGGCTCAGGCGGCGGCAAGAGCTTCTTCGCGCGGCTGTTCGGCGGCGGCGACGAGGGCGACGATGCGGAGGCGACGCCGACGGCGGTCGCTTCGGCTGCGCCCGCGAGGCCCGCGGCGTCGTCTTCCGACGACGAGGAGGCCGTCGTTCGTCCGGTCAAGGTCGCGACGGTACGCGTGCCGATGCCGATGGCGCGTCCGGCCGACCTCGTCCGGACCGCCCCGGAAGTCGCGGTCGCCTCGGCGGCTCCGGTCTCGGTTCCGGTTCCGCCCGTCGCGCCGGCGCGGCGCGACATCCAGGTGGCGACCGCCTCGATCCCGCTTCCGCCGGTCGCGCCGACGGTCGTCGGCGCAAAGCCTGTCCCGGTTCCGGCGCCGAATTACGAGCTGGCCTCGGCTGATCTGCCGTCCGCCGACGAGGGCCCGAACATGGCCTGGCGCGAGGGCCCGCAGGGAGCCCAGCGCGGGACGGTTCAGGCCGCTGGCCCGGCGCTCGCCCTCGCCTCCTCGATTCCGACCCCGCGGCCGCGGCCGACCACGGAGAGCGCCGTCGCGGTGCTCGCCGCGCTGCCGACCCCGGGACCGTCCGGCGAGAGCCGCCCGCGTCAGATCAACCCCCAGGTCGCGAGCGCCTATCAGGCCGAGGCGGGCACGTTCCCGCGCCTGCCGGAGGCGTTCACGGGCAAGAAGAACGCGCCTGAGGGCGAAATGACGCTGGCCTACGCGTCGCCCGACGATGGCGGCGTCGCCACGACCCGCGCGGCGGTCGCGCCGCAGACCGAAGTCACCGCGACGGCGCCGACCGACCCGAACGTCCGCGTCCTGTCGCCCTATGCGACGCCCGCCGCGGTCTATGCCGCAGCCACGGCCCCGCAGCGCCGGCGCGCGACGCTCCGCTCCGAGGGCATGGTGACGGCCCAGATGGACGCCGCCTCGCTGCGGGCCGCTGTCACCCCGGTGCCGGTCGACCGCGTGCCGGCGATGATCCATCCGGACCAGAACCATGTGGCCACGCTGATGGTCGCGCCGAGCGCCGCGCTTGTCGGCGGCTTCGGCTCCGATCCGACGCATGGCGCCCGCACCGACCGGTTCGCCGGCTCTTCGGTGATGCTGCTCAGGACGCAGTCCTTCCTGCCCACCGGCGGCTACGCGCAGGCGAGCTCGCACGGCTGACGCCCAAACAATCGGAACACAAAAAGCCCCGGCTCCGGCCGGGGCTTTTTTGTGTCCGGCCGGTCAGGGACAATCCGCCGCTTGAACGGCGGCGGCGGCCCGCTAGCGTGTGGCCGCCTCGTCCGGCGCTGAGCGCAGCGATCTTCGCCTCGGCGCCGAGCCCCCTCTTCCGGAGCGGATCGTGACCACCAAGCCCTGGCGCATCGGACTGCTGTTCTCGACGACCGGCGTCACCGCCAATGTCGAGCGCGCGCAGCTCAACGCCACGCTGCTGGCGATCGAGGAGATCAACGCCGCGGGCGGCGTTCATGGCCGCGAGATCGTCCCGGTCCATTATGACGGCGCCTCGAACCCTCGGCAGTTCCGCGCGATCGCCGAGCGGCTGATCGAGGCCGACGGCGTCCGGCTGCTGTTCGGCTGCTACATGTCGAGCGTCCGCAAGGCGGTCCTGCCGGTGATCGACGGTTTCCGCGGCGCGCTGTTCTACCCGACCTTCTACGAGGGCTTCGAGTATTCGCCGCAGACGATCTACACCGGCGCGGCGCCCAACCAGAACGCCTTCCAGCTCGCCAAATACATCCTGGCGAAGCACGGCCAGCGGGTGCTGTTCGTCGGCTCGAACTATGTCTATCCGTACGAGATCAACCGCATCATGAACGACTTCGTGGTGCAGTCCCGCGGCAAGGTGGTGGACGAGCTCTACATCCCGCTCGACGCCGGCGCGGAGGACATCGACCGCGCGCTGAAGAAGATCCGCAAGACCAGCCCCGACGTGGTGTTCTCGACGGTCGTAGGCCAGGCGACCGCGCCGTTCTATGAGGAATATGCGGACGCCGGCTTCGCGCCCGCGATCCCGATCGCAAGCCTGACGACCTCCGAGGCCGACATCGCCGAGATGCGTCCGGGCGTCGCCGAAGGCCACATCTCGGCCGCGACCTTCTTCGCCACGCTGGGCGCGCCCGCGGCGCGCCGTTTCACGTCCGCCTTCCGCCGCCGCTTCGGCGAGGACGCGCCGATCCCTTCGGCCGCGGAAGCCGCTTATTTCCAGATGCACCTTGCGGCCGCGGCGCTTGCGCGCGCTGGCGCGGACGATCCGAAGCGCGTCATCGCCGAGGTGACGGAGATCGAATTCGACGCGCCGCAAGGCCGCGTCCGGGTCGACCCCGACAACCACCACACCTATGTCTGGCCGCGCGTCGCACGGCTCGACGCGCAAGGCCGCTTCCAGATCATCTGGAATCCCGGCGTGCGGCTGAAGCCCGACCCCTATTGCGTCACGCAGAGCCTCGACGACTGGTCCGCGGACTTCGTCGACGCGCCGGCCTCCTGAGCGGGCCGGGCCATGAGCATCCAGATCCTCCGCGATATTCGCGGGCTGCGCGTCCAGGTGATCCACGCCAATGACGCCGAAGGCCAGCAGCTCGTCGAGCATCTGAAGCGCATCGGCTGTTTCGTCGAGACGGCCTGGCCCGCGCCCGAAGCCTATGCGGAGACCGCCGATCTCGTGCTGCTCTCGGTCGACCAGGAGGACCGCGACGCGCTGCAGAAGCTGTTTCGGTCGCGCTCGGACAAGAGCCCGACGGTGATCGCGATCGTCGGCTACGAAAATCCTTCGACGCTGGCGCTGGTGCTCGAAAGCGGCGCGCTCGCCGTGGTGGAGCGCCCCGTCAAGCCGTTTGGCCTGCTGACCCAGATCGCGCTCGCGCGCAGCCTGTGGACCGAACGCCGCGCTCAGACGCGGCGGGTGCGCAAGCTCGAGCGCAAGCTGACAGGCATCCAGGAAATCCAGAAGGCCAAGACGATCCTGATGTCGAGCCACGGCCTTTCCGAGGAGGAGGCCTATGGCTCGATCCGCCGGCAGGCGATGGCCAAACGGGTGTCGATGGAGGAGATGGCGACCGCGATCATCCGCGCGAGCGAGCTCTTGAACTTCCGTCCGGATGATGCTTAGCTGACGCCTAGACGCCGCCGCTAACCAGCGGCCGACGTTTCTGCCAGATCACCAAGGTTGTTGATCCGGCGCGGCGATGTAGCCCGACAGTTCCCGTCTTGGGAATTGGCGGGCTTTTTTGTTTTTCTGCCCCGTACAAGGCTGTCCGGGGAGCCACGCAGTCGAACACAACCTGGCCGGAGCCGCGCGTCACGCGCCACGACTTCGGCCGACCTTTCGAAGCCTTGCGCCAGCCGCAAGCCAGCGGCCGGCGCCCTCCGCGGTCCCGGGGCCGCCACAGGAGAGACCAGGATGATCCACGGCGATATCGGCTCGAGCAAGGACACCGTCGGCGTCGCGGTGGTGAACTACAAGATGCCGCGGCTGCACACCAAGGCCGAGGTGCTGCAGAACGCGAAGAAGATCGCCGACATGGTGGTCGGCATGAAAGCCGGCTTGCCGGGCATGGACCTCGTGATCTTCCCCGAATACTCGACCCACGGGATCATGTACGACTCCAAGGAGATGTACGACACCGCCTCGGCGATTCCCGGCGAGGAGACCGAGATCTTCGCCGACGCCTGCCGCACGGCGAAGTGCTGGGGCGTGTTCTCGCTGACCGGCGAGCGCCACGAGGAGCACCCCAACAAGGCGCCCTACAACACGCTGATCCTGATGAACGACCAGGGCGAGATCGTTCAGAAGTATCGCAAGATCATGCCCTGGGTGCCGATCGAGGGCTGGTATCCGGGCGACTGCACCTATGTCTCCGAGGGGCCGAAGGGCCTCAAGATCAGCCTGATCATCTGCGACGACGGCAACTATCCGGAGATCTGGCGCGACTGCGCGATGCGCGGCGCCGAGCTGATCGTGCGCTGCCAGGGCTACATGTATCCGGCTAAGGAGCAGCAGATCACCATGGCCAAGGCTATGGCCTGGGCCAACAACACCTATGTGGCGGTGGCCAACGCCACCGGCTTCGACGGCGTCTACTCCTACTTCGGCCATTCGGCGATCGTCGGCTTCGACGGCCGCACGCTCGGCGAATGCGGCACCGAGGAGAACGGCGTGAACTACGCCCAGCTCTCGATGTCGCTGATCCGTGACCACCGCCGCACCGGCCAGTCCAACAACCATCTCTTCAAGCTGCTGCACCGCGGCTACACTGGCATGATCAACTCCGGCGACGGCGACAAGGGCGCGGCCGCCTGCCCGTACGATTTCTACAAGCGCTGGATCGCCGATCCGGAGGGCACGCGCGAGATGGTCGAGGCGATGACCCGGCCGACGGTGGGGGTCGACGAGTGCCCGATCGAGGGCCTGCCGACCGCCGCCACCACGCACCGCTGATCTTTCGGCGCGGCGGCTCCGGACGCCGCGCCCCTTGCCCGAGCGCGCCATGCTGAAGATCGAGACGTTGGTCGGCAAACGCACCGACCCGCACATCCACGACCGCCTCCATCACCTCGAGCACCACGGACGCGTGGAGGTGATCACTTTGCCGGCGGCCGACATGGCGCGCAGGCGTCTGCGGCTCATGACGCCGTCGGGCGAGGAGCTCGCCATCGCGCTGCCGCGCGAGGAAAAGCTGTTCGACGGCGCGGTTCTGCTGCTCGAGGACGCGCGCGCCATCGTGCTGCGGGCCGAGGTCGAGCGCTGGCTGCGCCTGCAGCCCCGCTCGATCGCGGACGCCATCGAGATCGGCTACCACGCAGGCAACCTGCACTGGCGGGTGCGTTTCGAGGGCGAGAACCTGCTGGTCGCGCTCGAGGGACCGGTCGAGGACTATCTGGCGCGCCTCGACCCGCTGCTCGCCGGCCGCACGGTCCCGAGTTCGATCGTCAGCGACGATCTCGCCGCATGATCGGCCAGCTGCTTGCGATCTGGCAGGCGGACGCGGCCTTTCCGAGCGGCGGCTTCGCGTTCTCGAACGGCATGGAGGGGCTTGCGGCGGGCGGCGCGGCGCTCGACCCAGACGCGCTTCGCCGGGTGATCGAGGGCGCGCTGCGCCGTCGCTGGGCCACGGCCGACCGCCCCGCTCTGCTGGGCGCGCTCGCACGCGCCCACGACCTCGACGCGGTCGCGGAGATCGACCGCGAGATCGAGGCCACCACGCTCGCCGAGCCGTTCCGCTCCGGCTCCCGCAAGAACGGCGCGGGCCTGCTCGCCGCCCATGCGCGGATCGGCACGCCGGGCGCGCGGGAGTGGCAGGCGCGGGTGCGCTCCGGCGCCGCGCATGGGCATCTGGCGGCGACGCAGGGCGTCGTCTGGCGCGGCGCGGGGCTCGACGCGCAGGGCGCGAGCCTCGCCTCCGGCTACATGGCGGCGTCCGGCTTCGTCACCGCCGCGATCCGGCTCGGGATCATCGGCGCGGTCGCGGCGCAGTCGGTGCTGCGCGACCTGCTGGGCGTCGTCGCCGAACTCGCCGCCGCGCCGCCCCCGGCGCGGATCGAAAGCTTCTCGCCCCGTCTCGACGTGGCGGCGATCCGCCACGCGCGCGGCGAACTCCGCCTGTTCGCGAACTGACATGATGAGACCCGCATGCTGCTGACGCCGACGGAACTCGAACGGCTGACGATCTTCACGGCGGCCGAGCTCGCCCGAAAGCGCCGCGCGCGCGGGCTGAAGCTCAACCACCCCGAGGCGGTGGCGTTCATCACCGACGAGATCCTGGAGGGCGCGCGCGACGGCCGCTCGGTGGCGGATCTCATCGGCTTCGGCGCGACCGTGCTGACCAGCGCCGACGTGATGCCCGGCGTGCCGGCGATGATCGACATCCTGCAGGTGGAATGCGTGTTTCCGGACGGAACCAAGCTCGTCACGGTCCACCAGCCGATCCGTCCCGCCGAAGGCTCCGCCCCGGATCCGGTGGAGCCCGGCGCGTCGCTGCCGCTCGACGGCGAGATCGAGCTCAACGCGGGCCGGCCGCGCGTGACGCTGACTGCCGTGAACACCGGCGACCGGCCGGTGCAGATCGGCTCGCATTTCCATTTCTTCGAGGTCAACCGGGCGATGGAGTTCGACCGCGCGCAGGCCTTCGGCATGCGGCTCGACATTCCGGCCGGCACCGCCGTCCGCTTCGAACCGGGCCAGAGCAAGGAGGTCACGCTGGTGGCATTCGGCGGCAGGCGCTTCGTCGGCGGGCTGAACGCGCTGACGGACGGCGACACGACGGCGCCCGGCGCGCGCGACGCCGCGCTCGAAAAGGCGCGCGCGGCCGGCTTCCGCGGCGCGTGAGGGGGTAGGGTCATGGTCAGCATCGCGCGGCGCGACTACGCGGCTCTCTACGGGCCCACCGTGGGCGACGGGGTCCGGCTCGGCGACACCTCGCTGGTCGCGGTGGTCGAGAAGGACTACGCGGCCTATGGCGACGAATGCCTGCATGGCGGCGGCAAGACGCTGCGCGACGGGCTGGGGCTCGCGGCCGGGATCACCAACGCCGAAGGCGCGCTCGACTTCCTGCTCTGCAACGCCACGGTGATCGACGCCGTGCTGGGCATCGTAAAGGGCGACATCGGCATCAAGGACGGCCGCATCGTCGGCGTCGGCAAGGCCGGCAACCCGGCGATCATGGACGGCGTCGACCCCCGGCTGATCGTCGGCGCCGGCACCACGGTGCGCGACTGCGAGGGCCTGATCGCGACTGCCGGCGGCATCGACGTGCATGTGCACTTCGACTCCGCCGGGCTTGTGGAGCATGCGCTTGCGAGCGGCGTCACCACCATGCTGGGCGGCTCGCTCGGGCCGATCACGGTCGGCATCGATTCCGGCGGTCCGTTCAACACCGGCAAGATGATCCAGGCCTCGGAGGCCTGGCCGATGAATTTCGGCTTCCTGGGCCGCGGCAACAGCCACATTCCGGGCTCGCTCAGGGAGCAGCTCGAGACCGGCTGCCTCGGGCTCAAGATCCATGAGGACTGGGGCGCGATGCCGGCGACGATCGACGCCTGCCTGCGCTCCGCGGACGAGCTGGACTATCAGGTGCAGCTGCACACCGACACGCTCAACGAAAGCGGTTTCCTGGAGGATACGCTCGCCGCGATCGGCGGCCGCACCATCCACATGTACCACACGGAAGGCGCCGGCGGCGGCCACGCGCCCGATGTCATCCGCGTCGCCGGCGAGGCCTATTGCCTGCCGTCGTCGACGAACCCGACTAATCCCTACACGGTCAACACGTTCGACGAACATCTCGACATGACCATGACGTGCCACCACCTCAACCCGGCGATCCCGGAGGACGTGGCCTTCGCGGAGAGCCGCATCCGGGCGCAGACGATCGCAGCCGAGGACGTGCTGCACGACATCGGCGCGATCTCGATGCTGGGCTCCGACAGCCAGGGCATGGGCCGCATCCACGAGGTGATCTGCCGGACCTGGCAGCTCGCCTCCAAGATGAAGGATCAGCGCGGCCTGCTGCCGGAAGACAAGCCGGGCTTCGGCGACAATGAGCGCATCAAGCGTTACATCGCCAAATACACGATCAACGCCGCGAAGACCTTCGGCATCGCCGACCATATCGGCTCGCTAGAGGACGGCAAGATCGCCGACATCGTGATCTGGCGGCCGGCGTTTTTCGGCATCAAGCCGGAGCTGATCGTCAAGGGCGGCTTCATCGCCTGGGGCGCGATGGGCGACTCCGCGGCCTCGCTGATGACCTGCGAGCCGGTGATGCTGCGCCCGCAATGGGGCGCATTCGGCAAGGCCGCCCCTGCCCTGTCGGCCTGCTTCGTCCACCCGCTCGCGATCGCCCGCGGCCTGCGCGAGGAGCTCGGCGTCTCGAAAATCCTGCTGCCGGCGCAGGGCACGCGCGGCCTGAAGAAATCCGACATGCTGCACAACGACGCCCTGCCGAACATCCGCGTCGATCCGCAGACCTTCGACGTGTTCGTCGACGGCGAGCTCGCGACCTGCGAGCCCGCGACCGAGCTGCCGCTCGCGCAGCGCTACATGCTGAGGTGACGGCGATGCTGGATGTGACATCCCCCAACGAGCTTCGGCCGACCGCCTCGGTGGCGGCGCGCATAGGCGTCGGCGGCCCGGTCGGCTCCGGCAAGACGGCGCTGATCGAGCGGCTGATCCCGGAGCTGCGCGGCCGCGGGGTGAACCTCGCGGTGGTGACCAACGACCTCGTCACCAAGGAGGACGCCGAGCGGCTGCGCCGCTCCGGCCTGATCGATCCGGAAAGGGTGTCGGCGGTCGAGGCCGGCGCCTGCCCGCACACCGTTATCCGCGAGGACCCGACGCTCAACATGGCGGCCGGCGACGAGATGGAGGCGCGTTTTCCTGGCCTTGAGCTGGTGATCTTCGAGTCCGGCGGCGACAACCTCGCCTCGACCTTCTCGCTCGACCTGGTCGACTGGTGGATGTTCGTGATCGACGTCGCCGGCGGCGACGACATCCCGCGCAAGAAGGGGCCGGGCGTACTGAAATGCGACCTGCTGGTCGTCAACAAGACAGACCTCGCGCCGCATGTCGGGGTCGATCTCGAAAAAATGCTGGCGGAGGCGCAGGGCGTGCGCGGCGCCAGGCCGGTCGCGGCCACCAACGCCCGCAGCGGAGAAGGCGTCGCGGCGGTCGCGGACGCGATCTGCCGCGCGGTGCTGTTCCGCGAATGAAGCCCGCCCTCTACGGCGAGTATTCGGGCGCGGCGTTCCGCGAGCGGCGGGCGGAGCTGGTCTTCGCCCGGGGCGGCGGCCGCTCGGCCCTGATCCGGCAGGTGACGCCCTACCCGTTCCACGTCACGCGGCCGTTCGCGCTCGACGCGGCGCGGCCGGACCTTGCGACCCTCTATCTGCAGTCGGCCTCCGGCGGGATCTATCGCGGCGACCGGCTGGAGCTCGATCTTGCTGTGCGCCCGGGCGCGGCCGCCCATGTCACCAGCCAGGCCGCGACGGTCGTGCACCACACCGGGGCGCAGCGGGCGCGCCAGATCACCCGCCTCAGCGTCGCGGAAGGCGCGTTCGCCGCGCTGACGCTCGACCCGCTGATCCTGTTCCCGGGCGCGGAGCTGACGGTGGAGACCTCCGTCCATCTCGCGCCCGGCGCGCTCGCGATCCTCGCCGAGGGCGTCGCTGCGCACGACTTTTCCGGCGCGGGCCGGCCGTTCGGCGAGCTCTGCGCCGAGACCTCAGTGTTCGGCCCCGACGGCAAACTGCTGCTCGCCGACCGCTCGACCGTTCCGGGCGCGGAGTTCGCGGAGCTGCTCGGGCCCGGTATGGCGGCCTGCGGCTCGGCGCTGCTGCTCGGCCCCGAAGGACGCCTGCCGGACCCGGCCGCGCTGGAGGCGGCGCTCGACGCGGTCGGCTGCCTCGCCGCCGCCTGCCCGGCGCCGAACGGCGCAGGCTTGAGCGTGCGGATGATCGCCCCGAATGGCGGCCGCATCGTCACGGGCGTCGAGACCGTGTTCGCGCTCGGCGCCGAGGCCATGCTGGGCTTTTCGCCGGCGCGGCGGCGGAAATAGCGCCTCCACTTCCGACGTCGGGCTCCATGTCGGCCATGGCTCCTCCGGACGAGCCGGAGGATGACGGGGCGGTTCATGCCCACGCGCAGCGGGCCAAAGCGCTACAGCCGGGCAAGCCTGAAGTAGAGCTCCGAGAGCCGCGCCGGCAGCTCCTCGATGCGCCGGACAGGCAGCGTGTTGGCGCGGCCGAAGATGCGCGCGTCGCAGCCCTCCCCGAGCGTCACGCCGAACACGTCGACGCCGGTCCGCCGCAAGGCCAGGACGGCGCGACGGGCGTCCTCGACCAGGTCGAGCGGGTCGGCGACGTCGATGTCGGAGGGCTCGCCGTCGGTCAGCGCCAGCACCAGCTTGCGATGCGAGCGCAGCGGCGCGAGTTCGGCGCCGGCGTGCCGGAGCGCCGCGCCGAGCCGCGTCGAGAGGCCGGAGGACAGGCCGGCGAGGCGCGCCATGGCGGCGTCGTCCATGCGGCCGGAAAACTCCTTCACGCGGGCGAGCCGCACATCGTCGCGGCCGCAGGAGGCGAAGGCCCGCACCGCGAAGCGGTCGCCGATCGCGTCCATAGCGGCGCCGAGCGCGGCGACCGCCAGCTTCTCGACCTCCAGCACCGTGGCGGCCCCGACGCGGTCGCGGGTCGATTCCGAGACGTCGATGAGCGCGACGGTGGCGACATCCCGGGCGCGCCGCCCGGCGGCGCGATGGATGCGCTCCTCCGGGATGTCGCCGATCCGCAGCGCGATGCCGGCCTCCACCGCCGCGTCGAGATCGAGGTCGAAGCCCTCCGGCTGGCGCTTCAGCCGCGCCGCGCGGCCCACCCGGGCGCCGCGCACGAGCCGCGCGATGCGCTGGCGAAAGCCCGGCAGCGCCTCGAGCGCGGCCGCGAGCGCCCGCCGGTCGCCTGAAGCCGCCGGGACGTCCCGAACCGTGGTCCATCGCGGGCGCTCGACGCCCGCCGCGCGGTCCCACTCCGGATAGCTCGCGATCGCCTGGCCGGCGCCGTCCGGCTCGACCTCGCGGGCGCGCCCGGCCTGCTCCCGCGGGGGCGCGTCGGCCATCCGCCCGTCGTCGCCCTCCTCAGCCCGCGGGCGCGCGGCGTCGACCGCCTGCTCGATCTCCTCCGCCTGCGCGTCAGGCTCGTCGCCAAAGTCCCAGAGGCCGAGATTGTCGTCGCGATAAAGCGGCTCGACTACATGGCCCTTCGGGTCGAAGCGCAGGCGCATCTGGCCGATGTCGTTGCCCAGCAGCCCCCCGATGGCGCGGGCGAGCGTCGGATCCTCAAGCCGACCGGAGACGTCGGCGAACAGGCGGCGGCCTTTCGCGACGAAGCCGTCAAGGTCCTCATAGTCCGGGTCGAACAGGGCGCGCGCGAGCCGCCCCATCAGCAGGCCGGCGTTGGTCGCCGCGACCGGCCGGGCCACATGCCACGGCGCCCAGAGCGCGCGCAGCCCCGGAAAGCGCCGCATGGCGAGCGCCTCGACGCGGGCGTCCTCGATCAGGCCCACCAGAGCGATCTGCAGCGGCTTCAGCTTGCCGGCGGGCCGGCGCGGGCCGCCGAAGACGCGCTGCGCCGTCGCGTGGGCGAGCGCGGCCCGGTAGAGGCCGGGCGCCGCGTCCGCAGGGACGCCGCGATAGGCATGCGGCATGCGGATCAGGTCGCCGACGACCGAGACGCGCTGCGCCGCCGGCGCGGCGCCGGCGCCTTCAAGCGCCGCGAGACGCGGCGGCGCGCCCCACAGCGCCGCGCCGAACAGGACGAGGCCGCGCTCCAGCTCATAGAATCCGGCCCGGCCGGCGCCCCGCTCCAGCAGCCTTCGCGCGGCTGGATCAACAAGCGTGAAGAACGCCCGCAGCCGGGTGCGATCGCTCCCCCCGGCCTTCAGGCCGGCCGCGACGAAATCCTCGAAACCTCCGGCGTCGCACGCGGCCAGGACCGTCGCGGAGCGCTCGACCAGCGGGGCGACGCAGTCCGGAGCCGTGCGGGCGAGCCGCACGAGCGCCGCCCACCACCGGCCGCGCTCCTGCGCCGAAGCGAGGCGAAGGGCGGCCAACGGGACGGCCTCGAGTGCGGCCGCTGCGGCTTTCGAGCCGGCGCGACGCGCGAGCTCCGCGGCGCTGCGGGCGTCGGCCGCAAGGTCGGCCGCCCCGGCGCCGCCGGCCATGCTCAGCCGGCAGAACAGCGCAAGACAGCGGCCGCCGGCATTGGCGTGGACCAGCGCGAGCGCGCCCTCCGCCCAGTCGTCGACATCCTCTGCGCTCCAGCGCCGCCGCAGCCTGTCCAGCGTCGCGCGGAGCTGCGCGCCGACGTCCGCCCGGTCGCCCGCAAGACGCAGCAGACGCGTCGCGGCGCCGGCCGCCGCAGCGGGCCGCGACAGCGCGTCAGGCCGCGCGAGCGCGCCGGTGGTCACGACGCCGCTAGGCCCGCCGGCAGGCTCGCCGCGATGGCGGCGCCGAGCGCTTCGCGCAGGTCGGGCTCGTCGGTGATCGGCAGCAGGATCGCGGCGCGGATCGCCGCGTCCAACGGCGCGCCGCCCCGCAGGAGCTTGCCGGCGTGGATCAGCATCCGGGTCGAGGCGCCCTCGGCGAGCCCCTGCCCGCGCAGATTTCGCGAGCGCAGGCCCACCTCGATCAGCCCGCGCGCCTGCTCGCCCGAGACGTCCGCCTCGCGCGCCACGATCTCGGCCTCGACGGCCGGGGCCGGATAGTCGAACTCGATCGCCACGAAGCGCTGCTTGGTGGACTCCTTGAGGTCCTTCACCGCGCTCTGGTAGCCGGGGTTGTAGGAGATGGTGAGCTGGAAGTCGGGATGCGCCGGGACCAGCTCGCCCTTCTTCTCGAGCGGCAGCGCGCGGCGGGCGTCGGTCAGCGGGTGGATCACGACGGTCGTGTCCTGCCGCGCCTCCACGATCTCGTCGAGGTAGCAGATCGCGCCCTCGCGCACCGCCGTGGTCAGCGGCCCGTCCTGCCAGACGGTGCCTTCGGGCGCGAGCAGGAAGCGGCCGGCGAGGTCGGCGGCCGTCAGATCCTCATGCGCCGCGACCGTCACCAGCGGCCGGCCGAGCCGCCACGCCATGTGCTCGACGAAACGCGTCTTGCCGCAGCCGGTCGGCCCCTTGAGCATGACGGGCAGCCGGCAGGCGTAAGCGGCGGCGAAGATCTCGATCTCGTCGCCGATCGCGCGGTAATAGGGCTCATCACGGATCGCGTAGGCGGACAGGCCGCCTGCGAGGGAGGGTTCGGTCATGTGGGGCTCCGGTCCCGGCCGGACCCTCGGTCCGGACGCGCTTAGACGCGCGGCGGATCGTCCGCCGCCCGGCGCCTCTGCCGGAGACATCCGGCGACAGCCCTGTCGGCCGGATCAGACGGCCTCATGGCCGCCTTCGCATTGGGACCAGCTTTCGCCTTGCGCGCAAGCGCTTTGAGGCCCGCCGCGTCAGCCCGCCGCCGGCTTGGCGGCGCGCCGGCCGCCCATCCAGGGCGGCAGGACGAAGCGCTCGGTGTTGTAGGGCTCGGGCGCGATCATCGAGAGCGGCTTCCGGTGGTCTTGGATCTGATAGAAAATGTGCGGCATGCCGAGCGACGGGTCGTGGGTCACGACCGGATAGGGCACCGCCGCCTGCCAGTCCGGATGGTAACGGATCGTGCCGTGAACGCTGCGGTAGATCATGCCCTTCAGCGCGAAGGCGACCTTCCGGTTCTGCTCGAAATCCCCGGGCGCGCCCGATCCGCCCGCCATCGCGGCCGCGACCGCGTAATGGTGCATGTTGCTGTAGGACTGGCAGCCGATCGTGGCGGTCGAGCCCTCGCCGAAGCGAGCGTTGTAGCGCGCCTCGAAGCGCTTCCCCATCTCGTCCCGCAACAGCCCGATCACCGACGAGACGATGACGCCGACGCTGCTCTCCTGCGCGATGTCGGTGAAGGTGCGGTGCATCGCGCCATATTGCAGGTAGACGATGCAGTCGATTGGCTTCTCCATGAACTGGCGCTGAAAATAGGCCAGGTCGCCGGCGTAGAAGTGAGTGTTGGCGACCACCGCCGGCTGGGCCGCCCGCACCTCCTCGATCACCTCGCGCCATTGGTTCGTGGGCGTCTGCACGATCTTGGGCCCGAAGCACAGCCGCCAGCCATAGTCGGCGGCGGCGGCAGCCATCGATTGCGCGATGACGATGCTGTAGGGCTTCGAGCCCGAGATGATCGCCAGCCGGTCGGAGCTCGGCGTCCACTGGCCGGTGTCGCGCAGCCAGGAGATGAACTTGATGAAGCCCGGCCCGTACCAGTAGTCGGCCGGGTCGGCCATGAAACATCCGAAGTAGCGCTCCGGATCGCTCATCACCGTATCGTGGTGCTGAAGCAGCGTGTTGGCGTGGACGTAGATGATACCGGCGTCGGCGATCGGCTCATACTCCGAGTTCTGCGGCCCGATATTGTAGCCGTTGACGATCGCGTGGACCTTGTGCTTCTCGATCAGCCAGCGCGCCGCGGCCACGACCTCCTCGGCGGTCTGCCGGCAGGTGTCGGCGAAGATCGGCTCGAATCTGCGGCCGAGCAGCCCGCCGCGCGCGTTGAGCTCCTCCACGGCCAGGATCATCCCCTTGCGGAATTCGGCGCCGTCGGCCGCCGACGGTCCGGTGAGCGGGATCATGCTGCCGATCGGGACGGGCGGAAGGTCGGCGGCCACAGCTCAGATCCTCGCCGGAGGCGTCACTGCCGCGACCCTGAAATCAGGCCGGGCTCGAACAGCAGATTGTGCATCAGCACCCGCAGCCGCGGCGGGCTCACGGGCTTGATCAGCACCGGCAGCCCCTCCTCGCGGATGCTCTCCAGCACGCGCGGCTCGGCGTCCGCGGTGACGATCATCGCCGGCGTCGCCACGCCGAACTCCTGACGCAGCGCCCGGACGACGTCGATCCCCGTGCGGCTCTTGAGATTGTAGTCGGCGACGATCAGGCTGACCGAGACCCCGCTCTGCGCCAGGCGCACGGCCTCCGCTTCGTCGGCCGCCGCATGGACCTCGATGCCCCAGCGCTGCAGCAGCTGCGTCATGCTCCGGCGCAGAATGTCGTCGTCCTCGACCAGCAGCACCGGCGTGCCGGCGAATTCGCCCGCGACCATCTCGCTGATCTCGGTCTCGCCGCCCTCGCTGTGCCAGATGTTGCCGAGCGGAACGGTGACGGAGAAGATCGAGCCGCGCCCGACCCGCGAGCGCAGTCGGACCGGCAGCTCCAGCAGGTCGGCGAGGCGCTTGACGATGTTGAGGCCGAGCCCGAGCCCGCTCTTCTGCCCCCGCCGCGCCTCGGCGGCGCGATAAAACTCCTCGAAGACGCGCTCACGGTCCTCTTCGCGGACGCCGCGGCCGGTGTCGACCACCTCGATGCGCAGCAGGCGGCCTTCCTTGCGGCAGCCGACCAGGACCGCGCCGACCTCGGTGAAGCGGATCGCGTTCGCGACGAAGTTGCTCAGGATGCGCTCGAGCAGCGCCCGGTCGGTCGCGACCGTGCCGCGCGGCGTGACGAATTTGAGCTTCAGCCCTTTCTCCTGGGCCTGGTGGCGGAACTGGATGTCGAGCCGCTCGAAGATCTGGGAGAGCTGGAAGCTGGTGACCCGCGGCTGGATGCGGCCGGCGTCGAGCTGGCCGATCTGAAGCAGCGCGCCGAGCAGGTCCTCCATGATGAGGGCCGCGACGCTCATGGCGTGCAGCATGTCGGCGCGATGCGCCTCGTCCGGCTCGCGCATGCAGTTGTAGATCAGGATCTTGAGCGAGGCGAGCGGCTGCCTGAGGTCGTGGTTCGCCGCGCGCAGGAAGCGCGACTTGGCCTCGTCGGTCGCCTCCGCGACCTCCTTGGCCTCCCGGAGCGCGCGCTCGTTGCGCTTGACGGAGGTGACGTCGGTCAGCGTCTGGACCATGCCGCCGCCCTCGAGCGGCGCCTGAGACAGGTTGAGGACCCGGCCGTCCGCCAGCACATAGTCGCTCTCCCGGTCGCGCCCGAAACCGGCGCGCTCCGAGCGTTCCCACTCCTCCGCCGAACTCGGCAGCAGCCATTCGCGGGAGCGCGCGAGTTCGCCGACGAAGTTTTCGAACGAGGCCCCGATCACGACCGGGAATTCGAAGATCTGGCGGAAGCGCAGATTGGCGTAGCTGAGCGCCCCATCCGCCGCCCAGATCGCGATCCCGGCCGGAACGGCTTCGATCCCGGCGCGGAGCGCGGCGAGCGCGGCCGCGTCCGAGGGCTCGGTCCGGCCGAGCGCCGCTTCAGCCACGCCCGGCCGCTGCGATGTCGTTGCCCAGACTGATCGCATAATGGATGGCGGCCGAACGATCGTGCAGGTTCAGCTTCTTCATGACGCTGCCGAGATGCACCCGGATGGTCTGGCTGCTGAGCTCGAGCTCTTCGGCGATGCGCTTGATCGAATAGCCGCGGCCGAGCAGCGACAGCACGTCCCGCTCGCGGCCGGTCAGCGCATGCAGGCTTCGGCCCTGGAGAGCGGGCGCGGGCTCGGGCGACTTCTGCGCGCCGGCCGGCGCCGAGCGCTCGATGATCCGCCGCGGGAACGACACCTCGCCGGCCAGCACCCGCTCGAGCGCCCGCTCGATCTGCTCGCCGTCGGCGGACTTCGGGATGTAGCCGATCACGCCCTGCTCGACCGAGCGCAGCACATATTCGACATCCTCATGGACCGAGATCACCACCACCGGCACGTCGGGAAAGTCGGCCCGCAGCCGGCGCAGCCCGGCGAATTCGTCGAAACCCGGCATCACCAGATCGACCAGCATCAGGTCGACGTCGGGATGGCCGGAGAGAATCCCGGCGGCCTCCTCGAAGGTCTCGGCCTCATAGACGTCCAGCGTCTTCCGCAGGCGACGCATCACCTGCTTGAGCGACTCCCGGACCACCCAGTGGTCGTCTGCGATCAAGACCTTCATGCCTGCACGCGCCAGACGTTTCCGCTCAACCGCCGCTCTCTTGGAATCGCATTGCGCGCGGACCCGCGGCTCGTCACCCGCACGTTGCGCCCTTCTGTCACGCTCGCCGGTCCTTTCCAAGACCGCGAAAGGCGGAACATGCGACTCGCGCGCAAGCCGCCTTTCCCCGGCGCGAGAAATATATCTAGACATCCGCCGCAGCGCCAATCCTGGCGAGTGCGAACGGCCGGCCGCCGACGCCAAGCCCAGAAAGGCGGTCCCACAGGCGTGCCAATTCAGGACAACGGGATTTTCTACTTTGACGGCGCCCGGCCCAGCGAGGCGTCGGACGCTTGACCAAAGCCCAGACCGGCTCCTAACCTGCGTCGCAAGTTAGATGTTTTGTCTAGCGTTCTAATCGCGACCGATCGTCGAACTTGGCTGCGGACGACCGCAGGCGGCGCGCCCGGAGAGCCGTGAAGACCCGGCCTCGCAAGGCGCTCGAGGAAGGAGGCGAGATGCCGGCTGAACAGGGCGCCGGAAGCGCAGAGCCGCAATCGCCGCTGCGCCGTCGTTACGAGCAGACGAGACGGCGCTACTTCAAGACGCTGATCTCTCCCGAGATCGTCGAGGAGCACCGCAGAAGGCCGCTCGGGCCGCACAGCAGGGAGCTCGCGCGCCTCCTGCTCTATCTGCGCCGCGCGCCGGACGCGGAGCGCTACGCGATCATCGCCGTCGAACCATTCCGCGCCTACCGGATCGCCGCCGGCGACCTCCCGGATGGCGGCCGTAGTCGCGTCCCGGAGGGCGAAATCTACGGCTCCGCGAGCGAGGCGCGGCACGGCGTATTTCTGCGGCGCGTCCTGGACCTCCTGGAGTCGTGAGGCGCAATGGGCGGCCATGGCGCACCAAGGCCGCCGCGCCGGGTTGCAGATCCGATGACGGCGTCACGGCGCCGCACCGATGGGCGCGGAGGGCGCCTCAACATTGATCGACGACGCGGGACGCCGCCCTTGAGCCGTCAACCGACCAAACGCGAGCTGCCCGCGCATAAGGCGCCGAGCGCCCAGAAATAGGCCTGCTGGCGCCCTCTCCCCGATACACCTATCTAGCTGCCAAAAGTTCCCCATCTAGAAATTTTCATTATTCGCAATTGACGCCTGTCGCAGTGGCGTTGTAGCTTTTTGAAGCCACAAGAGAGCAAAGGCGGCGCCTTCTCTCAGTATAGACAGCCTCGGGCCGTGAGGTTGCAGGACCTGTTCGCCCTCATTGGGGGCGTTGCTTCAAAGAGGACCGGCATGATCCCGATTCCGAAGAAGGGCACGCCCGAGCGCGAGGCGCTCATCAAGGAACACCGCGAGTGCGTCGACTCCATGAAGGGCGTCGCGGGCTTCTCGGTGCTGAAATGCGAGACGCCCGGCGACACCACCGTGGTCACCGGCGGCGTCCATGACGACCCGGTGCTGAAGCGCGTCCTGCTGCGCATGCGCGGCGAGTCCCCGAAGGGCAAGCTGATCGTCATCTGCACCAAGGTCGACGCCGAATGGCGGATCGGCCGCCTGTCCGGGGTCCGCGGCGTTCCGCCGGAGTTCGTCAACGACAAGGTCTACACCGATGAGCAGGAAATCCAGCACGACATCTTCCTGATGCGGCTGGACGAGCTTCCGGAGACTGCGGGAAATCCCGAGGATTTCGAAGAAGGCTGGAAGCACCGGGACGACAACTGGCCGGTCACCTGAGCTGAGCCTCGCCGTCACAGGCTGAGCGGCGACCGCGCCGCTCAGCGCCTGTCGATTGCGCCCCTGCGGGAGAGCGCAGACGGGATCTTCTTGCCTCGCGCAAACCTAATGTCTGGAGAAATCTGATGTGCGCCATGCGGTTGACTGGATACGCCGACAAATTCGGCGTCCACCCCGGCGACAAGATCAAGTTCTACGTCAATTGCGACGGGCCGGCCGAGTTCAAGGCCGAGGTCGTTCATATGATCAACGGCGACACCAACCCGCGCGGGCCCGGCTTCATCGAGAAGCCGATCGAGGCCGAGGTCAACGGCGCCTATAAGGGCCGCAAGCAGATCATCCACAGCGGGTCCTACGGCTATGTCGAGGATGCGCCGCAGCTGCGCGTCGAAAGCTTCACGTTGCAGTGCTGGATCTGGCCGACCACGCCCAAGACGCATCCGCGCTACTGGAAGCACGGCGCGCAGGGCCTCGTCACCAAGTGGATGAACGGCAAGGGCTACGGCCTCTTCATCAATGAAGACGGCCAGGTCGAGCTGCGCATCAATGACCAGAAGATCACGACGGGCGCGCCGATCCGCGATCACGCCTGGCACTTCATCGCCGCGAGCTTCGACGCCGAGACCGGCGAGGCCACGCTCTATCACGAGCCGCAGATCGTCTATGCGCTCGATCCGGTGATTGAGCCGGTCACCGCAAAGCTCGCCACCAGGATCGAGCACAGCCCGGCGCCGCTGGCGCTCGCGGCCTATGTGGAGAAGATCGACGACGACCCGCTCGGCGCGTCGTCGCTGCCCGCGGGCGTATGGTTCACAGGCAAGTATAACGGCAAGCTCGACAGCCCGCGCATCTGCAAGAAGGCGCTGAGCCGTTTCGAGATCGAGCAGATGAAGGGCGGCGCGCAGCCCGGCCTCACCGAGCGCCGCAACTCCGGCCCGACCGGCGCGCTCTCCGAGACGATCGTGGCCGCGTGGGACTTCTGGGACGGCATCAGCACGATCGTCGCCAAGGACAATGGTCCGTACCGTTTCGACGCGCAGCTCGTGAACTGCCCGACCCGGGCGCTGACCGGCTACAACTGGGCCGGCGAGAACTTCGACTGGAAGCACGCCAAGAAGGAATACGGCGCAATCCACTTCCACGACGACGACGTCGACAACGCCCGCTGGGAGGCGGACGTCGAGTGGACGGTTCCGGCGGAAGGCCTCAAGAGCCGCTTCTACGCGCTGAAGCTCACGACTTCCGAAGGCGACGAGGACTACATCCCGTTCTGGATCGTGCCGCGCATCGGCGAAGAACAGTCCAAGATCGCCGTGATGGTCCCGACCATCAGCTACATGGCCTACGCCAACGAGCATGTGGCCTGCAACGCCGGCGGCGCGGAGCTGTTCGTCTACCGCGTGCCGATCATGCAGCATCAGAACATGTTTTTGGCCGAGCACCGCGAATATGGCGGCTCGATCTACGACACGCACACCGACGGGTCGGGCATCTGCCTGTCGTCGCGGCTTCGGCCGATCCTGTCGATCCGCCCGAAATACGACCACTTCCTGGCCCAGGCGCCGTGGCAATACCCGGCGGACCTTCATCTGATCTACTGGCTGGAGCAGATGGGCTACGACTACGACGTCATCACCGACGAGGACGTCACCTATGACGGCCTCGCCCGGCTCGAGAACTACAACGTCGTCATCACCGGCTCGCATCCCGAGCATAATTCCGGAACCCAGCTCGACGCGATCCACAACTACACGCAGCGCGGCGGCCGGCTGATGTATATGGGCGCCGACGCTTGGTATTGGGTGCATTCGTTCCACCCGGCCTATGACGATCTCGGCCGCGGCGTGGTCACCGAAATGCGGCGTTGCGAGTCTGGCATCCGGACGTGGCGGGCCGAGCCCGGCGAATACTACCACCAGGGCACCGGCGAACTTGGCGGCATGTGGCGTTTCCGCGGCCGTTCGCTCTATTCGGTCGCCGGCGTCGGCATGACGAACGAAGGCTTCGACATCTCGACCTATTACAGCCGCACTCCGGACAGCCTCGACCCGCGCGTCTCCTGGGCGTTCGAGGGCATCGAGTATGACGACAAGATCGGCAATTTCGGCCTCGTCGGCGGCGGCTGCGCCGGCCTCGAGCTCGACATCGTCGACGTCACGCTCGGCTCGCCGCCGCACACGCTGGCGGTCGCGACCTCGGCGGGCCGGCACACCGAGGCCTACCTGCTCGTGATGGAGGATTTCGGCTTCAACCAGCAGGGTCTCGACGGCACCACGCATCCCCGGGTGCGCGGCGACATCGCCTTCCACGAGACGCCCAATGGCGGCGCGTGCTTCGCCTTCTCGTCAATCGCCTTCTGCGGCTCGCTGCCGTGGAACGAGGGCAAGAACAACGTCTCCACGCTGGTGAAGAACGTGCTCGACCGCTTCTCCGCGGACGGCCCGCTGCCGCCGCCGCCGGCTGACGCCATCAAGCATCGGGGTCGCTCCGACTACGAGTCGCCGGCGCTCGCCAGCGCCTGACGGCGATCACGCTCCCGGTCCGCGGCGGCTCCGCCCGCGGACCGGGCTTCCGCATCCCCAGAGAGGCGCCGCCCGTGTCGAACCGCCCGGACCTCGGCTATTTCGACGAAGGCCAGGATCTCGCCAGCGCCGCCTTCTATGCCGAGGCGCTGAAGCCGGCGGGCGAGGCGCGCGTGCTGCCGCCGGCGGCGTTCCGCTCGCTGGCCTTCACCGCGCTCGAAGACGAGGCCGTCTGGACGCGCGACTGGATCTGCGTCGGCGCGCATGAGGCGATCCCGGGCGTTGGCGATCTGCTGCCCTTCACGGTCGGGACGCACGGCGTCCATGTGCAGCGGACCGCCGAGGGGCTCAAGGCTCGCTTCAACAAGGCGCAGCATGGCGGCTGCCGTGCGGTGCCGCTGCAGTGCCAGACCGGCGCCAAGACCCGCTGCTCCTTCACCTCCTGCGGCCACAGCCGCGACCGGGCCGCGATCCCGGCCGGCGAGCTCGGCGACGGCACGCCCGAGATGCACCAGTATCTCGGCCTCCGGCCCGAGCGCCTGCTCACTGCGCAGGTCCGCAGCTGGGGCCCGCTGATCTTCGTCAATCTCGACGTCGCGCCCGAAAGCCCCGAGGCGAGCCTCTCCGCGCTCAACAAGGCGGCCGGGTTCTTCGGCAACCACAAGCCCCTTCGATCCGAAGAGATCTGGCTGGAGTTTCCGGCGAACTGGAAGCTGCTCGCGCAGGCGCTGGCGGCCGGCGAGCCGATCGTCGAAGACGAGGGCGCCGGCTGGCTGCTCGCGCGGACCGAGCTTTCCGATGCTTGGGACGGGGTGACGGCCTGGCTGTTCCCCAACCTCGTGCTGCTCGCGACCGAGCGCGAGACCTGCGCGCTGACGCTCCAGCCGAGCGCGATCGGCCAGACGATCTGCCGGCTCAGCCTCTATGGCGAGGCCCCTGACGCCGCCGCGGTCGCGCGCTGGCGCAGTCTGATCGAGCGGCGCGCCGCCGAAGCTGTGGCCGCGCAGCTCGCGGCGTCTCGCTGGGGCGCGGGCTTTCAGCCCGAGACGGTCGGCGCGCCGCCGCCGCCCCAGACCGACCCGCATGGCCACTGGATGGCCCGGACGCTCGCCCGCCACGTCGCGCGCGTGCCGCGCGCCGCCCTGCCCCAGCCGCTGTTCCAGACCCCGAGGAGCTGACCCGATGCTCTCCGTCCGCGCCGCCTATCATGAGCAGACGCCGCTCGCCGCAGCCGCCGCGGCCTATGACCGGGGCGATTTCGTCGCGGCCGCCGAGCTGTTCTCGGAGCTCGCCGAAACCGGCGACGTCGAGGCGATCACCTGGCTCGGCGCGCTCTACGCCCATGGCGAAGGCGTCGAGGCTTCGCTCGCAAAGGCTTTCGCGCTCTATCTCAGGGCGGCCGAGGCCGGGAACGTGCTGGCGCAGACCAATGTCGGGGCGATGCTGGCGATGGGGCAAGGCGTGGCCCAGGACCCTACCGAGGGCGCGCGCTGGCTCGAAAAGGCGGCCGAACAGGGCGATCTGTTCGCCCAGTACAATCTCGCGACCCTCTATTCCAAGGGTCAGGGCGTGGCGCGGGACGACGCGGCGGCCATGCGCTGGTACCGCCGTGCCGCGGAGGCCGGCCATTACCCGTCGCAGGCGCGGCTCGGCTTCATCTGCGCCAATGGCGTCGGCGTCGAGAAGGATCGCGTCGAGGGCTATGTGTGGCTCTCGCTCGCGGCCCAGCATGGCGTCGGAAACGCGCTCAACGCGCTGGAGGCGATCGCCTCGCAGATGTCCACGGACGAGAAGCGCCGCGGCGCGGCGGCGGTCGCCCAGTGGCGCTCGAAGACGCCGGAGATTTCCCGCCACGCGCGGCTCAACCCGACCCCGGGCTGATCCGCCTTGGTGTTCAGCGTGCAGCAGATAAAGTTCGAATTCCTGATGTACATCAAGGAGTTCGGCGGCCGCGCGGGAGACTGGCGGGTGGGCCTCGCAGCGGACGCGCCAGCGGCCCTGTTCAGGGCGCAGAACGTCGACCCAGACGCCGACGTCTGGCTCTGGAAGCCGGCGCTCTCGGCGGCCGCGGCCAGAACCGTGTTCCGCTACATGACCGAGCAGTTCCACGTGCCGCCCGCGGAGGGCGCGACCGACGGGGCCTGCGTCTTCCTGTTCAGGCGCGGCGGCGCCGGCGCTTGAGGCGGTCGCGCCGCCTCACTGCATGCCGAGCGCCTGCAGGTAGAGCTCGAGGATCGCCTCCTGCTCCTGCCGCTCGGACGCGTCCTGACGGCGGATCTGGACGATCTTGCGCACGATCTTGACGTCGAAGCCGCGGCCCTTGAGCTCGGCGAACACCTCCTTGATGTCGTCGGAGATGCCCTTCTTCTCCTCCTCAAGGCGTTCGATGCGCTCGACGAACTGCTTCAGCTCCTCGCCGGCGACGCCGTCATTGGTGATGTCCTGAGCCACTTCGGTTCCTGCCAGAGCGTGACGGAGGCGACGACGGCCGCTTGCGCGCCGCCGCTCGGGACGTCCCGAAGCCTCCTCGAGAGGGATGGGTCCGGTTCGCAGAACCACGCGAGTCCGTCAAGCCGCGGGAGCCGGGCGGCCTGGGTATAGCGGGGATGGTCAGTGCTTCGGCTGCCTCTCGGCGAAGGCGGCCTGCTGCTCGGGCGTCGCCTCGCTCTGGTGCCGCGCCTTCCACTCCTCATAGGGCATGCCATAGACCGCCTCGCGCGACTGCTCCTTGGTGAGCGTGAGTCCGCGCGCGTCGGCGGCGTCCTTCAGCCAGTTGGACAGGCAGTTCCGGCAGAAGTCGGCGAGGTTCATGAGGTCGATGTTCTGCACCTGCGGCCGGTCGCGCAGATGCTGCACGAGGCGGCGGAGCACCTCGGCCTCGAGTTCGTCGCGGGTCCTGTCGTCGATCCCGGGCAGCTGGTTCATGATTTCGATCTCCTGATCTCGGCGCGCGAGCCGTAATGCGTGATGCGCCGCGTCTCCGGCAGATCCAGCAGAGGCGGGACCAGCCGCGCGAACCGCAGCGCCCACTCCATCTGGCCCGCCTCGTCGGGGACGAGGTCCTGGCGGATCTCGACGAGCGTGTGCGGGAAGCCGCGCTGCGTGCCGTGCTGGTGCAGCGTGTCGCCCACCAGCGCGCCGTCATAGGGCTCGTTGTCGCCGACGATCAGCCCGGGCTCCTGCACGAGCGACGCGAGCAGCGGCCGCGTCAGCCGGTCGTCCCGGTCCCACAGGAGGCCGACATGCCAGGGCCGCGGCGCGCCCTTCCAGGCCGGCGTAAAGCTGTGCATCGACAGGATCACCGGGGTGTCGCCGGCGTCCACGATGGCGTCGAGCTGCGCGGTGATCGCCTCGTGATACGGGCGGTGGAACCGGGCGATCCGGCGGGCGACCTCGTCGGCGTCGGCCCTGGCGTTGCCGGGCACCACGGCGCCGTCGGAGAGCCGCATCAGCAGCGTCGGATCGTCTTCGCCGCGGTTCGGGTCGATCACCAGCCGGGAGAAGCGCGACAGCACCGCCGGCGCGCCCAGCAGCCGGGCGAGCGCCAGCGTCACGCCGCGCATGCCGATGTCATAGGCGATGTGCCGCTCGAACTCCGGCGCGGCGAGCCCGAGGCCGCCGAACTCGGGCGGAACATAATTCGATGCGTGGTCGCACAGGATCAGCAGCCGGGAGCCGGGAAGCCCCTCGACGACCTCGAAAGGCCGCTCTTGGTCTTTGGTCGCAGGCGAAAATGCGTCGCAGCTCATGGCCCGCCGGACAATAGTGACGCAGCCGTCCCGATGCCATAGGAAGGGCGCCCCGAAAGCCCCGTCCTGTCCCTGAACCTCATTCTCTTGGAGCAGCGCCCATGAGTCCCGACGAACGCCGCTCGCTCCTCCGCCGGGCGTTCGACGCGGGCGTGGCCGCAGCCCATCCGGCGGTGTGCATCCCGCCGCATCTGCCTGCGCCTCCCAAGGGCCGCGTCATCGTGCTCGCCGCCGGCAAGGGCGCGGGCGCCTGCGCCGAGGTCGCCGAAAAGTTCTATCGCGAGAAGTACGGGCTCGGGCCGGACCGCCTCACCGGCCTCGCGGTCACCCGCCACGGCCATGCGCGGCCGACCGAGTTCGTGAAGGTGGTGGAAGCCGGGCACCCGGTGCCGGACGCGGCGGGCCTCAAGGGCGCGGCCGACACGCTGAAGCTCGCCGAAGAGGCCGGGCCGGACGATCTCGTGCTGGCGCTGATCACCGGCGGCGGCTCCGCCAACTGGGTGGCGCCCGCGGAAGGCCTCGATCTCGCGGTGAAGCAGGCGACCACCAAGGCGCTGCTGCGCTCCGGCGCGCCGATCGACGCCATCAACACCGTGCGCAAGCATCTATCGCGCATCAAGGGCGGCCGGCTGGCGCGCGCCGCCCACCCGGCGCGGGTGGTGTCGCTCGCGATCTCGGACGTGCCGCGCGACGACCCCTCGGTGATCGCCTCCGGCCCGACCGTGCCCGACCCCTCGACGCTCGCCGACGCCCGCGCGGCGCTGGAGCGCTACAAGGTCACGCCGCATCCGGATGTCGCGAAGGCGCTTTCCGAGCCGGCGAATGAAAGCCCGAAGCCGGGCGACGCCGCCTTCGCGCACGCGGACTATATCGTGGTCTCGCGCCCGGCGGACGCGCTCGCCGCAGTGATCAAGACGCTGGAGGACGCCGGCGTCGAGGTCAGGGTGGTGGGCGCCGACCTCGAGGGCGAGGCGCGCGAGGTGGCGGCGGAGCACGCCGCGATCGCCCGCGGGCTCGGCGGCCTCGATCATCCGGTCGCGCTGATCTCCGGCGGCGAGCTCACGGTCACGATCCGTGGCGAAGGCGGCCGCGGCGGCCCGAACCAGGAATATGCGCTCGCGCTGGTGCGCGAGCTCGGGGACCTGCCCGGATGGGCGGCGCTCGCCGGCGACACCGACGGCGCCGACGGCGGCGGCGGCTCTCCGGAGGACCCGGCGGGCGCCGTGGTCGATTCCGGCACCACCGAGCGCGCCCGCGCGAAAGGCCTCGAAGCCGCCCGCTTTCTGGAGAACAACGACAGCACCGGATTTTTCGAGGCGACCGGCGACGTGCTGCTGACCGGCCCGACCTGCACCAACGTCAATGACCTCAGGATCGTGCTCGTTGACAGCGCTGGCGCCTCGCCGCACAACCCCGCCTGACGAGGCCAAGGCGAGCGTCCCCGTCCTCATGCTGATTCGCGACCGCATCTCCACTCGCGCGCTACGCTTGTTCGGACGCTGCTGCGCGGTCGCGGCGTTGGCGGCGATCGCGTCGCCGGCGCTGGCCGATTTCCGCCTGTGCAACAAGACGGGCAGCCGGGTCGGCGTCTCGATCGGCTACAAGGACCACGAGACGTGGTCCACCGAGGGCTGGTGGAACGTCGGCTCGAACTCCTGCGAGACCCTTCTGCGCGGGCCGCTCTCCGCCCGGTTTTATTATGTGTACGCGATCGACTACGACCGCGGCGGGGAATGGAACGGCAAGGCCTACATGTGCACCCGCGACAAAGAGTTCACGATCAAGGGCATAGAAGACTGCCTCGCGCGCGGATATGAACGCTCGGGCTTTTTCGAAATAGACACTGGCGAACAGAAGAGCTGGACCGTGCAACTGACGGAACCGACCGCGAACTCCGCGGCAGCCGCGCCTTCGGGCGCGACCACCCCGCCGGCGACAGCCGGCGTCCGGGCAGGCCTCGATTCCGGCGCTTCGGTTCGATGAGACGGCTTCGCAAGGTCAAGATCGTCGCGACGCTCGGTCCGTCCTCCTCGACGTCCGAGATGGTCACGCGCCTGTTTCACGCGGGCGCCGACGTGTTCCGCATCAATATGAGCCACACCTCGCATGAGCGGATGCGCGAGCTGATCGGCTCCATCCGCGCGATCGAGAAGGACGTCGGCCGTCCGATCGGCATCCTGGTGGACTTGCAGGGACCGAAGCTCAGGCTCGGCCGGTTCACGGACGGCGCGGTGATGCTCGAGAAGGGCCAGAGCTTCACGCTCGATTCCGATCCGACGCCCGGCGACAAGACGCGCGTTCACCTGCCGCATCCGGAGATCCTCGAGGCGCTGGAGCCCGGGCATCATCTGCTGCTCGACGACGGCAAGGTGCGGCTCGTCGCCCGTTCCTCGACCCCGACGCAGACCGTCACCGAGGTCATCGTCGGCGGCCGGCTGTCGGACCGCAAGGGCGTCAGCCTGCCGGACACGATGATCAAGACCTCCGCGATGACGGAGAAGGACCACGCCGACCTGCAGGCGGCGCTCGAGGTCGGCTGCGAATGGATCGCGCTGTCCTTCGTGCAGCGCCCCGAGGACATCGTGGAGGCCAAGGACATCATCCAGGGCCGCGCCGCGGTGATGACCAAGATCGAGAAGCCGCAGGCGATGACGCGGCTCACCGAGATCATCGATCTCTCGGACGCCCTGATGGTCGCGCGCGGCGATCTCGGCGTCGAGATGCCGATCGAGAAGGTGCCGGGCATGCAGAAGCAGATGACCCGCGCCTGCCGCCGCGCCGGCAAGCCGGTGATCATCGCGACGCAGATGCTGGAATCCATGATCACCCAGCCGATGCCGACGCGCGCCGAAACCTCCGACGTCGCGACGGCGGTGTTCGAGGGCGCGGACGCGATCATGCTGTCGGCCGAATCCGCCGCCGGCGCCTATCCGACCGAGGCGGTCGCGATGATGGATTCCATCGCCCGCAGCGTGGAGAGCGACCCGTATTATCGCGGGATCATCGACGCCCAGCGCGCCGAGCCGGAAGCCACCGGCGCGGACGCGATCTCGGCCGCCGCCCGCCAGGTCGCCGAGACGCTCGACCTCGCGGCGATCATCTGCTGGACCTCGGGCGGCACCACCGCGCGGCGCGCGGCGCGTGAGCGGCCCAAGACGCCGATCATCGCGCTGACGCCGAACATCGACACCAGCCGCCGGCTGACGCTGGTCTGGGGCGTGCATTCGATCCTGGCGCCCGACGCGCACGACCTCGACGACATGGTGAACCGCGCCTGCGCGTTCTCGCACGACGAGGGTTTCGCGCTCGACGGCGACCGGGTGATCATCTCGGCGGGCGTGCCGCTTCGCGTGCCGGGCGCGACCAACATGCTGCGCATCGCGACCATCAAGGGCGGCTTCGAAAGCTGATCCCCTGCCCTCCCGGCCGGAGGGCTTCGCGCCAAAGACCGATCCGCTAAAGAGCCCGCGCCGCGGGCTCTTTTTTTGTCTGCAGGAACGAATTGGGCGCCGGCCTCAGACGCGCCGGAGCGCGCCCCGCATGACCCGGCGCACGGCGCCGCCGGCTGGCGCGAGCCCCAGCATGCGGTCGCAGGCGTCGGCCGCCATCGCTTCGCCGAAGGCGTAGCCCTGCGCGTATTCGCAGCCCAGATGGAACAGCTCCACCGCGTCGGAATCCGTCTCCACGCCCTCCGCCACGACCTCCATGCCGAGGTCGTGCGCAAGCCGGACGATTGACTGCAGGATCACCGGCCGCTGACCGCCGCCGCGCGGGCGGACGAAGGACTTGTCGATCTTCAGCACGTCGAACGGGAAGCGTTGCAGATAGGCGAGGCTCGAATGGCCGGTGCCGAAATCGTCGAGCGAGAGCCCGGCCCCGAGCTCGCGCATGCGGGTCAGCATCTGCGCGGCGTGCTCCGGATTCTCCATCACGAGGCCTTCGGTCAGCTCGATCTTGAGCGAGCCGGCCGGCAGATCGGCGCGCGCCAGCACGTTCCTGATGTCCTGGACGAGGTCCTGCCGCAGGAACTGTCGCGTCGACACATTGACCGACATGAACAGCGGCGGCTCGCCCGGCACCTCGTCCTGCCAGCGGGCGAGCTGGCGCGCCGCCTCGTCGAGCGCGAACAGGCCGAGGTCGACGATCAGTCCGCTCTCCTCGGCGATCGCGATGAATTCCGACGGGGGCCGGCGGCCGTAGCGCGGATGCTCCCAGCGCAGCAGCGCCTCGAAACCCGCGATGCTGCGATCGTCGAGCCGCACGATCGGCTGGTAGAACACCTTGATCTCGTTGCGCTCGAGCGCCCGGTTGAGCTCGCCGGCGATCAGCAGCCGATCGGTCGTGGCGGCGCGCATATTGGGCCGGAACGATTCGATGTGGTCCCCGCCGAAGCGTTTGGCGTGGTACATCGCCACCTCGGCGTTCCGGACCAGCTCTTCGGCCGAGGCCTCCGGCGACCCGTCGACCGTCGCGAAGCCGATCGAGGCGGTCAGGAACAGCTCCTTGCCGCCGAACGCGATCGGCGCGCGGAGCGTGCGCTTCAGCGTGTCGGCGAAAGCCGGCACGGCGGCGGGGTGGCGCTCCGACACCAGCAGCACGCCGAACTGATCGCCGCCCAGCCGGGCGAGCGTGTCCTGCGGCTTCAGCAGGCGGGAGAGCCGCCGCACCACGGTGATCAGGATGGTGTCGCCGGTCGCGATCCCGACCGTCTCGTTGATCTTCTTGTAGCGATCGATGTCGAGCACCATCACGGCCGGGCGCAGCCCCTGGTCGCCGCGGGCGAAGCCGAGCGCGGCGTCGAGCCGGTCGACGAACAGCTCGCGGTTCGGCAGACCCGTCAGGGCGTCGTGCACCGCGTTCTGAAGGAGGCGCTCCTCGGTGGTCTTGGCGGCGTTGACGTCGAGCAGCGTGCCGACGCAGCGCACCACCTCGCCGTCGGCGCCCACCACCGGCCGCGCGCGCAGCGAGTACCAGAAGTGGTGGCCGTCCTCCCCCCGCATCCGGAAGGTCTCGACCAGCCGGCCGCGGCGCTCCTCGAGCAGCGCGTCGAGCGCTGCGCGGAAGCGGTCGCGGTCTCCCGGATGCACGAGCTGGAGCCATTCGGCGGGCGAGGACTCCAGCGCTCCGCGGCGCAGCCCGAGCGTCTCCTCGAGCTCATGGCTGGCGTGGATGCGGTCGCCTTCGACGTCCCAGTCCCAAACATAGTCGCCGGCGCCCGTCACCGCGAGCGCGCGGCGTTCGATGTCCGAGACGCTGCCCTGCAGGATCGCCCCGCCCGCGAAGGCGTGCTGCATCACCGTGAAGCCGATCAGCAGGACGATCAGCACCAGGCCGCCGACGAGCGCCGGGGCGACCAGCTCGTTGGCCAGCCCGCCGCCGACGGCGACCGCCGCGGCCGCCACCCAGGCGAGCAGCAGCAGCCAGGTCGGCGCCAGCATTATGGCGCGGTCGTAGCCCTTCATAGCGAGCCAGACGATGATGCCGAAGCCCGCCACCGCGACCGCGACCAGCGAAAGCCGGGCGATGCCGGCCGCGATCGGCGCGTCATAGGCCGAGAGCGCCACCAGCGCGACCAGGAACACGAGCCAGCCGCCCATGACGTGGGCGTAGCGGACATGCCAGCGGTTGAGGTGCAGATAGGCGAACAGGAACACCAGCAGCGTCGCGACGAAGGTCGCCTCGCTGCCCGCCCGCAGGATCCGCTCGGCGTCGGGCGCGAGATCGAACACGCGCCGCCAGAAGCCGAAATCGACCCCGAGATAGAACAGCACCGCCCAGGCGAGCGCGGCCGCGGCCGGGAACATCACGCTGCCCTTGACCACGAACAGGATCGTCAGGATCAGCGCCAGCAGGCCGCCGATGCCGAGCAGGATCCCGCGATAGAGCGTGAAGGAGTTGACCTTGTCCTTGTAGGCGTCAGGCTCCCACAGGGTGAGCTGCAGCAGGTCAGGCGAGCTCAGCTCAACCACATAGGTGACCGTCGCCCCCGGATCGAGCGTGAGCAGGAAGACGTCGGCGTCGTCGGATTGCTGGCGGTCCGGACGAAAACCCTGGCTCGCGGTGACGGCCTGGATCCGCTGCTCGCCGAGGTCCGGCCAGAGCGCTCCGGAGCCCACGAAGCGGTAATGCGGCGAGACCAGCAGCCGGTCGATCTGCTCGTCGCCTTCGTTCTTCAGCGAGAACACCGCCCATTGCCGGCCATCCCCGGGCGTCTCGGAATGGACCTCGATCCGCCGGGTGATGCCGTCCGGCCCCGGAACCGTCGCGACCTGGATGCGGTCCGCCTCGCCCTGCGGCCGCTCGACCGCCTGCGTGAGGTCGAGCGCCTGGTCGTCCGGGCGCAGCGACAGCGTCTGCAGCGCCGCCGAGGGCGCGGCCCAGCCAATCATCGCGGCGACGAGAATGATCGCCTGAAGGAGGGCGCGGGAAAAACGCAACGCCTCAGCTCTCCCTGTTGCCGGCTGGCGGCGATCGTCGACCAGAGGCGGCGCAACCGGCAGCGTCACGCCGAACATGGCGAAGCGAGCGGCACGTTAGCCTACGGCGTCGCCGCGAAGAAGCGCGTAGAGCAGGTGATCCTGCCAAAGTCCAGCAATGCACAGATACTCGCGGGCGTATCCCTCCCGCTTGAACCCTGTGCGTTCGAGCAGCCGAATGGACGCGGCGTTGTGCGGCAGGCAGGCGGCCTCGATCCGCCGCAGCTTGAGCGACTCGAACACGAAGGGCGTGAGAGCCCGCACCGCGGCCGTCATGTGGCCCTTGCCGGCGTGCCGCTGGCCCATCCAGTAGCCGATCGAGCAGGTCTGCGAGACGCCGCGCCGGATCTGGCTCACCGTCACGCCGCCGACCAGCTGCCCGTCGTTGCGGAACACGAAGAACGGGTAGGCCTGGTCGAGTTCGAGCTCGCGCACGTAGCGCTTGAGCCGTTTGCGATAGGCGAGCCGCGAGACGTCGTCTGCCGGCCAGGTCGGCTCCCAGGGCTGCAGGAAGGCGCGGCTTTCGTCGCGCAACATCGCCCAGGCCGGGTAGTCGATCATCTGCGGCACGCGGAGGAAAACGCCCTGCCCCGAGAGCGTCGGAACCGCCTCCACCGCAGAAAGCGTGCGGAAGAAGGCCACCGGACGCCCTCAGGCGGCCGTGGCGCGGACGCCGAGGCGCTCGGCCAGCCGTTCGGGCGGGGTCAGCCGCCGTATCGGGCCGATCGCCGCCAGCGTGAAGGCGGTCGCCAGCATGTCGCGGCCGGCGCGGCGCGCGGTCTCGACCGTCACGGCGTCGATCTTGGCGATGGTCTCGGCGACGTCGAGCGGCCGGCCATAGGCGAGCTGGTGGCGCGCATGGTGGTCGGCGCGCGAGGCCGGCTGCTCGAGCGACATCAGCAGGCCGGCCTTCATCTGCGCCTGGGCGCGGGCGACCTCGCGCTCGTCCGCGGCGTCCGCGGCCTCGTGCAGCACGTCGATCATCACGGGCAGGATGTCGGCGGCGTCGCCTGCGCCGGTGCCGGCGTAGACGCCGAACAGGCCGGTGTCCGAATAGCCCCAGTGGAACGCATGGACCGCATAAGCGAGGCCGCGCTCCTCGCGGACCTCCTGGAACAGGCGGGACGACATGCCGCCGCCGACCAGATTTGCGAACACCTGCGCGGCATAGGCGTCCGGCGCGTCGAACGGGCGACCCTCGAAGGCGAGCGTGACGTGCAGCTGCTCGAGGTCGCGCTTCTCGCGGCGGTCGCCGCCGGCGTAGCGCGCGCCGGCGTCCTTCTGCGCCTCGCCGCCCGGCAGCGTCGCAAAGCGGCGCTCGGCTTCGGCCACCACCGCCTCGTGATCGACTGCGCCCGCCGCCACCACGACGGCGTCAGACGCCCGATATCCGCGATCCCGGAACCGCCGAAGCGCGTCCTGGTCGAGCGCCGTGACGGTCTGCTCGGTGCCGAGGATCGAGCGGCCGAGCGGCTGGCCCGGGAAGGCGGCCTCCTGCAGCCAGTCGAAGATCAGGTCGTCGGGCGTGTCCTCGACCGCGCCGATCTCCTGGACGATGACGTTCTTCTCGCGGGAGAGCTCGGCGGCGTCGAAGGTCGGCTCCACCACGATGTCGGCGAGCAGATCGAGCGCGAGCGGAATGTCGCCCGCCATGACGCGCGCCGAATAGCCGGTCTGCTCGACGCCGGTCGCGGCGTTCAGATCGCCGCCGACCTGCTCGATCTCCTCGGCGATGGCGCGCGCGGATCGCCGTCGGGTCCCCTTGAAGGCCATGTGTTCAAGCAGATGCGCGAGGCCGTGCTCGTCCGACGCCTCGGCGCGCGCGCCCGCTCCGAAGGTGACGCCGACCGCCGCGGTGCCGAGTTCGGGCATCCGGTCGGTCACGACCGCAAGCCCCGACGGCAGGATGGTGAACTGCGCGCTCACGCGGCGGCCTCCCGCGTGATGCGGGCGCGCTCGGCCACATAGGCCTCGACGGCGGCGAGATCATTGGGAAGCCGGTCCAGCCGCTCGGGCTTCGAGAGCAGGTCGGCGAGATGCGGCGGCAGCGCCGGCCGGATGCCGGACGCGGTCTCGACCGCCTCGGGGAACTTCGCCGGGTGGGCGGTCGACAGCACGACGGTCGGCGTCGCCGGATCGAGCCCCGCCCGTTCGGCGACCGAATAGGCGACCGCCGTGTGGGTGTCGAGCAGGTAGCCGGTCTCGCGCTTCAACCGGCCGATGGTCTCGGAGACCTGCGCCTCGTCGGCGCGGCCGGCGTCGAAATCCATCCGGATGTTCGCAAGCGTCGCCTCGTCGAGCTCGAAGGCGCCCGACTGCGACAGCGAGGACATCGCCCGGCGCACGGCCTGCGCGTCGCGGCCGCAGGCGTCGAACAGCAACCGCTCGAAATTGGACGACACCTGGATGTCCATCGAGGGCGAGGTGGTGGGCTCGACGCCGCGCACCTCGTAGCGGCCGGTCGCGAGCGTGCGGGCCAGAATGTCGTTGACGTTGGTCGCCACCACCAGCCGGCCGACCGGCAGGCCCATGCGCTTGGCCACATAGCCCGCGAAGACGTCGCCGAAATTGCCGGTCGGCACCACGAAGTCGACCGTGCGTCGCGGCGCGCCGAGCGCCACCGCGGCCACGAAATAGTAGACGGCCTGCGCCAGCACCCGCGCCCAGTTGATCGAGTTCACGCCGCCGAGCGCGATGCGGTCGCGGAACGCGTGGTGGTTGAACATCGCCTTCACCAGCGCCTGCGCGTCGTCGAACGAGCCGTCGATCGCGACCGCGTGGACGTTCGCCTCGGTCGGCGTCGTCATCTGGCGGCGCTGCACCTCGCTGACCTTGCCGTACGGCATAAGGATGAAGACGTCGGCGCGGTCGCGGCCGCGGAACGCCTCGATCGCGGCGCCGCCGGTGTCGCCCGAGGTCGCGCCCACGATCGTCGTCCGCAGGCCGCGCTCGGCCAGCACATGGTCCATCAGCCGCGCGAGCAGCTGCATGGCGACATCCTTGAAGGCGAGCGTCGGGCCGTGGAACAGCTCGAGCACGAAGCGGTTTGCGCCGGTCTGCACGAGCGGCGTCACCGCCGGGTGGCGGAAGGTCGCGTAGGCCTCACGGATCATCTCGCCGAGCTTCGCAGCCGGGATCGCGTCGCCCACAAAGGGCGCGATGACCGCCTCGGCGACCTCGGCGTAGGGCCGCCCCGCCATGTCGGCGATCGCCTCGTGCGAGAGCGTCGGCCAGTTCTGCGGCACGTAAAGCCCGCCGTCCCGCGCGAGCCCCGCCAGCATGGCGTCCGCAAAACCAAGAGCGGGCGCGTCCCCTCGGGTCGAAACATAGGCCAGGGACATGTTCAGGCGGGTCTTTCCAACAGGCGTAGCAAGATCAGCAACCTAGGCGCGCCGCCCCTGCCTCGCAAGCGACCCGCGGACCGCGGCGGCTCAGCGGAGGCGTCCCGCGCGGAGGGTCTGCCATGCGAAAGCGGCGAAAACCGCGACGAGCGCGGCCGCGAGGCCATACCAGGTCAGCGCATATTCGAGATGCCGGTTCGGGAAGGCGACGCGCGTCTCGCCGCCCTGCGGCAGACCGCCCGGATTCGGCGTCGCGTCGGCGTCGATCGTGAACGGCGCGGCGTCGGCGACGCCCATCGCGGCGGCGATCGCTTGCGGGTCGCGGGTGAAGAACAGCCGCTTCTCGGGCACGTCCGCGGGCGTGAACATGTTGCGGTCTTCGGGCTCGCGCAGCAGCCCGACGACGGTCGTCTCGCCTGCGGCGTGGCTCTCCGGGCGCGTGGCGGGATCGGCCTTGGCTTCCGGCACGAAGCCGCGGTTGACCAGCACGGAGCCGCCGTCGCGCAGCCTGAGCGGCGCGACGATCCAGTAGCCCGGGCCCCCATAGGGGCCGTTCTGGTCCGTCAGCAGCGTGTAGATCCGGACCTCGCGGGCATGATCGAAGGTTCCGATCGCCTCCACCCGGCGATAGCGCCACTGGTCAAGGTCGAGCGTCCGCCACTGCGAGCGCGCCGGCAGCGGCGCGGGCGGGGCCGCCATGCGCGCGGCGATCGTCGCGACCAGCGCGTTCTTCCAGGTGAGGCGCTCGAGCTGCCACGTGCCGAGACCGATCAGGATCGCGACGCCCACGAGAGTCGCGAGCCCGGCGCGCAGCAGCCGGCCTCTGGAGGTGACGGCGGCGCTCAGAGGTCGAGCCGCCCTTCGGCGGCGTCATGGCGGTGCTGGAGCGCGATCAGCGCGCCCTTGAAGGCGCGCAGCAGCGCGAGGCAGACGATCAGCACGACCGGCAGCGAAACGACGAGGTGGACCCAGATCGGCGGGTCGTAGGTGAACTCGACCCACAGCACGAAGCCGAGCGCCGCGAAGCCCGCGACCAGCATGACGAAGACCGCCGGGCCGTCGCCCGAATCCGCGAAGCCGAAATCCAGGCCGCACGCGGCGCAGGAGGGCCGCAGCTTGATGTAGCCGTCGAACAGGCGCCCGCGGCCGCAGCGCGGGCAGCGCCCGGCGGCGCCGGCAAGAACCGAAGCGCCGGTCGACAGAACGGCGCGGCCGTCGTCCATTCGCGCATCCCTCAAACGGACGAGGCCGCCGGCGGTCGCCGGCGGCCTCCGATGTTCAGCCCCGCGAACGCTCTCAGTGAGCGCCGGCCGGACCGTGACCCCAGACGTAGATCGCGGCGAACAGGAACAGCCAGACCACGTCGACGAAGTGCCAGTACCAGGCGGCGGCCTCGAAGCCGAAATGCTGCTTCGGCGTGAACGCCCCGCCCATTGCGCGGAACAGGCAGACCAGCAGGAAGATGGTGCCGACGATCACGTGGAAGCCGTGGAAGCCGGTCGCCATGAAGAAGGTCGCGCCGTAGATGTTGCCGTGGAAGCTGAACGCGGCTTCCCGGTACTCGATCGCCTGGCAGGTGGTGAACAGCACGCCCAGGATGACCGTCAGCAGCAGGCCGAGCTTGAGGCCGCGCCGGTCATTGTGCAGCAGCGCGTGATGCGCCCAGGTCACCGTGGTGCCGGAGGTCAGCAGGATCAGCGTGTTGAGCAGCGGCAGGTGCCAGGGGTCGAAGGTCTCGATGCCGTTCGGCGGCCACACGCCGCCGGTGAGCTCGGTGCGCTGGAACTGGTGGACCTCGCCGGGGAACAGCGCGGCGTCGAAATAGGCCCAGAACCAGGCGACGAAGAACATCACCTCGGAGGCGATGAACAGGATCATGCCGTAGCGCAGATGCAGCTGCACGACGCGCGTGTGCAGGCCGCTGTTGGCCTCGTTGATAACGTCGCGCCACCACGCGATCATCGTGTAGAGCACGCCGGCGAAGCCGATCAGCGCCACATAAGGCGGCGCGCCCTTGAACCAGTGGACCGCCCCGACCGCCAGCACGAAGGCTGAGATCGAGCCGATGAAGGGCCACGGACTCGGGTCGACGAGGTGGTAGTCGTGGTGCTTGGCGTGGGCGTCGGCCATCGGGGTCCCCCAGGTTTCCTCAAGTTCCGCGCGGCCAGTTCTCCGGGCCGTCGCGGGGCGCGCTCATTCAGGTCTTCGGCCGCTCCGGCCCGGCCGCCGAGGCCGATTTGGCCGAGCTGTCGGGATAGAACGTGTACGACAAGGTCAGTTGGCTGATGCCGTCAAGCTCGTGATCGGCGGCGAGCGACGGATCGACGAAGAACACCACCGGCATGTCGATCGACTCGCCCGGCTGCAGGGTCTGCTTGGTGAAGCAGAAGCACTGGATCTTCGAGAAGTAACCGCCGAGTTGCTCGGGCGTCACATTGTAGGTCGCCGTGCCGGTGATCGGCTTGTCCGAGACGTTCTGCGCCCGGAACAGCGCGAGCTTGGTCTCGCCGATCCGCACCGTCATCTCGTTCTGTTCAGGGCCGAACTTCCAGCCGAGGCCCGGCGCGACATTGCCGTCGAACCGCACCGTGATCTCGCGGTCGAGCTTTGTCGCCGGCGCCTGCTCGGCGACCTGCGTGGTGCCGCCATAGCCGGTCGCGCGGCAGAACATGTTGTAGAGCGGCACGGCCGCAAACGAGGCGCCCACCATGGCCGCGGCGACCACGGCGCAGCTCAGCGCCACGGCCGCGTCGCGCCGTCCGAGGGACTTCTTCATGTCGCGCCCCTCCCCGCTCATAGCGCCCGGTTGGCGACGTTCGCGCCCATCTTGAAGATGGTCACGAGGTAAAACAGGCAGACCAGCGCCGCGAGCGCGAGCGCGATTGCGAGGCTGCGGGACCGGCGGCGGCGCTTCTGCTCCTCGGTGAGGACGACGCCTCGTTCATCGTCATCGGCCACGGCGTCACATCCAGCCGCCGAGCAGGTCGGGCAGCGCGGCGACGCCGAGCGCCTTCTCGGCCAGGAGCGTGAAGAACAGCGCGAACAGGTGGAGCAGCGAGAAGCCGAACAGGCCCATCGCGGCGCGCCGGGCCGCTTCGCCCTCGCGCACGCGCCACACCACCCAGGCGCGCTGAACGAAGACCAGGCCGACCACCACCGAGACCGCCAGATAGGCCGGACCGCCGAGCCCGATGAACGCGGGCGCGACGCCGAGCGGCGCGAGCGCGATGGCGTACAGCAGGATCTGCCGGCGCGTTTCGTCGGGACCGGCGACGCAGGGCAGCATCGGCACGCCGGCGCGGCGATAGTCGTCGGACTTGACCAGCGCCAGCGCCCAGAAGTGCGGCGGCGTCCACATGAAGATGATCGCCACCAGCACCGCGCTGCCGAGGCTGACCGAGCCGGTCGCCGCCGCCCAGCCCACCATCGGCGGCATGGCGCCGGCGAGCCCGCCGATCACGATGTTCTGCGGCGTCCAGCGCTTCAGCCACATCGTGTAGATCACGACATAGAAGAAGATCGTGAAGGCCAGCAGCCCGGCGGCGAGCCAGTTGGCCGTGAGGCCGAGCATCAGCACCGAGCCGGCCGAGAGCGTCGCCCCGAAGCCGAGCGCCTCGCCGGGCGTCACCCGTCCGGACGGCACCGGACGGTTGGCGGTGCGGGCCATCACGGCGTCGATGTCGGCGTCCCACCACATGTTGAGCGCGCCCGACGCCCCGGCGCCGATCGCGATGCACAGCAGCGAGATCGCCGCCAGCACCGGATGGATTCCGTGCGGCGCCGCGACGATGCCGGTCAGCGCGGTCACGACGACGAGCGACATGACCCGCGGCTTGAGCAGCGCGAGATAGTCCTCGACGCCCGCGAGGCTCGGCCCCGGCAGGGCCGGGATCGCGGCGCGCTCGAGACGGTCTTCCTGGATCAGCGACATGTGGCGATGCGCCTTGCTCGTTCGGACGCGCCCCCGGCGGCGCCCGAACGCAGTTCCTCAACTGAAGAGGACCGCGCCCCCGGCGCGATCCCCGGCTTGCGGCGGAAGGCGCCTGAGCGCCTACCGCCTGCGTTCCGTCACTTGATGCGCGGCAGCGTCTCGAACTGATGGAACGGCGGCGGCGAGGACAGCGTCCACTCGAGCGTGGTGGCGCCTTCGCCCCAGGGGTTCGCGCCCGCGACGCGCTTCTTCGAGAACGCCTCGAACACGCCGTAGAGGAAGATGAACACGCCGAGCGCCGAGATGTAGGAGCCGATCGACGAGACCATGTTCCAGCCGTGGAACGCCTCCGGATAGTCGGCGTAGCGGCGGGGCATGCCGGCGAGCCCAAGGAAGTGCTGCGGGAAGAACACGAGGTTCACGCCGACGAAGGTGACCCAGAAGTGCGCCTTGCCGATCGTCTCGTTGTACATGTAGCCGAACATCTTCGGGAACCAGTAGTACCAGCCCGCGAAGATCGCGAACACGGCGCCGAGCGACAGCACGTAGTGGAAGTGCGCGACGACGTAGTAGGTGTCGTGCAGCGAGCGGTCGATGCCGGCGTTGGCGAGCACGACGCCGGTGACGCCGCCGACCGTGAACAGGAAGATGAAGCCGATCGCCCAGATCATCGGGGTGCGGAGCGAGATCGAGCCGCCCCACATGGTCGCGATCCAGGAGAAGATCTTCACGCCCGTCGGCACCGCGATCACCATCGTGGCGAACACGAAGTAGGCCTGCGTGTTCACCGAGATGCCGGAGACGTACATGTGGTGCGCCCACACCACGAAGCCGACGACGCCGATCGCCACCATCGCGTAGGCCATGCCGAGATAGCCGAAGATCGGCTTCTTCGAGAAGGTCGAGATGATGTGGCTGATCATGCCGAAGCCCGGCAGGATCAGGATGTACACTTCCGGGTGGCCGAAGAACCAGAACAGGTGCTGGAACAGGATCGGATCGCCGCCGCCGGACGGGCTGAAGAAGGTCGTGCCGAAGTTGCGGTCCGTCAGCAGCATGGTGATCGCGCCGGCGAGCACCGGCAGCGACAGCAGCAGCAGGAAGGCGGTGATCAGCACCGACCAGGCGAACAGCGGCATCTTGTGCAGCGTCATGCCCGGGGCGCGCATGTTGAAGATCGTGGTGATGAAGTTGATCGCGCCGAGGATCGACGACGCGCCCGCGATGTGCAGCGACAGGATCGCGTAGTCCATCGCCGGGCCGGGCTGGCCGGTGGTCGAGTATGGCGGATAGATCGTCCAGCCGCCGCTCACGCCGTGCGCGCCGGCAGCGCCGGGCACGAACATCGAGGTGATCAGCAGGCCGATCGCCGGGATCAGCAGCCAGAACGAGATGTTGTTCATGCGCGGGAACGCCATGTCGGGCGCGCCGATCATCAGCGGCACGAACCAGTTCCCGAAGCCGCCGATCATCGCCGGCATGACCATGAAGAAGATCATGATCAGGCCATGCGAGGTCACGAAGGCGTTGAAGACGTTCTCGTCCCCGAAGATCTGCAGACCCGGGTTCTGCAGCTCCATGCGGATCCCGATCGACAGCGCGCCGCCGAGAATGCCGGCGCAGATCGCGAAGATCAGGTACATCGTCCCGATGTCTTTGTGGTTCGTCGAATAGACGTACCGGCGCCAACCCGTCGGGTGCGCATGATGAGCCGGCGTGTGCCCATGCGTCGCTGCTGTGGCCATGGCGATCGTCTCCTCAGTCTTCTTTCAGGCCGTCAGCGCGACGCGACGGACGTCAGGGAGCTTGCGCTCGCCTGCTGGAGCACTTTCTTGGCGGCTTCGGTGTCGGTCTTCGCCGCATCGAGCCACTTGTTGTACGTGTCTTCGCTCACGACCTGGATCGCGATCGGCATGCCGGCGTGCTGCAGGCCGCAAAGCTCCGAGCACTGGCCGTAATAGACGCCTTCCTTCTCGGCCTTGAACCAGGTCTCGTTGAGACGGCCCGGCACCGCGTCCGCCTTGATGCCGAAGGACGGCACCGCGAAGGAGTGGATGACGTCCTCGGCCGTGACCTGAACGCGCACCACCTTGTTGACCGGCACCACCGCGGTGTTGTCGACCGCGAGGCGGTAGGGCTGGCCGGGCTGAAGCTCTTCGGGCGCCAGCATGATCTGGGTGAGCGTGAGTTCGCCGGCGTCGGGATAGACCACGTCCCAGTTCCACTGGCGGCCGACGACCTTGAGCGTCAGGTCGGCCTTGGGCGGGGTGTACTGGGCGTAGAGCAGCCGGAACGACGGGATCGCGATCACCACCAGGATGAGCACCGGGATCACCGTCCAGGCGACCTCGAGCAGCGTGTGATGCGTCGTCTTCGACGGGACCGGGTTCTTCTCCTCGCGGAACCGGACGACGCAGATCACCAGCAGCGCCAGCACGAACAGTACGATGGCCGTGATGATGATCAGCAGGAAGCTGTGGAAGCTGTGCGCCTGATGGAAGATCGGCGTCACTGCGTCCTGGAAGCCGATCTGCCAGGGCGACGGCTGCCCTTCTCCTGCGATGGCCGGAGCGGCGGCGGCGACCGTCGCTGCAAGCGCGGCGGCCAGGAGCGTCGTCGGACGTCCGGTTCGGAGCATGTCTGCGAGCCTCTCGTCGCTTCCCGAAGCCCTTTGGCAGGGCCCCCTTTGTTGTCACGCGCGAGCGCCGCCCCGCAAGGCCGGAAGCGAGGCCGCGCCGCTTTTCGCCTGGCTGGGTTCCGGCGGGCCACACTCGCCGCGGTCCGCGCCCAATTTGGCGGACTTCTGAAACCATAAGCGCCGCGAAAGCTCAATGTGACCAATCGTAGGCAGCGATGCGGCATTTGGGCGCGAAATTCTGCCCAAGCCTTGTGCTCTCAGGGCCGTGGCCTGTGGCGGGCCCGCTTTGCTTGACACCGCCTTGGGCTCTGTTACGCCCCAGACACCACGCACCGGGAGACCGCCGAACGTGCCCTCGAAACGCTCCGTGGCGCTGATTCTCGCCGCCGTCCTCGCCGCCTTCTCGCCGGCCGCGGCCTCAGCTCAGGGCGCCGTCAAGGCGACGCATGGCGACTGGCAGATGCGGTGCGACACGCCGCCGGGCGCTGAGGGCGAGCAGTGCGCGCTCGTCCAGAGCGTGACCGCCGAGGACCGGCCCAATGTCGGCCTGACGGTGATCGTGCTGAAGACCGCCGACAAGAAGAGCCGCCTGCTGCGCGTGCTCGCGCCGCTCGGCGTGCTGCTGCCCTCAGGCCTCGGGCTGAGGATCGACCAGACCGAAGTCGGCCGCGCCGGCTTCGTGCGCTGCCTGCCGAATGGCTGCGTCGCCGAGGTGGTGCTCGAGGACAAGCTGGTGAACCAGCTGAAGACCGGCAAGCAGGCGACCTTCATCATCTTCCAGACGCCCGAAGAGGGCATCGGGGTTCCGGTCTCGTTGAACGGCTTCGGCCCCGGCTTCGACGCCCTGCCCTGAGCCGGCCGCGCTCAGTCGGGCTCGGGCGCGCCGCAGACGCGCGCGACGGCTGAGGCGAGCTGCGCGACGAGCGGCTCCGCCGCGCCAGAAATCTCCGCGCCGTCGACCGACTTCACCGGCATCACAAGCCGGACGCTGTTGGTCGCGAAGACGGCGTCGGCGCGCATGAGCGCTTCCGTCGTCAGCGGGCGTTCGACCGGCTCCAGCCCGACGGTCGGCGCGAGCTCCAGCGCCGCGGCGCGGATGATGCCCGGCAGAACGCCCTCGGAGAGCGGCGGCGTGACGAGTTCGTCGCCGAGGATCGCGAACAGGTTGGCCATCGCGGTCGAGCCGACGCGGCCCGCGACGTTCAGCATCAGGGCGTCGTCGGCGCCGGCCGCGCGGGCTTCGTCGAACGCGATCACATTGTCGAGATAACACAGCGTCTTGGCGCGGGACGCGAAGGACGTCGGGTTGCGCCGGACCGAGACGCCGGCGAGGCGCGCCGCCGAGAACAGCGCGTCCTTCGGGTAGGCGGATGCGGATGCGATCACCGTGGGCTTTGGATCGCCCGGGAAGGCGAGACCGCGCGCGCCGGCCCCGCGCGTGACGGTCAGGCGGATCACGGCGTCGGTCCCGCCCTGCGCCAGAGCTGCGACCTCCGCGGCGAGAAAGTCGCGGTCGACCGGCAGGCGGATTTCGGCGGCGGCGGCCTGGAGCCGGTCGAGATGCGCGTCAAGCAGCGCCGGCCGGCCGCCGAACGCCGCGATCGTCTCGAACAGCCCGTCGCCCAGCGTGAGGCCCCGGTCCGACAGGTCGAAAGCGACGGCGCCGTTCTCGACCGGGACCCCGTTCAGGCGGTGCATGGCTGCCGGCGCTCGGCGATGGCGAGAAAGTTTTCCAGCAGCTTGTGCCCGCCCTCGGTGAGGATCGATTCGGGGTGGAACTGGACCCCGAAGGTCGGGTGTTCGGCATGGGCGAGCGCCATCGCCTCGCCTTCCTCAGACCAGCCCGTGACGGCGAGCGGGCCGACATAGCCTTCATCGAACTCGACGATCAGCGAGTGATAGCGCGCGACCGATACCGGGTTGGCCAAACCTTCGAACAGCCCCGTCCCGTCATGGCGGACCCGAGAGGCGCGGCCGTGCAGCGGCCGGCGCGCCCGCTCGACCCGGCCGCCAAAAGCCTGGCCGATCGCCTGATGGCCGAGGCAGACGCCCAGGATCGGGATCGCGCCCGACAGCCGGCGGATCAGCTCGAGCGAGACGCCGGCTTCGTTCGGCGTGCAGGGGCCGGGCGAGATCACGATCGCGTCCGGCCGCGCGCGCTCGATCTCCTCCACCGTCACGGCGTCGTTGCGCACGACCTCGGTCGTGCGACCGAGCTCCTCGAAATAGCGCGCGAGGTTGAAGACGAAGCTGTCGTAATTGTCGAGGACGAGGATCATCTGAGGCCTCCCGCCGCCGCGAGCGGCCGCGCGCCCTCGGCCTGTTCGGCGAGGCGGCCGCCGAAAGCGTCGAACACCGCGCGCGCCTTGGTGAGCGTCTCGTCATATTCGGCCGCCGGGTCCGACAGCGCCGTGATGCCGCCGCCGGCCTGGAACAGCGCCTTGCCCTTGGCGATGGTCGCGGTGCGGATGGCGATGTTGAAATCGGCGTCGCCCGAAAAGCCGATCCACCCGATCGAACCGCAATAGACGCCGCGGGCGTGGCGCTCGATCTCGGTGATGATCTCCATCGCGCGCAGTTTTGGCGCGCCGGTGATCGAGCCGCCCGGAAAGCTCGCGCGCAGCAGATCGACCACGCCGAGCCCCTCGCGCAGCTGACCGGTGACCACCGAGACGAGGTGATGGACCGAGGCGTAGGTCTCGAGGCCGCACAGCGTCGGGACCTCGACCGTGCCTGGCCGGCAGACCCGCGACAGGTCGTTGCGCAGCAGGTCGACGATCATGACGTTTTCGGCGCGGTCCTTCTCGGAGCCGAGCAGCGCGCGCGACGACGAGCCGTCCGCGATCGGGTCCGTCCAGCGCTTCGCGGTGCCCTTGATCGGCCGCGCCTCCACGCGGTCGCCTTCGACCCGCACGAAGCGCTCGGGCGAGCTCGACGCCACCACGACGTCGCCGAAATCCAGATAGGCCGCGAAGGGCGCGGCGTTGCGCGTCCTGAGACGCCGATAGAACGCCCAGGGATCGAAGCCCTCCGGCAGATCGGCCAGGAAGCGCTGCGCCACGTTCGCCTGGAAAATGTCGCCGGCGAGCACGTATTCGACGGTCCGGGCGATCGCGGCCACATAGGCGGCGCGGTCGAAGTTCGACGCGAAGCTGAGCGGCGCCGCCGGGAGCGCGGGCTTTCTCGGCGCCGCCGGACGCGACAGCCAGGCCAGCGCCTGCTCCGCCCGCGCCTTCGCGCGATCGTCCCGCGCCCGGCCCTCCGGCGCCGGCGCGCCGGTCGAGATCAGCCAGGCCCTGCCCTTGGCGTGGTCGCAGGCGACCACCCAGTCGTAGAGCGGCAGGATGGCGTCTGGTACGCCGAGATCGTCGACCTCCGGCGCGGGCAGCCGCTCCAGGCGGCGGCCATATTCATACGAGATGAAACCGGCGGCGCCGCCCTGGAAAGGCGGCAGATCAGGGTGCGGCGCGGCCCGCATGGACTCGAGCGCGCGGCCGAGCGCCGTAAAAGCGTCGCCGACGGGCTCGCCGCCGAGCGTCGCGCCGCCGTCGCGGGCGTCGAGCACCGCGTAGGGGTCGGCCGCCAGATAGGAATAGCGCCCGAGCGCGGCGTGCGGCATCGCGCTGTCGAGGAAGACGAGATGCGGCAGGCCCGCAAGCCGTTCGGCGAGCGCGGGCATGTCGGTGGTGGGAAGCTCGTGAACCTGCATCGCCCGCACGCGTAGCGCCGCGGCGGCGGAAACGCGCTGCGGCTTCAAGTCCCAAGATAAGCCTCCCGGGCGGCCGCGTCATGGGCCGCGCCCGAATCCGGCCGCGAAGCGGGCCACAGCCCGGCAGACGTTCTATAACGCTTGGCCGATAACGTTTGGCCGGCGGCGCGACGAACGCCGACGCGAGGCCGGCATGCGAGCCGCGGCCAGGAGGAGCTGATGGAGGAGTCGAGCGTGGCGCGGCCGGGGCAGCGCGACTGCGTCGTCGTGATGGGACCGTCGGGCGTCGGCAAGACCACCATAGCCGAGCTGCTGTCGCGGCGGCTCGGCTGGAGCTTTGCGGAAGCGGACGAGTTCCACCCGCAGGCGAACATCGACAAGATGACGGCCGGCGTGCCGCTCACCGACGAGGATCGCGCGCCATGGCTTGCGCTGATCCGCGACTGGATCAGCGCGGAGGCGAAGGCCGGCCGCTGTTCGGTCGTGACCTGCTCGGCGCTGAAGCGCCGCTACCGCGACGTCCTGCGCGGCGCGGGAGCGCGGGTGCGCTTCCTCGAACTCGCCGCCGATCCGGAACTGATCGCGGGGCGGCTCGCCGGCCGCAAGGGCCACTACATGCCGCCGTCGCTGCTCGGGTCGCAGTTCGCGACGCTGGAGCCGCTGGCGGCCGACGAAGACGGCGCGCGGATCAGCGTCGTCGTGGGGCCCGAGGCGGTCGCGGACCAGGCGCTCGCGGCGCTCGGGCTCGCCGCCGGCCTGCAGTCCGCCCGTAGCGGCGTCCGCTGAAGCCGCGGAGGCCGAGCCGATGACCCCTGCCGCCGACGCCGCCCCGGCGCTTTCCGCAGCGCCCTTGCTGATCATCGCCGCGCTCGCGGTCGCGGCGCTGCTCGTGCTGATCATGCGGTTCAGGATGCACGCCTTCCTGGCGCTGATCCTGGTCAGCCTAGTCACCGGCCTCGTCGCCGGCATCCCGGCCGAGAAGGTCGTGCCGACGCTGCTCTCCGGCTTCGGAACCACGCTCGGCAGCGTCGCGCTGCTGGTCGGGCTCGGCGCCATGCTGGGCCGGCTCGTCGAGGTCTCGGGCGGCGCGCAGGCGCTCGCCGACGACCTCATCCGACTGTTCGGCGAAAGGCGCGCGCCGCTCGCGCTCGGCGTCGCCTCGCTGATCTTCGCCTTCCCGATCTTCTTCGACGCCGGCCTCGTCGTGATGCTGCCGATCATCTTCACGGTCGCGCGGCGGGTCGGCGGCGGGCTGCTGCGCTACGGCATCCCGGCGGCGGGCGCGTTCTCCTGCATGCACGTCTTCGTGCCGCCGCATCCGGGCCCTGTGGCGGCGACCGAACTGCTCAAGTCCGACATCGGCCTCGTCACCCTGGTCGGCTTCGTCATCGCGATCCCGACCTGGTACGTGACCTCCTACCTGTTCGGCCTGTGGATCGGCCGCCGGATCGACGTGAAGGTTCCGGACATATTGAGCGGCGGCCCGCAGGCCGCCGCCGTGGCGAACCCGCCGAAATCCTCCACCGTCATCCTGCTGCTGCTCCTGCCGCTGGCGATCATCTTCCTGAACACCGGCCTCGACGCGCTCGGCGCCGCGGGCGTGTTCGACCGCAAGGACCAGTGGTTTCAGGTGGCGCGCGGGCTAGGCGCCACCCCGATCGCGCTGCTCATCGCCGTGCTGGTCGCTTCTTACGCGCTTGGAAGACGGCGGGGCCGCAGCGGCGCGGAGATCGAGAAACTGGTCGATTCCGCGCTCGGGCCGATCTGCTCGATCACGCTGATCACCGGGGCCGGCGGCATGTTCGGCGGCGTGCTGCGCGCGAGCGGCATCGGCGGCGCGCTCTCACAGGCGCTCGACGGCCTCGGCCTGCACATCTTCATCGCCGCCTATGTGATCGCCGCAGCGCTCCGCATCGCGCAGGGCTCGGCGACCGTCGCGCTGATCACCGCCGCCGGCCTCGTGCAGCCGGCCGTGGAAGCGGCGGGCTATGTCGGCGTCGACCGCGCCGCGATCGTGATCGCGCTCGGCGCCGGCTCGGTGATCGCGAGCCACGTCAACGATTCCGGGTTCTGGCTGGTCGGCCGGTTCTTCGAGATGGACCTCAAGACCACGCTCAAGACCTGGACGGTGCTGGAGACGCTGATCAGCCTGATGGGCTTCGCGCTCGCCGGGCTGATCTTCGTGCTGTTCTAGGAGGCGCGGGCGGCGCCCCGCAGGTCGATCAGCGCCTCGAGCGTCTCCAGCCGGTCGGCCTCGCGGGGCGGCTTGTCCCAGCGGATCCGGGCGACGCGCGGAAACCGCATCGCGACGCCGGATTTGTGCCGGGCCGAGCGCGCCACGCCCTCGAAGGCGACCTCCAGAACGAGCCCGAGCTCCTCGGTGTGGGAGACCTCCCGCACCGGGCCGAAGCGGTTGATCGTGTGCTTGCGCACGAACCGGTCGAGCTCGACCAGCTCCTCGTCCGTGAAGCCGAAATAGGCCTTGCCGACCGGCACGAGCTGCGGCCCCGCGTCGTCCTCGGTCCACAGGCCGAACGTGTAGTCGGAATAGAAGGACGAGCGCTTGCCGTGGCCGCGCTGGGCGTACATCAGCACGGCGTCGACCGTCATCGGGTCGTGCTTCCACTTGAACCACAGGCCCTTGGGCCGGCCGACCACGTACGGGGCGTCGCGGCGCTTCACCATCAGCCCCTCGACCGCGGCCGAATCGCCCGCCCCCGCGGCGGCCGGGTCGAGCCGCGCCGCCGCGAGCTCGTCCCAATCCGCGAACGGGACGATCGGCGAGAGGTCGACCCGGGGGTTGTTCTCCCGGGCGATGAAGGCCTCGAGCCGCGCCCTCCGCTCCATGAACGGCTTTTCGCGCAGATCTTCCTCGCCCTCGACCAGCAGGTCGTAGGCGCGGATGTGCACCGGAAACTCGGCGATCAGCTTCGGCGTGACGCTTTTGCGGTTTAGCCGCTGCTGCAGCACGTTGAAGCTCTGCACCCGGCCCTCGCGCAGCACCAGCAGCTCGCCGTCGATCGCGCCGTCGAAGGTCAGCGCCTCGATCAGGTCGGGAAAGGCGCCGGAGACGTCCTCGCCGGACCGGCTCCACAGCCGCGCGACATGGCGGCCCTCCTCGTCCCGGCCGGCGGAGGCCTGCACGCGGATGCCGTCCCACTTCCACTCCGCCACGAAATCGGCCGGATCAAAGGCGCGGTAATCCGCGTCCTCCAGCGGATGGGCGAGCATCGGCGGCCGGAACGGCGCCGGGTCCAGCGCGGACGGCTTCTCGCCCCGGCCCTCCACCCACGCGAACAGCTCCTCGTAAGGCGGCTCGAGCCCGGGCCAGACCAGCTCGATCTCGTCGGGCTTGTGGTCGCCGAGCGCCGCCACCGCGGTCTTGGCGAGCCGCGCCGAGGCGCCGATCCGCAGGCTGCCGGTGATGAGCTTGAGCAGCGCCCAACGCCCGACCTCGTCGAGCGCGTCGAGCCAGGTCGCGAGCCGGCGCGGCAGGTCGAGCTTGGCGGTCGAGGTCAGCCCTTCGACGATCTCGGACAGCGGCGGCACGCGGTTGGCGCGCGGCTCTCCCGGCCACATCAGCGCGACCGTCTCGGCGAGGTCTCCGACATAGTCGTAGGACAGGCCGAACAGGACCGGGTCCGTGCGCTCCATGATCAGGCCGCGGATCATCCCGGGCTTGGCGTGCCGGAACGACAGCGCGCCGGTCAGCGCCGCCAGCGCCCAGCCGCGCTCCGGGTCCGGGGTCTCCCGAAAGTAGTCCGCGATCAGCCGCACCTTGGCGTTGCGCCGCGGCTCATAGGCCAGCCGATCGAGCAGAAAGGCAAAGCGGTTCATTCGCCGGACGCCTCCTCGGCGGGCGTCTCTTCGGCTTCGCCCTCGTCGCCATAGCCGACGAGGCGCAGCGGGCGGGCCTTCAGGGCGGCGGCGCCGCACCAGTGCACCAGCGCGTCCTCCTCGCCATGCGTCACCCAGATCTCCTCGGCGCCGGTGTCGAGGATGGTCTGGCGCAGCTCGTCCCAGTCCGCGTGGTCGGAGACCACCAGCGGCAGCTCGACGCCCTTCTGGCGGGCGCGGGCGCGCACCCGCATCCAGCCGGAGGCCGCGACCGTCACGGGGTCAGGGAACTTGCGCGCCCACAGCTCGCGCAGCGCGGAGGGCGGGCACAGCACGATCGCCCCGGCGAGCGCCTTTCGGTCGGCGGCCATCACCCGGATCGTCTCGCCGAGATCCACGCCGAGCGCCCGGTAGGTCTCGGTCACCCGCTCCATCGCGCCGTGCAGGTGGATCGGCCGGTCCCAGCCCGCCTGGCGCAGCAGCTTCATCAGCCGCTGCGCCTTGCCGAGCGAGTAGGCGCCGACGAGGTGCGCGCGATCCGGAAACAGCTCGACGCTGTCCAGCAGCTTGGCGATCTCGCCGGCGGCGTCCGGGTGCCGGAACACCGGCAGGCCGAAGGTCGCCTCGGTGATGAAGAGATCGCACGGCACGACCTCGAACGGGGCCGCGGTCGGATCATGGGCGCGCTTGTAGTCGCCCGAGACGACCGCCCGATAGCCCTTCCACTCCAGCAGGATCTGGGCCGCGCCGAGCACGTGGCCGGCCGGGTGGAAGCTCGCCTTCACGCCGCCGCCGACGTCGTGGACCTCGCCATAGGCGGCGGGCCGGCGGGTCGAGCAGAACGCCTCGCCATAGCGCGCCGCCATGATGGCGAGCGTCTCCGGCGTCGCCATCACGGCGGCGTTGCCGGGCCGGGCGTGATCCGCATGGCCATGAGTGACCAGCGCCCGCTCCACCGGGCGGAGCGGATCGATGTGCAGATCGGCGGGCGGACAATAGAGCCCCTTGGGGCTTGGACAGAGCAGGTCTTCGGGGCGCATCTGACCGAACAGATATGCTTTTGCGGCCCGAGAAACAGACGGCGGCCGCCACGCGCTCGTCTCCGTCCCTTCCGGCTCCTATCTCACCCCTTGTGACCGCCCTCCCCCGCCCAGAGAACGCCGCCGTGCTGCCCGAGCGCTTCATGCGCTGGTTCGCAGGCCGCGGATGGACGCCGCGCCCGCACCAGCTCGAACTTCTGGCGCACGCCCGGGCCGGGCGGGATTCGCTGCTGATCGCGCCGACCGGCGCGGGCAAGACGCTCGCGGGCTTCCTGTCGACGCTGGTCGAGCTCGCGGCCGCGCCGCGCGGCGAGAGCGAGGGCATCCACACGCTCTACGTCTCGCCGCTCAAGGCGCTGGCGGTCGACGTCGCGCGCAATCTTGAGCGGCCGGTGAGCGAGATGGGGCTCGGCGTCCGGATCGAGGGCCGCACCGGCGACACGCCGGCCTCGCGCCGCCAGCGCCAGAAGCGCCAGCCGCCGGACATTCTCCTCACGACGCCCGAGCAGGTCGCGCTGCTGATCGGCGATCCGGGCGCGGCAAAACTGTTCGAGACGGTGCGGCGGATCGTGGTCGACGAGCTGCACGCGCTCGCGCCCACCAAGCGCGGCGACCAGCTCGCGCTGGCGCTCGCCCGCGTGCGGGCGCTGGCGCCTTCGGCCACGATGGTCGGACTGTCCGCCACGGTGCGCGATCCGGATGAGCTCCGCCGCTGGCTCGTCGACCCGCGCCGCGGGCAGGATCTCGCCGATCTGGTCGAGGTCAGAGGAGGCGCCGCGCCGATCATCGAGGTCCATGAGACCGACGAGCGGCTGCCCTGGGCCGGGCACTCCGCGGCGCACGCCATGCCGGCGGTTTACGAGGCGATCCGGAAGCATCGCACCACGCTCGTCTTCTGCAACACCCGCGCCTTCGCCGAGCTCGCCTTCCAGGAGCTCTGGCGGATCAACGACGACAATCTGCCGATCGCGCTGCATCACGGCTCGCTCGACGTCGGCCAGCGCCGCCGGGTCGAGGCCGCGATGGGCGAAGGGAGGCTGCGCGCGGTCGTCTGCACCTCGACGCTCGACCTCGGCATCGACTGGGGCGACGTCGACCTCGTGGTGCAGGTCGGCTCGCCGAAGGGCTCGTCCCGCCTGCTGCAGCGGACCGGCCGCGCCAATCACCGGCTCGACGAGCCCTCGAAGGCGCTGCTGGTGCCGGCGAACCGCTTCGAGGTGATCGAGTGCGAGGCGGCGCGCGAAGCCGCGCTCGCCGGCGAGCAGGACGCCGAGGCCGCCAAGCCCGGCTCGCTCGACGTGCTGGCGCAGCACGTGCTCGGGGTCGCCTGCGGAGGGCCGTTCGACGAGGACGCGCTCTACCGCGAGGTGACGTCCGCCGCTCCTTACGCCGAGCTCGACCGCAAGACCTTCGCCGAGGTGGTGCAGTTCGTGGCGACCGGCGGCTACGCGCTGCGCGGCTATGAGCGCTTCGCCAAGATCCGGCGCACCAAGGACGGGCTGTGGCGCGTCTCGAACCCGATGGTGGCGCAGGCTTGGCGGCTCAATGTCGGCACCATCGTCGAGGCCACCATGCTCAAGGTGCGCTTCGCCCGCTCCAAGGGGCCCGTCGGCCGCATGGCGGGCGGGCGCGTCATCGGGCAGGTCGAGGAGTATTTCGTCGAGACGCTTACGCCAGGCGACACCTTCATGTTCGGCGGCCAGGTGCTGCGCTACGTGGCGCTGGTCGAGAACGAGGTGTTCGTCACCCGCGCCGTCTCGGAGACGCCGAAGGTCGCGGTCTACGCCGGCGGCAAGATGCCGCTCACCACCGGCATCGCGGCCCATGTGCGCGCCGCGCTCGCGGACCCCGCCCGCTGGGGCGCGCTGCCGACGCAGGTGCGCGAATGGCTCGGCTTCCAGCAGGAGCGCTCGCTGATCCCGCAGCCCGACCAGCTGCTGGTCGAGACCTTTCCGCGGGGCGGACGGCATTTTCTCATCGCCTACCCGTTCGAAGGCCGGCTGGCGCATCAGACGCTCGGCATGCTGCTCACGCGCCGGCTGGAGCGCGCCCGTGCAAAGCCGCTCGGCTTCGTGGCGACCGATTACGCGCTTGCGATCTGGGGATTGGGCGATCTCAACGCGATGATCGACCAGGGCGCGCTGTCGCTCGACGCGCTGTTCGACCAGGACATGCTGGGCGACGATCTCGAGGCCTGGATGGCCGAGAGCGCGCTGATGAAGCGCACCTTCCGCAACTGCGCGATCATCGCCGGACTGATCGAGCGGCGCTTCCCCGGCAAGGAGAAGACCAGCCGGCAGGTCACCATGTCGACCGACCTGGTCTACGACGTGCTGCGCCGGCACGAGCCCGACCACCTGCTGCTGCGCGCCGCCCGGGCCGACGCCGCGCGCGGGCTGATCGACCTTGAGCGCGTGGCGGAGTTTTTGGCGCGCGCGCGGCAGCACATCGTGCACCGCGCGCTCGACCGGATCTCGCCGCTCGCCGTGCCGATCCTGCTCGATGTCGGCCGCGAGCAGGTCTATGGCGAGGCGCAGGACGCGCTGCTGCGCGAAGCGGCCGAGACGCTGGTCGCGGAGGCGATGGGGCCGCGGTGAGTTTGGCGGTATCCCACGATGGACCGCGCCGAACAGTTCCTGCTACGTTCCGCCGATGATTCTGTCCGCCTTCCTCCGCCGCGACGAGATCGAGCCGACGCTTTCGGTCGCCGGCGCGACGCTCGTGGTCGACGTGTCAGGCGCGCTCTATGAGCCGGCGTCCGGCGCGCTGATCGTCGCGGACCTGCATCTCGAGAAGGGCTCGTCCTTCGCGCGCCGCGGCCAGTTCCTGCCGCCTTACGACACGGCCACGACGCTCGGCCGTCTGGCGGGCGCGCTGGAGACCTACCGGCCGCGCGCGGTGGTCGCGCTCGGCGACAGCTTCCATGACCGCTGGGGCGCGTCCCGGCTCAGCGCCGGAGACCGCGAGACGCTGGCGGCGCTCCAGCGCGGCCGGGACTGGATCTGGATCGCCGGCAACCATGATCCGGAGGCGCCGAGGGGCTGCGGCGGCGAGGCAATGGACGAGATGCGGCTCGGGCCGCTCACGCTGCGCCATGAGCCGCAGGCCGGCGCCGCGCCGGGCGAACTCGCCGGTCACCTGCATCCGGTGGCGAAGGTAGCGGCGCGCGGGCGCGGCCTGCGTCGTCGGCGCTGCTTCGCGACTGACGGCGCGCGGGTCGTGCTGCCGGCTTTCGGCGCCTATGCGGGCGGCCTCAACGTGCGCGACGCGGCCTTCGGCGGCCTGTTCGGCGCAGCCGAGATGACGGCGTGGGTGCTGGGCGAGACGGCGGTCTACGCCATCCCGGCGGTCGGGCTGCGACCCGACTGAGGCAGCGCCGTCAGGCGCGGCTCACCACGTATAGCGCAGGCCGACCGTCTGGTACTGCGCGCCGCCGCTGTTGTGGTTGAACACGCCGAGCTTGCCGCCCGAGCGGTGGTGGAAGCGGAACACCACGTCCCAGTGCTGATTGTCCGGCAGACCGAAGGTGATCTCGGGCGAGAGGTAGTGGAGCACGTGCGAGGTGTGGCTCGCCTTGTCGCGCTCGATGCCGTCGATCTTCGAGGCCCAGTTGAGGCCGGTCGAGACCGCGACGGTGGTGCGCAGATAATCGTTCCACGGGAACGCCTTCCAGCGCCAGTACAGCGCGCCCCAGGCTTCCGCCGCGTGCAGCTCGCCGAACCGCTTGCCGACGCCGAGCTCGGTCTCGAACGCCCAGAGATCCCGGTAGGTTAGGACCTCGCGCGAGAACGAGCCGCTGACCAGCGTGGAATCCTTCGTCTTCCAGTTCCAAGGCGCGGTCTTGAACTTGGCGAAGATGTCGGACATCGGCGTGCTGATGTAGCGGCCGACATAGATGGTCGCCGAACAGTTCATCTCGCAGGGCCCGAAGGGCGAGTGGAACTGCAGCGCGCTTTCCGCGAGCGGGGCCTCCACCGCCGTCACGGGGGCTTCGGACGCCAGATCGGCGGCGCGAGCGGGACCGGCCGCCGCCATGCACAACCCCATCGCCGCGGCCCCGAAACGGACCGCCCGCAACACCGCACTGTTTTTCACGAAATCCGCCGCCCCTGAAGACGTTTCCCCGCCCGCTCCGAGCGCACAGCTAGCACTCTCCGCCGCGTTTTCCAATCTGGCCTCAGCCGGCATGGGCTACCACCACCGCAGCGGCCGTGGTCGAGATCGTCGCGAGCGTGGCGAGCAGGATGCGCAGCCGCGGATACCAGCGCGGCGCGGCGAAGCGGGTCGCGCGCGCGGCGTCGAGCGCGCCGTGGATCGCCAGCCCGAGCGCCATGAGGCCGAGCCCTGCGGCGCCGCCGGCCATCAGCCCGAGCCAGCTCCAGAGCGGCGGCGCGACGGCGATGACATAGAGCAGGTTGCGCGTGGCCCGGGAGGGGTGCCGCAGGGCGAGGCCCCAATGCGCGCCGCCGAGGAAGGAGAGGATCACCGCGCCGTAGCCCGTGAGCGCCGCCGGGACGTCGACGCCTTCCGCAGCCGCCGGCTGCAGGGCGATGACCAGCGACAGACCGATGAAGGGGATGAGCCCCGCGAGCCCGAGCGCCAGCGGAACCTCGGGGATCTCCCGATCCCCGCCGACCGGCTCTGATGCGATGAGCGTCATGAAGAGCCCTCAGCCCGCCGGCAGAATAGCAGCAGGCGCGGGTCCGAACAGGCGCTCGCCCGCCAAGGCCATGCGGGCGTCGCCTTTCGGAGACAGTCGGAGCCGGAGAGGCGTCAGCGCTTAGCGGTCTTTGCGGCCATCTGGTCCCAGCCGCCGGCGGGTTCGGGCGGCGTGTTGGCGGCGGCGTCGACCGGCCGCGGCCGGAACGCGTCGACCGCCGCCTTCGCGGCCGGCAGCGCGGCGCCGAGCGCCTTGGCCACGTCGTCGCGCTTGCGCGCCGCGTCGTCGTCGCCCTGCGCGGCCGCAAGCGCAAACCATTTGTAGGCCTCCGCGAGGTCTCGCTTGCCGCCGAGGCCGCGGGCGCGCAGCACCGCCAGGTTGTACTCGCTGTCCACCAGGCCGCGCTCGGCCGCCATGCGGAACCAGATGACGGCGGCGTTGTAGTCCGGCTTGCCGAGCCCGCCCTCGGCGTGGATCACGCCGAGATTGTGCATCGCCCGGACATTGCCGGAAGCGGCTGCCTGCTCGTACCAGCGGCGCGCCGTCTGGACGTCGCGCGTGACGCCCGTGCCCTTCTCATAGAGGCTTCCCAGCCGGTGCTGCGCCGGCGCCAGCCCTTGCGCGGCGGACTTCTCCAGCCAATGCGCAGCGGCCGTCGGATCCGGCGCCACGCCGCGGCCTTCCAGCAGGCGGGACGCGAGCTCGAACTGCGCAGCGGCGTCGCCCGCGGCGGCCTTGCTGCCGAGCAGCGACTTGCCGAGCGCCGGCGGAAGATCGTCGGCGTTGCGGGCGATCGAGCCGGTCACCGCCGGATCGGCGGTTTTCCAGGCCTCGGAGCCCTTCGGGGCGGCTGCGCCGCCGGCGGTTCCGAAGGCGTACTGGGTCAGATCCGCAGCCGGGGCGCGCGGCGCCGCGATTCGCGCCGGCTTGTCGGCGTCCGGCGCGGAAGCGGACTTGTCCGCGGCGGCCTCGGGCGCGGGCGGGGCGAGCTCCGAGCGCTTGTCCGCGGGCGCCTCAGCCGGGGCCGGCTCGGCGGGGGCCGGCTCAGTGGCGTTCGGCTCCGCCGCAGTCGGCGAGCTCTCGTCGGCGGGCCCGGCGCCGGAAGGCTCCGACAGCGATGTGGGCGCCGGCTCCGGCGCGATCTCGGGCTCGCCGCCGGTCATGCCGCTTGCGACGTAAAGCGCGGCGAGCACGATCAGCGCCGCGCCGACGCCGACCAGGATGGGCCGCTTCCGGGTCTTGAGCGCGGCCAGGACGCCGGTCAGGCGGGAGGCGCGCGCCTCCTCCATCTCGGTCGCCTCAGCGGCCTCGTCTTCGGCCGCCGACTGTACGGCGGCGCGGCGGGCGGCGGCGATGAAGGAGGCCGCCGTCTGGGCGGCCGAGGACTGGCCCGCGAATTCGCCGCGGCCTTGCGGCGCGCTGCCCGGCTCCAGCGGGTGGTCGGGCGCGAGATCGAGGTCGAGCTCGATCGGCCGAAGCGAGGTTGTTTCGGGCTCCACACGGGTCGCGGCGAGCGGCTTGCCCGGCGCTTCCGCCTCAAGCTCCGCCATTGCGCGGCGCGCAGCCGCGCGGGCCGCTTCGGTGGCGCTTGCATTGGGGGCTTCGGCGGCTACGCGCGGCCGCTCGGGCTCGGGCGCCGGCGGCGGGGTCCAGGCGGAGGTGGCCGGGACCAGCCCGCGCGGCTCTGCGTCCTCCATGCGCTCCAGCAGCCGCTCAAGCGTCAGCCGGACGGCGTCCAGCGTGTCGGCCGTGCGGCGCTCGGCCTGCGCGGCCGCAGTCCGGAGCTCGGACAGCGCCTGTGCGATCTCGCCGCCCGCAGTACCGCCCGAAAGCGCCGAACGGCTGGCGTCGGCCGCGGCGCGCGCGGCCTCCGCGCTGAGATTGGCGCAGCTCTGCTCGATCCGGGCGGCGACGCCCGTCATGGCCGCGTTGAGGTCGTCCAGCCGGCCGTCATTGCGCTCGAGCCCGCCGACCAGCCGGCCGATCTGCTCCTCCAGCGCCTGGGAGGACGGCGCTTCGCCGGGGCGCGCGCCGAGCAGTTGCTCCGCGATCGAGCGCACCGCCTCCTCGACCCGGTCGAACGAAGCGCCGCGGGCCCGCGTCGCCGCGGCCATGTCGTCGATCCGCTCGCCGAGGCCGTCCACCTTGCTGACGAGCTCGCCGACGGCTTCAGGCGCCGTCCCGGAGGGGCGCGCCGCGAGGTTCGCCGCCAGCGTGTCGATCTTGCGGTCGATTCCCTCGATCGCCTCCGGCCGTGCGACGGCGGCGATCTTCTCGATCTTGTCGTCGATGATCTCGAGCCGGCCCGTGATGTCCTGGAAGGCGGCGCCGCTCGGCGCCGCCGGCGGGCGCGCCTTGAGGCCCTCGGTCAAGGCCTCGATCTGGCGGCCGAGATCGCTCATCGCATCCGCCCGCGGGCGGGTTTCGAGCTCGGCGCGGAAGGCCTCGTTCATGCGCTCGAGTTCGTCGGCGCGGGCGCGCGAGGACTCGGCGATGGCGTCGATCTTGCCGTCGAGCGCCTCGACCTGGCCCGTCAGGCCCTCGACGGCCTCACGCGCCGGAATGGCGGCGCTCTCGTGCCGGTCGAGCCGGGCGACGATCGACTGGATTTCGGCCGACAGCTCCTCGACCGCGGAAGCGCGCGGGAAATGATCGAGTTCGCCGCGGACCTCCTCGATGCGCTGCGCCAGCGCCTCGACGGCCTCCGCGCTGCGGGGGCCGATCGCGTCGAGCCGGGCGGAGATCGCCTTCAGCTCGGCGGCGAGTTCAGTGATGATCTGCGGGCTCGCGGCCTCGCCGCGCATCTGCTCGACCTGAGTCACCAGCGCGTCGATCGCCTTCAGCGCGCCGGAGTCGAGCCCGGAGGGCCTTGCCTCGCCAAGCAGCCGCGACAGCGTGACCATCTCGCCGGTGAGCCCGTCGAGATCGGAGCGCCGCGGCAGTTCCTCGATCGTGCGGCTGAGCCGCTCGATCTCGGAGCGCATGCCGGCGATGATTTCCGGGTCAATCGCCGGACCCGCGCCGGCGGCGGGCGATACGGGCTCCTGCCGCAGAACGGGGCGCTGCGCCGGCGAGGCGTCGGCCTCGTCGTCGAGGGTCTTTTGGCGCGCGGCGATTTCGGCCAGCGCAGCCCGCAGGGAAGCGATCGGCGGCGCCTCGCGGCGCGCCGGCGCGGCGGGCGCCGGAACGGGCTTCGGGCTTTCGGTCAGCGTGCGGGCGAAATCGGTCAGACGCGCCTCGATCTCGGGAGCGACGTCCGGCGCGCGGCGTTCTGCGGGCGCGGGCTCGGCGCTGTCGACGCGCTTTGCGGTCTCGGCCCAGCGCGCCAGGCCTTCCAGCGCCTTGGTCAGCCGGTCGTCGGTCTCCGGGGCGCGCTGCGCGAGCATCCCGACAAGCCGTTCGAGCTCCTCGGGGGCCGGCTCCCCCGCCTGCCTCGCGCGGGCGAGACGTTCGGAGAGCGCCGTGAGCGGGCGAGCCTCCTCGTCCGGCCTCAGGTGCTCCTGCTGGCGGCCTCTCGGGTCGCTCACGCTCATATGATCCACCCCGAGAGCCCCCGCGGCAGCGGGAGCCTTGCGAAACTGTTGACGACGCGGCGCGCCGATCCGCCTCGGGCCACTTTTGACCGCCATGGTAAACAACCCGTTAATTACCCGTTGACCCGCGGCCGCGGCCGCGTCCCTGCGGCGTCTGGCGCGACGGCGCGCGGTCGGGCAGATAGGCCCCCCCTCCAAGCCTTTGGCGAGCCTCCAGATGTCGGCGCCGACCTCCTCCGAGCCTGCGAGGGCGCGCAGCGTCCTGACGATCTACCGCCGCACATGGGGGCTGCTCGGCGGGGAGCGCCGGCTCGCCGCCTGGCTCGCGGCCGGCAATGTCGCGCTCGCGGTCGCGGCGTTCGCCGAGCCGGTGCTGTTCGGCCGCATCATCGACCGGCTGACGAAAGGCGGCGACGGCATCCGGGAGCTCGCGGCGCTGTGGGCCGCGCTCGCGCTCGCCGCCATCGGCGGACGCGTGCTGGTCGGACTGCACGCCGACCGGCTGTCGCATCGCCGGCGGCTCGCCGTGATGACCGAGGTGTTCGGCCACGCGCTGTCGCTGCCGCTGAGCTTTCATCGCCGGACCCATTCGGGGCGGATCGTGAAGGCGCTGATCACGGGCGCGAACGCGCTCGCGGACGTCTGGCTGTCCTTCTTCCGCTCCGGCTGCGCCACGCTGGTCGGGCTCGTGGCGCTGCTGCCGGCGAGCCTCGCGCTCAACCCGTGGCTCGGCATGATCCTGATCGCCCTCGCGGCGATCTTCGGCGTCGCAATCACGCTGCTGCTGCGGATGACGCAGAACCGGCAGGAGAACGTCGAGAGCTACCATTCCGACCTCGCCCAGCGCGCCGCCGACGCCATCGGGTCGGTCGCTGTCGTGCAGAGCTTCGCGCGGGTGAAAGCCGAGATGGAGGGGCTAAACGGCGTGATGCGCCGGCTGCTCGACGTGCAGATGCCGGTGCTGTCCTGGTGGGCCTATGCGGCGGCCGCGACCCCCGCCGCCGGCACGATGACGGTGCTCGGCGTCGTGCTCGCCGGCGCGGCCCTCAACGCGCAGGGGCTCGCCTCCGTCGGCGACATCGTGACCTTCGCGGCGCTTGCGACGCTGGTGATCGGCCGGCTCGGCGACGCCGTATCGCTGATCAACATGCTGCTGCTGAACGCGCCGCGCATCGGCGAGATGCTGGATCTGGTGGACGTGCGCCCGGAGGTGGCGGACAAGCCGGCCGCCCGTGATCCCGGCAGGCTCGCCGGCCACGTCGCCTTCGACGGCGTCTCTTTCGCCTATGAGCCGGGCCGCCCGACGCTCGTGGACGTGACCTTCGAGGCGCGGCCGGGCGAGATGGTTGCGCTGGTCGGCGCGACCGGCTCCGGCAAGTCCACCACGCTCGCCTTGCTGCACCGCGCCTTCGACCCGCAGGCGGGACGCGTGACGATCGACGGCCTCGACATTCGCGACATGACGCTCGACGGGCTGCGCCGCAATGTCGGCGTGGTGTTTCAGGAGCCGATGCTGTTCGCCCGCTCGATCGCCGACAATCTCAGGGTCGGCAAGCCCGACGCCACCGACGCCGAGCTCGAGGCGGCCTGCGCCAAGGCGCAGGTGCTCGACGTCGTCCGCCGGCTGCCGGAGGGCTTCCGCACGCTCCTCGGCGAACGCGGCGCCTCGCTCTCCGGCGGCGAACGCCAGCGGCTCGCGATCGCCCGCGCGCTGCTCAAGGACCCGCCGGTGCTGGTGCTGGACGAGGCCACCAGCGCGCTCGACGCCGGCACCGAGACCCGCGTCCAGGCGGCGCTCGACGAGGCGCGCCGCGGCCGCGCGACGCTCGTCATCGCGCACCGGCTCGCCACGGTGCGGAGCGCCGATCTCGTACTTGTGTTCGACCATGGCCGGATCGTGGAGCGCGGCTCGTTCGCCGAGCTGGTCGCCGCCGACGGGGCGTTCGCACGGCTCGTCGCGGCCCAGGAGCTGACGGCGCCGAAGCCGGCCGTCTCCAGGACCGGCACGCCGGCCGCGATTGGCAATCCAGCCCCCAGCGGCTAAGCATGGGGCTGACCCTGAGCGGTCGGCTGACCCCGCGCGCGCCGCCCGCCCCAGCACGCATGTTTCGAGTTCCGCCGATGACGATGCAGATCCGCCGCCTCGCGGCGCCCCTTCTGGCTCTCATGCTCGGCTGGACTGGTGCCGCGGCCGCCAATCCGATGATCGTGGTCGACGTCCGCACCGGCGGCGTGATCGAGGCCAACGAGGCGACCACGCCGTGGTATCCGGCGTCGCTCACCAAGCTGATGACGACGCTCGTCGTGCTCAACGCCATGAAGGCCGGCCGCCTGACGCCGCAGACGCCGCTGGTCTACAGCGCCCGCGCGCAGGCCGAGCCGCCGAGCAAGATGGGCTTCCAGGTCGGCCAGACCGTGACGGTCGACGACGCGCTCAAGATGCTGATGGTTCAGTCCGCGAACGACATCGCGGTCGCGCTCGCCGAGGGCGTCTCGGGCAGCGTCGAAGCCTTCGTGGCCGAGATGAACCGCACCGCCCAGCAGATCGGCATGACGAACTCGGTTTTCGTCAACCCGAACGGCCTGCCGGTGAGGCCGGGCCCGGACCTGCAGCACAGCACCGCCCGCGATCTCGCGGTGCTCGCGGTGACGCTGCTGCGGCAGCATCCGGAGCACGCCTGGCTGTTCAACATCGACGCGCTCCGGATCGGCAACCGGATCCTGCGCAACCACAACGGTCTGATCGGCCGCTACCCGGAAGCCGATGGCATGAAGACCGGCTACACCTGCTCGGCCGGCTACAATCTGGTGGCGACCGCCACGCGCGGCGACCGCAAGCTCGTCACCGTCATTCTCGGCTCGCCCAATCCCCTGCTGCGCTCTGAAAAGGCGATCGACGCGTTCGAGCGCGGCTTCCAGGCGACCTCCGCGCGGGTGACGCTTGCGGCGCTGCCGGACGTCACCGCCGCCTTCACCACCGATCTCAGGGAGCAGATGTGCGGCAAGGCGTTCGCCAAGGAGCGTCTGGCGCGGCGGAAAGAGGCGGACGATCACCCGTGGCGCGACCGGCTGATGACCAAGCCGCCGGTGTCGCCGATCCTGGTCGCGGCGACGCCTGCGCCCGGTCAGACCCAGGTCGCCGGCCAGCCGAGCGGCGTGGATGAGGAGTCGCCCTCGGCCTTCGCGCCGACGCCTGGCACGACCCCGGCGATCGCCGGACAGACGGTGAAGCCCGGCTCCGCCAAGGTGCATTCGCTGTCCGTGCCGAAGCCGCAAGCCAAGCCGACCGCCAAGAAGGCGGCGTCGAAGTCGAAGAAGACGCTGCCGACCGCGCTGAAAAGGAACAAGGTCAAGATCGACCTCAAGCCGGCGCTGAACGGCGGCTCCAACGGCGACGGCGCCGAGCCGGTGCCGGGCTCGATCTATCGGAAGGCCGCGCCGGCCGACGGCAAGTCGGCCTTCTGAGGACGGGCCGCGCCCTTCCGCCCATGACCGCCCAACGGCCGGACCCGATCCCGCTCGCGGTGCTCACCGGCTTCCTCGGGGCCGGCAAGACGACCCTGCTCAACCGGCTGCTGCGCGACCCGGCGCTCGCCGACGCGGCGGTGGTGATCAACGAGGCCGGCGAGATCGGGGTCGACCACCTGCTGGTCGAGCACGTCGCGGACGGCGTCGTCGCGCTTGCCGGCGGATGCCTGTGCTGCTCGCTGCGCGGCGACCTCATCAACACGCTTGAGGATCTGCTGCGCGCCCGCGACAACGGCCGCATCCCTCCCTTTCGCCGGCTCGCGATCGAGACCAGCGGCCTCGCCGATCCGGTCCCGATCCTGCAGACGCTGACGCTGCACCCCTATCTGGCGATGCGCTACCGCCTCGCCGCCGTGCTCGCCGTGGTCGACGCGACCTCCGGCCCCGAGACCATCGCGGCGCACCCGGAAGCCGCCCGGCAGGTCGCGATGGCCGACCGGATCGCGCTGTCCAAGCTCGACGTCGCCAGTTCCGAGGACGCCGAGCGCACGATCGCCCTGCTCCGCCGGCTGAATCCGGCGGCGACGGTCCTCGACGCGCGCGCGGCGGAGGCGGACGCCCTGTTTGGCGAGGCGCCGCCGCGGGCGCTGGAGCTGCCCGCGCTCGCCGAGGCGCATGGCGCGATCCGGGCGATCTCGCTCGCCAGCGAGGCGCCGCTGACGCGGGCGAGCTACGACATGTTCGTGGACCTGCTGCGCTCGGCGCACGCGCCGAAACTGCTGCGCCTGAAGGGCCTGGTGAAGATCGCCGAGGACCCGTCGCGCCCGCTCGTCGTGCAGGGCGTGCGCCACGTCTTCGCGGAGCCGCGCTTTCTCGACTCCTGGCCCGACGGCGACGACCGGACGCGGCTCGTCGCGATCGGCGAAGGGCTCGTGCCCGACCTGCTCGCGACGCTCTACGCCGCGTTCGCGGGGACCGTCGCGCCCGACCGGCCGGACCGCGCGGCGCTGCTCGACAACCCGCTCAGCCCACGCGGCGGCGGGTTGCTCTCCTAGGATACCGCTGCAGGCTGGACAGAGCGCCCCGCGGCGGGCTTCAGTCCTTCCCAATCACGACGCCCGCCGTTCCGGCGAGACGGGCGCGAGCAGGAGGGGACATGGCCGGAAGGTCACGATTGGCGCGCGAGTGGGCCTGTCTCGCGGGCGTCCTGCGGGCGCTGAAGGCGACCACGCATATCGGCCGCAATCGCACGCGCGTCTTCCCGCATGTCATCTCCGAGCTCGCCGAGCAGCATGGCGATCGGCTCGCGCTGATCTCGGATCGCGAGACCTACACCTACGAGCAGCTCGAGGCCCGCGCGAACGCCTATGCGCGCTGGGCGCTGGCGAACGGCGTGCGCAAGGGCGACGTCGTCGCGCTGATGATGCCGAACCGGCCCGATTACCTCGCCTTCTGGGTGGGCGTGCTGCGCGTCGGCGGCGCGGTCGCGCTGCTCAACACCAACCTGTCGGGGGGCGGTCTGGCGCATTGCGTGTCCATCGTCCGGCCGAAGCACGTGGTGGTCGGGGCCGAGTTCGAGGACGCCTATCTCTCGGCCGCGCCGTTCGTGGCCTCGGCGCCTGCGCCGGAGGTCTGGCTGCACGGCGCGGGCGCGGCGGGCTGGCCGCGCATCGACGCAGCCGTGGAGGCGCTTTCGGGCGATCCCCTGCCGCCGGCCCAGCTGCCGGAGCTCACCATCGAGGACCGCGCGCTCTTCATCTACACCAGCGGCACCACGGGCCTGCCGAAGGCCGCCAACATCAACCATTACCGGCTGATGTCGATCAGCCACGGCTTCTGCGGCGCGATGGGCATCGAGGCTGAGGACCGGATGTATGACTGCCTGCCGATGTACCACACCGCCGGCGGGGTGATCGCCGCCGGCAGCCCGCTGCTGGCCGGCGCATCGGTGGTGATCCGCGAAAAATTCCAGGCGCGCCGGTTCTGGGAGGACGTGGTCGCGACCGAATGCACGCTCGCGCAATATATCGGCGAGCTCTGCCGCTATCTGATCCACCAGCCTGAATGTGACGCCGAGAAGCGCCACAAGCTGCGCCTCGTCTGCGGCAACGGCCTGCGCCCGGACGTCTGGCCGCTGTTCGCCAAGCGCTTCCGGGTCCCGACCATCCTGGAATGGTACGCGGCGACCGAAGGCAACGTCGCGCTGTTCAACTTCGACGGGACGCCGGGCGCGGTCGGTCGCATTCCCTGGTATCTCAAGCGCAAGTTCCCGGTGAAGATCGTGCGCTGCGACCTCGCGACGGGCGAGCCCACGCGCGGGCCGGACGGGTTCTGCGTCGAGTGCGCGCCGGGCGAGCCTGGCGAGGCGATCGGCCTGATCCTGAACGATCCCGCCAAGCCTTCGGCGCGCTTCGAGGGCTACGCCGACCCGGAAGCCACCCGGCGCAAGATCCTCTCTGACGCGTTCCAGAAGGGCGACCGGTGGTTCCGCACCGGCGATCTGATGCGGCGCGACGAGCGCGGCTATTTCTACTTCGTCGACCGCATCGGCGACACCTTCCGCTGGCGCGGCGAGAACGTCGCCACCACCGAGGTGGCCGAGGTGATCTCGACTTATCCAGGGGTCCGCGAAGTCTCGGTCTATGGCGTCGCCGCCCCGGGCTATGAAGGGCGCGCCGGCATGGCGGCGGTGTCGCCGGCGGGCGCCGCCTTCGACCTCGAGGGCCTGCACGCGCATATCGAGCGCCATCTGCCCTCCTACGCCCGTCCGGTGTTCCTGCGGATCACGGGCGAGCTGCAGGTCACCGGCACGCTGAAGCAGCGCAAGGTCGAGCTCGTGAGCGAGGGCTACGATCCTTCGCGCGTGACCGACCCGCTCTACGTCGCGCATCCGGAGGAGCGGCGCTTCCGGCCGCTGGACTCCGCGCTTCACGCCGAGATCGACGCGCGTCGGGTGCGGCTCTAGGGCGTCCGGAACCCATAAGCCTTTGGTTAACAAGCTCTTGCCGGGCGGCGGCGCATTTTCCGGAAACGCTCGCGCGCTTCGTTTACGGCGTTTCCGAACCCATCCTTAAGCGAACTCCGCTACTCGTCGGGGGACCGGATGAGGACGAAGCCAGACATGAGCGTCGAGGCGAGCACGCCTTATGAGGCGGGGCGGCAGGCTCGCATGAGCGGCCCCGCGCGGCTCGCTGCGCGCGCGCGCCGGCTGATCGCCGACCGCTCCCATACCGCGATCGCCCAGAAGGTCGCCGGCGGCGCCTTCCTGATCCGCGTGGTCAACGCCGGCATCGCCTTCCTGTCGCAGATCCTGCTGGCGCGCTGGATGGGCGACACCGAGTATGGCGTCTACGTCTATGTCTGGACCTGGGTGCTGCTGCTCGGCGGGCTGACCAGCTTCGGCCTCGCCTCGGCGCCGCAGCGCTTCATCCCCGAATATGGCGAGTCCGGCGAGCAGTCGCTGCTGCGCGGCTTCCTGATCGGCAGCCGGGTGATGTCGATGGTCACCTCGACGGTGATCGCCGGGCTCGGCGTGCTGGGCATCTGGCTGTTCGGCGACAGGCTCGAGAGCTGGACCGTGGTCCCGCTCTACCTCGCCTGCTTCTGCGTGCCGATGTACGTGCTGACCGACGTGCAGGACGGCATCGCCCGCTCCTTCGACTGGATCGACGTCGCGCTCGCGCCGGCCTATTTCGTTCGGCCGCTGCTGATCCTGCTGCTGCTCGGCGCGCTGAGTTACGAGAACTTCGCCGCCACCGCCACGACCGCGATGGCGGCCACGATCATCGCCACCTGGGCGACTTCGATCGCGCAGCTCGTGATGCTGGAGCGCAGGCTGAAGCGGCGGCTGCCGCCCGGGCCGCGCGCCTACGCGCCGGGAACCTGGATCAAGATTTCGCTGCCGATCTTCATGGTCGAGGGGTTCTACCTGCTCCTCGCCTACACCGACGTGCTGGTGCTCTCCGCCTTTCGCGAGCCGCGCGAGGTCGGCGTCTACTACGCAGCCGTCAAGGTGATGTCGCTGGTGGCCTTCGTGTCGTTCTCCGTCTCGGCCGCGGTGGCGCACCGCTTCACCGAATATGCGGTCTCGGGCGAACGCGCCCGCCTTGAAAGGATGGTGCGGGACGCCGCGCGCTGGACCTTCTGGCCGTCGCTCGCCGGCGCGGCGATCATCCTCGTCTGCGGCTGGCCGATCCTGTGGTTGTTCGGGCCGGGCTTCACGGACGGCTACAGCCTACTGCCCGTGATCGCGATCGGCCTGATCGCGCGGGCTAGCGTCGGACCGCTCGAACGGCTGCTGAACATGCTCGGCGAACAGAACATCTGCGCCGCCGTCTATGGCGGGGCGTTCTTGCTGAACGTCGCGCTCTGCATCGCGCTGGTGCCTGCGTTCGGAATGATCGGCGCGGCCGCCGGAACCTCGGCGACGCTGGTCATCGAGTCGGTGCTGCTGTTCGCCATCACCCGTCGGCGGCTCGGCCTCGGCGCCCTGCCGTGGTCGCGCGAGACCGGCGGATCTCCCGCGGCCCCGGACGTCGCCCCCGGCCGCGCGGCGGCCGCCATGCGCCCGACGAAGGCCGCCTCGGCGCTCCGTTTCGAGCTTATGACGATCGAGACGCTGGGCGCCCACCGCGCGGCCTGGGACGACCTCGCCGGCCGCGCGCTCGAGCCGAACCTGTTCTGCGAGGCCGACTTCGCACTCTCCGCCCAGCGCATGAAGGCCGTCCGCCGCATCCGCATCGCGACGGCATGGGACGACGCCGCGCCGGGCGGCCCCCGCATGATGGCGGCGGCCGCGGTCGTGCCGCGCCGCCTGCTGCCGCTGGTGCGCATGCTGGCGAGCACCCAGTGGGCCTTCTTCGGCGCCCTCGGCGCGCCGCTGCTCGACCGCGACCGCCCGACGCTCGCCGTCGAAGGGCTGCTGGACGGGCTCAGCCGACAGGGCCATGCGATGTTCATGTTCCGCTTCCTGCCGGAGCAGGGACCGACGGCCGATGCGATCCGGGCCGCTATCGCGTTCCGGGGAAGCGCGCTGCTGCGCGTGGATGGCCATGAGCGCGCCATTCTGCGCTCGGCGCTTCCGGCCGAGGAGTACCTGACCGAAGCCCTTTCCTCGAAGAAGCTGAAGGAGCTTCGTCGGCAGTTGCGGCGTCTCGGCGACGACGGTCCTGTGGCGTTCCGTGAGGCCCGCGCGCCGGACGAGGTCGCCGCCGCGCTCGAGCGGTTCCTTGATCTGGAGGCGCGCGGCTGGAAGGGCGAGAACGGCAGCGCGATGAAGCTCCACGACGATCAGGCGGGCTTCCTTCGAGAGCTGTTCGCCCGCCGCGCGGAAAAAGGCGAGGCGCGGATTCTCGAACTGTTCGTCGGCGACGAGCTGATCTCCGCCGGCCTGGTGCTCTCCAGCGGCCGCGCCGCCTGGTTCTACAAGACCGCCTATGACGAGCGGCGCTCCAAGTGCTCGCCGGGCGTCCAGCTGACCCTCGAGCTCACCCGCCGGCTGCTTGAGGATGACGGGATCGACATGGTGGACTCGACCGCAATCGCGGATCACCCAATGATCGATCACATCTGGCGGGAGCGTCTGGCGCTCGGGGACTGGCTGGTCGCCGTCCGTCCGGGAGCAGGACCGCTGGTGATGGCCGCGGCGCGGGCCGAACATCTGCGCCGACGACTTCGCGCGATCGCCCGCGACCTCTATCATCGTTTGAAGGACAGAAGCTGATGACCGCCCTCCGCGCCGACGCGGCCGAGCTCGCCGCGAACTATCCGCTCCGCCATTTCCGGATCGCGCACGATCTGGCGTCGCATCCGCTGCTGCAGCTGCCGCGGCTCATCGAGCTGACGAAGGAGCTCGACCGCGACCGGATCGAATACAATTCCGGCAAGCTCCAGGTGAACCAGAAGGCGGAGGAGACCCCGCTGGTCGACATGCCGCCGGAGGAGGTCGTCCGCAAGATCGAGACCGCCGGCGCATGGATGGTGCTGAAGCGCGTCGACACGGTGCCGGCCTATCGGGCGATGATGGAGGAGGCGCTGCTCTCGATCGCACGGCAGCTCGGCCACAAGAGCCTCGACGGCGCGAGCTTTCGCGAGATTGAGGGATTCATCTTCGTGTCGTCGGCGAATTCCGTGACGCCGTTCCATTGCGACAATGAGGACAATTTCTTCGTCCAGATCCGCGGCCCGAAGTTCTTCCACCTGTTCGACAATGACGACCGCTCGCTGGTCTCCGAAGAACTGCTCGAGAGCGCGCCCACCAAGCACCGCAACCTGCCCTACGAGCCAGGCTTCGAGAGCCGCGCGACGGTCTACGACCTGAAGCCCGGCGAAGGCGTGTTCGTGCCCTATCAGGTGCCGCACTGGGTCCGCACCGGTGACGATTATTCGATCTCGATGGCCATCACCTGGCGGTCGGCGGACGTCGTGCGCCGCAACAAGCTGATCTTCATGAACGCCTGGCTGCGCGAAAGGGGCTTTCCGCAGGCCGCGCCCGGCAGCAAGCCGGCGCTCGACGGGCTCAAGGTCGCGGCCTACACGGCCGCTCGCTCCGCGCTCGAGCCGCTGCGCCGCAACGAGTCGATGCGCCGGCTGCTGCGCCGCGTGATCTTCGGCGAGAAGGCCAACTATTTCGACGCGGCCCACAAGGCGGCGGAGCAGAAGAAGGCGGCCTGAGCGGCGACGCGCGCGCTCTTCAGGCGCTTCACTCCGCGTCCCGCAGCGCGCGACGGATCAGCTTGCCCGTCGTGGTCAGCGGCAGCGCGTCCACGAAGGCGACTTCGCGCGGATATTCGTGCGCCGAGAGCCGCTCGCGCACGAAGCGGCTGAGCTCCTGCGCGAGCGCCGGGCTCGGCTTCGACCCCGGCTTCAACTGCACGAAGGCCTTTACGATTTCGGTGCGCAGCGCGTCGGGTTTGCCCACGACGGCGGCGAGCGCGACCGCGGGGTGGCGGACGAGGCAGTCTTCGATGTCGCTCGGCCCGATCCGATAGCCGGACGAGGTGATGACGTCGTCGTCGCGGCCGAGGAAGCGAAAATAGCCCGCCGCGTCGACCACAGCCTGATCGCCGGTCGTCAGCCAACCGTTGCGGAACCGCGCCGCCGTGGCTTCGGGCTGGCGCCAGTACTCCAGGAACATTACGGGATCCGGCGCGCGGACGCAGATCTCCCCGGCCTTGCCGGGCGCGCAGGGGCGGCCCTCCGGGTCGAGCACGGCCACCCAATGGCCCGGCGCCGGTTTACCCGTAAACCCCGCTTTGGAAACGCCGAGCGCCGCGGCGGAAGCCAGCACGTAGTTGCATTCGGTCTGGCCATAGACCTCGTTGACCGCCGTCCCGAGCGCCCCCTGCGCCCACTCGAAGGAGGCCTCGCTCAGCCGCTCGCCCGCCGAGACGAGGCTGCGAAGCGGCGTCCGCAGCCGGCCCTCCGGACCGTCGATCTGCGCCATCAGGCGCAATGCGGTCGGCGGGATGAAGGCGTTGCGCACGCCCGCCTCCTCGATCAGCGCGAATGCGCCGGCCGGGTCGAACTTGGTCGCGGGCTGCGCCACCACCGGGACGCCGTAGTGGAGCGCCGGCATCAGCAGATTGAGCAGGCCGCCCGCCCACGCCCAGTCGGCCGGCGTCCAGGCGAGATCGCCGGGCCGCGGAAAGCCGTCATGCGTCATGCGGAAGCCCGGGAGGTGCCCGAGCAGCACGCGGCCGGCGTGCAGCGCGCCCTTGGGCGGCCCGGTGGTTCCCGAGGTGTAGATCATCAGCGCCGGATCGTCCGGGGTCGTGGCGGCGGGCTCGACGCACCCGCCCGCCGCGATGAGCGCGGCGTAGTCGAGCGTCTCGCCGTCGGCCCCGTCAGTGGAGACGATCGTCTCGAGCGCCGGCAGCGGCTCGGAGACCTCCCGCAGCTTGGCCAGGCCCGCGGCGCAGGTGACGAGCGCCCGGGCACCCGAATCCCTGAGCCTGAAGGACAGCGCGTCCGGCCCGAAGGCGAGCGCGAGCGGCATCGCGATCGCCTGGAGCCGCGACGCCGCCACATGCGCCACGACCGCCTCGGCGCTTTGCGGCAGGAAGATCGCCACCCGGTCGCCCTGCCCCACGCCGCGGCGCGCGAGCGCCGCCGCCAGCGCGTGCGAGGCGGCGCGCAGCTCCCCATAGCTCGTCGCGGCGAGCGGTTCTCCGGGCCGCTTGGTCAGCAGCGCGGTGCGGTCGGGGCTGCGCGACGCCCAGCGGTCGCAGATCGCCTCGGCGAGGCTGAAGCGCGCCGGCAGACGCCAGCGGAAATTGCCGCGCAGCCTTTGGTACCGGTCGTCGGCCTCGCTCATCAGCAGACCCGGCCCGTCAGCCCGCGAGATGCGCGAAGGCTCGGACCACCTTGTCGTAGACCGACCGCTTGAACGGCACGATCATGCCGGGGAGCTCGGACATTCGGGCCCAGCGCCATTCCGAAAATTCCGGCTTGTGGCCCGGCGGGGCGAGGTCGATCTCGGATTCGTCGCCGGTGAAGCGGAACGCGAACCAGAGCTGCGTCTGGCCAGCGAACTTGCCGGACCGGGTGCGCGCCAGCACCTCGGGCGGGAAGTCGTAGCAGTACCACTCCGGCGCTTCGGCGAGCAGTTCGACGGAACGGACGCCGGTCTCCTCGATCAGTTCGCGTTTCGCCGCGGCGAGCGGGTCCTCGTTGCGGTCGATCCCGCCCTGCGGCATCTGCCACAGGTAATCCATCTTGTCGGGGTCGTGCTGGCCGCCCCGACGTTTGCCGACGAACACGAGTCCATCGCGGTTGAGCAGCATGACGCCGACGCAGCGCCGGTAGGGCAGCCGCGCCGTCGCGCCTCCCGAGCTCGCGGGGCTCACGACGGTCCCTGCGGGCGCACGGCGGCGGTGATCGGCGTCAGCGCCACCCCGCGATCCGCAAGCCCGCCGGCCCAGGCCGCGATGCGCTTCAGGCTGAGCGGCGAGGCCGTGGCCCATCCGACCGCCGCGCCATCCGCCTTGGCGGCGCGCTCGAGGTCGGCGAGCGCGGCGTCGATCGCGCCGGCCTCGGCCACGACGTCGATCTGGGTCGCGGGCCGCGCATGCACCAGACCGGCCTGTTCGGCGGCGGCGTCCGCCCGGCTCTCGCCGCCCGCCGCGGCGGCGAACAGCAGGCCGCGCCGCCCGAGTTCGGTGAACACCGGCGCCAGCGCCGGTTCAGCCTCGAGGAACTTGCCTCCGCCAAGCGGCGCGACGCCGACATAGCCCTGGGCCCGCCCGAGCGCCCAGCGCAGACGCTCCAGATTGGCCGGCGCCGGCAGGCTCGTCAGCAGCGTCTGCGGCCCGGTGTCGTTGCCCGGATAGCCATAGGGCTCCATGGGCGCCTGGATGAGGACTTCGTGCCCCTGCGCCCGCGCCTTCTCGACCTGCTCGGCGACGTCCTTGCCGTAGGGCGAGAAGGCGAGCGTGACGGGAGCCGGCAGCGAAGCGGTGGCGATCTCGGTCGCCTCGCGGCTCACGCCGAGGCCGGCGACGACGAGCGCGACGCGGGCCTTGGCGGCGCCTGCCTGCTGTGGCCGGGCATAGACGTCGAGCGGACGCCGCCCGTCCGCGCCGATCCGCGGCAGCGGGCCGTAGCGGCTGTCCTCGAGCAGCGCCGCCTGGACTGCGGAGGACGACGCCTGGCCGGTCTCCGCCGGTTCGTTCGCGCCGGGGATCCGGATGATCACCGGCCCGGACTTCGGCATCGGATCGCCCGGGCGCACCACGGGCACGCCCTCGCGAGCGGAATCCCCGGGCGAGGAAGGCGCAGCCGGCGCGGCAGTTGGGTCGGCCTGGGCGGGTTGATGGGGCGGCGGCGGCGCGCGACGCTCGATGGCGGCGACCGCCACCGGCTCCCCGCCGAGCGGATCGTCGGCGAGCATCGCCCACAAACCCACGAAGGCGAGCGCGGCGCCGACCACGCAAGCGAGCGCCACGGCGCCGTCGACGCGGCGCCGGGTCCGGCGAGGGCTGCGGCCCGCGCGCGGCATGAGCGGCTTTTCGAGGTCGTCCTGCGTCATGGAGGTCCGCCCGGTCGCGGACGAGTCTAGCGGATTCGCGAAGCGGCCGCCGAGAACTTGGTTCCCGGCGGCCGCGAATGCGCGACGGCGTGGCGAGCGCGCCTCAGTTGGCGCTGGTCTTGTTCTGCGGCGGGAAGTTGGCGTTCGACTGGATGCCGTGCATCAGGTCGAAGGCGTAGTTGAGCTGCTTGTCGTCCTTGCGCTCCGGCGGGATATAGGCCGAAGAGCCCGACTGCTCCTGCTCGCCGTTCTTGAGGTGGCCCTTGAGCCCGGCTTCGCCCTTGGTCTCGTCCTTGCCCTTAATGTCGTCCGGAACGTCCTGATCGACCTCGATGTCCGGCAGGATGCCCTTGGCCTGGATCGACTTGCCCGAGGGCGTGTAGTAGCGCGCGGTGGTCAGACGGATCGCGCCGGCGGTGCCGAGCGGGATGATGGTCTGAACCGAGCCCTTGCCGAAGGAGCGCGTGCCGAGGATCGTGGCGCGCTTCTGGTCCTGCAGGGCGCCGGCGACGATTTCCGAAGCCGAGGCCGAGCCGCCATTCACCAGCACGATCACCGGCTTGCCCTTGGCGAGGTCGCCCGGCCGCGCGTTGAAGCGCTGCGACTCGTCCGGATTGCGGCCGCGGGTCGAGACGATCTCGCCGCGCTCCAGGAACGCGTCCGAGACCGCGATCGCCTGGTCGAGCAGGCCGCCCGGATTGTTGCGCAGATCGATGACGTAGCCCTTGAGCTTGTCGCCCGCCTTGTCGGCGATCTGGTCGATGCCCTTGCTCAGGCCCTCGAAGGTGGTGGCGTTGAACTGGCTGACGCGGATGTAGCCGATGTCGTCGCCGGCGAGCTCCCACTTGACCGAGTCGAGCTTGATCTTGTCGCGGACGATCTTGACCTCGAGCGGCTTCTCCTGCCCCTCGCGCTGGATCGTGAGCGTGATCGGGGTGCCGACCGGGCCGCGCATCTTGTCGACCGCCTGCTCCAGGCTCAGCCCGTCGACCGACTCGCCGTCGAGCTTGGTGATGACGTCCTTGGCGCGGATGCCGGCGCGCTGGGCCGGAGTGTCGTCGATCGCGCCCTCGACGCGGATCGCGTTCTCGAACATCTGGACCTTGATGCCGAGGCCGCCGAACTCGCCGTCGGTGTTGGTGCGCATTTCCTTGAACGCCTTGGCGTCCATGTAGCTCGAATGCGGATCGAGGCCCGACAGCATGCCGTTGATGGCCGACTCGACCAGCTTGGCGTCGTCCGGCTTCTCGACATAGTCGGCCCGCACCCGCTCGAACACGTCGCCGAACAGGTTGAGCTGGCGGTAGGTGTCGGCGGCGCCGGCCGCCTCGGCGACGGAGCCGAAGAAGGCGCGCGGCTGCAGGGCCATCCCGGCGGCGGAGGCGCCAATCACCGCCCCGAAAAGGACCAGGGAAACTTTTCGCATTATCCGCCTACCTTTTCGCCAGGAATCCCGGCCCACCAGGGCGAGGGGTCGATCGATCCCCGATCCTTGCGGAACTCGACGTAGAGCACGGGCCGCGCGGTGGGGGAAGTCGCCGCCTGTCCGGAAGCGGCCGCATCGCCGCGCATCGTTCCCACGGGTTCGCCTGCAAGGACGAACTGATTCAAGCCGACCGTGATGCGCTCCATGCCCGCAAGAAGGATATGATAGCCGCCGCCGGCGTTCAGGATCAAGAGTTCCCCGTAGGAGCGGAACGGCCCTGCGTAGACCACCCAGCCGTCGCAGGGGGCGGTCACCGGCGCGCCCGGCGAGGCGGCGAACGATACGCCCTGCTCCTCGCCGCCGGCGCCGTTGCGCTGGCCGAACGTGCGCAGACGCTTGCCCGCGACCGGCAGCGGCAGCATGCCGCGCGCTTCCGCGAACGGGATCGCAGGGGCGAGCCGCGCCGAATCATGCAGCGACGCAAGCGTGCGCTGGCCACCGGGCTCGGCAGGCGGCGCCTTGGCGGCCTCGGCGGCCGCGCGCGACGCCTGCTCCTGCTCCATCCGGGCGATCAGCGCCTCGAGATCGTTGACATTGTGCGTGATGGTCGCCGCCTTGTCGGCCTCAGCCGAGAGGTCGCCTTCGCGCTGGCCGAGCTGGCGCTGGCGTTCGTCCACGAGGGCCGCGAGCCGCTCGCGCTCGCCGCCGAGCTGCTTGAGCTCGCCCGCCATGGCGTCGCGCTCGCCGGTCAGCATCTCCTTCAGGCGCGCCATCTCCCGCAGGTCCGAGGCGAGCGACTCCGCCTCCGTCCGCATGTCGGGCACCACCGCGCCGAGCAGGATCGCCGAGCGGATCGCTTCGAGCGCGTCGTCGGGCCGGACGAGCAGCGCCGGCGGCGGCTGCCGGCCCATGCGCTGGAGGGCCGCGATCACGTCTGCGAGAACCCCGCGGCGACGCGCGAGCGACGCCTTCAGCTGCCGCTCGGATTCCGCCATGTCGTCGATCCGGCCGGCTCGCTCTTCGACCTGCCGCTCGCGGTCGCGGATCGACGCGACGGTGTCGATCAGGCTCGCCTGCAGCTTGCCGCGCTCGCCTTTCAGCGCCTCGATCTCGGCGGCCAGCCGCTGGCGGCGCTCCTGCGTTTCCTTGAGGCTTTCGCGCGCCTCCTCGAGGGCCTTGCGCTGCTGGGCGGCCGCATCGGAGACCGGCGAATCCTCGGCGCGCGCGGCCGACGCCGCTCCAAAGAGCGCGAGACAGATCAGCAGAACGCGAAACGGCCCGGACGTCATCCGGCCATTTGAAACGCCCGCCGTTAAGCCTTCGTCAACCACGAGGAGGCCGCTCAGCTGCGGTGATAGGGGTGGCCCGCCAGGATGGTCGCGGCCCGGTAGATCTGCTCGGCGAGCAGGATGCGGACGATCTGGTGCGGCCAGGTCATCGCCCCGAAGGCGAGCCGCATATCCGCCGCGGCCAGGAAGTCTGGCGCGAAGCCGTCGGCGCCGCCGATCACGAAAGCGAGGCCCGCGGCGCCGTCATCACGCCGGCGGCCGATATCGCTCGCGAACGCTTCGCTGGAGATCGTCTTGCCGCGCTCGTCGAGCGCGCAGATCGCGCATCGCGGGTCGAGCGCGGCGCGCAGCCGCTCGGCTTCGTCGCGCTTGCGATCCTCGGGACGGCGCGCGCGGCTCTCGTCGAGCTCGACGATCTCGGGCGCGTCGAGCCCGAGCGAGCGGCCGAGCTGTCCGGCGCGCTCGACATAGCGGGCGACGAGCTCGCGCTCCGGCCCGGCCTTGAGACGGCCGACCGCCGCGATCACGAGCCGCATGCGCCGTCAGATCAGGAGAGAGCGCCTTCGACGGGACGCCCCGCCGACCACATCTTCTCGAGATTGTAGAAGGCGCGCACTTCCGGGCGGAACAGGTGGACGATGACGTCGCCCGCGTCGATTAGCACCCAGTCGCAGTGCGGCAGTCCCTCGACCACGACCTTGCCGTGACCGCCCTTCTTCAACTCCTCGACCAGCTTGTCGGCGATCGCGCCGACGTGCCGGTTCGACCGCGCGGAAGCGATGACCATCTCATCGGCGAGCGCGGACTTGCCGCGCAGGTCGATGACCACGGTCTCTTCAGCCTTGTTGTCGTCGAGCACGTCGAGGATGAGATGAAGCAACGCCGGGTTCGCCGCTGCGGGCGCTCCGGCGCCGATGTGAGACGCCATCTTGGGCGTCTCCTTCAGCGCTATGGTGGACAGAGTTTTAGCCTTCCGTCTGCCGTCCTCAGGCCGGAATCCAGCTCCGGCCAATGTTTAACATAAGCCCTGAGGGTGCGACATTTCAACCGCGACGTCTTCACGTCGCCGGGTCCTTCTCGGATTTGCGCCCCTGGCGCAGGATCGTGGAGGACAAAGCGGAGCGCGGACCGTGCAGGAAGCACCAGGCCGGCGGGGCTGCGCGGGCGAGCGATCGCGCCCGCCGCTCGGGGATTCGATAGCGGGCGAGCGCGTGCGCGGCGCGCGACGACGGCGAGAAGGTCGCGCCCGGCCGATCCACCACCGCGATCGGCACCAGGTCGGCGATCTCGCGCCAGCGCTGCCAGCCGTGGAAGCCGGCGAGATTGTCCGCGCCCATGATCCACACGAAGGAGACGCCCCGGCAGCGCGCCGTCAGATAGGCGATTGCGTCATAGGTGAAGCGCACCCCGATCGCCGCCTCGGCGTCCGAGACCGCAATGTCGGGATGCGCGGCCGCCCGGCGCGCGGCGGCCATGCGCGCGGGCAGCGGCGGCAAAGCGGCGTTGTCCTTGAGCGGGTTGCCGGGCGTGACCAGCCACCAGACCTGGTCGAGCCCGAGCCGCCGCAGCGCCAGCAGGCTCGCCCGCCGATGGCCCTCATGCGGCGGATTGAACGAGCCGCCGAACAGCCCGATGGTCATGCCGGGCGCGTGCGGCGGCAACCGCGGCAGGCCGGTCCGTCCGCCGGGAAGGCGCAGGCGCGCGACGCGACTCAAGAAAGCGCCGTCGCGGACGGCGGGCGGCCGTCCCCTCGCCTCACGGCCGCGTCTGGCCCTGGCCCCGGACGCGGTAGTTGAACGAGGTCAGTTGCTCGACGCCGACCGGGCCGCGCGCATGCAGCAGGCCGGTCGCGATGCCGATCTCGGCGCCGAAGCCGAACTCGCCGCCATCGGCGAACTGGGTGGAGGCGTTGTGCAGCACGATCGCGCTGTCGACCTCGCGCAGGAAGCGTTCGGCGATCGCGGCGTCCTCGGTCACCACCGCATCGGTGTGATGCGAGCCATAGGCGTCGATATGGGCGAGCGCGCCCTCGACGCCTTCGACCACCCGCACCGCGATGATCGCGTCGAGGAACTCCGTGCGCCAGTCCTCCTCGGTCGCGGCGCGCGCCTCCGGGAACACGCGCCGGGTCTCGGCGTCGCCGCGAATTTCGCAGCCCGCCTCGATCAGCGCCTCGACGAGCGGAACAAGATGCGTGCCGGCGACCGCGCGGTCGACCAGCAGCGTCTCGGCCGCGCCGCACACGCCGGTCCTCCGCATCTTGGCGTTGAGCACGATGGAGCGCGCCATCTCGAGGTCGGCGCCCTCGGCGACGAACACGTGATTGTTGCCGTCAAGATGCGCGAACACCGGCACCCGCGCCTCGGTCTGGACGCGGGCCACGAGTCCCTTGCCGCCGCGCGGCACGATGACGTCGAGATTGCCATCGAGCCCCGCAAGCATTTCGCCCACCGCGGCGCGATCGCGCGTGGGCACGAGCTGCACGGCGTCTTGCGGCAGGCCCGCTTCGCGAAGGCCGTCGGCGATGCAGTCCACGATGGCCGTGGAGGAGCGGAAGCTGTCGGTTCCGCCGCGCAGGATCGCGGCGTTGCCGGCCTTGAGGCAGAGCGCGCCGGCGTCGGCCGTGACGTTCGGCCGGCTCTCATAGATCACGCCGATGACGCCGAGCGGCGTGCGCACGCGCTCGATCGCGAGCCCGTTCGGCCGCGTCCAGGCGGCGGTCGTCTCGCCCACCGGATCGGCGAGGCCCGCCACTACCTCGAGGCCTTCCGCCACCGAGGCGAGGCGCGCAGGCGTCAGGGTCAGGCGGTCCAGGAAGGCGGTGGCGACGCCTGCGGCAAGCGCGGCCGCGACGTCCGCGGCGTTGGCGGCGAGAACCGCCGACTCGGTCTCGCGCAGCCGCCGCGCGGCCGCCAGCAGGGCGGCGTCCTTCGCCTCCCGCGGCGCGAGCGCCAGCACGCGCGAGGCCGCGCGCGCGCGCCGGCCGATGTCGCGCATCAGCGTGGAAACGTCGTCGGTCCTGAGTTCGGCGACGGCCGTCATGCGGGCCTCCTCGACACGGACTGCTCACGTAGCGCTTTTGGGCCGGTTCGTCATCACGCCGCAGGGCTGAGCCGCGTTGCGCGCGCGAGGCGGCCGCGCTTACGCCCCCGTCAGCACCAGATCGTCGCGATGGATGATGGCCGGACGGCCCTTGAAGCCGAGGATGCCCTCGATCTCGGCGGACGCCTTGCCGCGCAGCCGGCTGGCGTCGCCGGAGTCGTAGGAGACCAGCCCGCGCGCGACCTCCACCCCGTCGGGCGCGCGCACCACCACCGCGTCGCCGCGGCTGAAATGGCCTTCCACGCGGGTCACGCCGGCCGGCAGCAGGCTGCGGCCGCGGTTGAGCGCAGAGGCGGCGCCGGCGTCGACATAGATCGAGCCGCGCGGGGCCAGCACGCCGGCGATCCAGCGCTTGCGCGCCTGGCCGGGATTGTCGTGCGGCAGGAACCAGGTGCAGCGCCCGCCGCTCTCCACGGCGGTGAGCGGGCTCATGACCTTGCCGGAGGCGATCAGCATGTGGGCGCCCGCGCCGGTCGCGATCCGCCCGGCCTCGACCTTGGTGCGCATGCCGCCGCGCGACAGGTCCGAAGCCGGACCTCCGGCGATCGCCTCGACCGAGGCGTTCACGCGCTCCACGATCGGGATGTGCTTCGCGTTGGGATCGCGGTCCGGCGGCGCGTCGTAAAGCCCGTCCACGTCCGACAGCAGGACGAGGCAGTCCGCGCTCGCCATTGAGGCGACGCGCGCCGCCAGACGGTCATTGTCGCCGTAGCGGATCTCGGAGGTCGCGACCGTATCGTTCTCGTTGACGACCGGGATCGCCTTGAGCGCCACCAGCCGCGCCAGCGTCGCGCGGGCGTTGAGGTAGCGTCGGCGCTCCTCGGTGTCGCCGAGCGTGAGAAGGATCTGCCCGGCCGTGATGCCGTGCGCGCCCAGCACCTCGCTCCAGACGCGGGCGAGCGCGATCTGGCCGACGGCGGCGGCGGCCTGGCTGTCCTCGAGCCGCAGCGCGCCGCCGGGGAAGCCCAGAACGGTGCGGCCGAGCGCGATCGAGCCGGAGGACACCACGATGATCTCCGCGCCGCGCGCCGCGTGGCGGGCGAGATCGGCCGCGAGGCTTTCCAGCCAGTCGCGCTTCAGAGCGCCCGCCTCGCGGTCGACCAGCAGCGCGGAGCCGATCTTGACGACGATGCGGCGGAAAGAGGCGAGCGAGGGCGCTGTCACGGGAGAGGATTTCTGCTGGAGGGCGGCGGGCGGCGCGCCGCCGGCGTTCGGCGGATCGATAGGTTAGAAGCGGCCCCGGTTTCAAGCCGCCGCGCGGCCGCTGATCATTCCGCCGCTTCCGCGCGCCCGCCGGCGCGGCCGAAATGCGCCTCGCACAGCTCCCTCAAATGCCGGGCGAGCAGCCGGTATTCGTGACCCCGGCTGGCGCGCTCGCGCCAGATCAGCGCGAGTTCGCGCGACGAGCGCTCGCCGCGGCAGGGGATCAGCCGCAGCGGCGCGCCTTCGGCGATCCCGGCCGCCACCGCGATCTCCGGCAGGAAGGTGACGCCGAGATCGTTCGCCGCCATCTGCACCAGCGTCATCAGGCTCATCGCCTTCAGGTCGCCGCCCTCATGCGCGAAGGTCGCGCCGGTCAGCGACAGCACCTGGTCGCGCAGGCAGTGGCCGGGCTCGAGCAGCAGCACGCGCTCCTCGGCGAGGTCCTCCGCCGCGATTTCGTCGCGTCCGGCCAGCCTGTGGCGGCTGTTCACGCCGACGAAGAAGCGGTCCCGCCAGAACGGCTCGACCGCAAGTCCGCCGGCCGAGAACGGCAGCGCGATGATCGCAGCGTCGAGTTCGCCGGTGCGGATGTCGGCGATCAGCGACCGGCTGAGCCCCTCGCGCACCGAGATCGCCAATTCAGGGAATGCGCCGCGGATGCTGGGCAGCGCGCGCGGCAGCAGGAAGGGCGCGACCGAGGGGATCACGCCGAGCCTCAGCCGCGAAGTCAGCGGGCGTCCGGCGCGGGCGAGCAGCGCCGGCAGATCCTCGACCTCGGCGAGGATTTCCGCGGCGCGTGCGGCGAGCAGCGCGCCTTCGGCGGTGAGCTCGAACCTGCGGCCGCTGCGCTCCGCGAGCCGGACCCCGAGCTCCGTCTCCATCTCCTGGATCGCGCCGCTGAGCGTCGACTGGCCGACGCCGACCCGGCGCGCTGCCTTCGAAAAGGAGGCGGTCTCCGCCAGAGCTACAAAATACCGCAGCTGCCGCAGGCTGACGTTCAGCACCGAAGTTTCTCCTCGAAACCGAGCGGTTCGCCGCCCGATGAGTAGATTATCGGCAAAACCGATGCGACGCTTCCGTTTTATCGGCTGGATCGCAGATCGCGCGCGTGCGAGGCCGATTGGGCGAGCGGCTGGCGGCTGCGCGACCCCAAGCGCGCGGCCCGCCGGAGAGCCTCAGGACCCTATCCGGAGCGGAAACATGCTGGGCATTGGCGACAAGCTTCCCGAGTTCACCGTCACGGGCGTGAAGCCCGGCTTCAACAATCACGAGGAGAACGGCGTCTCGGCGTTCGAGCCGATCACGGCCGAGAGCTTTCCGGGCAAGTGGAAGGTGATCTTCTTCTATCCGAAGGACTTCACCTTCGTGTGCCCGACCGAGATCGCCGAGTTCGCGCGCCTCGCCTCCGACTTCGAGGACCGCGACGCCGTGGTGATGGGCGGCTCGGCCGACAACGAGTTCGTCAAGCTCGCCTGGCGGCGCAACCATGCCGATCTCGACAAGCTGCCGATCTGGTCCTTCGCCGACACCCGCGGCGATCTGATCGACGGGCTCGGCATCCGCTCGGCCGACGGCGTGCCCTACCGCTACACCTTCGTGGTCGACCCGGACAACGTGATCCAGCACGTCTACGCGACCAACCTCAATGTCGGCCGCGCGCCGAAGGATACGCTGCGCGTGCTCGACGCGCTGCAGACCGACGAGCTCTGCCCGTGCAACCGCCAGGTCGGCGGCGAGACGCTGAAGGCCGCCTGATCCGGCCTCGACGCTCCGCCCTGCCCCGCGCGCGCCACGAGCGCGCGCGGGTTCCGGTTCACGCACTCTGAGGACACCTTCATGTCGATCGAAGCGCTGAAGCAGGCGATCCCCGACTTCGCCAAGGACGTCCGTCTCAACCTGTCCTCGATGGCCAGCGACGAGACGCTCACCGACCAGCAGAAATACGGCCTGTTCGTCGCCGGCGGGATCGCCTCCCGCAACACGCAGCTGCGCGACGCGCTGCTCGGCGAGGCCGCGCCGAAGCTTTCCCCCGCCGCGCTCGCCGCCGCCAAGTCGGCCGCGGCGATCATGGGGATGAACAATGTCTACTACCGCTTCGTCCATCTCGCGGCGAACAAGGACTACCAGTCCATGCCGGCGAAGCTGCGCATGAACGTCATCGGCAACCCCGGCGTCGACAAGGTCGACTTCGAGCTCTGGTCGATCGCGATTTCGGCCATGAACGGCTGCGGCATGTGCATCGACGCGCATGAGGAGACCCTGCGCAAGGCGGGCGTCACCACCGACAGGATCCAGACCGCCGTGCGCTTCGCGGCGATCATCGCTTCCGCCGCGATCGCGCTCGAGGCGGCCGACGCCAGCGCGGAAGCGCTCGCGGCCTGAACGGCTTTTGGAAGGCCCCGGCCGGCTCGGCCGGGGCTGTCCCTGCGCGACCTCAGACGACCACGAAATCGGCCGCCGTGACGGCGGCATGGTTTTCCAGGATCGCGAAACGAACGGCCGCATAGGCGCCGCCCGTTCCGTCACGGTCGAAAAACAGCGAGCCGGACGCCTGATCGTAGATGATGCGGTCATCGGAATCGTGCGCCGCCGCCCCGGCGTAGAACGTGCCGGCAGCAAGCGCCCCTGCCGCAAGCCCTACGAACACTCCATTCTCCAGCCGGATCGTATCGTCCGTCGCCACGAAGTCGGTGATGGTGTCGACGTTTGAGGCCTTAAGGGCGGTCGTGAAGGCGAACGTGTCGGCGCCCGCCCCGCCGGCGATGCGGTCATTGCCGCCGCCGCCGTCGAGCACATTGGCGCCCGCATTTCCGACCAGTCGGTTGTCGAGGCTGTTGCCCGTGCCGTTGATGCTCGCCGATCCGGTCAGGGCGAGGCGCTCGACGTGCTGCCCTGCGAGCGAGAAGGTGACGGAGGAATAGACGCGGTCGAGCCCCTGGTTTTGGGTCTCGACGACCCGATCACCGACATTATCGACATAGTAGTCGTCGTCGCCGAGGCCGCCGGTCATCGTGTCCGCCCCGGCGGCGCCGTCGAGGTCGTTCGCGCCGGCGTTTCCGGTGAGCCGGTTCGCCAGAGAATTGCCCGTACCGTTGATGTCGCCGAGGCCAGTCAGAACCAGGTTTTCGACATACTGCCCGGCGAGCGAGAAGGTGACGGAGGCGTTCACCGTGTCGACGCCGGCGACGTTCGCTTCGATCACCACGTCGCCCGCATTGTCGACATAGTAGGTGTCGGCGCCTTCGCCGCCCTCCATGCGGTCCGCGCCTCTGCCGCCGTCCAGCGTGTCGTTTCCGGCGAGGCCGTAGAGCTTGTCGGCCCCGGCCTGGCCGCTCAGCGCGTTCGCTCCGCCGTCGCCCCGCAGCGTGTCGGCGAAGCCGGAGCCCGAGACGTTCTCAAAGCCGATATAGGTGTCGCCATAGGCCCCCTCGTCGGCCAGATTGATCGTCACGCCAGATGTCGCGAACGCGAAATCGAGCGTGTCGTTGCCATCGCCGCCGTCCAGGAAGTCGATTCCAGCGCCGCCGCTGATCGTGTCGTTCCCGCCCCCGCCGCTGATGGAGGCGCCGTCGTTCCCGGCGATCAGCCGGTCAGCGCCGCCGCCGCTGGTGATCGCGCCGCTGACCGTCCCGCCGCGCCCGTCGAAGACATTGCCGCCAGATCCAAGGAGATTGACGTCCCCATCGATCGCGCCGGCGTTCCGAACTGTCGTGCTCGCGTTGGCGAAGTACGCGTCGCCTTCAAGCGAGCCGCTGTTGGTGAAACTGGTTGTTCCGCCGCTATAGACTTGGACGGAGTAACTCGAGCCGCGCACCGTGCCTGAGTTGGAAATTATCAGGTCCGTTGAGGTTTGGCAGAAAATTGCGGTCGATCCGGATAACAATCCGCTATTGGAGACGTAGCAGCTGTTCGCGGACGTCACGTTGATAGCCGCTGAACTTGCAACAATAGCTCCATCGTTGATTATATCGCTGTACGCTCCACCGCAATATATGCCATTATACCCGAATATATGGCCGGAAGCCGTATTCCAGATATACGACTCGGATCCCGTGGTCCCTATACCTCCACCGGCGTTGATGGTTCCATTATTCTGGACCCAGTTGAAGCCGCCGGCCCCCATGTTGACGCCCAGGTAGCCGGCGCTGGTCGTCAGCGTCACGCCCTCTTCGATCGTGAGATGCACGTTGAAGCCGCTGATCGTGTAGCCGTCCGCGCTGCCGGCGTCGTAATCGCTCGAGATGATGGGCATGATTGCACAGACCTCCTGTGAGACCCGCCATGGGCAAGATCAAGAGGCTAGGCGCATAGAATAGGCGTGTCGACGACTTAGATATTGTCAGTCGACCAGAAGCGGAGGCAAGCGGGTTCGACAGGTCAGCGAGGGCGCGTCCCCAGGCCAGACTGACGGCGCAGCTACGGCCGCCAGGCTTCCTCGGCGATCTTTGGCATGGCTTCCGCAGCCTCCTGCTGCTTCGCCTCATCGATGACCGCGAGCAGCCGGCGCAGCGTGTCCTCGACGGCCTCGCGCGACAGCGAGGAGAGCGCGATCGGCGTCTGCTTCGCCGCCCGCTTCAGCCGGGCGAGCTGTTCCTTGCGCAGCTCGGGCGAAAGCGCGTCGGCCTTGGACAGGGCGACGATCTCGGGCTTATCGGTCAGACCGCCGCCATAGGCCTCGAGTTCCCGGCGCACCACCTTGTAGGCCTCGCCGGCATGCTCGCAGGTTCCGTCGACAAGGTGCAGCAGCACGCGGCAGCGCTCGACATGGCCGAGGAAGCGGTCGCCGAGGCCGACGCCCTCATGCGCGCCCTCGATCAGGCCCGGAATGTCCGCCATCACGAATTCGCGGCCGTCGACGCCGACCACGCCGAGATTCGGGTGCAGGGTCGTGAACGGATAGTCGGCGATCTTCGGCTTGGCCGCCGACACCGCCGCCAGGAAGGTCGACTTGCCGGCGTTGGGCAGCCCCACCAGACCCGCGTCCGCGATCAGCTTCAGCCGCAGCCAGACCCAGCGCTCCTCGCCCTCCAGGCCCGGATTGGCGCGCCGCGGCGCCTGATTGGTCGAGGTTTTGAAGTAGGCGTTGCCGAAGCCGCCATTGCCGCCCTTGGCGAGCACGATGCGCTGGCCGACCTCGGTCAGGTCGGCGAGCAGCGTCTCCTCATCCTCGTCCAACACCTGGGTGCCCACCGGCACCTTGAGCACGACGTCGGCGCCGTTCGCGCCGGTGCGGTTCTTGCCCATGCCGTGGACGCCGGTCTTAGCCTTGAAGTGCTGCTTGAAGCGGTAGTCGATCAGCGTGTTGAGGCCGTTGACGCACTCCACGATGACGTCGCCGCCGCGTCCGCCGTCGCCGCCGTCGGGGCCGCCGAACTCGATGAACTTCTCACGCCGGAACGAGACGCAGCCGGCGCCGCCGTCGCCGGAACGTACGTAGATCTTGGCCTGATCGAGGAATTTCATGGTCCGTCCAGTCGTTTCGGCGTCGCCGCCAGAGATCATCTAGGCCCGATCGGCCGCGCGCGACAGGGCGTCGGCCCGCGCCTGGGGCGCAGCGCCGGTGCGGATCGCCGCCGCGCCCCACGCCTTGAGTGAGTAGAACACGTCCCGCTCAAGCCGAAAGCGGTCGACCGGCACGGAGCCGCCCGAGGCCTGGGGCCGCATGTGGCCCGCGCCGGACCACTGGAAGCCGCAACGCTCCAAAACGCCGCGCGAAGCCGGGTTGATCGGCCGGCAGCAGGCCTTCACGGTCGCGGCGCCTGTGGTTTCGAACGCCGCCTCCAGCGCGGCCCGGGCCGCCTCGGTCGCGAGGCCGACGCCACGATGGTCGGCGCCCAGCCAGTAGCCGAGTTCGACCTCGTCGGCGCCGGCGTCCCGCCAGCCGATGCCGCCGATCAGCGCGCCGCTCTCCCTGAGCCGCATGCAGAAGCTGGCGTCGGCCGGAAACCCCCGCCGCAGCGCCTGAAGCACGAAGCCGCGCGCCTCCTCGGGCCGCCGCACGCGCGGGGTCGCGGCCGTGGTCAGCGGCAGCCCGCCGTCATTGGCGAGCGCCGCGATCTCCTCGGCGTCGGCCATCAGCGGCGGCCGCATCACGAGCCGCGCGGTCTCGATCGTGGGCCGCCCGGCCGCCCAGGCCTCGCGCTCGAGGTTCATGGCGACGAGGCGGACCGGCTCGGCGCGGGCCCGCGAACGGGTCTCGACAATTCCCGCCGGCTTGAAGCCGAGCTTTCGGAGCACCGCGGCGGAAGCCGCGTTGTCGACGAAGTGCCCGGAGACGATCTTCTCGATCGCGGTCGCGGCGAAGGCGAGATCCACCAGCGCGCGCGTCGCCGCCGAGACGATCCCCCGCCCCCAATGCGCCCGGACGAGCCAATAGCCGAGCTCCGGAAAGCCGGCCGTCGCGTCGATCGCCACGCAGCCCGCGAAACTGTCTTCGACCCAGAGGCCGGCGCACAGCATGTGCGGCGAGGCCGCCGGCCCGCGGAGGAACGTCGCCGCGTCGTCCGCTCCGTAAGGATGCGGCACGGCGACCAGGTTTTTGGCGACCTCGAGGTCGTTCAGACCGGCCGCCAGCGCCGCCGCGTCGGCGGGCGCGAGCCGCCTGAGGCGGACGCCGGGGACGCCGGTGAGGCAATCCTCGGCGAGCAGGCCGTCGTCGAACGCGATACGCGCGGACATGGAAACCAGACCCTGAAACGGCGACGGGGGAGAACGGCGTCCCGTCTCCCCCGTCGTCCCGGACCTTTCAGTCCGAAATCCGCCGCCGGAGGGTCAGGCGCCCGGCGGCTGCGTCGCGTCAGCCTGCCGTCATTCCGCAGCTTCGGCCGTGACGGCCGGGGCCACGTTTACGTAAGTGCGGCCGTTCGCCTTGGAGACGAACAGCACCTTGCCGGTCGCGGTCGCGAACAGGGTGTGGTCCTTACCCATGCCGACATTGGCGCCGGGGTGCCACTTGGTGCCGCGCTGGCGCACGATGATGTTGCCCGGAATGACGTTCTCGCCGCCGAACTTCTTGACGCCGAGGCGCCGGCCTTCGGAGTCGCGGCCGTTGCGCGAGGAGCCGCCTGCCTTCTTGTGAGCCATCTGGTCTCTCCTGCCTCAGCCGTTCAGTTCTTCGCGCCGTCGAGGCTCACGATCTTCACGATCGTGTAGTCCTGGCGATGGCCGCGCTTGCGCTTGGAGTTCTGGCGACGGCGCTTCTTGAAGGCGATGACCTTCGGGCCGCGCGCATGCTCGACGATCTCGGCCGCGACCGAGGCGCCGGAGACGAGCGGCGCGCCGATCGTGATGTCGTCGCCCGAACCGATGGCGAGGATCTCGCCGAAGGTGATCTTGGAGCCGACGTCGCCGTCGAGCTTGCCGACGGTCAGCACGTCGTCGGCGACGACGCGGTGCTGCTTGCCGCCGGTCTTGATGACTGCGAACATTTTGAAGTTCCTGTGTTCGATCCGGGCTCCGGGACGATCGTCCCTGGCGCGGCTTTTTGTTCAGTCCGGGATTGTTCCCAAACGGAAAGGCGCGGATAGGAGACCCACCGCGCCAATCGCGCGCTTCTACAGGATCGGACCTTCCCGGGTCAATCCCCGGCCTCGGCCACGGCCGGTTCCGCGAACGCGCCCATCACAGGCTCATGGCCCGTCGCCCGCAGGAACCGGATCAGGTCGCCGGGCGCGATCGCCGTGGTGGCGGTGTTTTCGAGCGGATGGAAGTTGACCGTGTCGTGCGCCATCAGGGCGGCGTCGAGCGCGACCGTCACGAGGCGGTCGCGGTCGTTGATCGCCCCGAACGGCGTCACCGAACCCGGCTCGACCCCCCATACCGCGCGCAGCTGGTCCGCGGAAGCGAACGACAGGCGGCCCTGCGCGCCAAGCTTCTCGTGCAGCCGCTTGAGGTCGATCGCGGCGTCATCCTCTGCGCTCACCAGGAACAGCCTGCCCTTCCTGTCCTTGAGGAAGAGGTTTTTCGATTTGCCGCCCGCGATGCGGCCCCTGAGCTCGGCGGACTCGGCGACCGTAAAGACCGCCGGATGCTCGATCGTGCGGGTCTCGACGCCGAGCGCCCCGAGAGTCGCCATCAGCTCCGCGCGCGTCGCCATCTTTCCTCCGTGCAAGCCGCTCCGCATAGCGCAGCCGCCGGGGGCACAGCAATCTCGGCCGGCCAGGCTCCGGCGCGGGGGTCGCCTGCGCCGCGGCGCGTGCGAGCGCCGCGGCCGTGGGACGGGCTACTTGACCACCGCGGCCCGGACCCGCGCTCGGGGCAGGTCGGACCCGGTCGCCTGCCGCAGCGCGGCCGCCATCACGTTCCGACAGAAGGTCTCGGTGAGGATCGGGTTCGGCCCGAGCGACCCGATCCGGGTTCTGTCGTGGCCGCTGACGCAGGCGACCAGCAGCGTCGACAGCGTCGATTTGCGCGCGTCGATCGTGGCGGCCGCGACGGCGGCGGGCTTTCCGTCGGCGCCGAGCTCGGCTCGCCCGCCGCCGACCAGCGCCACCAGCAGATGACCGTACTGGCTGAGGATGACCGCATAGGCGTCGTGGCCGATGACGCCGTTGGCGTAGCTCTGGCAGGCGGCGTAGAGCCCGTCGCGCAGCGCCAGCACGGCCGCGGCGCGGCCACCGCCTTCAGAGACCTGTTCCGTCGTCACCCGGTCAAAACCGCCCGCGGCGCTGCCAGCCGGAGCCGCGGTGGCGGCGGCCTTCGCAGCCTCGGCGGTCACTTCAGCCGGAGGCGCGGCGCCGTTAACGGCCAACGCCGCCTTGGTCGTCGAACCGAACGCAACGGCGTAGTCGGGGCTCGGCTCCGAGCAGACCACCGGCTGGTATCCGGGCCGCGTCCGCTCCGTCACGAGCCGCAGCGAACCGGTCGTCGCCAGCGCCTGCGTGGTCCCGAAATCTGCATGCGCGACCCGCTGGTTCGCCGAACTGCACGCAGCCAGCGCCAACGCGACCGCGCCAGCCGCCGCCGCTTTCCAGATGTTCATCCCCACCCCCCCCTCGCCGATCGATCCCCGCCCGGCGCCTGGCCACTTGTCGAGTTGCGACGATACTAAATTTACAACTATAAGTTTAGACACGGCTCAGAGGCGGGCGCAACGACGATCTTTCTGGGACGGCCAAAGCGCGTGGCGTTCGGCGAAAGGGGCTGAGCGCTCTTAAAGCGTGCGGGGCGCTGCGCCTCGCCGCCTGCCAGCAGGAGAATGCCGCACCCGCCGGCGCCGCATCCTCACGACCGCGCTGTCTCGCGATGATCCGCTCGATCTGGCGGGCGACGCCTGCCCCGGATCATCGCTTTGAGCCGCGTCTCGCTCGCGAGCGCGACGACCGGCGGAATCCGCCTTGCAATCCCGATCGCGTTGCGGCATAGAGCGCGTCTCGCGGGCGACCCACCCGCGGACGGACTTCAAGCGGGTGTAGCTCAGGGGTAGAGCACAACCTTGCCAAGGTTGGGGTCGAGGGTTCGAATCCCTTCGCCCGCTCCAGTTTTCAGACTGCCGAGAAGCCGCGGATCGCTCCGCGGCTTTCATCGTTTTCGAGGTGGGCTGCGGCTGGCGCGCTCGAAGGCGACGGTTACGGCGCGGTTACAAGTCCGGCCTGGCGGGAGATATGAAGTCGCGGCGTCGCGGGAGTGTGGCTGGGTCTAGCCGCCTCGCCTGCTCCTGACCCTTCAGAGTCATTGAGAACGTCCGCTTCGGGACCGTGTCGTCAACTCCGCAGATCGGACAGCCATGTCGTTGCTCTTGTGCCGAACCACTAGCGTCTCCCTCTCACGACGCGCAACGCGCGAAGCTGTACCGTGAGTCGACATCAAAGGTGCGGACTAGCGATCCGACCTGCGGGGCCGTTCGCGGGCGGCGCGAAGCAGTCCGGCCAGCCATTCCACGTCCTCCGCCGTCATGCCGTCCGCGAGCCGGGCCAGGGCCTCGCGGACCGGGTCGGTGGGAAGTGGCTCGCCGTCGTCGCCGAAAATTGTGGCCGCGGTGACACCGAACGCGGCACAGAGCTTCTCGATCGTCCCGAAGGACGGCGCGGTGTCGCCACGCTCGATGCGCGAGACCAAGTCCGTGGATCGGCCGATCGCCTCCGCAAGAGCGGACTGCGTCAGGCCGCGAATGGTCCTGAGCCGCCGCACGTTCTCGCCCACTGCCGTCTGCAAGCTGCTCATGCCGCCTCCCTATCCCGGAGTAAGTCGGCCACGGCGCGTGCGGGAGGGAATGAAATTCGTATTGATGACTACCTAAGAATAATATTCTTTGTTGGTTTGGATCGCCGGGGCCGGGCTGCAGGGCTCGACACCCGCCGGCGGAGGGGCCAAGACGGGCAAATGCGGGGAAGCGGGTGAGCGGAGGACGGCCGGAGTTCGCGGATGTACCAGAGGGTCGTCGCCGCAACATGCGGGCCGTGCGCGGCAAGCACACCTCGGGCGAGCTGCGCGTGCGGCGGCTGCTGCATGCCCTGGGCTACCGGTTCCGGCTTCACGTGCGCGATCTGCCGGGGCGGCCTGACATCGTGTTTCGCGGCCGGCGGCGCGCCATCGAGGTGAGGGGCTGCTTCTGGCACCGCCATGCGGATCCGGCCTGCCGTAATGCGGTCCTGCCGGCGACGCGGAGAGAATGGTGGGCTGAGAAGCTCGAGGCCAACGTGGCGCGCGACGGGCGCAACCTCGCAGCGCTCTGGGCGGCGGGCTGGACGGTGCTCGTGCTCTGGGAATGCCAGCTCGGGGATGATGCCGGGTTGCGCCGCCGGCTCGTGGATTTTCTAGGGCCGCCGCGCTTAGGTCCGCAGCGGAACAAAACGGAATCCCGTACCCTCGACGTTGAGGCATACTCCAAATCATGAAGACGATAGCGAATCGCGGGGGCCAGGCGCCGGACGGCGATCTGATGAGCCTTGTGGCGCGCGCCATCGAAGCGCGCGGGCTGTCGCCTAGGGCCGCCGCCGCGGCGATCGGCGTTGGGATCCCGACGCTCGAGCGCCATCTCGCGGGCGAGCATGTGCGCAGCGATTCCGCCGTGAAGTACCGCAATTGGCTAGACGGGCGCGCCGCGCCGCAGAACGTGTTCGTGCTCGCCTCGCGAGAGGCTGAGGCGGAGGAGGACGCCGGGCCGGTGCTTCCCGCCGCGCCCGCCCGGCCGCGGCTGGTGGTCGACATCTTCTCCGGCTGCGGCGGGCTCAGCCTCGGCTTCGATCTGCTGGGGCAGGGCGAGCACTTCCGGACGATCCTAGCCGTCGACAACCAGGCTGCGCCCATTGCGGTGCTGAACCGCAATGCGGCGACCCTCGGGCATTCGGGCGGGCCGGTCGGCCGGCAGATGGACCTCACCGAATTCAACAACGAAACCGAATTCCTGGCATTCTTCGTCGAGCACGTGGCGGCGGTGGAGCGCGACAAAGCGATCGCGACCCGACTGAATGGCCTCTGCTACGGCACCTTCCCGGCGTTCCGCCGCGCGATCGCGGCCGCGGACAGCGCCTACCTGCACGAGCTGAACGCAGCGCGCGCCACGCGAGCGTGGCAAGCCGCCTGCGATGGCCTGGACCGCGCCGCGCTCGGCCAGACCTCAGTCATCGGCTTCCACGAGAAGCTGCGCCTGCCGCGAACCGGCGTCCGCGCGGCGAGCCTTCCCGCGTTGCTGTGGGGCGACGCAGACGCCGTCCCGGCGCCTGCGGCCGACGATCCGCCGGCCGCCCTCGTGCGGCAGGCCGAGCTCGAGTGGGACGCGGCTGTGGACGGCCTGGCCGGGCGGCAGGATGCGACCGCCCGCGGCCAGCTGTCAGCCTCGGCGCGCCGGGTGGCTTCGTTCGTAACCCTCCTGAAGGCGCCGGCCACGCAGCCGGTTCGAACCGCCTGGAGCCGCTGGCGTGCGCGCCGCCTCGATCTGCGGGCGTCGCTTTTCGAGGACCCGGTGTTCGCGGCGGGACTGCGTGCGCTCTACGCCGAGACCTATCCGGTCTCGGTGCTGGTGGGCGGGCCGCCGTGCCAGGGCTTCAGCCGGATTGGTCGCGGCAAGATCCGCAGCCTGCGCGAGGCCCAGGTGCATGTGCAGGGCGACGCCGAAGCCGGCGACGCCCGCAATCTGCTCTTCCGGCAGTACGTGATGGTGCTGGAGGCCCTTCGGCCAGATGTGTTCCTCTTCGAGAATGTCCAGCACTTCCAGTCTACGGTGAAGGCTGACGGCGTGGAGTTCCAGGCCACTGATGTGCTGGCGGAGGCCATCGCCAACATGTCCAACGGCGAGGTCGCCTACGAGGTAGCCTCGCGCGTGCTCGACGCCTCGCGCCACGGCGTGCCCCAGACTCGGCAGCGCTACTTCATGTGCGGCGTTCGCGCCGACGGCGGCGGCCGGACGGCCGCCTCCCACGCCGCCGATGTGCTGACCCTGCCGCGCCGGGCGGAGGTTCCGCTCTCAGAGGCCTTGGCCGGTCTTCCGCAGCCTTACGTTGTGGGCGGCGACACAAGCGGGCGCAGCGGTGGCGAGGGCCAGGTCAGGGTCCGGGGCGGGGCCGCGGCCGAGGGCTACGCCGGCTGGATCCGCGGCGCGCCGCCGGGGTGCCCGGCCGCGGACAGCACCGACGCCCATATCGCACGCGCCGCTCGGGCCGATGACGCGGCGCTGTTTGCGCTGATGGGGCCGGGCAAGCGCTGGATGGACTACCGCGCCGATAATGCGCCCACCGTCGACGCCCTTGCGAGCCTGCTCGACGCCCTGGCGGCTCTGCCAGCCGGCCTCCTGTCTGATGTCCGCAAGGCGGCGGCGCGCGCCGGCCACGATCTCCCCGACGCGGCAGGCCTGGTGGAGATGCGCGGCCGCGTGAACGGCTCCCTGCCGATCCGCCTGTTGCTTGAGCAGGCCGGGGAGAAGCTGGGGGCGCCGCATCACCTTCTCACCGAGACCTATCTCGCCAAGCGGGACGGCCATCACGGGGACTGGGTAGCGCGAATGGATGCGGGCCGCCCGGCCAAGACTATGGTCAGCCACATGGGCAAGGACACCTATGGCTATGTCCACCCCTCGGCACCTCGCACGATCTCGGTGCGTGAAGCGGCGCGCGTGCAGACCTTCCCGGATTGGTTTGCCTTCGGCGACGCCGCGCTGACGGACGCCTTCAAGATGGTGGGCAATGCCGTGCCGCCGCTGCTCAGCCACGGCATTGCCGCCCAGGTCGCCCGCGTGCTTGCCGATCGCGAGGCCTTGGTGGGTGCCGTGATCCGGCGCGCGGCGTTCTGATCAGGCGGCGGCCTGAAGGTCGCTGGCGACGCTGCACACCCGTTCGCAAAGCGCGGCTCGGGTTGCGGCGCCCTCCGGGGTCGCTGCGACGAGCGTCGGGAGATGAACACCGGTGACGTGCAAGTTCGCGCCCAGACCGGTGATCCTGTAGTTCGCTGTGGCGAGCTGGCCCGGGCCTGGCGATGCGCCGAGCGGACAGAAGACGAAGCCGGCCGGCACCGCCCAGGCGGCGAGATAGGCGGTGAGCTGGTAGGCGTCCGACTCGGCCAGTGCCAGGCCTGCGCCACTATCCAAGATCCGCTTCCACTTCGCGTCGCCGAGGAGGACGGCACCCGAGCGATCCATTCTCCCGAACAGGAAGTCTGGTGTTAGCGGCATGAGGGATTCCACGCCCGCGCCGGCCGCGTGGAGAAGCCGGCGGTCCGCCCGCCGCAACACGACGCCGTGGGCCGTTAGGCCCTCACGGAAGACCCGCCGCAGGACGCGCTCGAATAGGTCGTGCAGCCGGAAGAGCACCGCAACCGCATCGTGCGCGCCCGCCCTGCTGGGATCCGGCGACGCTTGGCGGAGCAACAGCTGTGCAAGGTCGAGGAGCGGACGCCAGCGAAGCTCAGTGGCCTGCAGGACGATGCGGTCGATGTCCGAAAGCATCGGCTGCACGACGCCCACATGCTCGAGCCCCTGCAGCAGGCTCTGACACCTGCGGCGAGTGGCGATCAGGCGGGTCCGGCTCGCGATCTGTCCAACCAGCCACTTCAGGATTCGGCTCAGCGGATTGTTTTCACTGAGGGGCGCGTGCCGGACCACGAGCTCGAAATCCTTGCCGGGCAAGCGGCGCGCGAGGTGGCGTAGCTCGATGCGTCCCCGCACTGCAGTGGAGACCTCTTCGCGAGCCTCGTAGCGCCGGGGCAAGCCATCGCGCAAGTTTGTCGCCGCTTCACGCGTCGCCCAGGCCAAAATGATTTCGAGCAAGGTGCGCTCACCTGTTGCGGTGCGTGCTTCGATGACCGCCATGTGGTCGAGGATGCCGCCGAAGCGCAGAAGCTCCGACAGGAAGATGGCGGCGTCCTGAGGCGCGCAGGCGTCATGCGTCTTCGGGAGCACCTCGACGATGATCCCGCCCAAGTCGACCACGCCCACCACCCCCAAAGCGTGGATCTGGCGTCCACGGATCTCGAAAGCGCGGAAGCCGGCGCGGAGCGCGGCTTGCTCAAGGCGCTCGCGTGTCGCCGCCGTGTTCCAGCGATCCGGCAGGGGCACCCGACCGTACTCTAGGGCTCGGACGATGGTGACCTGCGCGACCATCTCAGCCCTGCCCCAGTGTCCCGGGTGCCGGGCAGAGTTTACGGAAGCGCCCCGCGTTCCAGGCCGCGGGGATCGCCGGGTCCCACCAGTCAGCGGCTTTCACCAGGCCGACCGCTTCGCTGTGCCCGAGGTCCTGTAGCCCATCCGCCAGGTCGGAGAGGTCGTCAGTCTCGAAGAGGCCGGGACCTGCGACAAACCGAATCTGCCTCCAGTCGGCTCGGAACAGGTCTGCCAGAAAGGGTACGGTCTTCTGCCGTAGCGTGTGCGCTACAGCCCGGAGCCGACCGTCGTCGTCGTCAGAATAGCCCTCGCGGATCCTCAGCTCCTCGAGCTTAGTTTCCATGTAGTCGGCGTGGCCGACCAAGTTCTCCGATCCGTTGAGGGCCGCGAGGCGGCGATTGATCGCCGTGTAGAGGGCGCGGATATCGACCGCCCCATAGGACTCTGGCGTCAGCGCCGGATCTGGTGGCACGAGAATAAATTCGAAGCGCCGCCGCAGCGCGAGGTCTACCGCCGAAAGAGATTTGTCAGCGGTATTCATGGTCCCGATCACCGACAGCTGCGCCGGAACACTGAACGGCTTGCCGGAATAGGTAAGTGTGACGCTACGCTCTTCGCTTGCGCCCTGCCGCTTGTCGAACTCCAACAGGGTGATCAGCTCGCCAAACACGCGACTAAGGTCTGCCCGGTTGATCTCATCGATAACCAGCACCACCGGTGTCGGCTGCGGGTCGTTCTCGAGGTACTCGTAGACCGCGGCGTGGCGGCTGCTGTTGGTCAGGAAGGTGGTTGGCAAACCGGTAACCCGCGCGACCTCGCGGCGCTCCTCGGCCCGCTGGCCACCGAGGCGCATGTCGCCGGCGCCCAGTCCGAGCTCCCGGAACAGGCGGATCGTCCAAAAATCCACGAACTGGCGGCCGGCGCCTGTGACCGCATCCTCGCGCTGGGTCGTCGAGGAGAGGACAACGCCGCCGGGCTCCACATGGGTAACCGTATAGACCCCGAGACGCTGGCCTTCGTGGAAGCGGCTTGGCCCCACGGGCATATCGGCGGTCGCGCAGGCGCGAAGTAAGGGGCCCGGGACAATGGCGTAGGTGACGTTGCCTTCCGGCGTTTCGGCGGGGCGATAGCCTTCGACGAAGTCCTCGTAGGAATAGCTAGGGTGAAAGGTGACCCAGACGATCAGCCCCTGCTCGACCAGCTCTTGGTGAACGCGCTGGACGTCGGCCGCGGGCGTGCCCGGGCGCAAGACATCGACGGCCTCGCGGGCCGCGCGCCAGGTCTTGCCCGTGCCGGGCGGACCGGCGAACACCTTCATCACGGCCATGGACGCCCCCGACTCCCTTTCCCCGCGACAATGGAGGTTGTGTTAGCGGGAGTCACGCGTACGATCTGCGGGCCCGGCGCTCCGGGCGGCGCCTGGCGGTCCCAGCGCGGCAGCCGATGATCCTTGGAAATGCGGCCAACTCGGCGAAGATCGACACCGGACGGACATCATCCGGGCCCTTCGCAACGGAACCGCAGACAGCTTCAACACGGTCGGGCAGCAGGTTGTGGGCCGGCCCGGTCTTGGGCGCGGAGCAGCCAGCTTAGCCGGAGCTCGTCCGGCTCTGCCTCTTCTCCTCCTTCGGAGGGGCCGTTTTCCAGGGTTCGGCTCTGCAAATGAAGGGGGCCGCCGTATTTGATGAGCTCGACGCTGTCGGTCACCTTCGGGCGCGGTGAGAACGGAAAAAATGCACGTTGGAGTTTAGTCTCGTGCTTGTATCGATAGCATGGTCAGTCGAGCATATGACCTTCGGCCCGAGTGTGAAGGAACGAGATGACCACGGACTTCGATGCAGCGCTCGAGGATGTGACGGCACACCTCACCTCGGAGCGTCAGGCTTGGCTCTTTGGCGCCGGCATCAGCTGCCGCTCAGGTCTCCCACTGATGTATCCGCTCACCGAATTGGTTGCGGCGAATTACGTGGATGCGGGTGCAGATCATCATGCGCTTTTCGCGTCACTGAGGTCGAGCCTGCCTGACGAGGCTCATATCGAACACGTGCTTAGCCAGCTCGGTGACTTCATCGCGCTAGCGGAAAGGTCGAGGGAACAAACCGTCACTATCAACGGAGCGCGCTATGGGGTGAAGACGCTCCGGGGGCTGCACGGCGAAATTCGTGATGCGATCCGCGACGTGATCCGGCGTGGCTATTTGCCTGGTGAGGGCGGCGAAGCCCCGAAGGTCGCCGAAGAAGGGCAGCATGTCGTGAAGGTCGAGCACCATCGCGACTTTTTGAGAACCCTTTTCGCGGCTCGCGACAAGGTGGGCCGGCCCCTGCGTCCCGTGCATTTCTTCACTCTGAACTATGACACGCTTATCGAGGATGCGCTGGCCCTGGAGCGGATCAGTTTCGCCGATGGGTTCAGCGGCGGGGCGATGGCGTATTGGGCACCCGAAACAGCCTATGCGGAAAATGGCGCCGGCGGGCGTGTGGCCGCTCACTTGATCAAGCTACACGGCTCGATTGACTGGCACGCCGAAGGCAACGGATCGGTGATCCGCTGTCGTGAGGGGTGCAGCTATCCCAATCGAGCCGGCAACGTCCTGATCTATCCGCAAGCTACCAAATACATGGCCACCCAGCGCGATCCTTTCGCCTCACTGTTCGAGAAGCTGCGCGAGGCACTGCGTTCGCCCCAGCCGATGGTCTTTGCGATCTGCGGCTACAGCTTCGGCGACGAACACGTCGACCTCCAGATCGAGGAGGCCATGGCCAGGCCCGACTGCAAGACGGTGCTGGTGGCGTTTGTCCGTGAGCAGGAAAAGGCGGGAGCATCTCAACTACCGGAGAGGCTCGCTGATTGGATGGCGAATCAGCCTTGGGCCAACCGAGTCTTTGTCTTAACCGACAAAGGCCTCTACCACGGCAGCACCACGAACCTCGCTAACGAGGTCGGAACGCATGATTGGTGGACCTTCGAGGGGGTGACCAAGTTCCTCAGCGACGGCCCACGGCAGGCGGAAGACAACGTCGTGGCTTTCCCCACACCCATCGCGGGCGTAGAGGGTGCAACTGCTGTAGGCGGTGCCGAATGAGGCCCTTTGACGTCGTTCCCGGTCTTAGGATCGGCTCAATCATTGAGGTTTCTGGAACGGCCGCCCGTGTCGAACTCGATGGGGGCATCACCGAACTTAACCGCACCTACGAAGGTCGGGTTTACGCGGTCGGTCAGATCGCCAGCGTCGTGAAGGTTCATTTCGGCAGGCGAATTCTCTTCGGATATGTCCGGCTTCTACGGATGCGGTCCGACATGCAGCTCGAAGGCGGTGGCCCTCCGGTGCCCCCCGAGGGCGACCAGCGGATCATGGAGATCGATCTATTCGGCGAGGGCGTCTGGCACGCCAATCAGGGCAACTTGCAGTTCGGTCGTGGCGTGACGACTTATCCCTTGCCCCTCCAAGGGGTCTACCTGATGTCGCATCAGGAGGTGCAGGCCCTCTTCACCGCTGCAGAACAGCAGCGTGGGGACGGCGAGGACCCAATGGTTGAGATCGGCCGCTACGTAGGCGCCGAAGCCGCCGTCGCTCGCGCCAACATCAACAAGATGTTCGGCCAGCACTGCGCCATTCTAGGTTCCACGGGCTCCGGTAAGTCAGCGACGGTCGCGGCTCTGGTCCACGGATTGCTCAACCAACCCATCGAGGGCGGCACATGGCGTCCACGTATCGTGGTGATCGATCCCCATGGTGAGTACGCCAAGGCCTTTGGAGACCGTGCGACTGTTTATAGGGCCTATGACTCCAGCGCCGGAGGCGAAGAAGCTGCCCGGCCAATCCTTCGGCTTCCGTATTGGCTGATGACCGGCGATGAGTTCCGTTCGCTAGTCATTGGCAAGACCGAAGAGGAAGCCACGTCCCAGAACAACATAGTCTACAAGGCGCTTGCCCATGCTCGCATGGTCCATCTAAAGCTCATCGAAGCCTCAAAAAGCTGGATCAATCAGACCACGGACAAGGCGCCGGACGATCCGCGCCCGATCAAGCAAGACGACGCCGGAAAGGTCGCCGCATTCGACCGAGATTTGCCTTTCCCGTTCTCGCTCGACGAATTCGTCGCTCACATTTTTGAAGAGCAGGGCGTGACCACGGATGCGAAGGGCGTAATCAAACGTAAGTCGGCGACAGATTCCAAATCGCATCGCTCGATTTTGGACAAGCTGAACGTCCTGCGCGCTGATCCGCGGCTCTCGTTCCTGCTCAAGAATTATGCCGATGGCGACGCCGAGCTTTCTGAGATCATTGCGCAGTTCGTCGGGGAGGATGCGGCGAACGAGCGGAAGGACATCAGGATTGTTGACATTTCCGGGCTCCCAAACGAGGTCGCCGGCCCGCTCGCGGCGGTCATCGCCAGGCTGCTTTTCCAGTTTAAAGTCTGGCAGACGCGCGAGGAGCGAGAACGCGATCCCGTGCTCCTCGTTTGCGAAGAGGCGCATCGCTACGTGCCCAACCACGGGCAGGCGGAGTACGAGGCCGCTCAGGTGGCCATTCGGCGTCTTGCGCGTGAGGGCCGTAAGTACGGGCTCGGCCTCATGCTGGTCTCACAACGCCCAGCGGATGTCGAGAGCACGGTGCTCTCCCAGTGCAACAGCTGGGTGATCCTTCGCCTCACCAATTCCGCCGACCAAGAGCACGTCGGGCGCTTCCTACCTGATAGTCTTGCTGGCCTGACCAAGCTGCTGCCATCACTCGTGCGGCGGGAAGCCGTCTTTGTCGGCGAAGCTGCCGCTATCCCCGCAAGGATCAAGATCCGCGAACTCAGCCAGCAACAGCTTCCGGACTCGAACGACATCAAATTTGCTGATGGTTGGGCCAAGCCGCCCATTCAACGCGCAGACATTGAGGCCGTGGTCAAACGGTGGCGTCGTGAGGCTTAGGTAGCACAAGCCCGTGCTAGAGATGTGTGTCTGAGGATCCACCTGTTGGCGGTGAAGGAAAGTCCGTCTATGGACGCCGAGCCATTTTCCGCGCTCTCACGGACCAGTCAAAACGCGGAGCGCATCACAACTCCGCGCACTTCGATAGACATCCATTCATAAAAGGCGGCCTGCGCGATCTCGGCTTTTCCCACGCCGAGCTGCTGCTTCAAGACTTTCCGTTCCCTCATCAACAAAGATGGCGACGCCTTGCTTGAAGACGCAGATATTTTGTAGCTTGATCATCGCCAGATTTGAACCGGTGCTCTGTCTTAGCTTCCCGCCCCTCCTGCTCGTCTGATAACGCGTTTCGATGGCGATGAGCGCTGGCTGAAAAGGCGAGCTTCGGGGCACCCTGACGGCAGATTCTTCGATGCCCGCTATTAGGTGGCGGTCCAATGTCAGCCCTTCGCGCCCAGGGGCCTTCACCTCTCCGCCTCCAGCATCAGCGCATAAGGGTCAGCCCCAATCGCGCGTCCGAGCTCAATGAACTACGCCGCATCGAGACGTCGCCCCCAAGCTCCGCCTTCGCAATGAACGTGTAGAACCGCCTTGACTGCGCCTCCTGGCCGAGAAGCCGGCGGACGAGCGTTGCGCCCAGCAAGCTAGCTAGACTGCCGCCGGGACCGGTGTTCGGCCAGAGCCTCGATCATAACGGCCAATTGATCGATGTCCGGAAGCGGCAAGACGTTCACGGCGGCGATTACACGATCCTTCGAGGTCGCCAGCTGTTGGTTAGCCGGGCTCTCTCCCAGCAGGTCGTTCGGCGTGGTCCCGAGCACTTCTGCAATCCTCACCAGCGTCGCTAGGTCGGGCTCCCGACGTCCACTGACGTAATTGCCGTAGCGGCGCTCGCTAAGGCCGATGCGACGCGCCGCTTCCGCATGAGAAATCCCAAGCGCTTCCGCGCGCTTTCGCAGGTTTGTGGCGAACACCTCCATAGGAACAAATTGTTCCTGACATCCCCCACACGTCCATGTACGTTCCGTTGCCTCTCGACAGAACGGATCGTGGGGGCTGGTTGAAAGAGCAGTATGTCGGCGACATCAACGACTACCGAAAATACGCCCTCCTTCGGGCTCTCGCGGACGGGGGGCGGCACCGCATCGGCATCGGCTGGATGCTCACGCCGTCCGATGATGGCCGGGATGGCAACAAGCTCACATACCTGACGCAGCCCGAGCGCTACCGAGCCTTCGATCCGGAACTGTTCGACCTTCTTGGGACTGTGGTCGGGCGCGACGGTGGACGCCGTCTCATCGCGATCGAGCAGTCAGGCGCGATCCCGAACGCGCGGTACTTCAACGCCGAAACGCCTCAGGGGCGCGACGAGCGCGAGGCTTGGCTGGATAAGTGCCTTCGGGCCCTCGCGGGATGCGACCTCGTCTTCCTCGATCCAGACAATGGCCTAGCGGTCGCGTCCACCGCCAAGGGGCGGAAGAACTCCCCCAAATATGTGTTCCTCGACGAGGTGGCGGCCTTCTACACGGCAGGCCAGTCGGTGCTGATCTACCAGCACTATCCGCGCGTCGAGCGGCAAACCTTCGAGGCGGCCTGCGCGGCGACCCTGAGCTCGATCGCCCGCGGCGCGCAGCTGTGGCGGTTCGCGACCGGCCACGTCGTGTTCCTGCTGATCCTCCACCCCGGGGCGCCCGCCACGCTCGCCGCTGGGATTGAGCGCGCGGCTTCACGCTGGCCGAAGACATTCATCTATGGCGGAAGGTTGATTCCTGGCGGCTCAGAGACTGAGCTTGCGGCGGAGATAAATTGATCGAGAACAGCTGGCGTGATGTTTTGTTTAGACCATCGGGGAGCCATATACATGCGCAATATTATCATCGTCGCGGCCGTCGCGCTGGCCGCCGCAGCCTGCGGGCCAACTGCCCGAAAGGCGGTCATGGAAAGCTCGACCGTCGGCGCGGTTCGGACCGCGGGGCCAGGCGACACCGTCATGGACTTCCGGGTGTCTCGGCCGATGCCGAACGCTTTCGGCGGGGCGGACATCTTCGGGCGCACGACCAATGCGGGCCGCGTCGTGGTGCGGTTCCTCGGCGGTGACGGAGGATCGGCCTTCTTCCAGCGTTCGGATCTGATGATCGAGAGCTCCGCCACCACCATGAACCAGACGCCGCTGATCGTGCCCCACACAGCTCGGACGACGGTAACGGGAATGGTCGGCGGGACGCCGATCTCGGGCTCAGCGAGTTCGACGGATTACACCGTCGTCGGCCCGCGCCCGACGGCCGAAGTCGCGACGACAACCGCCCCAATCCGGCTATCCGTCCCGGCGGGCCAGAGCGTGACGGTCGAAGGCCATGTCCTCCGGGTGCTTGAGGTCACGCCGAACTCGGTCAGTTATCGCGTCGAGTGAATGCCGACGATCAAATTAGAATCGATGTACGCCGTCCTCACCCCTTGTTGCGTTGACCGCGGCTTCCGCGGCGGCTTGCCCTGCTGGCGCATCCCTTCGCACAAGCTCATCATACAGCGTGCTCGCGAACAGAGACCCTGCGCCCAGAACGACCCAAAGCGGCAATCCGATAGCCGTTCCAAGGGCCGCGATCCCAGCTGATTGTCCTCCGAACGCCGCTAGACCGATCGCGGCTCCCGCTATGCCGAACCGGCTCGACTTGTTGCGCTGATCCCATCCGTGACGCTTAAGCGCCTTGGAGATGATCTTGATGGCGGGCCAAATCACCTCGACCCGCATGGTGACCTTCAGGGCCTCTCGCGCTTTCCCCATGATGGGCAGTTCGGACGAGCGGATGTCCAGGAGCCTACGCAACCAAGAGCGTAGCTCAGCCCGATCCGCGAAGGGCACCGCGTCCGCGACAAGCGTCACGAGCTGTCGCTGCTCTGCGTCTGCTGTCACTGAGTTTCCCCCTGCCGTCCAACTACAAGCTTTAACAGAGGGTGCTGAGCCGCAAAACGGTCAATGACGCGAGCACCACCACCGAAGCCGCTCGGCTACGGCTGCGGCTAGAGCCCCCCGGGATATGCCGCGGCGTCTCCTGGGTCCCTTCCGCATCTCCACAACAGCGAAACAGGGGGAGGGTCGGCGCATGGCGCCGACGCGGCGCGGCCTATGTCAGCGTGCCGACCCGGCGGGTCCGGACGGCCAGCCCAGCGGCGCGGGCGGTGGCGGCTGCCGCACTACCCACGGCCGCCGGCGTACTGTCCGAGGCCCGGCCCGGGGGCGCGCCGCGGCCGCCCTACTCGGCGGCGTATAGCGTCGCGTGCTCCCTCATCGCATAGCCATCCGTCTCGCCGGCCCCGAAGGCGCTGAGCGCCTCCACAAGCTCTGCCAACGGCACCCCGGAGCGGAGAGCCGCCTCCTGAGCCGTCAGCACCTCGAGCGAGCCCGTCGAGAAGCATCGGACCTCGAGCAGCAGTTCGTCCGCCGCCTCAGCCATAGGCCTGCTCCAGCGCCGTAATCGCCGCTGCCCCTCCCCGTACGGCCTGAGTGTAGTGGCCCAGCGTGACCGTCGGGTTCGCGTGGCCCGCGATCTGCGCGACGAGGCCGACCTCGATGCCCTGAGCCTGCAGCGTCGAAATGAAGGAGTGCCGCGCCGAATGGGGCGTCACATAGGGCAGCCCGAGCTGCTTGAACGCCGGCTCCCAATAGCGCTTGCGGAAGTTTTGGTAGAGCAGCGGCCCGCCGCCGCCGAGGCGCGGCTTCGGCCAGGGCTGGAGGCGGCCGGGGCCGGGAAAGACGCGATGCAGCTCCTTGCCCTTCCGCGGACACAGCACCCGCCAAGCGAGCAGCAGCTCGCGCAGCGTCTTGCCCATCGGGATCTCGCGCGTGCCCGCCTCGGTCTTCGTCATCTCCGTCAGCGACCCATCGCGCTCCTGGATGCGGCGGATCCGAATGAGGTTCTTATCGAAGTCGACGTCCTCCCATAGGAGGCCGAGCTGCTCGCTGGGGCGCGTGCCGGCGAGGAAGGGGAAGGCATAGTAGACGCCCTGCTCGTCATCGGCCGCCGCCTTGATGATCTTGCGGATCAACTCGCCGGTCAGGATCGCCTTCTTTGGCTTGTGGCGGGCGCGCGAGAGGCCTGTCGGCATCGACGGCGCACGGACCTTAAAATCCTCCTCAGCTAGCGCGAGGATCGACTTCAGGTGCGCCTTGGCCCGGTTCGCGGTGTAGGTCCCGGTCTGCTCCACGACCGTCCGGTGCCACGCGCGGATCGCCGCCGTGGTGAGATCGTTCAGCTTCACCTCGCCAAGCATTTTGATGAAGGTCGCGCCCTTCGGCTTCGCGCCGGTCGCGGTGAAGTCCGCCCGTTCGCGCCGCGAGCCCACCAACAGCGGCCCGCGGATGACGGCGCAGACCACCTTGTAGCCCTTCAGCGTCGTCGCCTTAACGTTCCCCTGGCGATCGGCGAGCCAATGATCGACGGCCTCGCCGACCGTCGGCACCGTCCGCTCGTCCACATAGGCCCCGGCCGCAACCTGCGTCAGGAGATGCCGCTGCCGGGCCTCTGCGTCGCGTTTGCGCTCGAAGAATTCCTGCCGGCGGCGGCCGCTTTTAGGGTCGATATAGTTCAGCACATAACGGTCCTGAAGAACCGCCTCACCGCTCTTGAGCTTCCGCTTACGCGTCCGCTTCGTGAGATTAATCGAGAAATCCATTTCTGCATTCCTGAAGCTGTTGTTGCCGCAAAACGAAAACACGCTCGTGTAACCGGCACAATTAATCGCGATCTGCGCCCAGAAATTCGCGGCAGCAGCCTAGAAGTAACCACCGATGCAACCACAACCTGCCCAATTCGACCGAGACGAGGAGACGTTTCGGCTCTCGTCTTTTCGGATTCGACGCTCACCGAGGTTGAAATCGCGGCTTGGAGTGTAGGCGTGGTGGCCGTGACGGCGGCCGGGGGGCTGCCGTCACGGCCCCGGCGGGAGGTAATCCCTCCCGCCTCAAGCCGAGCGCGTTATTCGGTCCTATCGAACTCGGCCCCGCCAGCCGAGCGATTGAGGGTCACCCGCACCCTCCGGCCGCCGCGGTCCCGATCGAAGAACTCCACTTCGACACCTGCCTTCGCCATGGCGGGGCGAAGCCGCTTCAACTCACGGGAGAGTTGAGAAGCGGTCGCAGGCAGCCCCCTGGTCGGCTCGCCAATTTCGGCCAGCAACTCCGAGACATACCCTTCGAAAGGCTGGTCTAGCCCCTCAAAGGCTCTCCCGAGGACAAAGGCCCGCAGCTTCACGAACAGAGTGTTCTCATGGATGCGTTCGAGCACGAATTCGTCCTGGGCCTTGCTGATCGCTTCGATAAGCTGCCCCTCCAGGCCTAAGGCAGGCTCGGCCGCCTTGATCCAGCGGGCGGCGTCCGCCATCCGCAGGTGACGGGGCGGCACCACGGACGGGAAGTTCGACAAGGCCCCAGACACCGCGTCGTAGAGGATGCCCAGTACGCCCGGAAGGATGGCCTCGAAGGTCGCCAGCAGTTCGGCCTCGGTCTTGCGAGCACTTTCCGGCAGCGCAGAGAGCTTCAGCGGGATTGCCCGTTCCATGAGGTCCGGACGGCTGACGTAGCCGGAGATCCCGTTGATGACGAACGGCCGAGCGAAGGACATCACGTGGAGGTCGCCGTCCGTGTAAAGCTTCCGGTATGCGACGCCGGCCCCTGTCGCAAGGGCGCAAAGTGCGTCCGACATCTCCGCTTTCATGCCGGACGCATTGTCGAAGTTGAGTTGCCTATACTCCTTTGCCTGGATCATGAGCTCTCTCTCATTGTCAGGCAGCCGGAGACGGGGAGCCTTGTTGGGATCGAGGATCTTTTTGATAATTTCGCAGATGAAGCTTTTGCCGCTGCCTTGCTCGCCTTCCACCAGCAGGATGAAAAACGGTCCGCCGGGCTTAAGAGCGTTGATGATGAAGGCGACGACGAGCAGGAAATTTTGCCAGGAGAGCCCCAGCATCTCCTGAAGATCGCTCAGCCTCCCACCGCCCTGCGGCTCCGGCAGGGGACCATAGCCGGCGCCACGAATGAACTTGTGCCGCGCCTTGTCCCTGATGCGCCACCCATCCTTATCGATCGAGACAACGCGACCATCGCTGGAGCCGAGATCAATCTCGACGCCCTCCGCATCGCCCGCAACGCGATTGTTGACCACGTTTGCAGCGCCTTCGAACAACGCCATGGCCTCGATGCCGGCGATTGCCTCGAGTAAAGGCCCCGTCCCGATCGGACGCTCCAGGGCGCTATGCGCCTGATAACGCACCCAGCGCCTGAAGGGCTCACCGCCAATCCGATAGGTGAAGGTGCCCGCCCCCGCCGCGACAGAAGCGTACGCATTTCCGTCGCCATCGTTGAAGAGCTCGACGCAAGCGGCGGTCGCGACGGCGATTACCGACGCCGTCAGGTTCTGCGTCCCTTCCGAGGGAGCTCCGAAGTTCTTTTCACGCGCGGACGAGATCCAGCCGGGCAGCTCCCCCAACGAGTCGCCTTGGTACCCGTCAGGCAACAAGCCGGTGATGAGAGCGGTGATCTCCCCATCCGTTGCACCGGAGCGCATCAAGCTCGCCACCAGCGCCACCCCGGGACCGTGCGTATCCAGACCCGTGATCAAGGCGAGCGCGTGCGGAGAACCGAAGGCCGCCTTCAGCACCTTGATCTGGCGATCAGTCACCTCAGGAAGCTTTTCGAACTCGACGTCGAGCAGCGATGGGCCGACCCAGCGGTAAGGCTCACCGGTCTCAGGGTGGATGGAGGGGGGCATCACCGTCATTTTGCCTGACGCGAGGAGGTCGACATTACCGATGCCCTCGCCACCCCGGATAACGGCGGACTTGATGCCTTCGCTGAACTTGGCGCGCGCGAACACCGTCTGCCCCTTCTTGCCCACCTTTGCGACGAGACTGGCGTCTTGGCGATCGTGCTGGAGAAAGGCGCGCGTCGCGGCCACCAGACGATCGTCGTCAACGTCGAGACCGATGATCTGGTAGCCGGGCAGAATCTCGGAGCCGAGCAAAAGGCCCCACCCGCGGCTAGCGTATTCGGCCAGCCACTTAGCCCGGGTTTCCGGGCTGGGCAGAGAGGCCAGGTAGCCCTGCCAACCTTTCAGTTCCTTGGCGGGCCGCTTCGTGTTGGGCTCCAACGGAACGACACGCAGCAGCAGCGCCCAGGCGAGCACTGCCCACTTGGCAAAAAGCGTATTCATTTCGGGGCCTCCGTGCGGGAGGCTTCAATGGCCGCGACCACTTCAGAGAGGCGGACGAGCTTCCGGCTGTTGAAGGGCGAGTACGACGGAATAGCGCCGGTCTTCGCCGCGCGGCGCAGAGCCCATAAATGGACCCCGAGGCGAGCGGCGGCTTCCGCCATCGTGAGCATAGGTTCGGGGGCAGCGCAGGCGGCCTGACGGTCGCCGCTGTCGGGAGTGGTCATTGTCGACGTTTCCAACTTCGAGTTGAGGAACGTCGATGCGCATCGACCCCGCTATAGTCGCAGCTTGCGTGCGCCGGTTCTCGCCCACCCCTTAGGGGTAGGGCACTTTCAGCCCCCAAACTGGACTGTCATCAACTGGCGCCTGCGCCAATTCGCGCATCGCCTCGACCGACAACCTCAGGAACGCCTTCGTGACGCGGCGGCCGTGTCCTTCAAGCGAATCCTCCGGACCGAGGAACTTCTCAAACCACTCGATCCCTACACCTTTAGGATCAGGCCCAACACCAGACACGACGCGGTTTATGAATTCCTCTAATCTACTTTCAACATCAGACCTGCTTCCACGAGAGTAGATCTTCAGGAACTCTCTCGAATACCACTTCTTATGCTCTAAAAGGTTATCCGCTGCGCCTGCTCGCCCTGCCCGCTTGCCGCCGCTGGAAGATCGTCCCTGATAGACGAGCTGGAGTGCACCGGCGATCGCGCTTAGCCGTCCCCAATCACGTAGAAGTTGCGCCGACAAATTTCTCTTTTGAAACTGTTCCTGTAGGCACTCCAATACACTCCTTCCTGCCGCCTGTAGTTCCCGTAAGCGGCTCGCGTCGACGGCATGAATATACGGAATGACCAGAGATGACGGAACATTTTGACCAATGCTTGGGTCGTAATCCTGCGGAGATGATACGAACCACTGCATTTTCCCGCGAGCATCCTGACTTCTCTCGCCGATGGCTTCCTCTTCGGTTTCTAATCTCATTGTGCACAGATCGCGATATTCACTGAGGCTCTGCTCAAGCCTTCGCCAGACTGCCTCATCATCCATCTCAGAGACGTAGTCCGGTGGCTGAGCAAAGTTGGTCTCCTCGACCCTGTTCTTCCCCACCTGTTCGTTCCTTCGTCGCTCGTGCCCCCTACTCCTACCTAACGCAGTCAGAGCTGTCCTGCCGCCGTCACTGCCGTCACCGCCGTCACACTCACGAAAGTCGCGATGACGGCGGTGACGCAGGTGATCGCTGGCTGAGGATAGCGAGTGGCGGCGGGAGGGAGGGGGCTCGACTACCCCGCCGCGTGCGTAGCCGCGCCGCCTATACAAGCTGACGCATGGGTGCAGGAGTGCATACCAGATGGTATCGACGTATAGGGCGCGGACGCTGCCCGCTTTCCGCTCCCGGGGGAGTTCCGGATCCGGCGGCTCCCTACTCCTTGTGCAGCAGAACACCGCCGTCGTGCCCGAGGCGAGGGGCGGAGCCGTGGCTGAGTGCTTCCCGTACGCGAGCGCTGCCTCGATTGGCCCCCGGGTATCGTCGCCTGCTCAGCATGCGGTTCGGCACAGCCATGCTACCCTCACCTGGCGGTTACGCCGCGGTTACCGCGTCATCCCTTCGTTACGGTTACCTCCAGTTCAGCAGAGTTCCCCGCAATGCGCTAAATGCGGCGGCCGAAGTTGACTTCGGAGGTGAACTCATGTGGAATGTGACTTATTCGAGCGAACCGTAAGAACATCTCAATTCTCGATTGCCAAGGTTGGGGTCGAGGGTTCGAATCCCTTCGCCCGCTCCAGTTCTCAGACTGCCGAAAAGCCGCGGATCGCTCCGCGGCTTTCGTCGTTTCTGGGGGCACGCGCCCGGATCGGGTCCTCGCCCAGACCCGCTCGCCACCGGGGTGTCGGTGGCGGCGTTTGCGCGGTCTTCCGATCGGGGGGGCGATGACCGTCTCGTCACTGCTTCGACGCAGCGCCTGAAGTTGGCTTGACGCCGGCCGCCAAGGCGATGTTCAGCATTTCGGAGAGGCTGCTTGCGTTGAGGCGGTTCATGACCTGGGCGCGATGGAGCTCGACGGTGCGCGGGCTGATGCCGAGCGCCTGGCCGATGATCTTGTTCGTTCCGCCGTTCACCAGTCCGACCAGCACCTCGCGCTCCCGCGGCGTCAACCTGGCGAGGCGGGCGCTGGCGCCCTCATCGGGCGTGGCCGGTCGCGACGCAGCATGACATTCGGCCAAAGCGCTCGCGAGCCTTGTCTCCAGAGACGCCTTGTCCTCCACGACGACGTAGTCGACGGCCCCCGCCTTCATCGCGGCGACCGCCGCCGCGGCGTCGGCGCCCAGCGCGTCGATCACGATCGACGGCAGCGGCGACGACAGCGCCTTGAGCTCCCGCGGGATCGACAGGCCTTCGGTCTTCGACTTCCGCAGATCGATCAACACGCAGCCTGGCGCAAGCACCGCGGCGATCGCGAGAAAGGCCGACGCGCTCTCGAAGTTGCGCGCGCGGTAGCCGAGCGTCCGGACGATTCCTATCAACGTACGCGCCTCGGCGACGTTCGAGCTGACGATGTAGACCTGGCGCAAATTCTCCGGACTAAGATCCTCGGTGATGCCGCCGAACCGGGCGACGGCGCCCTCTTCGTCAAGGATCGGAAAGCTCGTGTCGCGGAGCCAGCGGACGGCGCCGTCGCTCGGCCGGATGATCCGGTACTCGTACTTGGCGACCTCCCGCCACGGACAGAGCCGAGAGCGTGCGCGACCTGCGCGCGATCGTCCGGATGGACGGCCTTCATCCAGTCGGCGATGTCCGTCGGCGCATCTCCGCAGGGCAGGCCCCAGATCCGTTCATAGGCGGGGCTGCGGTAGAGGATCGTCTCCGCGACCGGATCGCCGATCCAGATCAGGTTCCGGCTGTGGTCCGCGAAGCCGCGGAACTGCGCTTCGCTCGCCCGGATGGCGGCTTCCGCGGCGCGCTGCGCCGTCACGTCGATCGCCGCGCCGATGAAACCGACCGCCCGGCCCTGTTCGAAGGTCGTTCGTCCCGCCGTCGCGATGCGCCTCGTCACGCCGTCGTCGCGCCCCTTCACGCGGTATTCGACGTTGTACCGCCCGTCGCCGGCCGGAAACGCGCAAGCGGCGATCGCCTCGCGGACCTGGCCTAGGTCGTCGGGGTGGATCCCCGCTTCGAAGACGTCCATGTCCACCGCTTCGCCGGAGCGCAGCCCCCACATCCCGCGCAATCGGTCGTCCCATTCGAGCGCGCCGGTGACTGGATCCCAGGAATAGACGCCGAGGCCCACGAGTTCGCTCGCGGCGCGCAACCGCGCCTCGCTTTTCCGCAGGGCCTCCTCGATCGTGCGGCGCTCGCTGGTGTCGCGGGACACGCCGACGACCATGTCGACAGATCCGTCGTCGCCGCGGATCGCACCCCACCGATACGCGAAATAGGCGGCTCGTCCAGTAGGACTACGGAAGAAGACCTCGTCTTCGACGGTCGCGCCGTCCGCCAGGACCTTATCGATGTCCCCGTTGAGCTGGCTGGCGAGTTCAGGCGGGTAGTCCAGATCTTCGAAGGTCTTGCCGACCATCTGGTCCGAGGTCAGGCCGAGCAGGGCCAGCATCGCCGGATTGGCGTAGGCGAAGCGTCGCTCCCGATCGAACGCGTAAACGAAGTCCGGAATCGCGGAGAACATCGCTTCAAGGAAGCGAGCCCGCCGCCTGTGCGCCACAGCCAGCTTGCGGCCGTTTTCCGTCGCCGCAGCCGTGGGCCGCTGGTCCGACATAACGCCCACCTCTCAGGCCATAACCTCGCCGCCCTCGGGATGTTCCCTAGGGATCGTCCGGAGCCCTCGGGACCGTAATGCAGAACTAGAAATGGCGCATCAACACCGAGGAGATGCGCTATGAAAACCCTCGTCTGGCGCGGCAAGGAGGATATCCGTCGAGCTGGACCATGATGGACGCTCCGCAGCATCGGTCTCAGCCGCAGACAGGAGCGGCGCAGGGATGGCTGGAGCGACTCGGCGAGCGGATCGCCGGCGAATTTGCGACAAGCTCGCTGCCGCTCTCGCTTCGGTATGGCCTGACGTTTGGATTGGTCGTCGCCGCCAACCTTCTGCACGGCGCCTTCGATCATGTTCTATCCGGCTATCCCTTGCTGATCTTCGTCCCCGCGATCTTTGTGGCGGCTATCGCGTTTGGTGGAGGATCCGGTTTCATCGCGACTGTGTTGAGCGCGATCTCGGTTGCTTACTTCTTCGTGCCGCCACACTGGTCATTTGACCTTAGAGCCAACGACTGGGCAGCGCTGGGAGTCTTTTTGCTCGTCGGCCTGTTGATCTCCTCCGTCACGGAGGCGCTTCGCAGCGCCATGAAGCGGCTGAGACATTCTGATGAACGGCGCAGGCTATTCTTGCAGGAAATCAATCATCGCACCAAGAACGATATGGCGATGGTCATATCGATGCTGCACCTGCAAGCCGGCCGGAGCGCGAACGGGGACGTCGCGGAGGCGCTTCAGAGCGCGGCGCAGCGCATCTTCGTGTTCTCGGACGCACAGAAGCTGCTGCAGTACGACGAGCGGTGCGGGACGATCGACGTCCAGGACTACGTCCAGGCCGTATGCCGCGCCCAAGACGGCTTCACGACCGCGGCCCGCGGCGTGGTCATCCACGCCTCGTGCGTGAGCAAGACAGTGCCGGCGGCCGCCGCGATCACGCTCGGTCTGATCCTCAACGAGCTCATCACCAACGCGCTCAAGTATGCGTTTCCCGACGGCCGCGGCGGCCAGGTGACCGTCTCCTTCGCCTGCTCGGACGACACGGCGGAGCTGCTGGTCGAAGACGACGGCGTCGGGTGTCCGGACGAAGCGCCGGCGGGCCTGGGCTCCAAGCTGATCAATCTCCTGACGGGGCAGATCAGCGGACATCTCAGCCGTGAAAGCGGCCCGGGCACGCGCGTGCGCGTCACCGTTCCTCTGAAAGCATTGGGACAACCGTAAGAGCGATCTTACGGGGCTGAGAAGGCCTCAGGCTTTGGCGCCGCCGGCGGCCACGTGCGGACGTTCGCCGCGCCCGCCGCAGCGGAGGCGGCGCGGAGCGCTTTCACTGGGAGACATGGATCCGGGCAGGTCCGCGTCGGTCGAGAACGTTGACCGTGACGTCCGAGCCGTGGCGCACGAGGCGCAAATTGACCTCGGATTCGCCCAGCCGGAGCCTCCTGATGAGGATCGCGTCCATGAACCGCGGCAGGGTTGGGTTGATGAAGGCGATCTCGTCCCGCGCATGCCGCAGCTCGAGCCCAAGGCAGGCGCGGAGCAGGGCGAAGGGCGAAGCCGCCGCCCAAGCCTGAGGCGAACAGGCGACCGGATAGGCCACGGGCCCGCGATGCCGCTTCCGCATGAAGCCGCAATAGAGTTCCGGAAGCCGCCGCTCCTCCTGATAGATCGCCGCCTCGAAGACCGCCTCGAACACGCGGGTTGCATGAGCCTTCAGTCCGTAACGCCCGAAGCCGCAGCCGAGGAGAGCGTTGTCGTGCGGCCAGATCGAGCCGTTGTGGTACGACATCGGGTTGAAGCGCTTCTCGGCGCGAGACAGCGTGCGAACGCCCCAACCGGTGAAATTGTCTGGCGTCATCAGCGTGTCGGCGACTCTTGCGGCGCGCTCGGGAGATGCGATGCCGGCGAACAGCGCATGACCCGCGTTCGACGTCACCACGCGGCAGGGGCGCTTCGCGCCGTCCAGCGCCAGCGCATATATCCCGAGATCTTCGCACCAGAACTGCTCTTCGAAGCGCAGACGCAGCGCTTCGGCCGCCTCTGACAGGCGCTCCGACTCGTCCGCCCGGCCAATGGCCGCCGCGATCGTGGCGGCGTAACGCCTGGCGGCGAACAGGTAGGCCTGCGCCTCGCACAGCGCGATGGGACCGTCGGCCGCCGAGCCGTCCGCGTGAAAGACGCTGTCGTGACTGTCCTTCCATCCCTGATTGGCGAGGCCCTCCTCCGTCTCGCGGAAATATTCCAGGAAGCCGTCGCCGTCGCGGTCGCCGAAGCGGTCGCACCACTCAAGAGCGGCCTGGATGTTCGGCCAGATCGCCTGCAGCAGCGCCTTGTCTCCGGTTCGTTCGAAGTACATGCCGGCGAGCATGACGAAGAGGGGCGTCGCGTCGACCGTGCCGTAATAGCGCCGGAAGGGCACCTCGCCAGTGCGCGCCATCTCGCCCAGGCGCCGCTCGTGGAGGATCTTGCCGGGTTCTGCGTCGGCGGCCGGATCGAACTCCGTCGCCTGCGTCTGCGCGAGATATTTGAGAACGCCCGCCGCGATCTTCGGCTCGATCCACAGCTTCATCATGGCGGTGATGATGCCGTCGCGACCGAAGACGGTGCTGTACCAGGGAATGCCGGCATAGGGGTATGGGCCGTCCTCAGTGTTGGTCAGCAGCATCGACAGGTCGGAGGTGGAGCGGCAGATCACTTCGTTGAAGAGCGCGTTCGAGCTTTCAATCGTCGCGATTCCGGCGGTGGTGGCGCGAATCTGCCGGCGCACGTCGCGAAACGCCGTGAGAAAGTTCGGCGCCGCCTTTCTTGAACCTTCTTCGAACTCTGTCCGCACCAGGATCGAGGTTCGTTGCCTCGGCTCCAGCGTGATGACGAAGCTCGCCCGGTTCGGCTCCAGCCGTCCGGGCGGCGGTTCGAAGACGAGGCGCGAGCGCCGGGCGACGCCGTCCAGGCCGTCGTAGCGGAAGCCGGTGCGATCCGTTCCGGTTTCCGCTGTCGAAACGTGTCCTCGCCTCGGGCGTCCTGCGCCGCGCACCTCGAACAGGTCGCGGAAATCGGCGTCGAACAGAAAGTCGATCCGAAACCGCCGCTTCTGCGTGTCGAAGTTCCGGAAGCCGATCCGCTCGTAGCACGCGCCCGACCACAGGAACTTCGTCCGCACGATGTAGATGATGTCGCGCGGCAGGTGGACATGCACGTCGCCGGCCTGACTGTCGGGATTGGTCAGGTCCACGGTCAGCGCGGCGTTGTCGTCGTCGATCGCCGAGCCCAGCAGCAGGGGCCGCCGCCCTTCCAGGCGCATCTCGAACTTCGAAAGATAGCGCGTGTCGTTGTAGAAAAGTCCCTCCGCCCTGCCCGGCTCAGTCCCCATGTCCCCATAGGCGTCGAGCACTGCGAAGGCGTTTTCCTGCTTCAAGGCGCGCAGCGGTCGCTCCACCAGCGAGGCCTGGGCTGTGATGTAGTGTTCCGGAAGGTGCTCCTCGCGTTCGAAGCGATCCTCGGCGGGCCGAGAGGCCGGGTTCATCGAGCGTCTCCGGGCGCAGGCATTGAATATCTCGACTCGATCTCGAGGGCAGGCATGCGGTCCTGCAGGAGCCCGCCTCCGACGGGTCGACGAACGGATGTCCCTCCCGCTCCGATGTGAGCCGGCGGGCCGCGGGCGAGCAAAGCCTCGTACAAGCTCAGATATTTCGCCGCCATATGTTGGACGGTGAACTCGGCCTCGAAGTGGTCGCGCACCGTCTCGCGCGGCAGGGCTCCGATCCTGTGGACCGCGTTCACCGCCTCCTCGATGGAGGACACGAGGAACCCCGAACGGCCGTCGACCACTACCTCAGGAGCCGAGCCGTTCGGCCAGGCGATGACCGGCGTTCCGGCGGCCATGGCTTCTGTCATCACCAGCCCGAAGGGCTCGCACCAATCGATCGGGAAAAGGAGAGCCGAGGCCTTGCCCAGGATTTCCGGCTTCTCCCGGTCGCTGATCTCTCCAATAAATTCGATCAGCGGATGGTCCATCATGGGCTTGATGCATTCGTTGAAGTAACCCCGATTAGCCTCGGCGATTTTGGCGGCGATCTTCAGCGGCGTTCCAGACTGCTTGGCGATCTCGATCGCGCGATCCGGCCGCTTCTCCGGCGCTATGCGACCCAGGAAGACGAGATAGTCTCCGCCGCGTCGATCGAAGGGGATGAGATCTGGCGGAAGGCCATGATGAATCGTCGCGACGACATTGGTGTCGATCGGCATGGTGAGCCGCTGACTCTCCGAGATCGTGACCAGCGGCAACTCCGGAAAAGCCCTGTAGACGGGATGGTAGTCGGCAAGATCGAGCCGCCCGTGCAAAGTGGTCACCGTCTTCGAAGCGATGTCCTGGAACAGGGGGAACTGGATCAAGTCCGTGTGGAAATGGAGGAGATCGAAATCATCGGCCACTCGACGCACCTGGTCGAGCATGACCAGGTGGCTGGCGAGATGGTCCTCAATGCCGGCGAGCCGCAGCGCCTCGGGGCACGCCGGGCGCAACCGGCCGGCGGTCGCCGAGTCGCCGCTCGCGAACAGCGTGACCTCATGGCCTTGCCGGACGAGCTCCTCGGTGAGCCATGAGACCACGCGTTCGGTTCCCCCATAGACGCGGGGTGGAACGCTTTCCGCCAGAGGCGCGATCTGAGCGATCCTCATCGACCTTCCTGTCTTGTTCTTGGAAATGGGCGTCGCCGGCCTACAGCATGGGACGCCGGCCCGGCAGGCGACCGCGCGGGAACGCCGCGTCCGTCCGGGCGAGCTCCGCCTCGGTGAGCCGCAGGGCGACCGCGCCCGCGTCGTCGGCCGCGGTGCGCGGGTTAAAACGCCTTGGGGATCGTGAACGGGGATGACCGCCGCACCAGGAGCCGCGAGCAGCGTCAGGCTCGGGCGTGTCGAAGTTGCTCACGCCCCAGGACAAGATCTTGCCCTGTTCGCGAAGCCGCTCGAAGCTCGCGAAGGCGTCCCGGTGCGCGTCGTCGATGCACCAGGTTCCTTGGCCGGTCGCTGCGACCTCGCGGGGCACGGGACCGAGAGGGCGCCGCTCCATGCCCTCTCGCTTCTGGGAGAGAGGCGCATGCTGCGCGGCGCCGGCTGGGCCGGACCGTCGTTCACGGGCGCCGCAGGCGGTCGAAGTCGACTGGGTCTGCCTCCGCGTCACGGCCGCCGCGTCTCCGTCCCCTCGATGCGCCACAGCTGCGTCTTGAGGCGCGGGCCGTTCTCGGGCTTGAACCAGCTCATGTCCTGAATGCGGGAGGTGGTGACGTAGACGGCGCCGTCGGGGCCCTCGGAGAAGGTGTCGGGCCAACGTAGCCGCTCGTCATGTACGAGCGTGGTGATGCGGTCTCCATCGAGAACCTTGACTGCATTTTGCTCGATCGCACTCAGGTAAAGCTGCTCGCGCGCTCCGACCCAAAGACCGTCTGTCGGCTCGGTTTCGGCGACACGCTCCACACGAGCTTCGAGGTCCGCCTTGGACAGACTTGAGTCGTCCAAAGCCTCCGTCGCCACGCGATAGAGGGTCCGTCCCGTCAGGGCTTTCCAGTAAAGCGTGCGGCCGTCGGCCGAGAGCGCGATGCTGTCGGCGGCGAATTCAACCCCGCGCCCGTCAGGCCGGCGCAACTCGCGCCCGTCGGCCTTCACCACCACATCCTTTTCCGGCTGCGTGCTCGGGTGGCCGTCAAGCACGCGACGAGCCGTGCCGTCCTGTAGGTTTACGACGACGAGCGCGCCCTTGGCCCCGGCGTCGGTCAGGTAGGCATGCCGCCCGTCCGGAGAGAACCGCACGTCGTTCAGGTAGCTGCCCTGAGGCGCGACTGTCTCGTCGAAGCGTATTACCTGCGCAACCTTGTTCGACTTGAGGTTGATCCTAACGAGTTTGGGCCCACCCGGCACGACAGGGGCTGTGGCCGGCGCGGCCGGATCGACGACCCAGAGATTGCCGCGCGCGTCGGCCACGACGCTCTGGACGCATATGAAGTGATCTCCGGCAGACAACTGGTTCTTCTTGGCGTTGCGCCAGGAATTCCACTTATCGTCGGGGTAAGGTCTGACCTCTCCGTCGCGCGCCAGCTCGGCGACCGAGACCGGGGCATCCTCCGTCCACCGCGGGAAGTTCACGAAGATCCGGCCGTCCGACGCGACCGTCACCCCGGTGACCTGGTGCTCGAAGCTCGCCACAAGCTGCAGTTGGGCGCCGCCGCCTTGCGCCGGAGCGGCCTGCTGCTGCTGCGCGAAGGACGCGCCGCTGGAGAGGAGCGCCAACGCGAAGGCGGTGGATGCGGCTTTGAACTGGATCATGGGGCCACCTCTTGGTGAGGTCCTGCGTTGATCGGATTTGGGTGGCGGTCGGGCCACGCAGACCGGGCCGCAGAAAGCCTTCCACGTCGGCCCCTCTTCCGGGCTTCGCTTCAACCATCAGCGCGTTGGTCGCCACAGTCGACCTCCTACGATCGCGAGCCCTCTCCGTTCCGGCGCCAGCGTCGGCTACGCGCGAAAGCGGCGGGATAGCGTCCGACGCGTCGTCGAAGTTGCTGAAGTATCAGTCTGTTGACTGCGAACGCCGACGCTGTAGAGCCATTTAGAGCCAGCCGCTGGGGCGACCTATCCGGCAGCTTCCTAGGTAGCTTCCCCTATGGAGCCCTGGATTCTTGCGCGGCCGGCGACGCGCCTCCCGCGGTCGTCGTGACGACGGTGAGGAGATCGGCAATCTGCTCTAGAGGCCGGTATCCCGACCTTCGCTTTGATCGAGCCTGCGCATGACTGGCGTCACGGTCAGGCCGTGCATGAGGATAGAGATCATCACCACCAATCCGACGATCGCCCAAAGCCGCTCCGCTCCCTCCGCCGGCATATGGTTCAAGCCATAGGCCAGATAATAGAACGAGCCGACGCCGCGTATCCCGAAGAAGGCGAGGGTCAGCCTCTCGCGCCAGTCCGCCCCGTGCCCGACGAGGGCCAGCAGCCCGGCCGCCGGCCGCACGATGAGCAGGACGACCAAAGCGGCGGCTATGTCGATCCACTGCAGGGGCGCGAGCAGGCCGCTGACGAGAGCGCCGCCGAAAAGAAGCAGGAGCGCCATCATGGAGATGCGCTCGATCTGCTCCGTCAGCTCGTGCATCCCCAGATGAAAATCATGGTTGCGATGCGCATGGCGGAAGGTCAGCGCGGTGACGAACACGGCGAGGAAGCCGTAGCCGTGGATGATCTCCGTCACCCCATAGGACACAAAGGTCGCCGACAACGCGATCAACCCATCGCGCGCCTCCGCGAGCCTGGTCTTGGCTGGCGCATGAAACGTCAGCCAGCCGAACGCCTTGCCGATCAGGAAGCCGGCTCCGATCCCGACGACGATCTCCCAGAGCACGTTGAACGACAACCACTTGCCCAGCCACGGCTCGCCTGTGCCGGCGAACGCTGCGAGAGCGATCGCCAGGTGGACAAACGGGAAGGCGAACCCGTCGTTCAGTCCTGCTTCCGCGGTGAGCCCGAAGCGGACCTCGTCCTCATCCTCCGACTTCGGGGGACCGACCTGAACGTCCGCCGCGAGGACAGGGTCCGTCGGCGCCAGCGCCGCGCCGAGCAGCAGCGCCGCCGTCCATGGCAGCCCGATCCACCATCCGCCGATGAGTGTGATGGCCCCGATGCTCAACGGCATCGTGATCGCTATGAGGCGCATCGCGACCGACCATCGCCGGAAACCGAACACCCGGTCGATCTTCAGACCCGCCCCCGTCAGCGCGATGATCACCACGAACTCTGAAAGGCGTTCAGTCAGTTCGGGATAACGCAGGGGCAGCGGCGCTAGCGTGACCTGTGGGATCGCGAAAAGCCCGGCGCCGAGCGCGATGCAGACGATCGGCAAGGACAAGGGTAGCCGCCGGAGCGCCATCGGCAGCCAGACCACCAGGGCGATCAGGAAACCGGCGCCCGTCAGCGCGATGATGTAGGGGTCCGGAGGCCAAGCCTGGGGAAGCTGCATGTCAAGCGCGCCGCTAAGTTTCACCACCGTGCTGCCGCACGTGCATCAGGCCGACCGTTCAGGGGAAGTCTCAGCTCCAACCGGCGCCTCCAACGCCCCCGATAAGGCTGGCCGCCACCACGTGATGCTCTGCCTGGCTGACGGCTAGCCCACCAAGGCCTCTTGCGGTCCGGAATGGGTTCGGCTCGCGACGCTGGGTATGACGGGGCATGAGGAAGAGGCAGGTCGTCTTGCTCTCGCGTGAAATCGCTGACGAACAGCCGTCCGTCGGCTTCGCGTTAATGCCTGCCGGACAAGAAGGCGTCCCAGGCCTACAACATCGGGAGGCGGCGCGGCTTGGGCCCAAGCGGGAACGCCGCGTCTATCCGCGCAAGTTCCGCTTCCGTCAGCCGGAGCGAGCCCGCGCCGGAATTGTCTTCGGCGTGCTCGACGCTGGACGCCTTGGGTATCGCGAACAAGGACGGCTTGCGCACCAGGAAGCGGAGCGCCACCTGGCGCGCCGTCGCGCGGTGGCTTGCCGCAATCTCGTCCAGGACGCGGCCGCCCGGCGTGCGCCGGCCCGGGAAGTCGCCATGGCCGAACGGACTGTAGGCGACCACCGCCACCCCGTGCTCCTGACACCAGGGCAGCACGGCGTGCTCGATCGCGCGTTCACCGAGGTTGTAGAGAACTTGGTTGCAGGCGAGCTGGCCAGCGCCACCAGCTTTCCAGGCGGCCTCGAGGTCGGGCACGTCGAAATTGCTGACGCCCCAGGACAGGATCTTCCCCTGTTCGCGGAGCCGCTCGAAGCCGGCGAACGTGTCCTCGAGCGGGTACGAGCCGGGCCAATGCAGGAGATAGCAGTCCAGCCTGTCTGTCCCGAGGCGCGCGAGCGAGCGCTCGCAAGCCGCCACGGTCCCGCTATACGAAGCGTTGCTGGGGAGCACCTTCGAGACGACAAAAACGTCGTCTCTGCACCCCGCTATGGCCTCGCCCACCACGATCTCGGCGTCGCCGTACATCTCGGCGGTGTCGATGTGGGTCATGCCGAGGTCGATGCCGCGGCGCAGGGCGGCGATCGCGGTCGGCCGGTGCGCGGCGTCGATGTACCACGTCCCCTGGCCGATCACCGCAACCTCTCGCGGCGATGGCCCGAACGGGCGTCGCTCCATGCTCGCCTGCTCCGACGAGGGTGGCGTCTGGCGACTGGCGGCGCTCATGAAACGGACAGCCTTTCGTCGGTCTGTGCAAGGCGGAATCCAACCCGCCTTTCCGGACGCCGCGGGCCGGTCGGGTTTTCAGCCGCTGCGAACAGAAGCGGTTCCGCAAATCTGAATTTGTTCACGCCCCTACGCCCGCGCCGCGAGCTTTTCGATCAACGCTCTGGCTGCAGGCGCTGAGGACGCCGGGTTCTGCCCGGTGATCAGGAGCCCGTCGGCGACCACATAGGGCTGCCAGTCGGCGACCTTCGAGAACAGGCCGCCGTTCCGCTTGAGCTCGTCCTCGACCAGGAACGGAACGACCGCAGTCAGCCCCACGGCCTCCTCCTCCGTATTGGTGAAGCCGGTGACGTTGCGGCCCTGGACCAGCGGCTTGCCGTCGGCGGCCCGCGCGTGCCGGAGCACGCCGGGCGCGTGGCACACGAGTGCGACGGGCTTGTCCGCCTTGATCGTCCCCTCGATCAGCGCGATCGAACGGCGGTCCTCCGCCAAATCCCAGAGAGGGCCATGGCCGCCGGGATAGAACACGGCGTCGAAGGCCTCATGCGAGACCGTGTCGAGCCGGGCCGTCGCCGCGAGCGCGGCCTTGGCCGCAGCGTCGGCCTCGAAACGCCTCGTGTCGTCGGTCTGGAAGTCAGGTTCCGCGCTCTTGGGATCGAGCGGCGGCTCGCCGCCCTTGGGCGACGCCAGAGTGATCTCGGCGCCCGCGTCCTTGAAGGCGTAGTACGGCGCGGCGAACTCCTCGAGCCAGAAGCCGGTCTTGCGGCCGGTGTTTCCAAGACGGTCATGCGAGGTGAGCACCATCAGTATCTTCACGTCGGTTTCCTCTTCCGCGAGCGCTCAATGGGGGACGGTGACGACGATCTTCCCGAACTGCTGGTTCGACTCCATGTAGCGGTGCGCATCGACGATCTCGTCGAGCGTGAAAGTCTTCGCGACGATCGGCTTCAACCGCCCGCCGGCGAGGCCATCTTGGATGAAGGCCGATGCGCGGGCCATCCGCTCCTTGTCCCGGACAAACTCGAACAGCGTGTAGCCGCGCAGCGTCAGCGCCTTCTGCATAGCCGCGATGACCGGAAATGGCGTGGGCCCAGACGCGAGCGCGCCGTAAAGAAAAAGAACGCCGTGAGGGCTCATCGCCTCGGCGAGCCTCTCCACCTGAGGTCCGCCGACCGGGTCGAACACGAGGCGCGCGCCCTTGCCGCCCGTCGCACGGTTGACCTCGGCCGGCAGGTCCTGCTCGGACGTGACGATGACATGCGCCGCGCCGGCGCCTTCCAACGCCGCCGCCTTGTCACGCGTCCGGGTCGTCGCGATCGAGATCGCGCCGACGCTGTTCGCGATCTGGATCGCCGCGAGGCCGACGCTTGAGGACGCCGCCGGAATGACGACCGCGTCGCCCTCTCCGAGATGGCCGATGTCGATGAGCGCGCCCCACGCCGTGAGGTAGGCCATCCACAGCGCGGCCGACTCGATCGCCGAGACCCCGTTCGGGCGTCGCACGACGCCGTAGGCCGGCACGATGGCCGTCTCCGCGTAGACGCCGTAATCGTTCATGGAGAAGGCCGGGATGACGCTGACGAGATCGCCGGGCGCGAAGCCGTCGACGCCGTCTCCCAAAGACTCGATCGTAGCGGAGGCCTCGTAGCCAAGGCGCGCGGGCAAGCGTGGCGTTTCGAGGTAGGCGCCGGACCGAAACATCGCTTCGGCGCGATTCAGGCCGATCGCCTCCACCCGCACGCGCATCTCTCCCGGTCGCGGATCGCCGACCGGGAGATCATCGAACTGCATCACCTCCGGTCCGCCAGTGCGATGAAACCTGACCACCCGTGTCATGGCGACGTGTCCTTACATTGCAACGCCGGAGAGCATGTACGCCCTGCTCATCGAAGGCGCTGGTCGCCGCCCTCGGACGAGGACCAGCGGCTTCAGGCCGCCTGGCCCGCGCGTCCCTGCGCGCCTTCGAACAGCTTGATGGTTTCCCGGTTGAAAGCGGCCATGTCGTCGGGGCTGCGGCTCGTCACGAGGCCCCGGTCCACGACGGCCTCCTCGTCGACCCAGTTCGCGCCGGCGTTCTTGAGATCAGTCTTGAGCGACGGCCAGGAGGTCATGCGGCGGCCGCTTGCCGCGCCGGCTTCGATGATGGTCCACGGCCCGTGGCAGATCGAGGCGACAGGCTTCCCGGCGTCGAAGAACGCTTTGGCGAACGCCACGGCTTTGGCGTCGGCGCGCAGCGTGTCCGGATTTATGACCCCGCCGGGCAGGAGGAGAGCGTCGTAATCCCCGGGGGTCGCGGAAGCGAGCGGCGCATCCACAGGGTAGCGCTTGCTCCACTCTGTGAAGTTCCAGGCGCGGACCTCGTCCGTCTTTGGCGAGATCAGGGTGGTCTTGGCGCCGGCTTCGTCGAGCGCCTTGCGGGGCTCGGTCATTTCGACTTCCTCGAACCCATCGGTGACGAGGATCGCGACTTTCAGTCCCTTGAGCGTATCGCTCGGCATGAGAAATCTCCTTGGGCTGGCCATGACCGGCTCGGGAGCCCGAGCTTCGGTCCGCGTCGTTCCGCCGCCGTCGGCGGTCTGCGGTCGGACGGCCTCGGGGAGGCGCGTCCCGCAGCCGAATGCGGCTCAGGCGGCGGCCGCCAGTTTCGTCGTGTTGTGCGGATCGATGACGAACTTCTTGGGCGCGCCCTCGTCGAACAGCCGGTAAGCCTCCGTCGCCTTTTCGAGCGGGATGACTTCGACGTTCACGACCTTCGACAGGTAGGGCATCCGATCCCAGAGGATCGCCATCATCAGATCGCGGTTGTAGTGCATGATCGGCGCCTGGCCGGCCGAGATGTGCGGCGACTTGATCCAGGCCTTGCCGAAGTCGATGCGATACCGGCCCGCCTTGGCGTCCTCGTCGATCGCTTCGGGATCGCCTGCGGTGTAGATGCCGGGCGCGCCGACGGCGCCGTTGGCGCGCACGATCTCGATCATCGTATTGAGGACAGCGGCCGGATTCTCGCCGGCTCCGGGTCCGTTGCCATGCGCCTCAAAGCCCACGGCGTCGACGCCGCAATCCACTTCTCGCGCGCCGAGGATCGCTTCGATCTGATCGGCGACCGGCGTCGCCGAGGAGATGTCGACGGTCTCGTAGCCGGCGCTCTTCACGAGCGCGAGACGTCCCGGATTGGAGTCGCCGACGATGATGCAAGAGGCGCCGAGGAGCTGGGCGGAGGCGGCGGCGCATCGGCCGACGGGGCCGGCCCCCGCGACATAGACCGTCGACCCGCATTTGACGCCCGCCTGGACGCAGCCGTGAAAGCCCGTCGGCAGAATGTCGGACAGCAAAGTCAGGTCTTTGATCTTGGAGAGCGCCTGGTCTTTGTCAGGGAAGCGAAGCAGGTTCCAGTCGGCGTACGGGACCATGAGGTAGTCGGACTGTCCGCCCTGCCAGCCGCCGAGATTGAACCCGTAGGCGCCGCAGTCGACCTCGTCGTTAACGTTCATGCAGGTGTCGGTGTGCCGCTCCTTGCAGTTGCGGCACCGTCCGCACGAGACATTGAACGGCACCGAGCACAGGTCGCCCTTCTTGATGAAGTGCACGTCGGGTCCCGTCTCGATCACTTCGCCCGTCATCTCGTGGCCGAGCACCATGCCGGAAGGCGCCGGAAACCGGCCGCGGTAGATGTGCTGGTCGCTGCCACAGATGTTCGTGGTGACGAGCTGTATGATCGCCCCGTGCGGCGTGCTGTTGCCCTTCGGATCGACGAGCTTGGGATAGTCGAAGGTCTGCAGCTCGACCCTTTTCGGCCCCATATAGGTGACGACGCGATTTCCTGACGCCATGACTGATTCTCCTTCCATTTTTTGTGGATAGATTCAGGCAGGTCCAGCACGTGATCTTCGCGACGCCTCAGGGCAGCTTGGCCGCGATCACATCGAGTTTTTCGATCTTGGGGGGCGAGGCGAAAAGCTCGGGCGACCGCTCCATCAATGCGGCCGCCACGAGGCCGGAGAGGTGCGCTTGCCGTCCCGCTTCATCAGCGATAGCGTCGAAAATCCCGAAAGTCGTCGGGCCCATGCGGACGCCGAACCACGCGATGGTTCCAGGCTCATTTTGAACGAGCGGCTGGCCGCTTCTTAGAAACGCCTCGACATCTGCTTCTTTACCGGGCTTGGCCTCCATGGTCACGAGGAGCGCGAACTTGACCATTCGCTTATCCTTTCAAAGATGACGAAGCGCCGATACCAAGAATACGTCGGTGGAGATGGCTATCGAGGCGCGCCTCATCTTGTCGACCGAACCCATGTTCCACGGCCGGCTTATCCAAGATGAAAACTTCGAGCCGCCGCTATCTTGACCCAGGGTCACGATCCCGGGACGCCGCCTCAGGCGCATCAAGTCTCACGCGCGGGCGCGCCGCCCTGACGACCGTCAATTTTGCGGATTGTTTCGAGGCCGCTCGACCGGGCGTGAAGGCGGAAGGCGGCGCCGGCCAGGCGACTGGCGCAGGGCGCCGACGCCAGAGCTCGCGCTGTGGCCGGCCGCCAGACCCGGACGCTTAGCGGTCGCGCGAGCGCCAGACGAGGCTGCCCCTAGCCGAAATGGCGTGGCGTCAGGCGCCGGCGAGCAGCCCGACCTCGTTCAGCGCCAGATCTTGATTGAGCAGCGCGTCGAATTTGGTCTCACCCATCGGCGCGGCGAACAGGTAGCCCTGGCCTACCGAGCACCCGACCGCCTTCATGATCGCGCGTTCCGCCTCCGTCTCGATCCCTTCCGCGACGACGCGGATGTCGAGCGCAGCGCCGAGCCTGACGACGCTTTCCACGATGATGCGCTTCGCCGCGCTGTGAGCGACGTCGTGCACGAAGCTCCGATCGATCTTGATCTCGCTCAGCGGAAAGCGCTCCAGATACCGTAGATTGGAATAGCCCGTGCCGAAGTCGTCGATCGAGATCCCGACGCCAAGTCGTCTCAAGTCCTCAAACGCCTGGCAAATGCTGTCGTCTTCGGGAATCATCAAGTTCTCGGTCAGCTCCAGCGTCAGCCATTCGCCCCGGCAGCCCGTTTCTTCGAGCGCCTGACGGACGAAAGCGGCCATGTCGCGCCGCATGAATTCCAGCGCGGACACGTTGAACGAAAAACGCAGCGGCGTGCGGCGACCTTGATTGACCCGCGCCGCTTGCGCCGCGACCGTGCGCAAGCCCCATGCGCCGATCTCCAGCATGGCGCCGGTTTCTTCGGCGATGCCGAGGAACAGGCCCGGTGACTGGAGGCCGAAGACGCCGTGATTCCATCGCAAGAGCGATTCCGCGCCAATCAGATCACCTGTCTCAAGATCAATCTGAGGCTGGTAGTGGAAGATGAATTCCTGATTGGCGACCGCGGTTTGAAGCTCGTTCGCAAGCCGAATGCGGTTCCGTGCGTTCCGCTCGTCCTCGGCCGCGAAGGCAAGGGGCGGATGGCCGGGTTTGCCCTTCGACCGGTGCAGCGCGGCGCCCGACTGCCGGACGAGGTGGAGCGGGTCCGTCCCGGCCGGTCCGACGGCGAAGCCGATGGCGAACTGAACCGCCAACGATGCGCCGGGCAGCAGAAAGCGCGGTCGCAGCAGACCCACGACACTCTCGACGAGATCTGAGGCGCGATCGGCGTCTTCCAGTTCGAACGCAAGCGCGAAGCTGTTGGTGCCTACCCTCGCGATCGCGACCGCAGGCAGCGTCGCCAAGCGTGCGGCCGCCGCGCGAAGCAGCGCGTCGCCCACGTCAAAGCCGAAGCCATTATTCACATCACGGAACTTTAGTATATCCGCCTTTATGATAAGTAATTTCGAGGTTTGTATCGCGCTCGCCGCGGCCAGCCGGTCGATGAGACCGTAACGGTCGAGAAGACCCGTCAGGCGGTCGATGTTCGAGGCGTATGTGACGTCTCGGATCACGCCGACGAAGTGCGTCAGGCGACTGGCGTCATCATATAGGGGCGCCATCCGCAACGCGTTACGAAACATCGTTCCGTCACGCCGGTAGTTCCGCAGGATCACGGAACAGGCGCGGCCTTCCTCCAAAGCGGCCCGGACCTCCGCAATTTCGGGCTGCAGGCGGTCGCTGCCCTGAAGATAGCGGCAATTCTTCCCAATCGCCTCATCGGGCGAATAGCCGGTGATCGCCTCGAACGCGCTGTTGACCTGGACAATCGGCTGTCCCCGCATCCGCATATCGGCAATCAGCACGCCGTCGCTGATATGGTCGAGCGCCACCAGGGACGCCGCCTGCGGGAGCGCCGGATCGCCCGAGCGCTTGATCAGGCTTCGCCACCGACCTGATTTGAATCCGCGGCCCAAATCGACAAGCGCGTTCGGCTCGAAGGTCATTGCGCGATCAAGTCGCGCATGCCTCTAAGGCCTTGGACTGCGCTGCGATTTCCCGCCGTGCCGCGCGCGTCGGTATCATGGTCCATGTCAGCCTCCGTGCGCGAACCTGCGGCTCGGTCGCCGACGCTTCAACCTATATTGAGCGACTGATCAGGACAAATCGGCGGCGCCGCCGTCGTCGTTCGCTTCTCCGGATGACGCCGTCGTCTGGAATCGGAGACGATATTCCACCGGAGAGACGCCGATGCGGCGTTGGAACGCTCGCCTGAGCGTCGTCGTCGATCCGAAGCCGGCGGCATGGGCGATCGCCTTGAGAGAAGACGGCGTGTCTTCCAGCATGCGCCGGGCGGCGTCGACCCTCGCCAGTTCGACATAAGCGGCCAGGCTCATGCCCGCCTCGGCGCGGAAGAGCCGCGAAAGATGCCGCGGGCTAACTCGGGCGACGTCGGCGAGCGCCTCGAGACTCAGCTCTGCGCGAGGGTTTTGCAGGATATGCAGCCTTACCCTGTCGACCGGGCCGGCGCCTGCGCTCTGTGCGGTCAAAATCGCGCTGAATTGCGACTGGCCGCCGGGCCGCTTTAGGAAGACGACCAGCCGACGCGCCACCCACAGCGCCAGCGCGCGCCCGTGGTCTTCCTCGATGAGCGACAGTGCGAGGTCGATCGCTGCGGTGACGCCAGCGGAACTAAAGACCGGCCCGTCCCGGACGAAGATGCGGTCGGCCTCGAGCCGGATAACCGGATACTCCGCGGCGAAGCGTTCAGCGTACTGCCAGTGCGTGGTCGCGGAGCGTCCGTCCAAAAGCCCCGCATGCGCGAGCAGGAACACGCCCGTGCAGGTCGAGCCGTAACGCCGCGCCTGCCGCGCCTGCTGGCGCAGCCACGACGCAACCTCGTCGCTCGGAGGGCCCGGCACCCCATACGGTCCGGCGACGATCAGCGTGTCGGAGGGATCGGTCGCGTCGCGGATGCCTGCATCGGGCGCATACGTCATTCCGGACGCGCTGCTCTCCGGCTCGCCGCGCTCGGTCACAAGCCGCACACGATACTGCCGGCCAGCTTCGATCCTGCTGTTGGCCTCGAAAAAGGCGTCGCGAACGCCGGCGATCTCCAGGAGATGGACGTTCTCGGGCGCGAAAATCGTTATCAGCACAGCCCGAACTCCCCCGACCGGGCATAGCCCTTACGTCGCACACACGGGGCCGCGGCAGCGCGTCGCGACGCTGTCCAACGATCCGCCGCCAAGCCTTCGCCATCTTGATTGCGCTCAGGACTTGCGCCGGCGATGCGCGATCTCTGCTAACGCTTACGAAGCAGATCCTTCCCTGTCGCGACAGACCTTCCGCTCGCCGTGCGACCGCAACCGCGTGCGCCGGCCTTTATGTCAGTTTCCGCGGGGCGGTCATCGCTATCCGCCTTGGGCCGTTGAGCTTGATGAGCCCCGCTCTCCGGAGTTCGGTCATGGCCCGGCTTACAGTCTCGACAGCGATCCCAAGATGGTCCGCGATATCGTAACGGGACACCGGCAGAACGACTGCGCCATCTTCCGCGCCGGAAAGCCGCGTCGACATCAGCAGCAGATAGGCCGCGATCTTCTCAGTGGCCGTCGTCCGCCCTTGAACCAACAATTGGCTCTCAAGTCGCGCAATGACGTCGCAGGCAAGCTGATAAAACAACCGATAAAGGCGAGGATCGTCCTTGGCGAGCTTGATCAGGTTTCGCTGCGTAAGGCGCGCCGTCAGAGTGCCTTCGGTTACAGCTTCGAACGAATAGCTCGCCGCGTCGTCTGACCCGAGAGCAAAGAAGTCGCCGGGCATGATCAGGTCGACGATCCGTCGCTGGCCGCTTTCATGGACGACACTTTTGCGGATGATGCCTGACAGCACCCAGCACAGTCCGCCCTCGGTCAACAGCGCGGCGCAGTTTTCCTCGCGCCGCCAGCGTGTGAACGCCACGGCGCCGTCGAGCTCGGGCGTGAAGTCCAGCAAATCCGGGTCGGCGCTCGATCCCGTATGCGGGCGTGGAATGGCGTTTGCGGAACGAATCTGAGCGGCGCTGACAGCGTACATCTCGTGTCTCCGTGTGAGCGCGACCCAATCGTCCAGGTCTTCCAGCCGTTCTGGCTCGGCGCCGAAAACTATGCTCATTCGAAGATGATCCGCGCGCTGACCCCGACGCGATCCGTCAAATCCCTAAGTAAAGGCCGCAGAGTGGGCGTCCGCGCCAGCCGCCCTAAGGACGGCGCGAGCGGCGCCGGACTGCCGGCTAGGTCTTCGGCCGCATGTCACCGGCGCCGCCAGAACCGCCTCGGCCACGGCGCCGACGCCGAGCCCCTCCACGACACGAGCCTTGTGTCGCTCGACGGCGTGGGGGGCTGATGCCGACGTGGGACCGGGGGCCAACTCGACATGTTCGACAGGGCGTTGACCTTCGACGCCTGCGTCGCGCTGGGACATCAGGCGATGAGCGCCCCCGCTGGTCGTTCTGGAGACGCGGGAGAAGACCGCTCGGGAGAGCGACGAGCTAGCGCGTCGTCGCCGGAAGCAGCCGATCGATGGCCTCTCCCAGTCCAAACACCCCGTTCGGGTCGTCATAGCGCGCGCCGTTGATGAAGAAGGTGGGCGTTCCATTGACGCCGCTGCGCACGCCGCCGATGAAGTCGGCTCGCACCTTTCCGGCGTAGAGGCCATTGGCGAGGGCGTCGCGCAGCGCGACAGTCGAAAGGTTCAGGCTGGAGGCCAGCGCGATCATCAACGGCAGGCTCAACCGGCGCTGATTGGCGAACAGCGCATCATGCATCGACCAGAACAGGCCGTTGGCGCCGGCGAACTCCGCCGTCTCCGCCGCCGGACCCGCATGCGGATGCACCTCGGCCAGAGGGAAGTGCCGGAAGACTAGGCGAACTTCGCGGCTGAAGCGCTCTTGAATCTGATCGATGACGGGCTGCGCTGCTCCGCAATAGGGGCACTCATAGTCGCCGTACTCGACCAGCGTGACGGGCGCGTCCTGGCTGCCTCGGATGTGGTCATGCGACGTCACGGGAACCCTGAGCGTTGTCATCTTTGTTCTCCGTTGCTGGTAGCTCCTCGAGCGCATCCAAGATGCCGTCGGCGCCGGGATTCACCGCGATCGGCGAACGGTAGCTCCAGGCGACCACGCCTTTCTCGTCGATGACGAACAGCGCGCGTTCGCTCACCCCCTCTGCCTCTCGATAGGCGCCATAGCTTCTCGCCACAGCGCCCTTTGGTTCGAAGTCCGACAGCAGCGCAAAATGCAGCTTGCGGTCTCGGGCGAAGGCCTGATGGCACCAGACGCCGTCGACCGAGATGCCGAGCAGTTCCGCGCCGTGCCGGCGAAACTCTGGAAGGATGTGGTTGTAGAGGGACATCTGGTCACCGCAGACCGGACTCCAGTCCGCGGGGTAGAACGCCAGCACCACCCGCCGACCGGCGAATTCGTTGAGCGAGAGCGTCTGGTCTGGGGTGACGTGGAGGGTGAAGTCAGGGGCCTGTGCGCCCTTCGTAAGCAGTTGGGTCATAATTGCCTCCCAGGGGTTCAGGCAGACGCCGCCATTGGTTCTGGCGCGTGTTCGCCGCGATGCTTCCGGAGCTGGAAAGCCAAGGCGATCAGGATCACGCCCAGCACCAGCGAATAGGCCGCCAACCACCAGGTGAGCACCAGCGCGCCGACCAGCGGGGCGGCGAACAGCAGCACGCCGTAGATGAGCGAGGCGACGCCGCCGACCACCAATATCCACCGTCCGTGGCTGATCTTCAGGCTGAGCGCGGCGCCGAGCATCAGAGCGCCGGAGATCAGCGCCCACGCGCCGACCATGAAGACGAAGGCGATCACCGTGATGCTCGGCCAGATCGCCGTCACGACGCCGACGAGCACGCCGAACAGGCCGTTGAGGAGAAGCAGTCCCCAGCGTTCGCCTTTCCGGGCGCCGCGCACCGCAAGCACGATGTTGAGGATTCCGTCCACCAGGCTGTAGGCGGCGAAGATGAGCACGAGAGCCAACATCGCCGCGCCGGGCACGGCGAATGCGGCGATGCCGAACAAGATGGCGAGCAGGCCACGCAGCGCGACCGCCCACCAGTTGTCGGCCAGCATGGCGTTCATGGCGTTCGCGCGGGGACCGACAGACTCGATGTTGATCATGGTGGGTCTCCGCGGCCTTCCTGTGCCTGAACATCATGCGCGCTTGAGCCTATTCGGCGGCTGGGCGGGCGACCTTGACGGTCGTCAATTCCTCGTCTTTCGCCGGCGCCGCGGTTAGATGCCCACGCGGTCGCGCAATTCGGGGCTGAGCACGGCGCGCAGGGCGGTGACGGCGCGCCCGGCTTCCTCTTGCGTGAGCCCGGAGAACAGCAGGGCCTGGTCCGCCAGGCTGAGGCCGGCCGCAAGATTTTCCGGGAAGACGACGCTCGCGCCGGCTTGGACGTAATCGGCGACGTCGTGATCGTCGCTCGTGCTGACGATGCACGCGATCGACGGGTTCTGCCCGTGCGCGAAGGCCAATATGCGCTTGACCACCGGGCGCCGGTCGAAGGTGACGATCAACAGCTTGACGCTCGCGATGCCGGCCGCGGCGAGGATCCGCTGATGGCCGGCGTCGCCGTGTACGACGTTGTGGCCGAGGCGCTGAGCTTCCTTGAAGCGCCCGTGGTCGTACTCGATCAGGACGTGCGGCAGCTCGGCGGCTTCAAGAGCAGTCGCCACCAGCCGACCGACGCGGCCGCAGCCGCACAGCACGATGTGGCCCTTCAGGTCTCCGGTCACTTTGCGGATCGCTGTTTCATCGGCGGTCGTCCGCGCGCGCCCGCGATCGAAAAGCCGCGCGAACATGGCGTTGCGCTGGATGATCAGCGGCGCGACGCACATGGTCAGCGCGAGCGCAATCAGCACGGGCTGGCCGGTTGCCTGAGGCATCAACCCGCTCGTCATGGCGAGCGTCAGCAGGAGCAGGCCAAATTCTCCGCCATGGCCGAGGATGAGGGCGATCCGGAGCGAGTCCGCGAATGGGCGGCCGAGCAGAAGGCACACGCCAAGGACGACGATCGGCTTTCCAATGAGGAACACGGCCATCCAGGCGAGAATGGCGGCCGGATGCTCGAGGATCAGATTAGGATCGAGCGACATGCCGATGGTGACGAAGAACAGGCCGACCAGCACATCGCGGAAAGGCCGAATGTCGTCGTCGACCCGATGGCGGAAATCGCTTTCGCCGATCACCATGCCGGCGATGAAGGCGCCGACCGGGAGCGCGAGCCCCGCGAGATGAACGAGGTAGGCCGCCCCCAGCGCCATCATGAGCGCGGTGAGCAGGAACAGGTCGTTCGAGCGTGACTTCACCACGCCGGCGAACAGCGCGCGCACCACCGGACGCGAGATCATCGCCGCGGCGACGAGCGCGAGGGCCGCCAGCCCGAGATGCCGCAGGAGGTCGAGCGGCGCGACCGAGCCCCGTGTCGACCAGCTGTCCAGCAGAACGAGCAGGGGGATGGTCGCAAGGTCCTGGAACAGCAGGATGCTGATCGCGCGCTTGCCGTGCGGCGTGCTGAGCTCGCCCTGCTCGGCTAACTGCTTGGCGGCGATCGCAGTGGACGACATCGCGACCGCGCCGCCGAGCAGGACGCAAAGCCGCGGGTCGAGCTCGAACAGCCATAGCGGCCCCGCCACCGCGGCCATCGTGACGCCGACCTGTAGGCTGCCGGCGAGCAGCACGTCATACCGCGCTGCGAGCAGCGTCGACGGCGAGAACTCCAGCCCCACCGTGAACATCAGGAAAACGAGGCCGAGCTCGGCCAGGAAGCGCGTCTCCTCGCCCGCCGCGACCAGGCCGAGAGCATGCGGGCCGATCGACACTCCGGCGACCAGATAGCCCATGACGGCCGGCATCCCACACGCTGCGAGCAAGCCGACGGCGAGGGCCGACGCGAGGACCAACAGCAGGCTTTGGGTGAGCAGGGCGTCAGTCATGGCGGGACGCGGTCCCCGAGTTGGCCGCATGCGGCGTCAGCGGGTCAGACGTTCGGCCCGACGTGCGTCCGCCGGGCCGCCGCGAACCGAAGTCGCCTCAAGATCAGACGCGGATCGTGATGCGGTTCTCGACCTTGGTGACGCCGGGCGCGCGCCAGGCGGCGCGTTCCGCTTCCTGCCGCTCGGCCCATGATCTGACGGAGCCCTTGAGGATCACCTCGCTCCCGTGCGCTTCGACAGTGATCTGATTGGCGTCGATTTCAGCGTTGCGTCGAAAGGCCTCCTCGATCTTCGCCTTGATCTCGGTCGCGGCGGCGCGCGGCTTGAGGACGATCATGTTGCTGATGCCCTTGATGCCGCGAACGCGCCGCACGGCGTCTTCCGCGCGCGTACGCTGGTAGTTCCACTCCGCATTGCCTTCGAGCGTGACCCAGCCGTTCTTCACCACCACCTTCATGTTCTCATGCGAGAAGGGCAGCTCGTTTTTGAGCGCCTCCACCGCGTCGCGCGCGATCTCCGGATCGGGCCGTTCGCTGCCGGTTGGCAGACGCACTTCGATGTCGTTCGCCAAGCCCATCACGCCGCTGACGCGCTTCACGTCGCGTTCGGCCTGCCATTTGTGCGTAAAGCTACGGACGAAGCCGGTCAGGGTGACGACCCCGCCTTTGACTGCCACGGCGATGTCGGTCGCGTCGATATCGGCATCCCATTTGAGTTCGGCTTCCACGTCGCGTTTGATGTCGGCGTCGGATTTCATCTCGCTCTCCCGTGCTGTCGATCGGATAAGGAACGGCAGGCACCGGTCGTGCGCTGCGTGACCCGAGGCTGGCTCAAAGGTCGCAGGGCCGCCTTGACGACCGTCAGCTTTTCCCACCCGGTCGCGGCTGAACGTCTTTCGAGGACATGACCGCCAAAAAAAATGATGCGGCACCCGTGAGGCGCCGCATCAGTAAGGGAGGACCGAAGGCTCTGAGCGCCGAGCCGCCGCTCGCCGGCGTCGCGCCGCGACCGGGCTGTCCGAGATCGAGCCTGCGCGACGCGCTGTACGCGAGGGGCGCCAGCCGCCGGATGGCCGTTCCACGTCGCTCAGAAGCGAAGAGACGCAGGCGAGAGTTTCCGAAGTCGGACCTTGGCGTCGTTGACGACCGTCAATTCGCCCGTCGCAGGCAGGAATTAGTTTTGCCGGAACGACGATGGGGAGAACAGATGCGATGGCCGCGACCGACCCCTACGACGCGCTGGGCGTATCGAAAGACGCCTCGCAAAAGGATATACAGGCGGCCTTCCGCAAGCTCGCGAAGAAGTTGCACCCGGATCTCAACCCGGGGGACGCGCAGGCGCAGCGCAAATTCCAGGAGGTGTCGGCCGCCTATGACCTCCTTGGCGACGAGGAGAAGAGAGCGCGCTTCGATCGCGGCGAAATCGACGCCTCCGGCGCCGAGCGGCCGCAGCGCCGCTATTATCGGGACTTCGCGGAGGCCGGCGGCGGCTCTGACGGATACAGCCAGACATCCGGCTTCGAGGACTTCGATGACGCCGACGACATCCTGTCCTCTTTCTTTTCGCGCAGCGGTCGGCGCGGCTTCCGCATGGGGGGCGTCGATCGGCGCTATCGCCTGGAGGTCGATTTCCTGGACGCGGTGAACGGCGCCACGCGGCGCATCGTTCTGCCGGACGGGACCTCCCTCGACGTCGTCATCCCGCCCGGAGCCGAGGACGGTCAGGTGATCCGGGTCGCCGGCAAAGGAGAAGCCGGCGCGGGGGGCGGCGAGCCGGGCGACGCGCTGATCGAGATCGCCGTTCGCCCCCACCCGTTCTTCCGCCGCGAAGGTCTCAACATCAGACTCGATCTGCCGATCTCTCTGTCCGAGGCGGTGCTCGGCGGGAAGGTTGTCGCGCCGACGCCTTCGGGACAAGTCACGGTCGCCATCCCCAAAGGATCCAACACCGGCAAGGTGCTGCGCCTCAAGGGCAAAGGCGTCCCGGGGCGCGGCGGCAAGCGCGGCGACGAGTACCTGGTTCTGAAAATCGTCCTGCCGGACAAGCCCGATCCGGAGCTCGAAGCTTTCGTCAGCCGCTGGAAGGCAGGCAAGACCCATGACCCGCGCGAAGGGCTGAAGGCATGACGATCGATCACGCCGAGATGTGCCGCAGGGTCAGCGTCGGGCGTCCGTCGCTGCAGCGCTGGATCGAGGCAGGCTGGATTCACGCGCCAAGCGGCGACGGGTTCGTCGCATTCTCGGAGATGGATGTGGCGAGGGCGCAGCTGATCCGCGATCTTGCAGGACCTATGGGCGTCAACCCGGACGGGGTCGCCGTCATCCTTGACCTGATCGACCAGATCCACGGCCTGCGCCATGCCCTGCGGGGGCTGAGCATGGCCGTCGGCGCGCAGGATCCCGAGGTGCGCCGACGCATCTGGTCGGACGCCGCGCATCCCCCAAGCGGCCCGAGCCGGGCTGCTGGCGCGCTGGGCGGCCGGCCTCGAGCAGTCCTGTGAAGGACATCAGGTACGCTCCTCCAACAACGGGAGACCGCGATGGCGATCAAGGACGACGTCAGGGCCGTGCGGGCAGCCTTTATCCCGCTCACGATCTATGAGCGGTTCGAGTATGTCGTCATCCTCGTGCTTACCGCCCTGATCGCCATCATCGTAATCGCGGCGGTATGGACGTTGACGCTGAAAGTCCTGTTCGGCCTCATCCTCTCCGGCGGCGTGGATCCCGCGGACTACTCTACCTTCCAAGCCGTCTTCGGCATGATCTTCACGGTCATCATCGCGCTCGAATTCAAGAAGTCTTTGCTGGTGGCGGCGCAGCCCCGCAGCAGCGTGGTCCAGATCAGCGTCGTGGTGTTGATCGCGCTGCTCGCGATCTGCCGAAAGTTCATCATTCTCGATCTCGCGGAGACCGACGCGCCGCACATCCTGGCCTTGTCGGCGGCGGCTCTCACGCTGGGCGTGGTCTATTGGCTGGTTCGCGCACGTGACGAGGGCGCAGGTGAAGACAGCTGACGCCTCTACGTCTCGCGAGGCGCGCCGGCCGTGGCGGCGTCCTTGCTGACGCCGACCAGCGCCGGTCGCAACAGACGCTCGTGATGCATGTATCCTGGCTGGATCACCTGCGCCACGACGCCAGGCTCATACCTTGCGTCCGCCACCTCGAAGCTCGCCTGATGCCGGTGCGGGTCAAACGGCTCACCGACCGGATCAAGCCGTTGAAGGCCATGCTTGGCGAAGGCGTCGAGCAGGGCGCGCCGCGTCGCCTCGATGCCGTCGATCAACGCCGCGACGGTGGGCTCCGATCGCAGGTCTGCCGGCGCACTGGCTAGCGCGCGTTCAAGATTGTCGGCCGTCGACAGAAGATCGCGGGCGAAGCCCGACGCCGCATAGCGGACCGCTCCTTCGCGCTCCCGTCGCGCCAGCTTGCGGCTATTTTCCTGCTCGGCGAGCGAGCGGAGCAGGAGATCCTTCGTGGTCGCCAGCTCGTCGGCGAGTTCGGCGGCGGATCTGTCCGACGCCGGCGCCTCCTGCGGCGGCTCGCGATCGGTGCCGGCGTCGCCGGGGAAGTTGCTGGTCCCGTTCATGAGCCATATCCGCTGAGTTGTCGAAGCTGATCGTCGCCGTCAGTGTCGCGCCCGCTTCTGCTCGTCGACCTCCTCGAATTCGGCGTCGACCACGTCATCGGCGTCGGCGCCGCCCGATGAACCGGTCTCGCCGGCGCCTTGCGCGTCAGCAGCGCTGTTCGCGACCTGGTCGATCTTGGCGGCCGCCTGCGACAGCGTCTGGCTCTTGGATTCGATCTGGGACACATCCTCGCCGGCCATCGCCGCTTTGAGCTCGGCCAGAGCCGTCTCGATCGCCGTCTTGTCCGACGGCTGCAGCTTGCCGCCATGTTCGGCCAGCGATTTCTCGGTGGAATGAACCAGGCTTTCCGCTCTGTTGCGGGCTTCCGCCAGCGCGCGGCGCTTCTTGTCCTCTTCAGCATGCGCCTCGGCGTCTTTCACCATCCTATCGAGCTCCTCGTCCGAGAGGCCGCCCGAGGCCTGGATGCGAATTTGCTGTTCCTTGCCGCTGCCTTTGTCCTTGGCCGAGACGTTGACGATGCCGTTGGCGTCGATGTCGAACGTCACCTCGATCTGCGGCACGCCGCGCGGCGCCGGCGGAATGCCGACGAGGTCGAACTGGCCGAGCAGCTTGTTGTCGGCGGCCATTTCGCGTTCGCCCTGGAACACCCGGATGGTGACGGCCTGCTGATTGTCTTCGGCCGTGGAAAAGGTCTGGCTCTTCTTGGCCGGAATGGTGGTGTTGCGCTCGATCAGGCGGGTGAACACGCCGCCGAGCGTCTCGATGCCGAGCGACAGTGGGGTGACGTCGAGCAGCAGCACGTCCTTGACGTCGCCCTGCAGAACGCCCGCCTGGATCGCGGCGCCGATCGCGACGACCTCATCCGGGTTGACGCCCTTGTGGGGCTCCTTGCCGAAGAACTGCTTCACCACCTCCTGGACCTTCGGCATGCGGGTCATGCCGCCGACAAGGACCACCTCGTCGATCTTGCTTGCGTCGAGCGCCGCATCCTTGAGCGCGGCCATGCAGGGAGCGATCGTCCTCTGCACCAAATCTTCCACGAGAGCCTCAAGCTTCGAGCGCGTAAGCCTGATGTCGAGATGCTTGGGGCCCGCCTGGTCCGCGGTGATGAAGGGCAGGTTGATGCTGGTCTCGTGGCTCGAGGAGAGCTCGATCTTCGCTCTCTCGGCGGCCTCGCGCAGGCGCTGCAGGGCCAGACGGTCGTTGCGCAGGTCGATGCCCTGCTGCTTGCGGAACTCGTCGGCCAGGAAATCGATGATCCGCTTGTCGAAGTCTTCGCCGCCGAGGAAGGTGTCGCCATTGGTCGACTTCACCTCGAACACGCCGTCGCCGATGTCGAGGACCGAGATGTCGAAGGTGCCGCCGCCGAGATCGTAGACCGCGATCGTGCCCTGCCCCTTCTTGTCGAGCCCGTAGGCGAGCGCGGCCGCGGTCGGCTCGTTGATGATGCGCAGCACCTCGAGGCCTGCGATCCGGCCGGCGTCCTTGGTCGCCTGACGCTGGGCGTCGTTGAAATAGGCCGGGACGGTGATGACGGCCTGCGTGACGGTCTCCCCGAGATACTGCTCGGCCGTCTCCTTCATCTTCTGCAGGATGTAGGCGGAGATCTGCGAGGGCGAATACTTCTTGCCGTTGGCCTCGACCCATGCGTCCCCATTGTCGCCCGGCACGATCTTGTAGGACACCAGCCCCTTGTCCTTCTCGACGATCGGGTCGTCGAACCGCCGTCCGATCAGCCGCTTGATCGCGAAGATGGTGTTTTCCGGATTGGTGACGGCCTGGCGCTTGGCCGGCTGGCCGACCAGGACTTCGCCGTCCCTGCCAAAGGCGACCATGGACGGCGTCGTCCGCGCGCCCTCCGCATTCTCGATCACTTTGGCCTGCTTGCCCTCCATGACGGCGACGCAGGAATTGGTTGTTCCGAGATCGACCCCGATCACCTTGCTGGCCATTCCCGCCTCCATCCGAACGAGCGTTGCGCGAACCCGAGCCAGGTCGAGTTGGGCGGCGAGCCGCGTCTACGCCGTGATCAGACGCCTGGCGCAGTCCGGAAACCTTGACGATCGTCAAATGCCAAAGAAGGAGACAAAAGCTCGGCGCCGGCCGAGTGGCGGCCGGCAGGGCGGTCGGCGCGGCGATCGGCGACTTGCTCGAGCGTCGCGAGCGAGGCCAGATTCACAATGCGGAGGAGAGCGCACATGCCAGACGCCGAGGTCCCGGCCCGCCGCGCCGAGCGGCACAGAGCTTCATGGAAGTTCAGATGCGGGCCCGTCTCGACGGAGGCCGAGATCGAGATCTCCAGCCGGGGGCTCATCGCCGTCGGGGCGCTGGTCAGCGGCATCCTGCTGTCTGTCGCGCCGATCATCTGGGTGTCGACGCGGAAAGCGCCGCGCCGCTGATCTGAATCCGATCGGCTGGCTGGCCCGTCAGCGGGTCAGTCCGGCGCAACCAGCCTTTCCGAAGGGGCGCCGTCAGAGCCCGTCGATCGGGACCTTGAGGTAGCGCCTGCCGTTGTCCTCGGGTTCGGGCAGCTCGCCGGCTTTCATGTTCACCTGAAGCGACGGGATGATCAGCTTGGGCATGGCGAGCGTGGCGTCGCGCTCGGTGCGCATCTTCACGAACTCGTCCTCGCTGACGCCGTCGCGCACATGGATGTTTTCGGCGCGTTCCGCCGCGACCGTGGTCTCGCCTCGGATGTCCCGCCCGTTCGGCCCATAGTCATGGCACATGAAGAGCCGGGTCTCGGGCGGCAGCGCGAGGACCTTCCTGATCGACCGGAACAGCGTCCGGGCGTCGCCGCCCGGGAAATCCGCGCGCGCGGTGCCGCCGTCGGGCATGAACAGCGTGTCGCCCACAAAGGCGGCGTCGCCGATCACATAGGTGACGCAGGCCGGCGTGTGGCCGGGCGTGTGCATGACGCGGCCTTCCAGGCCGCCGACGCCGAACGTGTCGCCGTCCTCGAACAGGCGGTCGAACTGCGAGCCGTCGCGCTGGAATTCGCTGCCTTCGTTGAAGACCTTGCCGAAGGTCTCCTGCACGACGCGGATGCCCGCGCCGATCGCGATCCTTCCGCCGACCGCCTGCTGGATGTAGGGGGCGGCCGACAGATGGTCGGCGTGCACATGGGTCTCGAGCAGCCACTCGACTCTCAGGCCCCGGCTGCGGACATGCGCGATGACGGCGTCGGCGGATGCATGGCTGACGCGGCCGGAGGCGTAGTCGAAATCCAGCACGCTATCCACGATGGCGCAGGCGTCGCTCGCGGGGTCCTTCACCACATAGGAAAAGGTGTTGGTCGCGGGATCGAAGAACGTCGTGACGTCCGGGCGCCCGGTCATGGTCTCCTCCATCAGCCGTGAAGCGGGCTGCGCCGCCGGAACAGGCGGATCTCTGCCCGGTCGTAAAACGCCATCCCGGCCAGCATCGCGGCCAGGAAGAGCAGGGTCGCCGGAACGCCGAGCGCGATCGACGCCACGGCCGGACCGGGGCAGAGCCCGGCCATGCCCCAGCCGACCCCGAAGATCGCCGCGCCGCCGATGAGCCGCCCGTCGATCGTCCGGCTCGTGGGCAGGTGAAAGCGCTCGTCGAAGGCCGGCCGCGGCAGCCGTCGCGAGAGCCAGACGCCGAGCGACGCGGTCGCGACCGCGCCGCCTAGCACGAAGGCGAGGCTCGGGTCCCAGGCGCCGAACACGTCGAGGAAGCCGCGGACCCGCTCGGGGTCCAGCATCCCCGACAGCGCCAGCCCGAAGCCGAAGACGAGGCCGCTCAGCCCCGCTGCGATGACGCGCGCGCCGTTCATGACGCCCCCGCGAGACGCATGACGGCGACTGTGACGACCGCGGTGGCGAGGAAGGTCGCGACCGCGGCGATCGAGCGCGGCGACAGGCGGGCGAGGCCGACGACGCCGTGGCCGCTGGTGCAGCCGGAGCCCATGCGCGCGCCGTAGCCGACGAGCAGGCCGGCGATCACCAGCACCGGCGCCGAGGCGACGACGTGGATCTCCGGAAGCCGGCCAAAAACCAGAGCGTAGAGCGCGGGCCCGAGCACGAGGCACGCCGCGAACGCGGCGTTCACGGCGGCGCCCGCGTCGGTGCGGCGCCAGAGCCCGCTGAGAATGCCGCTCACGCCCGCGACGCGGCCGTTCAGCGTCATCATCAGCGTCGCCGCGAGACCGATCGCGATCCCGCCGAAGAGCGACGGCCAATAAGGCTCAAGCGTCATGCGCGACCTCCAGCGTCCTGAGCGGCAGGATGCGGGCCGCCGGAGCGGCGGCTGCGACGGCGCCGGCTGACGATCTCAAGGACCGGCCTCTGCCGCGCGGAGGCGCTCCGCTCTCAGCGGGACGCGCGACGATCATCGGCCTGTTCGGGCCGGACAGGCTCTTGAGGAATGCGGCCGCGACATCGGCCTGCTCTCGCGTCGGGCGTTCGGTCATGACGACCTCAGATCCGCCTCGCACGATAATATCAATCCGGCGCGTCGCCCAGACGCAGCGGCTCTCCGGCGCTGGCGTCGCGCGGCCCCTATGCCGCCCGTCGCTCCACGTCGTGGGACAATCCGCCATCGCCGGCGCGACGGCAGGCGCTCGAGCGGCTGCGCCCGTGCGCGCGCCTGCAAATCAGGGCGACGCCGGCCGTGCCGGCGCGAGGCGCAATCCGTTCAGGACTTCTTGGGCTTCGGCGGCGTGCCGGAGGTCGCGGAAATGCCGCGCGTGAGCGTCATCGGGGGCGCGACGGGTTCGCGAACCTTTTTGGGCTTCTTGGCTTCCTTGTTGCCGCGCTTCTGTGCCTTGGCCATGCGCCTTGCTCCCGGTTTGATCGGCCCGCCGAGCTTGGGCCGAAAGAAAACCCCGCCGTCCTTGAGACGACGGGGCGTGAGGACGCCTAAGCGCCCCTCCGGGCCTGACGCTGCGGCGCGGCCGCAAGCGAGGTTCGCCAGTACATCCGTGGTCGACCTCGCCTGATCGGCGCGCTGCGGCGGGATCAGGCCTGAATTTGCAGCCGGTCGGCCGTCATCTTGCCGCTCTTGCGGTCGGCGACGAGTTCGTAGGTGACCTTCTGGCCTTCCTGGAGATCGAAGATGCCGGCGCGCTCCATGGCGCTGATGTGCACGAAGGCGTCGGCGCCGCCGTCATCCGGCGCAATGAAACCGAAGCCCTTCTGGGCGTTGAACCATTTAACTGTTCCCGAAGACATGGGAACTCCTTTTTAAAATAACGAAAGATGCGCGCCCGCCCGAAAGCCGGCGCGTGGGATTTGCCATTTCATAGAAATAAAACCCGGCCGCGAGTCGTCGCTCGTCTGGGCCAAATCGTACGTCACTGAACTAACAGTTTGTTAGTACGCCCTGCAGGTCCGGTTTACAAGGATTGTTTCTAGGTACATTTCCGCTAGAAAAGACGTGCGCGGTAGCAGGCGCTATCGAGGTCTGGCTGGCGGTTTTCACGCGCGGGCGGGACCGCAGCGGACGCAGGAGCGCTCTTGGACGTTATGGTCAAACCGGTCGCCGGCGGAAACGAATGGCGGCTGACCGATCTTCTCGGCCGCTCGATGGGCGCGGTGCGCGCAGTCGATGGCGGCGCGTTTCTGATCGAGCCCGACGGCAACGCGCGGGTGACGATGACCGGGATGCGGTGCGGTCCGTTCAATTCGCTCGACGATGCGCTGGCTGCCATCGAGACGCATACGAGAGGCGTCTGCCGTCGCGAACCTCCAGAGGCGCCCTGAGGCCGGGCTCCCGCCCGCCCGACTACCGGTCGTCTTCGGCCGCCCGCAGCCGCGCGGCGACCGCCAGCGTCGTTTCCGAAGAGTTCACCACCGCCCCGCCTTCCATGACGATGACCGTGGCGCCGGTCGGCGACGTCTGGATCGCGATCACACGGTCCGGGCGGACGAAGTTCATGCCGCCGAGACTCTTCACTTCGATCAACTTCGCCAAGGGAGCCGCCTTCCGCCGTCATGCCGCGCCGCGGCCCAAGTCATTGCGCAGGAAGCCGTTTCGTCGCCGCTGCTGACGCGCCGGACCAACGGAGCATGCGCTACCGAAAGTAACCCGTCTTCTGCTCGAAAAAATCTCGCGCCCAAAATAATTTCGACGCAGGCCTCAAGTATGATTAGATGAGGGTAGAAATTTTAGGCCTCTCACGAAGAGTATCAGATGAAATATTTAGGGCGCATTAATCGCCGAGGAACTTTAAGCGATGGCCTGGTGGCGAGCGCGCTTGAAATCGAGTGCTACGAACAGAAGAGCGGCTTGGTCACGGCGTCCGGTGAAATCGAGGTCGCTGGGTCGGCGCTCGCGCTTTTCCGCGGCGGCGCCAAGGTCGCCTTCGTCACCGAGGACGGCCACGAATTGAGCCTCGTGCTGGCGGACAGCAAGACTGCGCTGGTCGGCGCCGTCGCGCAGGTCGTCGCGACCGGCGATCTCCCCGCGATGAAGAACGGCTCGCTCGGCTGGTTCCAGCCGGCCGCCCAGAAGGGCCCGAGAGCCGCGTCCGCGGCCTGATCGCCGCCCGGCCTGCGAGACGTCGAACGCGCGCCGCCCGAGGCCGGGCGCAGTTCATCGCGCTCCGGCCGAAGTCCAGACGCGCGCCCCCGGAAAGATTGTTTTCGGTGACGCGCGACCGCCTCAGTCCAGCTTGGTCATTCCGCTTTCGGCGGCGACGCGCTCATGATTTTCGGAGGCGTCCTTCACACGGTACTGGGGATCTCCCTCTTCCCGCCCCGAAGGCATCAGGCGCGTGATCTTCGCCACCACGCGGCGCGTGCCGAAGCCCGCCGACAACGCGACCGTCTGCCCGACCTTGAACCGATGAACCGCCATTTCCAGCTCCATATTCTCTTGAGATTGCATTGATCGGACGAAGCGCTCGCTAAACAGCGCGCTCCGGTGGGCCGCCGTCCGCCTCGAGCGCCGCCGCAAGCTCGGCGCTGTCGACGAGGTAGGACCGGCTCACGCCGGCGCCTGCAGAAAGCGCCGGGGTGAGCAGCATCGTGGCGGTCCTGCGGAACGCCAGAAACGAGACGCCAAGGATCTCTTCCTCATCGATCAGGAGGCGATAGGTTCCGGCCGGCTGCCGCTCGTCGAACGCCTTGAGCTTGAACGGCTTCTGGAACGTCACGGTGGTTTCGGTGCTGCGCGTCGACATGGTTCGGCCTCAGGGGTTCCTCGCCGCCGGCTTCCGAGCGCCCGGAACGGCGTCCGGTAGTCGCGTCATCCTGGGAGCTCGCCGGAGAGCCTTGGACCCGCCGTCAGAGCGATCAGCACAGGGTTGACGGCGACACAGCGCCGCCGGTCCTGCTTCTTCTGAAATAAAAATGCGTGGTCGGTCCCGCAAATCCGCCGATATGGCAGAAGCTATGACCGTCGATCACTTTGGAAGATGCGCGCCCCCTGCTCTATTTACAAGAAGTTTCTCGGAAATGAGAGGCTGGCTTCGCAGCTCAGGCGCCGCAATACGTGCGCGGTGTGGGCGCCGAACTGGCTCGCCGCGCGGAGATGCGCACCAGGCCGGTGCGTCCGCAGCGTCCTCGCGCCGCAGCAAAAGCGGTTGCGGCGCGTCCAACGTTTATCCTATTGAGGCCGCTCATCCGGACCCGGTGAAAGCCCGGGTGGCTCTTCCGGCCGCCGATCCGCCGGACCACGCAGAGACCTGATCCTGTTCGACGCCGCGGCCCTCCCGCCGCGCGCGGACGCTTAAGTCGTGCGGATATCCCGATGAACCAGCTTTCACAGCCAAGCCCCGGCCGGCTGTCTCGCGCCCGCGCGGACATCCTGTCCGGGCTCGTCGTCGCCATCGCCCTGATCCCGGAAGCCATCGGCTTCTCCGTGATCGCCGGCGTCGATCCGAAGGTCGGCCTCTACGCCTCCGTGGTGATCGCGATCGTCATCTCCGTCGTCGGCGGCCGGCCCGCGATGATCTCGGCCGCGACCGCGGCCACCGCGGTCGTCATGGGGCCGCTCGTCCGCGAGCACGGCGTCGAATATCTGTTCGCGGCGACGATCCTGATGGGTCTCTTCCAGCTTGCGGCGGGTCTGTTGAAGCTCGGCAGGCTGATGCGCTTCGTGTCGCGCTCGGTGATGACCGGCTTCGTGAACGCGCTCGCGATCCTGATCTTCCTCGCCCAGCTGCCCGAGCTCGTGGCGGTTCCGCCCGCGACCTACGCGCTGATCGCGCTCGGGCTCGCTGTCATTTACCTGCTCCCGCGCGTGACGACCGCCGTCCCCTCGCCGCTCGTCGCGATCGTGGCGCTGACGGCCGCCGCCGCTGTCCTGGGCCTCGACGTGCGCACCGTCGCCGATCTCGGCGAGCTGCCGTCGAGCCTGCCGTCCTTCGGCCTGCCCTCCACGCCGCTCACGCTCGAGACGCTGCGGATCATCACGCCCGTCGCGCTGACGCTGGCGGCCGTCGGGCTGCTCGAATCCCTGCTGACGGCGCAAATCGTTGACGACCTGACCGACACGCCCTCCGACAAGAACCGCGAATGCTTCGGACAGGGCGCGGCCAATATGGCTTCGGCGTTGTTCGGCGGAATGGGCGGCTGCGCGATGATCGGCCAGTCGGTGATCAACGTCTCATCGGGCGCGCGCGGGCGGCTTTCGACCTTCACGGCCGGCGCCTTCCTGCTCGTCCTCCTGGTGCTGCTTCAGGATCTGCTGAAGCTGGTTCCGGTCGCGGCCCTGACCGCCGTGATGATCATGGTCTCGATCAACACCTTCTCCTGGGGCTCGCTGAAGCGGCTGCGCACCAACCCATGGCCCTCCTCAATTGTCATGCTCGCGACGGTGGCGACCGTGGTGGCGACCCATGACCTCGCCAAGGGGGTGCTGGTCGGCGTGCTGCTGTCCGGGGTGTTCTTCGCCGGCAAGGTTTCGCGCCTGACGCGCGTGATCTCCTCGCTGTCGGCCGATGGCCGCACCCGGACCTACCGGATCGAGGGCCAGGTCTTCTTCGCCTCGGCCGGGACGTTTTCCGAGCAGATCCGGCTGCGGGAAGACGTCGACCGGCTGGTGATCGACGTCAGCGGCGCGCATTTCTGGGACATCTCGGCGATCGCGGCGCTCGACCGCGTGGTGCTGAAGGCGCGCGAGCTCGGCCGCGAGGTGTCGATCATCGGCCTCAACGAGGCGAGCGCCACGATGGTGGAACGGTTCGGCGTTCACGACAAGGCGGACGCGGCGCCAGAAGCCGCGCACTGAAGGCGCGCTCCAGCCCGCCGTCATGGCCGTCGGCGTCTCAGCAGCGCCCGTCCTGGCCGGCGGTGAGATAGCCGCCCTCGAAATAGAGCAGCGGGCTCCCGGCGGGCCCGAGCTCCGCAGCTTCGACCTCGCAGAACACGACGATGTTGTCGCCCGCCGGCACGACTTGCGTCACGACGCCAGAGATTGCGGCGAGCGCGTCCGTCAGCACAAGCGCGCCGCACAGGCGGCGGCTGGGAATTTGCCGATAGCTGCCCGGCTGGACCTTGCTCGCGAAGGCGTCCGACAGCGCGCGCTGCGCGCCGGAGAGAACCGACACGCCGATCCGGGCGCCGGCCGTCATGCTGTCGAAGCTGTCGCTGCGCCTGGAGACGCAGAACAGCAGCATCGGCGGATCGGCCGAGATCGACGTCACCGAGGTCGCGGTGAAGCCGTGCAGATCCTCGCCGCGCTGGAAGGTGACGACGCAGACGCCGGAGGCGAGCCGCCGGAACGCCGCCTTGAAGTCGTCGACGACGGAGGCCGGGTTCTGCGCGGCCCCCGCGATCGGAGCGCTCATGAGGACAGCAGGTTTTCGCGCAGCGTCGCGCCCTCATAGGCGGTCCGCAGCCGCCCGCGCCGCTGCAGTTCGGGAACGACCAGGTCGACGAACTCCTCAAAGCAGCCGGGCGTATACGTCGCCGCCAGCATGAAGCCGTCCGCGCCGCCCTCGTCCATATAGGTCTCCATCTGGTCGGCGACGTCGGCGGCGGTTCCGACCGCGACCGGCATGCCCATGCCTTGAGCGTAGATCAGCGCGGCCTCCTTGACCGTGACGGGTACCTTACCCTCCGGGTCCTTCGCGTAGATGATCGACTCGAACAAGCCCTGGATGCCCGGCACCTCGAGGTTCTGGACGTTCTCGTCGAGCTTCATCTTCGAGAAGTCGAGCCCGAAATGGCCCGACATCCAGGCGACCGCGCCCTCGAGCGGGATGCAGGCCTTGATCCGCTCATACTTCTCCTGCGCCTCCGAGCGCGTCTCCGCCACCACGGTCTGCAGGCCGTAGATGTACTTCACGCTGCCGGCGCGGCGGTCGAACTTCGTCTCCAGCCGCTCGTCCAGATCGCTCGCATACTGCTTCATGCGGTCGACGCCGGGATGCACGGCGAAGATCGCCTCCGCGTGCTGAGCCGCGAAGTCACGGCCGCGGTCGGAGGAGCCGGCCTGCCAGATCACCGGCCGCCCCTGGGGGGACGGCGCGCAGAAGTGCCGGCCCTTGCATTTGAAGTACTTGCCCCGGTGGTCGATCAGCCGGACCTTTTCGGGATCGGCGTAGACGCCCGTCGCCTTGTCGGCGACGATGGCGTCCGGCGCCCAGGAATCCCAGAGCTGGTAGCAGACGTCGAGATACTCCTCCATCTTGTCATAGCGCTCCCCACGGGGGGTCATGTCGACATGGCCATACGCCTCCCACTCGCTCTTCGAGTAGGAGCTGACGACGTTCCAGGCGACGCGGCCCTCGGTGAGATGGTCGAGGCTCGAGAGCAGCCGGCTCATCGCATAAGGATGCATGAACATCGTCGACAGGGTGACGCCGACGCCGAGCCGCTCCGTCGCGCCGGTGATGATCGGCACGATGGTTGAGGGCTCGTGGGTCGGGCACTGCACGGCGTATTTCACGGTGGCGTCCGAGCTGTCGCCGAACGTCGAGTACGGCGCGAGTTCGTCGGCGATGAACATCGCGTCGAAGAAGCCGCGCTCCATCGTGCGCGCCATGTGCCGCCAGTAGGCCGGCCGGGCGAAGTCGTAGTTGATCTTGTCCTTGACGTTCCGCCACATCCCGGTGGCGTGGCTGTTGACGCCGTGCTGGACGAACCCCAGCAGGTGGGCCTTCTTCTTGGCGGACTGCGGCATGGGAGGCTCCTTGCGCGCGGCTTTCGCCGCGATGTCGATGAATGGCCGGCGGCGCCTGCGCGTCAGGCGACGCTGCGCGGCTCGAGGTCCTGCTGGAGGGGCCGGATGACCCGCTTGGTGAAGGGGCCGGCGTCGCGCATCGGGTCGTCGAACTGGCAGACGATCCGGTCGACGCCGATCGCGGCGAGTTCGGGGATGCGCGCCCGCACCTCCTCGAAGCTGCCGATCAGCCCGAGCTCGAACCCGGCGTTGGAGTCGACCATCTGCTCTTCGTCGAGCTCGGCCCAGGCGGCGGCGCCGGATTGCCGCATCACCTGCCGGAAGAACGAGATGGTCTCGACGTTGCGCCGGGCGATGACCGACCGCCAGCGCTCCTGGGCCTGCGCCGGGCTCTCGGTCGCGATCACATAGGCGTTGACGGCGATCTCGATCGAGCGGCCCCAGCGGTTCGCCTCCTGCCGGGCCGCCTCGATGTGGCGCCTCATCTCGGCGTCCGACATGCCGTTCAGAAACAGGCAGTGGCCCCACTCCGCCGCCATTCGCGTGGCGCGCGGCGAATGGCCCGCGATCCACACCTCCGGCATCGAGCTCTGGTCGAGCCCGTAGCTCGGCGGCGCGCCTTCAGCCGCGTCGCCGATGGCCGGAAAGACCGGCGCGGCGTCCTCTTCTTCGGCCGCATGCGCCAGCTGCGCCGCCGGCCGGAACAGGCCGTGCAGATCGCGCAGGAACGCGCCCGCCCGGTCGTAGCGGCCGGCATGATCGAGCCAGCTCACGCCGGAGAGCTCGAACTCCTCCTTCCACCAGCCGCAGACGATGTTGAGCGCCAGGGGCCGCTCGGCGACCTTGCTCAGCGTGTCCAGCATCCGCGCCACCAGGAAGGGCGAGCGGAAGCCCGGCTTGACCGCGCCGCAGAGCCCGATGCGGTTGGTGGTGGCGGCGATCGCGCCGAGCAGGCTCCAGGCGTCGGCCACGCCCTCCGACGGCCCATGGATGCAGTTCAGAAGGTTTTCTGAGGCGTAGAGGAAGTCGAAGCCGAGCGCCTCCGCCTGCTGCGCGATCGCGAGGCAGGCGGCGACGTCGGGCGCGGTCGGCTGGTCGACCGTGCGGAGCCAGCCGCCATAGACCGGCAGCCAGATCCCGAACCGCATGGCGCTGGCGCTCACGGGCGCGCCTTGGCGGGGTCATCGAGGAAGAAGGCGAGGCCGATGCCCGCCGCCGTCACCAGCACCATCAGCGGTCCGGCGTAGATGAAGAGCGGATGGACGCCCGCAAGGCCGATCGCAAGCGCCGCGCCCAGAACAGCGAGCGCGATGCTCCACCAGTAGGTCTTGACGTCGCCGCTGTCGTCGACCTCGACGGTGTCGTCGGCGTAGCTCGCAAGCGCGGCGCGGGTCCCGCGCACATAGCCGGCGACGAACAGGATGGTGGCCAGCGCGCCGAGCGCCAGGAACAGGATGAAGAGCATGGACATCTGGAGGCTCCAGGGGTGTGGGGAGACGGGCGCGGCGCCGAATGCCGCGCCCTTTGCCGCGCCGGTCAGCCTTCGAGGTTGACGGCCTGCTTGACGCCGAGGTCGCCCATGTCGAAGGACCGGCGGGACGCGAGCCCGGCGGCGACTACGACCGCCGCGCTGATCGCCACGATCGAGAGCGTGCCGACCAGTTCGCCGTATTCCGCCCGCAGCGTCATGCCGATCAGGATCGACAGCACGATGCCGCCCACAAAGCCGAGCGTGTTGGTCCGCGGCCACAGGATGGCGAGGATCAGCGGCATCAGGACGGAGGTCTTGAGCGCGTAGGTCGTCAGCACCAGAGAGGTGAAGTCGGCGCCCGAGAGCACGATCACCGCGGCGATGATCCCGCCCAGCAGCATCGACAGCTTGGTGATGTAGAACAGCCGCGACTCCGACGTCTTCGGCGCATAGCGCTTCACGATGTCGACGGCGACGATCGAGGACAGGGCCGAGCTCGCGCCGTCGATGGTGGAGTAGCAGGCCGCCAGGATCGCGAGCACATAGGCCACGATCAGCACGAGCGGCAGGCCGATATGCGAGATGATGTACGGCCCGACCGCGACGATGTCGCCGCCGACATCGGCCGGCGTCAGGCCATAGGCGAGGCCGACGAGGCCGAGGACGCCGAAGCAGATCGGGATCGGGTAGAACAGCACGCCGGCCCACAGGAAGGAGCGGCCGACCTGGCTTGGCCGGATCGCCCAGACCTTCTGCCAGAACGTCTGGTCCGCGACCGTCGCCGCCAGCAGCCCGAAGGCGAGCGTGACGCCGAACCCGGCCGCGGCGTCCGTGTTGAACACCGACAGTTTCGACGGATCGGCGGCCGCCACCTTGTCGAACACCGCCGTCGCGCCGCCGTCGATCAGCCCGAGAACCGCGACCACCACGATCGCCGACGGCACGGTGATCATCCAGGTGTTGATCGTGCCGGTCATCACGCTGGTCCACAGCCCGCCGAAATACGAGTAGGCCAGCACCACCGCGACCGTCAGCAGCGTCGCCAGCCGCCAGTCGATCGTGAACACGGTCGACATCACGACCGCCGTGCCCTTCAGGTTGATCAGGATCTCGAGCAGGATGCCGAAGATCATCGTCACCGTGACGACGCCTGAGGCGACGCGGGACTGCTCGAAGCGGTTGAAGATGAACTGGCTGATCGTGTAGCCGGCCGGCATCCGCCGGCGCAGCACCTTGGCGAGCGGCACCACGGCCATGATGGCGAAGCCGTTCGGCACCACGAACCAGAACAGGCCGGACAGGCCCCACTGGAACGTCATGGCGGAGCTCATCATCACCGCCATCGCCCAGGTCCACACCGAGACGATCGCGCCGACCCCGAAGCCGAGCCCGATGCGGCGGTTGGAGATGATGAAATCATGCGTGTTGCGCACGAGCTTCGTCTTGATGACATAAGCCAGCACGAGGAAGACGAGGCCGCAGCCGATCATCAGCGTCAAGCCGAGACCCTGCGTCAGATGTGGTGAAACGACGAGTTGCGCCTTATCCATGCCAGTCCTCCGGCGTTCCGTCGGGCGGCGGAAGCGCCCGCGTTCGGGGAGGCCATGCGCAAGCCATGTGCCACGCGCGTCGAAGCCGCTCGGCGCGCTCAAAATTGAAGCTGCTGAACAAGAAGCAGCCGCTTCCGGGCGGTCCTTCCGCAGTCGCGGCTCAGATCGGAGACGGCGACATTAATTTCGCTTGTGAGGTCGAAACCGAATTCATGGCTGCGCGAGGCCGGCAGGCGTCTCGGCCTGCGGTCATTAACCTGGCTTATCCGGTTCGCGCCCGGCGCCGCCTGAACGATCAAGCGGCGCCGCGCCTTCAGCGCCGCAGCGCGGCTGGCGCGGAAGTTGATGGAGCCGGCCGGCCGGCGCGCCTCGCGCCGCCGCTCGCTGTCGACAAGGCCGCCGCATGACCTTCGAGCAGATGAAGATCTTCGTGGCCGCCGCCCAATACGGCAGCTTCACGATCGCGGCCGAGAAGCTCGGCCTCACGCAGTCCGCGGTCAGCATCTCGGTCAAGAAGCTCGAGGAGCGGCATGGCGTGACGCTGTTCGACCGCTCCGGCCGCCGGCTCGCCGTCACCGAGGCCGGCCAGGTGCTGCTGTCGGAGGCTGAGCGCATTTTGCGGGACGTCGAACTCACCATTCGGCGCCTCGAAAGCCGCCGCACGCCGGAGGACCGCTACCCGATCGTGGCCTGCAGCCCGAACGCCTATGACTTCTGGATGCCGGCGCTCGTCGCCCGCATCGGCGGCGCCAAGGACATGCCGCGCATCGAACTGCTGCGGGGCGCCGACGACGAGGTGAAGGCCTGGGTGATGCGCGGCACCGCCGATGTCGGGGTGACCGAGATCGCGCCGAGCCATCCGCAGTTCCGCTATCTGGGCGTGTTCGACGACAGGTTCGTGCTCGCCGGCGCAGCCTCGGTCGCGGCGGCGGCCGGAAGCCCGTCCTGGTCGACGCTCCCGGAGCTCGGGCCGATCCTCTGGGAGGAGAGCGACCTTACGCCGCTTATTCTCGAGGCCTTCGAGGCGAACGGGGTCGACGCGCGGCGGATCGGCTACAAGCCGCTCAGGCTCGCCTCGACCGCCGCCGTGGCCGCCGCGCTGGAGGCCGGCCGCTGCGCGGGCTTCGTCGCCGAACGGGCCGTGCGGCACGCCCTCGCCACAGGCGCGCTCGCCAGGATCGGCCGGATCGAGATCCCGCTGCGCTACTGGATGTTTTCGCTGAGAGAGCGTGAGATCGAGGCCTTCGCGTCGCTCGTCGCCAAGGCCGCGCAAGGATCCGGCGGCTCCTGACGCCCGGGCGCCCCGCAGACGGTCGCCTGACCTCGCGTTCTAGGTCTCGATGGTTGGCGCGGGACCGCGAACTCGAGGGCCGCGGCCCTCTCGGGCGATTTGGCCCCGACGCCGGATCCTCGTCGCCGCTCGGCCGCCCGCTCCTGCCGGGCGACGGCGCGGCCGCGGCCTCTGCGGCGCGCCGCGTCCGGTGGATGAAGCCCGGCTTATTCGGAAGGAAGCGCTCGGTTTCCGGCCTTCGGAGCGCCTCTGAGGCGTTACGTCCCCCTGTGGATAAACCGCGCCGGACGGCATCCCCGTGATCGTGCTGCGCAATTTTATCGAAACCGGCGTTGACACTCCGGGGGCCCGGGCGTACATAGCGCCCACACCGGACGACGGGGCGGCCAATAACGGCCTCGGCGGCCCGGATATCTGTCTCAAAAGAGCGGCGAAGTCGAGCAATCGAGCGGAGCCGGCTGTGGACGGACTTGAACGGCCAGGGTGGCGTCACCATCTTGGCTGTGTGCAGGCGGCTTTGTCGTCTGTTGGCTGTTTGACAAGTAGATTTATTGAAAGAGAAACGTGGTCGGCGGGGTTCTTGCGGCCTCTGGCTTTTAGCTGGGGGCATGTACAGAGACTTCGGCGGTCAAACGTTTCAAGGAATACGCCG